>Ga0268266_10000029_pt1 | contig 424015 bp, 450 predicted proteins | sample KBSS13metaG_FD_190356 | JGI IMG/M metagenome (GOLD analysis project Ga0268266, IMG submission 190356) | Switchgrass rhizosphere microbial communities from Kellogg Biological Station, Michigan, USA - KBS S1-3 metaG (SPAdes) (version 2) | ecosystem: Host-associated > Plants > Roots >... | reverse complement strand
TCGCACGTCGAGTCTGGAAGCTTTTGATCAATCCTGAAAGAGAGATATCCATGAACACCGTCGACACTCAGAGAGGCAAGCTGACTCCGCAAATCGCGGTGGCGGCTTGACATAGGAGCAACCGATGGGCAAGATCAACGGCGAAGCGAGCATCGAGATCGAGGCGCCGATCGCCGACGTTTACCGGCTCGCCGCCGACGTCGAGGCCTCACCCCGCTGGCAGCCGGAGATCAAGGTCGCCGAGTGCGTCGAGCGCGACGGCGATGGCAATCAGGTGCTGGTCCACATGGAGACCGACGCCAAGGTGCGCCGTCTGGGCTCGGAGATCCGCTTCAGCTACGAGGAGCCGGGCCGAATCTCATGGGTGCAGGAGGACGGCGACCTGAAGTCGATCGAAGGCCACTGGGAACTGCAGGACCTGGGCGGGGAGCGAACGCGCGCCACCTACTGGCTCGAGGTCGACCTAGGCCGCACGCTGGGCCTGCTGATCCGCGGCCCGCTGGTCGGCGTGCTGCGCGGGCAGCTCGTCAACAGCATGCCCGAGAAGCTGAAGCGCTTCATCGAGAACGAAACGGCTTAGCAGCTGGCCGGGTCGAGCTTGCCCTTGACCCGGAAGACCCAATCGGGCTCCGGCGTGATGTCGGGCTCTTCGATCACCTTTTCCAGCGCCGGGTCGTTCTTGATCCAGGCGTAGATCGGATACCAGTAGGGCGCGTCGGGCGAGTCCTGGGTGAACTGGCTGACGATCAGGTAGTCGTAGTCGCCAGCATTGATTCGGCGCTTGAACTGGGCGCAACTGGTCGCGAGGCGGTAAGACCCATCCGGTCCCGGCACGCCGATGTACTGGACATAGTTATTGAGGTTGGCGCCGTAGAAGCCGTACTGGCCGAAGAAGATCTCGCCCGAGCCGGCGATCCCGATCCGCTTGTTCTGCTGCTCGTGGGCGAACTCGAAGGCTTTCTGCGGACCGCCGTCCTGGAGGAAGAGCGTGGTGCGGGTGTAGTGGTGCTTGTAGTACTGGACCTCCTGAGCGCGGCCGAGGACAACCGCCAGCAGCACCACCGCCGCGCCGGCGCCGACGACCGCGGCGCGGCTCATCACCCGCCGCGAGCGGGCCATGCCCAGCCCGGCCGGCGCCCAGACCAGAGCCAGGGTGAGGAAGATCGTGCCGACGATGAAGCCGGGATACCAGCGCGGCGTGGTCAGCACCGTGATCGCGTAGACCGCGGTGAGGAAGAGCAGTGTCAGCCAGGCGCGCCGGTCCGGAGCCCGCAGCGGTCGCGCCAGCGGCAGCAGCACCATCGCCAGCACCAAGCCCGGCACCAGGTAGCGCGTGTTGGTGAAGAAACCGGTCGGCGAGCCCTCCTGCCCGGCCGCGGTGAGCGGAGTGAAGACGTAGACGAAGGCCGTGGCCAGCGCCGCCACCGCAATTACGCGCAGGATGGTGTTGCGCGAGCGCCAGGCGATGTAGACGGCGGCCGCCACAGCGACGATCAGGATCAGCGGCCAGAGCGGGCCGAAAGCGTTGTCGAGCTGGGGGAAGAACCACCTGCGATAGATCGTCGGCTCACCGAGGTAGTGGGCGACGGCGAAGCGCGGCCGCGGGTCGAGTGGCATCTGGTCTGGCCGCGGCAGGTGCAGCGGCCCGAAGCCGATCGTCGGGATCGGGTTGCCGCCGGTCTTGATCATCGCCCGCACGTACCAGTAGCCGCCGACCACGAAGGTTGAGAGGCCGAGCACCCAGGCCGTGGTCAGGCGCCGGCCGCGGCCGCTGAAGACGATCACGCCGAGACCGATCGCGACCACCGGGATCAGGAAGGTGAGCTTGACCGAGGCGGCGAGACCGGCGGCGATGCCGGCAATCACCAGCGGCCCCTTGTCGAGCAGGGGCGCGCCCTGCTCGGGCGTGTCCTGCACCGCCCCTTCCTGCGGCGCCCTGCGCTGGTGGGCGTTGATCAGGAACGCCGCGAAGGCGATCAGGAAGGCCAAGCCCATGATGTCGTTGCGGCCCTCTCCGGGCTGCGTTTCGATCATCACCCCCGCGTCGAGCACGATCGCGCCGGCGACCAGCGTCGCCGGGCCGACCTTGTAGGGGCGGCCGACGCAGAAGGCGGCGAGCAGCGCGATGGCCAGCCAGAAGAGGTTGATCAGCGGCGAGAGCCAGTCGCTCTTGAAGAGCACGATCGCGCTGCCGTGGATCAGCTCCGAGCTCTGCGGGTAAAACCAGGCGGCGAGCCGCAGCGGGTCGGTGAAGTGCAGGTGGACGATCGAGTGTTCCTGGGCGAACCGCGCCGCGAAGGGCATGTGGTACCAGGTCGTGTCACCGCCAAACATGCCCTGGTCGAGGCTTAGCTGCGAGGGGAAGGTCCACTCCGCAACGGCGAAGGAGGCGACCGCGATCGCGATCAGCAGAGCGACTTTCTGCACCTGCGGAGCGCTGATTTCACGGCTGTCCTGCGGCGCTTTGGACCAGCCCAGCCACGCCGCCCCAAGGCCGACGCCGATGCAGACGATCACGATCCAGCCCGTGCGCAGGATGCTCAGCGAGCCGAGTAGCTCCAGCGAGAGCACCAGCAGCCCCGTCCCGATCGTGGCGTCGGCGAGCCGCGCCAGGGCGCCGGAGAATTCCGGCACGATCCAGCGCCGCAGCCAGTAGCCGCCGAGGCCGAGCGCACTGACGATGCCGATGACGGCAAAGCAGCCGCCGATGTAGGAGCCGAAGGAGGGGGTCACCGGCGCGGGATGCTATTCGCCGCGCCGGGCGAGCGGCGCGCTAAGACGCAGCGGCGGGGATCCGGCAGGAGACCCCGGTGCCCGCCAGGCCGCAGTAGCCATTGGGAACCTTGTGCAGGTACTGCTGGTGGTAGTCCTCGGCGTAGTAGAAGGGGCCGGCCGGCTCGACCTCGGTCGTCACCGGCTCATGCCCGGCCGCGCGCAGATCCTCGTCGTAGGCTCGCAGCGCCATCTCAGCCGTCGCCTTCTGGGCATCGTTGGCGAAGTAGATCCCGGAGCGATACTGGGTCCCGACGTCGTTGCCCTGGCGCATCCCCTGGGTCGGGTCGTGCTCTTCGAAGAAGACCTTGAGCAGGTCGGCGTAGGAGACCTTGGCCGGGTCGAAGGCAACCAGCACCGCCTCGGCGTGGCCGGTCCTACCACTGCAGACCTCGTCGTAGGTTGGGTTCGGCGTGGTCCCGTTCATATAGCCGACTGCCGTCGTGTAGACGCCGTCAATCCCCCAGAAGAGCCGCTCCGCGCCCCAGAAGCAGCCAAGGGCGAAGTAGGCGACCTCGGTCCCGTCCGGGAAGGGAGGCTTGAGCGGCGTGCCCAGCACCGCGTGGCGCTCGGGCACGTCGAAGGCGGGCTCACTGCGCCCCGGCAGCGCGTCCTCGGCGGCGGGCATCTGCGTCTTCTCGGGATTCAGCATCGTCATCAGCTTGCCAAGTCTGTTCATCGCGTCTCCTTTTCGTCGCTACCGACGATAGCGCCGAGTTCTTGCGATTCCGTGACGCCGACGGCCCGAGCGGGTAGCGTGAGCGCATCGGTTGCTTCGTCGTCCTCTTTGCCCTGATCTCGCCCCGCCTGGCGCTCTTCGCGCTCTGGCTCTTCAGCGACATGCTCAGCCGCGCCTTCGACAGCTGGTTCGTGCCCTTCCTCGGCTTCTTCCTACTGCCCTGGACGACGCTCGCCTACGCGGTGATGTGGAGTGCGGGCACGCGCGGGGTCAACGGCTTCGAGTGGTTCATCGTCATCCTCGCCTTCGCCTTTGACCTCGGCTCCTACGCTCGCGGCAGCCGCGAGCGTCAGGCCCGCGCCTAACCGAGCGGCTGAGCCGGTGGGCCTGGCGCGGCCGGTCCACCGCTCGCATCGAGCGGGTAGGCGATGCGAATGTGGGACTTGCAGACGACGACGAAGGGCCGGCGCTCGACGTCGCCCCCCATCAACGAGGAGATTTCCGCGTTGACGACCGGGATGAAGGTGACGTCGGGACGGTTGAGCGAGTCCGAGAAACGGCTCTGGTAGCCCTCTGGCGGCAGCGTCACATCACCGACGATCCGCTGCCGATCGGTTTCAAACAGGACCCGTTCAACCCGTCGGTCTTTTTGACCGATCTCAGGACGATTCACATCCGAACTATCGGCACCTTCTTGTTATCCCCTGAGCGATAAGCGTCCAGGGGACATAACTACCTGGAGGCTCCGCCTGGACCGAAGATCGGCTCTCACCCCACCCGCCGATAGCGGATGTGGGTGGCGAGCGGAGAGTGGAGCACCTCGACCGGCTCGAACCCGAAGGACTCGACTCCCTCGAACAGTCGCTCGCCGGACCCGAACAGGACGGGAACCACATCGAGCGTGAGTTCGTCGATCACTGCGGCGGCGAGCGCCTGACGAACGGTCGAGGCGCCGCCCGCGATGTCGATGCCATCCTCTCCTGCCGCCTCACGCGCCTGCGCGTAGGCGGCCTCGAAGCCCTCGGTAACGAAGTGAAAGCTCGTGCCACCCTTCATCTCGATCGACTCGCGGGCGTGGTGGGTGAGCACGAAGACTGGTGCGTGGTAGGGCGGCTCGGGTCCCCACCATCCATCCCAGTCCTCATCCCACTCGCCGCGGATCGGCCCGAACATGTTGCGGCCCATGACGTAGGCCCCCCGCGGTCGCATCAGCCAACCCTCTGCCGTCGCGTCGGCGTCGTTCGCGCGCTCATCGCCGAGGTGCCAGCTATGGACCTCCATGCCTCGCTTCCCCAGCGGATTCTCGCGGCTCTGGTCCGGCCCGGCGACGAAGCCATCGAGCGAGATCGACATGTGGCAGGTGGTGTCCGGCATCGGCGTCCTCCAAGTAGTCGTGATCCAATCGGGGCGCCCGGATTCGAACCGGGGACCTCCGCCACCCAAAGGCGGCGCGCTACCAGGCTGCGCCACGCCCCGAAGCGCCCAGTCTAGAGCGACTGCCCCAGGCAGGCGTTAGGTTTGTCGCGATGGCTGACGTGCGTCCGCTCAACGCCCTGCACTACGACCTCGACGCGGTCGGGTCGCTGCAAGACGTGGTGGCGCCGCCCTACGACGTAATCGACGCGGCGATGCGCCAGGAACTGCTCGCCCAGTCGCCCTACAACGCGGTCGCGATCGACCTGCCCAAGCCCTACGGCGAGAGCGGCCCACAGGCGGAGGGACAGGGCGACCCCTACGCCGCTGCTGCCGACTCGATCGAGGCCTGGCTGCGGGCCGGGGCGCTGGTCAGGGACACCGAGCCGGCGATCTGGGCGATGGAGCAGGAATACACCGGGCCCGACGGCGGCTCGCACATCCGCCACGGCATCCTTGTCCGCGTTCGGGTCGAGGACTTCGAGACCGGCACGATCCTGCCCCACGAGCGCACCCTGCCCGGGCCCAAGCAGGACCGGCTCGAACTGATGCGAGCCACGCGCGCCAACCTCTCGCCGATCTTCTCGCTGAGCACGATCGACCCCTGGCCGCTGGTCTCTAAGGAGACCTCGGTCGAAGAGCCCTGGGGCGAAGCGACCGACGCCGCGGGCACGATCACTCGCCTCTGGCGGCTGCCACAGCTGAGCGAAGACATCCCCGCCCTGCTCGCCGACGCGCAGCTGCTGATCGCCGACGGCCACCACCGCTACGAGACCGCGATCGCCTACCGCGACGAGATCGGCGGCGAGGGCGATCACAATTACACCCTGATGGCCCTGACCGGGCTCGACGATCCTGGCCTCTCCGTCTACCCCACCCACCGCCTGCTCTCCGGCTTCGCCGATGACCCCGAGCGCCAGCGCCGCCTCGGCGAGGGGCTGCGGGAGCTCTTCGAGATCGAGGAGGTCGAAACCGAGCGCGTCGATCCGCTCGGCGAGGACGGCGTCGGCGTCTTCGGCCTCTACGACTCCCACCACAAGAAGGCCTTCCGCCTGCGGCTCAAGGACACCGAGGAGCTTGACCGCACGCTCGCGGGCGAGCCCGAGGCCTACCGCCGCCTCGACGCCGCGATCCTCGAGACCCTCGTGCTGAAGGGTCTCGCCGGCCTCAGTGAAGACGACATCCTCGCCAAGCGCGGCATCGGCTACGCCAAGAGCGTCGAGGACTCGCTGCGCCTGATCGGGGACGGCACCTACGACGTCGCTTTCATCCTGCGCCCGATCCCGGTCCAGCAGACCAAGGAAATCTGCGAAAGCGACGCCAACATGCCGCCCAAGTCCACCTACTTCTACCCCAAGGTGCTGACCGGCCTGGTCTTCAACCCGCTGGCCTGAGGCTTACGGGGACCGCGCGGCGTAGGATCGCCCGGTGGTCAAGATCTACACAAAGAAGGGCGACGACGGCACGACCTCACTCTGGTACGGGGGACGGGTCCCCAAGCACCATGGCCGCACCGAGGCTTACGGCGCGCTCGATGAGGCCTGCTCGCAGCTCGGCATCGCCCGCTCGCTCTGTGGCACCGACGAGGCCGAGCTCTCCGCCGACATCCTGCGCCTCCAGGACGACCTCTTCATCGCCGGTGCCGAGCTGGCGACCGCGCCCGAGGCAGCCGACCGTCTCGAAGACGGGATCAGTCGCACGACCGAGGAGATGGTTGCGGAGCTCGAGCAGCGGATCGATCGCTACATGAGCGAGGTCGAGCTGCCGCCGCAGTTCGTCATCCCCGGTGGCAACCAGCTCTCCGCCCAGCTCGACGTGGCGCGCACCGTGATCCGCCGCGCTGAGCGCCGCATCGCTGCCCTCGCCGAGGAAGGCGAGCTGGCCAGCGAGACCGTGATCCACCTCGTCAACCGCGCCTCCGACTACGCCTACGCGATGGCCCGTTTCGTCGACGTCGATGACCCGACGCTCTTCGAGGGCCGGCGCCGCAAGTCGGGCTGATCCGTGGCGCTGTCGTCCCATCACGCGATCGAGGGTTCGCGATGAAAGTCGTCGCCCAACGAACGAAGGGCTATGCCCACGACGTCGAGATCGAAGGTGGCCACGTGCTCCGCATCGACGAGCCCACCGCCGCGGGCGGCACCGATACCGGTCCCTCCCCCACCCGCCTTCTCGCCGCCAGTCTCGCCGGCTGCACGGCGATCACGATCGAGATGTACGCCGAGCGCAAGGGCTGGGAGGTGGGCCAGGTCGAGATCGACGTGGACGTCGAGTACCGCGACGGCGCTCCGCTCTCCTTCGCGGTGACGCTGCGGCTACCGAGCGAGCTCAGCGACGAGCAGCGCAAGCGCCTGCTCGTCGTCGCCAGCAAGTGTCCGGTCCACAAACTGATCGCCGGCGAAACCGAGGTCACCATCTCCGACAAGATCGAGACGCTCTGATGGGCCAAGGGACGAGGGAGGCCGCATGGACCTGGGCCTGAAGGGGCGAGCCTGCGTCGTCACCGGCGCCAGCCGTGGGATCGGCGCCGAGACGGCGAGGTTGCTCTGCGCCGAGGGAGCCAAAGTGCTGCTGGTGGCGCGCAACGAGGGGCGGCTGAGCACCGCCGCACTGGCGGCCCGCGAGGCCGGGGCCGAGATTGGTGGCACCGCCGAGACGCTCGTCCTCGACGTCACCGATCCGGACGCGGGTGAGCGCATGCTCGCCGCGGCGACCGAGCACTTCGGCAGCCTCGACGTCCTCGTCAACAACGCCGGCAGCGCCCAGTGGCGCGATCTCGACGACGTCCCCGAGGAGGACTGGCGCGCCCAGTACGAGCTCAACGTGATGGCGCCGCTGCGGGCGATCCGCGCCGCCGCGCCGTCGATGGCCGAGCGCGGCTGGGGCCGCATCGTCAACGTCTGCTCGACCGCCGGCAAGCGGCCCTCTTCGGCGATGCCCGAGTACTCGGTGGCGAAGGCGGCCGAGCTCTCGCTCTCGCGCCTCTTCGCCGACCGCTATGCCAAGAGCGGCGTGCTGGTCAACGCGATCTGCCCCGGACCGGTCGAATCGGAGATGTGGATGGAGCCTGGCGGCCTGCTCGACCAGTCGCAGCAGATGTCGGGAGACGCGACGCGCGAGCAGGCCCTCGCCACCGCCGGCTCCAAGCGCCCGATCGGCCGCCTCGCCGAGTCGGCCGAGATCGCCGGCGCGATCGTCTTCCTCTGCTCCGAGCGCGCCTCCTACGTCAGCGGCGCCGCCTGGTCGGTGGACGGAGGAACCGTCCAGGTGATCATCTGACGACCGAAGCCGCCGTCCTCCTGCCGCTCTACGGCTGGCCCAATAACGAGCCGGGCCTGATCTTCACCGAGCGCCGCGCCGACCTGCGACGCCATGCCGGCGAGATCTCATTTCCGGGCGGCCGCCGCGACCCGGAGGACGCCGACCTCAGCGCGACCGCCCTGCGCGAGGCCGAGGAGGAGATCGGCCTCGACCCGACCCTGGTTGAGCTTGGCGAGGCGCTGCCGGCGACCAACACCTTCGTTACCAGCTACCGGATCCACCCCTTCGTCGGGCGCATCCCGCACCCGCGCGAGCTCGACTTGCAGCCGAACCCGGCCGAGGTCGAGACCGTCCTCACCTTCTCTCTCGCCGTGCTGCGCGAGAGCTATGAGATGCGCCGCCTGGTCCGCCGCGGCGTCCCGATCCACACCCCGACCTATGAGGTCGAGGGGCAGCTGATCTGGGGCGCCACCGCGCGGATCCTGGCGGACCTGCTCGACCGCTTCGATTAGGCCTTCTCGGCCTCCGACTGCGGGACGATGCGGATGTAAGGCCGCGGCGACTCCCAGCCGTTCGGGTAGGCCTCTTTCGCTTCGTCGTTGGAGACCGAGCCGGCGATGATCACGTCGTCGCCCTGCTGCCACTGGGCCGGGGTGGCGACTTTGTGATTGGCGGTCAGCTGTAGCGAGTCGACTACGCGCAGGACCTCGTCGAAGTTGCGCCCGGTCGTCATTGGGTAGACCAAGATCAGTTTGATCTTCTTGTCGGGGCCGATGACGAAGACGTTGCGCACGGTCTGGTTGTCGGCCGGAGTGCGGTCCTCGACGCTGCCGGAGACGTTGGCCGGCAGCATCCCGTAGAGCCGGGCGACGTTGAAGTCGTGGTCGCTGATGATCGGATAGTTGGGCGCCGTGCCCTGCGTGTCCTCGATGTCTTTGGCCCACTCCTCGTGGCGATCGAGCGGATCGATCGAGAGGCCGATGATCTTGACGTTGCGCTTGGCGAACTCGGGCTCGATGCTCGCCATGTAGCCGAGCTCGGTCGTGCAAACCGGTGTGAAGTCCTTGGGATGCGAGAAGAGCACCGCCCACGAGTCGCCGATCCAGTCGTGGAACTTGATCCGGCCCTCGGTTGTATCGGCCTCGAAATCGGGTGCTACGTCACCAAGCTGCAGCGCCATCAGACTGCTCCTTCGCTCGCTGTTTTCACATTTACCTAAATCCCTATCCGAGTTTAGTCATATGCCGATCCCGCCCCTCCCGTAACGCGTTGTGGGCCCATGACACGCTCAATGCGTTACACGTGCGGTGAGCGCAGAACCTCGACCGGGATTCGCCAGGTCTCAGCCGCCCGTTCGACCACGGCCGCGCCGCCGGCGAGAACCTGCGGATCAACCGAGCCATGGGCCTCGTAGACGAAGCGGCGCACCGGCGTTTCCACCAGGCGCTCGAGCAGCCGCTCGAGGCGGGGTCCGTGGATCGCCTCGACGTTCTCCGGCTCACCCGTCGCCGAGCCGAGCAGCCAGTAGACGGCAGCAACGTCGGCGACCAGGTCGAGCACTGTAGCCGGGCGCTCGGGGTCGGCCAGCGCCGGCTCGATCCCGGTCGCCTCGATCGCCGCCAGCCCCTCCTCGCGCCGGCTGGTGCCACGCACCGCCCAGCCCTGCTCGAGCAGGCCGGTACCGAGCTCGCGGCCGCGGCAACCGCAGCCGACGATCAGCGCTCGTGCCAATCAGGTCGCCCCGAAGCGACGGCGGCGCAGGCGCTCGCGCTCCTCGGCGGCGACCTCGTCGCGCAGCTCCTGCTCGTTGCGCTCGGCAACGCCGCGGCGGCGGCGCATCTCATTCTGCGCCTCGAGCATCTGCTGCACGTCGTCGATTTCGTTCTGCGCCTCGAGTTCGGGCGAGCGGGTCGGCTTCCAGTCGAGCAGTTCGGCGTTGTTGCCGGTGTAGAAGTGCTCGATCAGGAAGAGCACGCCGACGACGAGCAGCACCATCGCAACTGTCCCGAGGACGAAGAACACGGGCCAAGGATACGCCGAGCCAGGCGGTCCCCTTTAATCCTTGATCGTGAGCGAGGCCTACCTGATCGACGCGGTGCGCACGCCGATGGGTGGCTATCGCGGCGCGCTCTCCGGCATCCGCCCAGACGATATGGCGGCGCACACGATCGCCGCCGTGGTCGAGCGGACCGGCGTCGACCCCGAGCGGATCGTCGACGTCTACCTCGGTGCCGCCAACCAGTCGGGCGAGGACAACCGTGACGTAGCGCGGATGGCGGCGCTGCTCTCCGGCCTGCCCCAGAGCGTCCCCGGCGCCACCGTCAACCGCCTCTGCGCCTCCGGTCTGGAGGCGATCAACTGCGCCGCCCGGGCGGTCAAGCTCGGCGAGGGCGACTTCTACCTCGGCGGCGGGGTCGAGTCGATGAGCCGGGCGCCCTGGGTGGTCGGCAAGCCCGAGCGCGGCCTGCCCCGCGGCCCGCAGACGATGCACGACACCACGCTCGGCTGGCGCTTCGTCAACCCGCGCATGGCCGAGCTCGGCATCTCGACCGAGTCGATGGGCGAGACCGGCGAGAACGTCGCCGAGCGCTACGGAATCAGCCGCGAGGACCAGGACGCCTGGGGCCTGCGCAGCCACCAGCGCGCGGTTGCCGCCCAGGAGGCCGGCATCTTCGCCGAGGAGATCGTGCCGATCGAGGCACCGAAGGGGCGCCGCGAGACGGTCACGGTCGACACCGACGAGGGCCCGCGCGCCGACGCCTCGCTGGAGACGATGGCGAAGCTGCGCCCCGCCTTCCGCGAGGGCGGCACGGTCACCGCCGGCAACGCCTCGACCCTCAACGACGGCGCCGCCTGCACCCTGATCGCCTCCGAGGCCGGCGCGAAAGAGCTCGGCGCCGAGCCCCTGGCCCGTGTGGTCGCCTTCGGGGTCGCCGGCGTCGACCCCGCCTACATGGGTATCGGCCCCGCCCTCGCCATCCCCCGCGCCCTCAAAGCCGCCGGCCTCACACTCGACGACATCGACCTGATCGAGCTCAACGAGGCCTTCGCCTCGCAGGTGCTCGCCAGCGCCCGCGAGCTCGGCATCGACGAGGAGAAGCTCAACGTCAACGGCGGCGCGATCGCCCTCGGCCACCCCCTCGGCTGCACCGGCGCCCGCCTCGCCGGCACCCTGGTCCGCGAGCTGCGCCGCTGCGGCGGCAAGTACGGCATCGCCACGATGTGCGTCGGCGTCGGCCAGGGCCTGGCAACGGTCTTCGAAGCTGTCTGAGGTAGCCTCGCCAGCCGATGGCGACTGAGCTGAGAGAGCTGGCCAGCGTCGACGGGGAGATCTCGCCGACCGCCGAGGCCGTTGTTCCACTCAAGGACGACGGGCTCTACCGCGGCGACGGCGCTTTCGAGGTGATCCGCCTCTACGGCGGCAAGCCGTTCGCGCTGGTCGACCACATCGACCGGCTCGAACGCTCCGGCGCCGCGATCGAGCTCGAGTTCGACCGCGCCGCGCTGGAGAGCGAGATCGCGGCGCTGCTCGCCGAACTCGGCGACGCCGACGGGCAGCTGCGGCTGATCGTCACCCGCGGCGGCCGCCGCCTGGCGATGACCGAGCCGATCCCGGCCCACGCCGAGACGGTCAGCGTCGCCACCATCACCTACAGCCCGACGATCATCCTCAATGGAGTCAAGTCGCTCTCCTACGCCGCCAACATGCAGGCGACCCGGCTGGCCAAGTCTCAAGGCGCCGATGAGGCGGTGCTGGTCCAGTCAGACGGCATCGTGCTCGAGCCGCCGACCTCGGCGATCTTCTGGGTCTCGCCGCAGGGCGGCCTGCGCACGCCGGCGCTCGACAACGGAGTGTTGGAGTCGATCACCCGCGACCGCCTAGTAAAGGCGCTCGAGGTCGAGGAGGGCGCCTGGCCGGTCGCTGACCTGCGTGCCGCCAAAGAGGCCTTCCTCGCCTCGACCACGCGCGAGATCCAGGCCATCTCGGCGATCGACGGCACAGAGCTGCCGGAAACGCCCGGCCCCCGGACCGGCGAAGCACAGGAGGCATTCGCCGCAATCCTGGGTAAAGAGCTTCAGTGACAGACGACCGAACCTGAGAAAGCAAGGGGTGAGATGGACTTCCAGTTGACCGACGAGCAGCGCTTGATCTCCGAAACCGCGCGTGAATTCGCCGACAAGGAGATCACGCCACGGGTCAAGGAGAACGACCGCGCCGCCCGCTTCGACCGCGAGCTGGCGAGCAAGCTGGGTGAGGTCGGTTACCTCGGCGCGCCCGTCGCCGAGGAGTACGGCGGTCGCGGGCTCGACTACCTCGGCTACGGCCTGATCGTCGAGCAGGTCGGCCGCGCCGACTCCTCCGCTCGCACCGTCGTCTCCGTGCAGACCTCACTCGTCGCCGGCTCGATCGAGAAGTGGGGCAGCGAGGAGCAGAAGCAGAAGTGGCTGCCGCGGCTCTGCTCGGGCGAGGCGCTTGGCTGCTTCGGCCTGACCGAGCCCGACACCGGCTCCGACGCCGCCAACCTGCGCACCCGCGCGACCAAGACCGACTCGGGCTGGTCGATCAGCGGACAGAAGATGTGGATCTCACTCGCCAACTTCTCCGAGGTGGCGCTGATCTTCGCCCAGACCGATCCCGAGAAGAAACACAAGGGCCTCGCCTGCTTCCTCGTCCCCTGCGACAGCGAGGGCTTCACCACGCAGGAGATCCACGGCAAGCTCGGGCTGCGCTCCTCCGACACCGGCGAGATCTCGCTCGACTCGGTCGAGGTGGGCGAGGACGCGATGCTCGGTGAGATCGGCGACGGCTTCAAGGTCGCGATGAGCGCCCTCGACAACGGCCGCTACAGCGTCGCCGCCGGCTGCGTCGGCATCTGCGAAGGCTGCGTCGAAGCCTCGGTCGCCTACGCCAAGGAGCGCAAGCAGTTCGGCGTTCCCCTCGCTCGCTTCCAGCTGGTTCAGGAGATGATCGCCGACATGATCCTCAAGCGCGACGCCAGCCGCATGCTGGTCTACCGCGCCGGCGTGCTCAAGGACGAAGGCAAGCCGAACACGACCGAGACCTCGGTGGCAAAGCTGTATGCGACCGAGTCGGCGGTCGAGTGCGCCAACCTGGCGATCCAGGTCCACGGCGGCTCCGGCTACGTCGACGACTATCCGGTCGAGCGCTACCTGCGCGATGCCCGCGTGACGACCCTGTACGAGGGCACCTCGCAGATCCAGAAGATGATCATCGGCCGCGCCGCGACCGGGATCAACGCGATGACGCCAATGGTGGCCGAGTAGCCCTTGGCGGGGCTGGTCGAGAGCTCGCGCGACGGTCACGTCGCTCTGCTCCGCCTCAACAGGCCTGAGGCGCGCAACGCTCTCTCGCCTGAGCTGATGAAGGAGCTGGCGAGCGAGCTGGAGCGCCTCGATCCCGACCCCGAGGTCCGCTGCGCCGTCATCGCCGGCTCCGACAAGGTCTTCGCCGCCGGCGCCGACATCAAGGCGATGAGCGAGCGCACTTTCGCCGAGGCGTTGCGCCACCCGGCGGCGGGCTTCTGGCGCCGCCTCGCCGCGATCAAGACGCCGATGATCGCCGCCGTCTCCGGCTACGCGCTGGGTGGCGGCTGCGAGCTGGCGCTGGCCTGCGACATGATCGTCGCCGCCCAGGGCGCGACCTTCGGCCAACCCGAGATCAACCTCGGGATCATCCCCGGCGGCGGTGGCACCCAACGCCTCGCCCGGGTGCTCGGTAAGCAGCGGGCGATGGAGTACGTGCTCACCGGCAAGCGCTTTGACGCCGAGACGGCGCGCGAGCTGGGTCTCGCCAACCGGGTCACCGCGAACGACGCCTGGCTGGATGGGGCGATGGCGCTGGCCAAGGAAGTCGCCGAGAAGCCGCCGATCGCCGCCCGCCTCGGCAAGCAGGCGGTGCTGGTCGCCGAGGAGATGGCGCTCTCCCCCGGGATCGAGAACGAGCGGCGTCTCTACGAGCTGGCGATGGCGACCGAGGACCGGGTCGAGGGCATGACCGCCTTCCTCGAAAAGCGCGAGCCGAAGTTCGAGGGCAAGTGAGCGCTCGCGAGGTCGAACGGGTCGGGGTCGTCGGCGCCGGGACTATGGGCGCCGGGATTGCCCAGATCGCGGCGCTCGGGGGCTTTGAGACCCGGCTCTACGATCCGATCCCCGCCGCTCTGGAGTCCGGCCTGGAAAAGCTCAACGCGGCCCTGAACAAGGGCGCGAGCAAAGGGAGGTGGAGCGAGGCCGATGCCGACGCGGCAAGCAGTCGCGCCGGCGGCGCCCACAGCCTCGCCGATCTCGCCGAATGCGACCTCGTTGTCGAGGCCGCGCCGGAGGACCTGACTCTCAAGCGCGAGCTCTTCGCCGCCCTGGCCGAGGCCTGCGGGCCGGAGACGATCCTGGCCAGCAATACCTCCTCGCTGCCGATCACCGCAATCGCCGCCACTATCCCGGGACCCGAGCGGATCGTCGGCATGCACTTCTTCAACCCGCCGGTGCTGATGAAGCTGGTCGAGGTCGTCGCCACCGAAGAGGCGGCGACCGAAGCGCTCGACACAACGACCGAGGTCGGCATCCGCATGGGCCGCACCCCGATCCGGGCCAAGGACAGTCCCGGCTTCATCGCCAACCGCCTCGCCCGCCCGTTCACCCTCGAGTCGCTGCGGATGCTCGGCGACGGCGTCGCCGACGCGGCCACGATCGATCGCGTCTGCCGCCAGGGCGGAGGCTTCCGCATGGGACCCTTCGAGCTGATCGACCTGATCGGCCTCGACGTCAACCTCAGCGTCGCCCGCTCCTTCTACGCCCAGGGCGGCGAGCCCGAGCGCTGGCGCCCCAGCCCGATCCAGGAGAGCCTCGTCGCCGAGGGCCGCCTGGGCCGCAAGAGCGGCCGGGGCTTCTACGACTACAGCGACCCCCCGAGCCCCGCTTCCACCGTTCCTTCGCACCAGCTATCGCGGCAAGGGAACAACGGAGCCGGGGAGCTGACCCTCGACCCCCACAAGCTGGCCGAGATCGACCCCACCGCCCCCGCGATCCTTCCCCGCCTCTTCGCCCAGATCGCCAACGAGGCGGCCTTCGCCCTCGAAGAGCAGGTCGGCTCGCCGGCCGACATGGACACCGCGATGCGCCTCGGCTTCAACTGGCCCCGCGGGCCGCTCGAGCTGACCGAGCTGCTCGGCGCCCCACGAGCGGTGGAACTGCTTGAAGCCCTGCGCGCCGAGCACGGCGAGGCCTACCGGCCCGCCCCTGGACTCCTCGCCGCCGCGAAGGCCTAGCCGTGGCCGCGCCGACCGACGAGTTCGAGCAGGCGCGCCGCGGGCTCATCGCCCCCTTCGACCCTCCCCGAGTCGAGGACGAGAACGGCCGCGTCGTCTGGGAGCTCGGGTCCTACGACTTCCTCGATGCCGACCCGCCCGCGAGCGCCAACCCCAACCTCTGGCGCCAGGGACAGCTGGGACGCATCGCCGGTCTCTTCGAGATCGTTCCCGGCTTCTACCAACTGCGCGGCTTCGACCTCTCCAACATGCACGTGGTCGAGGGACGCGACGGAATCGTCGTCATCGACCCGCTGGTCTCGGCCGAGACAGCGGCGGCGGCGCTGGCGCTCTACCGCGAGCACCGCGGCGAGCGGCCGGTCACCGGCCTGATCTACACCCACAGCCACGTGGACCACTTCGGCGGTGCAAGGGGCGTCCTCACCGCGGAGGAGATCGAGGCCCGGCGGGTGCCGGTCCTCGCCCCCGCCGGCTTCCTCCATCACGCGGTCAGCGAGAACGTCTTCGCCGGCACCGCGATGGCGCGCCGGGCCGGCTACATGTACGGGGCGCTGCTTGAGCGGGGACCCGAGGGTCAGATCGGCGCCGGGCTCGGCCAGACCACTTCGCTCGGCACGATCACGCTGCTCCCGCCCAACCTCGACATAGTCGAGACCGGCCAGGAGGAGGTCGTCGACGGGGTGCGGATGAGCTTCCAGCTGACGCCGGGGACCGAGGCGCCGGCGGAGATGAACATCCACTTCCCCGACGCGCGCGTGCTCTGCATCGCCGACAACGCCGCCCGCTCGATGCACAACATCCTCACCCCGCGCGGTGCCCTGGTCCGCGACCCGCGCGTCTGGGCCCACTACCTGGACGAGGCGATCGAGCTCTTCGGCGAGCGCTCCGACGCGCTCTTCGCCGGCCACCACTGGCCCTGCTGGGGCAGCGAGCGGATCGTCGAGTACCTCGAGAAGCAGCGCGACCTCTACACCTACCTGCACGACCAGACCCTGCGCCTGCTCAACCAGGGCCACACCGGGCCCGAGATCGCCGAGCTGATCGAGTTGCCGCCGAGCCTGGCCGAGGAGTGGCACTGCCGCGAGTTCTACGGCTCGATCAGCCACAACACGAAGGCGATCTACCAGCGCTACATGGGCTGGTTCGACGGCAACCCCGCCCACCTCTGGGAGCACCCGCCGGTCGAGCAGGCGAGGCGCTACGTCGAGTTCATGGGCGGCGCCGAGGCGATGCTGGAGAAGGCAAGGGCCAGCTTCGAGCAGGGCGACTATCGCTGGGTCGCCGAGGTCGTCAACCACCTCGTCTTCGCCGAGTCCGAGAACCGGGCGGCGCGCGAGCTGCAGGCGGAAGCGCTCGAGCGGCTCGGCTTCGGCGCCGAAAACGCCAGCTGGCGCAACTTCTTCCTGATGGGAGCGAAGGAGCTGCGCGAGGGGACGTCCGGCACCCCGACCAGCGCGGCGCCGCCCGACGTGCTCGCCCACCTCACGGTCAGCCAGTTGCTCGACGCGATGGCGATCCGCCTCAACGGCCCGCGCGCGGCGGACCACCACCTGCGCATCGATTGGCACGTCACCGACCCCGACGAGCAGCACGCGATCACCGTCCGCAACGGCGTCCTCCGCCACCGCCCCGGTGGCCATGACGACGATGCCGACACCGCCCTCATCGTCGCCCGCGAGGCCCTCAACCAGCTCCTGCTCAAAACCGCCGACATCGCCGAGCTGGCCGAGAGCGGCCGCCTGCGAGTCGAGGGTGACGGCGCCAAGCTAGGCGAGCTGCTGGGCCTGCTGGACGAACCCGATCCGGGCTTTGCCATCGTCACCCCGGACTAGGGTGCTCCCGGCCCAATCCCGAGGCACCCTCAAGCGACAGGAGAAGAGATGCCCAAGACAGCGAGAAGATGGACTTGGCCGTTCGTTGCGGGCCTGTTCGCCGTCGCGTTCCTCTACTTCGCTCTCGCATCGGCGGCCGGCGCATCCCAAATCGTCTTCTGGGGCAGTTACAACGCCAACAAAATTTCCCACGCGCCGATCGGCAGCGGCAAAGGCTCTGACATTCCAATCCCTCCCGCCCTTGTAGACGGTCCCTATGGCACGGCGGTCGACTCCGCAGCGGGCAGGATCTACTGGGCGAACTTCAGAAGCAACTCCATCGGCTATGCCAACTTCGACGGGTCCGGCGCGAGCCTGCTCAATACGAGCGGCGCGACTGTCAGCGGGCCAGGAGGACTTGCCATCGACCCGGCCGGCGGCAGGATCTACTGGGCGAACGCCAACGGCAACTCGATCTCCTACGCCGCACTCAGCGGCTCGGGCGGAGGAAACCTCAACACGACCGGCGCAACGGTCGACGAACCGTACGGCGTCGCGATCGACACCGCCACAGGCCGGATCTACTGGGCAAGCGCTGCGGGCAACGCAATCTCCTACGCAAACTTGAACGGTTCCGGCGGAACCGACCTGAACACAGCAGGCGCCCCCGTAGTAGCTCCGGACGGCCTTGCGATTGACGCCACGACGGGCCGGATCTACTGGGCCAACTTCAGGGGCGAATCGATCGGCTACGCAAGCCTCAACGGCGGCAATGGCGGGCAGGTCAACATACCTTCCGCCCCTGGCGCTCCCGCCGGGGTATCGATTGACCCCATTCTTCAAACGATCTACTGGGGCGACGAAGAACTGGATCAGATCAGCGCAGCCAGCCTGCAGGGAGGCACTCCGGTGCAACCGGCCACGAGCGGCGCCACCCTGGAAACGGCGAACTTCCCCGTCCTGCTGGAAAGCCCGCGCAACCTGGATAAGCCGACGGTCCAAGGACAGCACAAGCCGGGCGCCACTCTCACCTGCACGCAGGGCACATGGAGGGGCGACGTGGTCGAGTCGTTCCTCTACCGGGCGCCGCAGAGCTTCTCCTACCAGTGGTTCCGCAACGGCAAACCGGTTGCCGGCGCGACCGCGGCGACCACCATGGCCAGCAAGGTCGGTGCGTACACCTGCGACGTCACGGCAACCAATTTTGCCGGGTCCGAGGCATGGACCAGCCCGCTCGAATTCAGCGTCAACGCCACTGTCGCCTTCAAGAAGGTCACCTTCAACCGCAAGAAGGGCACCGCCACCTTGCGGGTCGCGGTTACCGGCAGCGGCCGTTTGGACGTCTACGGTAAAGGCGTCGCCAACGCCCAGCGCAGACACGCAACGGGCACGGCGAAGATCACCATCAAGACCAGCGGCAAGGCACGAATCAAGCTGAAGAACACCGGCAAGGCGAAGGTCAAGGCGACGGTCTCCTACACGCCAGAAGGCGGCAAGGCGATCAAACGCCGCAAGACGATCGTCCTGAAGAAGAAGCTGCGCTAGGGGCCCCGGCGGGCCGCCTCGCTGCTGATCAGCGAGCGATGCGGAGCATCAGCTCGTCCTCGTAGCACCAGCTCCAGTCCTCGCCGGGCTCAACCGAGCGAATAATCGGGTGACCGGTCTCGGCGTTGTGCGCGGTGGCATGCTTGCCCTCTGAGTTGTCGCAGCAGCCGATGTGGCCACAGCTCTGGCACATGCGCAGGTGGACCCACTGCATGCCGAGCTCGAGGCACTCCTCGCAACCGGCGATCTCAGCCGGCGGATCGAAGATCTCGATCGTGCGGATGTGGGAGCAGGAAGCCAAGCTTTCACGATAGCGCGCGCTCGGATCGTCACATCTGAAAGGCTGAAGCGATGGATGGCGCTGAACCCACAGGCGGGGAGCCGATAACCGAGGAGGGCATGACTGCCCTGCGCGAGGAAATCGAGCAGCTCGAAGGAGATGCCCGGACCAAAATGGCGGCGCGGATCAAGGTGGCGCGCGAGGAAGGCGATCTCAAGGAGAACGCCGAGTACCACATCGCCAAGGAGGACCAAGCCCATCTCGAGACCAAAATCAAGCGCCTGCGCGAGCGCCTGCGCACCGCCGTCGTGGTCGAGATAGACGCCACCGCCGCTGACACTTTCGCCTTCGGCCGCACCGCCGAGGTCCTCGACGAAGCAAAAGGTGAGGCCAACACCTGGACCCTGGTTGGCTCAACCGAAGCCAATCTGGCCGAAGGCCGCCTCTCCGCCGAGTCCCCGATCGGCCGCGCCCTGCTCAACGCCAAAGTCGGCAAGCCGATCAAGATCGAGACCCCCAGAGGCTCCCGGACGTTTGTCGTCCGAAAGCTCGTCGGCTAGTCAGTCCGCAGAATCCAGAGGTTTCTCTCTCCCGCCCCGCGAAGCCCTACCTTTGATTTCGGCGCCCAGTCATGCCCCTTTACTTTCAGCATGACCCGATCATCCACCACCACCAAGTTGGGACGGGCACTGTCGCATATCCTCGCAGCCAAATCGACGTCGTGGCCGCGCAAATTTCCTTCCCTGTCCTTGATGGCCTGCCCCGTGGTCATGCCGGCCCTCACCACCAAGTCTGACGTTCCAGGGCTCTCCACGATCTCCCGGAGACAGTCCACTGCCGTACTCACTGAGTTGATCTCAAACGAGATTAGAAATCCATCACCCGTGCTATTAACAATTCGTCCACCGTACTTTCGAATGAGCCTTCGAATCTGCTTCTCGTGCGCGCTCCAAGCGGCCGCATATCGATCTTCCCCGAGACGCTTCTTGAGAGCGGTCGATTTAGAGACATCAGTGAAAGCAAATACGGCTTCGACTTTTCTGCCCGAAGTCCACTCGGAAGCGTCATACGTCCGGGATGCAACATATGTAATGAACTGGGCGCTACCAGCATCTTTGACCCGAGATTTCAAATTGAAAAATTCTTTAACGCTGCGGAACCCAGAGTCCTCGAGCAATGATTTGAGTTGACCTTCAGCAAAAGGTAGAACGTCAAAGGTCCCTACCTCACGAGTCTCTGACAACCTGATGTATTCAAGAGTCAGCAGATCATTGTCGACGCCTGGCTCGTCGGGCATGCTCCTCGGCCGGGCTTGAATCGTTTTGCTGCAATAAACGACATCCCCGGGAAAACGGAACTCGCGATCGCGCATGATCTTTTGCTTTTGAAACATCGCTGGATAATTTCTCTCGTCCACGATCAAGAGACCATCGGGTTTGAGTAGGTAGGCAAAGCGATCAAGTACTGCCCTAACTTCGCTCTCAGAGCTAAGGCAGCTCAGTGAGTTCCCCAAGGCCAACACTACGTTGTAGGTCTCACCCTCGGCTAGATGCTCAAAGTGACGCCAATCGAATCGCTTGATATCGAGCGGTTGATGACCTTCGTTCTGCGCTAGGTCCAAGGCGTGCGCGATCAGACGAGAATCGATCTCATTAGACGTGACGTCGTACCCCGCAGAAGCAAGGTAGATCGAGTCGCATCCGACTCCGGTGGCTGCGTCAAGAATCTTAGGCTCTTTGAGCTTGGCCTCGTCAATCTGCTTTTGAATGAAGGGCCCTAGCTTGCTCACTCGTTTGCGCGGCGCAACGAACTCATCCCACACATCGGCCAGTCGAGGTTGAAACATCATTTGGAGACCCCACATCAAGTGCTGATATTCCTCCTCTTTCAAAGGCACAACCCTGACTTCTTTACCCTGCAACCGTATGCGCTGTCCTTTTTCAATAAGGCGCCCGACATAACGCAGATACTTTTCAAAGCGAGATGTATCGCGCGGATAAATCAACTCTAGCCGGAGCTTGTCATTTGAGACCTTGATACTTGGCTCGAACAAGAGAGCACACGTGTTTACCCAAAGGCCTATATCTCCAGTCCACTCAGCCGTAAGCACCTCGTCCTGAGTTTCGGCTTGATGCTGTGGGGTTACGCTGAGGAGCGTTACATCATGTTTTTTGTGTTGATTGAAGTATCGGAGCGCAACGTCTGGATGAGCGTCGAAGTCTTTCTGTAGTTCCTCCGGCGTAAAAGGAACTATGCGGACGGATCGCGCCGCGTGGCAATCATGATGCTCATCTGAGCTAGATTGCTGCTCGTCATCCTCTGATTCGCTCTCGGCGAGGCTCTCCAACAGGAACGGATGGACCTCTAGGAATCGACTGGGCGGATGAGAATCAACCCCAATATAGACGTCATTGATTGAGCTATAGAAAAGCGAGACAATGACCTCAAGCTGGTAAAGGGGGATCTCTTGGGTAGGTCGTGCCCCATTTTTCCCTCGTAGCAACTCAATAAGCTGCTGCCCTGAATTGTCGAGAAACGCCTTCATTACTTCCTCGGCAACCCGCTGGTCTTGAGCTATCGGACGCTGGGCCCCTTTGGGTATTTCAATTCCAAGCGTCGCTAGGAGCTCTGTGAACCTGACCTCAAGAGTCGATGATGATGCCTTTGAACCCCTCGCCATTGCGGCGGGATCGTATTCGATAAATCAGACTATTCGACTCAATTTGAAAAAGCAGACGAATACGGTCAGCGCAATCTAAAGAACGAAGAAAGTCGAATGCCTTTCCGGTACTTAGCTCCCAGGCGTCGGCGCGACCTCTACCGGCTCGCCGCCCGGCAGCCAGTGCGCCTCTGGTGACGGTGGCGTGTCGCGCAGGTACCACTCGGCGTCGAGCGCGCCCTTGCAGCCACTGCCAGCTGCGGTGACCGCCTGGCGGTAGATGTGGTCGACGACGTCGCCGACGGCGAAGACGCCGGCCATGTTGGTGCGGGTCGAGTCGCCCTCGGTGAGGATGTAGCCGTTCTCGTCGGTGTCGACCTGGCCGGTGACTACCTCCGAGCGAGGGATGTGGCCAATCGCGATGAAGGCGCCATCGGCCTGGAAGTCCTCGGTCTCATCGGTCTCGACGTTGCGCAAGCGCACGTGGTCGAGGCGGCCCTTGTCGCTGGCGACGAACTCCTCCGCCACGTAGGGCGTCTTGAAGTTGATGTTGCCCTGCTCCTTGGCCCGATCGAGCATGATCTTCGAGGCGCGGAACTCGCCGCGGCGGTTGACTACGGTCAGCTCGCTGGCGTACTTGGAGATGAAGATCGAGTCCTCCATCGCCGAGTCGCCACCGCCGATCACGATCACCTTCTGGTCTTTGAAGAAGGCGCCGTCGCAGACGCCGCAAGTTGATACGCCGCAACCGCTGAGCTCGCGCTCACCGGGGATGCCGAGCCGCTGCGGCTCCGCCCCCATCGCCAGGATCACCGCTTTCGCCTGGTACTCCTCGTCGCCGAGGAAGACCTTCTGCACGCCACCGTCGGAGAGCTCGACCCGGTCGACGTCATCGGTGACGAAGCGGGTGCCAAAGCGCTCGGCCTGAGCGCGGAACTCGTTCATCATCTCCGGTCCCATGATTCCCCCGGGGTAGCCGGGGTAGTTCTCGACGTCGGTCGTGTTCTGCAGCTGCCCGCCCCACTGGAAGCCCTCGAAGACGAGCGGCTCCAGGTTGGCGCGCGCGGTGTAGAGCGCAGCCGTATAGCCGGCCGGCCCCCCGCCGACGATGATCACGTTCTCGACCTTCTTTGCCTCTGTCATGTCCGCCTCAAGTCTAATGGCGTTGCCAATACTTCACTTTGTATAGTACCCCCCGCTCACCTCTCCCGCAAGTTCCGGCGGCGGCCTGCGGTCGATCGGCAATCCCTCCGATTCCCAGTGCTGAACCCGGGTGCGGAGCTGGAAGAAGGCAGCGACGCCGAAGGGAATCGGCATCCAGAAAGCGATCAGGCGGTAGACCAGAATCGCCGGGAAGACGGTCGTCTCGGGGATGCCGAAGAGGACGAAGGCACCGATCATCCCCGCGTCGACGGCCCCCACCCCGGCAGGAGCGAACGGGATCAGGTTGGCGACCATGCCGAGGAAGAAGCCCTGAACGACGACCGCGAGCGGCACGTGAACGCCGAAGGCGTGGAAGGAGGCCCAGAGGATGCCGATGTTGGCGGCCCAGAAGCCAGCGGCGCCGAGCACGGCCAGGCCGCCCTGGCGCGGGTGGGTGAAGAGGCTGATCGCGAAGCGGAACCCCTCGGCGAAGACGGCCGGCACTTTGGCGATGTTCCTGGCGATCTCCTGACCGCGTTTGCCGTGCACAAAGCGGGCGACCTTGGGACCGAGGTCGGGCGGGACCAGGGCGAAGAGCAGGCCGAGGGCGAGCAGCAGGCCGGCCACGCCCGCCGGCACGATCGTCAGCTCGATCGAGTCCTTGCCATTGAGCACGCCGGTGCGCAGCAGCACGCCGAAGAGGATTAGGGCCAGTGGGTAGAAGGCGTAGTGGAGGGTGAGGAAGGCGACCATCCGCCGCGCCACTTCGTGCCGCCGCATCCCCGCCTTGCGCAGCGCCCAGAAGGTGAGCACGATCCCCCCCGCCCCGGCCGCCGAGAAGAGCAGCGTCGCGGCCAAGCCCGCCATATTGATCTCATAGGTCTCGAGCCAGGTGAAGCGCAGCACGTTGCCGCCTACGACTGCCTTAAAGAGGGCGACGTAGGTGGCGAAGGCGACGATGTTGAAGCCGATCGCGATCGCGATCCAGAGCGGATCGGCGTCGTCGAGCTTGCCCAGCGCGTTGCTCAACCCGACCAGCTTCGGGAAGAGGAAGTAGATCCCGACCAGCAACGCGACAACCACGACCGCCGTCTGGATCAGTCGCCGCCGCGTGAAGATCGGCAGTTCGGCGGTGTGGTCGCCGTTCACCGGACCCTCAGGAGACACTCCTCAGAAGCTACCCGTTGGCGAGGCGCTCCAAGCGCTGCAGGCCTCGATTGACTCCCAGCACGGCCGGTTCGGCCAGCGGCTCACCGCGGCGCACCGCGGCGACGAGCCCGGCGCCGGCGAGCAGATCGGTGACGTAGTGCTCGCCGAGGTAGACGAGGGCGAAGCCGAGCGTCAGCGCGTAGGTCCAGCCGACCGCGCCCTCCACCGGATCCCCCTCGGCGAGCTGAATCGCCGCCATCGCAGAGGTGGCGAAGTGCAGCGAGGGCATCGCCGCCCAGGGGTTGCCGCCGAGCGCGTTGTACATCTTCGGCCAGGCCGAGCCCCAGGTGTCTTCGCCGACGCCGATCATGATCCGTTCCACCTTCTCGCCGGTCAGCTCCTGCTCGGATGCCCACCACGGCGGCGAGGTCGGAATCACGAAGTAGGCGATGCAACCGATGTCGAAGACCGCGGCCATCTGGCGGGCGGCGCGCGGGAAGCGCTCGGGGTGGCGCCAGAGGATCCAGGCCAGGGCGAGGTAGGGCTCGAAGAACCACAGCCAGTGCGCCCAGGTGAGGATGCGGTTGACGGTGCCGACGCGGCGCAGGCGCGCCATCCCCCGCTGCAGGCGGGCGTTGGGCAGGCGCCCGAGGCCGAGCACGCGGTCGGTGACGATCGGGTAGCGGCTACGCAGCCGCGCCTCCAGCTTCTGCGGGTCGTCGTAGGGAAGCTCGTGGACCATGATGAAGGCCCACATCTGCATCGCGTACAGCACCACGTCGCGTTTGCGCGAGCGGGGCGCGAGGACCGCGACCGCCAGCGGACCTCCAGCGCAGGCCGCGATGGTCACCGGAGTGGGCACTCGCAGCCGCTTGCGCAGCAGCGGCACGGCCACCGCGGCCGCCACAGCACCCGCTGCTCCGGCACGTACGGCGAGGCGAAGCGCCGGAGATGGCCGCGATCGCGCCTTCATCAGGTCGGCGAGTATAGGAGCACGCTCCCAGGCCGCGGCGCGAGCGGGGACCGCGCCGCGCCGACCCGCGTGATTAGAATGGCCGCGCTTTGGCGCCCCACTCTCCTGGCACCGACCAGATCGACACTCTGCTTTGGATTGGCTTTGTCGCCGCGGCGATCGTCATCGTCGCGATCAATGGCGCGCTGATCTACGCGCTGCGGCGCTATCGCAGCGAGCGCGGCGATGAGCCGCGCCAGATTCGCGGCGGCCGTGGCACCCAACTCCGGGTCGGCGCCGTGCTCACCGGCTTCGCCGCCATCGTCCTCGTGCTCAGCCTCATCTTCACCGACAAGGCACGCGAGATCCCGACCACCGGCTCGGCCGGCCTCGCCGCGGCGAAGTCGGCGCCACTGAAAATCGAAACGACCGGCCAGCAGTGGCTCTGGCGCTACGACTACCCGAACGGGGCCTTCTCCTATTACAAGCTGGTCGTGCCAGTCGACACCACGGTCGAACTCGACCTGATCTCGACCGACGTGATCCACACCTGGGACGTGCCGGAACTGGCCCCCAAGCGCGACGCCGTGCCCGGCAAGACCAACCACGTCGTCTTCCGCGCCGATGAAGAAGGGACCTTCGACGGCCAGTCGGCAACCTTCTCGGGCCAGGCCTACGCGGCGATGCGGACCGAGGTCGACGTCGTCTCTCCGGCCGAATACGAAGCCTTCGTCAAACAGCAGAAAGCCGACATACAGGCGGCCCAGGATCGCGTCGTGGGCCTGATCGAAAAGGGGGAGGTCCCGTGAGCGCCAACCCAGAGGTCGTCGTCGACGGCTTCCCCCGTCGCCGCCCGCACTGGATCGAGGTGGTCACCAGCGCCGATCACAAGGACGTCGGCCGGGTGATGATCGGCGCCGCCCTCGGCTTCCTCTTCATTGCCCTGGTCGAGTTCCTGCTGATGCGACTGCAGTTGGCGATCCCGGACAACAGCCTGCTGACGCCGGTCACCTTCAATCGCATGCTCTCGCTCTACGGGGCGACGGCGATCTTCCTCTTCGCCCTACCCCTCTGCCTCGGCCTCTACTACTACCTGGCGCCGCTGCAGGTGGGCGCCCGCGGCACCGCTCTGCCGCGCGTTGGCCAGCTCGGCCTCTGGCTCTACCTCGCCGGCGCCACGGTCCTCTACGCAGGCTTCCTCTTCACCCCTTCCGAGGCAGGCGTCAACCCGCTGGCACCGCTCTCCGAGCTTGCCTTCCTGTCCAACAACGGCGTCGATGCCTGGGCCGTATCGAGCGGGCTGGCGACGCTGGGCTTCGTCCTGATCGCGATCAACCTGGTCGCAACGCTGCGGCGGATGCGCGCCCCGGGCATGGCCTGGCGGCGAGTGCCCGTGTTCGCCTGGGCGGCGGCGGTCTCTTCCTGGCTGCTGATCGTGGTCGGCACGGTGATGCTGGCGGCGATCACGATGCTGCTGATCGATCGCAACTTCGACGGCATCTTCTTCGCCGACGGCTCCGGCGGCGCGCCGCTGCTCTGGGCGCACATGAGCTGGATCTTCTACACCGGCACCTACATGCTGATCCTGATCACGGCCCTGGCCGCGATCGCCGAGATCGTCCCGGTCTTCGCCCGCAAGCCCCTTTTCAACCGCAACGCGGTCACCGGCTCGCTGCTGGCGATCGCCGTGATCGGCACCCTCGCCTGGATGCAGAACATGCTCACCGCCCCGATCGGAATCGGCTGGATGTACTTCGCGATGATCATGTCGCTGGCGCTGATCGTGCCCTTCGGCCTGATCGTCTTCAACCTGATCGCGACGATGATCGGCGGCACCCTGCGGATGCGGGCGCCGCTGCTCTTCGCCGCCGGCGCCGTCTCGATGATCTCGATCGGCCTCGGTGCCGAGATCTCGCACTCGATGGTCGCCGTAGCCTGGCGCCTGCACAACACCACTGACGCCACCGCAGCCACCCACTTCGCCCTGGTCGGTGGCGCCGTCTTCGGTGGCTTCGCCGCCCTCCACTACTGGTTTCCGAAGCTGACCGGCCGCACGATGGGCGAGTTCCTTGGCCGCGCCTCATTCTGGACGCTGGTCGCCGGCATGCTGCTCACCTTCGTGCCGCTCTTCATCTCCGGTGGCGACCACGGCCAGGTCGCCGACGCCTACAAGTACTTCAGCGGCACCGGCGTCAGTACCGAGAACCTGATCGCCTCGATCGGCGCCTTCGTGCTCGCGATCGGGATCATCCTCACCTTGGTCAACGCGATCGCCAGCCTCGGCAACGGCGGCCGCGCCGGCCACGACCACTGGGGCGGCAACTCGCTGGAGTGGTTCGCGCTCTCGCCGCCCGAGCCGCACAACTTCGACGTGCTGCCCGACGTGCGCAGCGACCGGCCGATGCGCGACATCCGCGAGGCGGTCGCCCATCGCAGCCGCCGCGCCGCCAAAGAGGCGGCTCGCGAGTCCCAGCCGGTAGCCTGAGCACCGTGAGCGGCGCCGAATCCGCGGTCGTCGCGCAGCGCCCCGCTGTCTTCGGCGTCCTGCGCGACTACGCCACCCTGACCAAGCCGAAGGTGCAGTCACTGCTGCTCCTGACCACGATCACGACCATGTACGTGGCCGGGGACCCCTCGATCGGCCTCGTCTTCCTCACCTGCCTCGGCGGCGCCCTCTCGGCCGGTGGCGCCGGCGCGATCAACCACGCGGTCGACCGCGACATCGACCGGATCATGACTCGCACCGCCGACCGCCCGGTCGCCAGCGGGCGGATCTCGCCGCGTGCGGCGATCACCTTCGGCGCCCTGCTCGGCTGCGCCTCCTTCACGCTGCTGGCGCTCGCCGTCAACCCGTTGGCGGCGGCACTCTCGATCTCGGGCCTCTTCGGCTACGTCTTCGTCTACACGCTCTGGCTCAAGCGCTCGACCCCGCAGAACATCGTGATCGGCGGCGCCGCCGGCGCGGTGCCCCCGCTGGTCGCCTGGGCGGCCGTCACCGGCGGTCTCAACGGCACCGCCCTCTTCCTCTTCGCGATCGTCTTCTTCTGGACTCCGCCGCACTTCTGGGCGCTCTCGCTGCTGATGAAGGACGAGTACGCCAAGGCCAATATCCCGATGCTGCCAGTCGTCCGCGGCGAGGACGAGACCCGCCGCCAGATCCTGCTCTACACGATCCTGCTCTACGCGGTCACCCAGCTGCCCTTCTGCGCCGGCGGCTTCAACGTCGAGTACCTGATTGCCTCGATGACCCTCGGCGCCGGCTTCATCTACTGCGCCGTGCGCCTGCTGCGCAGCGCCGATCGTCGCTGGGCCCTGCGCACCTACCTCTACTCGCTCGCCTACCTGGCACTGCTCTTCATCGCGATGCCGCTCGACCGGCTGATCGGGTAGAAATCCGGGCGTGGATCGCGAGACCGCAAGAGCGAACATGAGCGCCGGCCTGGTAGCCGGCGGCATCGTCGCGGCGATCTTCGCCCTCTGTTTCGTGGCCGCGATGCTCTACATCGCGTCGTGAGCCCTGAGCACCGCCACATTCCCGAGCCTGGAGAGGCGGTCTACCGGCCACGCTCCTCCTGGGCGCCGGCGATCTTCGCCTTTGCCCTCGCCCTGACCGTCTGCGGAATCTTTGCCGAGGGTTTCATGGTGCGCGGCTGGATTTACTCGATCATCGGCGGCGTCATCGCCCTCTTCGCCTTCCGCGCGATGATCCGCGACGCGATCAGGAGCTACTACAAGCTCCCCCGCACGCAGTATGTCCGCGGCGCCGTGTTGCCGGTGGAACAAATCTCGTCGCCGCGCTCCTAGCGCCTGCGCCTTTAATCAGGCGTCATCCCGGACGTCGCCCCCTCTGAGGTCCAGACGCGAACGATGTCGCGCATCGAGAGTACGCCGGCGAGCTCAGGGCCGTCGTAGACGACTAGGTGGCGAATGCCGCGACGCGACATCTCTGCTGCGGCGCGCTCGAGGCTCCAGTCCGGTGCGGCGGCGATCACGCTGTCGCTCATGTGGTCTCCCACCCGCTCGGCATCGGGATCCTCGCCGGCGCCGAGTGAGAGGAGGATGTCGCGCTCGGTGAGAATGCGGGCGACCGGCGTCTCGTCATCACTGACCAGAGCGGCGCCGATTTGCTTCTCGGCCATCATCGACGCCGCCTCGCGCAGCGTGTGCGTGGGCCCGACCGTGAGGACCACCTCTGACATCCCATCCCGTACCTGCATCTGCCGCTCCCCTCCGGGCTCGCGAGTTAGTGAGAATCGCCTCAAGCCTACCCGACCCCAGGCAGGGCTAAGCCTGCTTTCGGCCGGGCGGGACATATAGACTCCGGCGCGCTTCACGCCGTATGAACAAGCTCGCCAACCCCATCCGCCCGCTGCTCGTCCTTGCCGCCCTGGCGGCGGTGGCGCTGCCCGCCTCGGGCTGCGGAACGACGACCGCCGATCCCAATCGCGGCCGCGTCCTCTTCGTCGAAAAGTGCGGCGTCTGCCACACGATGGCCCAGGCCGGGACGAGCGCACAGATCGGTCCCGACCTCGACGACGCCTTCGCCGCCGCCCGCGCCGCCGGCGAGGGTGGCGACACGGTCGAAGGCATCGTCAAGGCCCAGGTCGAGTACCCGCGGCCAGGCAATCAAGACCCGGCGGTCTCGATGCCGGCCGACGTCGTCACCGGTCAGGACCTCGACGACGTCGCCGCCTACGTCGGGCTCTACGCGGGCGTACCGGGCGCTGCCCCGCCGAAGGTGCCCGGTGGCCCCGGTGCCCAGGTCTTCGCTAACAACGGCTGTGGCGGCTGCCACACGCTCAAAGCCGCCAAGTCGGGTGGCGTCACCGGCCCCGACCTCGATGAAGTCCTGCCGGGACAGACCGAAGCGATGGTCCACGAATCGATCGTCGACCCCAACGCCGAGATCGCCACCGGCTACCCACCCAATGTGATGCCCGCCAACTTCGAGCAGAAGCTCTCGCCGAAAGAAATCGAAGACCTGGTCAAGTACCTGCTCGAATCGACCAGCGGCGGCGCCAAGGGCGGCTCGAAGAAGAGCGGCTGAGCCCGTCGCGCGGCCCGTGGGCGGCCGCTGGCATCATCCGCTGAGGCAACCTATGCGCGACCGCCTCCGCATCTCGCCCCAGCTCTACGCCACCGTCTCGCTGGTCGCCCTCGGCGCGCTGGCGCTGATCGTGCTGACCGGCGCCGGCGTGCGCCTGACCGGGTCCGGACTTGGCTGTCCGGACTGGCCCAAGTGTTATGGGGGCACCATGCCGCCGCTCGAAACCCACGCGGTGATTGAGTACGGCAACCGGCTCCTCACCGGCTTCGTTGGAGTCGCGGTGATCGCCGCCAGCGTGCTCGCCTGGTTCCGTGTGCCCTTCCGCTGGCATCTCGCTTTCTTCGGCGCCCTACTGCCGCTTGGCGTAATCGGCCAGGCGATCCTCGGCGCCCTCGTGGTCAAGTACCACCTCGCCCCCGGCCTGGTGATGAGCCACTTCATTCTCTCGATGCTGCTGCTCGACGCTTCCTTCGCGCTCGCCTGGTGCTCACGCTACGAACCGTGGGAGCGCCGCCGCTCCAGCGACCGGCTGGGCGTCTGGTCAGTGCGGGCGCTGGTCCCGCTCGGCCAGCTGACGATCGCCGCCGGCACGGTCGCAACGGCCTCGGGGCCACATGCCGGCGCCCACGCCGGCCAACTGGTCCACCGCTTCGATTTCGAGGGAACCAAGACCCTGGAATGGGTTGTCCAACGCCACTCGGCGATCGCCACCGTCTTCGGCCTCGCCGCGATCGCCGTCTGGTTCCTTCTGCGCCGCCCAGGAGGCGATAGGAGGGCGCTGAAGCCGCTGAGCGTGATGATTGGCCTCATGGCCCTACAGGGCGTTGTAGGCGGTGTCCAGTGGGCCCTGAAGCTGCCGGGAGAGATCGTCTGGGTCCACGTCGCCCTTGCCACGGCAACCTGGCTGGCGATGCTCTGGACGGTGGCGACGGCGGGGCGGCTGGAGCCACGTTCGGGCGAGAGTGAGGCCGGTCCGGATCGCACGGCGGACGAGGCCGTGACACGCGCCGCGGCCCTGACTTAGCGGCTGGCGACGAATCCAGTCACAGCAACGCGCGACCGGTGGCGAGGTCGACAACCACGTGGGTGATCGGCAGGTCGATCTGCTCGCGGGCCTTGTCGACGACGCCGTGCTCCAACCAGCGGGAACGATCGGGGGGGTGGGTCGAGATCAGGATCTCGTCGGCGGCAAAGACCCTCAGGGCATCCTCAATCGCGACGTTGGGATCGGAGTCGCCGATCTCGCCCTTGGCCTTGAGGCCGAGCTGCTTGATCTCAATCAGCGAGAGCTCCATGCGCTGGCGGGCCAACTCGATCGCCTCGTCGATATCCGATGCCCAGTGCGAGGCCCGCGAGGAGGCCAGCGCCGGCGTCACCACCATCACCTCGCAGCGACGGTCGCGGCAGCGATCCCCGATCTCCTTCAGCAGCTCCTCGCCCTGAACCGTCTCATTGGCGATCACGAGTAGGCGGAACTTGCCATCCCCGCCCCTGGTCACCTCGACGTTGCGAGGCAGCGACCCACGCGCGCTGCGATAGCCAAAGCCAACGCCGAAGCCAATCAGCAGTGCCGTCCAAATCACGCCCACCACCGGCCTCGTCAGCAAGGTGAGCACGGTCGCCGACACCACTCCAGCAGCAATCACCACCAACCATCTGAACGCGTCAGCCTCAGACCGCAGCGGATTGTGCATATTCAAGTTGTACCCCCAAACGGCCGTGAAAACCAAGCAGGTCGGGGGATGCAGGGAGGGCGGCAAGGGGAGCGCACTGTTTGTGCGTGACCCGCAGACGGCCGACCGAAGACCCCGAGATGCGCCGGTTTGCAGCGGCCGCGCTAAAGGATGTAGACCGTAAAGAAGACGACTAGCCACATAATGTCGACGAAGTGCCAGTAGATGCCCGGCACCTCGACGCCGAGATGGTCCTTCTCCTCGGTGCCGAAATGGCCGCGGAAGGCGCGGATCGAGGCGAAGGTGAGCAGGCAGAGCCCGACGAAGACGTGCGCGCCGTGCAGGCCGGTGAGGCTGTAGAAGATCGAGCCGAAGCCGAGATCACGGGCGCTGAAGCCAAGGTGGACGTACTCGTTGAGCTGGATAAAGAGGAAGGTCGCGCCGAGCATCCAGGTCAGCACCAGGCCCAGCTTCAGTCCGTTGCGGTTGCCGCGGCGGATCGACTCCAGCGCGTAGTGAATGGTGAAGCTGGAGGAGACCAGGATCGCCGTGTTGACCCCGGCGACGGCGACCGGCAGTTCGTAAGGGTGCGGCGGCCAGCTTGAGGGGTGGACGACGACCCGGAGGAAGAAGTAAGAGGCGAAGAAGGCCCCGAAGAGCATCACCTCGGAGACGATGAAGAGCAGGATTCCCAGCGTCTGGCGGTCGATCCGCGAGCTCTGGTTCGCCTCGGGAGGCCCGTGGTGCTCGTCGTCGTGGGCGTGCCCCAATGCGACCGTTGCGCTCTCCATCAGACCTCCCCTCCCTCGGCGACGGCGGCGGCCACGACGGCGGCCGGGCGCCCGACCTCAAGGTGCTCGACCGGCTTGTCGGTAATCGCTCGGACGCGGCCGATCAGATCGTCCTCGAGCCAGCGCGAGGTCTCGCCGGCGAAGGTCGAGATCAGCACCTCGTCGACGCTGTAGTGCTCGATCGCGTTCTGCACTGCATGAAAGGGGTCGGGGCTCATCGGCTGGCCGGTGGCGTCGATATCGGCGCGGTAGAGCTCGGCCAGGGTGGCGGCCAGATCGCGAACCATCTCCGACTCAGTCAGGTCCTCGGTCCGCGGGCAGATGATTGTGTAGCGATGCGGATGCCCGGCGGCGCGCTCCTTGAGCCGGCCGACCAGGTCAGGCGCGGCGACGGTCTGGCTCGCCACCACCAGTGTGTGGCTCTTCTCCCAACTGATCGAGTCGTCGGTGATCCGCACCGGGATGTGGGTCACCGGTACCTCCGGCTCGAAGCGGGCTTCGGCCCAGGAGACGAGGTCCTTGCGGGTAAAGCCAAAGCGGGTCCCGGCGGCGCAGGAGAGCAACACCTCGCCCGGTTCGTGGGCGCGCACGGCATCGTCGAGCGCCAGCGAGGGCTCCGGATCCATTACCTCGCCGACCGATTTGATCCCGTACTCGGAGAGGATTGACATCGTCACCTCGACCCGCGCTCGGGCCGCGTCGCGCAGCTCACCGGAGTCGATCAGCTGGCCCACCGCCGGCTGGTTCTGCGGCGCCGCGACGGCGACGAAGGGAACCCTGTCGGCTCGCTCTTTAACCGCTGCCAGCAGCTTGCGACCGCCTGCCACCTCGTTGAGGAAGACGAGCAGGGGTTTTGCCCCGGATGCCTCGCTCATGCCGAGCCCACCACGGTCGGCTCAGCCTTCGGCGCCTCGACCGATTCGCCGGGCATGATCGCGTGGCGGGCACCCGGCACGCCGTACTCATAGGGACCGCCGACGACGCGCGGAATCTCGGGGAAGTTGTAGATCGGCGGCGGCGAGGAGACCAGCCACTCGATCGAGTTGGCTCGCCACGGATTGCCCTCGGCCTTCGGCCCGAAGCGCCAGCTGACGATCATGTTGTAGAGGAAGACCAGCTGGATCGCGCCGAGGATGAAGGCGCCGCAGCTGATCAACAGGTTCCAGTTGCCGAACTGGGTCGCGTAGTCGGCGACGCGGCGGGGCATGCCGTCCATCCCGACCCAGTGCATCGGGATGAAGGTGACCCAGGTGCCGAAGAGCGTGCCCCAGAAGTGGACGCGGCCGAGTTTCTCGTCGTACATGCGCCCGGTGATCTTCGGGAACCAGTGGTAGATCCCGGCGAAGATCGTGAAGACCGAGCCGCCGAAGAGCACGAAGTGGATGTGGGCGACGATGAAATAGGTGTCCGAGACGTGGATGTCGATCGGCACCATGCCCAGCATCACGCCACTGATCCCACCGATCGTGAAGGTGACGATGAAGGCGAGCGCGAACAGCATCGCCGTGGAATAGGTGTGGATCTTGCCGAAATAGAGCGTGCCTATCCAGGAGAAGATCTTGATCCCGGTCGGCACCGCGATCAGCAGCGTGGTGATCATCATCGGCACGCGTAGCCAGCTGAACATGCCGGCGACGAACATGTGGTGAGCCCAGACCGAGTAGCTGAGCACGACGATGCCGATCAGCGCTAGGGCCATCAACCGGTAGCCGAAGATCGGCTTGCGGGCGTGGGTCGATATGACCTCGCTGATGATCCCGAAGCCGGGCAGCATCATGATGTAGACGGCTGGGTGCGAGTAGAACCAGAAGATGTGCTGGTAGCTGACGACATCACCTCCGCCAGCGAACTGGAAGAAATTGGTGTGCAGGGCGCGGTCGAAGAGGACCATGAACTGGACCCCGGCGATGAAGGGGGTCGCGGCGACGACCAGCAGCGAGGTCGAGAGGTTGGCCCAGACCAGCAGCGGCATCCGCCAGAAGGTCATCCCGGGTGCCCGCATGGTGATGATCGTGACCAGGAAGTTGAGCGCGGTCGCGATCGATGAGGCGCCGGCGAACTGCACGCCGAGGTTGAAGAAGGACTGGCCCAGCGGGGCGCCGGTCGAGAGCGGTGCGTAACCGGTCCAGCCAGCATCGAAGGCGCCGCCGGGAGCGAGGAAGCTGCCGATGAAGAGCAGGCCGGCCAGCGGCAGCATCCAGAAGCTGAGCGCGTTAAGGCGCGGGAAGGCCATGTCGGGGGCGCCGATCATCAGCGGCAGCACGTAGTTGGCGATGCCGGCGAAGACCGGGATCACGAAGACGAAGATCATCAGCACCGCATGGGTGGAGAAGAGGCTGTTGTAGGTGGCGGCGTCGACGATCTGGGTGCCCGGCTGGGCCAGCTCGGCCCGGATCAGCATCGCCATCAGGCCGCCGACGAAAAAGAAGAAGAAGGTGGTGCAGATGTACTGGATGCCGATCACCTTGTGATCGGTGTTGAAGTGGAAGTAGTCCTTCCAGCTCTTGGCGCCGTGCTGGGAGTGGTCCTCGGGGATCGTCGGCATGCCGGCGGCCCAGCGCAGCCAGTAGTCGAAGCAGCCGAAGCCGAGCAGGAAGCCGAGCGGACCGGTGATCAGCGGCACGACCACCTGTGGGTAGCCGGTCTGTTCGGTCTGGTAGGCCGGCAGCCCCGAGGCCTTGCGCAGTGCAACAACAAGCGCGAAGCCAAAGGCGGCGCCGAGGATCGCGCCGAGCGCGCCCCTAATCCAGCCCGGGTGCTTAATCGCAGCCGTCATCAGCAGGCCTCCATTATGCCCCTCCGGCGTTGATCGGCGTCGGGTTGGTCTCGGTGTCTTGGTTTATCGATTCGGCCAGCGGGGCGGGAACTTTTTCTTCCAGGCCGCTGACCCATTTCTGGAAGTTGGCCGGCGTTTCGACCACGACCTTGGCCCGCATCGAGGCGTGGCCGAAGCCGCAGAGCTCGGTGCAGATCAGCTGATAGGTGCCGAGCTTGTCCGGGGTGACGATCGCGGTGGTCGTGATGCCAGGCACGTTGTCCTTCTTGATCCGCCACTCAGGCACCCAGAAGGAGTGGATCACGTCTTGGGCGTGCATCTTGAACTGGATCTGGCGGTTGAGCGGGACGTGCATTTCGCCTTGAACATAGGCGTTGCCTTTACCCGGGTAGCCGAAGCTCCAGGCGTACTGCTGGGAGAAGACGTCGACCGTGAGCGGGTTCTTGTCGAGCTTTTCGATGTCGCTGAGCACCGACCAGCTGTAGCCAGCGCCGAAGAGCACGATGATTGTCGGGATCACGGTCCAGGCGATCTCGAGTTTGGTGTTGCCGTGAATCGGCTCGCCGTCGGATTCGTCACCTGGCTTGGCTTTGAACTTCCAGAGGGCATAGAAGAGGGCCACGATCACCAGCGAGAAGACGAGAGACGAGAGGACGATCATCACATTGAGCAGATCGTCGATCTTCGGCGCGGCCGTCGAGGCCTCCTGGCCGTCCCAGTTGATCGAGAGCATCACGGCAGAGATCGCCGCGGTCATCACAACTGTGGCAGCGAGCATCTTCGCTATTGGGAGGCGGCCGTACATGAGGCGGCGGGCATTCTATTGAAGCGACGGCGGGAAGCTTTCAGGCTCCTGCCCGGCGGCCGCGGCAAGCACTCCACGGGCCACGCCCTCCCAGCTCCAGAGCCGCCGCGCTGTCTCGACCAGCGCCTCCCGCGCCTTGACACGCTCCTGCTCCGACAGCGCCAGCCAGCCGTTCAACCGCTCCGCAATCGCCTCCACCGCGCCCATTTCGACCGGGAAGGAAGTGAGACGACCGACATCACCAGGCAGCGCATCCATCAGCTGCCGCGACACCTCCAGCATTCCCGAGTGTCCCGCCGAAACTGGCAGCACGCCACAGGCCGCCGCCTCCGCCGCAACCATCCCGAACGCCTCGGGGAAGGTGCTCGGCATCACCAGCGCTTCAGCCCCAGGCAACAGATCCGCGACCTCGTCGTGCTCGAGCCGCCCGATGAACTCGACCGAGCCCGCGGCCCCTTCGGCGGCCTCGACGTAGCCGGCGGGGGGATCTGAGAGGAACGCGGAAAGGATCGGCAACGCCTTCTCCTCGCCGCCCTCCAGCCCCCACCCAGCCAGCGCTATCTCACGGGCGTCGTTGATGTCCCCGCGCTCCAGAGCTGCCAGCAGCCGCCGCAACCCCGCCTCGTACTCGCCGAACCCGGCGATTTCGAGCTTCGCATCGTCGTGCTCTGCCCCAACCAACGGCCACGCAGCCAAGAGCAGATCGACCCCCTTGGACACGATCAACTTTCCAACGAAGACGATCCTCCGGCGGGAGTCGGGGTCGGGTGTCCCGGGAACTCCTCGCGAACGCGAGCCCGGGACACCCGACCCCGACTCCCGCGGCCGAAACGCCTCCGTATCAACCCCTGGGGGGCCCAAGCGCGTCTTCTCTTTGAGCCCAGCAACTTCAGGCAGCGCCGCCCAGAGCGACTCCGCGGTATGTCGAGATCCGACCAGCACGCCCTCGGCCGCTTCCATCCCCTCCCGCGCATAGGGCAGGAACCGCGGATGCGGCTTGACCGTGTACTCGAGCGCCGAACCGTGGATCTTGGCGGCAAAGGGAGCGATATCGGCGCGGGCGAGGATCGCCGGCCCCATCACCAGATGGTTGGCGAGGGCGAGATCGATACCGCCGGCACGCTCCGCCACATCGCGCACGGCGGCCACGTTGGCCTCGATGTAGCGATCGAGCTCCGCCTCAGTCAGCTCCGGAAACGCCTTCACCTCAAAGCCCTCGTAAGGATCCTTGACGTAAACCGGCAGCAGGCCGCCGATGTCGGGGTTGTGGATCTCGACCCCCTCGATCTTCGTCTCGCGGTCCTGGCAGAGCAGGTGCACCTCGTGACCGAGCGTGGCCAGCGCGCGGGCGAGATTGACGTTGTAGATATTGCTGCCGGTGCCGCGCAGCATGTAGCCGTGGAAGACGAGTATCCGCATTAGTTCCGCGGAAGCTATTAGTCTTCGCCGCCGTGAACTCAAAGCAGCTCTACAGAATGCGCGCCCCGGCCTCCGGCCGCGAGGCCCTAGCCCACGCCGAGCCGGGCCAGGTCTACCTCGACCGCGAGACCGGCGAGGAGATGGAACCGGTCGCCATGGTCCTGCCTCTAGCCCCATCGGCCTCCTCAATGCCGCGCACCCCCGAGAACCTGCGGGCTTGCCGTCGATGCGACCAGCTGATCGGGCTGGACGTCAGCGACTGCCAGTACTGCGGGCTTCGGCAAGAAGCTCTTTAACTCGTAGCAGCGGGCGTCGGTAGGGCCTCCTCACTCGCCTACCTGGCTGAATCGCCGGGTGCCGTCCGAGAATCTTGCCGGGCCAGCGGCGCAAAACGTTCGGAGGCCCTACCGACGCCCGTTCCAAAGGCTGAAGCGCTTTTCACCAAACGCGCGGTGAGCTCGTCACCGACGCCCCGGGCTTCAGGAGCTTCTGCAATTCGGGGCCATCCGAAGCTCGTGAGCTCTCGACAACGCGGCATCCCTCGGAACCTTCGTGAAGCCCGACACGGCGACGTACTTGAAGCTTTCGTAATTCGAGGCCGTGGAGTTAGCCCGGAGCGTCGGGTGCCCCTGCGAACGTTTTGCGCCGCTGGCCCTAAGCGCTCTCGGACGGCAGTGAGCGATTCAGCCAGGTAGGCGAGTGAGCAGGGGCACCCGACGCTCCGGCCTTCCCGATGCCCGGACCTACGGTTTCTTGACCAGCGTCGCCGTGTAGAGCAACCGCGCGTTGGAGTAGAAGCAGCCGTACGTCTTGACCTTGCCCACCCCCTGCTGGGGATGCCCCCCCTGGATGTCTTCCTTGGAAGCGCAATGATCTTCGATGCGGCTGCCGCGCCAGGTGTCTTCTTCGGAAACGTTGAAGGCGAACATCGGCGCCCAGGTGGGGACGGTGAGGGCGACGATCTGACCGCGCAGGACCGAGAGCGGGTGGTCGAGGGCGAAGATCGGGGTGCTGCCGAAGTAGGGGTTGAGCAGCTCGAGCGGGCTCTGGCGCACGAGGGTGAATTTGGGCGGTTTCGATTCGTCGACCGGGCGCAGGATGCCGATCCGCGCCTCAGACGGCTTGCCGAGGAATTCGTCGAAGAAGCCGACCTCGTTGGTCGTCGTTTTGGTGTCGGTGCGCGAGGGCTTGGCCAGGGTGATCGACCAGGCGACGATCTTGCCGTCGAAGGGCACTTCGTAGGGCTGTTCGACTCCACCGGCTTTGGTCTGGTAGCCGCTGACGTGTCCCTCGACCCGGCAGGGAACGACCTCGACGTTGTTGACGATCTTGCCCGGACAGGAGGGCGGCGGGGTCGTCGTCGTCTTGCCCAGCACGACCACGCCCAGCGGCGCCGAGTCGGCGGCCCCGGGCCAGGCGGCCACGACGAGGGTGACCAACACGCAGGCAAAAGCGGCCGCGAGGGCGACCGGGGACCTGACGAGACGGTTTTTCGCTGCTCCTTGCACGATCTCAAGCTGCAAACCCGTGCCTTTGCCAAGGGTTGCGGGCTCGATTCTGCCGCCCAGACCCGAGTGATGCCGCGACAGCGTGCGCTTTGCACGATCCCGGCCAGGTTGCCTCAGTAGGGTTGCCAGCCGATGCCGGCAATCGTCGTAGAGGATTTGCAGCGCAGCTTTGACGAGGTGCTGGCCGTTCAGGGCGTCGACCTGAGCGTCGAGGAGGGCGAAATTTTCGGCTTCCTCGGGCCCAACGGCGCCGGCAAGACAACCACGGTGCGGATGCTGACGACGCTGCTGCTCCCGACCGGCGGCCGGGCGACTGTGGCCGGGCACGACGTGGTCAAGCAGGCGCGCGCGGTGCGCGCCTCGATCGGAGTCGCTTTGCAGGAGGCAGCGCTCGACCCGCTGATGACCGGGCGTGAGCTGATCCGCCTGCAGGCCACGCTGCAGGGCCTTCCAGGAGCCGAGGGCAGGCTGCGCGCCGATGACCTGCTCGAGCGCGTCGACCTCGCCGCCGCTGCCGATCGCCGTGTCGGCGGCTACTCGGGCGGGATGAAGCGCCGGCTCGACCTCGCCGCGGCGCTGGTCCACGAGCCCAAGGTGCTCTTTCTCGATGAGCCAACCACCGGCCTGGATCCGGTCAGCCGCAAGACGATCTGGGAGGAGGTGCGGACGCTCAACGACGAAGGCACGACCGTCTTCCTCACCACCCAGTACCTGGAGGAGGCCGATCAGCTCGCCGACAACGTCGCGATCATCGACAGCGGCCGGATCGTCGCCGAAGGCACGCCGGACACGCTGAAGACCGAGTTCGGCAACCCCCACATTCAGCTGCAGCTCTCCGCCGGCTCGATCGCTGAAGCAGAGAAGGTCTGCGCCCAAGTTGGCAAGCTGCTGCCGCCGGTCGACGGGCGCACGGTGCTGGTCGAAGCCGCGAACGGCGCCGCCGACATCCCCAAGGTCGTGCGCGCGCTCGACGAGGCCGGGATCGCGGTCGAGTCGCTGGAGCTTGTCCGCCCCACCCTCGATGACGTCTTCGTCGCCAAGACCGGCCACCACCTCGAGAACGAGGACCAGGGCGAGGCAGAGCCCGAGGCCGTCGAGGCATGAGCGAGCTGGCAACCAATGCCAGGGTCGTACGCGCGCTCGGCATGCGCTCGATCCGCCAGACCTTCCGCCGCCCGCAGCTGATGGCGCCGATCGTCGTCTTCCCCACCCTGCTGCTGGCGATCCAGACCGGTGGCGCCGGCGGGGCGGTCAACCTGCCGGGCTTCCCCCCGGTGCAGAGCTTCCTCCAGTTCATGCTCGCCGGGGCGATGATGCAGTCGCTGATGCTGGCCGGCAACAGCGGCGGCATCGCGCTTGCCGTCGACATCGAGATGGGCTTCACCGACCGCCTCTTCTCCGCCCCGATCCCGCGCTACACGATCGTGCTCGGGCGCCTCGCCGGGACGGCGGCGCTGGGCCTCTTCGGCTCGCTCTGGTTCCTCGCGATCGGACTGATCTTCGGCGCCCACATCGAAAGCGGCGTCGCCGGCGCCCTGATCGCGATCGCGCTGGTCACGGCGACGGCGATGGCGGTCGGGGGGATTGGCGCCGCGATCGCCCTGCGTACCGGCAGCGCCAGCGTCGTCCAGGGCCTCTTCCCGCTGGTCCTCGTCGTCCTCTTCCTCTCCTCGGCCTTCTTTCCCAACGAACTGATGATCCAGCCGGCCAAGGCGATCGCCGAATACAACCCGCTCAGCTTCATCGTCGAAGGAATCCGCGGGCCGATCATCTCCGGGGTCGACGCGACCGAACTGGGCGAGGCGGTGCTGGCGATCTTCGGGATCGTCGTACTCGGCCTCGTGCTCAGCGCCCGCGCCCTGCGCCATCGACTGCGGGTGGGCTGATGGAGTCGGTCGCTGCACTGCCGCAGTGGCGCGCCAACCTGGCGACGATCGCGGCGCTGATGGCGCGGGCGAAGAACGAGCTGCTGCGCGTTCCCGGCGCGGCAATCCCAGGCGTGCTGGCGCCGACCATCTTCTTCCTCGGCCTCAACGGCGTCTTCGGCGCCCTCACCCAGCTCAAAGGCTTCAGCACCGGCACCTATGAGAGCTACATCGTGCCGGTCAGCATGCTGCAAGGGGCCGGCTTCACCGGCGCCGCCGCCGGCGTCAACCTCGCCCGCGACATCGAGGGCGGCTGGGTCGATCGCCTGCTCGTCTCCCCCGCGCCGCGCTGGGTCCTGCTAGCCGGCACGGTGCTCGCCGCCAGCGCCCGGGCGCTGATCCCGGCCACCTTCGTCTTCATCATCGCCCTGATCCTGGGCGCCGGCTGGCCCGGAATCGACGGCCTGCTGGTCACCTACTTCATGGTCGCCGCGATGGCCGCGGTCGCCGCCTGCTGGGGCTCGGGGCTTGCGCTGCGTTTTAAGAGCCAGTCGGCGGCACCGCTGATGCAGGCCGGGATGATGGCGCTGATCCTCACCACGACCGCCTACGCGCCGCTGGCGCTGCTGCAGCCGTGGATGCGCAGCGTCGCCGAAGTCAATCCCGTCACCCACGTGATCGAAGCCGCCCGCCAAGGCTTCCTCGGCGGCGTCAGCTGGGCCGAGACCTGGCCGGGGATCGTGGCGCTGGTCGGCCTGCTCGTCGTGCTCGGCGCCTGGGCGCTGCGCGAAATGCGCCGCACGGCAGTTTGACCGTGGCGGCGACCGTGATCGCCGAGCGCGTCCTGCGCGGCAGCTGGGTCGAGGGCGAGCGCGACGGAACCCACTTTGCCTACACCCGCCCCAGCCCGAGCCGTTACCCCTGGCAGTGGTACTGGGACTCCTGCTTCGCCGCGATCGTCTGGCGGCGCTTCGAGCCGGCGCGGGCGCGAGCCGAGCTGGAGACGCTGCTGGCGGCGCAGCGCGAGGACGGTTTCATCGGCCACACGATCTTCTGGGACCGACCGGTCTCGCTCAGCCGGCTGCCCTTCTACAACGTCACCTCGCGCAGCTCTTTCCAGACCGAGACGATCCAGCCGCCGCTGCTGGCCTGGGCCTGGAAGATCGCCGTCGGCAACCCGCGCGAGGAGCCCCGGATCGCCGCCCAGGTCGAGTGGCTCGCCGCCGAGCGCGACCTCGAGGGCGACGGGCTGCTCTGGATCATCCAGCCCGACGAGTCGGGGCTTGACGCCTCGCCGAAGTTCGAGCCCGTCTGGGGCTGGCGCGCCAACGCCAGGGCCGGCTTTCCACTGCTCGTTCGCCACGACCACCGGCTTGGCTTCAATGCCCGGCGCATCCGCGAGCGCGGTGGCCCGGTCCTCTGCGAGACCCTGGTCAACACGCTCTGGTCGCTCTCGCTGCAGGCGCTCGGCCGTCCCTCGGCGACGCCGGCCCTGGTCGAGCGGCTCTGGGACGAGCGCCGCGGGCTCTTCGTCGACTGGGCCGAGCCCGGCCAGGTCCGGCCTGGGCCGGTGACCTGGGATGCCCTCGCGCCGCTCGCCCTGCCAGACCTTCCTGAGGAGATCGGCCGGCGCCTGATCGAGGAGCACCTGCTCAGCGAGAGCGAGTTCCTCACCCCTGTGGCGCCGCCCTCGGTGGCGGCCTCAGAGCCGAGCTACGAACCCGGCGGCAGCCGCGGGCCGATCCGCCGCTACTGGCGCGGCCCGACCTGGGTCAACTCGGCCTGGCTCGTCTGGCTCGGCCTGCGCCGGCTTGGCTATGAGCAGGAGGCGGCGCGGCTGGCGGGCGGCGTGATCGGCGCGGTCGAGCGCGAAGGCCTGCGCGAGTACTACGACCCGCGCACCGGGGCGGGGCTGGGTGCCAGGGACTTCGCCTGGTCGGCGCTGGTCGCCGAGCTGGCGGAGCCGGATCCGAAAGCATTGCGCAGTCATCTCTAGGCAAAATGCGGTGAGTGCCTCGTCCGCTGGCCAGCATCGTCATCCCCGCCTACAACGCTGAGCGCTACCTCGGCGAGGCGATCGAGAGCGCGCTCGCCCAGGACTACTCGCCGCAGGAGACGATCGTCGTCGACGACGGCTCCAGCGACGGCACCGCCAGGGTGGCTCGCTCCTACCCCGAGGTACAGCTGATCGTCCAGGAGAACAGCGGGCCCGCGGCGGCGCGAAACCGCGGCTTCGCCGCCTCACGCGGTGAGTTCGTCGCCTTCCACGACGCCGACGACACGCTGCCGCCGGAGAAGCTCTCGGTCCAAATCGGCGAGATGCTCACCGACCCCGCGGTCGGCTGCGTGCTCGCCGGGCAGGAACTCCTGATTGAGCAGGGAGCAGAGCTGCCCTTCTGGGCGGAGGGCTCGGACGTGCCGACGGTGATGCCGGCCAAGCCGGAGGAGTTGGCCGACGAGCCCGACGTCCACACGATGACGATGGTCGTGCGGCGCGAGGTCTTCGAGCAGGTCGGGGGCTTCGACGAGGAGATGCGGGCGGCCGAGGACTTCGACTGGCTGCTGCGCGCCGCTGAGCAGGGGATCGAGATCCGCCGCCTGTCGCAGATACTGCTGCGCCGGCGCGTCCACCGGGCAAGCCTCACCCAGGACGCGACCGCCGGCCGCGCCGGGCACTTCCTCGCGCTCAAGAAGCGGATCGAACGCCACCGCGCTCGCGCCGACGGCTGAGCGCCCGCACCGCGTGCGGCGGCAGCTGCCAGACGCTGTCGACGCCCCAGAAGCGACAGGCGAAGCTGGGAAAGCCGTCGGGTCGCGGCGCGCCGGTATCGAGATCGCGCAGGCGCCGGTAGCGGTCCCAGGCCATGCGCAGGGTGCGCAGCGGCGAGTCGGGGCGACCGGCAGCCCGGAAGGCAGCGCGCTCGTGGCGTGAGGCGGGGGCCGCCTGCAGCTGTCTCAGCACGGCGTCCGGTACCTCGGCGCCGAACTCCTGGCGCAGGTAGGTGAGGGCTGCAGCGGTGGCGACGGTGAGCCGGCGGCGCTCGGCCTCGGCGGCGAGCCGACTCCAGTCCAACTGCTCGCCCCCGGTGCGAATCACGGTGACCGCGTCGGCGATCCAGCGAAAGGGCGGCAGCGGGCTCCAGGGAGTCCCGTGCACGCAGGCGAGCAGGAGCTGGTCGGCGGCGCTCGGCGCCCGCGTGCCGGTGCCGGCAAGCTCCATCGGCACCGAGGCGGCCCAGAGCTCGCGGTCGCTGGCCGGCTGCCAGAGGGAGAACCAGTGCAGGTCGACCTCACCCTCGCGCGGCCCGGCAAAGCCGAGCGAGTGGTGGACCTGCGCCCAGGTCGCAGGATCCTCTTTGTCGGGCGACCAGCCGGCAGCGGCCAGCGCCGAAATTGCCTCGCCGGTCCGCTCGATCGGCACGAGGACATCGACGTCATCCATCGGCCGCACGCCGACGTCCCCGTAGAAGAGCAGGGCGAGCGAGGCCCCCTTGGTCACCAACGTCTCGATACCGACCGCCCCGAGCAGCTCGATCGCCTCCGCGGCGCGCTTGAAGAGCAGCTGGTTTCGACTCCAGGAGCGCCTGTAGAGGCCCTTGAGGCGGCCCACCACCTCGGCGTCGAAGGTATCGGGACCGAGCCTGCGGTAGACGAGCGGCAACAGGCGGGTTGAGCCGTGGTCGACGTCGTCGAAATCGACCCCGCGTCGCCAGCTCCCCCAGGCGGCGCGCGCCTGCTCGTCATCTCGGTCCAGCGCCGCGTGGAGGACGAGCAGCTGCGCCGAAGTCGGCCTGTTGCCAAGGACCTCGCTCATGCCGACCCCCTGCGCCGGCGGTCGAGCGAGCGTTTGAGATGAAGGGCGAACTCGCGGCGCTGGTCGCGGTTGCTGAGTGAGTGGTTGCCACCGTGAACCCGGCGCAACATGACCGTCTCGGCCAGCATCGTCTGTGCGAGGCCGAGCTCGCGCGCACGCAGGAAGAAGGTGAGGCCGTCGCTGACCCGCACGTCCTCCGGCCACTGACCGATCGCCTCGATCGCCTCTCGCCGGACCAACGTCGCGCCGATGTGCTGGCCGGGCTGAGGGTCCACCGACACCCGCAGCCTCTCGGCATCCTCGTCGGGTAGATCGGGGCTGATGAACTGGCGCACGTGGCCAAAGACCAGCTGCAACCCGGCCTCCGCCTCGAAGGCGGCCAGCTGGAGTGCGGTCTTCTCGGGTTCCCAGAGATCGTCGGCGTCGAGGAAGGCGAGGTAATCGCCGCGTGCGGCGTGCAGCGCCGCGTTGCGCGCCCGGCCGATGCCGGGGCGAGTCTCGTTCACGATCTCGACCCGGGGACCGAACCGGGCGGCGATCTCGGCACTGCGGTCGCTCGAGCCATTGTCGACGACGATCACCTGGTCGCAGGGCCGGCTCTGAGCGAGGACGCTCTCGATCGCCTCGGCGAGATAAGCCTCGCCGTCGCGCACTGGGATCGCGGCGGTGACGAGCGGCTCAGTCAAGCTCGGCCACCAGGCGATCGACGGCCGCAGCGTTCGCGGCAGGGTCCGGGCTGAGCTCGAGTGAGTAACCGGGAACACGGCGAACCAGGTCGGCGAGCGCGGCAAGCGAGGCGCCCCCACCGAAACCCGCCTGGACAATCGTGCTCGGCGCGACCGCCCGCAGCCCCTCCGCCGCCGAAATCGACCGCACCGCGGACCCCGCTTCGCCGAGACCGCACGCAACCGCGATATTTGCGGTTGCGTGCGGTCTCAGTCTCGGGACGACGATGGTGCCGACCTCCAGTTGGCGTTTCAGGGTGGTGGGAGCGAGCTTGCGGATGTCGACGAGGGCCTTGGCCGGCCCCTTGAGGGTCGGCTCGAAGCCCGCGGCGTCTATCGCGCCGGCGGGGATGCCGAGCCGCGTGGCGCTGTCCTCGGTCAGCTTCGCCGTCGACTGCATCGCGTGCGCGGTAAGCGAGTCGGGCTCGAGCAGGACGTAGTCGTCAGCGACGATCTCCATGCCGGCCAGCGCGCAGGAGAGCGCCAGGGTCGACTTGCCGGATCCGCCGCGGCCGACGAGCAGCACGCCGCGCCCGGCACGGCCGACGGCGCCCGCGTGCGTCATCAGGCGCCCCCGCGCAGCCATCAGGAGCTGCAATGCCTCGCGGATCGGCGCCGCCCGCTCACTGGTCGGAATCGCCGCAGCGTCGGGAATGTGAAACACAGCAATTCCCTCTGCCGGCAGGGCGGCAGTCAGCCCCCGGCTGCCGGCGGCAGCGAGCACGCAGGCCCGCTCGGAGCGCAGGCGAGCGACCGGGTTGGTGCCGGGCGCCGCGGCGATCGGCTCCCAGAGCGGAGCTGGCGGCTCGATGCCGGTCGAGGCTGTGTCGAAAAGCGAGATCGTCAGGTCGGGATCGCCCGCCCCCTGGCAGGCAAGGTGCTCGAAGGGCGCCAGCAGTCCAGCGCGCAGACTCCCACCGGCGGGGCGCAGGCGCACCCGCAGGCCAGCCATCTCCAGTTCCAGGTTGCCGGCACCACCAATCGCCGCCGACGCCTGCTCGAAGCGGTCGAGCAGCTGGGCGAAATACTCGCTGGCGAGGTCAGCCCCGGCCACCCGCGGACCCGGGTGCGCGCCCACGCCTCAGGCCGCCGGCCGCGGCCAGCCAGCCGGGTCGACCTCGTGAATCGGGTCGAGCAGGAAGTAGTCCTTCATGTCGTTGTAGCGCTCGAGGCGCGGTGGCTCGAACGGCACCTTCCCGGCCGAACCATTTGCCGGGGGCGGTTCCGCCGCGGTCCCTTCCTCGCTGACGATCAAGCCGTTCTCTCGCAGCTGCGCCAGCAGCGCCGCGACAGCCGCGGCGATCTCGGCCTCCTCGGCTTCGAACCGGCCGGCGAGAACGGCGCCGATCTCGGCCTCGCTGACCCCCTGGCCGAGCAGCTCCCAGACGGCCGGGCCGCTGCCGGCAAGGCTGTAATAACTCCCGTCGGCGAGATCGATCGCGATCACCTCTCCGTCGACCGTCTCGTGAACGATCTCGGGGCCGATGCGAAAACGCGACTCGCTCACGCCGCCGCCTATTTGTAGCGGTAGGTGATGCGGCCCCGGTCGAGGTCGTACGGCGAGAGCTCGATCTTCACCCGGTCGCCGGGGAGGATTCGAATGTAGTGGCGGCGCATCTTGCCGGAGATGTGACCGAGCACATCGTGGCCGTTGTCGAGTTTGACCCTGAACATGGTGTTGGGGAGGGCCTCGGTGATCTCACCCTCCATCTCGATCTTCTCCTCTTTCGCCATGCGGCGGGGAACATAACAGTCGCGGCCGCAAATCAGCCGCGGCGGGCACGGAGGTACTCAATCGCTCCCTGGCGATCGGTCACCTCCGCGGCGTATTGCGCAGCCTCCAGCTCGGCCAACAGTTCACCGAGCTCTGGGCCCTCGCCAAGGCCCAGCTCGGCGGCCAGCTCATCGCCGCGCAGCAGCGGCGGCGGCGGGCCATCACGGCGCCAGTCAAGCGCGTCGGCGAGCATCTGCCGAGCGAGGCGCAGGTGCGCCTCGATCGCCTCCTCGGTCGCGAACGGGCCGGAGCCGCGGGCCGAGAGCCGGTCGGCGATCGTCAGCAGGGTGACGTCGGCGCTGACAGGATCGGTCACGCGCAGGTACTCGTGCACGCGCCGTCGTGGCAGCGGCGCCTCGTGAACCATGAAGCCGAGGCGCAGGTGGTGCAGGGTGAGGTCCTGGAGGTGGCGGGTGAGGCCGCGGCTGGCCCGCAGGCGCTTGCAGAGAGTGCCGACGATCTCGACGCCGTCACGGTCATGGCCGATGAAGGTGACGAAGCCGTCCTTTTCCGAGCGGGTGGCCGGCTTGCCGATGTCGTGCAGGAGGGCGCCGAAGCGCAGCGCCGTGCCGCGGCTCATCTCGTCGGCCAGGGGCTCGTCGAGCAGCGCCCGCAGCTCATCGCCTCGCTCGCCGCCAAAGCGATCGAGGTCGCGCTCAACCTCGAGCGCGTGGGCGAGCACGGCCATCGTGTGGCCATGAACGTCGAGGTGGTGGTTGGGGCCCTGTTCGACCCCGCGCAACGCCTCCAGCTCGGGCAGGACGGCGGCGGTGAGGCCGAGCTCGTCGAGCAGCCGCATGCCGCGCAACGGGTCGGGGCCGCCGACCAGCTTGCGCAGCTCGACCAACTGGCGCTCGCCGGCAGGCTCGGCGGCGCGGGAGGCTTCCGCCCGTGCCAGGGCCATCGTCGCCGGGTCGATCTCCAGCTCGAGACCCGCGGCGAAGCGGGCGGCGCGCAACAGGCGCAGAGGGTCGGCGGCAAAGCTGCGCTCGCTCACGGTCCGCAGCAGACCGCGCTCGAGGTCGGCAAGGCCGCCAAAGGGGTCGAGCGGCTCGCCGCCGGCGAGGGGCACGGCGACGGCGCCGATCGTGAAGTCACGCTCGCCCAGGTCGGCCTCGATCGTCGCCCCACGCAGCGTGGTGACGTCGATCTGCCAGCTGTGGTCGGCGGCGACGACGCGCCAGGTGGCGAACTCGGCGGAGAGCTCGAAGGAGTGCCCCGCCGCCGCCCGGGCGATTGCCTTGGCGACCGCTGCCGGGTCGCCGGCGACGGCGAGGTCGAGATCGACCACGTCGTGGCCCAGAGCCGCGTCACGGACCGCTCCACCGGCAATCCAAATCCGCTCCTGGTTACCCAACGCGCCGCGGGCGAGGAGCACCGGCGGCGCCGTGGCGAGGCGCTCGGTGACACCGCTCACGCCGGCTCCCGCGGCACCCTGGCCGAGATCCCGCAGGTGACCTCGTAGTTGATCGTGCCCAGCCGCCCCGCCACCTCCTCGCTGCGAATCGACTCCTCGCCCTGGCTGCCGATCAGCACCGCCGCATCTCCGGGCTCGACCTCGGTCTCGGGCCCGAGGTCGACCGTGAGGTTGTCCATCGAGACCGTGCCGACGAGCGGGTGACGGCGGCCGCGGATCAGCACCTCGGCATTGTTGGAAAGCCCACGCCGCACGCCGTCGCCATAGCCGAGCGGCAGGACCCCGACCCAGGTCTCGACTGGAGCGCGCCAGGTCTGCCCGTAGCCGGCGCTCGCCCCTGGTGGGAAGCGCTTGACGTCGGCGACGTAGGAGCGCAGTGAGAGCGCCGGCTCGAGGCCACGCTCGGCCGGGTCGCCCTGGAAGGGGTCGAGCCCGTAGACGGCGACCCCACAGCGGGCCATGTCGAAGTGAGCGCGAGGGTCGCGAAAGACGGCGGCGCTATTGGCCGCATGCGCGGTGACCTCCGGGAACTCGGCCTTGACCGCCGCGACAACCGAGGTGAAGCGCTCGAGCTGCTGGTCGAAGAAGTCCGAGTCGGGTTCGTCGGCGGTGGCAAAGTGCGTCCAGATCCCCGCCAGGTCGAGGTGCGGGTCCTCGGCGCAGGCTCGGGCGAGCGCCAGCACCTCCCCCTCGTCTGGATTGCCCAGCCGCCCCATGCCGCTGTCGAACTTGACGTGCACCCTGACCCGCCGCCCTTGGGCGCGTCCGCGAGCGGCGGCGAAGGCGCGAAAGCCCTCGCGCCAGACGGAGATCTCGGCGCCAGCGGCGAGCGCGTCCTCGAGGTCGCCAGGGGTGAGCGCGCCCATCGCCAGCAGCGGCACCTGAGGAAAGCGACGGCCGATCAGCCCCGCCTCGGAACCGGTGGCGACGGCGAGGCGAGTCGCGCCGCCCGCCAGGGCGGCCGTCGCGCATGCGTCGGAGCCATGGCCGTAGCCGTCGGCCTTGACCACGGCGCAGAGCTCGCTGTCGGGGCCCAGCTCGGCCTTCAGCCGCGCGCAGTTGCGCTCGACGGCGCCGAGATCGATCCGGGCGAGCGCCCGCTCCATCGGGCTAATCGCCGGCGACGAGCGCGGCCAGCGCGTCGGCGCGGGTGACGAGCCCGGCGAGACGACCCTCGCCGTCGACGACCGGCAGGTGGTTGTGGTGCTTCTCGGCGATCACGCGGGCGACGGTCTCGGCGTCGTCGTCACTGCGGGCGACGATCGGGTCGGCGGTCATCAGCTCGGAGACTTTGGTCGCGAAGGCCTTGTCAAGGCGCTTCTCGAAGCCCTTCATCGAGCCGACGAAGACGATCCCGCCCATGATGTTGAGGTAGTGCGGCAGGTGCAGATCAGCTTCCTCGTCGCTGAGAATCAGGTCCGACTCGCTGACGATGCCGACCACCTTGCGGTCCCTGTCGATCACCGGCAGGGCGCCGATCTCGGTCCTCGACAACAGCTCGATCGCCGCCCGGGCGTCGGCCTCAGGCGAGACAGTGGGCACGTCGGCGTCCATGATTTCCGCTGCGGTCTTCATAGGCAAGTGTCGGCGTAGGGAACGTGCATATCTGATTCTTCGTGACCGGAGCCGACGCGCAGCCCCCTCGTTCGTACGAGGTTATTCGACCGGCACGGCGGTACGCAGTCCCGCCGGGATTGAGTCGATCACGTCAGTGGCGATCACCGACTCGGCCAGGCCGACGCGGCGGGCAGCCTCGCCGCCGGCGCGAGCGTGGGCCAGCACCGCGGCGCAGGCCGCCGCGAACGGCTCGAGCCCGCGGGCGAGCATCGCCGCCGTGATGCCCGAGAGCACGTCGCCGGTGCCCGCGGTCGCCAGGGCGGGAGCGGCGAGCGCGTTGACCGCGACCCGCTCGCCGTCGGTGACGATCGTGTCGTCACCCTTGAGCACGACGACCGCCCCGGCCATGCTGGCCGCTTCGCGCGCCGCCGCGAGCCGCTTGGCGGCGATCCGCTCGGAAGAACGATCGAGAAGCCGGCCCAGCTCCCCCGCGTGTGGGGTGAGCACGGTCGGAGCACCGCGCTCGGCGAGCAGTGCCACCTCGCCGGCGAAGGCGTTGAGGCCATCGGCGTCGAGCACGAGCGGTGCCTCGATCGCGGCAACCGCCGCGCGCGCCAGCTCTACCGTGCCGGGGTCACGGCCCATGCCGGGCCCGACCACACCCGCGGCGGCGCGCTCGAAGGCTTTGCCGATCGTCTTCAGGCCGGCAGGTGCCAGGCAGCCGTCGCCGCCCGGACAGCCGACCGACATCACCTCGGGCTGCGAGCTCTCGAAGATCGCCTCGAGGTCGGCCGGGACCGCGACCGTCGCGTAGCCGGCGCCGGCCCTGATTGCCGCCAGCGAGGACATCCGCACAGCGCCCGTCAGGCCTCTCGACCCGCCCGCGATCACCACCTGGCCAGAGCTGAACTTTGTCGACTGCGAGCCCCGCACGGGCAGCAGGTCGAGGACGGCGGGCTCGATCGCCCCCCCAGCCGGCGCGCTTGGAGCACCCTCGGGGATGCCGATCGGCTCGACCCGCAGCTCGCCCGTGTGCCACTTGCCGGGCGCGATCCGGTGGCCGAGCTTGGCGGCGTGGAAGCTGATCGTGAGGTCGGCCTCGACGGCAACTCCCTCGATCTCGCCGCTGGAGGCATCCACACCCGAGGCGATGTCGCAGGCGACCACGGGGGCGCCACAGCGGTTGATCGCCTCGATCGCACCCGCGGCCGGCTCGCGCGCCACGCCGCTGAAGCCGGTGCCGAAGATTGCGTCGACGACCGCTCCCGATCCCTCCAGCCAGGCACCTAGGTCGCCGGGCTCCGCCTTCTCCAGCTCGAGCGCCTCGACCTCGAAGCCGAGGCCGCGCAGGTGTCGCGCCGCGACAAGGCCGTCGCCGCCGTTGTTGCCCTTGCCGCAGACGATTCGCACCGGCCCCTGCGGCGACAGTCCGGCGACGGCCTCGGCAAGCGCCGTCCCGGCCGCCTCCATCAACTCGGTCCCGGCGATGCCCTGCTCCTCGATCGCCCAGCGGTCGACTGCCCGGATCCCGTCAGCGTCGAAGAGGGGGCTGAGCCACGACTCCATCTCAGGCAGTGTCGACGATCGCGACCGCCGCCGCAAAGTCGCGCGAGTGGGTCAGCGAGAGATCGATCCGCCGCCCCGCGGCCGCATCGGCGGCCGAGCCGGAGAGCTTCACCGTCGGAGGCTCACCAGCAACCACCTCGATCTGCCCCAGGCCGAATCCCCCGCTGAGGCCAAGTGCCTTCACCACTGCCTCCTTGGCGGCAAAACGCGCGGCCAGATGGCGCGCGGGCCTAGCTCGTTCCCCGGCGTATTCCCGCTCTGCCCGACTGAAGACACGCTGGGCCAGCCGCGGGTGCCGCTCCAGCGCTCGCTCCAGGCGGTCGATCTCGAGCAGGTCGATCCCGACGCCCGAGCTCATCGACCGCCTATTGACCGATGCCCGCGATCAGTTTCGCGGTCGCCACTTCGTCGTTCGCGCCCCTGCCGATACCGATGTAGGTGATCTTCTTCAGGTAAGGGACGGCTTCCCAGAAGTCGGTTTTCGAGCGCGGCACGAGGGCTTCGGCCAGTTGCAGCGCTGCCGGGCCATCGACGTAGGCGCTGATCGGCGTGTTGCCGAGCGCGGAGACCGCAGACTTGTAGCCGGGCGTGCCGGAAAGCGTCGCACCGGAGCCAGCGTGGAGGCCGGCGATCGCCTGGGCCAGGCCGTAGCCGATCGCGACCCTGTCGCCTTCGGCAACGACGACGAGCGCTTTTTTGCCCAGCGTCCCGCTGCGAACGGAGAAGCCGCTGGCTTTACCACTGATCGCCGTGACGCCCGGCACACGGGCGGCCCTTAGTAGCGTGCCGAGGCTGGCTATCGCGTCCGCGGCTTCGCTCGACTTACTGGTCACGACCAGCGCGCCACCAAGGCTATTGAGGTCGGAACCGCTGGCGAAGACGGCGCCTTCGTCGAGCGAGGCGACGATCTTGTCGAGATCGATCCCGGCCTGGGAGAGGGTGCTCTTCAGTTCGCCCGGTTGGAGGTCTGGGGGGATGCCTTCGTCATCGAGATTGTCGATCGCTTCTTCCAGCTGTTCGTTGAAGCCAGCGAAGGAAATCGCGGCAAAGGAGCCGGCCGGCAGCGAGCCAAGTAGTTTCGAGCCATCGCCTGTCGGGGCCTTCTCGCCGCTCAGCTCACTGCTGAGGTCGACCACGATCTGGCTCGACTGGGGGATAACGCTGGCCACGGCGGTGGCTTCATCCGAGTCGATGCCGGCGGCCTGCAGCGCCCCCTTGGCCTGCTCCGCCGTTTCGCCGTTTTTGGACTGATCGATGATCCCGCCAATGTCGACGTAGATGTCGGCGAGGCTGCCGTTCGAGGCGTTGTCGATCGCGGTCTGGAAGCGGTCTTCGCCGCCAAGCGATTCGCCCTGGGAGGCATCGACCGCTGCTTTGAATTCCTTTTCGCTCTGGGCGAGGACGACGGTTTCGCCGATCAGGCCGACCGCGTTGTCTTCGGAGCCGCCGACCTTGAATTTGACACCTTCGTAGGAGACGTCCTTAGACGGATTCTTGCCCTGGCTGGCGCGCTCGTCGATGAAGGACTGCGCCGCGGTGGTGTTCGTGGCTTCGATCGCGATCAGCGGTTCGGAGAGTTCGCCGCCTTCGAGGTGTTCGAAGGCGACGCCGCCCTTTTCGCCCAGCCACGGTTCGACTTCCTTGGCGAAATCGAGCGATTCGCCGTCCTGGCGCGCCGAGCTTTCAAGTTCGGAGATGACGAAGGCACCCAGCCCTTCGCCGCCGGTAAAGGCCTTCGCAACTGAGTCGGTGTTCTGCTTCAGTTCGCCCGTCGGCTGCAGCTGTGCTTCGGCGAAGACGAGCGAGCCGGGCGAGGCGAGGTTGGCCAGGTCCGAGCCCCCGGAAGAGCTGTCGCTGCCACCACCGCAGCCGACGACGAGGAGCGCCACGATCGCGGCGAGGACTGGAATGGAGGAACGGATCTTGACCATAGTGGCGAGAAAGAGTAGCGGGACCGCGCTTACTCGACAGTCACGGTCTTGGCCAGGTTGCGGGGCTGGTCAACGTTGAGGCCGCGGGCGCGGGCTATTTCGTAGGCGAGCAACTGCAGCGGCAGAATCGCCAGGATCGGCTGCAGGATCCAGTCGCTGCGCGCGACCTCGACCGTCTGGTCGGCCACGGCCGCCGCCCGCTCGTCGCCCTCGGTCACGATCGCGATCGTTTCCGCGCCGCGAGCACGCACCTCTTCGACGTTGGAGAGGACCTTGTCGAGCACCGGGCTGACGGTGGCGACGCAGACCACCGGCGTCGACTCATCGAGCAGCGCAATGGGCCCGTGCTTCATCTCCCCCGCCGCGTAAGCGTCGGTCGGGATGTAGGAGATCTCCTTCAGCTTCAGCGCCCCCTCGAGGCAGACCGGCAGGCCGATGTGGCGGCCGAGGTAGAGGAAGAAGTCGTGCTCGGCCTGGGCGGCGGCGATCTCGCGAGCCGGGCCTTCGCTGGCTGCGATCGTCGAGTCGATCTTGGAGGGAAGCGACTTCAGCTCGGCGACCAGCTCGGCGATGCGCGGCGCCGGCATCGTGTCCCGCGCCTCGGCCAACCGCAGACCAAGCAGGTACATCGAGGCGACCTGGGCGACGAAGGTCTTGGTCGCGGCGACGCTGACCTCGGGGCCGGCGCGGGTGTAGAGGACCGTGTCGGCGTCGCGGGTCGCCTGGCTGCCCATCACGTTGGTCACCGCCAGGACCTTGGCGCCGTTCTCACGGGCGAGGCGCATCGCCGCCAGGGTGTCGGCCGTCTCACCCGACTGGGTGATGCCGATCACTAGGTCGTGCTTGCCGATCACCGGGTTGCGGTAGCGGTACTCGGAGGCGATGTCCATCTCGACCGGCACCCGCGCCCACTCCTCGATCGCGTAGCGACCGACTAGGCCGGCGTGGTAGGAGGTACCACAGGCGACGATCACGATCCGCTGGACGCTGCGCAGGTACTCGTCGTCAAGCTCGAGTTCGGAGAGATCGACACCCTCGTCATCGGGCAGGCGGTCGGCGATCGTCTCGGCAACGGCGTCGGCCTGTTCGTGGATCTCCTTCAGCATGAAGGTCTCATAGCCGTCCTTCTCGGCCGCGGCCTCGTCCCAAGAGATCTCTTCGGGGGCGCGCTCGACCGGATTTCCCTCAGCGTCGGTGATCTGCACCCCGGAGGCGTCGATGCTGACGATCTCGTCGTTTTCGATCGCCACCGCCTCACGCGTCTCGGCGAGGAAGGCGGGGATCGCCGAGGCGAGGAAGGCCTCGCCCTCGCCGACGCCGGCGACCAGCGGGCACTCCTTGCGAGCGCCAACCAGGTGGCCGGGCTCCTCGGCGTGCATGGCGACGAAGGCGTAGTGGCCGCGCAGCTCGGCGAAGGACTTCCGCACCGCGGCGGTGAGGTCGCCGTCATAGTTGCGCTCGATCAGGTGGGAGACGATCTCGGCGTCGGTCTCGGAGCTGAAGTGGTGCCCCTGCTCGCCCAGCTCGCGGCGCAGCTCGGCGTGGTTCTCGACGATGCCGTTGAGGACGATGTGGATGCGGTCCGTGCAGTCGCCGTGCGGGTGGGCGTTCTCCTCGGTGACGCGTCCGTGAGTAGCCCAGCGAGTATGGGCGACGCCGGTGGTCGCGTCGGAGGTGGCGACCGCGACGCCGCCGCCGCTTTCGGCCTGCTCGGCGACCGCAGCGCGCAGGTTGTCGAGGTTGCCGACGGCGCGCACGCTGTCGATCCGGCCATCGTCGATGACCGAGATCCCGGCCGAGTCATAGCCACGGTACTCCAGCTTCTCGAGACCCGCGACCAAGAGATCGAGGCAGGGGCGAGCGCCGACATATCCAACGATTCCGCACATAGGGAGGCGATTAAGGGTAGAGGCAGCGGAGCTAGGCGAGCTCTTGGCGGACCAGGGTGACAAGCCGCTCGCAAACCGAGTCGGCCTCCTCGGCGCTCGGCGCCTCGACCATCACCCGCACCAGCGGCTCGGTGCCGGAGGGGCGCAAGAGCACGCGGCCACGTCCCTTCAGGGCCTCCTCCTCGCGCTCGACCGCTTCCCAGACCGGCTTGGCAGCGGCGATTGCCTCGCGGTCGGCCACCTTGACGTTGACCAGGGTCTGGGGCAGTTTCTCCATCGTCTTCACCGTGGCGAGATCTCCCCCGCCGAGCTCGCGGATCGTCGCCAGCGCGGCGGCGATGCCGTCGCCGGTGGCGACGATGCGGGTGTCGATGATGTGCCCCGACTGCTCGCCGCCGAGCGCCCAGCCACGCTCGCGCAGCTCGTCGAGCACGTAGCGGTCACCGACGTTGGTAATGGCAACCTCGATCCCGGCCTGCTCCATTGCCTGGTGGAAGCCGTAGTTGCTCATCACGGTGACGGCGACGCCGCCGGAGAGCTCATCGCGCTCTGACATCCCGCGCGCGATCAAGGCGATCAGCTCGTCGCCGTCGTGGCTGCGGCCGCTGCCGTCGACGGCGAGCACGCGATCGCCGTCGCCGTCGAAGGCGAAGCCGATCGTCGCCTCGGAGCCGGCGACGGCGCTGGCGAGGTGCCCGAGGTGGGTGGAGCCACAGCCCTCGTTGATGTTGCGTCCGTCCGGCTCGGTGCCGATCGTCTCGACCGTGGCGCCGAGCCGCTCGAAGATTGCCGGGGCGGCGCGGAAGGTGGCGCCGTTGGCGCAATCGAGCATCACGTGTAGGCCGGCGAGATCAAGCGGGAAGGCGCTCTGCAGCGCTCGCAGGTAATCCTCGAGGCCGCCGTTCAACTCACGAACTTGGCCGGGCTCGACGGCATCGCTCCCGGTGTCCAACAGAGCCTCGATCCTCGCCTCGGCCTCGTCATCGAGCTTGGTGCCGAGCCCGGAGAAGAACTTGATCCCGTTGTCGCGGTAGGGGTTGTGCGAGGCGGAGACGACCGCCGCGAGGTCGAGGCCGAGGCGCTTGACCAGCACCGCCGCGGCCGGCGTCGGCAGCACGCCCCCGAGCAGGGCATCGCCACCGGCTGCGGCGATTCCGGCGGCCAGGGCCGACTCGAGCATCGGCCCGGACTCGCGCGTGTCGCGGACGATCAGTACTTGCGGGCGCTCGGCCTGCAGCGACGCCGCGGCCGCCTTGCCCAGGGCGGTGGCCAGCTCGGCCGTGAGGAAGGTCCCGGCCTCCCCCCGGACCCCATCGGTTCCGAAGAGCTTGCGCCCGATCGCCAAGCCGCGGCCTAGCGCTTGGAGAACTGCGGCCGCTTGCGCGCCTTCTTGAGGCCGGCCTTCTTGCGCTCCTTGGCCCGCGCGTCGCGAGTCAGGAAGCCACGGCGCTTGAGCTCACCGCGCAGCTCCGGGTCAACCTCGGTCAGCGCCCGGGCGATGCCGTGGCGCACCGCGCCGGCCTGGCCGCTGATGCCGCCGCCGTGGACGCGAACCCGCACGTCAACGCTGCCCTCGTAGCCGGTGATCGTCAGCGGCTGCAACGCAGTCGTCCGGTGCAGCGGGCGCGGGAAGAACTCCTCCAGCGTCCGTTTGTTGATCTCAACCTTGCCGCTGCCGGGCAGCAGGGTGACGCGGGCAATCGAAGTCTTGCGCTTGCCGGTGGCGAGGTAGCGGGCGTCGCCCTCCATCTTCGCCGGCGCACGGCTGGCAGCGCTCGGCTCCTCGTCAGCCTCTCCGGTCAGAGCCGCCTCGCGTTTAGCGCGCTCCTCCTCTTCGGCTTCCTTGCGAGCCTGCTCCTCAGCGCTGAGCGGCCGCTCTTGCGTCTCAACCGCAATCGGCTCCAGGTCAGCACCAGGAATGACGTCCTTCTTCTTCTCCTCGGCCGCCGGCTTCTCAGCCTCGGGCTCGGGGGCTTGCTCGGCCACAGGCTCCTCGGCGGAATCTGCGTCAGCTTCGGGCGCCTCGTCAGCCGGTTGCTCCGCAACGGGCTCCTGGGCGGCGTCTCCACCGGCCACCGGCTCCTCAGACGGGGCTTCAGACGCCTCGTCCGCGGGTGGCGTGGCGGTGGGCTCCTCGCCCGCAGCTTGCGAGGACGAGGAGTCCTCTGCCTCGACAGGACCCGCGGCCGCGGCCTCCGAACCCTCGTCGGAAGTGTCCTGCGGCTCTTTGGTCTCGTCGTCTATCAAGTCTGTATCTCCATCGGTTTGGGCTGTTGCGCCTCGTGCGGGTGGTCCGGCCCGGCGTAGACCTTGAGCTTGGTCAGCTGCTGACGGGCGAGGCGGTTGCGCGGCAGCATCCCCTTCACTGCCTTGCGGATGACCTCCTCGGGGCGGCGGTCGAGCATCTCGGCCAGGGTCCGCGACTTGATCCCGCCCGGGTAACCGCTGTGGCGCCAGTAGCGCTTCTGATTCAGCTTGTCCCCAGTGACGCGGATTTTCTCCGCGTTGATCACAACGATGAAATCGCCGGTATCGCAGTGTGGTGTGTACTCGGGCTTGCGCTTGCCGCGCAGAGCGTCGGCGATGCGGGTCGCCAGCCGGCCCAGGGTCTGACCCTCAGCGTCGACGACATACCAGTCTCGCTGGCGGTTGGCGGGGGTGGCGACAAAGGTTTTCATCAGAGAAAAACCGCGGGCAGCGCCCAGCGGCTCCGGCATGATAGCCGCCAAGCCGTATTGGCGTAGGCGGCCGCAGTCCTGTCTATACTGCGCCGCCAATAAGTGCCTAATCCCGGCCGCACATGGTGGGCGGGAGCGGAGGAACCGCAGGAACCGTTGCAGGTTCCAGGGGCGAATCGGCCGAAAAGGTCGTAGCGCATCTCTTTCAGCGCGAGCCCGACAGCTAACTCCGTAGGCGAACGAAAGAGAGGGACGTGGCAATTAACAGGCCCCGGCCTTGGTTGGCGGGAGTTTCACTCACATTCGCGGCGATCGCGCTGCTGCTCTGCCTTGCCGCGAGCGCGGCCGCGACGACCGGCGGCGCGCCTACAGCTGCTGGTGCCCCGGCCCCCAGCGGCAGCCCCACCGGCACCCCCGCGAGCGAAGCGCCGAGCGCTGGCGCGCTCAGCATCGTTTCCGCCCAGACCACGCCGCGCAAATCCTTCTTCTACGGCGTCCGCTATCCCAGCCTGCGCTTCTCGATCGGCAGCAGTCAGCAGCAGAACGACCTGCAGATCGACGTCGTCAACTCGGCCGGTGAAGTCGTGCGTAGCTTCTACCGCAACGACGTCGAACCGAACTTGGAAGTAAGGATCCGCTGGGACGGCACGACGAGCGAAGGTCACCCCGCCCGCAACGGTCGCTACAGCTTCCGCATTGAGCCCCAGGGCGGCACCGAACTCGCCGCCCGAGCGTCCACGAGCGAGTCGCTCAGCCTCGGTTTCGCCCTCTATGGCTACGCCTTCCCGATCCTCGGCCCGCACGAATTCGGGATGGGGGCCGGCCGCTTCGGCGCCGCTCGTTCCGGTCACACCCACGAGGGCCAGGACACGATGGCCGCCTGCGGCGCGGCGCTCATCGCCGCCCGCGGCGGCACGGTTCAGTACTCCGGCTACCAGTACGCCGCCGGCAACTACATCGTCATCGACGGCAAGGGGACCGGCTTCGACTTCATGTACGCGCACCTGGCCGAACCATCGCCGCTGAAGACCGGCGAAGCGGTCCGCACCGGCCAGCCGATCGGGATCGTCGGCGACACCGGCGACGCCGTCGGCTGCCACCTCCACTTCGAGATCTGGACAGCGCCAGGCTGGTATGAGGGCGGCAGCCCGATCGACCCCCTGCCCTACCTCGAAAAGTGGGACGCCTACAGCTGATCGGCGCACTCGGCCGGTCCATGCAAATGAGGGTCGAGATGCTCAACCTCGGCTGGATGACCGCTCCGGCCGGTCTCTGGCGCCAGGGCGACGAGGAACCGGAGCAGCCGCTGCGCCTGCCGGTGCCGGCCTACCTGATCGAGAACGAGAGCGAGCGCATCCTCGTCGACACCGGCTTGCACCCGGAAGCGGCTACCGATGCCGAGGCCCGCTACGGCGAGGGCACCGGCCTCGGCCACTTCGGACTGGAGCAAGAGGAAGGGCTAGCGGCGCAGATCGACCTCGGCACCGTGACCCGCCTCGTGCTCACCCACCTGCACTTCGACCACGCCGGTGGCCTGGCACTGATCCCCGACTCCGTGCCGGTCATCCTCCAGCGCGCCGAGTGGGAGGCCGCCCACGACCGTGGCGGGGTCGAGCACAACTTCTTCCAGCCAGCCGACTACGCCGAGGCGCCGTCCAACCTCACGCTCGTCGACGGCGACCACGACCTGCTCGGCGACGGCTCGATAACGCTGCTCAGCACTCCCGGTCACACCACCGGACACCAGTCGGTGCGGGTCGGCGACCTCGTGCTCGGTGCCGACGTGGCGCTCTTCGCCGGCACCCTCGACGACCATCGCTTCCCGGCCTTCGGGGCGGACCACGACGCTCAGGTCAAATCAGCCGAACGACTGCGCGAGCTGCGTGACGCCGGCCTGAAGATCCAGCCCGGCCACGACCCCGAGCTCCTGCGCCCGGGCCCACTCTCGACCTAGCCGCCGATCATCGCTGCCCGATCGATTGACCCCCACATCCGGGGGTCAATCGAACAATCGGCGCACGCCGCTGAACGAGCGCCAAGGCGAGCGCGACCGGCACGGTCGAAGGCAGCTCGTCGACGGCGAAGAAGAGCAGGTCGAAGGCGAGGGCCAGCACCGCCACCAGGACCGCGGCGGCAAGCTGCAGATCAAGCAACCTCCCGGGACCCGGGTCGGCCGCCGACCCGCGGCCATCACTGCTGGGCCGCCGGCCCTCGGCAGCGAGCAGACAGCCGACCAGCGCGGCAATGAAGAGGTCACCGAAGCCCATCAGGGCGGAACCGAAGTGGACAGCCTGCAGTCGCGGCAGGCCGGCCGCGGGAGCGGCGGCGTTGAGCACCGCGTTCGGCCCCTGCAGGAGATCCGATGAGACGTAGACGGTGTCGATGACGGCCATCGCATAGACGCCCAGTCGCAGCCACCTCGCGGGCACGCCGCAGACGAGCAGCCAGCCCAGGGTCACGCTGGCGAGCCCCGAGAGCGTTGTCGCCGCCGTCTCGCCGGCAAGCGAGCGCGGCGAGACCCAAGCGAGCGCAAAGAGCACCCCCACAACAGCGACCGGACCCCACCAGCTCCAGCCGTTTGCCCGCGAAACCGCACGGAACCGCGATATGTGCGGTTCCGTGCGGTTTCGGCGGACCAGCGCCCCGAGAGCGAATACGGCAAGCGGGGGGACGGCGATCAGGGCTATGTAAGTGAGGGCGTCGGCAGAGCCCGGGGAGATTTCGATCGCCCCGATCACAACGGCGATCGAGAGCGCCGGGAGGAGCGCCCACCACGGGCTGCTCAGCCGGTCAATCCACCCCGGTCGCGGCCGCGGGACCGGCAGCGCCACCAGCGCCGCCTGCACCAAACCGAGAATCGAGATCGAAGCCCAGAACGGCGTTTGCGGCTACTCCCACTCGATCGTCGCCGGGGGCTTGGAGGAGATATCCAAGGCCACGCGGTTCACTTCCGTGATCTCGTTGATGATCCGGTTGGAGACGCGCTCGAGCAGGTCGTAAGGCAGGCGGGCCCAGTCGGCCGTCATCGCGTCGTCGGAGGTGACGGCGCGGATCACGATCGGGTAGGCGTAGGTGCGGCCGTCGCCCTGGACGCCGACCGAGCGGACGACCGGCAGCACGCAGAAGGACTGCCAGAGCTGGCGGTAGAGGTCAGCGGCGCGGATCTCCTCCTGCAGGATCGCGTCGGCGGCGCGGAGGATGTCGAGCCGCTCTTTGTTGACCTCGCCGCCGACGATGCGGATCGCCAGGCCGGGGCCGGGGAAGGGCTGGCGCCAGACCATCCGCTCGGGCAGGCCGAGCTCGGCGCCGACCGCGCGGACCTCGTCCTTGAACAGCATCCGCAGCGGCTCGACCAGCTCGAACTCGAGATCGTCGGGCAGGCCGCCGACGTTGTGGTGGGACTTGATCGTCGCCGCGTTGTCGCTGCCGCCCGACTCGATCACGTCGGAGTAGAGCGTGCCCTGGACCAGGTAGGCGGCGTCCTCGAGCTTGGCCGCCTCCTCCTCGAAGACGCGGATGAACTCCCCGCCGATGATCTTGCGCTTGCGCTCGGGCTCGTCCTGGCCGGCCAGCTTGTCTAGGAAGCGCTGCTCGGCTTCGACGTGGACCAGCGGGATGCCGAATTGCTCGAAGGCAGCGACAACCTGCTCGGCCTCATTTAGCCGCATCAGGCCGTGGTCGACGAAGACGCAGGTCAGCTGCTCACCGATCGCCTTGTGGACGAGCAGCGCCGCGACCGAGGAATCGACGCCGCCAGAAAGCCCGCAGATCACCCGCCCCTCCCCCACCTGGGCCTGGATCTTCGCCACCTGTTCGGCGATCACCGATTGCGGTGACCACTGCTCAACGCAGCCGGCGACGTCACGCAGGAAACGGGTGAGGATCTCGGTGCCGTAGGGCGTGTGCACGACCTCGGGGTGGAACTGGATCCCGTAGAGGCCGCGGTCGGGGTACTCGCAGGCGGCCACCGGTGAGCCCGGACTCGAAGCAAGCGCCGTGAACCCCTCCGGCGGCTCGAACACCGCGTCGCGGTGACTCATCCAGCAGTGCTGCTCCTCAGGCAGGCCGGCGAGCAGCTTGCCGCCGCCGTCGGTGAGGGTCAAATCGGTCCGCCCGAACTCTCCCGCCTCGGCCGCCTCGACTCGCCCGCCGAGGGCCTGGACCATCGCCTGCATGCCGTAACAGATGCCCAGCAGGGGAATTCCCAGATCGAGCAGGTCGGTCGGGAACTCCGGCGCCCCGACCTCGTAGACCGAGGCAGGGCCACCGGAGAGCACCAGCCCCTTCGGCTGGCGTTCGCGAATCTTCTCCACCGACGTGGTCGAGGGCAGCAGCTCGGCGAACACGCCGCACTCGCGTATCCGCCGCGCTATGAGCTGCGAGTACTGCCCCCCGAAATCGAGGACGAGAACCTCCTCGGAGGCCTGGGCCGGTACCTCGACGGCACCGGCCTCAGTCGTCGGCGACTCCAACACCGGCAGAGACCGCCGCGCGCCCGTTCGATCCCATCCCGACCGACTGCTCGTTCTGCAGCTTCTTCCCCTCGCTCATCAGCGCCGGAGCGACCATCACCTCGGCCCGCTGGAAGGAGCGGATGTCCTCGTAGCCACAGGTGGCCATCGAGGTCTTCAACGCCCCCATTAGGTTGAAGGTTCCGTCGTTCTCCTGGGCCGGGCCGAGCAGGATCTCCTCCAGCGTCCCGTCCTGCTTGGTGGTGACGCGGGTGCCTCGCGGCAGCGAGGGATGGAAGGTCGCCATCCCCCAGTGGAAACCGCGACCAGGGGCCTCCTTGGCACGGGCCAGGGGCGAGCCGACCATCACCGAGTCGGCGCCGCAGGCAATCGCCTTGGAGACGTCGCCGCCGGTGCGCATGCCGCCGTCGGCGATCACGTTGACGTACTCACCGGTCTCGAGCATGTGCTGCGAGCGGGCGGCCGCGACGTCGGCGATCGCCGTTGCCTGCGGCACGCCGATGCCGAGCACGCCACGGGTGGTGCAGGCGGCACCGGGCCCGACCCCGACGAGGACACCGACCGCGCCAGTCCGCATCAGGTGCAGGCCGGTTGAGTAGGAGGCGCAGCCGCCGACCACGGTCGGCACCGGCACCTCGGCGATGAACTCCTTGAGGTTGAGCGGCTCGACCGTGGTCGAGACGTGTTCGGCGGAGATCACCGTGCCCTGGATGACGAGGATGTCGATCCCGGCCTCTACCGCGATCTCGTAGTGCTCACGCACTTTCTGCGGGGTTAGCGAGCCACAGGCGACGGCGCCGCGCTCCTTGATCTCGGCGATTCGCTTGCCGATCAGCTCGGGCTTGACCGGCTCGGTGTAGATCTCCTGCATGATCCGCGTCGCTTCGTGCTTTGGCGCCGCGGCGACCATCTCCAGCTTCTCCTCGGCGTTCTCGAAGCGGGTCCAGATTCCCTCCAGGTTGAGCACGCCCAGCCCGCCCAGCTCGTTGACGAGCACGGCGGTGTCGGGGCTGACAACCCCGTCCATCGCCGAGGCAACCAGGGGCAGCTCAAAGCGATAGGGGCCAAGGGTCCAGCTGATGTCAATGTCGTCAGGGTCGCGGGTGCGGCGCGACGGAACGATCGCGATGTCATCGAATCCGTAGGCGCGCCGCCCCTTCTTGCCTCGACCGATGTCGATCTCCAATTAGGTCCTCCAGGGTGGCGTTGAGAACCCAGCCTACACTTCGGCGGGGACCTCCAAATCCTGGACGTGGACCTCGCCGAGGAGGCGCTCGACCTGGTTGCGGTCGACCGTGCCGGCGCCGAAATGCTGGGTCGACTCGGCGCCGCAGGCGACCCCGTAGGCGAGGCACTCGTCGGGGCTCTTGCCGTCATAGCGAGCGGCAACGTAGCCGGCCAGGAAGGCATCGCCGGAACCAACTGTGGAGACCGGATCGAGCGGCTCGGTGCGAACCTCGAGAAAGCGCTGCTCAGAGCCACTTCTGATCACTGCTACACAGCCGTCGGGTCGCGTGATCGCGGCCTCGCCGGCGCCGAGGCGAACCAGCTCGGCGAGACCCTGGATCAGGTCGTCGCGATCGGCGAACTCCTGGCCGACCAGCTCCTCGGCCTCGCGCTCGTTCGGGGTGACGACCGAGGCGCCGGCGCGCAGGCCGGCGAGCATCGCGCTGCCCTCGGCGTCGAGCACGACCGGCAGGCCGCGTTCGCTGAGGTCCTTGACCAGGCGGGCGTAGAGGTCGTCACCGGCGCCAGGCGGCAGGGTGCCGGCAAGTACACAGAGCTTGGCCCCGTCGGCGAGGTAGCCAACGCGGCGAAGGAAGACCTCGACCTCCTCCGGGCTGACCGCCGGGCCGCGCTCGTTGATCTCAGTCTGCTCACCGGAAGTGGGATCGATCACGGCGAGGTTGATCCGGGTCTCGGCGGCGATCCGGGTGAAGTCGGTCAGCACCGCTTCTTTGCGAAGTTGTTCGAGCAGCCGGTTGCCGGTCGGACCGCCAGCGAAACCGGTGGCGATCACTGGCCGGCCGAGTAGCTTCAGGGCACGTGCGACGTTGATCCCCTTGCCGCCGGCGACAGTGCGGCTCTCGACCGCACGGTGGCGATGGCCGAGACGGAAGTTGGGTACCGCGACCGTGCGGTCGATCGCGGCGTTGAGCGTGACGGTGAGGATCATCGTGAGAAGCGCCTCAAGAGCACTACTCCAACCAGTATCACGCAAAGGGCAATCCCGACGGGAATCTTCTCGTCATCGAGGAAGCTGCCGGCCCGCTCGGGCAGGCTCGCCTCGGCAACCGCGTGAGCGGCCCGCAGCGGCACCGATGCGGTCCGTCGCCCCTCGACGTAGACACTGGCTCGCCCCAGCGCGGCGCCGCGCCCGATCGGTCCCTCGACTTCGTCGGGAGCGCTGACGACGACGCTCATGCGCTGGCCACGACGCAGGCCGACCGCGATCGTGCGGGCTGCACGCAGTGGCAACTCGCCACCGCTGTAGCGAATCGCCGGCCGGGCGAGCACGGCGCCTGCTTTGACCGGCACCCGCCGCTTGTAGAGAGAGAAGCCGTAGTCGAGTAGGTCGATGTTGTCGCTGAAGCGATCTTCGTCGGTCGGCGCCCCAACCGCGACCGAGATCAGGTCGACCCCCTTGCGCTGCCCCGAGCCGACGAGGACGTAAAGGGCGCCGAAGGTGTGGCCGGTCTTCACCCCGGTCACCCATGGGGCCATGCGCAGGAGCTCGTTGATCGTCGTGATCCGGCGGCGCGGGTGGACGCTGCGCAGCACGGCGCTGCGCGCGTCGGCGATCTTGGCGAAGGCCGGGATCGCCAGCAGGTGCCTGGTCAGGGTCGCCAGGTCGGCGGCGCTGGAGTAATTGCCGCGCTGGTCGAGGCCGATCGGGTTGGCGTAGTGGGTGTCGGTGAGGCCAAGCGCCGCCGCGTAGCGATTCATCTCGGCGACAAAGCGCTGCTCCGAGCCGGCCGCCGCGAGCGCGAGGTCGTAAGCGGCATCGTTGCCACTGCGCAGGATCAGCCCGTAGAGCAGGTCGCGCACGCTGATTCGCTGGCCCGGGCGCAGGCCCAGCAGCGACTCGCCGTATTCGGCTTCGTAGGGCGCCGCGCGGACCATGCGGTCGAGCGGCAGCTCGTGCAGGACCACGTAGGCGGTCATCAGCTTGGTCGTGCTGGCGATTGGCAGATGCCGTTTGGCAGCGTGGGAGACAAGGACGTCGCCGCTGTTGGCGTCGATCAGGGCCCACGAGCGCGCCTCGATCTGAGGACCCTTGGCGAAGCTGAACGCCGGCGCGAGAAGCAACAGGGCCGTCGCGAACAAAGCGCCGGCGAGACGCCGGGTCAACGGAGCTTCAGCTCTTCGCCGGCAACCAGGATCTGGGGATCGATTTCGGGATTGAGTTCTTCGATCGTCCTCACCGGCACCCCGGTGTGGTGGGCGATCGAGATCAAGGTGTCGCCGTACTCGATTTCGTAGGTGGCGGGGACGTGCTTGCGATGGGTCTTGTGCGCGTGCTTGCTGCCGTGCTTGCCGCTGCCCGAGCCATTTGAGTCGCTGCCGCCCAGGGCGCCGCCGATCGCGACGATCGCGACGATGAAGGCGATGACCAGAGCGGTCACCGCGAGAACCCGGGCGGAGGCTGAGGTGCGTTTGTTCATTCGACGTGAGTGGCGATCGGATCGGCGCCGCTGATCGTATATACGGTCAGCGCTTCTTTAGGCGGTCGAAACGTCCCAGACCGCACTGCGTAGGTTCTCCGCCGCCACCCCTGGATCCTCCGCCGCGGCAATGCCGCGCGAGGCCGCGACGAGTGCCGAGGCCGGCCCGGCGCTGAAAGCAGGCCCGAGCGCGTCCGGGCGTCCACCCTGGGCACCGACTCCGGGGATGAGGAAGATCGAGCGCGGCATCAGCGAGCGCAGGCGACCGATGTGCTCGGGCGCGGTGGCGCCGACGACGGCGCCCATCCCGCTCAGGCCGCTGGCGCCGAGCAGCCGCGGGGCGAGGCCGTCGACCAATTCGGCCAGGCGCTCGTGCAGGGGCTGCTCAGGAGTGGGTTGATCTTGGATGTCGGCGGCGCCGGGATTGCTCGTGCGCACCAGCGCGAAGACGCCCGCCCCGGCCTGCTCGGCCGCCGCGACCAGCGGCTCGAGAGCATCGCTGCCGAGCAGCGGGTTGACGGTGAAGGCATCGGCGCCGAGCCCGGCCACCGGCCCCCAGGGCGTCGGCGTCTCGCCGACCAGGGCCTGGGCATAGGCCGCCGCGGTGACGGGGACGTCGCCCCGCTTGCCGTCGGCGATGACAAGCAGGCCGGCCTCGCTCGCCGCCTCACAAACCTCGGCAAGAGCGCTCCAGCCCGGCGCTCCCAGGCGCTCGAAGCAGGCGAGCTGGGGCTTGACCGCGACACAGGCCGCTCCGGCCCGGTCGATCAGCAGGCGACAGTGCGCGACCACCGCCGTGGCCGCACGCTCGGCGGCCGTGGCGGTGGGAACGTCCGGCGCGGACCCGGAGAGCTTCGACGGATCCGGGTCGAGGCCGAGGCAGACCTGGCTGCGACGCTCTTCGACGAGCGCCGCAAGCCGATCTGCGAACGGGTCTTGGCTCAGCCTTTGACCTTGGTCTTAAGCGCCGAGCCGGCGGAGAAGCGCGGCACCTTGCCGCCCGGGATCGTGATCCGCTCACCGGTGCGGGGGTTGACGCCCTGACGCGGACCGCGCTCGGCGACGTGGAATTTGCCAAAGCCGGTGAAGCTGACTTCGCCGCCGCTGCTCAGCGTGTCGGTGATCGCGTCGAGCACGGCGTCAACCGCGTCGCTGGCGGCTTTCTTGCTGCCCAGCCGCTCGTCGCCTGCAAGTTGGTCCAGAAACTCAGCCTTAGTCACGTCGAAGCTCCTCCGTCGATGGGTAGTTTGAAATCGGCGGCAATCTAACAGCGCTCACGGCGTAAAAGCGCTTGGGACTCAGGATCCCGCGACCGTCATCTCCCCGACGAGCAGTGACGGGGTCCTCACCGAGCCGCCAAAAGGCACCCAGCGGGAGTCCGCTCCGACCGCCCGCACGGCGCGCAACATCGAGACGAGATCGCTGGCGATCGTGAACTCGCGCAACGGCTCGGCCAGCTCGCCGTCGCGGATTACCCGGCCCGAGGCGCCGACCGAGAAGACGCCCGAGACCGGATTAACACCGGAGTGCAGGCCGGCGACGTCGGTGATGAGAACGCCGTCGTTGGCATCGCCCAAAAGCTCCGCAAAGCTCAGCTCGCCGGGGGCGACGATCAAGTTGGAGGCCGAGACCGCGGGCTGGGAGCGGTAGCCGCTGCGGCTGGCGTTGCCAGTCGAGGCAGCGTCGCCGCGATTCGCCGTGTAGGTGTCGTGGAGGTAGGTGCGCAGGACGCTGGCCTCGATCAGGGCCGTGCGGCGCCGCGGTACGCCCTCGGCGTCAAACGGGGCCGAAGCAAAGCCGTCGGGATCGAGCCCGTCGTCGTGCAGGGCGAGGACCGGGTTGGCCACCTCCTCGCCGAGCCGCTCGGCAAACGGGGAGCGCCCGCGCTGCACCGCGCTCGCCGTCAAGCCCCTGCCGATCAGGGCGATGAAGCTGGCCGCGACGGTCGGATCGAGGACCACCGGGCAAGTGCGCGACTTCGGCTTGCCGGCGCCGATCATCGCCACGGCACGCTCGGCGCCCTCACGCCCAATCGTGGCCGGGTCGAGGGCAGCCGGCCCGCGGCCGAGGTCAAAGCCGAGCCCGGTCTCACGGCCGTCCTCGCCCTCTGCCAGTGCCTGCACGTAGCCATAACAGCTCGAACTCGAGTACTCGCCCTCGATCCCAAGTGAGGAGACGAGCGCGACGCTCTCAGCCGAATCGGCGTAGACGGCCTGCTCAACCCCCGCGATCCGCGAGTCAGTCGCCAGCGCTGCGGACTCAATCGCCAGGGCGAGCTCGGCGAGGCGGTCCGGCGCCCACTCGCCAAGCGTCGGATCCCGGAGCGCAACCTCCCGTTCCGATGTGTTTCCGCTCGTATCGCCGTTAAGGTCCAACGGAACCTCCGCGGGGAACGGCGGCCCGGCGAACTCGTCCTCGTCGGCGATCCTTGCCGCTTCCGCGGCCCGCGCAGCCAGCGCCGCCACGCCCGCCGCGGAGAGATCTGTGCCGTAGGCGTAGCCGACCCGCTTGCCAATCCAGGCGCGGATGCCGATGCCGCGCTGGGTGGCGGCGCTGAGGCTCTCGACCTCACCGCCGTGGACCCTCACCTCGCGACCGCTGTCCTCGGCCGCGTAGGCCTCGGCGTCGCTCGCCCCGGCCGCAGTCGCCGCTTCCACTGCCTGCCGCGCCAGGGCGATCACACCTCCGTCCCCCCCACGGTCATCGCCTGGATGCGGACGTGGCCCTGGCCGGTTCCCACCGGCACCCGCTGACCGGCCTTGCCGCAGACGCCGGTCTTGATCTCGAAGTCGTTGCCGACGGCATCGATCGCCGCCAGCGCCTCCAAGCAGTTGCCGATCAGGGTCGCGCCGCGGCAGGGCCGGGTGACCTTCCCACCCTCGATCAGGTAGCCCTCGGAGACGCCGAAGACGAAGTCGCCGGTGGCGGGGTCGACCTGGCCACCAGCAAAGGAGACGGCGTAGAAGCCGCGCTTGACCTCGGCGATCATCGTCTCAGGCTCGGCATCGCCGGGGGCGATGTAGGTGTTGGTCATCCGCGGCACCGGCAAGTGGCGGAAGCTCTCGCGGCGGCCATTGCCGGTCGGGGCCGCGCCTTCGCGGCGGGCGGTGACGCCGTCATAGAGGAACGCGATCAGACGCCCGTCCTCGATCACACGTGTCTTCTGGGTCGGCACCCCCTCGTCGTCGATCGCGTCGCTTCCCCACTCGCCCGGCAGGCGGCCGTCGTCATAGGCGGTCAGCAAGGGCTGGGCCACTTGCTCGCCGAGCTTGCCGACATAGACGCTGGCGCCCTTCTGGATGTGATCGGCCTCGAGCCCGTGGCCGGTCATCTCGTGGAAGAGGACGCCACCGAAGCCACCGCCGACGACCACCGGCATCGAGCCGGCCGGAGCCGGACCGGCATCGAGCAGGGTCAGCGCCTTGCGCGAGGCGTCGGCGGCGATCGAGCCGGGATCGTCGTCGAAGAGCTCGAAGCCGCGGTGGGCGCCGAGCGTCTCGGCCCCCGTCTCGACCGTGCCGTCGCGCCGCGCCACGGCCTGGGCACCAATACGCACGCGGGTGCGGTCATCGCCGCTGAAGAGGCCCTCTGAGTTGGCAACGCTGACCTCACGGCGTACCTCCGCGTAGGAAGCGGTGAACTGGGCGATCTCGGGACCGGCCGCCCGGGCGCGCTCGTCCAGCTCGCGCAGCAGCTCTGCCTTGCGCTCGGCGGCCACCTCAGCCGGCGCCACCTCGACCGGCAGCGGCGTGGTCCGGATCGCGCTGAGCGACCGTGGCTCGGCCCGCTCGGCGCGCAGTGCGGCCGCGGCCTCGCCGGCGGCGCGCTCGATATCGGCGGGGTCAAGCCCGTCGACGTGGGAGAAGTAGGTGGTGGCGCCGCTGATCACCCGCACCCCGGCGCCCGCCGACGCCCCCGCCTGCACGGCTTCGACCCGGGACTCGTCGATCGCCATCGTCATCCCGGCACTGCGTTCGGCGAAAACCTCGGCGAAGTCACCACCGTTGGCCAGCGCCGCGGAGAGGACGCGCCCGGCCACCTCGGCGTCGATCAGCTCGCTCATGGCCTTGGCCGTTTCCCGGCGACCTCGATCAAGCGCCCGGCGGCGACGAAGAGCTCGGCCCCGGCAAGCGAATCGCCGGCGTGATCGCTGGCCCGGCCCTCGGGGTAGTAGAGCCGGGCGAAGGGCTGGCGGGAGACACGGCGGCGGCGCATGTACGCGGCCGCCTCATCGGCGTAGCCGGAGACGCGATCGAGCAGAATGCGGTGCGGCTTAGGCGGCATCGAGACCCTTTCCGTCGCCGCCCTCGCTGAGATCGCGGAGCACGGCGCGCATGTCGAAGAAGAGCAGCGAGGCGAGGGCGAAGCGATCGGTCACCGCGATCGCCGTCATTCCGGCATAGCGGACAGCGAAGACCTCGCCCTGCTCGGTGGCGACGTGGGCCTGCTCGATCGGCTCGCCGCCGGCCCCGTCGGCCACCTCGAGCAGGGTCGCGGCATCCTCGCGCCAGCGCTCGGGGCGGTCGCTGGCGGCAAGCACTGCCCCGTCCGCCGCGAGGATCGCACCGCCGCGCAGGTCCGGTGACATCTCGGTCAAATAGGCCAGCGCGCTGGCGGCCGCATCGGCCGATACCGCCTCGCTCGTCTCACCGTCGGGCATTTAGATGACTGACTCCGTGGCCACACGCGCCTGGATGACGCGCGTAGCGCTGCGCATCTCCGCGTCCTCGGTCGGCCGAATAGGCAGACCTATTCGGCCTCCCTGCGTCCTTGATCTGCTTGGCCACACACGCCCCCAGGCACCTGGCGCCACAAAGTCAGTCATCTAGGCCAAAATAGCGACCCGTGTCCCTGGCCCGAGCCTCCTGGATCACCGTCGTCTCAATCTGCGCGATCGCCGTGGTCCTCTTCGCGATCAGCGGTTACACCGGTTACTCGATCACTGTCGGGGCGGTGGGCTTGGCCGCGGCGGTGAACTTGCTGCCTAGTCCCTAGGGACGGAGTGATGCCGGGGGGACCTTCCCAGGCCGCTTCGCGGGAGTTCCTGGGAAGGTCCCCCCGGCATCACTCTCACACCAGGTGACTCGACAGGAGCTCGCCCAAGCCCCCCCGCGAAAGCTTCCTTGGCTACGGGCCTGCCGCGAGCTTGGAAGTCGCGGGCGTTTCCGTGAGCTCGGGTGACTCGGTTGCGTTGAGACGAGTCCGGCCGTCCTCCAGGCGAATGTTCGCGAAGCGGCCGCCGCACTCGTGCTTCTAGGCGCGGCGCAGCCGCGCTCATCGATTGTCGCTAAGCGCCCGCAAAGCGGGCGCGTGCGACTCAATTCGCCTGGAGGACGGCCGGACTCGTCTCAGGGTAGGTCGTGCCTCACTACCCCGCACGAAACGGCCCCGAGCGGGCTCGTTCGGCGTCTCGCAGGGAGGTCTCGGGCTCGACGTGGATCAGCACCTCGGCGCGCGGGATCGTCGCCTCGATCGAGTCGCGCATCGCGTGGGCCAGCTCGTGGGCGCGCTCGAGGCTGGTCCCGGAGCGGTACTGGACGTGCAGGTCGATGTAACGACGGCTCCCGGCCCGGCGCGCTCGCAGCTTGTGGTATCCGGCGACCTCCTCTGTCCGCGCCGCAGCGATCGCCGCCTCAATCTGGTCCATCTCCGCATCGGGCAAGGCTTCGTCGACGAGCACGCCGGAGGAGCGCCTGACGATGCGCACGCCGCCGACGACGATCGCGGCGGCGACCGCCAGCGCGGTGATCGAGTCAAAGGCGGCGTTACCGGTGATCTGGACCAGCGCCAGCCCGACCAGGACGCCGGCCGAGGTCAGAGCGTCGGTGCGCAGGTGCGAGGCGTCACCTTCCAGAGCCGGCGAGTCGTGCAGCTTCGCCTGGCGCGCCAGCACCGTCGAGACGACCAGGTTGGCGAGGACCGAGAACCCCATCACCGCGATGCCGACGCCGAGCGTTTCGACGCTGGAGCCGACGACGAGCCTGTGCGTCGCCTCGTAGATGATGATCGCGGCGCCGAGGAGAATCAGCAGCCCCTCGATCGTCGCCGCCAGGCTCTCGACCTTCTCGTGGCCGTAGGGGTGGTCGGCGTCGGCCGGCTCGTCGGCCTTGCGCACCGAGACGAAAGCGACGATCGAAGCGACCAGGTCGATCAGCGAGTGGACGGCCTCGGTGAGGATCGCGATCGATCCGGTGATCGCCCCCGCCGCCAGCTTGATCGCGATCAGCAGCGCGTTGGAGGCGATCGAGAGCGCCGCCGCGCCGCTCTTCGTGCGGATCATCGCGCCTCTTGGCTGACCCGGCCGCCGTCCAGGTGCGCAGCCAACAGGAGAGCCGCCCGGCCGCGGTGGCTGATCTCGTTCTTCTCGACCTGGCTCAACTCCGACATCGTGCGCTCGTCATCGGGCCCGGTGTCGTCGGGGACGAAGGCCGGGTCATAGCCAAAGCCGCCCTCACCGCGCGGTTGCTCGATCAGCCGGCCCTCGCAGCGAGCCTCGAAGACCCGCTCACCGCCGTCGGCGTCGACAAGGGCCAGGGCGCAGTGATAGGCCGCTCTCCGCTCGCTCCCGGCGGCCGCAACCTCGCGCAGGAGCTTGTCGAGGTTCTCCTCATCGCTCGCGCCAACTCCCCCGTAGCGAGCGGAGAAGATGCCGGGCCGACCATCGAGCGCGGTCGCCTCGATCCCCGAGTCATCGCCGATCGCGGCCTCATCGGTAGCCGCGTGTGCCGCGCGCGCCTTCTCCAGTGCGATCGCCGCGAACGATTCGCCCTCCTCGGGTGGCAGCTCCACCCCTTCCGGCAGCGCCTTGAGCGCGAGCTCCGGGAGCAGTTCCCGCATCTCGCGGAGCTTGTGCTTGTTGGCGGTGGCGAAGATCAATGAGTGCTACCCACCGCCGATTACCCGCTCCTGCACCTGGCGCAAGCGCGAGATACCCATCTCCGCCAGGCCGAGCAGCTCGTCGAGCGAGGCGCGGGACAGTGGCGTGCGCTCGGCGGTGGCCTGCACCTCGACCAGGCCGCCCTCGCCGGTCATGACCACGTTGGCGTCGACCTCAGCGGTCGAGTCCTCCGAGTAGTCGAGGTCGCAGAGCGGGCGGTCGCCGACCACGCCGACGCTGATCGCGGCAACAGACCCGGTCAGCGGCATCGTCTCCAGCTCGCCTGCATCGACGAGCTTTTGCAGGGCCAGTCTGAGGGCGACGTAGCCACCGGTTATCGCCGCACAGCGGGTGCCCCCATCGGCCTGAAGGACGTCGCAATCGACGTAGATGCTGCGCTCGCCGAGCGCCTTGGGATCGAGCACCACCCGCAGCGAGCGGCCGATCAGGCGCTGGATCTCCACCCCGCGGCCATCCTGCTTGCCCTTGGCGATGTCGCGCACCTTGCGATCGCCGGTGGAGGCAGGCAGCATCGCGTACTCGGCCGTAACCCAACCCTTGCCGCGGCCCTGCATCCAGCGCGGCACCGAGCTGTTGACTGAGGCTGTGCAGATCACCCTGGTGCGACCCAGCGTGATCAGGGCAGAGCCGTCAGCGGTATCGACGAATTCCGGATCGATCGAGACGGGACGAATGTCGGCGGGGGCGCGGTCGTAACTACGGGAGGCTGGCATGAGCGCGAGTCTAAGTCAGCGGCACCCATCCGGAGGGGCTGGCGGAAGGGCCGCGCCTGCGCGCGACCCTTCCTTCCCACTGGGGTAGCCCTCTGGCATCTCCATGGGTCTCAATCGACCCCGGCGCCTCGCGAGCCTGGCGGCAGCATAGGCTGGTACTCCCTGAGCAGTCAATAGAAACTATTCAGGTACCAGCTTCAGCCCGCGCTGCGAGAAATGCGCATCGAAAGCGAAAGCGCTGCTTTCCCCACTGCCCTCGAGCAGGGCGAAGGAGGTGGCGTCGACGTAGCTCCAGCGCTTGTCGTCGTAGCGCTCGAGAATCTCCCAGGCCCTCTCCTCCGTCGGCCGATCCAGGTGAACGAGATCGATCGCACCGCCGTCGCGGAAGCGCCGCCCCCACTCGATCGCCTCGCCACGACCCACCCGCACCATCAAGGCCGTGTACGTCTCGGCGAAGACGTAGTTGGAGGTAAAGAGCGCGACGCCCTCGGAGATCAAGTCGGCCAACGTCGCCCGTGCTCGCTCGTGCTCGGCCTCGGAAGAGTTGCGCAGCGCGACGAAGGCGCTGGTGTCGATGAAGACCGACCTCATGAGCCGTAGAGATCGCGATCCAGGCTGCTGACGCTGGTGCGTTTGCGGCCCTTGCCAGGCGCCTCGTCGACGAGGTAGCTCAACAGCGGATCCGTGGCTGCATCGACCCCGCGAGCACGCTCGGCATCGATCAGGTCACGCACGACCGCGGCGATGCTCCCCGCCTCACCGGCCCGCTGCTTCAACCAGCGGTACTGGCCCTCATCCAGATATAGCTGAGTTCGATGCTTCATGCTGTAATACAGCATAGGTCCGGGCCCAGACGGAACCCGCCCGAACGGCATCTGCACCGAATCCCCCAGACCTCGCGCCAGCGGCAACGGCGCGGGGGCGGCCCGCGCGGACCGCCCCTCCACCGCACTCATTTGAAGGCCACCTTGTCCACCGCCTCCTTGATCTTGTTGACGATTACGTCTGCCAACTCGGTGCCCTGCTTTCCGTTGAAGCCCTTCATCGCTGCCACCATGCCCACCATCAGCAGCGAGACGAGCAGGATCAAACCGACGTACTCGACCGTGCCCTGCCCACGCTCGCCGGCCAGGGAGCGAATCGCCCGCACCCGCCCCTCGATCGCGGCGTGCAGGTACCCCATCAACATGTAAAGCATCGAACGCCTCCTTTTCGCGGTTTGGAGATCGATGCTCAAGGGCGCCGACGCGCCGAACAAGACGCGTTCGTGCCGGCTCTGTAACGCGATTCAGGAAGTGCCGGAGCTAGCCTCCCCCGCATGCGCGTGCTGATCGTGACCAACTTCATGCCGGATGCGGGGGCGCCGCAGCGCGGCCGCTGGATTCGCGATCAGATCGATGAGCTCGAGCGCCGCGGGGTCGAGACCGTGCGTTTCGAGTTCCCGCCCGGCCGCAACGAGTACCTGCCGGCGACGCGACGCCTGCGACGCTTACTGCGGCGGGAGCGCTTCGACCTCGTCCACGCTCACTACGGCCTCGTCGGCTGGTGCGCCCGGCTCGCCGGCGCCCGACCGCTCCTGGTCAGCTTCCACGGCACCGACGTCCGTCACTGGCTGGTCGGCCCGCTCTCGCGCCGCCTCGCCTGGCGGGTCGACCTCCTCGCCGCCGTCTCCCGCGCCCTCTTCGACCCCGAAGACAGCCGCCCAGGCCTTCCCCAGGTCCCCGGCTCGGCCGTTCTGCCCTGCGGGCCGGATCTCCGCCGCTTCGAACCGCGCCCTCGAGCCGAGGCACGGCGCGAGCTCGACCTCAGCCCGGACGGCCGTTACCTCCTCTTCCCCGCCAATCCCGCCCGCCCGGAGAAGCGCCACGACCGCGCCGCCGAGCTCGCCGCGGCTTGCGGGGCGGAGCTGCTCACCGGCGGCGCGATCGAGCCTGAGCGGATGCCGCTCTGGATCAACGCCGCAAACGCCGTCCTCATCACCTCCGACTACGAGGGCTTCGGCCTTGCCGCGATCGAGGCACTTGCCTGTGACGTGCCCGTCCTCTCCACCCCGGTCGGCATCGCGCCGTACGCCCTCGGCGGCGTGCGAGGTGCCCTCTGTGCCCCTTTCGAGCTGGAGCGCTGGCGCGCCGCGGCCGCGCCCCTGCTCGACGCCGCCGACCCCCGCGTCGAAGGCTCGGCCCGCGCCGCAACCCTCTCGGCAACGCGTATGGCGGAGCGCACGCTCGAGGCCTACCGCGCTGTCCTCGCCGGGGCGTAATAGATTGAGTTCGTGAGCGGCGAGGACCTCAGCGCCAAAGTCGAGATGGCGAAGCGCCGCCTCGAGGAGGCGGCTGCCGCGGCCAGCTCGGCCGAGAAGCGTGTGGCTGCCGAGATCGAGGCGCTCGAGACCGACCTCGAGAGCGAGCGCGCTAAGGCCTCTGAGGCGCTCGAGCAACTCACGGCCGCCCACGCCGAGGAGCTGCGCCGCGAGCGCGAGGCCAAGGAGCGGATCGTCGCCGAGGCCGAGAGCCGTCTGGCCGAGATCGAGGCGCAAGCGGAGACCACGGAGCAGAGGGTCACCGACGCCGAGAAGCGCGCTGCCGAGGCAGAGGGGGCGATCGCCGACGAGCGGGCCCGTGCTCGTGAAGCGGCAGCGGCCTGGTTGCGCGGTCAGGTCGAGGCGATCCGCCGAGAGGCCGGGCAGCGATAGCCCCCAAAACCGAGTTCGACGTCGCCGTTGTCGGTGGCGGCGCGGCGGGTCTCTGGACGGCGCTGAAGGCGGCCGAGGAGGGTGCACGCGTCTGCCTCGTTTCGCGCACGCCCCTCTCCCAGAGCGCCAGCTACTGGGCGCAGGGCGGGTTGGCCGCGGCGCTCGAGGACGGCGACTCGCCCGAGCAGCACGCCGCCGACACGCTCGCGGCCGGACGCGGGCTCTGCCGTACGGCGGCCGTCCAGACATTGGTCGAGGGAGCACCTGCCGCCGTCCAGGAGCTGCGCTCACGCGGCGTCCGCTTCGACTTAGACGCCGACGGCGAGCTCGCGCTGGGCCTGGAGGGCGGACACACAAGGCGCCGCATCGTCCACTCGGGCGGCAGCGCGACCGGGCACGAGATCACCTCGAAGCTCGCCGCGATGGTTGCCCGCGAGGGGCGGATCGAGGTCCGCGAGCGCGCCTCGATGACGGCCTTGTGGAGCGACGGCGAGCGCTGCCACGGCGTGCTCACAGACGACGAGCAGGTGGGCGCCGCGGCGACCATCCTGGCGACCGGCGGCGCGGCGGCATTGTGGCGACGCACCTCGAACCCCTGGGGCGCGATCGGGGCCGGTCCGACGATGGCCTCGGCGGCGGGCGCGGATCTCGCCGACCTCGAGTTTTGCCAGTTCCACCCAACCGCGCTCTTTCTGCCCGGCACCCGCTTCGACGGCCTGCTGATCACCGAGGCGGTGCGGGGCGAGGGAGCAACGTTGCTCGACACCGCCGGGCGCCGCTTCACCGACGAGCTCTCCCCGCGTGACGCGGTCACGGCGGCGCTGCTCGACCGCATCGAGGCTGACGGCGCCGAGGCCGTCCACCTCGACCTGCGCGGGCTCGACCCCGCCCGCTTCCCCAACGTCTTCGCCTCCCTGCGCGAGGCGGGACTCGAGCCCGCTAGCGAGCTGATTCCGGTCGCGCCGGCCGCCCATTACACGATGGGCGGCATCGTCGTCGACCTCGAGGGACGCTCCTCGCTGGCCGGGCTCTTCGCCGTCGGCGAGTGCTCGTGCACGGGCCTGCACGGTGCCAACCGGCTCGCCTCGAACTCGCTCAGCGAGTGCTTTGTCTTCGGCGCCCGCGCCGCCCAGGCGGCATTGGAGGAAACCGCCGCAACCACTCCCCCGTCCCCCGGCGAGTGGCGCTTCGAGCCGCCAAGCGAGGCGACCCGCGACGCGGTCTGGGCCCTCGCCGGCCCGCGTCGCGACCCGGAGCGGCTGCGCCAGCTTCTGGAGGATCCCTACCCGCTGGCGAGATCGATCGCGACCTGCGCGCTGGCTCGACGCGAGTCGCGCGGCGGGCACCTGCGCAGCGATTTCCCGGCCCTCGATCCCGAGCTCGACGGTATCCACTTCGTGCTCGCCGCCGACGGTGAGCTGCGCCGCGAAAGCTGGCGCTGAGTTAGCTTCGAGAGCGTGCTCCTCGGTGTCGACGTAGGCGGGACCTTCACCGACGCCGTCCTCTTCGACGGCGAGCAGCTCCACACGGCCAAGCTGCCGACCACCCCGGGGGACCAGTCAGAGGCGGTGATTGCCGCGGTCAAAGCGGTGATCGCGCTGGCCGGCTCGAGCGGCAGCGAGATCGAGGCCTTCGCCCACGGCATGACCGTCGGCACCAACGCCCTGCTGGAGGAACGAGGCGCCCGCACCGCCCTGATCGCGACCCGCGGCTTCGCCGACGTGCTCGAGATCGGCCGCCAGGATCGGCCCCAGCTCTACCGGCTCTGCACAGCGAAGCCGACGCCCCTGATCGAGACGAAGCTGCGCTTCGAGGCGGCTGAGCGCATCGGTCCGCAGGGGGTGATCGAGCCACTCGACGAGGGCGAGGCGGGCCGCCTCGCCGAGCTTGTGCATGACAGCGGCGCCGAGGCCGTCGCGATCTGCCTGCTCTTCTCCTACCTCGATCCGACCCATGAGCGGCGCATCGCCGAGCACCTGCGCAGCGAGCTACCCGGTGTGCACGTCTCGGCATCACACGAGGTCCTGCCCCGCTTCCGCGAGTACGAGCGCTGCTCGACGACGGCGATCGACGCCTACCTCTCGCCCCTGCTCGGTCGCTACCTGGGACGGCTGGGGGAGGCCGCGACAAGTGCCGGGTTGCCAGCGCCGCTGGTCATGCAGTCCTCGGGCGGGGTAGCGAGCGCCGAGCAGGCGGCGCGCGCCGGCGCCTGGAGCGTGCTCTCCGGTCCGGCCGGGGGCGCGGTTGGCGCCGGCCTGCTCGCCCAGCTCTCCGGCGACGGCAACGCGCTCGGCTTCGATATGGGCGGGACCTCCTGCGATGTCTGCGTGGTCGAGGGGGGCGAGGTCAAGCGCACTGACTCGCGCACTATCGCCGGCCGCGTGATCCAGCTGCCGATGGTCGACGTCCATACCGTCGGCGCCGGTGGCGGCTCGATCGGCTGGCGCGACGAGGGAGGCGCCCTGCGGGTAGGTCCCCAGTCGGCCGGCGCCGAGCCGGGGCCCGCCTGCTACGGCCGCGGCGGCAGCGAGCCAACCGTCACCGACGCCAACCTGATGCTCGGCCGGCTCGCCGCCGACTCGAGGCTTGCCGGCGACGTGCGGTTGGAGGCCGCCGCGGCCGAGGAGGCGATCGCGTCGCTGGGGTCCTCGCTCGGGCTCACTCCGGTGGAGACCGCCGAAGGAATCGTGCGGGTCGCCAACCAGGAGATGGTGCGGGCGCTGCGCGTGGTCACCGTCGAGCGCGGCATCGACCCGCGCCGCTTTGCTCTCTTGCCGTTCGGCGGCGCCGGACCGATGCACGCGGCCGCGATCGCCGCCGAGCTCGAGATCGATCGCATCCTCTGCCCGCGCGCCGGCGGGGTGCTCTCGGCGCTCGGGCTCTGCGCGTCCGACCGCCGCCGAGATACCACCCGCACGGTGATGCTTGCCGGCGAGGACTTCAGCGCTGAGCGGGTCGCCGCCGCGGTCGAGGAGCTGACTGCCGACCTCGGCGGCGATCCGGACGCGACGCCGGAAGTCATGTACGAGATGCGCTACGCCGGCCAGGCCTTCGAGCTGCCGGTGAGCGGCTCCACGCGCCCCGACCCGGCCGACCTCGCCGAGCGCTTCGCCGCGGCGCACGAGCAGCTCTACGGCCATCGCGACCCCGAGGCCGAGGTCGTACTCGTCCACATCCGCCTGGCGATGGTCACCCCCGGCGCCCGGCCCCGACCCACCGCGGCCGCCGGCACGATCGAGCGCGACTCGCGGCGGATCCGCTTCGACGGCGAGTGGCTGGAGGCGCCAGTCCTTCGCGGCGAGCCGAGCGCGGGGACGGAAGCGGAAGGTCCGGTCGTCTTCGAGTTGCCCGAGACGACCTTCGTATTGCCCCCGGACTGGCGCGCCGAGGTCGACGCAACCGGCACCATCCGCGCCGAGCGAGGTGCAACGCGTTGAGGTCCCCACACGGCCGAAAAACGTTGCACCCCAATCAAAGGAGCGGACCTTGGATCCGGTGACGCTACAGGTGATGATCGGCGCCCTGCGCGCCGCTTGTGAGGAGATGGGCGCCGCCCTGATCCGCTCCGCCTACTCGGCCAACATCAAGGAGCGCCACGACTGCTCCACGGCGATCTTCGACGCCGCCGGAGAGCTAGTCATGCAGGCCGAGCACATCCCGGTCCACCTCGGCTCGATGCCGGACGCGGTTGCCACCGTGATCGACCTCGAGCAGGAGCCCGGCGGCTTGTGGATCCTCAACGATCCCTACCGCGGCGGCACCCATCTACCCGACATCACCCTGATCTCGCCGGTCTTCGCCGGCGATGAGCTGATCGGCTTTGCTGCCTGCAGGGCCCACCACGCCGACGTCGGCGGAGCGACCCCCGGCAGCATGCCGGCCAACTCGACCCGTCTTGAGGACGAGGGGGTGGTGATTCCCCCGACCCGGGTCAACCCGGACGTCCTGCGTGATCTCACCGCGCGGATGCGCTTCCCGGCGCAGCGGCTCGCCGACCTGCGGGCGCAGGAAGCCGCCAACCGGATCGGCGCGCAGCGGCTCGGCGAGCTCGGCGATCGGCACGGACGCGACCACCTGGCCACCGCGATGGAGGAGATCCTCGCCTACGCCGAGCGACGCACCCGCAAAGCCCTCGCCTCCCTCCCTGACGGCACCTATGCCGCGGAGGACGTGCTCGAGGCCGACTCAAACGACGGCGAGCATGACGTGCGCCTGCGGGTCGAGGCGACGATCGCGGGTGAGGAGCTAAGCCTCGACTTCAGTGGCAGCGACCCGGAGGTGAATGGCAACCTCAACTGCCCGCTCTCGGTGACCAAGTCCGCCGCCTTCTTCGCGGTGCGGGCGCTGACCGATCCCGATGCGCCGCCCTGCGCCGGCACCTACCGGCCGATCGCGGTCAAGGCGCCCGCGGGCTGCCTGCTCAACGCCCGCTTCCCGGCCGCCGTCGCTGCCGGCAACGTCGAGACCTCCAGCCGCGTCGCCGACCTCGTCATCGCCGCTCTCGGCGGCGCCCGACCGGTACCCGCCCAGGGTCAGGGAACGATGAACAACCTGACCCTCGCCAACGAGGAGTTCACCTACTACGAGACGCTCGGCGGCGGCCAGGGCGCCTGCCCCGACGCGGACGGGCCGAGCGCCATCCACGTCGCGATGTCGAACACGCTCAACACCCCGGTCGAGGCGCTGGAGAGCGAGTTCCCGCTGCGCGTTCGCGAGCTCTCAGTGCGACGCGGCAGCGGCGGGGCGGGTGAGCACCGCGGTGGCGACGGGATCGTGCGCGAGCTCGAGGCCCTGGCGCCAATGCGCTTCTCCCTGATCAGCGAGCGCCGCCGCCATCGGCCACGCGGCCGCGACGGTGGTGAGGACGGCGCCCCCGGCCGCAACCTCCAAAACGGAGGGCCGCTCCCCGGCAAGAGCGAAGGCGATCTCGCCCCTGGCGACACCCTGAGGATCGAAACTCCGGGCGGTGGCGGCCTCGGCAGTCAGTGAGATTCATCACAAATTTTGCAATCCAGGCGCGCTGGTCTAGAATGCGCGATCCGGGCGGGCTTCTCACCATGGAATGGGACAGGTGCCCCCCTCCCAGTCACCTGCTTCAAACACCTTCTTCTAGGTACGACTTCAAATGCCGATCGCTTTCAAGGAATGGGCCGTAACGGTCCGCGCACTCGCCGAGGGCGAGCAGTTGCTGACCCTGCGCAAGGGCGGGATCCGCGAGGAGAACAAGCACTTCGAGCTCGAGCACGAACGCTTCTTCCTCTATCCCACCTTCGATCACCAGCAGAACAACCTGGTGCGGGAGTCGCATCACCCTGAGCTCGGTCGCGCCCTCGAGGAGGGTGTCTGGCCCGACGAGGAACCGCCGGCCCGCGCTCTGCTCCAGGACGGCGGCATCTCCCAGCCCGATCGAGTGCGCCTGCGCGCCTGGGCCGAGGTCACCGACCACATCACCGTCAACGACCCGCGCGTGGTCGACGGCCTCTCGCCTTATTACGTCTGGACTCCCGACTACGCCGAGAAGCGGCTCAACTGGAAGCGGCGCCACCCGCTGCACGTGCTGCTGCTGCGGGTTCACCGCATCCCCCGCCCGGTGACGGTGCGGGTCCGCGAGGAGTACCACGGCTGCCGCTCCTGGGTCGAGGTCGACCGCGAACTGCCCTTCGAGGGCACTCCGGTGATGGCCGACGAAGAGTTCGACCGCGCTCGCGCCGAGATCCTCGGTGTGTGCGGCGCGGCAGAGCCTGCACTGGTCTAAGTAGAAGTAGTCTCGCCCGGTGCCTTGGGTCGAGACCCAGAGCCTGAGCTTCACCGCGCGCCACGACAGCGGCGATTCAGCGTTCGCGGAGCGGACGCTGGACCGGATGGAGGAACTGCGGCTGCGGCTCGAGGATCGCTTCGAGGTGGTCCCCGGCAACATCACCGTCGTCGTCCACACCAATCCGGTCTGGCTCGCGCTGGCGCACCCGTTCCTGCCCGCTGCGCGCTGGTCGGCCGCCCCCGCCGGCCGTCGCTACCTCGCCGGCTGGCCGATGTCAACCGAGCTGCACGTGCTCAACGATCCGCACATGGAGCGCCGCGCCGGCGGCGAGGACTCGCGCGAGGCGCTGCGCGGCACCGCCGAGCGGCTCTACGCCCAGCTCGTCATCGCCGCCAACAACCGCGAGCTGCCGCCCTCGTGGACGCCCCGCCGTTTCGCCCGCTACCTGCGCTGGGCCTGGCTGGTCGAAGGTGGCGCCCAGTACTTCTCGCGTCAGGTCGGCTTCTACCGGCCGGCGGTGATCCGGCGCCTGCGCGAGAGCGCCCGGCCCTCGTTCCCCCCCTCCCGCCGCGACGCGGTGATCCTCGGCGGCACGATCTTCGACCTGCTCGAAATGGAACGCGGCTCCGAGGCCTGCGAGCGGCTGGCGCTGAAATTGCTGCCCGGCGGCGCGGTGCCGACGATCGAGGCTGCCTTCGGCGCTCGCTTCCGCGAGGTCGAGGACGCCTGGCGCGGCTACCTGCGCGAAATCGCCCGGCCCAACGCGGTTTAGCTCTCGCCGGGAGTGCCCTTCAGCACTTCCTGCGCCTCCTCGGCGGTGGCCTCGGCGACGAAGACCTGGTGCGGCCCGGCGCCGAGGAAGTCCGGATTGTCGAAGCCGGGGGCCCGCTTGAGCATGCTCGGGATGCCGTGCTCGCCGAGCAGACCCTGGATCATCTCGGCCTCGATCTGAGTCCGCGCGTAGGCGACCTTGACCAGGCGCCCGCTACTCGACGATGAGCTCGGCATCGGCGATCACCAGGTCTTTCAGCCAGTAGCCCTTGACCTCGGGCGCGTCTTCGTTCTGCAGCGAGACGATCAGGTAGATCGCGTCGGGCCAGTTGACCGCCTGGTTGACGTCGGTCTGCGAGGGATAGGCGGCGCTCTTGGTGTGCGAGTGGTAGATCGCCAGCATCTCCTTGCCCTCGTCTTCGATCGCCTTCAGCGCGTTGTACTGGCCCTGCGGGTCCATCTCGAAGCGCAGCGGGCTGGCGGCCGAGTTGACGACCGGGACCACCACGCTCGCCTCGCCGTCGGCGCCGCCGACCATGCCGCAGCACTCGTTGGGCAAGTCCGCGCGCGCGTGCGCGACCATCTCGTCGATCAGGGATTGGGAGATCCGCATCGCGAAGCGAAAACCGGCGCTACCACCAAACGGTGGAATCGAGGTTTTCGATCTCCTCGATCGGCTTGGTGTAGACGCCGGAGGAGAGGTACTTCCAGCCGTCGTCGGGGATCAGGAAGACGACGTTACCGCTCTCGAGCTCACCGGCTATGCGATTGGCGATGCGGGCGATCGCGCCGGAGGAGACGCCGGCGAAGACGCCCTCCTCGTGGAGCAGCTTGCGGGTCCAGACGATCGCGTCGCGGTTGGAAACCATGATCTTGCGATCGAGCAAAGTGATGTCGATGATCGGCGGAATGAAGCCGTCGTCGAGCGAGCGCAGGCCATCGACCAGCTCACCTTGCATCGGCTCGGCGGCGACAATCAGGGTCTCGGGGTTCTCCTCCTTGAGCCGGCGGCCATTGCCCATCAGGGTGCCACCGGTGCCGAGGCCGCCGACGAAGGCGGTCACCTCGTCCAGCTCTTCGAGGATCTCGACCGCGGTGCCGTTGTAATGGGCGTTGGGGTTGGCCTCGTTGCCGTACTGGTAAGGCATGTAGTACTGCGAATCCTGGGCCATCTCCAGCGCCACCTCGACCGCTCCGTTTGACCCCTTTGGTCCCTCGGAGTAGACGATCTCCGCCCCGTACATGGTCAGCAGCTGGGCGCGCTCGGCGGTGACGTTGTCGGGCATCACCACCTTGAGCTTGTAGCCCTTACGGCTGCAGATCATCGCCAGGGCGATGCCGGTGTTGCCAGAGGTCGGCTCGAGGATCGTCTGGCCCGGCAAGATCAGGCCGTCGGCCTCGGCCGCCTCGATCATCGACTTGGCGACGCGGTCCTTGACCGAGCCGGTCGGGTTGTGTCCCTCGAGCTTGGCGTAGATGCGGACGTCGGGGTTGGGAGAGAGCCGTGGAAGCTCGACCAACGGGGTATTGCCGATCGACTCGACGATGTTGCCGAAGCGGCCCCCGCAGGGTCGGTTGAGAAGTTCAGACATCGCTCGCCAGTCCCTTACTTCAAAAAGTATAGCGTCGGGCGTTCAACCCGTGGGAGATTTACGCAGGCTTTTTCAACCGCCGGCCATAGCCGGCAGGATGACGACGGTGTCGCCCTCTTTGACGGCCGTTCCTAGGCCGTCTAGGACCCGCACATCCTCGTCGTTGAGGTAGACGTTGACGTAGCGGTTGAGGTCGCCGTCCTCACCGAAGAGCTGCTCCTCGGTACCGGGATGCTCCGCCGTGAGCGCGCGCAGGACCTCGCCGACATCGGAGCCGGCGGCCTCGACTTCAGCCTGCCCACCGGTCTGGGGGCGCAGCACGGGAGGTATGCGAACGGTCGCCATGAGGGCGGTGATCCTAGCCTAGGAAGCCAGCGTCTGGCGGTCGCCGCCGGCGCCGGCGCAGAAGGCGTCGTAATCGGGGAACTTCCCCATCTCCGACTCCGGGATCTCCTCGGCCCCCTCGCCGCAGATCGGGCACTCGGGATCGCGGCGGACCTTCAACTCGGTGAAGCGGGTCCCCAACGCGTCGTAGAGCAGCAGGCGACCGATCAGCGGTTCGCCCTTACCGAGGATCAGCTTGATCACCTCGTTGGCCTGCAGTGTGCCCATCGTCCCCGCCATTACCCCGAGCACCCCGTTGGCCGAGCAGCTCGGCGCCAGCTCGGCTGGCGGCGGGGTCGGGTAGAGGCAGCGGTAGCAGGGGCCCTCGAAGGGGGCAAAGGTCGAGATCTGACCGTCGAAGCCGAGGATCGAGGCGGAGACGACCGGCTTGCGCAGCCGCACCGAGGCGTCGTTCAGCAGGTAGCGGGTGGGGAAGTTGTCGGCGCCGTCGACGATGATGTCGTAGTCGGAGATCACGTCGAGGATGTTGCTCGCGTCGAGCCGGCCGTTGTGCTCGACCACCTTGACGTCGGGGTTCAGCCCTTCGATGAAGATCCGGGCTGACGCGGTCTTCGCCATCCCGATCCGTTCGGTGTTGTGAATCACCTGGCGCTGCAGGTTGGAGGCATCGACCACGTCGTCGTCGACGAGCCCGATCGTGCCGATCCCGGCCGCGGCGAGGTAGAGCGCAGTCGGCGCCCCGAGCCCGCCGGCGCCGAGCAGCAGCACCTTGGCGTTCAGCATCTTCACCTGCCCGTCGACCCCGACCTCGGGCAGCAGCGTGTGGCGCGAGTAGCGGTCGCGCTGCTCAGCGGTCATCCCATCGGCGGCGATGACGGGGAGTCCCTGCTCCTGCCAGGCGAGGATGCCGCCGGCCATCGAAGCGACGTCGGTGTATCCGAGCGCTTCGAGCTGTTCGGCGGCCTTGTAGGAGCGGTTGCCGCTGCGGCAGTAGAGGATCGTGCGGGCCGACTTGTCGGGCGCGGCGGTGGCGATTTCGCCCCCAAGCAGACCCGGCGGCACCAGCTTGCCGTTGTCGAGGTGGGCCTCCTGGTACTCGTGGGGCTCGCGGGTGTCGATCAGGACGACGTCGCCGCCCTCGATCTCCTGCTGCGCCTCAAACGGCTCGATCTCCTCGACTGGGGCCTTCACCTGCGCGTCCGCACCGTTCGCCACTGACAATCTCCTAAATCCGGATCGGCTTTTACTTCAAAAAGTATAGCGAGGCTTGAACATCCGGCCCCTCATGCGGCAATCCGCTTGCTTTCGCCCGGTCCAAGGTAGGGAATCAGCAGGCACTCGACTAGGGCCGCTTCGATCTCGGGCAGTTGCTCTATCCGGCCCCCTTCGACGTGGCGGGAGACCACAGAGAGGGCGCCGCCGAGCAGCAGTTGCTCGAGATCCGCGGGAAGCTCGGGCCGCTCCGGTCGGCCAAGGCTGAGGATCTCGGCGAGCCTGGTGAGGCTCGCCTGCTGCAGCCGGCGTGCGGCGGAGCCGGCCTGCAGCGCCTCGATCGCGATCAGGTGGGCCAGCGGCGGGTTGGCGGCAAGCATCCGCAGGGCCTCGCCGACACCGACGCGGACCCGCGCGGGCCAGGGCTCGTCCGCGACTGCCCCCTCCACCCCATCGCAGAGCCAGCCGCCGCCGAGCTCATAGGTCTCCAGGAAGCACTCCTCCTTGCCGGCGAACTGGCTGTAGAAGGCGGAGCGGGAGACGCGAGCCTCGCCGATGATCTGACCGACCGTGGTCTCGGCATACCCGTGGCGCGGCAGCACCCGCAGCAGGCCAGCGACGATCCGCAGACGCTGGTTGCGGACCACGAAGGAGCGCGGCAGGCCGTGGCGACCGGGCGGCAACTGCCCGAGCGCAAGCTTGTCCGGCAACTCGGCAAAGCCGGCCGGATCAAAGCGCGGCGGCTCGTCGCTCATCCGTGGTGCGCAAAGCCGCCAGCGACGGGGCGAGGAGGTACTGAAGCAACGGGTTGTACAGCTCGGGCAGCCGCTCGGCTTCGCCCGCGAGGATGCGGCCGGAGAGGTGGGAGGCGAGCCCCCCGGCGAGCATCCGAGCGGTCTCCTCGGAAACCTCGCCGTCGTCGACCGGCGGGCGCAGAACCCCGGCCAGGCGCTCCAGCGAGCGCTCGTGCTCGAGGCGAGCGGGACGTGCCGCGGCCAGCGACTCGACGAACAACAGGTGGGCCAGTGGCGGGTCGGCGGCGAGGAATTCGAGCCCGGCTATGAGTCCAGCGGAGAGCTGATTGGTCCAGCCCCGCTCGCCCCCTGCCGCTTCCGCCACAGTCGCCGCAAGCCGCTCCATCCCATCGTCATACGCAGCCGCAAAGCAGAGCTCCTTGCTCTCGAAGCGCTCGTAGAATGTCGCCCGCGAGACACCGGAGAGTTCGACGATGTCGGTGACCTTGGTGTCCTCATAACCGTGGTAGGCGAGGGCGGTGGCGAAGCCACGGAAGATGCGGGCCCGCTGGTTGGCGATCACCTCGGCGCGCGAGAGGCCGGAGCGCGGGCGGATCTTCTCTACATTCGGCGGCGACGTGCCGGGCCGGCGCCGTGCGGCCCTCGAAGAGCGGTTCAACTCGGAGTCGGCCGCCATCGGGGAGTTATTCCTCGTGATCTCGTTGTGGAAAGGGCATGCCGGCATAGTTCTCAGGTAGGACGGCTTGAAATACAAACACGTCAGTTCGCATTTGTCAAGATACGCACGTGGTATCCGTGACGAGATGCTAGCCCTACTGCGCCGTCGCCGCGAAACTGACCGCCCCAAACACGTCCCCCGGCGCAAACGTGGCTTTGCCCCCCGCAAAGGCGTCGTTGAAGGTCTGCGCGGTCTGTGCATCAAGCGTGAAGGTCGCGCCCGAGACCGAGATCGTGCGGCTCTTCGGATCAGAGACGACGGATGCGCCTGCCATCCCGATCGCGTAGGTGCCGATGCGCCCCAGCTTGCCTGGGAAGGCAGGGGTGGGCTCGACATCTACTTCTGAGCTCGTGTCCCTGGCGGCAAGGTCGAGCCAGAATTCCTTTTGGAAGACCTGGCCCGCTCCAAGTTGCAGCGCTTCGATCGCGCCGCCCAGGCGCAAGGTCCCGCTGGTGGCATCAGGGGCGATCTGGCTGCCCGGGATGATCGGGAAGTGAAAGACCGGCCCAGGGGCGAGTTCGGCCGGTGAGATCGGGTTGAGCGAGACGAAGAGCGATTTGAACTTGGCGAGGATCTGAGGGTCGGGGGTGAGCGTGGCCTGACCCTGGGGCAGGACCGTCACCCGTTCGGGCAGGGCCTGACTCTGGATCTTGCCGATCAGCTGGCCTTCTTTGAAGAAGTCTTTGGTGCGGAGCTTCTTGTTGAGGCGGGTAGCGACCTTTTGGGTTAGCTCGAGACCGGTGGCATTGAAGGCGGTGGCGAAGCCGGCTCTACTCACCTTGGTGGTCGTCGATGCAGCCACCTTGAGCTGGGAGCCGCCGACCTTGGCAAAGAGCGGCGTGTGCTTGGTCTTCAGCTCGATGCTGCGCAGGGGGACCGCTCGATTGCCGGCTTCAAAGACGATCGTGCCTTCCTGCTCGATTTCGGCCTTTGCGATCGTCGGATCGGACTTGCCGCCTGAGACCGGCAGGATCAAGGCAGATCCCTTGAGCCTGGCCGGAGCCTTGGCCCCTACCCTGACCCCGACCTTCTTTGCCGCGGAGAGGAAGCCCTTGTCGAGGACGAGCCTGGTCGTGCCCGAGGCGATCGGGTCATAGGCGGCCCCGGCCTGCCCGGCGAGGAGAAGGGTCGCGACCAACGTCAGCACAGCGGTTGTCCTTTTCATCTCTTCTGCCTCCTCGTCTTTGTCATTCCTTCACCGCGCAGGCCTTTTCCACCTTGGCTGAGATCTCGAGCCCCTCGCCGAAGGCAAAGGAGGCAAGGGCCAGGGGGAAGACCGTGCGCTTGGTCCCACTGGGAGCCGGGCAGCCGGCGTTGAAGTAGGAGAGCGCTCTTCCCCTGTAGGTGTATTTGCGCTTCAAGGTGAGCTTGATCCGATCGACGTAGCCCCAGTCCCCCAGGGCCCGGGGCAGGGAGGCGGTGAGCGTGGTGCCATAAGCGCCGTGGTGGGTCTTTGCGATTGAGAAGGGGATGACGAATGAGGAGAAGAAGGGGTTAGCGGTGAAGATGTGGGTGAAGATCACAGGTCTTCCCTTCTGTCTTCCGTTGAAGATCAAAAGCCGCCCGTGGGTCGGGTAGGCGCCTTGGTCGGGCAAGACGATGTGGGCCCAGAACTGGCCGGAGCCGATTAGGGCATCCCCGCAGGAGGACAGGGCTCGTTCGGTTGAGGCGGGCTGGATCCGCCGCAAAGGACAGGCCGGCAGGCCCTTGCTTTGAAGCAGGCCGTGCTTGTTGACTTCCACGGTCATCTCTTGCAACTGCGGGGGGATGCCGCCGTGGGGTTCGGAGAGGTGGCCCGAGACGAAGACGGCGATCGGGGCGGTTCCCCTCCTTGGGAGCTTGTAGGGGAGGATTTGGGAGAGGACGGTGATCCTCACGTTGCCCTCTTGGACCACGCTGGCGTGCGCTAGGGATGCGCACGCCAGTAGTGCCACTGCCGTGGCAAGAGCCGCCGCCCTTCTGCTCATCGGCTAGTGGGCCCTACGCTGGCGGTGCTTGGCCTTCTTTGCCTTGCCCTTGCAGGCGGTCGGGACGAGCTCAGGCGTCTTGTCCCAGACCTTGCCGTTTTGGCCGGTGAAGTTGGCTTCGACCTTGTGGGTTCCCTTGCAGAGGTTGGTGGAGTTTTCGAACAAGCCCTTCTTGCCGCCCTGCATTTCAAGCACGAAGGAGGAGACGGGGGCATCGGGGGCAGCTTCGAAGGTGTTTCGCAGGCGGCCTTTGACCGAGTCGACGTGGCCGACCAGGTCGAAGTCGAGCTGGGCGTTGTGCAGGGCGACGACCAGGTCGGGCAGCTGGTGTTCTGAGGACCTGAGGAAGACCGGTCCCGTCAGTGGTTCAGAGAGCAGTGGCGTAACCGCTCTGGCCTTGCCGTAGATCGATTTGGCTGGGCACTGGGCTCCGTTGCCCGCTCCTGCTTTGAACTGCACTTTGGTGCAGATCGTCTGGAAGTGGGCGTTGGCGATGAACTCTGACTTGGGCAGGATCACTTCGGCTCTAGCGATTCCTGCTTCGCCGATGCCGTTCATTGTCGCCTTGGCGGTGAGGGCAGGGTAGGAGCCTCGGCGGGTGCCACCGTTTAGCTTCAGGTTCAGCTTCGGCTTGAAGGGAAGGGCGGCGCAATCCGCTGCTTGGTAGGGGGTGGAGACGGTGACCGGGCGGTCGTCTGCTTCGGAGGAGAAGTCAAGGCCGCTTCCCAGGAGGGTGCTCGCGGTCGAGGTTCTGGTGCAGTCGGTCGGGTTCAAGGTGAAGCCGGAGCGATCGACATATGCCCTGATGTCCCTGGCGTGGACCGCGACTCCCTTGATGATGTGGGGGATTGGGTCTGAGCCGGTTGCGTCGATGAATGCTTCGGCTGTCTCGGGGTCGATCTTCAGGGCGTAGCGGATCACCACGTTGCCGAGGTCGAAGGGACCGACCTTGGCCGCGGTGATCGCCACGATCGAGAGGTTGGAGCCGTGGTAGGGGCCCGCGAGGTAGATCTTGCCCGGGGCGTAGGCAAGTGCCTGGCCTACGCCTGCCCCGGCCAGGGAGTGGCCCAGTTCAGATGCCACTGGGCAGCTTGGGTGTTCGAGCTCTTCCTGGGCGCCGTGGACGCCGGTCCTCGACTTGGCAAGGGCCACTCCCGAGTCCGGACAGTAGGGGATGCCTGCCAGCTTGGCGGTGATCCCCGGGGGGAGCTTGATCGAGAAGCGGGTGAACTCCTGTTCTTGGTCGGTCCGGAACAGACGGACGTTGAAGGGGGAGAAGCGTCCCGCGGCGTTGTTGATGCTCCCTGCGATCAGGCCCGGTTTGAAGGGAGGCAGGCCGCCAGAGGGGCAGGGGCCACCTTCCGGGCCCTTTTCGATCTGGAAAGCGGCGGTGGTGGTGATCGCTTCAGAGTCGTCTTTGGCCGAGAACGGCGTGAACTTGGCGACCGTCTGGTATTCGCCGCAGGCCTGCGGGGTAGCCAATGGCGCTCTCGCTCCTTCGCGGAAGTGCAGCTTGAAGGAGGAAAACGGGACCGGCGGCAGGTCTTCGAAGGTCGTGGTCAGCTGACCTGTGGATTCGTTCATCTCGATCTTGCCGGCCTGCTTGACGAAGACGCCGCGTTCGGGGGCCCTGGCGACCATATAGAGGGCGGCGAGGGTGCCGAAGCGGTTTTCATAGGGAGTCGCCAGATAGAGGCTACCTTCGACCGGTTCTTCCAAGAGCGGGCTCAAGACGTGGACCGAGCCCAGCTTGGAGGCTTCGGGGCAGTTTTCTCCCGCTTTGGAGGTCAGCTGTTCGGCTTTGTATTGGGCCTCAGTGCAGACGCCGATGCCTTCGGCCAGGGAGGGGTTGACCGTCACCCCTTCGGGCAGGGCGACCACGGCCTTCTTGGGCTCGGTTTCGGCGATGCCGCCCGGGTTGGTGAGACCCACGTTGGGGAGCTTCAGCTCGAAGTCGAGGCCGCTTGGGTTAGACGCCAGCTTGGTGGTGGGCTGGGAGGCGATTTCGGGCTTGAAGGGCACCGCACCGCAGGCGCCCAGGGCCTGGGGCTGGCCGGCGGCGTTGAGCGCTTCGCCGCTTTCGGTGGAGTAGACACCCGGTTCCTGCACGGAGTCGATGCTGACCGTTGCCTTCGGCACTTCGTCGCAGGAGGCGGGCATGGTCATGAAGGAGCGGAGGGGTGCGGTGGAGGCGCAGCCCTTATGGACGCCTCCCAGAGCATCGAGGCAAAAGCGCAGCGCGTCATGACCAGACGCGGCCGGCACGCCCCAGATTTCCTCGCTGACCGAGCTGATTTCGGTCGGCGTGTTGACCGCCGAGACGCGCAGGCCGTAGCCTTCTTCGCTGCGCACCGAGGCGAGCTGCAGGGAGGTGAATTCGGCAACGCTGAAGCCGAGTTGTGCGGCCACTCCCGACGGCGGCGCGAGGTTGTATATGGGGCCGTTGATCTCACCGAAGTCGGGTTGAACGGAACGGAGAATGCCGACTTGGCTATCCGCGGGGCAGCGTGGTTCGAAACCTTCGAAGTCCTGGCGTTCGCAGGTCGGGACCGCCTGGGGATTGCCGATCAGGCCCGGCGGCAGGTCGACCAGGGCGTTCCGCATCACCCCGCCTTCGGTGTGGGCGGTCGAGTCAGTCTTCAAGTCGAAGTGCACGGTGAAGGAATAAGGGTGGGAGCTAGCCTGTTCGTCGATCGTGCCATCGGCATTTCTTGCCGTGATCGAGACGCTGCCGGGTTTGAGGCCGAATTCCCCGTCCGCATGCGCGGCAGCGGGAATAACCAAGCAGGCGATGAGCGCCGCCAGCGCGGAGAGTGTCTTCAGGGTCCTCACTTGGCACCTCCACGGTTGTTCTTGGCAGCTCGCTTGTGCGCGTGCTTCTTCTTCTTGGCGTGCTTCTTCTTGTGCTTCTTGGCCTTTGCTTCCTTGACGTTGCCGGCGCCTTGGAAGGTGCTCGAGCCAGGCGTCAGATCGTTGGGGGGCGAGACCGGTGCCTGGCAGGCTTCACCCTGGCATTCGCCCCTCGCCGTTTCGGTTTCAGATGCGATGCCGCCGCCTTCTCTGGCGTCGTAGAGGTCGATCAACTGGTCTGTGTCCTTCAGGGCCAGCTGGTCGCGGGTGGTGAAGAAGACGTTCTTACCGCTTTCGTCCATCGCCAGAAAGTTGGAGTCGTTGACTCCGGTCCCGGCGGAGATCAACCTGACGCAACCGGCTTCGCGTTCGCAACTGCCCACCCCACTTGGCTCGAACTCGTAGACGTCTTCGACCCCATGGTTGGTGTCGGCGAGCACGATCGAGTCGCGGCTGTCGAAGAGGAGACGGCCTTCGTCGCTGAGGTAGCGGGGCTGGGGCAGAGTGGACGAGGCACCGCCGTGGATCAGCCGCAGAACGCTCAATCCCAACGGCCGCTCACCGCTCGGGTTGCAGGAAGCGCAGAGGAGCTTGCCTGTGGTCGCGTCATAGAGGAAGGCCTCCTGACAGGGACCGGGGGCATCGACGCCGGCACTCACATGCCGGCAGACGGGTCCAGTGTTGTCGTAGCCGGTCAGCCGCCCTTGGGAGAGGAAGGCGAGCCAGCGCCCGTTCGGGCTCGCCTCGGCAGTGCGTTCGGCGGGCAGGGGAGCCCAGTCGGCGCCTAGGTACGCACTTCCGTACGTGTTGTGGCCGTTGTCTTCAGTCAACAGCCGCGCCACGAAGCGCGTGCCTTCGGCCCGCGCCCAGGAGTAGAGGTTGAACTTCGTGTCTTCGGCTTTTTCACTCTGTGCGTTGGGCGTTTCGTCGAGCACCTTGGTGTCGATGAAGTAGAGGTGGGAGAGGTCTTCGCTTTCTCCCACCACACCCTGGAAGCCGCCTTTGCCCTGGGTCAGGTCGACGGTCGGTTCTTCGTCGCCCAAGGAGTGCAGGTGGCCGTTTGCCAGCAGCACCTCGGAACCGTCGGTTGAGGCAGCGAGGAATTTGCCCGGGTCGGGGGTTCCTTCGGTTTTGATCTCCCTTGTCGTTTCACCGTCTTCGCGCAGATATACCTGGCCCGATTCATCGGCGAAGAAGACGCGCGTGCCGTCCTTGGAGATCCCGTGGGCGCTGGCGGTGCCGAAGGAGGCGCCGGGCTGCGTCGTGCCGTCGGGCAGCACGTTGACCAGGGAGACCTGCCCTTCGTTCCATTCGTAGAGATTGAGCTTCGTCTTGCCGCCGTCCACCGCTTCGGGGGCAAAGGGCATTGCTTCGGTGAGGGCGTCGTTTGCTTCGAAGAAGATCCGCGAGAGGTCTTCGGAGGCGCCGGCGTAGCGGATTTCGAAATCTTCGGAAGTGCGATGGAAAGACTGCGCTTCCCCCAAGAGTGGTGTCAGGTTCGCCGGATCGGCGCTCGACTGCAAGTAGAGATCTCGATAACCGGCAGGCGCTTCGGGGCTGAGGCCGGACACTGGTCCCAGTACCGCCTGCCCGAGTGAGGTGGCGAAAGCGCGGGAGTCGATTGCTGCTGGCTGAGTCGGGGTGAGGTTGGTGCTCTGCCAGCCCGCTTTGGGGTCACGGCGGGCGATGTATTGGTCGGTTTTCACGTAGCCCTCGTCGGTGAAGAAGGGCGAGCCTTGGTAGACGATCGAGTCGCCGTCGGGGGAACTTTGCATCGCGATTTGCGTACTGATCGTGGCACCGGGCTTGTTCACGACGCATTCACGGCCCGGCACCGTGCAGGTGCTCACCCCCGGTTCCGCCGGAAAGACCTGGCCGCCGCTCTTGTTCACCGGGGAGACAAGCTCATAGGCGCGATGGTCGGGCAGGCCGGGGAGCTCGAACGGGTGGGTCCTGAAGCTCAAGGCTTCGCCCGTCGCTTCGCAGACTTTGCTCGGTTCGCCCGAGGAGCAGTTGCTCGTCGCCACCGCCCGGAAGCGGTAGGCGGTGTCGGGGAGCAGACCGCTCAGCGAGGCGGTGGCGCTGAGCGGGTCGGAGCCTTCGCCGAGAACGGCTCCTCCAACGGGCGCTTCGCTGGCCCCGGCGAAGCGATCACTCGGGTCGTTTGCCTCGTACTGTTCCTCGGTCTCGTACCGGAAGACGTAGCGAGTGGGGAAGCCTTCGGGGTCGATGCTCGCTTCGACGAGGGCACCTGTGGTGCCGACGTGGGCGAAGGCCTCGTTTATTACTTTCGGCGGCGCTTCCTGGGGGTGGGCGAAGATGTAGCCGAGGGCGCTCTTTTCAAAGTAATTACCCAAGGTCGCTTCGGGTGCGGCCCCATAGAGCAGCCCCGGCGGCCGCGAGGCTTCGACCTGTCGGTCGGGGTCAAATGCGAGCGCGAGTCTTTCTTCCGGTTCAGGGGAGAGCGGGATCACTTCCGGTGAGGCTTCTTCGGCGAACTTGCCGGTCGCGTGGTTGCAGGGGCCAATACGCCGCACCCGAACCGGTGCCTTCGGGCTGAAGAAGAAGAGGTCGCCGGTTTTGGGGTCGACCGTCATCTCCCTTACCCCACCCTTTGGATAGAGGTATCTGCAGAGTGGCGGCTGCTGCAAGTGGGGGTAAGCGCCCGGTGTTTCGTGAGGGAGCGCTTCGATTGGGGTCGTCCCGGCTAGGATTTCCGCCACGTAGAGGTTGCCGGCATCGTCGAAGACCGGCGCGTACGGGAGGCGTTCGCTGTTCGTCCCAGCCGCGACTTCCCCCGCGTATTCGTAGTCTTCGTAGTCGCCGTTGTGGGGGCGGAAGACCATCAGCCGGTGGTATACGTTGCGTTCTTCGTCCTCGAGGAAGACTTCACCGGCCGAGTTCACCGCCAGGGTGTCGGGGCCGAAGATGTCGTGTACCTGTTCCGGGCTTTCCGCCAGGGTCTTTCCGGCGGTTGCCTGTTCGCCGAAGCGGTCGATCACTTCGCTGCCGTCAGCTTTGAAGGAGACGATCTGGTCTTGGTTGGGGAAGGTTTCGTGTGCTTCTCCCTCGGGAAAGCTGGCGTAGACGTAGACGTAGCCGGTGCTCTGGTCGACGTCGATGCCGAGCCTGCCGGCGCTGACCGTGCGCTGCACCGGACAGGGTTGTTTGAGCACCTCTTTCCCTTCCACCACTTTGGTGCCCAGCAGCGGCCCGCAGCGTTCGTAGGGGCCCGGGCGGGCAACCTGCCAACCCTCGATGAATTCGAGGCCGCCGCCAGCCTTGGGCTCGAACATCGCCACCCGGGGCCTATCGCTGCCGGAGGAAGCCTTAAGCACCGCGTAGACCGTCCCAGCCGGCACCCCGCCGGCACCGCTGCGGTTGACCGCGAGCGCGCCGGTGCCGCCCAGTTGCACTTCTTCACCGAATTTTTCTTCTTTGACCAGTTCGGCACTGCCGCCGAAGATGCCGTTTGGCGGCGGCAGCTGCTGGTAGGCAGCCGAGGCCGGCGATGCGAGGACAAGGAGCGCGAGGAAGAACAGTCCCACCACGGCTCCCGTAGGGGACCGTCGGGGTGTGTTCTTCTTGAGCAGCAGGAGATGCCTCATTGACTTTCCTCTCTCTCGCATCGCCGTGACGCTCGTTATTTGGCCGTTACGGCCCAGGTGCCGGACAGGTCGGCCCTGAAATCTTTTGGCCCCGTTATTTCTTCCGGTTTAACCCAGATGGTCGCTCCGGCTGGCGTGTCATGGCCCTGTTCCAAAATGGTCGGTCCGATGAATGCCTGCTGACCACCTTCTTCTATCCGCGTGAAAACACATAGGTAGCCGGGAGGCGCGACCGGCATGGCCGCAAAGCCAGTGCCCACCAGTTCGCATTCACCCGAACCTTCCGAACTTGCCGTTTCGGCTTTGCTCAGGAACACCACATGTTCCGACGGTTCTTTCAACGGAATGTTGTAGGAAATCGAGAAAGGGAGTGCTTCCCCTTCGGGGTAGGCGAAGCCCGCCGACCAGTTCCCGGTCTCGGTTTTGCCAGACGGCAGCTTTTCGGTGAATCCCGTTTTGCCGTTACAAACAAAGGCGGCCGGTTTGGCCGATTTGACTTCGGTGCCGCCTTCGGTGCAGCCGCCTTTGGCGCCGCTGAAGGAAACCGCTTCGGCGCTGGTGCCGTTCGTGCCGTTGGTTCCGTTTGACCCGTTGGCGCCGGCATCGCCCTTGGCGCCGGCAGGACCCTGTGGGCCGGCCGGCCCCTGAGGCCCGGCAGGACCCGTAGCGCCCTTGGGACCCCTGGGTCCCTTCTTGGCCTTGGCAGAAGCAGTTGCCTTGCCACCGCCTGAAGAGTTGGAGGCGGCGTATGCGCCGCCGAACATCGCGAAGACCAGGGCGATAACCGAAATCACTCCGGGTATGCCGAATCGCGTGCGTAGCGTCGAGAACATCTGAAATCTCTCTCCTTGTCCCGTGAGCCCCTCTGCCCGCCGCTTCCCTTAGCGGCTTCCTCGAGGCTCGGTTATGTCCCTGTGGTGCTGCTAGGCGTTAGCCATACCGTCTTCGTACCTATGAGAAGACGAGCGGGATGTAAACACGCTCGTTTGCTTTTGTCAAGGGTACGAGCGTGGTATTGCTGAAAAAGCTAGGCGCCGGCTTGCTTGCGGCGCGCTTCGTACGACCCGGAGGCGTCGGTCTGCTCGGGCTCGAATGCGAGGACCCGGCCCTCGCGTGGTCCAGCCTCTCCTAGGCGATAGAAGGCGAGGACGTACTCGAGGAAGGGATCGGCCAGCTCACGCAGCTTGGCCCCCCTCCCCCGCAATACCTCGCTGGCGACGCGAGAGGCGATGCCGCCCACGATCACCTGCTCGACCTCAGGTTCAGGTAGAGACTCCGCCGGTAGATCAGGAGCGGCTGAGCGCAGCAGGGTTCCGTAGCGGCTCAGCCACTCGTGGTAGCGGAGGGCGATCTCGTCGCCACCCGAGGGCGCCTCGACGAAGAGGAAGCGGGCCAGGGCCGGTTCGTCAGCGAGAACGTCAAGGGCCGCCTTGAGCGAACCACCCACCCTCTCCTCGATCGTCGCGCCTTCGTAACAGGAGCTCGAAAGCACATCGAAGAGGCGCTCGTGGCCGAGCTCGTGGGCGGTGGCAGCGCAGTCCTGCTTGTCGCGGAAGTTTTTGTAGAAGGCGTTGCGGGAGACGGCGGCGGCCTTGACGATGTCGGCGACCGACATCGCTTCGTAGCCACGCTCCGCCGCTACCGCCGGCACCGCCGCCAGGAGGCGTTCGCGCTGGTCGCGCAGGACGTCGTCGGGAGCGAGCGCGTGCCGGCCTCTCGGGAGGCGCCGGGGTGCGTCGGATTTCGTGCGGGCGTTGGCCTTGGCCATGGTCGCGATACGGGCTATCCGTTTCGCGTACAGCTTAGTTCTTAAATATGGCTGCGGTCAACAGGACGCGACCGTATCCATAGAAAAGGCCCGCTCTCGCGGGCCTTTCCCGGCGTATCGAAAGACGACTAGAGGCTGGGGCGCATCTGGCGCAGCCTTTTGACCCGCTCCTCGATCGGGGGGTGGGTCGAGAAGAGACCGGCGATGCCCTTGCCCGAGAAAGGCTTGACGATGTAGAGCGGCTCGGCCGCCTGGTTGACCTGCATCGGCATCGCCGCCGCCCCCTGCTCGAGGCGCAGTAGAGCGCTGGCCAGGGACTCGGGGTTGCCGCAGATTTCCGCGCCGCCGGCATCGGCCGCGTACTCGCGCTGGCGCGAGATCGCCAGCTGGATGATGCTGGCCGCGATCGGCGCCAACAGGAAGGTCGCCAGTTGGCCGACCAGGGCCAGTGGCGACTCGTCGTCGTTGCCGAACCAGAGCAGCATGTAGGCGATATAGGTGATCGCGGCGCCAATCGCCGAGGCGACCGACTGGATCAGGATGTCGCGGTTGCGGATGTGCGTGAGCTCGTGGGCGAGCACGCCGCGCAGCTCATCCTCGGAGAGCAGTTTGGTGATTCCCCGCGTGACCGCGACCGCCGAGTGTTTGGGGTTGCGACCCGTGGCGAAGGCGTTGGGCTGGTCCTGAGGAATCATGTAAAGCCGCGGCATCGGCAGGCCGGCGCGGGTGCTCAGTTCGCGGACGATCTCATAGAGGCGCGGCGCTTCCGATTCGTCGATCGGCTTGGCCCGGCTCATCGCCAGCGCCATCTTGTCGCTGAAGAAGTAGGAGCCGAGGTTGATCAGCAGGGCGATGCCGAGGAAGAGCGCGGCCGTGCTGGCACCGCCGATCAGGGCGCCGATGACGATCAGCAGCCCCGAGAGGGATGCCATCAGGATCGTCGTGCGAAGAGTCGCGCCGAAGGTCGACTGCTTGGTTGTCTTCATGCGGGTTGTGCTCCTAGTTAGTGGTCGCCCAAGTATGAGCGCGCCGCGCCGGGAGGGCCATAGGTGCCAGCCCCTATTAGCGGTGGTGAAAGCACCTAGGCTTGGCCGGTGCGATCGGCGGCTCCCCAATGACATTTGCCGTGATCGTCGTGCTGCTGGCAGCGGTGGCCGGCCTCGCCACCGGCATGCTGGTCATGCGCCGCCGCCGGGCCCCGCTGGAGCGACTGATCGAGGAGATGGAGAAGGTCGACCTCAGCCGGCCCGGCCCGCTGCTGCCGCGCTCGATCGACGGCGTCGGCGAGACCGAAGAGGTGGAGCGGATCGAGCTCGCCTTCCTGCGGATGATGCGGCGGCTCGAAGCAGAGCGCCGGCGAGCGGGATCCGCGGCGCTGCAGGCCCAGGAGGAGGAGCGCGCCCGGGTCGCCCGCGACCTCCACGACGAGGTCAACCAGTCGCTGACCGGCCTGCTGCTGCGACTCGAGGCGGCCCGCGAAGCCGCCCCTCCGGAGCTGGAAGCGGAACTGGCCGAGACCAAGGCGCTGGCCAATCAGGCAATGCAGGAGCTGCTCTCGCTCGCTCGCCAACTCCGTCCCACCGCGCTCGACGACCTCGGCCTCACCGCAGCCATTGCCGGCCAGGTCGAGCAGCTCGCCCGGGGCGCAATCGGTGCCGAGTTCGCCGCTGACGGTGACTTCTCCACACTCGACGACGACACCCAGCTGGTCGTCTACCGGGTCGCCCAGGAGGCACTCTCCAACGCAACGCGGCACAGCGGTGCCGAACACGTCGCCGTGAAACTGAGACGCGGCAAGGCAGAGGGTGTCGAGCTCGAGGTCAGCGACGACGGCCGCGGTTTCGCCTTCGACGAGTCCGAGGGCGGGCTCGGGATCGCAGGCATGCGCGAGCGCGCCCTGCTGATCGGCGCCAAACTGACGATCGAGTCCCGCCCCGGCCACGGCACCACGGTCCGCCTCGCCGTCTCAGGCCCGCCCACCTAAGCCGAGGCGAACCTCGCGGCCAGGACCTTCGCCACCTGAGCTGGACCCTCTTCCAGCTGCAGTTCGGAGACTCGAAGCACCTCGAAACCGCGGCGCATCAAATCCAGATCACGGGCGCGATCCTCCTGGAAGGCCACTTCACCGCGGTGATAGAGATAGCTGTCGGTTTCAACCACGAACCGCCGCTCCCTCCAGAGAAAGTCAACGAGGTAAGGGCCGATGCGAACGTTGACTTCGGGAGGCGGCAGCCGGTGGCGGCGACACAGCCGCAGGAAATTACCCTCCAAATCACTGCGGGTCCGCACCTTTGCGTGCCGGGGACCAATTGGCAGGCCGATCACATTTGCCTGGCGGATCGCCTTGCGTAGTTCTCGACTCGAGATCGCGCCGTCGCGACGACTCGAGATCGCCCCGCGCAGATCCATAATCGTCCGCGCTGGAGCAGTGACTGGGTCCCGCGATGAAGCGTCACGTCACCGGATGCGAGAGTGAGTGAGCGGTGGACACGAATCCCGTTGCGCCGCGCTCTGCCTCCGTAGCCACCGACGATTACCTCGGTGGGAGCCCGATTGTCCGAAAGCAAGCCCCATAGCGATAGTGCGCTGCGGTGGCTCACGGCCGCTCCCCAGTGCTCAAGGACTGACCCGCCGCCCCGCGGCCCCCCGCCAAGGGCCAGAACAGCTGCGAGACAGCGGCCCTCGGGCGCGAGCGCTGAGTGCCCGACCGCGTAAACCCCGCGATGGACGTGGTGCAGCAGTCCCCCACCGACGCGGCGCGTGATCGCCTTTTCGCTAAGGCCAAATCGACGCAGCTGATCGATAGACACCACGCCGTGTTGCTCCTTGGCTATCTCGGCGATCCAGAGGTCGGGTCTGGCGACTTTCCCTCGCATGAGAGGGGGGTAAGTCGCCAGGCACCGGGATTCTCCCCTTGGGCATCGGCGTTGCTCCCCCTGCGATTGTCAGACTGAGCGAATGCTGCGCGTCCTTATTGCCGACGACCATGGCATCGTGCGCTCGGGGATTCGGCTGCTGCTCGAGCGCCAGGCGGACATCGAGGTCGTGGCCGAGGCCGCGGACGGCGCCGAGGCGCGGGATCTCGCCGTGCGCGAGCGACCGGACCTGGCGATCCTCGACGTGAAGATGCCGAAGCTGACCGGGCTACAGGCGACGCGAGAGATCAAGCGGCAGGCGCCCGAGGTCTCGGTGCTGATCCTCTCCATGCACGACGACGAGCGCTACCTCTTTGAGGCGCTCAAGGCCGGCGCCTCGGGCTACGTGCTCAAGGCGCAGGCTGACACCGACCTGCTGGCGGCGATCCGCGCGGTCGAGCGCGGCGAGCCGTTCCTCACGCCCGAGGCCCAGCGCACCCTGATTAAGGACGTACTCGAGCGGGGATCAAGCGGTGAAGAGGAGTTGAGTCCCCGCGAGGAGGAAGTGGTCAAGCTGGTTGCCGAGGCGCACACGACAAAGCAGATCGCCGAGGTCCTCCACCTCTCCGAGAAGACGGTCGAGAACCACCGCGCCAACGCGATGCGCAAGCTCGGTATGCGCGACCGAGTCGAGCTGGTCCGCTACGCGATCCGCCGGGGCCTGATCGAGCCATGAACGAGTACAGCGAAAAGCGCTGGCTGGCTCTAATCCTGCTCTGCTCGGCCCAGTTCGTCGTCGTTCTCGACGCCTCAATCGTCAACGTGGCGCTGCCGACGATCGGCAAAGCGCTCGACTTCTCCCAGGAGAATCTGCCCTGGGTGGTCAACGCCTACGTGCTCACTTTCGGCGGCTTCCTGCTGCTCGGCGGCCGCACCGCTGACCTGGTCGGCCGGCGCAAGGTCTTCATGGCCGGCCTGCTGCTGGTCGCGGTTGCCTCGCTGGCTGCCGGCTTCTCCGCCACCGAGGGTCAGCTGATCGTCGCCCGCGCCGCCCAGGGGCTGGGCGCCGCGATCATCTCCCCCGCCGCGCTCTCAATCGTCACCACCACCTTCAGCGACGGCTCGGAGCGCAACAAGGCGCTCGGCGTCTGGGGCGCGGTTGCGGGCTCAGGGGGCGCCGCCGGCGTCCTGCTCGGCGGCATCCTCACCGACGGCCTCGGCTGGGAGTGGGTGCTCTGGGTCAACGTGCCGGTCAGCCTGATCGCCTTCGGGCTCTCGCCGCGGCTGCTCGCCGAAACCCGTATGGAGGGTGAGAAGCGGGTCTTCGACGTCGCCGGCGCGGTCACCGTCACCGCTGCCCTCTCAATTCTGGTCTATGCCCTCGTCGACGCCAACAATGCCGGTTGGGGCTCGACCAAGACGATCGGCCTGATCGTGCTCTCCGTGCTGTTGATGTCGGCCTTCGTTGCGATCGAGTTGCGAGCGAGCAAACCGCTGGTCCCGTTCTCGATCTTCCGCATCCGCACTCTGACCGGGGCCAACGTGGTCGGCCTCCTGGTTGGCGCCTCGCTCTTCTCGATGTTCTTTTTCATCTCCCTATATATGCAGCAGGTGCTCGGCTACAGCGCGATCCACGCCGGGCTCTCCTACCTACCTCTGGCCCTGGTGATCATGGCCTCGGCAGGAATCGCCTCCCAGCTCGTCACCAAGCTCGGCTACAAGCCGGTGCTGGCGGTCGGCCTGCTCTTCATCGTCATCGGCCTTGCCTGGTTCAGCCGCGTCTCGGTCGGCGGTGGATTCCTCACCGACATCCTCGGCCCCTCCCTCTTCGCCGCCGCCGGCCTCGGCTTCGCCTTCGTGACGACGACGATCGCCGCCGTCTCCGGAGTCGATGAAAACGAGGCCGGCCTCGCCAGTGGCCTGATCAACACCTCGCAGCAGATCGGCGGCGCGCTCGGCCTCGCCGTGCTCTCCGCGGTGGCGATCTCCGCCACCAGCAACGCGGCCTCGACCGGCACGGGTCACCTCAGCGCCCTGACCGAGGGCTTCCAGGCCGCCTTCCTCGGCGGCGCCGTGATCGCCGCGCTCGGCTTCGTCCTGACCCTGGTCCTGATTCGCGGCAGCGACAGCCGCGCCCACATGGAGCTAGGCAAAGAGACGGTGACGGAAGCCGCATAACCGACCGCTTCAGTAGGATTTAGTTCGTGCTGTTCTCAACCAAAGCTGAGTACGGGGTGCGCCTAATGGTTGAGCTGGGCCGCCAGCCCAGCTCGGCGCCGATCTCGCTGAGCTCGGTCGCCGAGGCGGAGCGGCTGCCGCTTTCCTACCTCGAGCACCTGGTCGCGAAGCTGCGCAAGGCCGGACTGGTCACCTCCACTCGCGGTGCCCACGGCGGTTACCGCCTGGCCAAGCCGGCGGAGGAGATCACGATGGACGCGGTGGTCGAGGCGCTGGAAGGGCAGATCGCCCCGATGGAGTGCTTCCACGACACGCCCGACGGCAAAGTGCTCTGCTCGCACGAGGACGATGGTGACCACGCTTGCTCGACCAAGCTGCTGTGGATGCGCGTGCAGGGCGGCGTGACAAAAGCGCTATCGGGCACCACCCTGGCCGAGCTGGTCGCCTTCGGCGGCCAGACGGACGCTGCCGAGCCTCGCGCCACGGTCGGCACGGCCGCCTGAAGCAAGACCTTCCAAACACAGAAACAGGAGTGAAATTGGCTGAGCTGGAGATACGCAACCTGCACGTGAGCGTCGAGGACAAGGAGATCCTCCGCGGACTCGATCTCGACGTGGAGAAGGGCAAGGTCCACGCGCTGATGGGCCCCAACGGCTCCGGCAAGTCGACCCTCGCCAATGTGATCATGGGCCACCCCGCGCTCGAGGTCACCGAGGGCACGATCAGCTTCAAGGGCGAGGACATCACCGAGGCCGACCCTGACGAGCGCTCGCGCGCCGGCCTCTTCATGGCCTTCCAGTACCCGGTCTCGATCCCCGGCGTCTCGGTCAGCAAGTACCTGCGGATGGTGATCAACGCCCACCGTGAAGCCCGCGGTGAGGAGCAGATCAAGATCAAAGACTTCGCCAAGGTCGCCCAGGAGGCGATGGCGCTGGCCAACATCCCCAAAGACTTCTCAAGCCGCTACCTCAACGACGGCTTCTCCGGCGGCGAGAAGAAGCGGATGGAGCTGCTGCAGCTAGCCCTGCTGCGGCCGGAGATCGCGGTCCTCGACGAGACCGACTCGGGCCTCGACATCGACGCTCTGCGCACTGTCGCCGAGGGGGTCAACCAGTTCGCCGGGCCCGAGATGGGCGTGCTGATCATCACCCACTACCAGCGCATCCTGCACATGGTGAAGCCCGACTTCGTCCACGTCATGTTCGAGGGCCGGATCGTCAAGGAAGGCGGCCCGGAGCTGGTCGGCGTGCTCGAGGAGAAGGGTTACGGCTGGATTCGCGAGGAGGTCGAGGCGGGCGCCAGCGCCTGATCGGGAGCATGGAGCCGACGACGACAAAGAGCTCCTCCCCGTTCCCGATCGAGAAGGTCCGCGCCGCCTTTCCCGCGCTCGAGCGCGAGGTGCACGGCAAGCCGGTCGCCTACCTGGACAGCGGCGCCAGCGCCCAGCGGGTGCTGGCCTCGATCCAGGCGGTCGACCGCTACGAGCGCACCAGTCACTCCAACGTCCACCGCGGCTCGCACACGCTCTCGGCTGAGGCGACGGCTGCGTATGAGGGGGCGCGGGCGACCGTCGCCGACCACCTCGGCGCGGCTGACCGACGCGAGGTGATCTTCGTCCGCAACGCCACCGAGGCGATCAACCTGGTGGGGCGGGCCTGGGGCGACGCCAACATCGGTGCCGGCGACCGGATCGTCCTCACCGAGATGGAGCACCACTCCAACATCGTCCCGTGGCAACAGCTGGCCGAGCGGGTCGGGGCGGAGATCGACTGGGTGCCGGTCGACGCCGAGACCGGCCTGCTCGACATGGACGCCTACGCGGCGCTGCTCGAGGGCGGGCCAAAGCTCGTCGCGGTCACCCACGTCTCCAACGTGCTCGGCACGGAGAACCCGCTGGCGGAGATCTCGCGGCTGGCCCACGCGGCGGGCGCGCTGGTGCTCGCCGACGGCGCCCAGGCGGCGCCGAAGATGGCGGTCGACGTGGCCGAGCTTGGGGTCGACTTCTACGCGATCACCGGCCACAAGCTCTACGCGCCGACCGGGATCGGCGCGCTCTGGACCAAGCTCGACCTGCTGCGCGCGATGCCGCCCTTCCTCGGTGGCGGTTCGATGATCCGTAAGGTGACCCGCGAGGGCACCACCTACGCCGACCCGCCCGCACGCTTCGAGGCGGGAACGCCGGCGATCGCGCAAGCGATCGGCATGGCCTCGGCGCTGCGCTGGATGGACAGCGTTGGGATGGAGGCGATCCGCGAGCACGAGCAGGAGATCGCCGCCTACGCGCTAGCGCGGCTCGATGAGGTCCCCGGCCTGCGCGTCTTCGGGCCCCCTGCCGGACCCGAACGCCTCGGCCCCGTCTCTTTCGAGCTCGACGGCGTCCACGCCCACGACGTCTCGGAGATCCTCGACCGCCACGGCGTCGCCGTCCGCGCCGGCCACCACTGCGCCCAGCCGCTGATGGATCGCCTCGGCATCCCCGCCACCGCCCGCGCCAGCTTCGGCGTCTACACCACGCCCGAGGAGATCGACCGCCTGGTCGAAGGCCTCCACGACGCCCGCAAGGTCTTCGGGCTCGACAACTGAGACGTGCTTAGTAGTGGCGGGCGGGCGATCCCGCCGGCGGCGTACCCGGAGGGGCCGCCGGTCCCCAGCTGACACGACCGTCGTCGCCGCCGATCGGGATCTTCTTGCCGCCCATCGCCGGCGTATCCAGCGTGGTGTCGGCGATCGCCTTGACCCGAGAGAGGACCTCGCGGACCTCGCTCTTGCGGCCCTGGTAGCCCCACTGGTGCAAGTCGGCGGTGAGGCCCGTCGCATCGATGCCGGCGGCGTGGGCTAGATAGAGCGCTCGCGGCATGTGGAATCCCTGGGTGACAACTACCGCATCGGTGACGCCGAAGATGCTGCGCGCCCGGACCATTGTCGCCCAGGTGTCGAAGCCAGCGTGGTCCTCGAAGATCACCCGGCCGGGGACGCCGGCGGCAACCAGCGCCTTGCGCATCGTGTCGGGCTCGTCGTAGGCCCAGGTGTGATGGTCGCCGGAGACGAGGATGCGATCGACCCTGCCCGCCCGCCAGAGGGCGTCGGCCTGCCGCACCCGATCGGCCAGCATCGCGCTCATCTTGCCGTTGGGCTGGACCAGGGCACCGGGCACGATCGCGACTTGGGCGTGGGGCACGTCGGCGACGTTGGCCGTCGCTTCGCCGTCGGTGCTGAGCAGGATGTAGGCGTTGGCGCCGGCAATGACCAAGACGGCCAACGTCCCGCCTGCGAGCGCAGCCTTGGAAAGCCGCGGCCAACGCCGAATCGGGTACGTCAGCTTGCGCGTCAACCCCTGCATCGCGGCTCAAGGTAGCAGCGAGCGAGGCATGTGCAACGCGTTGTGGCCCTGTGAGGTGAACCGCGCGTTGCACCGCTCCGCTAGCCTCGACGGATATGGACGAGCTCTACCGCGATCAGATCCTCGAGCACTACAAGCGACCCCACAACTTCGGGCGCGTGGACCAGCCGGACCTCGAGTTCGAGGACACCAACCCCTTCTGCGGCGACGAGCAGCACGTGACGATCAAGCTCGACGACGAGGGCCGGGTCGAGGAGATCGCCTTTGAGGGCAAAGGCTGCGCGATCTCGACCGCGGCGACCTCGCTGCTCACCGATGAGCTCGCCGGCAAAACGCGCGAGGAGCTGCTGCGGCTGCCGAAGGAGTACGTGCTCGACCTGCTCGGCATCGACATCTCGGCGACGCGGATGAAGTGCGCGATGCTGGGGCTGAAGATCGTCAAGAGCGCCAGCCTCGGCGAGCCGGCCGAATGGGAGGACGAGGGCGAGGTCGGCAGCCCGACGGAAGCGGCTGCCGACCTCGGCTCGATCTAGGCGCTCTCCGGTGGCGCGTTCTCGCTGAGCGCGATCACCGCGAAGGCGGCGCCGTGGGGGTCGACGAGGATCGCGAAGCGACCGACCGGAAGGTCGATCGGCCCCATCATCAAGCTGCCGCCGCTCTCCGTGGCTTGGGCCACGGTCGCGTCGGCGTCCTCGGTCGCGAAGTAGGCAAGCCAGTGGGCGGGGATCTCTCCCGGCACGCTGCGCTCGTCCATGTCGAGGATGCCGCCGACGGGGTTGCCGTTGAGGGTGATCGTCGTGTAGCTCTCGTTCTCCCCCATCTTCACTTCGTCGAAGCCCCAGCCGAAGACCGCGCCGTAGAACGCCTTGGCGCCCTCGACGTCGCGGGTGTTGAGTTCGTTCCAGGCGAGGGTGCCCGGCTCATTGACTAGGCCGGCGCCAGGGAACGTGCCCGGCTGCCAGATTCCGAAGACGGCTCCGGTCGGGTCGGCGAAGATCGCCATCTTGCCCAGACCCATCACGTCCATCACCTCGGCGAGCACGCTGCCTCCGGCCTCCTTGACCGCCGCCGCGGTGGCGTCGGCGTCGGCGACCGAGACGTAGGAGCTCCAGGCGGGCGGCTGGCCCTCCTGCATCAGCGGCATCATTCCGGCGACGTCGTGCCCGTTCTTCGTCGCCCGTCGGTAGCCGCCGGTCTGCTCGACGTTTTCGCTCTCCGGCACCTGCCAGCCGAACAAGGCCGAGTAGAACTCGACGGAGGCGTCCAGGTCGGGGGAGCCGAGGTCAACCCAGCAAGGGACCCCCGGCTCGTAACTCGTTCTCTCGCTCATCGCTCGCTCCTCGGATCGAAAGGTCGGTGCGCCGATCCTTTCATTCCCGCCTAAGTCCGAGTCAAAGCCTTGTTACGGTGCCCGAGCCCACGAGGGCCAATCGCTAAAATCCGACCGTAGAAGTAGGATTAAGTCTCAACCCGCACTAGCTACCCGCGGAAGCCTCGATTCCCTTGCCAGATACCGCCGGAACATCCATCTCCGTATGCCCCGCTGCCGATCTGCCGGACGGCTCTATGCGCCTGGTCGAGCACGAGGGGCGCAAGATCGGCGTCTTCAACTGCGAGGGAACGCTCTACGCGATCGAGGATCGCTGCTCGCACGACGACGGGCCGCTCGCCGAGGGCGAGTTCGACTCGGCAGCCTGCACCGTTGAGTGCCCGCGCCATGGCTCTCTCTTCGACCTGACCACCGGCAGGCCGAAGACACTCCCAGCTTTCGCTCCGGTGCAGACGTTCACGGCGGCCGTCGTGGACGACACGATCACCCTGGAGGTCGAATAAGCATGGCTACACCCGAGGTCGTAGCGGAGAAACGCTCGCTCGCCGGCATCAACTCCGACTACAAGGAGAAGTTCGGCTTCCACGATTCCGAGTCGGGGTACGCCTACAAGGCGCCGAAGGGCCTCTCGCGCGAGGTGGTCGAATCGATCTCCGAGTACAAGAACGAGCCGCAGTGGATGCGGGACTTCCGCCTCAAGGCGCTCGAACACTTCTACTCGCGTCCGACTCCGACCTGGGGCGGCAACCTCGGCCAGATCGACTTCGACGACATCCACTACTTCGTCCGCGCGTCTGAGAAAAACAGCCGCGACTGGAGTGAGGTCCCCGAGGACATCAAGAACACCTTCGACCGGCTCGGCATCCCCGAGGCAGAGCGCAAATTCCTCTCCGGGGTCGGCGCTCAATACGAGTCGGAGGTCGTCTACCACCAGGTAAACGAGAAGCTCGAGGCCCAGGGCGTGATCTTCACCGACATGGACACGGCCCTGCGCGAGCATGAGGACCTGGTGCGCGAGTACTGGGCGACGATCATCCCGCCCAACGACAACAAGCTGGCGGCGCTCAATTCCGCCGTCTGGTCGGGCGGCTCCTTCGTCTATGTGCCCGCCGGAGTCAAAGTCGAGATGCCGCTGCAGGCCTACTTCCGGATCAACACCGAGAACATGGGCCAGTTCGAGCGCACCCTGATCATCTGCGAGGAGGACGCCGACGTCCACTACATCGAGGGCTGCACCGCGCCGGTCTACTCCAGCGACTCGCTGCACTCGGCCGTGGTCGAGATCTGCGCCAAGCCGAGCTCCCGGGTCCGCTACACGACCGTGCAGAACTGGTCACAGAACGTCTTCAACCTCGTCACCAAGCGCGCCGTCGCGCACGAGAAGGCGACGATGGAGTGGGTCGACTGCAACCTCGGCTCGAAGCTGACGATGAAGTACCCCTCGATCTACCTGCTCGGGCCCGAAGCCCATGGCGAGATCCTCTCGATCGCCTTCGCCGGCGACGGCCAGCACCAGGACGCCGGCGGCAAGATCATCCACGCCGCGCCTCGCACCTCATCCTCGATCTTCTCCAAGTCGATCTCCAAGGACGGTGGCCGAGCGACCTACCGCGGCCTGCTCGAAATCGCCGACGGGGCGACCGAGTCCCGTTCCAAGGTCGTCTGCGACGCCCTGCTGCTCGACGAGGACTCGCGCTCGGATACTTACCCGACGATCCGCATCGACGAGAACGACGCCAACGTCGGCCACGAGGCGACCGTCTCCAAGATCGGCGACGAGCAGCTCTTCTACCTGCAGAGCCGCGGCCTCGACGAGGAGGAGGCCTCGAAGATGATCGTCAACGGGTTCATCGAGCCGGTGACCAAAGAGCTGCCGATGGAGTATGCGGTCGAGCTCAACCGGCTGATCGAGCTGCAGATGGAGGGTTCGATTGGCTGAGGTAGCGACGCTGCCGCCCCTCCCCGACCAGAAGACCAAGGGGTGGGAATTCACAGATCTCTCCGCGCTCGATCTCGATTCATATGAGGCCGGCTCGGCCGAGGTATCGCTCGGCTCGGCCGGCGATGCTGTGGTCCTGCCGCTGAAAGAGGCGAGCGAGTCGCGGCCGGAGCTGGTCGAGGGCCGGCTTGGTTCGCTGGCGCCCGCTGACGATCCTTTCGTCGCGCGCAACGACATGGACTGGAGCGACGGTGTGCTCGTCCACGTGCCCGCCGGGGTCAGGGTCGAGGAGCCGATCCGGATCGAGGTGCCCCTCAGCGAGAACGGCAGCGCGCTCAACTGGCGCACCCTGATCGTGCTCGAGGAGGGGGCTGAGGCGGAGGTCTGGGAGCACTGGTCCTCACCGAGCGACGACATCGATGCCCTGCTCAACTCGGTTGTCGAGCTGCACGTCGGCCAGGCGGCGACGCTGCGCTACGTCAATACCCAGGACATCTCCGAGCAGGCCTGGATCTTCGCCACCCAGCGCGCCCAGGTGGAGCGCGACGGCCGGCTCGACTGGACCGCGCTCGGCTTCGGCTCGGCAAACGGCAAGGTGCGGATGGAGACCAATCTGGCCGGGCCGGGCTCCGAGGCCCGCGTCACCGGCGGCTACGCGGGTGGGCCGGGACAGCACCTCGACTACGACACGACGCAGGAGCATGCGGCGCCCAACACCAACTCCGACCTCGCATTCCGCGGCGTCCTCGCGGCCGGCTCGACCGCGGTCTGGCGCGGCATGATCCGCGTCGACCCTGGCGCCCAGCAGACCGATGCCTTTCAGGAGAGCCGCAACCTGCTGCTCTCGACCGAGGCCCACGCCGATGCGATCCCCGGCCTCGAGATCGAAGCCGACGACGTCCGCTGCACCCACGCCGCAGCCGTGGCCCAGGTCGATCGCGACCAGCTCTTCTACCTCACCTCGCGCGGCCTCGGTGAGGCCGAGGCGAAGTCGCTGATCATCGAAGGCTTCCTCGAGTCCCTGGTCGAACGCCTGGCCGAGGGCCCGGTGCGCGAGGAGATCTCCGCCGCGCTCGAGCGCCGACTCGCCGAGATCCTCTAGTCCTCCCCCACGCTTCGCCTCTAGGCCTCTTCGCGCTTTTTGCGGCGTTCGGCGAGCGTCGACCGGGCAAGCGAGCCGGCGACGATCAATACCGGTGGCAGGTATAGGACCCAGAGCCAATGGCCGACGTGGGCCAGCGGAATCAGGACAGCCATCTCCGCAGTATGAACTTCTTAGCACCGAGACCGCCGGCCTTGCGAGCAACGGTCCCGGTGCATAAGGGAGAGGGAGAGTCAAGTGCTAGGACTCGTCCTTAGTAAACCACTTCGTACAGAGCTTGCATCAGTAAAAAACCCTGCTTAACGGTTAGTTCATCTGTACTTTTCGCAAAACGCGGAAACTAGCCATTACCGACCGACAGCAGGTAAAGGCCGAAACAGGTAAAGGCCACCATGACAGCAAGCATCCAGTACTGCGAGCGAGCTGCCTGTTTGTAGTCGCCCCAGTAGGCGGTAGCGCGGTCGTGGGCAAGGGTGAGGCCGACGACGTGGCCGATGACGAGAGCCCCTACCTGCACGTACCAGATCGCGTTGGCGCTGAGCAGCTTGAAGTTGATTCCCCCAGACGCGGTGCCGAAGAGGTCCGTCGTCGCCGTGCCCAGCGGATCGGAGAGCAGGTAGGTGAACTGTGCCTGCTCCTGAAAGACGAAAAGGCTGAAGTAATGCGCCACCAAGTAGGCGAAGGCAATCGGGATCAGCGTGTGGGCAAAGCCCGTCCGCAGTTTCTCGATCGGCGGGGCGCCGCGCACGGTAGCCATGCCGCGCACGCCGATTAGGTAGACCAAGCCAACGCCTAGGAAGCAGAGCGCCATGAAGATCGTGTCTGCCAATCGCAGCGAGGTGGTCAGGCTGAGCCCGGTTTCCGCCAGCCATTCGAAGGTCTTGACGATGGCGTCCTTGAAGGCCCCATCCTGGGCCCCGTCAAAGCTGGTGCTGGCGATCGAGGCGATCACCACTGCGGCGGACCCCGGCACGGTTGCCCAGTGCGTCGAAGCGGACAGCGGCAACCGCCGGCCGAGCCGGCCATCCTGCACGCCGAAAGCCCCAAGCTGGGAGAACATGCCGAAGTAGACGGAGAACACCTCCCCCGTTTGACACCACCTCTCGACACCGAAGAGGGTCATCATCACCAGCGTGTAGAGGGTGTAGATGAGCGCCGCCATCCCGGCCGCGTGGGGTGAAAGCCCCACTGCCACCCCACCGCTTGCCCCATAGACCACCTCCAGCCAAACGACGGCGAGAAGAGTTATCGCCGCGGGCCAGCGACCGAGCCGTTGCGGATATTTGAGGTGAGCGGGAGGCTGTCCCGCGATCAGGGTGAATGCTCCGCCGACCACCCGAGCGACGGCGCGCCATGGGTTGAAGGGACGGAAGACGTCGCCGAATATCACGCTGAACAGCGGGAACCCCAGCCAGGCGGTAACGAAAAGAAAGGTCAGGGCGAAATTGCGGTCGGGGGCTTCGGTGCCCTTTAGTCCCGCGTAGATCGAGAAACCGAGAAAGAACACCCCGATCGCGCCACAGAGGACTTGAACCGGGGTGCTGAGCAGGGTTGCGGAGAGGTCCTTGCCGAGTGGCCGCCATCGTTCGCCCTCGAAGCGCGGTTTGCGCCACGCCGCTGAGAGGGCGAAGAAGGAGATGATCAGGACAATCGACGCCCCCCAGGCGAAGAGCCAGGCGGGAATCGGCAGGTCCTTACGCGCGACGAGCGCGTGAGCGACCGGCAGGAAGAAGCTCATGGGTTGACGGTCAGTTCGAGGATCTGTTCCTTGCGTCCCTCCAACTCGGCCTCAAAGACGCCTTCGATCGTGGCGGGGAAGTCGAAGCTGACCGAGCCACCGGCCTTGACGTCCTTCATGATGTCGTAGCCGTGCATGTGGACCTCGTCGCTGACGTCGGAGTCCACCTTGAAGCGGACCTGTTCACCCTTGTTGTAGGTCAGGTCGGCGATGCCGCCCACGGGTTTGCCGTGCTTAATCACGATCGTGGTGACCTTGCCGCCGGTATTGGACGTGGTCTTGCTGCTGTCGTCCTTTTTCAGCACGACCAGCAGCACAACTGCGACAACGATTACCGCAATGCCGGCGACGACACGCGTGGTGTTCGAGTTCATTGCTCACTCCTCGGTTCCGGGCACGGCGAGGCCGCGCCTGATTGACCCGCGACGGGCGCCGCGGGCGGCTTGGACCTAGGGGGTGAGCGGTGGTGGGCGCTGGGCGTAGCCGAAGGCAAGCAACAGCCCACCGCTGATCGCGTGCGCGCGCGGTGCCCTCGGCCGTCTCTGGCTCTTCGCCGCGCGAGCGCGAGGCCTGGACCAGATCCGCTCGGAGATCCTGACGATCACCTCGAAGCCCGGGTAGTGGCCGAACAGCAGCGAGCCGAGCAGCAGGAAAAGCGGGATCAGCGCCAGGGCGATCTCGAACATGCTCTGAAAATCTAGCGGAGTTCATCTAATCGCCAGCTAATAACGTTCGCGCCGATGCGCCCCGAACGCGACAACGTCGCCGCGCCCGACCTCCCAAGCGAGATCGCCTGGATCGGCGAGCAGCCGGAGTCGATGCCTGCCTTGACCGCCGCCGGCCCGGTGCTCGTCCACTTCCTCGACTTCGCCCAGCTCAACAGCGTGCGCACGCTCCCCTATCTGGCCGAGTGGGATCGCCGCTACCGCGAGGCTGGCCTGACGACGCTCGGCGTGCAGGCGCCGCGCTTCCCCTTTGGCTCGGACGCCGAGTGCGTCTCCGCCAGCCTGGCCGATCTCGGCATCAGCTTCCCGGTCGCGATCGACGCCGAGCGCGAGCTCTGGCTCGCCTACGGCTGCGAGGGCTGGCCCAGCCTCTTCCTCTGGACGACCGGCGGCGCGCTGAGCTGGTTCCACTTCGGCGAGGGCGAATACCTCGGCACCGAGATGGCGATCCAGGAAGAGCTGCGCGAGCTCGACGCCCTGCGCTCGCTGCCCGAGCCGATGGACCCACTGCGCCCCAGCGACTCACCCGCCGCCAAGGTCATGCCCCCCACCCCCGAGCTTTTCCCCGGCGGCTCCTGGGAGGAGCCCTGGACCGGCGGCGAGCTGGAGCTCGACTACGAAGCCGGCGGCGCCTACGCGACGGTCGAGGGTGACGGCACGCTCTCGGTCACCATCGACGGCGCCGAGACGCACCAGCTCCAGATCGACGCCCCGCGCCTCTACACCCTTGCCGAGCACCAGCGCCATGAGAGCCACCACCTCCAGCTCGTGCCTTCTCCAGGCCTCCGAATCTGGTCCGTGAGCTTCGCCGCCGGTATCCCTTAGAAGGAGGGCGGGGACCTCTCCAACGGGCGGATACTCAAAATGGCGGCCTAATTAGGCCGCCATTTGTCCGGTGGAGAGGTCCCCGCCCTCCCCTACGCCGATGCCGCCGGAGTCGCTTCCCGAATCTCCTTCGGAAGCATGAACCGCACGTCCTCGTGAACCGTGCGCAGCTCGGAGACGTCCTCGGCGCCGCGTTCGCGGAAGAGCTCGACTAGGCGCTCGACCAGCTCCTCAGGGGCGCTGGCACCGGAGGTGATGCCAACGGTCTCGACACCCTCGAGCCACTCCTCCTCGACCTGGGTGTGGTTGTCGATCAGGTGCGAAGCGGCGCCGTGTTCGCGGGCGACCTCGACCAGGCGGTTCGAGTTGGAAGAGTTGGTCGAGCCGATGACGAGGACGAGGTCGCACTCGCGGGCGAGCTGCTTGACCGCGATCTGGCGGTTGGTCGTCGCGTAACAGATGTCATCTGACTTGGAGCTGACGATTCCCGGGAACTTGGCCCGCAGAGCGGCGATCACCTCCGCCGTCTCGTCGACCGAGAGCGTGGTCTGGGTGATGAAGGCGACCTTGGCCGGATCGGCGACCTTAAGGCTCTCGACTTCGTCCGCGGTTTCGATCAGGACGATGCTGTCGGGCGCCTCGCCGGTCGTCCCTTCGACCTCCTCGTGGCCGGCGTGGCCGATCATCACGATCGTGTAGCCCTCGGCGGCGAAGCGCCGCGCCGAGACGTGGACCTTGGTCACCAGCGGACAGGTGGCGTCGATCGTGCGCAGCTTGCGCGCGGCAGCGTTGTCATGCACTGCGGGGGCGACGCCGTGGGCGGAGAAGACGACCATCTCGCCCTCGGGGACCTCGGTCTCCTGCTCAACGAAGATCGCACCCCGCTTGGCCAGCTCCTCGACCACGTGCTTGTTGTGGACAATCTCCTTGCGCACGTAGACCGGGGCGCCGTGGAGCTCGAGCGCGCGCTCGACGGTTTGCACGGCGCGGTCGACTCCAGCGCAGTATCCGCGCGGGGCTGCAAGCAGGACCCGTTTCGGGGCCCCGGTGGCGAGCGAAGGCATATCTGCAGAGTAGCCGGGCGCCATCTCCTCCGCTCCCGCGAGGACGTGCTTATGACAACCGGCGATCACACGTCCTCGCTCCCGCGTCCGGGGATGGCTAGCCTTGCGGGATGGCAACCCAAGGCCGCCACCTCGACAGGCTCACCGCAGTCGACGCCTCGTTCCTCACCAACGAGACCTCGGCGAGCCACATGCACGTCGGCGCGATCCTGATCTTCGAGGGGCCGCCGCCCAAATACGTCGACCTGGTCGAGCACGTGCGCGGGCGCCTCAACCAGGTGCCGCGCTTCCGCCAGCGCCTCGTCGTGCCGCCGCTGGAGGCCGGCCGGCCGCTCTGGGCCGACGACGTCAACTTCAACCTGACCTACCACATCCGCCACAGCGGACTGCCGGATCCAGGCGGGGAGCAGCAGCTGAAGCGGCTTGCCGCGCGAGTCTTCTCGCAGCAGCTCGACCGCTCGAAGCCGCTCTGGGAGCTCTGGCTGGTGCAGGGACTGGAGCGTGACCGCTTTGCCCTGCTGACCAAGACACACCACGCGATGGTCGACGGCATCTCCGGCGTCGACATCGGCACCGTGCTCTTCGACCTCGAGCCGGTGCCCGAGCCCGCCAGCAGCGACGACGGCTGGGTGCCGGAACCCGAGCCGAGCACGATCGATCTCGTCGCGCGAGGCGCGGTCGACGCACTCGAGGCGCCGGTGAAGATCGTCGAGCGCGCGGTCGAGGCGGTGCGCCACCCCGAGTCGGCGGCGCGGCGGATCGGCGAGGCGCTGGAGGGTGTCGGCGAGATCGTCGGCGCCTTTGCCGACCCGGCCCCCGACGTGCCACTGAACCAGCACATCGGCCCCCACCGCCGCTTCACCTGGGCACGCTCAGAGCTAGCCACCTTCAAGCGGATCAAGGACGCCCTCGGCGGCACCGTCAACGATGTCGTCCTGGCCGTGGTGACCGGAGCCCTGCGCGAGTGGCTGCACAGCCGCGGCGTGCGCACCGAGGGTCTGGAGCTGCGGGCGCTGGTCCCGGTCTCGATCCGCAGCCAGGACGAGCGCGGCGATCTCGGCAACCGGATCGCGGCGATGCGCGGACCGCTGCCGGTCTACGTCGAGGACCCGGTGCGGCGACTGCGCGTGGTCAGCGAGCAGATGGAGGGCCTGAAGCGCTCCAAGCAGGCGCTGGGCGCCGAAGTGATCTCTCGCTTTAATGACTTCGCCCCGCCGACGCTGCTGGCGCAGGCCTCGCGGATCAACTTCTCGACCCGGCTCTTCAACATGATCGTGACCAACGTGCCGGGCCCGCAGATCCCGCTCTACGTGCTGGGCCGCGAGCTCGAGGAGGTCTTCCCGGTCGCCTTCCTACCGCCGAACCACACGATGGCGGTGGCGATCATGAGCTACAACGGCCGAGTCGGCTTCGGCCTGCTGGCCGACTACGACTCGATGGAGGACGTCGAATCGATCGCCGAGGGCTTGAATCGCTCGCTCGCCGAGCTCGAGGAGGCCGCGTCGGCGGCCACTCGCGCCTGAGTCAGCCCGGCGCACCGCGCCAACTAGGCTAAGTCGGTGGCAATCCTCGTCGCCCTCTTCATCGTCGTCCCGATCATCGAGATCTACGTGATCATCCAGATCGGCTCGCTGATCGGCGTCTGGCCCACAGTCGCGCTGCTGATCGCCGACGCCGTACTCGGCTCGATGCTGCTGCGCCACCAGGGCCGCGGCGCCTGGCGCCGCTTCAACGCCGCCCTCGCCGAGCGCCGCTTCCCGGGCCGCGAGGTCGCCGACGGCCTCCTGATCGCGATCGGCGGCACCCTCCTCCTCACCCCCGGCTTCGTCACTGACATCTTCGGCGCGATCCTGCTCATTCCACCGACGCGCGCGATCGTTCGCCGCCTGATGCGCGGCTACGTCGGCAAGCGCTTCCTGGTCATGGCCGTGCCTGGGACGGCGGGCCGGAGCGGCCCGACGGGACCCGCAACCTCGAGCCGTCACTACGACTACGACGGCACTGCCGAAGAGATCGACGCCGATGATCCACGGCTCCCTGGCTGAGCAGCGCCGCCGCTCAGCGCAAGCGAGCGTTTAGGGTCTACCCATGCTCGAAGTGGCACGCCGGTCTCCTCTGGCACGAGCCAAAGAAAGATCCCCGCAACTTCCCTCCTCGCTGGTAGGTCGTTGCGGATAGCAACGGGCTAGCTACTGGATCCGCCAAGGCCGCCCGAGCCACCGATCCGGGGGTTCGGCGGTCATCCGGACAGTCTCACTCACCAAGATTGACTGTGACTGGAGCCCAAGAGGGAAGGGATGTTCCAGGCGCTGGACTCTGGAGCACGACTCTGTCCTGCCTTGAAGCCGTACCCCGCTGTCGACGCACCCGACCGATCCTGCAACCGGCCGATCTGACCCTCTGCCTTGCCCGATCCAGCGGCTTTCCCTTGAGATGCGGCACGAGGCACGGCGTGCCTGCAGCGGCGGCGGCCGATCCGGGCAGAGGTTCTCTCGGCGGCATGACGACTTCGAAGGTCGAAAAACCGCCCTCCCAACCCGCTCCCTCGAAGATCGGATACGTGAAGGGGGCTCCGCCAGCGGCCGGATTACCGGCTCGGTGGTGGACGGTGAGGGTGACTCTGTTAGGCGGCGAGACTTCGAGCGTCGTGGGAACGCTTTTGCCTACTGCATCATGGGCATCGGCGGCCCTGATGGAGGAGGTCACATGTTCACCATCGGTGTAATAGACGACCGCGTCGCGTTCGTCAATCAGCCGCAGTTCTTGGCCTTCGTCCAACTGCACTTCCCAGGAATAGTCCTCAGGATCCGAAGGGCCGTGGATTTCCGGAAATGACATGCCTTCGTATGGAGGGAGCGAATCGGCGGCCGCGGTGCTGCTCAGGGCAGCGCAGGCCAGCACGAGAGTTGCGATGAGCGCGTAGACCCTGCCTTTCCACACACCGAAAAGACTACCGCCACGCGAAACTGATCTTACTCGCCAAGAGTTAGGCTTCGATCTCGAACTCGTCTACCGACTGGAAGCTGGAGCGAAGGGAGTCACGCTGAGCACTCGCCGTGCGGCGATGGGTGTCGTCTGCAAGCGCTTGCAAACGATCCTGGGTGAAGATCCGTGTCTTCTGCAATGCGGATCCGACATGGCATCAGAACTCAGGCGACTCGGTAATGGGGTCGGTGAGATCTCTTCGACCTCGACACACCCAAAGCGCAAGCAGTGGATCGACCACGTGCAGTTGCCCATCGACCTCACTGACAATGCCCTCAGCAATCATGCGATCGCGGGCATCTCGAGCGGTGGAACGAGCCAGCTGCATTTCTTCAAGAGTGCTTTTCCTCAAGAGTTCAGTCTCCTGGGCAATAGCCACCAACACTCGTCTCTCAGAGTCCTCAAGCCCACCCCAGATCGAGTCGAACTCATCTCTGAGCTCACGCTGAACTGCAATCAAGGCGCGCTCCCAGGCAACGCCATCGCTGGTTTTGCCCTTCGGCGTTTCCTCCCAGAGGAAATGCGCCAAAAGCATTGCTCGCTGAGGATGGCCCCTAGCGGTCTCGAGTAGAAGCTCGAGCATGTCCCCAATCTCTCGACGGGTTTGGATGAAGCGATCCCCAATGTAGACAGCTAGTGCGTCATCCGGAAGTGGCTCGAGCCGGACCGCCCTTGCCTGCCCGTAGAAAGGCCTCGCCCTGTCGTCGAACAGCTTGCTCATCATTCCGATCTGCGAGCCGGCAAAGATGTAGCTGGCCTGCTCCTCGTGTTGCTCCAACCGACTGCGAATCAACCCATCGAGCGGTGGCTTGGTCTCGAGGATGTCCTGAAACTCATCAAAGACGACCAGGGTCGGGTTCCCGGTTTTCTCCATGATCTTCACTGGAAGATCCAGGAGCCACGCGAGGCGGCGACCGATGTCGGTGTCGAGGGTTGGCTCTACGCTGACACCGGTCTTGGGGATCCTGGCTTTGGGTCGGAAGGTACGGATAAGGCCGACCACGAAGTTGCGGGCCGCGCCATGCAAGCTTTTGCGGTACGCGTCTTCAATCCGGTTAGCAGCCTCTTCAACGGAAAGAAGGCCGTACAAGTTGACGTAGACCGTGTTCATTCCAAATGCTTCCGCCTCTTCTCGAACCCGCTTTAGCAAGGTCGTCTTGCCGTAGCGCCGGGGCGCAGTGAGACGGCTGTTGGAATTTGACTCAGCCAGCCGGATTAGGTCCTCAAGCTCGCGCTCACGATTGATCAACTCGCTGGCGGGCGCAGGTCGCGAGAAGTTGAATGGGTTGAGTTCAGCTCTGTTCGCGATAGCGAGATGTTATCACGGGTGGCGGGATATCCGCCGCTTTTGTGGCGGGATATCCGCCGCTTTTGTGGCGGTAGTGCCAACGCCTACTTCCAATCAAATCGCAACCTAAAAGCCAAGTGCGAACTTGGCGTCCTCGGTCATCATCTCCGGGCTCCAGGCTGGGTCGAAGACCATCTTGGGATGAACGGCGTTGACGCCGGGAAGGTCGCCGACGAACTCCTTCATCTGCTCTGAGACCTGGGGGCCGATTGGGCAGGCCGGGGTGGTGAGGGTGAAGGTGACGAAGACTTCGTCCTTCTCGATATCGACGTCGTAGACGAGGCCGAGGGAAACGAAGTCGAGACCGAGCTCGGGGTCGATCACTTCCTCGAGTGCCTCGAGGACATCATCTTCGGTCAATACGGCGGTGTCGTTGTCGGTCATTCGACCATGGTAGCCGGGGGCTACGACCGGTCGGGTCCGAGCGGCTCGGCCGGCGGCTCGTGATCGTCCACGCTCAGCTCCAGCTGCCACCAGCCAACGTCGCGCCAGGCACCAGCCTTCCAGCCAATTCGGCGGTAGACACCAACCGGAGCAAACCCGAGACGCTCATGGAGCGCCACGCTCGCGACGTTGGGAAGGGTGATGCCAGCGCAGGCCGTACGAAACCCCTGGCGACGCAGGTTCTCGAACAGAACCTCATAGAGGAGGCAGCCAACACCCCGGCGCCACTGTCCCTCGTCGACGTAGACGGAGACATCGGTCGACCAACGATAGGCGGGGCGCTCCCGGTGTCTACAGGCGTACGCGTAGCCGAGCAACTCCCCACCATGTTCGGCAACAAGCCACGGATGAGTGGGCGAGATTCGGGCGATTCGATCGGCCATTTCCGCCTCATTGGGGGCGGCCTCCTCGAATGAGGTCGCGCTCGCCAGAACGTATGGCGCGTATATCGCCGCACAACCCGCGGCGTCTCGCGCAGGATCGGCATGGCGAATCAAGAGCTCCTCCATCAAGCGGCAATCTAGACCGCCCCACACCGCACGACTTCATTTCTCGTCAATAGGCTGCCCGTGAATGGCGGGTTCAGAGACCATCGTGCGCCGCTCGATCGGCATCGTCTTCGCCGATGGCGGCCTGCTTGCGCTCAGCGCGGTGCGCCCGCAGGGCGCTGGCGGCCATGGCGAGGAGGCGGTCGGGGCGGTGCTCTGCGGGCCCGACGGCGCGCCCGTCGACGTCTCCGAGACGCTGCTCTCGACCGAGTATGGGCCGGACGGGGTGCAGCGCCGGGCGACGCTCGAGCTCTGGCTCGACGACGAGGACGGGCAGCCGCTGCGCGGGGCCGGCACGCTGATCAGCGCCGCCGAGATCAGCCATCCTGGGCTGACCGGAACGATCGCCTTCTTTCGCTGGTCGGTCGAGGGGCGCGAGGGGCTCGGCCACTACGAGGTGGTGCGCGGCGATGGCTGAGATCAAGACGATCATCTCGGACTTCGGCGGCGTGCTGACGACGCCGCTACTGCAGTCCTTCATGGCCTTTCAGGATCAGACCGGGATCACGACCGAAACGCTGGGCAAGGCGATGCAGGCCGCCACTGAGGCCAACGGCGAGAACCCGCTCTTCGAGATGGAGCGGGGCGAGATCACTGAGGACGCCTTCCTCGCCCAGCTGACCGAGTACCTCGAGCCGCTGCTCGGCCACCCGCCGGAGATGCACCGCTTCCGCGAGATCTACTTTGAGGCGCTCGATCCGAACCCGGCGATGATCGAGCTGATGCGCGAGCTGAAGGGCGAGGGCTACCGGATGGCGATGCTGACCAACAACGTGCGCGAGTGGGAGCCGCTCTGGCGCTCGATGCTGCCGGTCGACGAGATCTTCGAGACCGTCGTCGACTCCGGCTTCGTCGGCTGCCGCAAGCCCGAATCGCGCATCTATGAGCTGACCTTGGAGCGAGTGGGCGAACCCGCCGCGGCCTGCCTCTTCATCGACGACGTCCTCGTCAACATCGAAGGCGCCCGCAAGGCCGGGCTCAACGCCGTTCACTTTCAGGATAACGAGCAGGCAATCGGCGAGATCCGGGCGGCGCTCGCCTAGAGCAGGTGGCGCTTGAGGAAGTCGAGCTGGTCGGCGACGAGCGCCTCGTGAACGGGGCCGTCGTAGATGTCGAAGTGATCAACATCGGGGTAGATCCGTAGCTCGCCCTTTGGCGCGCGGCGTGCCGCGGCTACGGCAGGGCCCGGCTTGGCGACTCGATCCGCCTCGCCGATGCAGACGAGCCAGGGGCAGTGCAGCTTGGCGGCGTGACGCCCTGGCCGGAAGGGGCGGCCGAGAAGCCAGCGAGAGGAGACACGGTTGCGCCAGCGGGAGTCCTCGCCGATCGAGACCACACTGCGCCATCCCTCCTCCCCACCTGGCGCGTTGATCAGCGCCGGCTCGTCCGGCTGACCCACGGCCGGCAGGTAGCGACCCTGCACCGCAGCAGCAAGCGTGCGGGCAGTTACCCGTGGTGACGAGCGATGCGCCTGCGTGACGATGTCTAGGAAAGGCACCTGGCTGATCGCCGCGGCGACGTCTGGGTCGCCGGCGGCAGCGGCGAGCGCGTTGCCGCCACCCATCGAAGAGCCGAACGTCGCGATGCGAGCCCCGTCAACCTCAGGTAGCGAGCTCACGAACGCGATCGCTGCCCGCCAGTCCTCCAACTGCATCTTGGGATCAAAGAGATCGGGCTCCCCACCGCTGTCGCCGAAGCCGCGGTGGTCGAAGACGAGGGCAGCGAACCCCACCGCGGCGAAGCGCTCGGCAAAGGCGCCAAGACGGTCGCGCCGGGTGCCGGAGAGCCCGTGGGCCATAACGACAGCTGGGGACTCGCCAGACTCGCCAGCCACCGGATAAAGCCATGCGGCACAAGAGTCACTGCCCACGGAAAAGGTGAGATCGCGCCGTTCCATCGCTAGTCAAACGACGGCCGGAGACGAAGTGTGAGATTGCCAGCTGGACTAGTTGTCCGAGCCCGCCCGGTCCCAGATGTAGAGCTCGACGGCCTCGAGGGCCAGCTCCATCTGGCGGGGGGAGGAGAGCAGGCCGAGGACTAGCTCGAGGGCGTCCTCCTCGGTGACCCCGGCGTCGACGGCCTCCTCGCCGCGGAAGCCGGCGGCGAGCTTCATTGCCTCGCGGCGGTTGTCGCCGAGGGAGCCGAAGGCGCCCATGAGGAAGTCGCGGTTGGGGACCGGGTGGCCGACCTCGAGCGAGCCGTGCCAAGCGGCGAGCATCGAGAGGTCGTGCTCGTCGAGCTCGGAGAGGGCCTTGGCGTAGTGGGTCTCGAGCTCGTCGTCGGGAATCTCATCGACCCAGGCGCGCACCGCCTCGCCGAGCAGCTGGCGGCGGGCCTCGCGGCCGATCGAGTCGGCGATCGCGCGGATCGCGTCGGCTGGGTCTACGAAGCAGAGGGCCATTGGAAAGTCAATCTAGAGAAGGCGGTAGACGGCAAATCGGGGGGCGTTTTGCCGGGGTTTGCGGCGTTCTGGAGCGCCGCGGGCGGACCTATGCTGGAACGCTCGCCTATGCCGCTGAAACTGATCCACGGACCCCCGAACTCAGGTCGCGCCGGTCGCATCCGGCGCGGGCTGATCGCCGTGCTCGATCGCGATCCGGTGCTGGTCGTCCCCACCCTCGACGACGTCTACGCCTTCGAGCGAGAGCTCTGCGCGAACGGCGCGGTACTCGGCGCCGACGTGATGACCTTCAGCGGCCTGTTCGGGGCGGTGGCGACCGCGGGCGGTGCGCCTCCCGGGGCCGTTCTCACCCCGGCACAGCGCCTCGGTGCCGTCGCGGCCGCGGTGAGTGAGCGACGCTCGGAGCTAGGCCCGCTGCGCGGCTCTGCCCTGCAGTCCGGCTTTCCGCTGGCCCTGGAGCGGCTGCTCGACGAGCTGCAGGGGGCGGGCCTCACACCGGCCGACGTCGAAGCGACGGCAGGGACGCTCGAGGGCTCGGCTTACCTGGGCGACATCGCGGCCCTCTTCGCCGCTTACGCACGAGTGCGGGACGGACTCGGCACCGTCGACACTCACGGCATCGCCCGCGACGCGATCGACCTGCTCAGTGACGGCGGCGAGTTCTGGCGGCGGCCGGTCTTCCTCTACGGCCTCGACGACCTAACGCCCAATCAGCTTGCCCTGATCCGCGGCCTCGCCTCGACCACCGAGGTGACCGTGGCGCTGCCCTACGAAACCGGGCACACGGCGCTGCAGGCGCGCAACGCCCCGCTGCTCGAAGCGCTCGAGCGGATCGGCATCGACTCGGTCGAGGGGACCGCCGCCGACCCCGCCAACACCGACTCGCCGCTCCTCTTCCATCTGGAGCGGGGCTTCGGAGCGAGCGAGCCTAACCGCCGCCCGATCGACGAGAACCTCGTCTTCCTGCGCTCCGCCGGCGAGCGCGGCGAGGCCGAGGCGATCGCGGTCGAGGTGGCGCGCCTGCTCGCCGCCGGCTGCGAGCCGGAGCAGATCGCAATCGTCGTCCGCGACCCGGCGCGGCGCGGCCCGCTGATCGCCTCGATCCTCGAGTCCTACGGGATCCCGACCGCGCTCGAGGCGGAGGTCCCGGCCTCCACCACCTCGGTGGGAGGCGCCCTGATCGCCTTGTTGGAGGCGGTCCTGGGGACCGGGCGGGCAGCCGACCTGCTGCGCTACCTGCGCGGCCCCTCGGGAACATCGTCGGGGCGCGTCGACTGGTTCGAGCGCAAGCTGCGTCGTCAGCGCGTGCAGACGGCGGCCGCGGCTTTGCAGCTCTGGGAGGAAAAGTACGAAGAGCCGCTGGAGACGGTTGCGCAACTGCGCGAGGCCGCCAGCCGGCCGGCCGGTCTGGCCGCCGAGGTCGGGGCTCTCGCCGCGGCGATGGGCGCCCGCGCCGGCTCGGAGCTGGAGGCGCGCACCGCGGCGGCAATCTCCACGGCGCTGAGCGAGCGGGCGACGCTCGACGGTCTGGCGCCACCGCCCGAAGCTCTGGCGCGAGCGCTGGCCGGCATCCGGGTCCGGGTGTGGAGCGGACCGGTGGAGGACCGGGTCAGGATCGCCGACCCGCGCCGGGTGAGGGCGGCGCGCTTCGACAACGTCTTCGTCGCCTCGCTGCAGGACGGCGAGTTCCCGCGCGGGGCCGCCCACACCGACCCGTTCCTCTCCGAGCGCCAACGCGAGTCGCTCAGCCTGCAGCCGCGCCACGACAGCGACGCCGAGGAGCGCTACCTCTTCCACGTCTGCTTGGCGCTGCCGAGGCGCAAGCTCTTCCTCTCCTATCGCGACAGCGACGAGAACGGCGGCGCCGAGGCGGCCTCCCCCTTCCTCGAGGACGTCAGGCAGATGTTGGAGCCAAGCGAGAGCGAGCTTCACGGCCGCGGCCTGGCCGAGGTCGTCCATCGCGTTGCCGATGCGCCCTCGGAGACCGAGCTGGCGCGGGCAATCGCCGCGACCGGCATACAAGCGGACGCGGAGCAGCTGCTGAGCATCGCCGGCGCCGCGGATGGGATCGCCGATCGGGTCCGACAGCGGCTGGCGAGCGCTCGCGGTGCCGAGGCCGCCACCCGCGCGCCGGGCCCGCTCTCGAATCCCGCGGTAATCGCGGCGCTAGGCGAGGTCCACGCCTACGGCGGCACCACCCTGGAGGGCTTCGACGTCTGCTCCTACCGCTGGTTCGTCTCGCACGAGCTCGCTCCACAGCCACTCGACCCCACCCCCGACCCGCTCGTCCAGGGCGGCATCGTGCACGCCGCCCTCTTCTCCCTCTATAAGGAGCGACCCGGCGGCGACCCCCTTCCCCGCCCCGCCTCCCTCACGGCCTGGACCGCCCGCAGCCGCGAGCTGGTCGGCGAGATCGCGGTGGCGAGAGGGCTTGGCGAGCACCCGGCCGAGCGAGCGATGCTCGCCCGCATCGAGGGCCTGCTCGTCCGCTTCCTCGCCGAGGAAGCGCGCCGCGAGCCGGCCGGCTTTGAGCCCTGGCTCTTGGAGGCGGGGTTCTCCGAGTCCGAGGAGGTGGAGCAGCCTACGCTCGAGATCGACGGCTGGCGCCTGCACGGCGCCATCGACCGGGTTGACCGGGCCCCCGATGGGCGCGCCCTCGTCCTCGACTACAAGCTCTCGAGCAAAGTCTCGCCGCGAGTGAAGTTGGAGGAGGAGGCGAAGCTGCAGCTGCAGCTCTACCTGATCGCCGTTGCGGAGCTGTGGGGGGCGGAGATCGTCGGTGGCCTCTATCACCCGCTGCGCGCCACCTCGGAGCGTCGGCCGCGCGGGTTGGTGCTGGAGGACGCCGCCGCCGAGCTCAGCGGCTACGGGCTTGCCAGGACCGACAGCGTCGACCGGGAGGAGTTCGAGGAGCTGCTCGGCGACGCCCGCCGCCGCGCCGGCGAGATCGTCGCCCGGATGCGGGCGGGTCAGATCGATCGCGACCCCGGCCCGCGCGAGGGCCTGCGCAACCACGGCATCTGCCCGGCTTTCTGCGACTTCGCGCCGATCTGCCGCCGCGACCGGGCGCCGGTCGAGCCAGTGAGCGATGACGACGAGGACGAGCGATGAGCGAGCGCAAGCCGACCACCGAGCAGCGGGCCGCGATCGAGGCGACGGCCGCCGAGGTCATGGTCGAGGCGGGCGCCGGCACCGGCAAGACCGGGGTGATGGTCGACCGCTACTGCCGACTCGTCTGCGAGCGCGGCGTCTCCCCCGACTCGGTCCTCGCCTTCACCTTCACCGACAAGGCCGCCGCCGAGCTGCGGCAGCGAATCCGGGCCGAGATCGAGCGCCGGGGCGAGGCGGGCTCCGAGCGCGCCCGCGAACTGCTGCCCCGGCTCGGCAGCGCCTGGGTGACGACGATCCACGGCTTCTGCAACCGCCTGCTCTCCGCCCACCCGGTCGCGGTCGGCATCGATCCCAGGTTCCGGGTGCTGGATGCCCCGGAGACCGAGCGGGCAGCGGGCGAGGCCTTCGACGAGGCGCTCGAGGCCTTCCTCGCGGGAGGCGAGCGCGAGCGCGAGGCGACGGTCGCGGCGTTCGACATCGGCGGCCTGCGGGCGATGGTGATCGGCACTCACGCCGAGCTGCGCAGCCGCGGGGCGGCCGAGCCACAGCTTCCCGAACCGCCGGAGCCGGACGTGGACGGCGCACTGCAAGACGCCGCCTCCGCCGCGGCGGAGGCACTCCCCGAGCTGAAGCCGGGCAGCGCAAACCACGAACTTCTCGAACGAGCCCTGGCCCTGCTCGAGGCCACCGACGGCCTCCCCAGCCTCGACCAGATCGCCTCGCTGCGAACCGGCAGCAAGGCGCAGCCGATCGCCGCTTACAAGGAGGCGATCGAGGCGGCGCTGAGTCGTGTCGCCGAGGCAGGCGAGGGCGGTCTCGCCTACCGGCACCTCGCCGAGCTGCTGGAGCTGTTCTCGGCGCGCTTTGTGATCGCCAAGGAGAGGCGCGCGGGGATCGACTTCGAGGATCTGCAGCTGCTCGCAGCGCGCCTGCTCGAGCGGACCGAGACGGGCGCGGCCTACCGGGCTCGCTTCAGCCACCTCCTCGTCGACGAGTTCCAGGACACCAACCGCCTGCAGCTGCGCCTGATCGAAGCGCTGCGCGGACCGAAATGCCAGCTGATGGTGGTCGGCGACGAGCTGCAGTCGATCTACGGCTTCCGCCACGCCGACCTCGATGTCTTCCGCCAGCGGCGCGAAGCGATCGAGGCGAGCCCTAGCGGCGAGACGATCCCGCTGAGTGGCAACTTCCGCTCCCGCCCCGAGGTGATCGGTGCCGTCAACGCGATCGGCGAGCGGCTGTTGTCCGGCTACACCCCACTGCGGGTCGGCACTCCACCCGCCCTGCCCGAGCCGCCGGGAGAGGGGCCGGCCGTCGAGATGCTGCTCACCGGCCGCGAGGGCTGGGACGACGGTGAGATCCAACTCGACCCGGTGACCGACGCCCGCACCCCAGCCAACCAGCTGGCCGAGGCGCGCTTCCTCGCCGCGCGCCTGCGCGAGCTCGCCGAGCAGGGAGTCGAGCGCGGCGCGATGGTGGTGCTGCTGCGCGCCTTCACCCGCCTCGACGCGCACGAGGACTCGCTGGAGCGCGCCGGCCTGCGCCCCTACGTGGTCGGCGGCCGCGGCTACTGGTCCCAGCAGCAGGTCGCCGACGTCTGCGCCCTGCTGGCGACGATCGCCAACCCGCTCGACGACCAGGCGCTGCTGGGCACGCTGGCCTCGCCCGCCTGCGGGGTGACCCCGGACACGCTCTGGCTGCTGCGCGCCGCGGCCGGCAGAGGGCGGCAGATCTGGCCGACTATCGAGCAGGCGACGGGGCTGGGCGAGAGCGAGGGGGTCAACAGCGAGCGCCTCGAGCAGATCCCCGCGGAGGAGTTGCGATTGCTGACGAGGTTTGCCGAGACGCTGACCGGGCTGCGCCGCCGCGCGACCTCGCTCTCGCTGCCCGGCCTGATCGACGCCGCGGTCACCGAGACCGGCTACGACCTCGCGGTGCTGATGCGCCCTGCCGGCGAGATGCGCTTCGCCAACGTGCGCAAGCTGATGCGCCTTGCCGCCGACTTCGAGAGCGCCGAGGGCCGCGACCTGCGCGGTCTGCTCGACTTCCTCGCCGCCCGGGCCGACGCCGATGCCGACGCACAGGCGGCGACCGCGGTCGAGGGTCACGACGGGGTGCGGATCATGACCATCCACAGCGCCAAGGGCCTCGAGTTCGACGTGGTCGCGATCCCCCACCTCTCCCGCGGCCTGCTGCCCTCGACCCGAACGCCACTGCTCACCCTTGGCCGCGAGCAAGAGGAGCCCCGGGTGGGGATGCAGCTGCGCCGGCTCGGCGCCCGCGGGGTCAACCTCTACGCCCAGCGCGAGCTCTGCGAGGAGGCCCAGGTGCGCGAAGCCGAGGAGGAGCTGCGCCTCTTCCATGTGGGGGCGACGCGGGCGCGCCAGCGGCTGCTGCTGAGCGGCGTGATTAGCCCCTCTCCCCCCTCCCGCGAGAGCCACGGCAAGGCCGTGATCGAGCGGATCGCCGCCGCTTTCGAGATCGATCGCGAGCAGGACTCGACGATCGCGATCCCGGCGCCCGAGCCGCGCCCGGGCCTGGAGACGACCTTCGGCCCATCCGAGATCGCGGTGCGGCTCAACCTCGCCTCGGCCGAACGGGCGCAGGAGCTGACCGTGGTGCGCAAGCAAGCCGGCGACGCGCGCGACCCCGGCGTGGGACCGGCGCCGCTGGTCGCACAAAGGCAGGCCCGGCCCGCGCGGCGGCCGCTCTCCTACACGGCGATCTCCGCCCACGGCGAGGGGCCTGCGGAGTGCCCCCCCGACAGCGACCGCGCCCTGCGCGAGCAGGTGAGTGAGGAGCGTGCCGACGCCGACGGAGGTACCGCGCGCGGCATCGGTGTCCACGCTCTACTCGAGTGGAGTCAGGCGCACGGGTGGCAGGCGCCGGACGCGGGATTGGTCCAGCGCATAACCCGATCGGGCGAGATCGGCGAGTCCGAGCTCAGCGAGGAAGCGCTGCTGGCCCCGTTCGAAGCCTGGCTCGGCTCCCGCTTCTTCGCCGAGCGAGTGCGGGGCGCGAAGAGCCGAGCCGAGGTGCCACTGTTGATCGAGGTCGCTGGCACGGTCCTGCGCGGCTCGATCGACCTACTGGTCGAGCGGGACGGCGAGCCGCCGCTGATCGTCGATTACAAGACCGACCGCCTCGACGGCGAGAAGATCGACGCCCACCTGTCCCGCTACGAGATCCAGCAGGCGATATACGCGCTCGCGGTCGCCGAAGCGCGCGGCGTCGACGAGGTCGAGCTCGCCTACGTCTTCCTGGAACGTCCCCAGGAGCCGTTCGTAACCCGCTGGGGATCGAGCGAGATCGCGACGGCGCGAGAGAAGCTCGAGAAGGCGATCGTCGCCGTCAGGGACGCGTGATCAGGCAGCACCGGGCTCGGCAGAGCTGGCAAGCTTGGTCGCCAGCTCGTCCAGCTTGAGCTCCTTCAAGCCCTCGCCGACAGCGTCAAGCTCGGCCGTGCAGTAGGTGACCAGGTCGCGGCCCTCGCCGCAGAGCTCGAGCGTCTCGCGCAGGCCGGCCTGGCCGGAGTCGAGCCGATCGATGATCTGCTCCAGCCGCTCCACCGCCGCCTCGTAGCTCTCGGGTTTCTCACTCACTGGCTCTCCTCGATCTGGGCGCCGACGGTGCCGTCGGCGAAGCGCAGTCTGACGCGCTCGGCGGCGCTTGCGGCACTCACATCGGTGACGGGCTCCCCCTGCCGGTCCTCGACCAGCGCGTAGCCGCGCTCCAGGGTGCGCTCGGGTTCGTGGGCGCGCAGCGCCACCTCGGCCCGGCGCAGGGCCGCACGGCGCCGCTCCATTTCGGCGCCGGCGGCGCGGCGCGCGGCGCGCTCCAAGACAACCCCGGCGACCCGCCGCTGGAAGCCGAGGCGCTCGGCGACGCCGCGTTCGGAGGCAGCACGGATCTCGCGCGTCTTCTGGTTGAGGGCGAGCCGCTCTCGCCTCAGCGCCCGGGCGGGGCCCCGCGCCAGAGCGACCAGGTGCGGCGTGCGGGCGCGCACCGCTCCATCCGCCGCCCGAGACAGCACGGCGACGCTGCGCTCGAGGCCAAGTCGAGCCATCCCGCAATCGAGCGGCACGGCGGCCTCGGCAGCGTGGGTCGGGGTCGAGCAGGCGACGGCGGCGACGTCGTCAATCAGGGTCGAGTCTCGCTCGTGGCCGACGGCGCTCACCACCGGCACCCGCAGCATCGCCACCGTGCGGCAGAGCGTCTCGTCGCAGAATGCCCAGAGGTCGGCGAGGCTGCCGCCGCCGCGGGTGACGACGATCGCCTCGACCTGCGGCTGCGCAGCCAGGTCCTGAATCGCCGCGGTGATTGCGGGCGCCGCATGGCGGTCCTGTACCGGCGCGAAGGCCCAGACCACGGTGCCCGCCCAGCCGCGCCGCTCGAGGCCGGCCAGCAGGTCGCGACGAGCAGCGCCGCTCTCCGCCGTAACGACCCCGATCGTCTTCGGCAAAACCGGCCGCCGCAGCTGCCCCTGCAGCTCGAAGAGTCCCTCCGCCTTGAGCTGTTTGCGCAGCGCCTCGAGCCGGGCCAGCAGGTCCCCCTCGCCGGCGAGCCGCACGTGGGTGGCGCGGAAGGAGAAGCTGGGCGAGGCCTGGCCGCCGCCGGGGTAGTAGTCGGGCCCGCCGGCGATCACCACTTCGGCGCCGTCGCGCAGGGCGCCCTCTGGCAGCCCCGCTTTGTCGAGATCGTCGAGCCAGATCGCACAGGGAACCGCGCCCTCGCCGTCGCGCAGCTCGAAGTAGGCCTGCACCTTGCTGCGGCCGACGCCGGTGACCTCGCCAATCAGCAGGACTCGGGCCCGGCGCCGCATCTCCTCCTGCAGCTTGCGGGCGTAGCGCCCGACCGCGAAGGGACCGGGCAACTCCGGCGCCTTGGGGGCTACGTGGTTCGGTTCCAGCGTCTCGCCCACCGCTTCAGCTCACCGATCACCGGGCGCAGCTCCGCCCCCTTCTCGGTGAGGGAATAGGTAACGCGCACGGGAGTCCCCGATTCGACCTCGCGTTCGACCAGGCCCTCGACCTCGAGCTCGCGCAGGCGCTGGGAGAGCAGCCGGTCCGAGAGCCCCGGCACGGCCCGCGCCAGGTCACCGAAGCGCAGCGGCCCCTCGGTCAGCGCCGAGATGATCGCGCCGGTCCAGCGCTTGCCGATCAGCTCGATCGCCGCGTGAAAGTGCGGGCAGACGCCGTTACCGGCCTGATTTTGGGTCGTTGACCCGGCCTCCACGTAGTCCAGCGAGCTTACCGAACGTAAGTGACGGGCTCACTTAACTGGTGCATGGACCGGTGTCGACCGGCGCTAGCGGACCGCGCAGGGCTTCGTCGACGACCTTGTCGGGGACGGCGAAGCCGCCGGAGGTGCCCGTCGTAGTGGCGGCAAAGACGGTGCCGAGGACGCGACCGCGAGCGTCGACCAGGGGACCGCCGGAGTTGCCGCTGCGAACGCTGCCGCGCAACGAGGTGATCGAGCGTCGGATCGGCCCGCGCCCGTAGGAGTCCTCGCTGACCGTGTCGCGGGTCTCGCCGAGGCGCGCCGGGGCGATCGAGTAAGGCCCGTTCTCGGGATAGCCGAGAACCGCTCCGGCCGTGCCGGAGCTCGGGTCCGTGGCCAGCTCCAGCTGCGGCAGGTCGGCGTCCACGTGCAGCAGGGCGAGGTCGTTTTCGGGGTCGTAGTGAAGCGGCGTCGCCCGCAGCGAGGCACCCCCGGGCGTGGTCACCGTGGTGTCGTCCTCACCGGCGACCACATGGGCGTTGGTGACGATCAGCCCCGGGCCGGCGACCCATCCGGAGCCCTCGACGCCGAGCCCGCAGGCGGTGCCGAGCACCCGCACGACCGAGCCTTCCGCGCCCTCCACATCCGGATCGCGGGCAATCGCCGGGTCGGGCGCCGCCACCGGGGCCGTCGGCCCGATGATCGAGGGGGCGGGATCGACCCGGTCGAGCGCGTGCAGGATCGGCCCCGAGGGCGGCAGCACTTCGTTGAGGCTGCGCAGGATCAGGGAGCTCTGCACGTCGCCACGCAGCCGCGCGGTTCCCGGCGCGTGCAGGACGACCGCGCCGAAAACCCAGACCAGACCCAGCGCGACCGAGGCGATCAGGGCGGCGCCACCGGCCCCGTCGGCGAGGTGCAGGACACCTTTGCCGCGGATCAGGCGTGAGCGCAAGCCGAGGGCGAGCCCCTCCAGGGTGACCGCGACGAGGGCCCCGCCGACGAGTGCGCCGAGCGCGGCGCAGAGCGGCGCGTAGGGAGATGCCGAGCCCTGGTTGAGCACCAGCGGGGCGATCCGGCTGCCCACCAACGCCCCGACCCCGAAGCCGATCAGGGTGAGCGTGCCGACGATCAGCCCCTGGCGGTATCCCCAGAGGCCCAGCGCCAGGGTGAAGGCGACGATTGCCCAGTCGAGAACGGTCATCGACAAATGATGAGGGACACCCGGTCCCTGCACTACCTTTCACGAAAATGAACCCTCTTTCCCCGGAGGTGGAGCGGCGTCGCCGACTCATCACCCGCATGGCTCCACTCGCCCTGATCGGCTTCGTCGCCTTCGTCGTCGGCGCGATCGCCGGTAACTCTTCGCCCTCGCCCGAGAAGGAAGCCGCCAAGCGCTTCACCACGGCCTGGGAGAAAGGCGAATACGCCGCGATGTACAGCGAGCTGAACCCCGGGTCGAAGCGCAAGATCAGCATCAACGACTTCGTCATCGCTTATCGCGAAGCCGACCAGATCGCCACCGTCCGCTCGCTGGAAGCGGGCTCGCCGGGAGACACGAGCCCGGTGGAGGTGCCCGAAGAAAGCAGCGGGGCAGACAGGAGGACCGTCGTCTCCGTGCCGATCACGGTCAGCACCGTGGCCTTTGGGCCGGTGGAAGCCGAGCTCGAACTGCCCTTCGCCGAAGACGGCGTCGCCTGGGAAAAGCGGCTCGCGTTCCCGGGCCTGCACGAAAGCGAGCACCTGGAAAGTCAGATCGAACTCTCCCCCCGAGCGCCGATCCTCGCCGCCGACGGCACGCCGTTGGCCGAGGGCCCGGCGGAAGCGCGCGCCCACCCGATCGGCAGCGAGGCGATCGACGTCACCGGCGAAGTCGGCGCTGCCGAAGAAGACGAATTGGAAGCGCTCGCCCGCCAGGGCTTCACCCCCGACACCCCGGTGGGGGTTACCGGGCTGGAGCGGGCCTTCAACGCCCGCCTCGCCGGCAAGCCCGGCGGCTCGCTGCTGGCCGCAAGTGACATCGACGGCTCGACTCGCACGCTCGCCGAAGCCAAGCCCAAGCCGGGGGCGCCGGTGAAGACGACGATCGACACCGGCCTGCAGGAATCTGCCGTCGCGGCCCTCGCCGGCCGGGTCGGCGGGATCGCCGTGCTCGACGCTCGCAACGGCGATGTCCGCGCCCTTGCCGGCCAGGCGTTCTCGGCCCCCCAACCACCGGGCTCGACGTTCAAGATGATCACCACCGCCGCCGCCCTGCAGAAGGGGGTCGTCTCGCTCGACGACGAATTCGAAATCACCAGCGGCGTCAACGTCGGCGGCCGCTTCATCGAAAACGCCAACGGCGAGCTCTGCGGCGGCACCTTCCGCCAGGCCTTCGCCGAGTCCTGCAACGCCGACTTCGCCCCACTTGGGCCCAAGATCGGCAACGACGAACTGGTCGAGATGGCCGAACGCTTCGGCTTCAACTCGCCCCCCAGCCTCTACGCGCCGAGGATCATCGCCCACGTAAATCCGCAGGAATCGACGATCCCGACCGAAATCGGCGAAGAAGTCGACCTCGGCGTCAGCGCGATCGGCCAGGGCGAGGTACTGGCGACCCCGCTGGAGATGGCGAGCGTGGCGCAGACGATCGGCAACGACGGCGTGCGCGAGCCAACCTCGATCGTCGCCAACTCGAAGCTGCGGCCTGACGCCAAGCCGGTGCGGGTGATCTCGAAGAAAATCGCCGACGAGCTGACCGAACTGATGGTCGGCGTGGTCACCGAAGGAACCGGAACAGCGGGCGCGATCTCCGAGGCGCAAGTGGCGGGCAAGACCGGCACCGCCGAGCTGGGGCCAAAGCCGGGCGAAGAGGAATCCGAACACCCGCAGCAACGCAAGGACGCCTGGTTCGCCGCCTTCGCCCCGGCCGAGAAGGCAAAGCTCGCGATCGGCGTGCTGCTGGTCGAAGCCGAAGCGGCGGGCGGCGAAGTGGCCGCGCCGGCGGCGTCCGAAGTGCTATCAGCCGGCCTCTGAGCCCTCAACTCAGTGTCCGCGGGGAAGCCTCAAGTAGCAGCCCCCTTCATGCGAGGGCAATGGCAGCGTCGGACCTTCGCGCGTCGTGGAAGGCAATGATGACGACTCGGCCCTCGGCCTCGATGTACATGTAGACGACGATCAGCCAGCCCCATGGACCGATCAACGCTCGACAATCCCGCCAGACGCCAGAGAGTTGCTTGCCCGCTCGCGGGAACTCTTCCAGCGTCAGCAGCGAGCGAGAAACGCGCTCCCTCGTGTCGGTGGGAAGCTGGCGGGTCTCGATCAGCCCGCGAAGCTCATCACGCGCCTGGCGCGTGACCTCGATCGCCGACATCGCCTACAGCTCGGAAAGCGGCACCGTCTCGCCGCGCCGAGCCTGCTCAATCGACTCCTGCGCCCGCTCCCAGGCGCCGGGTATCCCGTCGAGGATCTCAGTGATCCGCGAGGCATCCGGATCGGCTTCGTCCAAGGCGCTGGAAAGCAGTGAGCGAGCCAGGGTTCCCTCTTGAACGTGCGTGCGCTCGGCTAGGCTCGCCAGCTTCTGTGCGTAGTCCGGCTCAAGGGTGACGTTGATTCGGCGGTTTCGCTCGGTCAAGACTCCTCAGGGTACACGCAAGGGCACATGGTGTACATGAGCTCACGCTGGCCTGGAGCGGTGCCTACAGGTCGAGTTTTACTTCCGCCGGCCCTTCGGGGCCGGCGATGAAGAGCGTCAGCGGGCGGTTCTCCGAGGCGGTCGCAGGCAGCTCGAAGAGCACTAGGGAACCCTCGATCGGGCCCTGCTGCGGAGTTGAGTCCGGGGCAGGAATCGGTTCCTGCGATTCGACATCACCACCGAAGGGGAAGGCGTAGAGGCTTTCCGAGGGGATCGCGTCGTAGGTCTGCTCGTCGGCGTCTTTGATCGTGAACGATTCGGCCAGCTTCTGGGTGTCTTCGCTCTTGTTCTGGACTTCGAGGAAGACGCCGAAGTAGCTCGAGCCTTTCGGCAGCGCGGGCTGACCAACCAGGTAGGCCGAGTCCTCGTTGTCGTTGGGGTTGAGGAAGCGCGAGAAGACCACCTGGTACTTGAGGTCGCCGAGTTCGACGACCTCGCCCTCGGCGACGTCCTTGGAGTCGCTCGAGTAACCGCAGGCGGACACGGTCATCGCGATCAGGCCGAGCAGGAGGGCGGCAAGCAGCGGCAAGACGAGTCGGGTGCGGCGGGGCATCAGCGGCGAGAGCCTATAAGACCGGGCTCAGGGAATACCGGTCGCGTGGGGGTTACCGCCGGCGACGGCGACGCGCTCGTCCTCCAGGCCCCCGGCCTCGAGCAGCTCGCGCAGCCTGCGCAGCGCCTCGCGCCAGCGCCGTTCGTAGGGAATCGAGCCCGCTGAGAGCAGCTCGAGAGCGCGATCGACCGGGTTCGAGGGCTCGGTCCAGTAGGAGACGCGCACCCTGGTCAGGCCGCCCGGGGCCTCAGTCAACTCCCAGAGCGTGACCGAGGGGATGCGGTTGAGGCGCCCGCCGCGGCCGTGCTCGACCAAGCGGTGCGGCGCCTCGGTCTCGACGATCGTTGTGTCCATCCAGACCCGCCGCGGCCGCACGGCGATGCGAAAGCGCGCGCCGGCGCCGATCCCAGTCGGCTCGATCCGGGTGAGGTGGAAGTCGGTGAGGAAGTGATCGGTGAAGGCGGGCCGCAGGGAGAGATCGGCGATCGCCTCGAAGGCGCGCCGGCGCGGCACGTCAATCTCGATCTCTGCACTGACCGGGCCCATCGCGGCGCGATTCTATGCGCGTGCGGTCCTCGCGGCCTTCATCTGCGGGAAACCCCCGATGCGATGCCAAAAACCCCCGACTAGCATCGTCATGCGGAGGCGCCGGGTAGAGAGTCAGCGATCCCGGGAAGGAGTCAGCGATCACCGCCAGTCTCGGTACAAGCAGCGACCGCCTAACTACAGGAGAAACTCCCGGGGCGGGAACGTATTTCTGCGCTTCGTGCGGATCTCAGCTCTTCCTGCGCGAGAACGATCAGCTTCCCGATTGCCCGCGCTGCGATGCCGCCGAGTACCAGCGCGACTCGATCTTCGAGGCCCGACAGGACCACGGGCAGACCGCCGAAATGGCGCTCCCCGGCGCCGCCTCCACCCCCGACTGGCTGGAAGCGGCCCGGGAGAAGCTGCCGGGACCCGGTCGCTACATCGCGATGCGCGACGACGATGGGGAGATCGAGGTCTTCTCGGTCGCCCAGGGCTGGACCAGGATCGGGCGCAGCGCCGCCGCCGACATCCGCCTCGACGACCCCAGCGTCTCGCGCCGCCACGCCCTGATCGTCTTCGAGAAACCAGACTCGCTGCGCGTCCTCGACGATCGCAGCCTCAACGGCGTCTTCCTCAACGGCGATATCGTCGAATGGGGCCACTTCTCCGACGGGGACGAACTGGCGATCGGCCGCTTCCGCCTCTTCGCTCTGGAAGCCTAGCCCCGCTTTTCCGCAAATTCCGGCCACTCCGAGCCCTAGCATGGCGGCCATGGATCGGTACCCCAATCCTGGCGGTCCTCAGCCGGAGCCGCCAGAGGTAGCTGCTGACCGAGCCCGCGAACGCCTTCACACGGAGATCGAGCGTGTACGGTCGGGGGTCGAAGAGATGCTCGCCGATCAGGGAGGCGGAATCGACGAAAGCGCTCTCCGCCGCGAACTTGATGTCCTTCGCGAGGAGACCGACTTCCTGCTCAAGCGCCGCGTCCGCAAGACCGAGAAGCGCCTCAACAAGCGCATAGACAAGGCCAACGCCCGCACCGACGCCCTCGAACAGCGCCTGGACCAGGTAGAGCAGGACCGCCAACATGCCGAGTGGCGCATCCACACCAACACCGAGCAAATGCTCGACGGCCTCCTACAGGAGATCCGCGCGATCGCGGACCTCCTCACCCAGCGCTAGGCCGGTTCCGGTGCGCTTTATCCCCCTATGAGGAGGAAAAGGCGCACCGGAATCCAGAAGCTTCCAGGCAACCCGAGCATCTCGACCCTGAGCCGCGCGTAGGAGCGGCGGCAGCCCTCCCACGAAAGCTCAAGAGACCACGCCACGCACCACCAGGCACGCCCCAGCTGCGCAACGGCTTTCGGGGGAGGGCTGCCGCCGCTCCCCCACCGATCACTCAGTCGAGATGCTCGGGTCCGCCTGAACCTTGTGCGGCACGACCATCATGAAGTTGCCGGTGGCGTCGGCCGCGAGGCCAAGCACCCGCTCAGCCTCGTCGTCCTGACCGGTAGCCCGCAGTTCGCTGGCGTAAGCACCTAGGAGATCGTCGATGTCGAGGAGACCCTCAGCATCTAGGTCTTTGAGCTCCACCTTGGCTCCCTCTCCCAAGCGGCGCTTGATTGCCTCGGCGTCGATGCCGAAGGCGTTGTGGCGGACGTAGACACGGCCGCCGGTCATGCCGGCGCAAGCCCAGGGGCCGAGGTCGCCGAGCACGATCGCGCGACCGGAGGTCATGTACTCGAAAGCGAAGCCCTTGGCGTTGGCGCGGTCGACGACGCAGCCGCGACTGTCGTCGATCGCTTCTTCTGGTTCCCCGGCCAGCACCACGTCGGCGCCGGAGAGGCGGATGCAGAAGCGCGAGTCGGCCGAGCCCTGAACGAAGAGGCGGCCGCGCTGGGCGCCATAGGCGAAGGACTTGCCGACCGAGCCGTTGACTCGCTGGCCCTTGGCGCCCTTGCCCTTGAGCACGGCGATCGAGCCGCCCAGCATCGTCTTGCCGACGCCGTCCTGGGCGCCGCCCTCGATCCGGATCGCGACGCCGTAGGAGTTGAAGGCACCAAGGCCCTGGCCGGCGACGGAGCCGCCGTTGAACTCGAGGCTGGCGAGCACGTCGTCGTTTGACTCCGGCCCGTCTTCGAAGATCCGCGAGCGGGCGATCGCGCCGGAGAGCTCAGAGCCGAGCACGCGGTCGTTGGCGTCGGTAGCGCGGGGGAACTCATTGTGGATCGTGCGGCCGGAGCAGATGTCACCAGCAAGACCGGCGATCTGATGGGAGGCCTGCTTGGCCTCCATCCGGATCGGCCGGGCGACGACCATGCCCGCCTCGGCGCGCTGGTCTTCGCTCTCGGCCACGGGCAGGTCGATCGGCTCGAGGTCGAGGAACTCCTCCAGTGGCGTGATCAGCGGCGCCAGGTCGACCGTGTCGTGATGGGCGACTTGCTCGAGCAGGTCGTAGCGGCCGACCAGGTCCTGGGCGCGCTCGTAGCCGAGCGAGGCGACGACCTGCTTGACCTCCTCGCCCATCGCCTGGAAGAAGCGGGCGCAGCTCTCGGCGGCGCTGTCGATCTCCTGCGGCGTGAACTTCTTCAGCCCGTGCTCCTGAGCCTGCTCGACGGTCTCGATCTGGGTCGCGATGCCGACGTGGCAGGTGTCGAGCTGGCAGCCGCGGCAGATCGTGCAGCCGAGGCTGACCATCGCCAGGGTGCCGAAACCGACCCGGTTGGCGCCGAGGCAGTGCAGCTTGACGATGTCGTGGCCGTGGCGGTAGCCGCCGTCGGCCCAGATCTCGACCCGATTGCGCAGCCCGGCCTCCATCAGCGCCCGGTGCACGGCGCGGGTGCCGATGTCCGAGGGCAGGCCGACGTGGCGCAGGGCGTGCTGACGGGCGGCGCCGGTGCCGCCCTCGAAGCCGGAGAGGGTGATGATGTCGGCGCCGGCCTTGGCGATGCCGAGGCCGATCGTGCCGATGTTCGGCACCACCGGGACCTTGACCGAGACACGCACGTCGGGGTTGACCGTCTTCAGCTCGTCGATCAGCTCGGCGAGGTCCTCGATCGAGTAGAGGTCGTGGTTGTTGGAGGGCGAGATCAGGTCGGTGCCCGGCGCGGCGTTACGCGCGGCGGCGACCTTCTCGGAGACCTTCTTGCCGGGCAGGTGGCCGCCCTCGCCGGGCTTGGCGCCCTGGCCGATCTTGATCTCAGCCAGGTAGGAGGAGTTGAGCATCTCCGCCGAGACGCCGAAGCGGCCCGAGGCGACCTGCTGGCCGCGCCACTTGCGGTAGTGCCCGTACATGTCGCGGATCTCGCCACCCTCGCCGTTGACGCAGAGCACGTTGATCGACTTCGCCGCCTCGGCGTAAGCGCGGAAGGCCGGCTCGGACTGCGAGCCGAAGCTCATCGAGGAGATCACCACCGGGTAGTCGTGGTGGCCGATGCCGGCGTCGACGTCTGCCGGGTCGACCGGGTCACGATCGCCTTTGAGACCCATGATGTGGCGCATCGAGATCGGGCTCTGCTGCTCGAGGTCGCGGACTTTCTGCGAGTAGTCCTCGTAGGAGCCGGTGCCGTTGGCGGTCGCGATCGCGGCCTTGTAGACCTTGGGGTAGAAGCGGAACGTCTTCGCCGGTTTCGCGTCTTCGTCGCCGGCGAGCACGCGGGCGCGCTCGTTGGTGTCCTCGTCGAGGTCGGTGAAGCCGACGCCGGCCCGGTCAGAGGCGGCAAAGGCCTCGGTCATGAAGATCTCGGTCAGCTCGGGCTTGATCCCGATCGAGGAGAACTGGCGGGCGTAGCCGCGCACCTCGTGGATGCCGATCGTCGAGATCACTTTCTCCATGCCCTTGTTGAGCGCGTCGCAGAGGTTGGAGACGTCGGACTCGTAGTCCTCGACGCAGACCACTTCAACCATCGTGTACGGACAGACGCCGTTGGCGCCGAGGCCGAGCGCCAGCATCGTGTCGTGGACGTTGCGGATCGCGGCCGAGCGCAGCACCAGACCGCAGCGGCGACGCAAGTTCTCCTCGCCCGGCTCGACCTTGAAGCTCTTCAGCGCCTGGTCCACGGCGGAGGTGGCAAGGTGCGGATCGAGATAGCGGCGATCGGCGTCGTAGACGGTGCGATCGGTGAGCACGAGCAGCTCGGCACCGTCGCGGACTCTCTTCACCGCCTCCTGCTTGATCCGCTCGATCGCGCCGCGCGTCGTCTCCGACTCCAGCAGCGAGATGTCGACCACGTCGGCGCGGCCGCGGAACTCCTCCCAGAGGTCCTCGAGCAGGTAGGTGTGGTGCTTGCGGGCGATCGCCCGGTAGGTCTTGTCGGAGAGCGGCGCCAAGCCGTGGTGGCCGCCGAGGATCACCGGGAAGGCGGTCTCGACCGTGCCGGTGTCCTCGCCGGCGGCGCCGAGCGAGGGGCGGCGGCCGAAGACGGTGCGGGTGGAGAAGTGCTCCATCTCGCGTTCGCGGTCGATCGCCGGGTTGGTGACGACGGCGACCGTCTCCTTGAAGTAGTCGGCGAGATTCTGGCGCTCGGGCGAAAGCGCCGCCAGCGGCCCGTCGTAGCCCAGCGAGCCGACCGGCTCCTGACCGTTGGAGGCCATTTGCTGGACCAGTTTGACGTCGTCGCGCTGCCAGCCGAAACCGGCGAGGACGCGGTCGGTGACCTTGACCGGCTCCTCGGGCCCAGCGTCGGAGTAACCCGGCACCTCCTCGCCCTCGAGCGGCCCGCCGGTCTCCAGGGCACGGTCGTAGGCGGCGGCATCATCGGCGCCGTTGCGGCGCAGCCAGCTCTCGCGGACGATGCGCAGCATCTCGTCGTGCGGGTGCAGGGTCGAGCGCTTGTGCTCGCGGTCAATCTTCACCAGCGCCTTCTCGCCGGGTGCGAGCGGCTTCGGCTCGGCGACCATCGCGCTGACCGGGACGACGCCCGGCTCGGAGCTGAAGACGTAGTCGTCGCTGGTCTCGACCTGCCAGAGCGGGCGCAGACCGAGCGCGTCGGAGGAGAAGACGCATTCGTTGGCATGACGCGCGATCAGCGCCACGGGGCCCTGCGCGAACGGGCCCATCGCCTGGTGCAGGTACATGTAGAAGCGGTGCAGCTCCTCCGGCATGCGGCGGATCTCTTCGACGATCGGCGGCACCACCATCTCCATCGCTTCGGCGAGGCTGAGGCCGTCGCGGCTGACCAGGGTGTCGATCGTGCGGTTGAGGTCTTGGGAGTCCGAGCCATCGGTGTGGATCGGCACGCCGAGCATCTTCGCCTCCTGGCGCAGCTGGGTGATCGTGTTGATCTCGCCGTTGTGGCCAAGCACCGAGAAGGGCTGGACCCGCTTGAAGGAGGGCCAGGTGTTGGTCGAGTAGCGGTTGTGGCCAAAGCAGCCGATCGTCTCGAAGCGCTCGTCGTGAAGGTCCGGGTAGTACTCGCCGAGCACCTTCGGAGCGCCCATCACCTTGTAGACGCAGGTCGTCGCCGAGAAGGAGGGGACGTGGACGTCGAGCCGCTGCTCGAGCTCGATCAGGAGGTCAAAGAGGACGCGGTCGCGACGCGAGGCGTCGGCGACGAGGCCGGCGAGCTGCCAGAAGTGCGGCTCCTCCTCGCGCGCGGTCGGGCCGAGCGCCGGCGAGTCGACGACGCCGATGCGCTCGGCGAGGATGCGGAAACCGCCCTGGCCAAGCAGCTCGCGGGCGTCGTGCTGGATGCGCTCGAGGTCCTGCGAGCGCTCGACGAAGATGTGGGCGACGGCGAAGGCGTCGTCGAGGGTCAGCGAGGGGTCGTGACCGCCGGAGCGGACCTCCTCGGCCCAGATCTTGCGCGGCAGGTCGAGCAGCAGGCCGCATCCGTCCCCCTCGCCGTCGACGTTGCCGGCGCGATGGAGCATCTTCTGTAGGGCGGGGATCGCCAGCTCGATTGGCGCGTGGCTGGGCGTCGCGTCCTTGCGGACCGAGGCGTAGATCGCACAGGCATCCTTGTCCTCGACGCTGGGCGGCGAGACAAGCGGCCTGTAGGCACGCTCTGGCGAGTAGCGGACGGGGCTCTCGCCGTGAAGCTCACGGGACTGGGTATGGGACACGCTGACCTCCCGGTTTCCACGCCTTCTTCGAGCGGGCGCGCGACGGGTTGACGGGTCCGAGAATTATAGGGACGCCACCTAGCCCGTCGCGATAAATCGGCGTTTCCCTGCAAATAGGGCTGAAATTCGCCCTCGCGGCTAAGCCCAGCCGGCCGGCTCGAAGCCGCCCTCGGGCTGAACGCCAATCAGCAGCGCCGTCACCGGGCCCTCGGAGCGGTTGAGGATCGTGCGCGTCGCCGGCGGCTCGATCGAGGCGAAGGTACCGGCGGGCGCCGGGTGGTCCTCGCCCTCGATCCGCAGCACCGCCTCGCCCTCGAGGATCGCGTAGAGCTCAACCTGACCGCTGCCACTCTCATCGTGCTCGGGGATCTGCCCGCCGGGATCGATTTCGACCAGGTTGAAGCCGAAGGCGGAGGTTCCCAGCGCCTTGCGCGCCAGGCGCCAGGTCGAGTCGCCCGAGCCCTCCATCGACTCGAACTCATCGCGGTGCTTGATCGTGAAGCCGCCGGCCATCAGCGGCTCCAATCGGCTTCCGAGGCGTTGTTGGCGAGCACCTTGGGCTTGCCGCCCTTGTAAGGAATGCTGACCACCTTGTGACCGGGACCGGGTTCGAAGCCGCCGAGGCTGCCGAGCACAAGCTTGCCGTCGGTGGAGAGCGCGGCGCCGACGAAGCCGGTCTCGCGTTCTTTGGTCAGCGTCCGTTCCGCCCCCGTCTTGGGGTTGACCGTGACGGCGTAGGTCGTGTCCTGGCCGCCGAACTCGGCGAGCAGCTGCTTGCCGCTGGCCGACCAGGCGGTTGGGCTGAGGCCCGAGAGCAGCGGCCCGACCTTGGTATGGGTAAGCCGCTTGACGCCCTTGCCGTTCGGATTCATCAGGAAGAGGTCGTTCTTGGGGCCGTACTTGCGGCTCTTTTCACCGAGGTGCTTGACGAAGACGATTTTTTCGTTCGGACCCCAGAGCGGAGTGAGGGAGCGGTGGTCAGTAGTCAGCCGCTGCGGTTCTTCGGCCGCCACGCCAACGGCTCCGGGGGGAAGGATGTCGATTCGGTAGATGTCGCTGCGAGGCGGGAAATTTTCGTTCGGCGCTTTGGCGTAGACGAGCTGCTCGCTGCCTCCGGGGGCAAAGCTGACTCCAGAGAAATACCCCTGGTCGATTGTGTGCTGCTCCCCGCTGGCGAGGTCGACCGTGACCAGCCGCTGCTTGCCGACCTCGGGGCCGCGCAGCACCGCGATCGTGCTCGAGTCAGACGACCAAGCGAAGACGAAAGGGTCCTGCCAGCCGCTCAAGAGCTTCTGCGGAGCGGCACCTGCCGCAGGTGCGACCATCAAGTCAGGCGGCTGGCTGCCCTCGCCGAGGCGGTAGAAGACGATCGTCTTCCCATCTGGAGAGACGCGCGGATTCGACCCCGAGCCGACCTTGCGCGCCGAGGAGCCGTTGTCGTTGGCGACGTAGACCGTCGGGCTGAAGGGATTACGGGTAAAGACGAGGGCCGCCTGTGAGCTCGCTGGAACGGCGAGAACCACAACGGCCGCAAGCGGCAAGATGGCGGGTCTCAACCTTTGCCACATACCCCGATCCTAGTCGCTATGACGGCGCTGAAAGCAGGACAGGCTAAGCGGCGATCGGCACACCGACTTCAAGCCTGACTACGCGATCAGGGGCGGCGAGCGCGGCCTTCGCGGCTGCCATCAAGACCGGACCTTCCAGGGCATACCGATCCGCCACGACATCGAGAAGCTGAAGGTGGGTGGCGGGGCTCAACAACTCGATATCGACCAAGCGCCCATCGGCGAACCCCACCGTGCAGTAGCTGTCGTGAACCTGCTCTTGATGCTCGTAGCGATCGAATGCGACGAGCCGGATATCAAGGGCATCGGCCTCGCTGTCGTAGTCAACTCGCATCATTTCCTCTTCTCGTGGATTGTGACGATCAGGCCGGGCTCGTCAAGGGCCACGACAACTCGCACATGGATACCTCGGAGAACTCCAGAGTAGAGCGGCCTTCCGTCCTCGTCTGTCTCGACTTGAAGTGGATCGTCAATCAAGCCTTCCACTTCCGCCAGAGATGTCCCGATGGATCGAGCGCGATTCTTGGCGTGGCGTGTCATGCGCATTGCCCCCTAAGGGCTCAGCACCACTGTCTCGTCCCCCGCGATCTAAAGCTCAGGCACGTCAGCCCCGTGGGGGCTGAAGGGGAGGCGGCGGACCTCGGCCCAGCCGGCGCAGCGCTGCTCGAGGGCCTCGGCGACTCCGCCGGCGTCCTGCCAGGTGGTCCAGATAAGGACGGTGGGGCCGGCGCCGGAGATCGTCGCGCCGAGGGCGCCCAGATCGGCGGCACCGTCGACCAATTCCATCGAGCGCGGATAGAGCTCACGGCGGTGGGGCTGGTGGAGGCGATCGAAAAGGCCGGCGGCGACGAGGTCGAGATCGGCGGTCTGCAGGCCGAGGACGAGGCGCGAGGCGGCGGAGACGTTGGCGACCGCATCGGCAAGGGGAACCTCGGCGGGAATCGCCTCGCGAGCGCGCTCGGTCGAGACCTCCTCGGCCGGGATCACCGCGATCCCCTCGAGACCGCTCGGCGGATCGAAGCGGGCCGCGCTCGGTAACTCACCATCCCCCGCGCCGCAGATCACGAAGCCGCCGTAGATTGCCGCCGCGACGTTGTCGGGGTGCCCCTCCAGCTCCGTCGCCTTGACCAGCATCTCCTCCTTGGTCAAGGCCAACTCGAAGAGGTGATCAGCGGCAAAGAGGCCGGCGACGATTGCCGCCGCGCTCGAGCCCAGCCCCCGCGCCAGCGGGATCTCGCTTTTCAGCCGAAAGGCAATGCCGTCGGCGGAATGCAGGGTCTCGAAGGCGCGCACGATTAGGTTGTCGCGGCCGGTGGAGACGTCAAGCCCGCCGGGATCAAGTGAGAACTCCCCGGTCTCCTCGACCTCCAGCTCTAGATACAGCGAGACCGCGGCTGCAAGCACGTCATAGCCCGGGCCGAGATTGGCCGAGGAGGCGGGGACGCGGACGAGCCGGCGGCGAACGGTCAATCGAATACCGCGCGCTCGACCGCGCTGAGGTCGTTCTCGCAGTTGAGTACCGCAGGCGCTTTGGAGAGAGCGGTGTCGGGGTCCTTGAGGCCATGGCCGGTGAGGACGCAGACGACCGTCTCCGGCGGCGGCTCGCCCTCGACCGTGGGCAGGCCATGGGCGAGCAGGCCGGCGACAGACGCCGCCGAGGCGGGCTCGCAGAAGACCCCCTCACCGGCCGCGAGCCAGCGATAGGCATCGAGGATCTCCTGATCGGAGACGGCGGCGACGCGACCGCGCGAGGCGGTGAAGGCGTCCATCGCCTCCTCCCAGCGGGCCGGGTTGCCGATCCGGATCGCCGAGGCGACGGTCTCGGGATTGGCGACCGGTTCGCCGCGGACCAGCGGTGCGGCCCCCTCAGCCTGGAAGCCGTAGAGGATCGGGGCGGTGCCGGCCTCCTGGAAGCCGCGCCAGTAGGCGGTGACGTTGCCGGCGTTGCCGACCGGGATCGCCAGCGCCCCTGGCGCCTCCCCAAGCTCCTCGATCACCTCGAAGGCGGCGGTCTTCTGGCCTTCAATCCGGTGCGGGTTGACCGAGTTGACCAGCTCGATCGGGTGCTTGTCGGCGAGCTCGCGGACGATCCGCAGGGCATCGTCGAAGTTGCCCTGCAGGGCAACGACACGGGCACCGTGCATCAGCGCCTGGGCGAGCTTGCCGATCGCGATCTTGCCCTCGGGCACGATCACCGCCCCGCGCATTCCCGCCCGCGCCGCGTAGGCGGCGGCGCTGGCGGCGGTGTTGCCGGTCGAGGCGCAAATCACGGCCTCGGCCCCGCGGCCCTTGGCACGCGAGACCGCAACGGTCATGCCCCGGTCCTTGAAGCTGCCGGTCGGGTTGGCGCCCTCGAACTTGAGGTAGGCGCGGGCGCCGATCCGCTCGGAGAGCCGCGGCGCCTCGACCAGCGGCGTCGAGCCCTCGTTCAGGGTCACCACCGGGTCGCCGGGCTCCAGCGAGAGGCGCTCGCGGTAACGCTCGATCAGGGGTGCGGGGCTCAAACGAACTCCTCTTCGATCACCCGGATTGAGCGCGCCGGAGAGCGCAGCACGTCAAGCTCCTCGATCGCTTTGAGTGCGGCCGAGAAGCGCGACTCTAAGCACTCGTGGATAACCATCACCAGGCGCGTGTCCTCACCGGTCCCACGCTGGACGACGCTCTTCACCGAGACGTCTTTGTCGCCCAGCACCTGGGCGACGCTGGCCAGCACGCCGGGGCGATCGGCGACCGCGAGGTGGAGGTAGAAGGAGGAGGTGACGTCGGAGACGATCGGCAGGCGCTCGCGTGTCTCGTGCACGGGGGCGTCGCCGCTGAGGATCGAGACGACGTCGCCGAGCACGGCCGAGGCGGTCTGCACTCCCCCGGCCCCCGGCCCCGACATCGTCACCTCGGTGATCTCCGGCGCCTCGACCATGACGGCGTTGAACGGACCCCCTACCGGAGCAAGCGGGTGGCCGCCGTAGAGGAAGCAGGGGAAGACCCGAACGCTGATCCCTTCCGCGCGCCGCTCGGCGACCCCGAGCAGCTTCAGCGAGAGGCCGAGCTCCTTGGCGTAGGCGAGGTCATCGAGCTCGACCTGTTCGATGCCCTCGTATGAGACTTGGTCAAGCGTCACTGGGGTGTGGAAGGCGAGCCGGGCGAGGATCGCCATCTTGGCCGCGGCGTCGGCACCGCTGACGTCGGCGGTCGGGTCGGCCTCGGCGTAACCGAGCTCCTGGGCGCGGGTGAGAACGTCCTCGTAGGAGGCGCCGCTGGCGGCCATCTCGGTGAGGATGAAGTTGGTGGTGCCGTTGACGATGCCGAAGACCTTGGCGATCTCGGTGACGCCGAAGCTCTCCTGGATCACCCGCACGATCGGAATCACGCCCGCCACGGCCGCCTCGAAGCGCAGCTGCACGCCGGCCTCGCGGGCGACGTCGAAGAGCTCCTCGCCGTGCTGGGCGAGGAGCTGCTTGTTGGCCGTCACCACCGGGCGTTTTGCCCGCAGGGCAGCGAGCACGTAGTCGCGCGCCGGCTCGGTGCCGCCGATCAGCTCGACGATCAGGTCGGAACCGGCGAGGATCTCGTCGAAGTCACCCCCCTCGCGGGTCAGCACCCCGGTGATCTCCGGCCGGCGCCCGGTCGCCGCCTTGACCGCCTCAGCCCGCGCCTCGACCAGCTCGGCGAAGGCGCCACCGACCGTGCCGCGTCCCAGCAGCCCAATGCGAATCGGGTCAGACATCAACGTCGCGGGAGGTGAGGTCGTCGTAGGTCTCGCGGCGCACGACCACGCGGGCGTCGCCATCGCGACAGAAGATCACCGGTGGTCGCGGCACGCCGTTGTAATTGCTCGCCATCGCGTAGCCGTAGGCGCCGGTGGCAGGCGTGACAAGCACGTCGCCGACCGCCGGCGAGGCGAGCAGGGCGTCGCGGACGATGATGTCGCCGGACTCGCAGTGCATGCCGGCGATCGTCGCAGTGCTCTCGGCCGGTTCGGCGGCGCGATCCGCGATCAACGCTTCGTAGCGCGAGCCGTAAAGCATCGGCCGCAGGTTGTCCGACATGCCACCGTCGACGGCCACATAGGTGCGGATGCCGGGGATCTCCTTGACGGTGCCGACCCGGTAGGCGGTGATCCCGGCGTTGCCGACCAGCGAGCGGCCAGGCTCGATCAGGATCTTCACCCCGTCGCCGAAGACCTCGGCGACGCCGCGCACCTTGACGTCGATGTAGGCGTCGATCGTGGGTGGCTCGTCCTCGGCCGTGTAGGCGATGCCAAGGCCGCCACCGACGTTGACGATCTTGCACCAGTCGCCGGCCAGCTCGCCAATCGCCCGGATCGCCAGCGTGTAGGGCTCGAGCTCGAAGATCTGCGAGCCGATGTGGGCGTGCAGGCCGGTCAGGTTGAGTACGTCAGAGGAAAGGACGCGCTCGATCGCCCGCGCCGCCAGACCATCCTCGAGGCCAAAGCCGAACTTCGAATCGAGCTGGCCAGTCTGCACATAGGTATGGGTCGAGGGCTTGATCCCGGGCGTGACGCGCACGAGAACATCCTGGGGCTGCTCGAGCAACCGCTCGCAGCGATCGATCTCGTCGAAGGAGTCGAGGATCAGGTGGCCGACGCCGGAGCGGGCGGCAAAGAGGATCTCCTCATCGCTCTTGTTGTTGCCGTGCATGTGGATGCGAGCGGGGTCGAAGCCGGCGCGCAGGGCCATGTGCAGCTCACCGCCCGAGGCGACGTCAACCGAGAGTCCCTCCTCAGCAAAGAGCCGGTAGGCAGCCGTGCAGGGCAGTGCCTTGCTAGCGAAGAGCACTTCCGCGTCGGCGCCGCGTCGCTCGAAGGCCGCTCGGTAGGAGCGGGCACGATCGCGCATGTCGTCCTCGGCGTAGAGGTAGGCCGGCGTGCCGAACTCAGCCGTCAGTTCGACGACGTCACAGCCGGCGATCTCGAGATGACCGCGCTCGTTGACGCGGCTCTTGCCGGGGAACACCAGTGACCCCTCGATCGGGTCCGCCACCGCCCCGGCCTGTGCGCGCTCCGCCATAGGCGGGCATTGTGACGGTTGAAAGGGAAGCGGCGGCTAGTGGCCGGCTATTTGCTGCCGCCGAGCAGGCCGCCGACCCCTTTGACGACTTCGTCGACGGTTTTCCCAACCGTCGATTCCGGGCCGGCAACGCTTTCGACGACTTTTTCAGTGGTTTCGGTGACGCCGGTGCTGCCGAGCGCGCCGCCGGTGGCTTCATCAACGCCTGAGACCGTTTTGTTGACCGTGCCGGTGACAGCGCCGGAGGTCGTTTGGCCGCCGGCTTCCGTCGTGCTCCCGGATCCTCCCCCGGCACTCGGGTTGGAGCCGCCGCCCCCACCGCCATTACCGCCTCCCGAAGCGGGGCTGGAGCTGGCTGAACCGGCTGGAGAGGACGAGCCGCTAGGCGCGGTCCCCCCCTGTCCTCCGGTGGCCCCGGGCGACGGCGCTTCCGCTGTCGGCGAGCCGGTCGTGGCCGTTGGCGATGCGTCGACGACGGTGGCCTGGTTTCGCCGTGCGCCGGCGGAGCCGTTATTGCGATTGCGCGCTGCGCCTCCGTTCGCGACTCGCCCGGTGATGGCACCGCTGCCGGCCGCCCCCGCCGGAGGAGCGGCCCCAGCGCCGGGGCTCGCGGGCCCGGCTGCGGTGCTGTCGTCACTGCCAATGCCAATGCCCGCAAGCGGCCAATCCCTCAAGGCCTGAAACGAGACGAGCAGAACAAAGGCGACCACTGCCGCGGCAACCAGCACGGTGCTGGACACCGCTCCCGCGAGATAGGTGTGAGCCTGGCGGATCATTTCTGGTGGCCTCCTCCGAGAAGGTCGTACCCAGACTGGCAGGGTCAAACCCCGCCGGCATACCAAATAATTGAATTTCCTAGGGAATTCTGAGTAAACGATACGAGGAGCCGGGGGACCAGCGTCTACAGATAGGCCATCGGATCGGTGACTTCACCGTCGATGCGCACCTCGAAGTGCAGGTGCGGCCCGAAGCAGTAGCCGGTGCAGTCGCTGTAGCCGATGATCTGGCCCTGGGAGACCTGCTGCCCGGCCGAGACGGCAAACGTCTCCTGGTGGGCGTAACAGGTCGAGAGCCCGCCGCCGTGGTCGATGCAGGTGTAGTTGCCGTAGCCGCCGCTGCTCGCCTCGGGCTCGGTGAAGATCACGGTTCCGGCAGCCGCCGCTCGGATCGGGGTGCCGCTGGGCACGGCGATGTCGATGCCGGGGTGGTACTCGTAGCTGCCGTTGATCGTGCGCGAGCCAAAGCCCGAGACAACCGCGCCGTCGACCGGCCAGATCAGCCCACTGCTGCCACCGCGAATCGGCCCGGCCGGCAACGGCACCGATCCGTAGCCCGCAAGCTGTGCCGCGATCTTCGCCTGGATTTTTGCCACCGAGCCATCCAGCTCCTCTTCGTGCGAGCGGATCTTCTTCAGCGCCGCGACGCGATCGCCGCGGGCCGCAAGCAAAGACGACTGTCGCTCCTGGACCGCGCTGCGAGCGCTCGCCAGAGCCTGCTCTTCGGCCGCGATCGAGTCACGCGCCGCTTCGATCTGGTCCTTGGCGCTACGCAGGCGATCGACCGTGCGCCTGACCTGGTCGCGCAGTTCACGCACGCGGCCGACGATTGCTTCGTCGTTGCCGCGGATGCGGTTGAGGTATTCGGTGCGGTCGATTAGATCGTCGTAGCCGTTGGCGCCGACGATGACGCTGAGCACGTCGGGCGTGCCGGTCTCATACATTGCGACGAGGCGGTCTCGCAGGGCGGACAGGGCGCGCTTCAGATGCGAGCGCATCTTGACCAGGCGCGTCTTCGCCACCTTCAGCTGCGCCACCGCGCGGTCGAGTTCCGCCTGCTTGGCGTTGAGGCGAACTTCAACCGCCGCCTCCTGTTTGCGCAGGCCCGCCACCTCGGTCGTCAGCCTGTCGATGCGATCGCCGAGCTGGGAGATCGTCGTCGAGAGCACGCCCGAGCGTTCGCGCACCTTGGAGAGCTTCGCCTCCTTGGCGTCGAGCTTCGATTCGAGATCTTCGGCGGGAGCGACACTGGCAGCGAGCAGCACAACCAGCGCCGCCGCGGCGACGAGAAACGCCGCCAGGGCAAGGCGATTTCTGACCATCGCCGCCGAGGCTAGCCAACTCAAGATGTCGCGACTTGCAGGGAATTCCCCTGCAAGTGGGCTTGCGATCAGGCCTGGGGCGAGGCGTTCTCGACGTGCAGGAGGTCAGCGGAGGCCTCCTCCTCCATCTGCAGCGTGGTGTGGTCGATCCCAAAGCGCTCGTGCAACAGCAGCTCGAGCCGGCGCCGCACCAACCCCGGATCGCACTCCGCACTGACCACCACGTGCGCAGCGAGCGCGCCAAATCCCGACGTCACCGTCCAGATGTGCAGGTCATGAACCGAGCGCACCCCCTGCTCCTCGCAAATCGCCGCGCCCGCAGCATCGACGTCAACCCCGGCGGGCGCCGCCTCCATCAGCACATCAAACGGCTCCTTGATCAGGCGCCAGGAAGAAAGCAGAATCAGCACCGAGATCAGGAGGCTGACGATCGGGTCGACGATTGACGAGCCCCCAGCGAGGACCACCGCGCCGGCGATGACAACCCCAATCGAGCCGAGCGCGTCGGCGGCGGAATGCCGCAGCACCCCCTCGAGATTGACATCAGCTCGCTCGCCACGGGCGAGCACAAGCGTGGCCGCGACGTTGCCGGCCAGCCCAAGCAAACCGAGTCCAAGCACCCCGCCCGCATCGATCGACGGCGGGTTCCCAAGCCGACCGATTGCCGCGTATGCGATCACGATCGCCACGGCAACAAGCAGCAACCCATTAACCAGCGCCGCCAGAATCTCCGAGCGCTGATAGCCAAAGGTCATCCTGCCCCCAGCCGGCCGCGCAGCCAGGGCGGCGGCGAACAACGCCAGCCCGATTGCCCCCACGTCGGAGAGCACATGCCCAGCGTCCGCCAACACCGCCAGCGAACCAGTGAGCACCCCACCAACCGCCTCGGCGACCAGCATCCCGACGTTGATCGCAAGTGCTATCCACATCCGCCGCCGGCTATCGCCGCGCCGCGCATCGAGAGAGTGCGAGTGAGCGTGCGAGTGCACGGCTCGGAGCTTAGAGAGCCGTCGGGGGTCTCTTCTCAGGAACTCCCGCGAAGCGGCCTGAGAAGAGACCCCCGACGGCTCCCCACGTTCTAGGCGGGAACCGGCTCCTTCTCAGATGACCTCTCTGCCATCGCCTCGTTGGCGACTTCCGCCGCGTACCCAAGTCGCTCGGCGTATTCCCGCGCCTGCATCCGCGAGATAACCATCCGCTGAATCTCCGCCGTCCCCTCGAACAGCTGGTAGATCTTGGCATCGCGGAACCACTTCTCCAGCGGGCACTCGCTGCTCCAGGAGTAGGGACCGACCAGGTCCATCAGCGTCGTCGTCGCCCACATCGTCACGTCGCCCGCCTTCAGCTTCGACATCGAGCCTTGGCCACCGCGCATCGGAATCCCGTTGCGGCCCATCCAGGCAGCGCGCTGGACCAGCAGTCGCGCGGCTTCGATCTCGGTCGCGACGTCGGCAAGAACCTGCTGGATGCGCTGCTCGCCGAGCAGCGGTTTGCCGCCTTCGGACTGGCCGTCGAGGTACTCGAGGGTCCACTCATAGGCGGCCTGGGCGATGCCGAGAGCCGAGGCACCGACCAGCGGGCGGGTCATCTCGAAGGTCGCCAGGGCGTCGGCGCCGCGCGACTTCTTGCCTTCGCGCCCGCGCTGCAGCTTGCGTTCCAGCTTCTCCTCGCCGCCGAGCAAGTTCTCGATCGGGATCCGGCAGTCCTCGAGCACGATCTCCGCCGTGTGCGAGGCGCGGATGCCGAGCTTCGACTCCTTCTTGCCCTGGCTCAGCCCGGGAGTGTCCTTGCCGATCACAAAGGAAGCCTGGCCGCGAGTGCCGAGGGCCGGGTCGACGGTGGCGACGACGACGTGCACGTCGGCGATGCCGCCATTGGTGATGAAGACCTTGGTGCCGTTGAGCACCCACTCGTCACCGTCGCGCTTGACCGTCGTCTTTAGGCTCTTGACGTCGGAGCCCGCCTGCGGCTCGGTGACTGCGTATGCGCCCAGCTTGATTTCCTCGCCGCTGCCGAAGCACTCGGGGACCCAACAGGCGATCTGCTCGGGGGTGCCGGAGGAAGCGATTCCCGCCGCGGCGAGGCCGGAGCCCGAGATCGCCAGGGCGGTGCCAGCGCAGCCCCAGTGGAACTCCTCGGCCGAGATCACCTGCATCTGGCCCTGCTCGTCGGCGGCGGAGGCCTGAATGCTCTCGAGGCCGCCGAAGCCCTGTTTGCGCGCCTCCCTGATCACCTCCCAGGGGGTGCTCTCCTCTTCGTCGTGCTTGCGGGCGGCGGGCCTGATCACCTCACGGGCGAAGGTCCGACAGCGCTCCTTGTGCTCCAGCTGCTCGTCGGTCAGTGCGAAATCCATGGGTCCCTTCTTGGTCGGCGGCGTGTCGCGCGGTTGATTGACTGGTCAGTCAACCAGTCCCGGAAAGGTTAGCTGACCAGCCAGCCACCGCCCCGCCTGTACCGTTCCCGCCTTGGCCGGGAAACGCCCCATCAACGCCGAGGTGCCGGCGACGAAACCAGAGGATTCGCCCAAGAAGGAGCGGGCGACCCCATCACCCCCGGCCAAGCCGGCAGAGCCGGACGCCAAGCAAGCCAAAGCAGTCACGCCGGACGCGCCTAAACCCGCACCCGCTACGCCTCCCCCGGCAGCGGTCAAGCGAAAGCGCAAACCGATCCCGACAGCGCTGAAGGCAATCGGCGGCTTGGTCCTGGTCGCGCTGGTCTTCCTGATCGCGGCGGTGCTCGGTGGCGGCGGCTCGAACAAGCGAGACGAAAAACCGGCGCCGGCGCCGGTCCAGGCCACGCCCGAACCGGCGCCCGAAGAAAAACAGACCCCGACCGCCGAAGCCGCCGAAGAACTGGGCTACCCCTCGTTTGCCACCAACAACACGACCCGGGTCGGCGGCTCCGACGCCGCGACCACCGCAGCTGGCGTGGCGCTAGCCGTCTTCCCCTCGGCCAAAGTCGCGCAAAGGCCCGCGGCGGTCACCCTGGTCGACGAAGGCGATTGGCAGGGCGCGGTTGCGGCGGCGGTGCTGATGTCGGCCCCGGTGCGGGCGCCGCTGCTCGTCTCCTCGGGCAGCGACCTTCCCGACCCCACCTCCCAGGCCCTCGACGCCCTCGATCCGCAGGGAAGCCGCGCAACCGACAAAGCGCAGGCCTTCGCGATCGGCAGCGCTGTCACCCCAGAGGGACTGCGAACGACCAAGGTGAAAGCGGCGAACCCGGCCGCCCTCGCCGTCGCCATCGAGGCACTGCGTAACAAACTGCTGGGGGACGCTCCACGGCACATCGTCCTGGCGCCGGAAGACGAGCCGGAATTCGCCGCGCCGGCGGCGGCCTGGGCCGCCCGCTCCGGCGACGCCGTCCTCTACAGCGGCCCCGGCAAGCTCCCCAAAGAGACCGCGGGCGCGCTGAGCGCAGACCCGAAGACGCCGGTCTACGTGCTCGGGCCGTCCTCGGCGATCTCCTCCGACGTGGTGCGGGAAGTGGCCAAGATCGGCAATCCGGTGCGGCGGGTCTCCGGGGAGAAACCGGTCGAAAACGCGATTGCCCTGGCCCGCTACGCGAGCGGGGGCTTCGGCTGGAACGTCAACGACCCCGGACACGGCCTGGTCGTCGCCCGCAGCGACGAACCGCTTGCGGCGGCGATCGCGGCGCCGCTCTCGGCCTCGGGTACCTGGGGGCCGCTGCTGCTCACCGATGACGCCGATACGCTGCCGAAAGCGCTGCGCGAATACCTGCTCGACATCAAGCCGGGCTACACCACCGATCCGACCCGCGCCTTCTACAACCACGTCTGGGTGATCGGGGACCAGGAGGCCATCGACGTGAACCAGCAAGCCGAAATCGATCAGCTCGCCGAACTGGCCAAGATCGGAGGGGGAGAAGAATGAGCGAGGCCGAGAGCCCCGACCTGCTCGGTGGCGGTCACCGGGTCACAGCCGAGGACATCCGCGCCCTGGCCGGCGCCTCCACCCCCCACTTCGCCCTCCAGGTCCGCAACCGGATCCGCCGTCTAATCGAGCCGCTGTCCGCCGACGATCCGGCTCGGCGCGAAGGAGAGCGCAAGATCGCCGAGCTCGAAGAGCTGGCCGAGCACAGCGGCGATCCCCGCGGCACGATGGGGATCTCCTCGCATTGAAATACCTCGCTCCAGGGGTCTGGCGGCTGAAGGAGTTCCCGGCGCCCTCGATCAACGTCTATCTGGCCGAGGACGCGCTGATCGACGCCGGACGACGCTGGGACAGGGGCCGCATCTTTGCCGAGATCGAGGGACGGGAACTATCGATGCTGGCGTTGACCCACGTCCACCCAGACCACCAGGGCGTCGCCAAGGATGTCTGCCAGGCTCGCGATATTCCGCTCGCTTGCCACGCCGACGACGTCGACGCGATGGAGGGAAGGCGCCCGATCCAGGAGGCGGCGCCGACCAATCCCTATAACCGGCTGATCAAGCGAATCTGGCAGGGACCTCCGCATGAGGTCGGCCAGGTGCTGAACGAGGGCGATGAGATCGCCGGGTTCCGGGTCATCCACGCGCCGGGACACGCGCGCGGCGAGGTGATCTTCTTCCGCGACTCCGACCGCGTGGCGATCTGCGGCGACGTGATCCGCAACATGAGCTACGCCACCGGACTCCCCGGCGTCAAGGAGCCGCCCGACATCTTCACCTACGACCCGCCCGAGAACCGCCGCTCGATCCGCAAGCTGGCGGATCTCAACCCGAGCCTGATCCTGCCCGGTCACGGCCCGGCGGTGACCGATATGGCGGCCTTCGAGCGCTTCGTCACAGCGCTACCCGCGTAGCTCGGAGCGGTTAATCCCTGTAAGTGCCGGGTATTGCCCGGACAAGGCCGCGAACAAAGGGGGGTCCATGGACGCCAAGAGGAGCAGGAGACCGTCAGCAGCAATGGTTGTTGCCGTGATTGCCTTGATCGTCGCGCTGGCCGGCACGGCCTACGCGGCACAGTCGATCAACGGTGGGTCGATCAAAAAGCAGACGATCGGCGGCGGCAAGCTCAAGCACAAGACGCTGACCGGCTACCAGATCAACACCAACAAGCTTGGGATCGTGCCCTCCGCCAAGCGGGCGGCCCACACTTATTGGGCAGTGGTCAACAACCCTGGTGGCGCCGGTAACGCGACCCTTGCCCGAGCCAGCGACCAAGGCATCACCGCGACCGAGGGCGGCGGCGCCGTCGCCGTGGTCTTCCCGGCCAACGTCAGCGGCTGCGCCAACGTCGCCGGGCGCAACAACGCCAGCACCACGGTGCCGGGTGCGGGCTACGCGCAGACCAACATCGCGCCGGCCAATCCGAACGCGATCGAAGTTCGTACCCGCGACGAAAAAGGCGCCGACGCTGACGCGGACTTCAACCTGATCGTCGTCTGCCCGTAACCAGCCGCGAGCCTCGGCTCGGCCCTATGCCACCAGCGGGGTCGAGCCGATGGCACGCAAGCGGCTAGGCTGGTCGCGTGAGCGACGAGATCGAACACGGCTTCAAGGAGGGTGACAAGGTCTGGGTCGAGGATGGCGACGGCAAGCACCATCCCGGCATCTTCGTCGCCGACAACGAGGCATCTGGCTGGTTCGGAGGCGGACCCAGCGCCTACGTCGTCCACCCCGAGGCCAAACAGGCCGAGGTCGTCTCAACCTTCCGCATCACCCCGCGTGACGAGTAGTCAGTCGGCGACTCGCGCGGCGGTCATGTCCACCCGCTCGCCCCGGAACGGCACGCCCTCAGCAATCAGGTGACGGCGCTGGCGCGCGCCCTTGGCCAGTGAGCCGTCGGCGCGAACCACGCGCCACCAGGGCAGATCGGGGTCGTCGCACTCGAAGAGCACGGTGCCGGCAAAACGCGGCGCCCCCGGCGATACATCCCCATACGTGCGCACAAACCCCTCCGGGATCCCCCGCACCCGCTCCAGCACCTCCCAAGCCTGACTTCGCCCTTCTGGGTGCATATCCACCCCAAACGGCAAAGTCAGCCAGCGGCGGGGCCGAAGGCGGTGATGATGCGGTTCTGGTACTCGCTCAGCTCTTCGGGCGAGATGAAGTAGGTGGGTGGGGTGAGGAAGAGGCCGTCGGCGCGCTTGGCCGTTGCTTCGACCCGGGCGCGGACCTTGTCGAGCGGGCCGGCGGCGCAGTAGGCCTCGACCATCTCGTCGCTGATCGCGGCGGGGACGGCGGCGAGGTCGCCGCGGCGGAAGGCCTCACCGGCGGCGACGGCGTTGTCGGCGAAGCCGTGCAGCTCCCAGAGCGGCATGTAGGTCTTCACCGTGGCGTAGAAGGAGATCGTGCGGCGGGCCATCTCGATCGCCCGCGCCTCGTCGTCGTCGATCGCACAGCAGACGGTAGGTAGGTAGTCGAAGCTGGAGCGCTCACGGCCCGAGCGCTTCAGCCCCTCTTCAAAGGAGCTGACCACGACCTCGTCGATCCAGCGCAGGCTCTGGATCGGGTGACCGATCAGGCCATCGGCTACATCGCCGGCCATCCGGCACATACCGCCCTGGACGCCGGCTGTATAGATCGGCACCGACTCCCGCGGCGCTGGGTGCGGGCGAATCCAGCCCTTGATGTCGATGTCGTAGTAAGAGCCCTGGTAGCGGATCGGTTCGCCCTTGCCCGCCTGCTGCATGATCAGGCGCGTCGCCTCGATCGCCTCGCGCAGGTGAGGAGCGGGCTTGCCGTACTCGGCGTTGTGCCAGGTTTCGTTGAGGCGCTTGACGCCGGAGCCGAGCCCGAGGCGGAAGCGGCCACCCGACATCTCGTCGATGTCGAGGGCGCTGATGGCGAGGATGAAGGGGCTGCGAGTGAAGGCCCAGGCGATCCCGGTGGCAACGTCGATGCGCTCGGTCTTGCCAGCGAGATAGGCGGCCTGTGTGACCGAGGAGCGAAAGAGCTCGGGCGCCCAGACGCACTCGACCCCGGCAGCCTCGGCGCGCTGGGTCTCGGCCTCGAGGTCGGCGACCGTGGTGCCGATCGCGGCGACGGAGATCCGCTCGAGCGCGCCCATGCAGCAGCCCGTCAGGCCGGGACCGGCGCGGCGTCGGCGAGGACGGCATCGGCGACGCGTTCGCGGTGCCACTTCGAGTCGCCGAACATCGCCGCGTTGGCCTTGCCGCGCTTGAGGAAGAAGTGCAGGTCGTGCTCCCAGGTGAAGCCGATCCCGCCGTGCACCTGGATCGAGGCGTCGGGGACGCGCCAGCCCGCGTCGGAGGCGTAGGCCTTGGCCATCGAGGCCGCCGTCGGCAGCGACTCCGGCTCGGCGTCGGCAGCCCAGGCTGCTCCGTAGACCGCCGAGCGGGCGTTCTCGGTCTCCAGCAGCATCTGGGCGCAGCGGTGCGAGACCGCCTGGTAGGCGCCGATCGGCCGGCCGAACTGCTGGCGATCCTTGGCATACTCGACGGCCATCTCCATCGTCCGCTGAGCGATCCCGGTCGACTCGGCGGCGAGGGCGACGCAGATCCTGTTGAAGACGGCGTAGTAGTCGGCTCCGGCAGCCGGCAGCGAGTCCTTCGCCGCGACCCCGACACCGTCGAAGCGGACCGCGTAGAGACGGCGGGTGGTGTCGATCGAGGTCGACGGAGTGATGGTGACACCGTCGGCGCCACGCTCGACCAGGTGGCGACGGCCGTCGGCGGTGGCGACGAGGAAGAAGTCTGCCGCCGCGGCGTCCATGACCAGGACCTTCTCGCCGTCGAGGACGATGCCCTCGCCCTCGGCGCGCGGCTCCATCGTGAAGCTGCCGATCGTCGCCTGGCCGCCCACGTCCCAGAGGGCGGGCGTGCCGCGCAGCTTGCCCTCGGCCAGCGGGCGCAGGAAGCGCTCGCGCTGGTCGTCGGAGCCACAGATCGAGAGAGCGAGGCCGGCGATCGTGTTGGAGAAAAGCGGCGAGGGGGCGAGCGCGTAGCCCATCTCCTCGAAGAGAACGGCTAGCTCGACGATGCCGAGGCCGTGTCCGCCCCACTCCTCCGGCAGCGCCAGGCCGGTCCAGCCCAGCTCGGCCATCTCATCCCAATCGGACTGCTCGAAGCCGTTCTCGCTCTCGGCCAGCTCGCGGACGCGATCGGACTTGTAGCGAGCGGCGAGGAAGTCGTGGGCGGTTGCCTTGATCGCCTGCTGCTCGTCGGTGAGGTCGAAGTACATGGTCGGCGAGCGCCCCTAGCGCATCCTAGGCAGGCCGAGCACCCGCTCGGCGATGATGTTCTTGAGGATGTCGGTGGTGCCGCCCTCGATCGAGTTGGCGCGCGAGCGCAGGAAGCTGTACTGCCAAGCACCGCCGGCGACGACGTGCTCGTCGCCGCGCGTCAGCGGTGCGTAGGCGCCCTCGATGTCAAGCGCCAGCTCGGCAATGCGCTGGTTGATGTCGGCCCACTGCCACTTACCCAACGAGCCCTCGGGGCCCGGAATGCCCGACTGCATCGTCTTGGTCAGGCCGCGGTAGGCGTTGAGCCGCATCGTCTCGGCCTCGATGTGGAGTTGGGCGATGCGCTGGCGGAAGACGGGGTCCTCGGCGGCAGTTCCGCCGTTGACGCGTGTCTCTGCGGCCAGGGCGCCGAGGCGCTTGAGGTTGTTGGCGATCTGGGCGATCGCACCGAAAGCGAGGCCGGCGCGCTCGTTCATCAGGGTTGTAATCGCGACCCCCCAGCCGTTGCCCACCCCGCCGACGATGTTCTCGTCCGGGATGCGGGCCTCGTTGATGAAGACCTCGTTGAACTCACCCTCGCCGGTGATCTGAACCAGCGGCTTGGCTTCGACGCCGGGTTGGTCCATGTCCATCAGGAAGTAGGTCAGCCCCTTGTGCTTGGGCGCGTCGGGGTCGGTCCGAGCGACGAGCATGCACCACTTGGCGTACTGGGCGAAGGTGGTCCAGACCTTCTGGCCGGTGACGACCCATTCGTCACCGTCCTTGACCGCCCGCGTTTTCAGCGAGGCCAGGTCGGATCCCGACTCAGGCTCGGAGAAGCCCTGGCACCAGATCTCCTCGCCGGTCAGGATCGGCTCCAGGTAGCGCTGCTTTTGCGCATCGGTGCCGTGGGCGATGACCACCGGGCCGCCCATCGCCAGGCCGAGCACGTTGGCCGGGCTCGGGGCCTCCAGCCGCGCCGCCTCGCCGACGAAGATCGCCTGCTCGATCATCGTCGCGCCGCGGCCGCCGTACTCCTTGGGCCAGGAGATCCCAGCCCAGCCGGCGGCGTGCATCTTCAGCTGCCACTCGCTGCGGAAGGCCATCACCTCCTCGAGACCGGCTTCCGGCTCGGGCCCGGGATGGTTGGCTTCGATCCAGTCGCGGACCTCGTCGCGGAACTGCTGCTCGGAGGGCGAGAGGGTCAGGTCCATCGGCCGCGGAGCATAGCGGCCGACTGGCCGTTCAGCCAGGACTTCAGCGGCTACTGCAGGCCGTGAGGCCGTATTCGCCGGCGATCCGGCTGGAGATCCCAAAAACGACGTCGCTGCTTTTGGTCACGGCCTGAGGATCCTGTTCCGCGGTTTCGACTCCTTCTTCGAGCGCGCCGATCATCGCGTCGATCCTTTCCTCGTCGCCGTCCGGAATGCCAAGCGCGCGCAGTTCCTTCACTTCCTGGCTGACGTTCGGCACCATCGCCGTCGTCACGATCTTGATCTGCTCGGCTTCGCTCACTTTGGTCAGGTTCTGCGGGTGTTTCAGGGCGGCGAAGATGGCCTTCTGCAGGCGTTCCGTGCCTTTTTTGCAGATCGCATCGGCCTTGACGATGAAGTCTTCTTTGGAGATCGAGCCAGCGGTGGTGCTGGAATCGCCACCGCCGCATCCCACCACCACAAGGGCGATGACCATCGCCGCAACAAAAGCCCCCCGTCCCGTACCCATACGGGAAATCTACATTTTCAGGTCCATCTGAGGCGGTCCGGCCAAGCAGATCAAGGACGCAGGGAGCGCGGCGTGCTCTGCACGCAAGCGACCGAGGACGCCGATATGCGCCGGCCAGACCGCCTCAGACGCGCTGAATCAAGGTTCCTGTTCCCAGCCCACCGCCGCAGCACATCGTCACCAGGCCCATCTCCTTGTCGGTGCGCTCCATCTCGTGCAGCAGGGTCGTGATCAGGCGTGCTCCGGTCGAGCCAAGCGGGTGACCGAGGGCGATCGCGCCGCCGTTGACGTTGACCCGGTCCATGTCGGGATCGAGCTCACGGCGCCAGGCGGCGACGACCGAGGCGAAGGCCTCGTTGATCTCGACCAGGTCGATGTCGTCCATCGTCATCCCGTTGCGCTCGAGCAGCTTCCGCGTCGCCGGGATCGGGCCGGTGAGCATGATCACGGGGTCGACGCCGACCGTGGTCTGGTCGAAGATCCGGGCCCGCGGCTTCAGCCCAAGGGCGTCGGCCTTCTCGCGCGTCATCAGCAGCACCGCCGCGGCGCCATCGGAGACCTGCGAGGAGTTGCCGGCGGTGATCTTGCCGTCCTCCTTGAAGGCGGGCTTGAGCTGGGAGAGCACCTCGATCGAGGTTTCGGGGCGGATGCCCTGGTCGGTCGAGTAGGTGTCGCCGTTGACCGAGAAGGGAACGATCTCGCGCTCGAAGCGACCCTCCTCGGTCGCCTTGGCGGCGAGCTGCTGGGAGCGCACGCCGAGCTCGTCGAGCTCGGAGCGGGGGATCTCCCACTGGTCGGCGATCATCTCGGCCGAGAGGCCCTGCGGGATCAGGTTGTAGCGCTCCAGCAACTCGGGCGAGAAGGGTGCGCCGTGCTCCTTCATCACCGAGTAGCCGTCGGCGAAGGAGATGTGGCCCATGTGCTCGACCCCGCCGCCGATCGCGACGTCGTGGACGCCGGAGGCGATCAGCGTCGCGGCGAAGTTGACCGCCTGCTGGGCGGAGCCGCACTGGCGATCGATCGTGGTCGCCGGCGTCTCGATCGGCAGGCCGGCCTCGAGCCAGGCGTTGCGACCGATGTTGACCCCCTGCTCGCCGAACTGCTGGGCACAACCGGCGATCACGTCGCCGGTCTCGGCCGGATCGACGCCGCTGCGCTCGAAGAGCTCACTGTAGGCCTTGGCAAGGAGGTTCGAGGGATGGACGTCCTTGTAGTAGCCCTTCTCCTCGTGCCCCCGCCCGATCGGGGTGCGCACGGCCTCAACGATGACGACCTCGCGGCCACCGAACTTGCCGTTTCCGTTGTCTGCCATCACGCCCTCCGATCGATTGACTGGTCAGTCAACCAATCGTACCTGGCGGCGAGAACCGGCCTGGGCTTGATAGGAACCCGCCCATGAACGGAAGCCAGGGGTACCAGAGTCCGGGAATCGCGGGAAGCGGCGCCATCGCCACGGGCCTAGCTGCAGTCGCGACCACAACCGCAGACGTGATCCTGCTGGCGCGCAGCGAGGCCTCTGCCTGGCGCGCCGAGGAGAAAGTGGTTGCCGCCTGCGCCAAGATCGACGGCGCCGAGCCGTCGCGCCTGCGGGTCACGACAGACCCCGCCGACCTCTCCGACTGCGACGTGATCGTCGAGGCGATCGTCGAGGAGGTAGCACCCAAGGGCGAGCTGCTCGCCCGGATCGCCGCGGCCTGCCCCAACGCCGACCTGGCGACGACGACCTCCTCGCTCAGCATCGCCGCGATCGCCGAGGCCGCGGGCGTAAGCAAGCTCTTCGGAATGCACGTCTTCAACCCAGTGCCGCGGATGAAGCTGGTCGAGGTCTGCTTTCCCGACGGCGCGGCGGGGGCCCGCGAGACGGCTCTCGCCTGGTGCGCGGCGCTGGGCAAGACCGCGGTCGAGGTCCCTGACCTGGCCGGCTTCGTCGTCAACCGCCTGCTCTTCCCCTACCTCTTTGACGCCGTCCGCTTCATGGAACAGACCGGCATGGAGGCGGGAGAGATCGACACCTGCATGAAGCTCGGCGCCGGCCACCCGATGGGCCCGCTCGCTCTGCTCGACTTCGTCGGCCTCGACGTCTGCAAGGCGATCGGCGACGCCCTCTACGCCGCCTCCAACGAGGAGTACCAGAAGCCTCCTAAGCTCCTGGTCGAGATGGCGGACGAAGGCAAGCTGGGCAGGAAGTCCGGCGCCGGCTTTTACTCGTACGACTAGCGCTTACCGGCGAGGTCCCAAATCACGTCGGCGGGCGAGATGCCCTGCTGGCGTGCCTTCAGCTCGATCTCTTCCCAGGGAAGCTCGGCCTCCGGAAGCTCGTCCCAGCGGGCCAGGTCGAGCGCCTCGACAGCGCCTTTGAGCGCTGGGCCGAGGTGCTCCTCCGAACGCAGCAGAGCCCGTAGGACTTCAAGCTGCTTATCACTCAATCGCACAACCCACATGCGATACCTCCAGGTTTGAATGGGGAACGCGGGTTGCCCGGAGAAGCTAGGAGTCGTGACGGACGGAACCGCTGATGCGGACCGCCTCGATGCGGTTCTCGCGCACCGACTCGACCCGGATCGTGTAGCCGTTGGCGGTGATCGTGTCGCCGCGCTTGGGCAGCCGGCCGAGCTCGCCGAAGACGTAGCCGCCGACCGAGTTGTAGGCATCGGTATCGACCGGCAGCTCGATGCCGGCGTCGGATAGATCGCCGAGCGAGACGTGGCCGCGCACAAACCACTCTCCGCTGGCGAGCTGGCGCAGGGCAGCGGCGCGAGGGTCGGTCTCGTCCTCGATCTCCCCCACCACCTCCTCGAGAATGTCCTCGACGGTGACGATGCCCACCGTGCGTCCGTACTCGTCGACGACCACCGATAGCGAGGTGCGCTGGACCTGCAGGTCGTGGAGCAGGTCATCGAGCGGGCGCGTCTCGGGCACGATCACGGCGTCGCGCACGACCGGCGCGATCTCGGCCTCGGGCCCGTCGCTCATGTAGAGCCGGGCGAGGCTGTTGTTGTGGACTATCCCCTTGACCCGGTCGGGGTTCTCATCCTCGATCACGACCAGGCGGGTGTGGCCGGAGGTGACGCAGCGCCGCAGCGCCGTCTCCACCGTCTCGGAGGAGTCGACGGTGACGACCGCGGGGATTGGCGTCATTACCTCGCGCGCCTCCTGCTCATGTAGGTGAAAGACGCCGCCGAGCATCCCCGCCTCGCCGGGATCGAGGGTCCCCCCGATTCGCGAGCTGTCGATGATCTGCTTCAGGTCCTCGGCCGTGTGCTTCTCTTCGATGTTGGTCGGGTCGACGCCGAAGAGGCGGACGATCGCGTTGGAGATCCCACTCAGCGCGAAGGTGACGGGCGCGGTGGCGATCCGGAACCAGTTGAGCGGTCGGGAGACGCGGCGAGCCGTGCGCTCGGCGTGGGCGATCGCGAGCATCTTCGGTACCTGCTCGCCGATCGAGATATGGATCGAGGTGACCAGAATGAAGGCGATCGCGACCGAGAGACCAACCGCGGCACCATGCGAGAGACCGCCGAAGATCGGCTCGAGCAGCACCGCCAGCGAGGGCTCGCCGAGGAAGCCAATGCCAATCGAGGCGATCGTGATGCCGATCTGACAGGCGGAGAGAGACTCGTCAATCTTGTCGAGTTGCTCGATCACCTCCTCGGCGCCGCTTTCGCCTTCCTCGGCAAGTTGCTCGAGCTTGCCGCGGCGACTGCGCACGAGGGCGAACTCGGCCGCGACGAAGAAACCGTTGATCGCAACCAACAGCAGGAGGAGGACGAGCAGCAGGGCGGTCATCGCCTATTTGGCCCGGTACTTCGGGGAAGGTCGTCGTCGGCCATTCGGCGTAGGCAATATAGCCATCCGCTCCCGCGGATTTCACGATAACTGAGATATTGCTGTTCGGATGCGGATTGCAAGCCTCGTTCCCTCGGCAACCGAGATGCTCTTCGCGCTCGGGCTCGGCGACAGCGTCGTTGCGGTCACCCACGAGTGCGACTACCCGCCCGCGGCGCGTTCGCTCCCCCACCTGACCAAGACCGTGCTGCCGGCCGGCCTCAGCGCCGCCGAGATCGACCGCACCGTGAAGGCGAGGGTGGCGGAGGGGCAGGCGCTCTATGAGCTCGACGAGGAGCTACTTGCCAAGGTCGCGCCGGATTTGATCGTCACCCAGGCGGTCTGCGCCGTCTGCGCGGTCTCCTACGAGGACGTGCTCGAGGTCGCGGCGCGCCTGCCGGGCGAGCCCCAGGTCCTGCAACAGGACCCGAGCACGCTCGGCGAGATGCTTGAGGACGTGATCCGCCTCGGCGAGACAGCCGAGATCGCGCACCAAGCGCACGAGTTGCGCGGCGAGCTCGAGGGTCGCCTGGCCACGGTGCGCGCCGCGGTCGCCGGAGCGAGCCTGCCGCGGGTTATCGCCCTCGAGTGGCTCGACCCGCCTTATGTCGGCGGCCACTGGATTCCCGAGATGATCTCGATCGCTGGTGGCGAGGACGTCGCCGGGCCACCGGGGCTGAAGTCGCCGGAAGTCTCCTGGGGCGCGCTCTCGGGGCTCAACGCCGACGTCGCGGTCGCGATGCCCTGCGGCTGGTACGTCGAGGACTCGCGGGCGCAGGCGCTCGCATACTGGGACCAGATCGAACAGCTCGGCGCGCGGCGGGTCTTTGCCGTCGACGCCGCCTCGACCTTCTCGCGCCCCGGCCCCCGCCTGATCGACGGCGTCGAGCTGCTCGGCCATCTGCTCCACCCCGATCTGGTCGACCCGCCGGGCAACATCGGTTTCGCCGAGGTGCGCGCCCCCAGCGTCTGGCGCGGCGCCGGCGGCTGAGTTCAGGCGACGGCCAGGGCGCCGACGATCGAGATGATCCCGATCGCGGTCATCGCAATCATCTCGGCGGGGAAGTGACGGGCTCCGAGCATGCCTCGCTCGCCAGCGATGATCAACAGGGCGCAGAGAACACCTGTGGCCAGTCCGCCCAGGTGGGCACCGATACTGATCCCGGGCACTCCGAAGCTGAACGCGAGATTGAGCAGGATGAGTACCCCGACGCTCGATGCAAGCGCGTCCACCCCACGCCCTCTGGCGACCACGAACATCGCCCCGAGAACGCCGAAGACCGCGCCTGACGCTCCGTAAGAGAGAGTGTCCGGGGAGAGCAAGAGCGCGCCAAAAGAGCCGGCCAAGAGCGAGACGACGTAGAGGGCCACAAAGCGCGGAGTACCAATGCCCGGCTCGAGGATACGACCGAGGAAGAAGAGCAGGAGCATGTTCCCGGCGATGTGCAGAAGGCCCTCGTGGAGAAAGGCGCTGGTCACCAGCCTGTACCACTCGCCTTCGCTTACGAAGGGTCCGAAGAGGCCGTAGTGGTAGATGAGAGAACTGCCGCTCACGTTGTAGAACCCACCGCCACCGGTGGCGATCTCGGCTAGGAACACAGCCACGTTGATGGCGATCAATACAAATGTCGCCGGCGCGGTCGTAGACAGCGACGCCTCACCGACCCCCCGCACCACCTTCGTGCGCTGACTGGCGCACTCCGGACAGCGCATCCCGACCGGCGTCGGGGTCATGCAATCGGGACAGATCGGCCGCCCGCAGGAAGAGCAGGAAACGGCGGTCTCGCGATTGGGGTGCCGGTAACAAGTCTCAGCCACGGGGATGAGCAGCCTACAATCGCCGCGCATGGACGGACCCAGCCCAGCCCGCCTCTACGCCACCGCGGTCGGCGCGGGACTCGTCGTGATCGGCATCGTCGGCTTCTTCTACAGCGCCTCGTTCGGCTCCCCCGGCGAGGTCAAGGAGGTCTTCGGTGCCTTTGCCGTCAACGGCTGGGACAACGTCCTGCACATCCTCACCGGCGTGCTCGGCCTGCTCGCCGCCGACTACGCCTCGCGCCGCTACTCACTCTGGCTTGGCGCCTTCTACGTCGGCCTCGCCCTCTGGGGATTCACAATCGGTAGTGGCGAGGCAATCCTCGGCTTCCTGCCAGTCAACACCGGTGACAACCTGCTCCACCTCGTCCTCGGCGCGCTTGGCGTGCTCGCCGCGCTGGGCACCCCGGTGGCGAAGAAGAAGACGACGAAGGAAAAGGGCTCTCCGGCTACGGCTTGATCCGGTCGGTCAGCGAGCGCAGGCCGCCCTTGGCCTGCTGTTTCCCGCGCCGGCGCAGCTCCATCACCACGAGCGCCCCCGCCGCGGCGCCGCCGGCACCAACCGCGACAACGGGACGAACCCAGTTGCGAGGGTCACGCAGGGCGCGCAGCTCGCTCTCGGAGAGCTCCTCGGCCCACTGCGAGAGCTCCTCGGCGGCGGCCTGCGTGACCGCGGCCAGGGTGTCCTCGACCCGTCCCGAGAGCCGCTCGGGCGGCTCGAGCGGGCGCAGCGCGTCGGAGAGCAGGAGCTCGACGTCCCAGTTGCCGGCCAGGCCGCCAGCGGACTCACTCATCGCCCATCTCCTCCTGCAGCTGCTTGATCGCGCGATGGATCAGCACCTTGGTGGCGCCGTCGCTGCGCCCCAGGGCACGGGCGATCTCGCGGTTGTCCATGCCGAGCGCGAAGCGCATGATCAGGGCGTCGCGGCGGTCGTCCGGCAGATGCTCGAGGTGCGCCATCACCTGGCGCAACTCCTCGCGCCCCTCGGCGATCGCCTCGGTGCCGTGGCGGGTGGCGATCGGGTCGGCCACCTCGAGTGAGGTCTGCGGCCGGCGCGAGCGATCGCGGTAGTAGTTGGAGGCGAGGTTGTGGGCGATGCGGATCAGCCAGGGCCGCAGGGGTCTGCCGTCGGACTCGCGCCGCGCCCGGTCGAAGTGACGGTAGGCCTGGAGGAAGGCCTGCTCGGTGAGGTCCTCGGCGTCGTGCTGGTTGCCAACCCGGTAGTAGGCGTAGGAATAGACATCGCGCAGGTGGGCCCGGTAGAGATCCTCGAAGGCGCGGTCGAGCTCCGCCTTGGCAGCCGGGTCGAGGCTGGCCGGCTCGACGTTCTCGCTCATGGGCCAAGCCTATTGCCATCCCTATCGCCATCAGGCTGCCTTCCTGGAGCGCTCGACCCGGCGCAGCCCTGCCACCCAGGTCTCGGCGTCGATCTCGCCGCGAATCAGGGCGGCCAATCCCGACAGCGCACTGGCGCTACCGCCGCTTGACGAGGTCGCCTCGGCAAGCAGGGGCACCGCGTCGAGACCCTCTGATGCCTGGCCGATCTTGGCCGGGATCTCGGCCGCGGGTGTGCCCCGGCCGAGCAGCTCGCCGGCGCGCCGGTTACGGCCGGTCGGGGCCATCACCGTGGCGGTCAGGTCACCGACGCCGGCCAGGCCCGAGAAGGTGCCGAGCTCGGCCCCCCGCTCGATCGCGTAATCGATGCACTCGCTCCAAACCTGGGCTGCGGCAATTCCCGCCGCGTTCAGCCCATGCGGCTCCGCCGCGGCGGCCGCGAGTGCGGCGGCGTTCTTCGCCGCGCCGGCCATCTCGACGCCGATGATGTCGGGCGAGCGCTCGCAGACCAGGCCCGCCCGATCGAAGACTGCCCCAAGCTGTTTGCGCAGGTCGAGGTCGGCCGAGCCGAGCACCAGGGCGGCCGAGCCGGAGACGGCCTCGCGGGCATGGGCCGGGCCGCCGAGACAAGCGATCGCCCGGGCCCGCACGCGCTCGCCTACATACTCGGCCGGCAGCTGGCCCAGCGGCGCGATCAGGCCCTTGGTCAGCAGCAGCATCGCCGCGCGTGAGCCGATCCGGTCGGCGATTGCGCCGACCGCCTGCGGTATTGAGCCGGACGGGATCGCCACACAGACAAGGTCGAGGCCGGCAAGCTCGACTTCGGAGGCCTGCCGTACGCGGACCGAATCGGGCAGGCGAATACCCTCGAGGTAGCGCCGGTTTTCACCCGCCTCTTCGATCTCGGCGGCGTGAGCGGCGCTGCGGGTGGCGAGCTGCACCTCCAGCCCCCCGCGGGCAAGCAGCACGGCGACCGCGGTGCCCCAGCTGCCGGCGCCGATCACCGCGGCGCGGCGCATCGGCGGCAGGCCGCCGAGGTCCTCCCACTGCAGCTCGATGTTGGGCCAGATCCGCGCCGTGACGTTGGTCGCAAGCCCACGCGAGGGATCCTCGGCTCGCGGGAAGGTCAGCGCCTTACCAAGCCGGACCTTGACCTTGCGGGGGCGGATGCGCCAACCGCGGCGCACATGTTCCGTTCCCAGGACGGCGGCCGGAATGACCGGGGCGCCAGTCTGCAGTGCCAGCCGCCCGACCCCGCGCTTGGGCTCACCCAGGGAGCCGCTGCGGATACGGGTGCCCTCGGGAAAGATGCAGACCGCGCCGCCGCGCTCGACCAGCAGGCGCGCGGTCTCCATCGCGTCCTCGTCGGACTCGCCGCGGCGGATCGGAAAGGCGCCGAAGCGCGAGAGGATCCAGCCCTGCCAGCGGCGCTCGAAGAGCTCGACCTTGGCGACGTAGTTCATCGGCCGCCGCCAGGGCAGCGCGCCGCCGATCGCAAAAGGGTCGAGGAAGCTGCGGTGGTTGGAGGCGACGATTAGGCCGCCCTTGAGCCGGGCGTGCTCGCGGCCGGTGCGGACGTAGCGAAAATAGACCAGGAAGAAGGGGGTCATGAAGATCCTGGCGAGGATGTACAAGACCGGATTGACCCCATGCTTGCGGGTGTACTGGTGGTACGCCTGGAGGCGATCGGGGTCCATCTGGGAATCGCTACACGGAGGAGGCACCATGGTTACCGGCGCTACCAAGCTGCGTCGACCAGAGTCTCCAGATCGGATTTCGTCGGAGGTTCCGGCGTAAACGCAAGCTCCGGCCGCAACAGCATTGCCTCAATTGCTTCGGGGAGCTTGCTTCGGTCCGCGCCCTGCTCTCCGATTCCAGGTGGATTGCCGCCCAGTTCTAGGAGACGAGGTTCGATGTGGTCCGGGGTTGTTCCGATCGCGGTCGCCAAGGACTCGAGGCCGTCGGGGGCTCTTGGGGTCATGAAGGACATCGCGCGGGGGAGGATCGCGGCGTTGACGCCGGCGTGGAGGGCGCCGCAGATGCGGACGAGGGTTTGGCAGATGACGTGGTGGAGGGAAAAGGAGCCGGAGTCGATTGCGTAGCCGCAGAGGATCGAGCCTTGGGCCAGGGCGGCGCGGTTGCGCTCGGCGGGGTCTTCGTCGAGGGAGGTGGCGATCAGCTCAGCGCCACGCAGGGCGGTCATGCGGGAGACCGGGTTGGCAAAGGGGGTGTAGAGGGAGTCGGCGCCGTGCGCCAGGGCGTTCATCGAGCTGGCGCGGAGCTCAGGCTCGGGGGCACTGGTCATCGCCTCGGGATCCGCGATTACCAGCGCCGGGCGGACGAGAGAGCGGACCCGGTCCTCGGCGCCGGCGGGCAGGCGGTGGATGCCGGTCATCTCGGCACCGGACATCGTGGTCGGGATCGCCACGACGGCGGCGCCCGTAACCGCGGCAATCGCCTTGGCGGTATCGATCGTGCGGCCGCCGCCGAGGGCGACGAGGTTCGGCCCGACCGCTGTGTCGAGTAGAGCCGCGGCGCTCTCCGGCACCGCCGTTGCGGGATCGGCGGGCGGCAGCTCGTGCACTGCCGCCGCGATTTCAGTTAGCCCAGCCCCAGCATCAAGGTGTCGCGCGGTCGTCAGCAGTTCGAAATCGTCAATCCCGTGCTCCGCCAGCAGCTTCGGCGCCGCCGCGATACCACCGGCTTCGCAGACGACAGTGCGGCCGGCGTCGCGCCAGACGAAGTTGCCGTCCACTACGCCGAGTCGCTGCGCGGGTTGATCACTGGGCGCAAGTTAGGTTCGACCTCCGCCCGCAAGTGCTCGTAATCAGGTGGCAGTGAGAGCTTCTCACCGAGGTGCTCGAGCGGCTCGTCGACGGTGAAGCCCGGCCCCAAGGTGGCGATCTCGAAGAGCACCCCGCTGGGCTCGCGGAAGTAGATCGAGCGGAAGTAGAAGCGATCGATCACCGGGGTCGGCTGGGCACCACCGGCAATCGCCCGCTGGCGCCACTCCTCGTGCTCATCGATGGTCGAGGCCCAGGCGACGTGGTGGACGCTACCGGCGCCCTGAAGCGAGCGCTCCTCCGGCGGCTCTTCGTAGACGTAGAGGCCGCCGCGACTGGAGCCCCGGGCCTCCCAGCTGTGCTCGTCAACCGGACCGAACTCGAGCGCCTCGAGCAGGGTGCGGCTCGCCTCAGGCGCGGAGCTGTAGGCACAGACGGCGTGGAAGCCGCGCAACGCCAGCTCGGCCGGCACCTCTGGGTGGTCGGCGATCAACGGCTCGTCGGAGACCTCGACCACGGCGAGCTCATGGGCGAGCCCCTCGGGGTCGGCAAAGCGCAGGCCACCCCCGGCACGCTCGGATGAGATGCCGTTGGCGCCAAGCCGGCCTTCCCAGAAATCGAGCGCTGCGTGTGAGGCGACCCGCCAGACGATCCGGTGTACATCGCCGTCCCCGGCCCGTCCTGGCGGCACGCCGGGGAACTCGAAGAAGGTGAGGTCAGAGCCGGCGCTGCCGTTCTCGTCGGCGAAAAAGAGGTGGTAGACGGTTGGGTTGTCCTGGTTGACGGTCTTCTTCACCAGGCGCAAACCCATCACTCCGGCGTAGAAATCGACGTTGCTCTGCGCGTCCGCCGTAATCGCGGTGATGTGGTGAATTCCCTCCAGTCTCATGAGTCACGTATACCATCACGCCGATGAGCCGCGGACGCCGACGCCTGGTGAGAGTGCTGATCGTGCTCGGCTCACTACTCGCGTTCCTCAGCGTCTTCGCAATCTGGACCGAGCGCCAGGCACTCGACACCGGCGAGTGGGTCAACACCAGCGGCCGCCTGATCCAGAACCCGAAGATCCGCGAAGCGCTCAGCAAATACCTGATCGACCAGCTCTACGAAAACGTCGACGTCGAAAAGGAACTGAGCGAAAAGCTTCCCGGGGACACCAAGGAACTGGCCGGGCCGATCTCCGGCGGGCTGCGTCAGGTCGCCGGCAGCGGCGCCGAAAAGGTGCTCGAAAGCTCGACCGCCCAAGAACTCTGGAAGAGCGCCAACAAGACGACGCACGAACAGCTGCTGGAAGTCCTGGAAGAAAAGGAAGGGACGCTGGCGACCGAAGAAGGGAAGGTCAGCCTCGACCTCGGCAGCCTCGCGACCAACATCGCCGATCAGGTGGGGATCAACGCGAACCTCGAAGATGCGGGCCAGATCACGATCCTGCGCTCCGACCAGCTGAAGACCGCGCAGGACATCGTTGTCGCGATCAAGGGTCTGGCGCTGATCCTCTCCCTGCTCACCTTCCTCTGCTTCGGCCTCGCCATCTATCTCTCGCGCGAGAGCCGCTGGGTGACCGTCCTCTACAGCGGTGTCGGCCTAATCGCCGCCGGCTTCGCGGTAATCGTCTTCCGCGAGGTGGCCGGCGGCATCGTCGTCGGCCAGCTGGTCGAAGAAGACAGCGTCAAGCCGGCAGCGGAAGCGGCCTGGTCGATCGGCACCTCGCTGATGACCAGCATCGCAACCACCGTGATCATCATCGGCGTGCTCTTCGGGATCGCCGGCTGGCTGGCCTCGCCGACTGGCTCGGCCCGCTCGACCCGCCGCGCGATCGCGCCGCCCCTGCGCGAGTACCCCGCCTACGTTTACGCGGGACTGGCGATCCTGGTCGGCATCTACTTCCTCTCGGCGCCGACCCAGAACCTGCGCTCTTTCCTCACCACGCTTGTGATCGCCGGCCTTGCTGCCTTCGGCATCCACGAGCTGCGCAAACAGGCAGCCGAGGAATTCCCCGACGCCAGCTACGGCGACGTGGTTGGCCGCACCAAGGACCGCGTGGTCGGCGCGGTCAAAGACGCCAACCTGGGAGAGCGAGCCTCCAAACTGCGCCTGCCGGAGATGCGCAAAGCAAACGGCGAGGATGGCAGCGAGGCGCCAACCACCGCGATGCCGACCGATGAAGAGGACGCGCGACTCGCCCGCCTCGAGCGACTGGCCTCATTGCACGAGAAGGGGATCCTCACCGACGAGGAGTTCGCGACCGAGAAGCGACGCGTGCTCGGCGGCGACGCCAAAGAAGCCTAGCCCAGAGCCCGCCTCCGGACTCGAACCGGAAACATCTTCCTTACAAGGGAAGTGCTCTACCAATTGAGCTAGGCGGGCAGTTCGTAATCCTTTGCCCAGCGTACGTGCTTGGCCTGCTTGTTGCGTGGCGGCGCCACTCGGAGATACATCGCGCGATTCGGCACCTCCTCGGCCGGAACAACATAGACAGTGTCATTCTGCGGGCAATAGACGATGAAGAGGTCCACCTCGCCCTCATAGCTCTTCCAGCTGGTCTTGCGCATATTTGACTGAATGCTCTGGGTGGTGCACTCGATGACGCCATTGCGCAGGCGTCCGGTCTTGCATTGGGCCTTGAGCAACTGCCCGCCACAGTCCAGTACAAGGTCATAGCGCTGGTTTACTCCAAAGGGAAGCAGCACTCGATAGCCGCTTGACCAGTTCCACAAGAATCGCGGCCTCGGCCCGGTGTCCTATGTCGACCGGATGCTTCGTCACCTCGGGCTTTGGCAAAACGCTAGGCACATCCGCAACATAGCGATTGCTGTAGACAGAAAGCTTCGGCTCATCGTCGCCTAACTTCTGTGAGATGGTGCCAACCATGGACAAGTCCGGCAGGGGCCTCGAAGCGCGATTTCGCTTCCTCGGACCCGATGAGGGGGCCGTGCTGAGCGAGGCGATCGAGGCTGCTTACGGAGATAGCTATGACGTGCGCTGGGTCTACGACCCGGCCGAGGTGTCGGCGCGGCTGAGAGCGGGCACTTACGTCGCCTGCGTGGCCGAGAGCGAGGACGGGGAGCTGCTCTGCCACGAGGGCATGAGCTTGGGCGCGGCCGGGGACGCCGTCGGCCACTCGGGCCAGGCGGTGACGATGCCGGCGGCGCGGGGGCAGCACCTCTTCACCAGGACCAAGCGCTTCCTGATGGATTGGGCGACGGCACAGGGGCTGGCCGGGATGTACAGCGAGGCCACCGCAGCGCACCCCTACAGTCAGCGCGCCAACATCGAGCTCGGCGCCCATGAGACAGGCTTTCTGCTCGGCTGGATCCCGGCCTCGGTCTCAAACGATGCCGCCGGACAGGGGCGGCGCGGACGCCAGTCGGCGGCGCTCTTTTACACCAAGCTCAACGATGGACATGAGCGGCCGGTCTTCGTCCCCGAGCGCCACCGCGAGATCGTCGGGCAGACGATCGATCTCTGCGAACTGAGGGGCACGCTCGCTGGGCCCGCCGCCGACGCGAATCTGGCAGAGCGCAGTGAGTTGCACGTCGCGGTCGACCCGGACCACAACCTTGCGCTGATCACCGTGCATGTTCCCGGCGCCGACCTGGAGGCGGTGGTCGCCGCCGAGCGCCACCACCTCTTCCACCGCACCTGCCTGGACGCGGTCTACCTCGACCTGCCGCTGGACCTCCCCGCCACCGCGCTCGTCGCCGACCATCTCGAGGCGCTCGGCGTCTCCTACTCAGGTGTCTTCCCCAATAGCCGCTGCGACGGCGACGTACTGCGAATGCAGTCCCTGCACCGTGTGCGGATCAAGGCAGACGACGTCGCCGTCGCCTCCGACCACGGCCGTGAGCTGCTCGAGTACGTCCTCGCCGATCTGCCTAGTTGAGGGTCTCGCGTGAGGCGAGGTGAGCGCCGACCTTGCGCTTGACCCGCTGCAGGGCGTTGTCGACCGTCTTGGTGTCGCACTCGAGCCGCTCGGCGGTCTCCTCGTAGGAGTGGCCGTCGAGGTAGAGCGAGAGCACGCGGCTCTCGAGGTCCGAGAGCACGCCCGAGACGCCGGACAGGCAGGAGACGAGGCTGTCGAGCTCTTCGGAGGCGATTACCTGGTTGACCGGGTCGTGCACGGTCGGCCCGGGCAGGATCTCATCGAGGGTCGTGTCGGAATCGCCCGCCGCCGCCGGGGTCTGGCTGAACGAGACGTATTGGTTGAGCGGCGTGTGCTTGTTGCGAGTCGCCGTCTTCACCGCGGTGATGATCTGGCGGGTGATGCAGAGCTCGGCGAAGTTGCGGAAGCTCGACTCACGATCGGTGCGGTAGTCGCGAATCGCCTTGTAGAGGCCGAGCAGGCCTTCCTGGATCAGATCGTCGGCCTCGCCGCCGAGCAGGAAGTACGAGGAAGCCTTGAGGCGAACGAAGCCGCGGTAACGGCGCACGATCGCGTCGTAGGCGTCGGTCCGCCCATCCTTCGCCAGAGCGACCAGATAGTGGTCATCAAGCTCAGGTTGAAGGTTAGTGTCGGCGGGTTTGAGCGAGCCGTTGAGACGGCCCGAGGGAAGCTGCATTTCATGGGTCGGCGAAGATAGAGCCACAGATCCTTCTCCTTGACGAAGGGTCGTGGCGCCTTACCTCCCCTGGCGGCGCCCTGTATGGACTGGGAAAATCTCAGACTCAAGCTGAGGTTTAACCCTTGTATGGCCGGGTAGTTTACGGTCGCGCGGAGTTCTGTCAACCCCGAACTTAGGTTCGTGCAAACGCCGTTGCAGTTGTTAGCGCTGTCGAACGGCCTCGAAGAGCAGCGCCGCGGCAGCCGCCGAGACGTTGAGCGAGTCGATTTTGCCTCGCTGAGGAAGGGCGATGAGACCGTCGCAGGCAGAGGCGACCCGGGGGCGAAGGCCTTTTCCCTCGCCGCCCATGACCAGCACGGTCGGCCCGCTCAAGTCCACGTCCCATGGCGCTTGTTTAGCCACGGCGTCGGCCCCCCAGATCCAAAACCCCGCCTCCTTCGCCTCGGCCAGCCAGTCGGCGAGGTTGCGCACATGAGCGATCGCCAAGTGCTCAACCGCTCCCGCCGACGCCTTGCAGGTAACCGCCGTAACGGCCGCCGAGCGGCGCTCGAGAACAATCAGGCCGCCTGCTCCCGCGGCCTCTGCCGAACGAGCGACGGCGCCAAGGTTGCGAGGATCCTGCACCTGATCTAGCGCGATCAAAAGCGCGTTCTCGACCTTCAGCAACTCCGAAGAGCCCGCGTAGGGATAGGGCTCAACCTCAGCCACAACCCCCTGATGATCCGGCGACCCGCACAACCGCTCCAACTCCCCCGTCGAAGTCTCAGGCGCCCGCCAGACCCGCAGCACCTGCCGCCGTCGGCCTCGTTCAGCCTCAGCTACCGGCTGCTTGCCATAGATGACCTGCGAAGCCATCAGGCCTTCGGCACGAGCTTGGCGCCCTCGGCCGAGTCCCGCACCTCCCAGCCGAGCTCAGCAAGCCTGTCGCGGATCTCATCCGCTCGCTCAAAGTCCTTAGCCGCCCGAGCCTCCTGCCGCTCCCCTAGGAGCTTCTCGGCCTCGTCATCGGCCTCAGAACCCTTATCCGGCTGAGTAAGGGTGCTGAGGCCGACGAGCGCCAGCATCTCCGCCAGAGCATCGGCGGCTCCGGGGACCTCGTCCCGATTCGCTTCCGCCACCAGCTCAAACACCTCGGCCATTGCCCTCGGCGTATTGAAGTCGTCCGCAAGCGCGTCCCTGAAGCTCTCTACCCGGGCGCTTACGTCGAGCGGGGCGCCGGGGGAGGGTCCCCGGGAACTCCCGGCGAAGCCGGCCCGGGGACCCTCCCCCGGCGCCCCGCCCACTGGATGCTCCCGAAAGAAGTTCCTCAGCCGCTCGACCTGCGCAACCGCTTCCTCCATCTGCTGCGGCCCGAACGCCAGGGGCTGCCGGTAGTGCCCAGAGATCAGATAGGCGACGACCGCCTCCGCCCCGTACTGATCAAGCGCCTCGCTGAGCTGAAAGATGTTCCCCTCGGACTTGGACATCTTCTCCGCGTCGGTCTGGACCATCCCGTTGTGCATCCAGACCCGCGCGAACGGCCGGCCCGCCGCCTCCGATTGGGCTATCTCGTTCTCGTGATGGGGAAAGACCAGGTCCGAGCCACCGCCGTGGATCGCGAAGGACGGCCCCAACTCCGCCTCGGCCATCGCCGAGCACTCGATGTGCCAGCCGGGCCGGCCGGGGCCCCAGGGCGAGTCCCAGGAGGTGTCCTCGCCGGGCTTGTGGGCCTTCCAGAGGGCGAAGTCGAGCGGATCCTCCTTCAACGAATCGGACCCTGCCTCCTCGCCCTGGTCCATGTCCTCGGTGCGACGGTTCGAGAGCTTGCCGTAGGGACCGAAGCTGCGCACCCGAAAGTAGACGTCGCCGCCGGACTCGTAAGCGTGGCCGCTCTCGATCAGATCGGAGATCAGCGCGACGATGCCGCCGATCGTCTCCGTCGCCAGCGGCTCGGCGTCAGGCCGCCCGAGCCCGAGCCGGCCGGTGTCCTCGAAGTAGGCACGGGTCATCCGGGCGGCGAACGCCGCCGACTCCTCCCCGACCACGCCGGCGGCGGTGTAGATCTTGTCGTTGATGTCGGTGACGTTGACGACCAGCTTCGTCGCGTACCCCTCCGACTCGAGGAACCCGGCGAGCAGGGAGAAGACGACGAAGGGGCGCGCGTTACCGATGTGGATGCGGCTGTAGACGGTCGGGCCGCAGGCGTAGATGCCGACCTCACCGGTCGGGTCGAGAGGAACGAGATCCCCCGTCAGCGTGTCTCTGATCCGCACCGCTCGCATCGGGCGGATGCTAAAGAGGTCTAGAAGGTGCGGTAGCCGGACCCTGAGGGGGTGGCTTCACGCCGCTCCCAGGAAGGCGCGGTCTTATCCGCCGCCGCCAGGACCTCACGGCGCGCTCGTGAGGCGCTCGCCTTGATCTCGTCCTCGGCCGCTCGCCTAACGCGATCCTCACGCTGCTCGGCCTGGGCACGGATGCGGTCCGACTCGGCTTTCAGCGCCTCCTCGGCCCGCGCTCGCGCCATCTCGACCGCCTCGCCTTCGACCTTCTCGACCAGGGTGCGGACCCGTTCGTCGGCCTCGCGGCGCACCTCCTCGGTGCCCTGCATCACCCGCTCCTCGATCTCGGTCTCCAACTTGACGGCTAGCTGGTGCGCCTCGGCCGCCGCGGCCTCAGCTTCGACCGCACGCTGCTCGGCGGCGGCGACCCGCTGATCGGCCTCGAGCTTGACCCGATCGAGTGCCTCCTTGTGACGCTCGGCAGCCTTGCGCTCGACGGTCTCGATGCCGGCCTCGATCGACCGCTGAGCATCGGCCTTGAGTGCGGCCATCTCCTTGGCGAGCGCTTCGCGATCGGAGTCGGCCCGCCTCTGGGCCTGCTCGAAGGCCTTCTCAGCTCGGTTCCTTGCCTCTTCCGCACGCGTTGCTTGCGCCTCCGCGTCCTTGCACTTACCGCGCTCGGCCCTGATCCTGGCCTGCCCTTCCTCGCCGAGCTTGCGCACGGTGGCCATCGCCTTCGCCTTCAGCTCGCCACGCAGCTCCTCGCTGCGCGCCTCGGCCTTGGCGACGCGCTCCTCGCTGACCCGCACCCACTCGAGCGCCTGCTTGGCGGTCTCGTGCAGCTCCTCGCTCGCCGCCCCGACTGCTTTCAACTGCGTCGCCGCTTCGCCCATTGAGCCGCAACCTACTACCGCCATCGGCGGCCTCGCTACCCCTGCTACGCGCAAAAGCACGCAATTAGCGCGCTGGCAGGAGGGCCTGGGAGTCGGTCCCGGTAGGGGTGGAGCGTCTTGCACTTTTTGGGCGCCCACCCTGAGGCGCCAGCAAGTGCGTCTCCATCCAAAAAGTTAAGCGAAACCCCTACCGGGACCGACTCTGAGCCTCCCGCTCATGCAGCTCCCGCTTGAGGATCTTGCCCGTGGCGTTGCGCGGCAACTCGTCCAGGAACTCGAATTCGCGCGGTGCCTTGTAGGCGGCGAGATTGGCCTTGACATGGGCCTTGAGCTCTTCGGCGGAGACCTCCGCCTCGCCCGCGGTGACGATGAAGGCCTTCAGTCGCTGGCCGAACTCGGCGTCCTCGACGCCGATCACGGCCACCTCGACCACGCCATCGTGGTCGGCGAGCAGATCCTCGACCTCGCGCGGGAAGACGTTCTCGCCGCCGGAGACGATCATCTCGTCGTCGCGGCCGTCGATGAAGAGCCGGCCACCAGCGTCGATATGGCCGACGTCACCGCTGCTCAACAGTCCGTCGATCACTTCCTTGCCGCCACCGCCGGTGTAGCCCTCGAAGGACATCTCGTTGCCGACGAAGATCCGCCCCACCTCGCCCTGCGGGACCTCGTTGCCAGCCTCATCCAGGAGGCGGACGATGGTCCCCCGCGGCGGCCTCCCGGCGGTGCCGGGCGCGGCGCGCAGATCCTCGGGAGTAGCGACGGTCGCGTAGGCAACCTCGGTCGAGCCGTAGAGGTTGTAGACGTTGTCGCCGAAGCGGTCCATCCACTCGGTCGCCAGCTCACCGGGCAGCGCCGAGCCAGAGGCCGAGGTGATCCGCAGCGAGGAGAGGTCATAAGAGGCGAGGGTCTGATCAGGGAGGCGCAGGATGCGCTGCAGCATCACCGGCACGACGGCGAGCACCTGGGCGCGATGGTCCTGGACCGCGCGCAGGGTCTCCTCCTCGTCGAACTTGCGCCGCAGCACCATCGTCGAGGCAGTCGGCAGGCTCATTACGAAGTGGAAGAAGCCCCAGGAGTGAAAGAGCGGCGCCGCGATAACCATCGTGTCGCGAGCGCGGTAGGGGATCTTGTCGATCAGCGCAGCCATCGCCAGCAGGCCATCCGGGCTGGAGCGCTGGGCGCCCTTCGGCGTTCCCGTCGTGCCCGAGGTGAGGATGACGAAACGCGGGTTATCGGGCGGCGGCTTGTGGTCGGAATCGCCGTTGGCGGCGATCAGCGAGTCGAGCGTCGGCGCATCCACCTCACCGTCGGCCCAGGCAACAATGCGGGCGATTCCCTCGTCAACGCCGTCGAGCAGACCGGTGAACTCCTCGTCGTAGACCAGCGCCTTCGGTTCCTCTCGCCTCGTAACCTCGACCAGCTGTGGGCCGGCGAACATCGTGTTCAGGTAGAGAGCGCTGGCGCCAAGCTTCGCCGCGGCCAGCGTCGTCTCGATGAAGCCGCGGTGGTTGCGACACATGATGCCGACGCCGTCGCCGGGGCCGATTCCCATCGCCGCGAAGGCGTGTGCAAGGGCATTGGAGCGACGATGTACCCGCTCGAAGCTGAGTGAGCCGCGTTCGTCGATCAACATCGTCTCGTCTGGGTATTTGTGCGCTGCCGTGGCCACGCCGGTCGCCGGGGAGGCGCCCCAGCGCAGGAACGTGGTCGCTACCTTGGCGGCCTTGTCCGGCCGGACAAGGCCAACGATCCCGGCCTTGCGCAAAACCTTCACCTCGAAGGCCGAGTCGGAAACCGACTGCCGGGCGCTCGCAGCTATGGACTTCAGCATTCCCATCGCAGCGGCGAAGGTTATTCGCTCTCGACCGAGGCGACCGCTATGCAGGCGATTCCCTCGCCGCGGCCGATCCAGCCCATTCCCTCGTTGCTGGTTGCCTTGACGCTGACCCGCGCCGAGGTCGCCTCGGCAAGGATCCGCTCCATCTCGGCCCGCAGCGGACCGATCCGCGGCTCCTCGCAGATCAGCGTTGCATCGACGTTGACTATCCGTCCCGCGATCGTGCCCACCGCGGTGCGCAGCAGGTCGATTGAGTCGGCATCGCGCCAGACCTCGTCGTCATCGGGGAAGAGGGCGCCGATGTCGCCTTTGCCGGCGGCGCCGAGCAGGGCGTCAATCACGGCGTGGGTGAGCACGTCGGCGTCAGAATGGCCGGCGAGGCCGCGCGCGTGGTCGACCTCGACCCCGCCGAGCACGAGGCGACGCCCCTCGGCGAAACGGTGGCTGTCGTAGCCGATCCCAACGCTCATCGACTAATCCTCGCGCACCACGCCGGGCAGCGACTCGAGCCGGCGCTTTCGATTCTCGAAGACGCAAATCTCCCTCACCCCGAGCCCATCGAGGAACTCGAGGGCCTGGTCGTAGCCGAAGCCAACCTGCTCGGGCAGGTGGGCATCGGAGGAGAGGGCGAAGCAGGCGCCGGCCTCGACGCACATCTCGGCGAAGCCGAACGCCGGGTAGATCTCGCCGACGGGCTTGCGCAGACCGGCGGTGGAGACCTCGACCGCGATCCCGCTCTCGGCGACCGCCTCGACCGCGGGCTCGTAGAAGAAGCGCGGGTCGCGCTCGGGTAGCGGTCTGGCGCCGCCCCAGACCTTGACCAGATCGGGGTGGGCGAGGATGTCGAAGAGACCTGAGCGCGCGCACTCGGCCAGCGAGGCGAAGTAGCGGCGCCAGACCTCGTCCGGGTCGCCCTTGCTCTCCCAGACATCCCAACCGGGGTGGTCGACTGCGGCGTCGCCGATGAAGTGAACCGAGCCGACGACGTAGTCGAAGTTGCGAGCCTCGAGCAGGGCCGCGGTGCGGTCCTCGGCGGCCGGGATGTAGTCGCACTCGAGCCCGAGCCGCAGCGGCGTCGTACGCACAAACTCGCAGTACGCGTCGAGATCGTCGCGCGCCTCTTGCTCCCAGAGGGGGTGGCGCCAGAGGTCGAGTGCCTGGGTGAAGCGGTAAACGTGCTCAGAGACCCCCAGCTCGGCGATCCCGGCGGCCTCGGCGGCGGCCAGGTAGCGGTCGACGTTCTCACTGGTGAAGAAGCGCTCGCCGGGGGTATCGGGCTCGTCGGGACGGAGGTGGAGGTGGTAGTCGGTCAGCATGCGCCCAACCTAGAGATTCACACTGACAGGGGAAGCCACGACCCACTGGGGCAGCAGTTGCCAAGCCCTAGTTAGGCTTCGCCGGATGCACCTAGGCACGATCTCTGCGCATTGGAGCGCCACGGAGTGGTCTGCCTTCGGCACCGTTCTGGTCGGACTAGGGGCTGCGGCGGGAGCGATAGCCGGCGGCTTCTGGACTCTGTTTAGCTATCGCAAAGAGCGGCGTGCGGAGGCCGTCCGGTGGCGCCGAGACGTGTTTCGTGACTTCTACCTGGATGATCGTTTCCGAGAGATCAAGCTGGTGACCGAGTACGAATACGCTGAGAGGCTCGCGGCCCTCTTGGACCGACGAGTCACCGACCCAGGCATTCCCGTACAGCCCGAGGAGATGCGTCTTCTCGGGCAGCTCGACACGTTCTTGAACTACTTCGAGTTCGTTCTCCATCTGGAGAGCAAGGGGCATCTCGACCTAGGCGATCAGCAGGCGCTCTTCGAGTATTGGTTCGATCTGATGGCCGACCCGAAGCGAGCGACCATCCGACGATATGTCAGGCACTTTGGATTCGGCCAGGTGGCCTCCGCCCTGAGTGCGAGAGAGTCAGCCGCTTAGCCCATGGTCCACTTGCGAATCGTCGTTCCGGCAGAGCGCTGTGGCAAGGTCCTCGACCTGCTCGAAACATCGCCCTCGACGACCAACCTGGTCTTCCTCGCCGGCGCCGCGCGCCAGCCCAAGGGCGACGTCGTCCTCTGCGACATCGCGCGCGAGGACGCCAGCGTGCTGATCGACGACCTCAAGGAGATGGGCGTCGGCCGCGATGGCTCGATCGCGCTGGAGCAGATCGATTCGCAGATTTCAGATGCGGCCGACCGCGCCGAGCGGGCGGCCCAAGGCAAGCCCTCCAACGCGGTCGTCTGGGAGGAGGTCGAGGCGCGCACGTCCGAGAACACCGAGCTGGGCGGCAACTTCCTCATCTTCATGGTCCTGGCTTGCCTGATCGCCTCGGTCGGCATCTTCCTCGGCTCTCCGATCCTGATCGTCGGCGCGATGGTCGTCGGGCCCGAGTTCGGGCCCCTGGCCGGCTTCTGCGTGGCCGTGGTCGAGCGCCGGCGCGACGTCGCAACCCGCTCGCTCACCGCACTTGCGATCGGCTTCCCGGTCGGGATCACGGCCGCCTTCCTCTTCACCCTGATCTCGAAGTGGGCCGGCATGCTCGATGCCGACTTCAGCGGCTCGATGCACCCGCTGACCCAGTTCATCTCCAAACCCGATGACTTCTCCTTCATCGTCGCCTGCTTCGCCGGCGCCGCCGGCGTGCTCTCGCTGACCTCGGCCAAGTCGGGGGCGCTGATCGGAGTGCTGATCTCGGTGACGACGATCCCGGCCGCGGCCAACATCGGCGTCGCCTTTGCTCTCGGGGACTGGTCGGAATGGCGCGGAGCGATGGCCCAGCTGGCGGTCAACCTGATCGCGATCGTGCTGGCCGGCGTCGTCACCCTCTCGATTCAGCGCCGGCTCTTCGAGCGGCGACGGCAACGCCACATGAATGACGACAGTCGCGCCATAGCCGGTCTGCCCAACAAGCCCACAGGAAGCGGGGTGCACCGATGATCCGCCAGCTGGCGATCATGCTTACGGCCTTCGTCCTCGGCACGGCTGTCGCCGCGGCGCTCGGCGCCGTCAGCTTCGGGGTCGCGCTCGGGGTGGGTCAGGTCTGCTTCGCCGCGACCCTGACTTGGGTCCTACTGAGCTGAGCGCTCGACAAGCACCAGCTCGGCCACCTTGAGGTCGAGCGGCGTCGTCACCTTGAGGTTCTCCGGCGGCGATGGGTGGATCAGGACGGTACCGCAGCTCGCCTCGACCATCATCGCCTCGTCCGTCGCCGCCTCCACCCACTCGGAATCGACAGCCAGCGCCTCGCGCAGCGCCTCGACCCGGAAGACCTGCGGCGTCTGCGCCGCCCAAAGCGAGCTGCGATCCACGGTGGACTCGATCATCCGCCCTCCATTTTCCGTCCCTGAGACGGTAGATGGGGGTCGCATGGCCTGCTTGATCGTGTCGGTGACCGGGGTCGCCGCGATTGCCCCGGCGGCCTTTGGATCCACGACGAGGGTCTCGACCACTTCCTCGATCAGCTCGGGCGTAACCAGCGGCCTCGCGGCATCATGAATCGCGACCAGCTCGGTCCCGACCGCCTGCAAGGCATTAGCGACCGACTCGGCTCTGGTGGCGCCACCGTCGACCACGCCGACGTCACCGCCGGCGAGATTGTGGACGTGCCCGGGCGGGCAGGCGACGACGATCGAGTGGACCGAGGGCGCGGCACGGCAGGCCGCGATCGACCACTCGACCATCGGTTTGCCGGCCAGTGGCAGAAAGGCCTTCGGGCCGCCGGCTCCGAGCCTTTGCCCGGAGCCGGCGGCCGCGATCACGGCCGTGACAGACGCTGCGGAGCTACGCCGTGGCGGCGAAGCGCTCCTCCAGCAGTCCGTCGAGGTATTCCTCCGCACCGTCCTCATCTTTGTCGAGCGCGTACATGAACTCCGAGGCGAGGATCTTCTTCGCCCGCGTGTACATCTGCTTCTCACCGGTTGAGAGGCCCTTTTCCATCTCGCGGATGGCAAGGTTGCGCACGACCTCGGCCAGCTCGAACACGTCTCCGGTCTTGATCTTCTCGCGGTTGTACTTGAAGCGCCGGTTCCAGTTTTTCGGCATGTCCGAGACGTCGTCGGTGAGCACGTCAGTGACCTTCTTGATTTCTTCCTCGTCGATCACGCGGCGCAGCCCAGCGATGCCCGCGTTCTCGCAGGGAACCATCACCGTGAGTTCGTTGTGGAGGATCTTGATCGTGAGGTAGTCACGCTCCTCCCCCATCAGCTCCCGGGACTCCTTCTTCAGCACGAGACCAGCACCGTGGTGCGGGTAGACGACCTTGTCACCCTCTTCGAAATCACAGACGTAAGGGATCTCAACGTCCGCCTCGAAGCCCGCCTCCATGGCCTCCTCTGCTAGCTCAGAAATCGGGTGCTCCTTTCGTTTGTCGATGACGACTGTCGCCATCTAGCTCTGTAGGTACCGATCGACCATGTCGACCTCCTGAAGCCTGCGCAGGCCCTCGCGGATGTCCTTGGCTCGCGTAGAGCCGACACCATCGACGGCCTCCAGGTCGGCGTCAGAGGCAGCGAGTACCTCCTCCAGCCCACCCAGCTCCTGGATGATCTTCTGGACGACAAGCTTGGGGATGCGCGGCACACGGCCGAGCACGCGGTAACCACGCGGGGCCACCGGGAAGTCAAGGGTGTTGAGCTTGCGGTCATAGCCGAGCAGCTCACCAAGGCGACCGAAGTCGAGCACGTCCTCGTGCGGCAGACGGGCCAGCGACTGCAGCACCGTGGCCAAGTTCTGCTCTGAGTCCTCGACCGAGTAGTCGCGGACCAGGGCCGTCTTGTCGGTAGCGACCCCGACCATCGTCTCCTCCAGCTGCATCTCGATCAGGCGGCCCTCGGTGCCCAGCTCGACGATGTAGCGCTCGACCTCGACCGCCATGCGGGTGACCAGCTCGGCGCGCTGCAGCACGGCGAGCGCGTCGTAGAGCACGCCGCCGCCCTCGAACTCGAGCACGGTGAGGCGGTTGGAGACCTGGTCGAGGCGGGCGCGGTACTTGTCGAGCGTCGCCAGCCCCTGGTTGGCCTTGGCGAGCACGGCGGGGATGTCCTGGAGGATGTACTTGGTCCCCTCGATGTAGAGCGAGACGACGTCGCGGCGCTGGGAGATCGCGACCACCAGCGCCTCGGTCTGCTTGGAGACGCGCTCGGCGGTGCGATGGCGGGTGCCGGTCTCGGCCGAGAGGATCGTCGGGTCGGGCATCAGCTGCACGTTCGCCCAGGCAATCTTGGTCGCCTCGGAGTTGAGCACGATTGCCCCATCCATCTTTGCCACTTGGTAGAGCATCGCCGGCGTGTAGTCGATGTCGAGCTTGATCCCGCCGGAGAGCAGGTGCGAGATGTCGCCCGCGTCGCCGACAACGATCAGCCCACCCGTGCGCGAGTGAACTATGTTGTCGAGGCCCTCACGAAGAGCACCGCCCGGCGCGACAACGTCAAGGGCCCTCAGTAGACGGGGATCTTGGCGTTCTGACAACTCGTGAAGCTCATCCCCAGACATTGCTGACATCGCTGTCTAGGATGGCAAAAACCGCTTTGGAATGCGGTGTGACTAATCTCTAGTGGACAGGTCGGGATAGTCATTGTCAAGGAATCCGGTCACCTAAGAAATCTAAACCGCCCAAATCACGCCTAGAGGTGGAAGCGGCGGTGGTGAAAATGGTGCTGGAGGGCTCTCGGCTGGGGCCTGCCAGCCACGGATGGATCGGGCCCGGGGTGCTCCGGATCACGCACGAAGACCCAGGTGAGCGCCGTGCCGAAGGCGCAGAGCACGACCACAACCCAGGTTGAGCCGGCAATTCCGGCCGTGAACGAGCTGCCACCGTCCTGGAGGGCATGAAAGACGGCGCCGCACGCAGCTAGCGCGATCGTCCCCGCCATCACCCGGTCCATCGCCAATACGCCTGAGGCGATCCCAACCTTCTCGGCCGGCATCGCCGCCATCGCCGCGGTCGACATCGGCGCGTAGACGAGGCCAAGGGCGATGCCGAAGAGCAGGTAGCCGACGAGCAAGAGGCCGTAGCCGCTGCCCTCCTCGAGCTGGGTCAGGACGAGCAGCCCGGCGGTACCGCAGGCCATGCCGGCGGTCATCAGCCGCCGCGCCCCGAAGCGACCAATCAGGCGCGCTGAAAGGGGTGAGATGACGACCATCGGCGCCGTGATCGGCAGGATCATCAGCCCGCTGAGCACCGCCGAGTGGCCGGCCACGTCCTGCAGGTACTGGGGCTGGAAGAACATCACCGCCCAGTAAGCGCCGACCAGGGCAAAGGCAGCGGCGCTGGCGCCGAAATAGGGTCGGTTGCGGAAGAGCTCGAAGTCGACGATCGGCTCACTAACCCGGTGCTCGACTCGCCAGAAGGCGTAGAGAGAGGCCAAGCCCGCAACCGCGACCACGGCCGTGGTCGCACCGCTCCAGGTCCTGCTCTGCACCAGTGCCAGGACTACGGCCGCCAGGCCAACGCCAAGCGCCAGCAGACCGGCGAAGTCGACCCGCCGACCAGCTCCGGGATCGGTCGACTCGGGCGCCGCTACCGCCGTGATCCAGATCCCGACCATGGCCACCGGCAGGTTGATCCAGAAGATCACCCGCCAGTCAATTTCCACCAGCAATCCGCCAGCCAGCGGCCCGATTGCCAGGGCCAAAGCCGAGACCCCTGCCCACACGCCAAGTGCACGGGCCTGTTCTGAGGCCGGAAAGGCGTTGCAGACGATCGCCAGCGACAACGGCAACATTGGCGCCGCCCCGATCCCCTGCAGGATGCGCCCGGCAATCAGCGCCTCCTGGCTTCCCGCTGCCCCCGACACCACCGAGCCAAGCGCGAAGACCACCATTCCGGCCAGGAAGAGTCGCTTGCGCCCGAACATGTCTCCCAGTCGCCCAGCGGTGACGACGAAAACCGTGATCGCCAGCAGGTACGCGTTCATCACCCACTGCAGCCCGGCGGCAGTGGCATTGACGTCATGGCGAATGCTCGGCAGCGCCAGCGCCACCACGGTCGAATCGAGCATCAGCAGGAACAGCCCCGCGCAGGTCCCGGCCAATGTCCACCACGGTCGGTTGTTCTCGTCGATCCCCAACACGCGGGGCAGACTACGAGGAACCGAGGTCGAGACCGAGGTCAATCTCGACGAATGCCCGCGCCATAAGTAGCCGTTAGTGAGTGGCGATCAGATCGCGAGCGGGATCGATGCCCCAACGACTGCCGACCTCGGCGAGCTCACTCGAGAGCTCCCAGCGGTCCGGGCGCTCATCGCCTTCATGCTGAGGATTCGCCCCCTTCAGCGCCATGCACCCCGTGTTGTCGCCGATTGCTCGGATCGCGGCAACGTCCTCGGCGCTGAGGCGTTGTTCAGCGGGCAGCGCCGCCAGCTCGGCGCGCTGCTGCTCGATCGTGCGAGCCTCGGGGCCCGTCTCCTGGATCAGGGTCGGCGCCACGCACTCGACCGCGGGGTGGGCCAGGTTCCACTGGCAGGCAAGCTGGATCGGGCTCAGGCCGGCGCGATCGGCGTAGGGCAGGACCTGGTCCAGCTTCTCGAGGCCGGCCTCAATCCAACCTTCGGGGCGGAAGGCCCGGTGATCGCTGCGGGCAAGCTCCATTCCGGGGCGCAGGTCGCCCCAGAAGAGGCCGCCGTAATCGACCACGCGGGTGATCACCTTGACGTCCTGGCGCTCGGCCGCCTCGAGGCAGAGCTCGCCGGGCCAGGGCTCGAACGGGTTGAGGATGATCATCGCCCAGTCGATCCGCTCGCCGAAGCGCTCCAGACAGGCGATCAGATCGAGGGTGAAGCCATTGGCGGGCCCGGGGGCGACGCCGATCCGCGCGGCTAGGCCAGCCTCCCGCAGCGCCGCCATACCGTCCCAGACCGCCTCGCTGGAGTAGCCGATGCGGTCGGGGTTGTGCAACAGCAGCAGATCGAAGGAGTCGACGCCGAGACGCTCGAGGCTGCGCTCGGTCGCCATGCGCAGATAGCCCGCGTACTCGGCCTCGTCGCGTAGGCGCGGATCAGTGAAGCGGGGAAAACCGCGGGGCCCGTCGCGCTCGCCCTTGTAGAAGTCGTGGCCGACCGCGCCGACCAGGCAGTACTCGCCGCGCCCGACCCCCGCCAGCGCCCGGCCAAGCAGCGAGTCGGCCTCGCCCTGGCCGTAGGTATCCGCCGTTAGAACCGCATCTATGCCGTTCCCAGGCCGCAGAACCCGTTCTAGCCGCTCCTGCTCGACGGTTTCGCCGAAATGGAGGAAGCGCCCACCGCTCCACGTTCCGATGGCAGTCCGACCTAGCTGCATCAAGCGGGAACCATAAGCGGCAGCTCGCGCGGGTGGCGTGGGGTGAGGGGGTCGAGGACAGCCCGTGGACTGCCCGCAGGCCCCCTCACCCCACGACAGGACCCGCGCGCCTGCAGCTAATCGCTCTCGGTTTTTGGCTCGCCGGACTCAGGCTGAGCGTCTTGCGGCTCAACCTCATCCTTCTTGGCGCCGACGCCGACCTTCTCGGGCTCGGGCTTGGACTTCTTCGGCCGCACCTGCTTCTTCGGTTTGACGATCGTCAGGCTGAGCGGGCGGTCCTCCTCGTCACCGGAAGGATCGCGCTTGACCATCACCGTCGAGCCAGCGGGCATCTGTCCCTGGCGCAGCACTTCGTCGGCGAGCGGATCCTCGATGTAGCGCTGGATCGCGCGGCGCAGCGGCCGCGCGCCCATCGAGGGGTCCCAGCCTTTGTCGACCAGCAGGTCCTTGGCCTCATCAGTCAGATCCAGCTGCAGTTCGTGTTCGGCGACCTGGACGCGGACCCGGTTGATCATCAGGTCGATGATCTCCTTGACCTCTTCCTTGGCCAGCTTGTGGAAGACGATCACCTCGTCGATCCGGTTGAGGAACTCGGGCCGGAAGACTTTCTTCAGGTCGCTCATGATCCGGCTCTTCATCGCGTCGTAGGACATGCCGGTCTCGTCATCGACGGTGAAGCCGATCGAGGTGTTCTTGGCGATCTCCGAGGCGCCGATGTTCGAGGTCATGATCACGATCGCGTTGCGGAAATCGACCGTGCGGCCCTGGGCGTCGGTGAGGCGGCCGTCCTCGAGAATCTGCAGCAAGATGTTGAAGACATCAGGGTGCGCCTTCTCGATCTCGTCGAGCAGCAGCACCGAGTACGGCTTGCGCCGTACGGCCTCGGTCAGCTGGCCGCCCTCGTCGTAGCCGATGTAGCCCGGCGGCGAGCCGACCAGGCGGCTGACCGCGTGCTTCTCCATGTACTCCGACATGTCGATGCGGATCATCGACTCCTCGTCGCCGAAGAGGAATTCGGCGAGCGTGCGGGCGAGCTCGGTCTTTCCTACCCCGGAAGGGCCGAGGAAGATGAATGAGCCGGCCGGGCGCTTCGGATCCTTGATCCCGGCGCGCGAGCGGCGAATCGCCTTGGAGACGGCGGTGATCGCGACCTCCTGGCCGATCACCCGCTTGTGCAGCTCCTCCTCCATGCGGATCAGCTTCTGGGTCTCGGCCTCGGTCAGTTTGAAGACCGGGATCCCGGTCCACATCGAGACGATGTCGGCAATCTCTTCTTCGCCCACGTCGGGCCGCTCGCCGTTCTCGCCCTCGGCCCACTCGTCCTCGAGCTGGCGCTTGCGGGTGGTCAGCTGGCGCTCGGTGTCGCGCAGGTTGGCCGCTTTCTCGAACTCCTGCGCTTCGATCGCGGCCTCCTTGTCGCGCCGCGTCGTCTCGATTTCCTCCTCGAGGTCGCGGTAGACCGGCGGTGCGCTCATCGACTTGATCCGCATCCGCGAGGCGGCCTCATCGATCAGGTCGATCGCCTTGTCGGGCAGGAAGCGGTCGGAGATGTAGCGGTCGGCGAGCTCGGCGGCGGCTTCCAGCGCGTCGTCGGTGATGTTGACGCGGTGGTGCTGCTCGTAGCGCTCGCGCAGCCCTTCGAGGATCTTGACCGTGTCCTCGACCGAGGGCTGGTCGACCTTGATCTGGGCGAAGCGGCGCTCCAGCGCCGAGTCGCGCTCGAGGTACTTGCGGTACTCGTCGAGCGTGGTGGCGCCGATCGTCTGCAGCTCGCCACGGGCGAGCGCCGGCTTGAGGATCGAGGCGGCGTCAATCGCGCCCTCGGCGGCGCCGGCGCCAACGAGGTTGTGGAGCTCGTCGATGAAGAGGATGATGTCGCCGCGCTGGGTGATCTCTTTCATCACCTTCTTGAGGCGCTCCTCGAACTCGCCGCGGTACTTCGAACCGGCCACCAGGGCGGCCAGGTCGAGCGTGTAGATCTGCTTGTTCTTGAGCAGCTCGGGGACTTCGCCCTTGTTGATGCGGGCGGCCAATCCCTCGACCACGGCGGTCTTGCCGACGCCGGGCTCGCCGAGCAGCACCGGATTGTTCTTGGTGCGACGGGAGAGGATCTGCATGATCCGCTCGATCTCGGTCTCGCGACCGATCACTGGGTCGAGCTTGCCCTCCTCGGCCAGCTTGGTCAGGTTGCGGCCGAACTGGTCGAGCAGCTTCGAAGACTTTTTGCCCTCGCCGGAACCACCGGCACCCGCGCCGGCACCCTGACGACGTCCGCCGGGGCCGGAGAGCATCCGGATCACCTCGTTGCGGATCTTGTCCGAGTCGGCGTCAAAGTCGAGCAGGATGCGGGCGGCGACGCCCTCGTTCTCACGCACCAGGCCGAGCAGGATGTGCTCGGTACCGATGTAGTTGTGCCCGAGCGAGAGCGCCTCGCGCAGCGCCAACTCAAGCACCTTCTTGGCGCGCGGCGTGAACGGGATCTGGCCGGAGGTGACCTCCTCGCCGGAACCGACGATGCGGACGACCTGAGAGCGGACGCGCTCGGTGGTGATGTCGAGCGACTCGAGGACGCGGGCGGCGAGCCCCTCCTCCTCGCGCAACAGTCCCAGCAGGATGTGCTCGGTGCCGATGTAGTTGTGCTTCAGCGTGCGCGCCTCTTCCTGGGCCAGGACGACTACTTGACGGGCTCGCTCTGTAAATCGCTCGAACAAAAAGCCTCTCTATCTACCCAACGCAGCGCCGTTGAGTAAGTCTCGGTGGACGCCCTTCGTTATCGGTAAGCGCCTATGTGCTCCTTGAGAGGATACCGAGCCCGCCCAACCGGCCCGTTGACGCAAAAAAGCGCTCAGAGCGAGCTTTCAGCCGACTTTGGCGCGCCTCAGGAGCGCATTGCGGGAAAGAGCACGACCTCACGCACGCTCTTCGCCCCTGTCAGCAGCATGACCAGGCGGTCGATGCCGATGCCGACGCCGCCCGTAGGCGGCATTCCCTGTTCGAGCGCGGCGACGAAATCCTCGTCGTAAGGCTGTGCCTCCTCGTCGCCTCGGGCGAGCTCCTCGGCCTGCTGCTCAAAGCGGCGGCGCTGCTCGTCGGGGTCGTTGAGCTCGGTGAAACCGTTGGCGATCTCCATGCCGCCGGCGAAGGCCTCGAAGCGCTCGACCAGGCCCTCCTCGGAGCGGTGAGACTTGGCGAAGGGCGAGAGCTCGACCGGGTAGTCGAGGACGAAGGTCGGCTGGATCAGCTGCGGCTCGACGTGCTTGGAGAGCAGGCCGTCGACCAGCTTGCCCCAGCCCTCCTCGGGATCGGGCTCAGTGCCGATAGCCGCGGCAAGGGTCTCCCTGGTCGGGTGCTCGGCGATGTCGATCTGGGAGCGCTCGCGGATCGCCTCGCGGAAGCTGATCCGATTCCAGGGCGGTGCGAAATCGATCGAAACGCCATCGCGCTCGACCACCGTTGTCCCCAGCACCCGCTCGGCAACCTCGGCGACCATCAACTCGACTCGGTGGGCCGTCGATGCGTAATCGGCGTAGGCCTCGTACCACTCGAGCATCGTGAACTCGGGGTTGTGCTTATGCGAGATCCCCTCGTTACGGAAATCCTTGCCGAGCTCGTAGACCTTGTCGATACCGCCAACGACGAGGCGCTTGAGGTAGAGCTCGGTGGCGATGCGCAGGTAGAGGTCGCGGTCAAGCGCGTTGTGGTGGGTGGTGAAGGGGCGTGCCAGGGCACCGCCGTAGAGCGGCTGCAGGACCGGCGTCTCGACCTCGACGAAGCCGCGTTCATCGAGCCAGCGGCGCACCTCGCTGACCGTGCGAGCACGCTGGGCGAAGAGGTGGCGGCTCTCCTCGTTTGCGATCAGGTCGAGCTCGCGCTGGCGGTAGCGCGTCTCGACATCCTCGAGACCGTGGAACTTGTCGGGGGGAGGGCGCAGGCTCTTGGCCAGCAGGCGCCAGTGGTCGATCGCCAGCGAGAGCTCGCCGCCGCGTTGGGTCGCCAGCGCCGTGCCCTCGACTCCGATGATGTCGCCGAGGTCGAGCTCGACCAGCACCTTGTAGGGCTCCTCGCCGAGCAGGTCCTCGCGAGCGTGCAGCTGGATTTGGCCGCTGGCGTCGCGCAGATCGAGAAAGCAGGCCTTGCCGTGGCCGCGGCGGCCGACCAAGCGCCCGGCGACGCGGTGACGGGACTCGGTCTCGATCCCCGGCGCCAGGCCCTCATGAGCGGCCCGCACCTCGCCGATCTCCTCTCGATCGGCGAACTCCGGCGGAAACGGGTCGATCCCCGCCTCCCGCAGCCGCTCCAGCTTCTCGCGCCGGTCACGGAGAACGTCTGACAGCTTCGGTTGCTCGGCCTCGCTCATCGGAGCGCGAGCCTACTCGGGAGCAGCGCTACGCCGTCTCGATCTTGGTGATCTTCAGCTTCTTCTTCGGGCCGCGCGGAACCTCGACGGTGACGATGTCGTTGCGCTTGTGACCGAGCAGGGCTTTGCCGATCGGCGACTCATTGGAGAGCTTGTGCTCAAGCGGATCGGCCTCGGTCGAGCCGACGATCTGGAACTTCTGCGAGACGTCGGTCTTCTGGTCCTTGACGTGGACGACCGAGCCGAACTGCACTTCGTCGGTGCCGATGTCCTTCTCATCGATCACGGTGGCGCGGCGCAGCCGCTCTTCGAGCTGGGCGATCCGCTGCTCAAGCAGGGCCTGCTCGTTCTTGGCGTCGTCGTACTCGGCGTTCTCGGAGATGTCGCCGAACTCACGCGCCTCCTTGATCCGCTCAGCGACCTCGCGTCGCTTGACGGTCGTGAGGTGGTCGATCTCGTCTTTGAGCTTCTCGAGACCCTCGGGGGTGATGACGGACTGGCGACTCACTTTGGTCCAACCTCGCTTTAGTGGATTGAGAACTGCCGCAAACGGCTCCTAGACCCAAAAACGCCCAAGTGCGGCGGCGTCTGCCTCACCGCACCAGGGCCGGAAGTCGCGGGATTATAGCTAGAGGCTTGAAGCGGGTTAGGCGCGTGCGCGGGGACGCCTCAGACCGAGCTGGGCGGCGCACGCGGTTGAAGCGGGTAGAGGTTGCTACCCGCGAGGCCGCGGGTAGCGATTCAGCGACGGTATGCGGCGTCATCCGCGTGCGTGAATAACCCGCTTCAAGCCTCTTGGGGCGCTGGAGCGGCCAAATCGGCGATCAAGCGGCGAGCCTGCGGCAGGTCGGCGTGACGCTGGAGCTCGTCGGCAAGCTCAGTCGGAGCGCCAAGTGACTCCATGTACCAGGGGTAGAACTTGCGAAGGTAGCGGCCGGCGCGCTCTGTGCCGAGGTGCTCCTCGGCGCGATCGATCACCCAGAGCAGCTCGGCGGCGACCTCGTCGCGCTGCGGCGGCGCGGAGCGCCGACCGGTCAGTTCCTCGAAGACCCAGGGATTGCCGAGCGAGCCGCGGGCCATCATCACGGCGTCGGCGCCCGACTCCTCATACGCCCGCCGGGCGGCCTCGGCGCTTTTCAGGCCACCCGAGACGATCACCGGAACCTCGACCCGCCCGACCAGCTCGCGGGTGAGCGCGTAATCGGGGCTGCCCTTGTGGCCAACCGTGGCCGCCCGCGGGTGAAAGCCGATCGCCGCGACGCCGGCCTCCTCGGCGAGCCGCACGGCCAGCTCAAACCCGGAGTGATCGCCGACTTCAATCCCCGAGCGCAGCTTCACCGTCACCGGCAGACCGCTGCCCTGCACCGCCCCGCGGGCCAGGGCCAGTGCCAACTCGGGCTCGCGCAGCAGCTCGGCCCCAGCGCCGGTCTTGCGCACCTTGCGCACCGGGCAGCCCATGTTGATGTCGATCAGGTCGGCACCCGCCTCCGCCGCCACCGCCGCGGCCGAGCGCATCACCTCGGCATCGTGGCCGAAGAGCTGCACCGAGACCGGGTGCTCGTCGGGGTGGATCCGCATCAACTCGCGCAAGGTGCGCTCGTTGCGGTGGTGGAGGCCAAAGCTCGAGACCATCTCGGAGACCGCCAGGCCGGCACCGTGCCGCTTCGCCTGTAGGCGCACGAACCAGTTGCCGATGCCCGCCAGGGGAGCGAGCAGAACGCGGTTGGGGATCTCGACGTCGCCGATCCGGAGTGGATCAGTCAGCGCGGGCTGTTCGGGTGTTGCGTTCATGGATCAGGCGCAGCCCCTTCAGGGTAAGCATGTCGTCGACCTCGTCGATCGTCTCGGTGAAGGGGACGACAACGGAGGCGTAGCCACCGGTAGCGAGCACCCGCGGATTCGGCAGCTCCTCTTCGATCCGGCCCACGATGCCGTCGATCAATCCGGCGAAGCCGAAGATGAAGCCGGAGTGGATCGCCGCCCGGGTCGAGCGGCCGATTGCCTCCTTCGGCTCTTCAAGATCGATCCTGGAGATCCGGGCCGCCCGTTCGATCAGGGCACTGAGCGAGGGCGCCAGACCGGGACCGATCGCGCCGCCGAGGTACTCGCCATCGGCGGAGACCGCGTCGATATTGATGCCGGTGCCGAAATCGACCGAGACGCAGGCCTCGCCGAACCGCTCATAGGCGGCGATCGCGTTGACGAGGCGATCGGCGCCCACCTCGAGGGGGTTCTCGATCCGGATCGGCATCCCGGTCTTCAATCCGGGCCCGATCGTCAGGCACTCGGCCTCGAGGTAGCGCTCGGTCAGCTGCTCGAACTGGGCGCCGAGCGGCGGCACGACCGAGGAGACGCAGACGGCGTCGATCTCGGCAAAGGACATGTCGCAGAGGCCGAAGAGGCCGCTGATCCGCTCGGCCAGCTCATCGCCGGTCGCGCCCGAGCGGGTCTGGAAGCGCCAGTGCTCGACAAGGCGCTCACCCTCGAAGGCGCCCAGGTGCGTTTGGGTATTGCCGACGTCGGCCGCTAGCAGCACGGCGCGATTATCACCGACGGCGTAGGATCGGCGCCGTGGAGGCGCGTCTTTACACGATTCCGGGCTCTCATCCAGGCATGGCGGCGCGGGCGATGCTGGAGTACAAGGGCATCGCCTACAAGCGCACCGACCTCTTCCCGGTGATGTCGAAGGGCATCCTGCGCGTCCTCGGCTTCCCGGGCAAAACGGTGCCGGCGCTGAAGATCGACGGGCGCAAGGTGCAGGGCTCCCGCCCGATCGCGCGCGAGCTGGAGCGGCTGCAGCCGCAACCGGCGCTCTTCCCCGAGGACCCCGAGCTGCGCGCCGCGGTCGAAGAGGCGGAGCGCTTCGGTGACGAGGAGCTTCAGCACCCGATCCGCCAGATCTCCTGGTGGTCGATCAAGAAGGACAGCTCCTCGCTGCGCAGCTACTCCGAGGGGGCCAAGCTCGGCATCCCGATCGGCCTCGCAGTGAAGACGGCGGCTCCGATCGTCGCCCTCGCCGCTCGCACCAACGAGGCGACCGACGAGAACGTGCGCCGCGACCTCGCCGCGCTGCCGGGGTTTCTCGACAAGATCGACGCCTGGATCGAGGCCGGAGTCCTGAACGGCGAGCAGCTCAATGCCGCCGACTTCCAGATCGCCCCCAGCATCGCCCTGGCGATGACCCTCGACGACCTGCGGCCCGCGATCGAGCGCCGGCCCGCCGGCGCCCTGGCCAAGCGAGTCATCCCCGATTACCCGGGTAAAGCGCCGCCGATCCTGCCGCCGGCCTGGCTGCAGCAGCTGCGCGACGGAACCGCCGCTGCTAGCTGAGCGAACCGACCCGGTCCGCTCGTTGTCCCGGCCCCAGAGCAAGGAGGAACTCATCGATCCGCCGTCCGTCCGGAAGCGCGAGCTCTGGATCGAGCTCTAGCAATGGCGCGAGGACGAAGCGACGGCTGCTGACCTCGGGGTGAGGCAGCGTCAGGCGCTCGCTGGAGAGCTCGAGATCGCCGAGCAGAAGCAGGTCGACGTCGAGCGGGCGCGGGCTGTGACGGGGGGCGTCGAGCTGGCGGCCGCGGGCCACCTCGATCTCCTTGCAAAGGTCGAGCAGCGCTTCGGGCTCGAGCTCGGTGCGGACGCGGATCGCCGCGTTGAGGAAGTCGGCCTGATCGAGCACCTCGCCGACCGGCTCGGTCTCATAGGTCGAGGAGATCGCCTCAACGTCGACCCCGCGCTCGCGCAGCATCTCGACTGCCGCCCGTAGGTGTGACTCGCGCTCGCCGACGTTGGAGCCGAGCCCGAGATAGCCGATCCTCACCGCGGCGCCGTTCAAGTTGCTTCGGCGTCGTCCTCGTCGGCCTCTTCGCCGCGCTCGTGAACGACCTCGACGGCGACCTCCTGGATCGCCAGCGGCAGCGGCGGCTCCGGCTTGGCGGCGCGAACGCGCACCGACTCGCAGCCGTAGCGCTCCATCAGCCTGCCGCCTACTACCTGAGCGAGACGCTCGAGCGTGCGGTAGCTGCGCTCGGTGGCGGCGAGGGCAACGATGTCGCAGACCTCTGCGTAGTCGACCGTGTCCTCGATCCGGTCGGTGAGCACCGCGTCGCAGTCGGGCACATCGAAGGAGATGTCGAACTCGAGCCGCTGCCCGATCTCCTGCTCGGCATCACTGACTCCGTGATGGGTGTAGATCGAGAGCCCGCGCAGCTCGACCTCGACCCGCGAATCGAACCCGTTGCCGTGTGCCTCCATAGGGGGAACCTACCCAAGCACCGCGTTCGTGACCGCAAGCGCCTGCGCCATCTCGGCGACGTCGTGCACCCGCAGCACGTCCGCCCCCTCGGCCACTGCGAGCACGGATGTAGCGATCGAACCCCCAATCCGATCCTCCACATCCGAACCATCGACCTTGCCGATGAAGCTCTTGCGCGAGGTCCCAACCACCAACGGCCGCCCCAACTCCCGCAACTCCCCCAGCCTGCGCAGCAGCTCCAAGTTGTGCTCCAGCCTCTTGCCGAACCCAATCCCCGGATCAAGCCAAATCCGCTCCTCGGCGATCCCTGCCTCCACGGCAAACTCCACCCGCTCGGCCAAGAAGGCCTTGACGTCATCGACCACATCCTCATACCTCGGGTCCTCCTGCATCGTCCGCGGGTTACCGGGCATGTGCATCAGCACCACGCCGACGCCGCGCTCAGCGCACAGCCCTGCCATCCCCGGGTCGTGCTGAAAGGCGGTCACGTCGTTGACGATCGAGGCCCCAGCATCGAGCGCGGCCTCGGCGACCGCAGGCTTCGAAGTATCGATCGAGATCGTGGCCTTCCCAGCAAGCCCGGCAACGACCGGCTCAACCCGCCGCAGCTCCTCCGCCTCATCGACTTCAACCGCTCCTGGCCGCGTTGATTCCCCACCCACATCGAGAATCACCGCTCCGTCCCTGACCAGCTCCTCGCCGTGCCGAATCGCCGCCGCCGGATCCAGGTACTGCCCCCCATCCGAGAACGAGTCCGGGGTGACGTTGACGACACCCATGAGCTTGGGATTCATGGGACGAAGTATCCCCCGCTGCTGAGGAGGGTGCGGGGCACCGCCCGAACTGGCGGATACTCAAAATGACGCGCTAATTAGCGCGTCATTTGTCAGGGCGGGCGGTGCCCCGCACCCTCCCCACCCTGGAGACCTTCGTTCTCAGTCCCTAACTGGCGTCGCCACCGGCATACCCGGGACGCGGCCGCGGAATCGGCCGTGCCCCCTCCCGCTGCGCCTTTTCAGGCTCCGGCGCCGGCTCGACCGGCTCCGGCTCGTCGTCGTCGACGAAGACCTCGTCTTCGGACTTGCCGTCGAGCAGGGCGATGAACTGCTCGGCGTCGATCGTCTCCCGCTTGAGCAGGATTTTCGAGATCGTGTCGAGGTTCTCGCGGTTCTCGGTGAGCAGGTCCTTGGCCGTCTGGTGGGCGCTCTCGACGATGCGGCGGATCTCGTCGTCAATCTCGCGGGCGATCTCATCCGAGTAGTCGGGCTCGGAGGAGAACTCGCGACCGAGGAAGGGCTGGCCTCGATCGTGGCCGAAGACGCGAGGGCCGAGGCGCTCGGACATGCCGAAGCGCATCACCATCTGCTTCGCCGTCTCGGTCACCTTCTCGAGGTCGTTGGAGGCGCCGGTGGTGATCTCGCCGAAGACGATCTCCTCCGCGGCGCGACCACCCAGGGTCATCGCCATCGTGTCGGTCAGCTCGGCGCGCGAGGTAAGGAACTTGTCTTCGCCGGGCAGGCTGATCGTGTAGCCGAGTGCCTGGCCACGGCTGATGATCGAGATCTTGTGGACCGGGTCGGTGTTCTCCAGGAGGTGGCCGACGATCGCGTGGCCCATCTCGTGGAAGGCGGTGATCAGGCGCTCCTTCTCGCTCATCACCCGGGTCTTCTTCTCCGGGCCGGCGATCACCCGCATGATCCCCTCCTCGAGCTCCTGCATGGTGATCTCTCGCTTGCCCGTGCGGGCGGTGAGCAGGGCGGCCTCGTTGATCAGGTTGGCGAGATCGGCGCCGGTGAAGCCTGGTGTCTGGCCGGCCAGCGCGTCGAGGTCGATCACCTTGGCCAGCGGCTTGCCGCGGGTGTGGACCTCGAGGATGTGCTTGCGGCCCTTGCGGTCAGGACGGTCGACGACGACCTGGCGATCGAAGCGACCGGGCCGCAGCAGCGCCGGGTCGAGGATGTCAGGGCGGTTCGTGGCCGCGATCAAGATGATGTTGTCCTTCATCTCGAAGCCGTCCATCTCGACCAGCAGCTGGTTGAGGGTCTGCTCGCGCTCGTCGTGACCGCCACCCATGCCGGCGCCGCGGTGGCGACCGACGGCGTCGATCTCGTCCATGAAGATGATGCAGGGCGAGTTCTGCTTGGCCTGCTCGAAGAGGTCGCGGACGCGGCTGGCGCCGACGCCGACGAACATCTCGACGAAGTCCGAGCCGGAGATCGAGAAGAAGGGCACGCCCGCCTCGCCGGCGACGGCGCGGGCGAGCAGCGTCTTGCCGGTGCCGGGTGGGCCGTAGAGCAGCACGCCCTTGGGGATGCGCGCTCCCAGCGCCTGGAACTTCTTCGGGTTCTCGAGGAATTCCTTGATCTCCTGCAGCTCCTGCACCGCCTCGTCAACCCCGGCGACGTCGCGGAAGGTGATCTTGGGCGCGTCAACCGACATCCGCTTGGCCTTTGATTTGCCGAAGTTCATAACCCGTGAGCCGCCACCCTGCATCTGGTTCATCAGGAAGATCCAGAAGCCGAAGAAGAGGACGAAGGGAAGGATGTAGGTGAGCAGCGAGAGCAAGCTGGAACCGCCGGTCCCGTGCACCGTCGTCTCGACTTTGTTTTCGTCGATCAGGTTGAGCAGCGACTGCTCGGTGTTGGGCGGGTAGCCGGTCGAGAAGCTTTCGCCGCTTTCCCCGTTGGGACCCTTCTTGGTGACATCAAGGGAGTTGTCCTTGGTGTTGATCGTGATCTTTTCGATCTTGCCGGTGGCGATCAGGCCGTCGTTCGCCTTCGAGGCGACAAGTTCGTTGTAGGTCGGAGCCTTGCTGGTGTCAGGGCTGCTGATCACCTTCTGGGCAACGAAGGCGAGGATCACCACCAACAGGATCGGGAAAGCCGCGCTCTTGAAAAAACGCCTCACAGGGAAAAATCAGCGTACCAGGGCGGATTCGGCATCTAATCGTCCAACGCGGCCACGTAAGAGAGGTTGCGGTAGCGCTGCGCGTGGTCTAGGCCATAGCCAATCGCGAAGCGGTTGGGGATCTCGAAGCCGAGGTAGCGAGGCGAGAGGTCGACGCGCAGGCGCTCGGGCTTGGTGAGCAGAGCGCAGACCTCGAGCGAGGCAGGGTTGCGTGCCCTCAGATTGCGCATCAAGTACTGCAGGGTGAGGCCGGAATCGATGATGTCCTCGACGATCAGCACGTCGCGCCCTTCGATCGGCGCGTCGAGGTCCTTGAGGATGCGCACCACGCCCGAGGAGTCGGTCTGCGAGCCGTAGCTGGAGACGGCCATGAAGTCGATCTCACAGGGCACATCGACGTGGCGCATCAAGTCGGCGAGAAAGAGGACGGCGCCCTTGAGCACGCCGACCATGAAGAGGTCGCGTCCGGCGTAATCGGCGCTGATCTGGTCACCAAGCTCGGCAACGCGCCGCTGCAGGTCCTCACTGGAGACGAGGGTCTCGCCGATCGAGGGCTCGGTCACGCGGCGCAGTCTAGATAGAGCGGGCGCTTGCGGATGTCAGCGCTCGGCGCGCAGCACGCCGCGCTCGACCACGGCGCGCACGCCGCGGCCGAGATCGAGCATCGCGGTGCCGGTGCGGCGCAGGCCCGCAACCTGATCTGCGTGGTTCGCGGCACCTGGCACCGGCCGCCCAGCGGCGCGATCGGCAAGGCGCTGGACGACGAGCCGGCGCAGGGCCGCCGGCAGCTCCGCCAAACGGCTCAACTCGATCGTGCCGCGCTCCGATCCGTTCGCGCCGAGCTCAGCATCGACCAGCGAGTCCAGCACCTCGGCCTCGTCGCGCAGCAACTCGGCCGTGCGCAGGACGTTGCGCGCGGCCGCGGGGTGAATTTCGGCGAGCGCGGCGGCGAGGCCGTGGCGGACGCGGTTGCGGGCGTAGCCGCCTTCGGCGTTGGTGGGATCGTCTCGCCAAGCGAGCCCGCGCTCCTCGCAATAGGCGGTCGTCTGCTCACGGGTGAAGCCCAGCAGCGGGCGCACCAAGCTGCCGTCCCGCTCGCGCATCCCCAGCAGCGCCCGGCGACTGGGCGAGGAGGCGAGCCGGTAGAGGATCGTCTCGACCTGGTCGTCGGCGGTATGTCCGGTGGCGATCAGCGCATCCTGGCCGAGTGCCAGCTGGGCCGCCGCCGCGTAGCGGGTGTCGCGCGCCCAGGACTGCAGGTTTCCGGGCCCCTCGGGGCGGCGCGGTCGCTCCAGCTCGAGCGCGACCCCGAGCTGAGCGCAAAGCGCCGCGCAGTGCTCCTCATCAGCGTCGGAATCATCCCGCAGTCCGTAGTTGACGTGGACCGCGGCGACTGTGTCGGGGCCGAGTAAACGAACCGCGAGGTCGAGCAGGCAGACCGAGTCGCGACCACCGGAGAGCATCGCCACCAAGGGCCTGTCGACCGCCAGCAGCCCACCCTCCCGAACCGCGTCGAGCATCCGCTCGTTCTCCATGCTCTTAAGTGTCGCGCGCGTGGACCACGTAGAGCGGAGTCGGGCTCGGGAAGCCCCTGAGGGTGACCTCGCCGATCGGGTCGCAGGTGAGACCCCGACCCCCTAGCGCTTCGCTGACGCGGTCAGTCACCAGCACCTCACCAGCCTGGGCGCGGTTGACGACCCGGTGAGCGAGGTTGACGTGGGTGCCGAAGTAATCGCCGTCTCGGTACACCGCCTGCGCGTAGTGGATTCCGACCCGGGGCTGCGGACGCAGGGGGAAGCGCCCCATCAAGTCAACCGCCCACTCGGTCAGGGAGGCCGGCTCGGGTGAGACAACCATCACCTCGTCGCCGATCGTCTTCACGATCGTCGCCTCCGGCGGCAGCGTCGCCTCGACCGTTTCGACGAAGTTCTCGACCACGTCGAGGGCCTCAAGATCACCCTCCTCCTCGGTGTAGCGAGTAAATCCGGTGAGGTCGATGAAGCAGAGGGTGACGGGAACGTGGTGGACCTGCGACTCGGCCATCCCCAGATCGCTCTCCATGTGGCCGACGACGTCCTGCTCGAGGAAGAACCGCAGGTAGCGGGTGTGGAGGTAGTCGGTGAGCGGCGCGGCCAAAGGAAGAATGTCCCCGGCCAGCTCACCCATCTCCCCGGCCATCTCCAGCTCCGGCACCCCGTCGCGAATCAGCGGTTCGTGCACGTAGAGATGGAAGAGGCGAACCTCTGCATCAGCAATTCGCCGCAACGACTGGACATAGACGCGCACTAGCTGGAGGAAGGCGACGAGCGGAAAACCCGCGGCCAGCACACGGGCGCAGTGGCGCAGCGCCTGCACGTCCTCGGGGCTGAGCAGGCGCTCCTGGCCCAACGGGGTGCCGAGGATGATGAGGATGCGCTCTGCCAGCTCCGGCTCGAGCCCGGTCTCGCGGGCGGCTTCCTCGAGCGTCGTCTGCTCCTCCTCGTGGGGGAAGAGGTCCTCGGTGAAGCCGAAGGCGAGGCGGCCCTCGCGCCCGGCTCGCTTGAGGTCCTCGAGCGAGTGGCCGCGCTCACGCATTCGCGCGACGACGCGGGCCTGAGCCGCCGCTGCCGCGGTCCAGCGGCCGCGGCGCACCGGCAGCACCTTCTCCTCGGCCCAGCGTTTCAGCGTGCTAGCCGAGACGCCGGAGCGGCGCGATGCCTCGCTGAGGGATATCCGTTCGTCGGCGGCCACCGACCGCGAGGCTACGCGCTAGGCCGAGATCTCGGACTCCTCGTGCGCCTGCAGGACGGGCTCCCCGTCCTCGCCGGTACGGATGCGAATCGCCTCCTCGACCGGAAGCACAAAGATCTTGCCGTCGCCGACCTCACCGGTGCGCGCGTGCCGCAGAATCGCCTCGACGACCAAGTCCTTGTCCTTGTCCTCCACTACCACCTCGAGCTTCAGCTTGGGCCGCACGCTGATCATCAGTGCCGAGCCCCGGTAATGCTCCACCTCGCCCCGCTGGCGGCCGGACCCCTTGACCTCGAGGATCGAGAGTGAGGGCAGGCCCTTATCGAGCAGCTCGACCCGGATCGGGTCGAATGCCTCGTGGCGGATGAAGGCCTCGATCTTCTTCATTAGCCCAATCCTCCACCGCGGGCCGCAACCGCCGCATTAGACAGATGGCGAAGATCTGCGCCTGGCTACTCTCGCAAGTGTCAGTGGTCGAATTGCGCAACTAGGGTCCACCCCGTGCCGTCGCGACTCCGTCCCACCGCTCCGATCGCCGCCGACGCGCTCCTGGTCGGCGACCCGGGTCGGGCGCTGTTGCTCGCCCAGGAGCTACTCGAGGAACCGAAGATGAGCAACCACGCTCGTGGCCTCTGGGCCTACTTCGGCACAACGCCGGCCGGGGGCGAGCTGACCATCCAGGCGACGGGCATGGGCGGGCCAAGCGCGGTGCTCGTGCTCGGCGACCTGGTCGAGCTCGGGGTGAAGCGGGCGGTACGGGTCGGCACCTGCGTGGGCATCGAAGCAAAGAGCGGCCTGGGTGACTTGCTGGTCGTGGAGGAGGCGATCGCGCGGGGCGGCAGCGCCGCCTCGCTAGGCGTCGAACCAGGGACCGCGGTGGCACCCGATCCGGTCTTGACCGGCAAGCTCCAGTCCGAGTTGGGCAGGGAGGGCAGTCTCGTCTCGGTCGCCAGCGTCGACCATCCCGCGGGGGATGCGGCCGGCCTCGGGGTAGCCGCGGTCGACATGCAGACGGCGCCGTTGCTCGCACTCGCCGCCGGTTTGGGGATCGAGCTCGGGGCGGTGCTGATCGTCAGCGAAGAGGAGCGCAGCTCGACGAGCTTGGAGAAGGAGGTCCTGGAGGAGCTGGAGCGACGGGCCGGAAGAGCCGCTTCTGCCGCACTCTCAGGCTGAAGTCGAAGGTTAGACTTCGTCCTCGGTGCGCTCGCGGGCGACGAGGCGGCGGCGAATATCACCGAGATCGCGCGTGACGCGATCGATCTGGTCCTCGACCTCTTCCAGGCGCTGGGAGAGGGAGCGAACTCGCCGCTCCAGCCGTTCGAGGTCGCCGGCTGAGGGAAGATTGAGCGCGCTCATTGCCGCGTGCTGAGCGTCGAGCGCCTTCTCGCGGGCGCCAAAAGCGGCGGCTACTGCGTTCTCCAGCACCTGACTGTCGAGCAGGGCCTGGGCGAACTCGCCAATCGCCTGCTCGCTGCGTGCGCGCAGGCCCTCCTGATCGTCGTAATCCGCATTCATTGTCAAATCGGCCGCCTCATTGACAGCAGCTTAACCGGCACATCCGGTTCGACTGAAATCCTCCCGCACTTGGGGCATGAGAGAGACCTTGATTAAGGGCTTGTTGGGGGCAGCAGCCGGGCGTTGCGCGGCAGTTTGCGAGCCAGTAGCTTGGGCGAGCCTGTTGCGCAGGGAGAGGGCCGGCATGTGCTGCACGATCGTGCCCAGGGGGTATAGGTGCGCCGTCATATGAGAAACAAGCTTGCACTGATCATCGCGTTGGCCAGCTTTGGCGTCGTCACGGCGCTTGGAGTTGGCTTCGCCGGGGCCGAAGAAATCTCGACCACGTCGGGCGAAGCGACGACCCCGCTGACAACTACCCCGGCAGTGCCGACCGCGCCGCTACCGGCCTGCTCCAACGAAGTCGACGACGACGGCGACGGCTTGGCCGACATGGAAGACCCCAGCTGCGAATCGCCGGAAGACAACAGCGAGGAACCCGCGGCCCCGGCGAGCCCGACCAACAACAGCAGCGTCGAAGCTCCCGCCGCGGCAGCGCCGGCGCCCAGCGAAGGGGCCCCGACGAAGCAGGGCGGCTTCAAGGCCGGGGCGACGATCGGTTCCGGCGACGACAAGGTGCACCACAACGAAAACCTCGGCGACGTCAGCGGTGGTGGAGAAAGCTCCGGCGCCGGAGCGACCGCCCCCAGTGCCACTGCCGGGGTGCAGCAGACCGACACCTCCAGCGGCGGCTCTCAGTACGGCAGCGGCGGCGCGCCGACGGAAGCCAACCCGACGACGACGATTGCGCCCTTCGGGCCGGCGCCGATCGGCGTTCCCAACTTCGTCATCGACTCCTTCGAGATCCCGCCCTTCCTGCTGCCGATCTACCAGGCCTGCGGCACCGAGTACGGGATCCCCTGGGAGGTCCTGGCCTCGATCAACAAGATCGAGTCGGGCTTCGGCACCAACATGGGCCCCTCCAGCGCCGGCGCGATCGGCTGGATGCAGTTCCTCCCTTCCAGTTGGGAAGCGTTCGGACTCGACGCCAACGGCGATGGCAAGAAGGACCCCTACAACCCCGTCGACGCGATCTGCGCCGCCGCGCACTACCTGAAGCTCAGCGGCGGCAACCAAGACCTCTACAACGCGATCTACTCCTACAACCACGCCGATTGGTACGTGCAGGAGGTGCTCGGCTACGCCCGTGCCTACGGCAAGCTGCCGACCGACCTGGTCGGCTCGTTGACCGGCCTTACCGAGGGTGCGCACTTCCCAGTCGCCGCCGACGCCAGCTACGCCGACGATCTCTCCGCCCGCGAAGCGCTGAAGCGCAGCGCCCCGGGGGCTGAACAGGCATACGGCGATGCAGCTGAAGTGATCTCCTCCTCGCCGACCCGGCGCGGGATCAACATCTTCGCCGCCGAGGGCGCTCCGGTGGTCGCCGTCAACGACGGTGTGATCGAGAAGATCGGCAGCTCCCCGCGCCTCGGCAACTACGTGGTCCTGCAGGACGCCTACGGCAATCGCTACACCTACGCCGAGCTCGGCCAGATCGTCCGCAAGCACCGCTCCGTGGTGATGCCGACCGGCAGGGAGCGGCGCCTACCGGTCGAAAGCGAAGACCTGCGGCCGCGCCTGCGTGCGCTGCCGAACCGGGCCGAGAGCGGAGACAAGGGCAGTGAAGCGCCGGAAGTCGACAGCCCGACCAGCAGCGAAGACGGAACCCTAAGGGTCGGGTCGAAGGTTATAGCGGGCACGGTGCTCGCCCGGATCGGCTCCTCCGAAGACGGTGTCGACCCGCACATCAACTTCGCGATCCGTCCCGCTGGGCGCGGCGCGCCCGAGATCGACCCGAAGCCGATTCTCGATGGCTGGAAGCTGCTCGAGGCGACGGCGATCTACCGGGCCGACGGCAAGAACCCCCTCTCCGAGGATCTCGGCGGTGCCGGCGTCCTGCTCCTCTCCAAGGAGGAGCTGCAGAAGCGGGTCCTCGCCGACAAAGCACTCGACATCTACGAATGTGGCCGCGAAGACATCGCCACCGGCCAGATCGACCGCCGTGTCCTGGCGGTGCTCGAGTACCTGGTCTCCAAGGGCTACAAGTTGACGATCACCTCGCTCAAGTGCGGCCACAGCATCCTGAGCTCGTCGGGATATGTCTCCGAGCACAGCACCGGTGATGCGGTCGACATCGCGGTCATCGACGGAGTGCCCGTCACCGGTCACCAAGGTCCGGGAACGCTGACCGACCAGCTGATCCGCGACGTCCTGCAACTGCAGGGGACGATGCACCCCCACCAGGTGATCTCACTCGAGGATCTGCCCGGGGAAACCAGCTTCGCGCTGCCGGATCACTACGACCACGTGCACATCGGCTACCACCCGCTGACCGGCCCCTTCGACCAGCAGTTCAACGCGCTGCTCAAACCGGACCAGTGGCAGCGACTGACCAACCGCCTCGACGAAATCAAGAACCCCCGCGTCTCGCCGAAGCCGTCGCCATACGCGCTGCCCGATAGCCAGGGCAGCAAGGACGGCAACAGCGGCAAACCGGGCGCCGGCGACTGAGACCCCGGGCAGAATTGGGTCTTTGACCCGCCTCTTCGGATTCACCCAGTTCGATTTCGCCGGCCCATTGGCGGTCGCCGATGGCCGCTACCTGGTCCGCAACGGCGAGTGCGAGCAGGTGCTTGTGATCGAGACCCTCGGCGCCCCGCCGCCGGCCCGCCGCCGACGCAAGCGCCCACGAGATGCCGAGATCGGCGAGCCACCGCCAGAGCTGCCAGTGGCGCGAGCCACAGTGGTACTTGCCTTCAATGAGTTCAAGGACGAGCAGGCGGCCGAGACCTGGCTGAGTGAAACCTCGGCCTCCGAGGAGGCGATCGATCGGCTGGTCGAGCAGGGGATAGACGAGCTCAACCAGGCCCTGCATACCCAGTCGGTGGCCAGCGGCGACCCCTACCCGCAGACCGTGACCCCGGCGCGAGCGGTCGTGATCCGAATCGGCTTCGGTAGCGGCGAGGCCCTCGTCGACGGCGCCTTCAGCTCAGCTCATCAGGTCGACCCGGGTCTTGGCCCGATCTCACGGCGCCGCCAGCGCGATGAGGAGCTGCGCCCTCAGCAACGACTCGCGGCCGTCCTCGGCGGCCGTGAGCAACTCGACGCCTGCGAGACCCTGCTCCTCCGCGCTCGCGCCGACCTCGACGCAGACCGCAACCGCGAGGCCGCGTTGCAGCTCCGAGTCGGCCTCGAGTCCCTGCTGATCGAGCTCCAAGGCGCGCTCAGCGACCCAGGCCACGAGGAGGACATGGCGACACTCCAGGCTCGCCGCCAGGAGACGGGGGAGCTCGCCAACGCTGCCCTCCGGGGAGATCTCACTGCGGAGCAGCTCCAAGCACTTAGCGAGCTCCTCTCTACCTCCGAGCGGGTCTTGCGCCGCCGCCGCGTGCTCGGCGGCTAGAGAACCAGGTGGTGGGCGACAACCGAGTCCACCAGCGACTCGGCGATCGCGTGGGCTTCAAGCAACTCGATGCCCTCCAGCGAGGGAACCCCGATCACCGTGAGGCCAGCGGCGCGCGCCGCGGCGACTCCTGTCGGCGAGTCCTCCAGCGCGATCACGTCCGGTCCCGGCTCGACGCCGAGGCGGCGACAGGCCTCCAGGTAGGGATCAGGCGCCGGCTTCGGCGCCGCCACTTCGTGGGCGCTGAGCACGACGTCGAATTGGTCGACGAAGCCGACGATCTCCAGTGAGCGCTGAACAAAGCGCAAGGGCGAGTTGGAGACGAGGCCGATTGGGGTGCCACGCCGCTTCAGCCGGTGCAGCAGCTCCGCCGCCCCCAGCATCGCCTCAACCCCGTGCTCGAGCTCGGCCACAACCAGCTCGTTCAGCTCCTCGATCAGCTCGGCGGCGCGCCCCGGCTCGCCGAGGCGCCGCTCGAGGATGCCACCGGCGATCTCGGCCGAGGTGCCGACCAGCTCGCGCTTGTTCTGGGGCGTGAACTCGAGGCCACGTCGTTCGAAAAGGTCATGCTCGGCCCGGGTCCAGACCGACTCGGTGTCGAGCAGCAGGCCGTCGTTGTCGAAGACGACGGCGGCGGGCAGGGGCGTCTCCATCGCCGTGAGCATATGGTTGTCACGTGCCCTTCCACGTCGAGCTCAGCAGCGGCATCAAGCACGCCCGCTCCTTCAACTTCAGCCGCGAGCAGCTGATGACCGAGGTGATCGCACCGTGGCTCGAGGACCTGCCGGTCGAGCTCGGCGAACAGGAGTGGGCGCCGGCGGAAAGCAAGCTGAAGATTCTCGAGGGACCGCACCTCGACGGGCCTGACCTCGCCTTCGGCCAGGGCTGGTCCAACGCCGAGCGGGCAAGCGAGGAGGTCACCGAGCGCGAGCTGGCCGCCGCTCCGGCCCCCGATCTGCCCGACGCCTTCGTGATCGAGGTTGAGCAACCGGATGTCGCGCTTGGCAAGCTGCTCGAGGGTCAGGCGGCGAGCCCGATTGCCTGGGCCGAGGCCCGGAACCGGATCGACGGCCGCGATCCGGCGATCGCGGCCGTGATCCTCGTCGTCAAGAAGCCCTAGGCGACCGCCGGCGCGGCCGGGCCCGCCGACCCGTCGGGATCGCTCGACTCCCCGGATGAGGCCGGAGAGAACTCGACCGGACGACCGCGCGGCACGACCAGGACCGGGAAGCTGGCGGTCTCGACCGCGTAGTCGCTGGCGGCACTGAGGGTCACCTTCCCGGCCGGCGACTCGGGGCGCGAGCCGACGACGAGTAGGTCGATGTGGCCGGCGCCGGCACGCTCGGCGACAGTGGCACCGAGCGCCGCAGCGAGGCTCTCGGCGGTTTGGCGGGCAGCCGGGTCACCCTCGTCGATGACCCCGATCTTGTTGATGCTGACCGAGGGGTTGTCGCGCAGGCCGGCCGGAGCGACCGCAATTGCCGCCGGGCCACCAAGCAGCAGCTTGTGGGCGGGGATGCCGGGCTTGACCGTGCCCGGCGCGGTGCGGTACTCCGAGCCGAAGACGATCACGTCGGCGTTCTCGCGCTCGGCAAGTTCAGCCAGGCCGACGCTAGTGCCGGGATTGACGACGACGTGGCGCGGCATGTCCGGAGCGCCAACCGATTCAGCGCCGCGGGCGAGCAAGTCCTCGGCCTCCTTCTCCTCCAGCGCTCCACCCTGGGAGTGGCGGACGTAGGCGAGGGAGAGATCGGCGCCGCTGAAGGCGAGTAGGCGGCCGAACGCGAGCGCGTCGCGATCGTTGTCGGTGTCGTCGTAGGAAACGATGATGCGAGTGGCCATCGGGTTCTCCTTGAAGAGTGTTGTCGGCGTTGATTCGAAGTTCGCGCCGATGGTCGCACTCTCCCTGGATAATCACAACTGGTAATCCTCATATCGGCGATAAGCTTTGCTTATGCTGAATGCCGCTCGCCTCAACGTGCTCAGGGAGGTGGTGAGGAGCGGCTCGTTCTCGGCTGCCGCCGACGCGCTCTCCTACTCCCAATCGGCCGTTTCGCAGGCGATCGCGACGCTCGAGGGCGAGGTCGGCGCGACCCTGATCGAGCGTGATCGCGGCGGGGTGCGGCCGACCGCTGCGGGAGCCGCACTGGTCACCCACGCCGAGGGCATCCTCGGCCGCATGGAAGCCGCCGAGACCGAGCTCGCTGCGATCGCCGGCGGCGAGGCCGGGCGGCTGCGCATCGCCTCCTTCCCCAGCGCCGGCGCGACGCTGGTGCCGCAGGCGATCGCCGCCTTCAGCGCCGGCCACCCTGGCGTCGAAGTAACCCTGGCCGAGGGTGAGCCGGAGGAAATCGCGCCGCGCCTGCGCGGCGGCGAGTTCGACCTTGCCCTGCTCTACGAATTCGAGGGCGTCGGCGAGCGCCTCGCCACCGGCATCCGCCGCTTCGAGCTGCTCGAGGACCCGCTCCACCTCGCCCTGCCCACCGCCCACCCACTCTCCCGGCGCCGCCAAGTCCGGCTCGAGGACCTGCGTGATGAGTCCTGGGTGCAGACCTCGGTCGCCGGCCCCTGCGCCCGCCACGTGGTCCGCTCCTGCCACGCGGCCGGCTTCGAGCCGCGCGTCTCCTTCGAGAGCGACGACTACCAGACGGTCCAGGGCCTGGTCGCGGCTGGCGTCGGCGTCGGCCTGATCCCGCAGTTGGCGCTCTCCGCGGTGCGCGCCGACATCCGCATCCGCGCCCTGCACCCGCAGAGTCCCGTGCGCAAGGTCTTCGCCGCGACCCGCCGTGGCGCGCCGGTGACGCCGGCGGTGGCCACCCTGCTCGACACCCTGCGCGAGGTCGCGCGCTCCCACGCCAAGGCTGCAGACTGATCCCAGAAACAGAACCGCCCCCGGGAGAGTGCGGGGGCGGTTCCTGTCTCTTCTCGTTCTCCGGGCCGCCAGCCACGGCCCGGCCGTCTGGTTAGACGCTTCCCCCCGCGGGAGTTGCCGGCGCGGCAGCCGTGCCAACCCCGTCGGGATAGCCCAGCGATGGCACATCTGAGGGATAGACCTCGTGGCCGTGGACGGCGATGTCGCCTTCCTCCATTTCGGCCTCGCTCATCCGCAGCGGCACGAACAGGCCGACCAGCTTGAGCAGGATGAAGGTCATGATCGCGGAGAAGGCGATCACCCAGGCGGCCGTGTAGGCCTGGACCCAGAGCAGGTGCAGCCCGCCGCCGGAGATCAGGCCTTCGTGTTCGCCAGCCATCAGTTTGTTGGCGAAGATCCCGACCAGGAGGCCGCCGGCGACGCCGGCAAAGCCGTGCGTATACACGACCCCCAGCGTGTCGTCGACGTTTCGGAACGGTCTCACCCGGCTCAGATAGTTGAGCGCCAGGTACACGAGCGAGGAAGCGACGACGCCGATGATGATCGCGCCCCAGCCGTTGACAAAGCCGGCACCAGGGGTGATCGCTACGAGGCCGACGATCATGCCGTTGACTGACCCGATCAGGCTCGGCTTGCGGCCAGTCGCATAGTCGAGGGCGACCCAGACCAGGAAGGCAACCGCGGTGCAGAGGTTGGTGTTAAGGATCGAGGCTGCGGCGATATCGCCGGCGCTGTACCAGTCACCGCCGTTGAAGCCGTTCCAGCCCATCCACAGCAGCCCCGCGCCGACGGCGACCATCGCCAGGTTGTTCGGCGCGTCGACCTCGCGGTCGCGCTGCAGCCGCGGTCCGATCACGGCCGCGGCAACGAAGCCCGAGACGCCAGCGGCGAGGTGGATCACGTAACCACCCGAGTAGTCGATCGCGCCCTGCTGGGCGAAAAAGCCACCGCCCCAGATCAGGAAGGCGTTGATCGTGTAACAGAGCAGGGTCCAGAGAGCGACGAACGGGATCCACGCCTTGAAGTTGATCCGCCCGAGCACGGAGCCCAGCATCAGGATCGGCGTGATCGCTGCGAAGACGATCTGGAAGTACGCGAGCGTCGACTGCGGGAAGAGGAATTCTTCTTCCGCCAGCTCCGGGATGTGCGCCTGCTGCAGCAGATCATGGCTGCCCAGGATCGATTCCGGCTTACCCAGGAAGTTTCCGAAGAAGCCGCTATCGGAAATCGCGTGGATCGGCTCTCCGAAGCCCATCTTGAAACCGACGAGCGTCCAGAGGACGAGCACGATCGCGAAGGCGACGAACGCCATCATCATCGAGTTCACCGACCAGCGCTTCTGCATGACTCCGCCGTAGAGCACGACCAAGCCCGGAATGCTCATCAGGCCGACAAGAGTCGCGGCGGTCATCTGCCACGAGTTGGCGCCTTCTTGAAGCCAATCCATAGACGATTAGTTCCTTTCTCAACTAGTGCTTCTCGGACCGCTAAACCCTCCCGCCGCGGCGCCCCCGCCACTACGTACACGTGTCTAAAGATCGGTGCGAAATCTTCGCCCCGCTGGCGCGGACAAGGTCAAAAGAGCCGTATAACCTGCCGCTCATGCCACTTGAAGGACATTACGAGCGGCAGACAACGCCGCTCTACAAGCTCAATTCACGCGAGATCAAGATCGCCTCGATCACGTTTCTGGTGACTATCGCCGCGATGGTCGCGGTCGTGATCGCAACCGTCGGCGACAGTAATCCGCCGACCCCACTGGGCTGCATACATGCTCAGACGGCTGGGATCGTCGGCGCCGAAACCATCAGCGGTTGCGGCGCCGAAGCGGTGGCGAAGTGCTCTCACGCCGCCCGCTTCGACTCGCCGCAGGCGAGCACGGTGGTCACCGAGTGCGAAAAGCAGGGCGTCAGGTTCTGAGTTGTCCCTGAGTCGCGGTGCTGCCTAGCGCAGTGCCGCGGCCAGGGCGCCCAGCTCTGCGTCGACCTCGCCTTCGAGCTTGATCGCGGCATCGCCGTCGTACGGCGTCGGGCCCTTGGTAACGATCGCGAGCTTGCCGCCGCGTTCGAGAGTGACGGCGGGAAGGCTTGCCACCGGGTACACGGCCAGCGAGGAACCGACGCAGATCAGCAGATCAGCGGCTTCCGCCAACTCCTGCGCCCTGCGCATCGCGGCCTCGGGCAGCATCTCGCCAAAGAGCACGACGTCGGGCTTGACCGGGCCGCCGCAGGTGGCGCAGAGGGCGACGCCGTCGGCATCGAAGAGCGGCTCCATTTCCCCCAGCCCATAGCTGGCGTCGCAATGCCGACAGGACGAGGTCTCGATCGAGCCGTGCACCTCGACCACTTCGCGCGAGCCAGCAGCGCCGTGCAGGCGGTCGATGTTCTGCGTGATCACGCCCTCGATCAGCCCCCGCCGCTCCAACTCGGCGAGCGCCTCGTGGGCGGGGTTGGCCCGCTTGTCGCCGAGCGACTGGAAGCGTGGCCGGTAGTAGGACCAGAAGCGGGCCGGGTCGCGCTCGAAGACGTCGATGTGGGCGACTTCCATCGGGTCGACGTTGGCCCAGAGGCCCGTCTCGGGCGTGCGGAAGTCGGGGATCCCGGAGGGAACCGAGACGCCGGCCCCGGTCAGGACGACGGTCGAGCGCGACTGGCGGATCAGCTCCGCCAGTCGCTCGACCCCGTTTGCGATGCCTACTTGCCGCTCCACTTCGGCGTGCGCTTGCCGAGGAAGGCGCCAATGCCCTCCTTGGCGTCCTCACTGCTGAAGGCGGTGGCGAAGCCCTGCTTCTCGGCCTCGATGCCCTCGTCCAGGTCACCGGCGCCCGAGACGCGCTTGATCTGCCCGAGTGCAAGCGGCGCCTGGGCGGCGAGCTTGCGTCCCCACATCAGCGCCGTCTCAAACAGCTCGTGATCGGGGACGACGCGGTTGACCAGGCCCGCTTCCAGCGCCTCGCCGGCGAGGATCGCGTCGCCGATCAGGTTCATCTCCAGCGCCTTGTTGGGACCGACCAGGCGCGGCAGCCGCTGCGTGCCGCCGAAGCCGGGGATGATCCCCAGCTTGATCTCGGGCTGGCCGAAGACGGCAGCTTCGGCGCCGATTCGGACGTCGCAGGCCATCGCCACCTCGCAGCCGCCGCCGAAGGCGATCGCGTTGACGGCGGCGATCGTCGCCACCGGCGCCTGGCCGAAGTCGCGCAGCAGGGCGTGGGCGGTGTGGATCAGCTCCTCGCCTCCACTCTCGTCCATCTGGGTGAAGGCCTTGATGTCGGCGCCGGCCGAGAAGACGACGGGAACCGAGGAGGCGATGACCATTGCACCAACGCCGTCGGCCGCCTTGACCCGCTCCCAGACCGTCTTCAGGTCCCGGATCACGTCGGGCGAGACGGCGTTCATCGGCGCGTTGGCGAGCCAGGCGATCGCGACCTCGCCACGTGTCTCCAGCTTGACCGTATCGGCCTGATCACCCTCGTCGGGCTGCGGGTAGGGGTAGAAGCCCTGGCCGGCCTTCATCCCGATGCGTCCCTGGGCGACCAAGCGCCGCAGCAAGAGCGGCGGGGCGAAGCGGTCGCCGTGGCGCTCCTGCAGACCCTCCATGCGCTCGAGCACGATGTCGAGGCCCTCGATATCGGCTTTCCAGAACGGCGGCAGCAGGCCGCGGCGTGGGTCGAGGCCGGCACCGGCCATCATCCCCAGGTCGATGTCGCGGACCGAGCAGACGCCCTCCTCGACCAACAAACAGGACTCGATCAGGGCGCGGCAGGTGAAGAGCGCGACCAACTCCTCGGCGTCCGGCTCGGCATCTCCGGGGATGTTCTGCTCGCCCTCCTTGAAGAAACCCTCGCCGCCGGACTTGGCGCCGAGCTTGCCGTCGGCGACCAGCTGCTGCAAGCCCTTGTGGACGTAGAAAGTCTCCCCGTATGACTCGTTCAGGTGCTCGGCAACGTGCAGGACGGTGTCGAGGCCGAGCAGGTCGGTGAGGAAGAAGGGGCCCATCGGCGCCACCTGGGCGGCGGCGATCGCCTCGTCGATTGCCTTCAGCGAGAGGCCCTGCTCCTCCTGGGCGCGCCAGATCTCTCCGCTCGTCGCCATCAGGATGCGGTTGACGACGAAGCCGGGGACCTCGCCGCAGACGATCGGCTGCTTCTTGATCGCCTGGGCGAAGTTGTAGGCGACCGTGGCGGTCTCCTCGGAGGTGTCCTCGCCGGCGATGATCTCGACCAGCGGCATCACCGAGGCCGGGTAGAAGAAGTGGAAGCCGACCACCTTGTCGGGCCGCAGCGTCGTTTCCGCCATCTCGGTGACCGAGAGCGAGGAGGTGTTGGAGGAGAGGATCGCGTGGCCGGGGGTCACCGCGTCGATCTCGCGGAAGACGGCCTGCTTGATCTCCATCCGCTCTGGCACCGCCTCGATCACGAAGTCGACGTCGCCGAACTCCTCGTAGGTGGTGGTGCCGGTAACGAGGCCCATCACCTCGGCGAGACGGGCATCGGCCTGCTCCTGGGTCAGCTTCTCCTTCTTCACCAGGCGGGCGAGCTGGCCCTCGGTGACGGCGCGCGCCTTCTCAACCGCGGCATCGACGAACTTCTGGTCGATGTCCTTGACGACGACGGGGATATCGGCTGCGGCGATCGCCTGGGCGATCTCACCGCCCATTGTGCCGCCGCCGACGACGGCGGCCTTCGATACGAACATTTGGCTGGCTTCCTCCGAGTTTTTGGCTTGTTCGTGCGGTGCGACCGCCGGGACCCCAGGCTATAGAGATGCCTGGGAATCCGGCGCTTCGACCTCTCCTTCGCCTTCCTCCGGCTTGAAGCGCTGGTAGGCGAAGGCGCCGGCGAGCAGCAAGAGGCCCAGGGCGACGAAGGAGAGCGCCCGCGCCAGCTCTTCCAGCTCGGCGAGGTCGTAGGTCCAGACCTTGGCGATCGCAACCGTCAGTAGCGCCAGGCCACCAAGGCGGGTATTCGGCGACTTGCGCTGCATGCCCCAGACGACCGCGCCGAGGCCGGTTGCGGCCCAGAAGGCCGAGAGCCAGGCCTGGCCAATCTCGCGCGCTTCGCCGCCGTGGTTGGCACCGATCGCGTCGATGATCAGGACCGAGTCGAGGTAGACGAGTCCGGCGGCGCCAATGAAGCCGCTCACGGTTGCGGCCTTCTGCTCGATCTGGCGCCCCCAGTACAAGCAGGCAAGCGCTGCGCCCACGCAGCAGGCGATCGCCACCAGGGAGCTGCCGAGGTCCTCGACCCCGTCGACGATCGCGTAGGGCGGTGCCTCGACGACCAGCAGGTGCACGATCCCCAAGGCAAGGAACGCAAACGCCCCAACCAGCAGTCGCTGCGCGTCCGAGAGTGTCGGCGAGGAACCGCGGTCCACGCGCGTCGCCATGTAGGCCAGGGCCGCGGCCATCGCCGACCAGACAGCCACGAGAGTGGGTCCGTCGAAGGCGTTGGCGAGCCCGATGCTGCCGAGCGCGATCCCTCCTCCGGTCAGGAGCGAGCCGATTTCGCGGTGGATGCCGAGACGAATGGCAGCACCACCGAGCAAGAGATGGAGGGCGGCGAAGCCAAAGATCCAGCCGTCCAGGGCGAGCGCCGAGCCGTTGTTGAGGACGATGCAGCCGGCGCCGACCACGAACACACTGCTGCAGAGCAGCAGCAGCCAGGAGGAGATCGGGAGCTTCTCTTCTCCCCGGGCCCGCAACTCGTAGCCGAAGGCCGCGGCGGCGTAGAGGACCCAGAACCCGACCAGGGCCGCAAGGACCAGCAAGGAGGGCTCACTGGAACCAGAAACCCCCTCAAAGGTGATGAAACCGCTCTTGTAGATCCAGGAGATCAGCTGGGGAGCCGAGACGGCGAAGGCGGCGAGTGACAACCAGTGCCAGCGCTGCCAGAGAAGAACACCGACGCTTGCGGCGAGAGCTACGGCGACGAAGGCGATCGAGCCACCCTCACCAGTCGTGCCGACGAGCATCGGCGCGGCAAGAGCGCCGAGCATCCCGACGCCGCCGACGAGCATCGAGGACCAGCGCACCGCGATCGCCACCCCGATGGCGCCGATCAGCGCCGCCGCCTCGAGGCCGAGGACGGGTGAGATCAGGTCGTAGGCCTGGGCGGCGACGACGGTCGTCGCAAAGAGGCCGGGAATCGCGACGGCCACCGCCACGCGGGCCACCTCGAGGCGCCCCTTCCATTCATGCAGCCAGACGCCGAGGACGAGGAGCACCAAGGATCCGAACGCGGCCAGCAGGGTACGAACCTCTTCCGTGAACCAGCTGCTGTCCACGGCACTGCGCATCAGGAAGACGATGCCGAGAAGAGTGGCGAGGCCACCGATCCAGGCCAGCACGCGGCCGCCGAAGAGGCGCTCGAACTCAATTCGAGACATCGGGTTGTAAGGCGCAGGCGGAGGGTTATCCCCGTTGCCCGCCGGTTGGTTGAGTCTCTCGCTGTGCATCAGTCTCCCCTTCTGTGGATAGCTTGTTGACCGTCGGTTGATAACCGTAGCAATCTTGTCAACCGTCGGTCAGCAAGGCGTTACAATCCTGCCCGTGAGTCCCTCCTACCGCCGTCTGGATGTCGACGAGCGACGTCGCCAGCTCTTGGAGCGAGGCGCCGAGCTCTTCACCAGCCATCCCTACGAAGAGCTCTCGATGAGCAAGATCGCCGCCGAGGTCGGAATCTCGAAGGCCCTGCTGTACCACTACTTCCCCAGCAAGCAGGCCTACTTCGAGGAGACGCTGAGCGCCTGGGCCGAGCAGTTGCGGGAGCGGACGGAACCCGACCCCGACCTTCCCCCGGTCGAGCAACTGAAGGGCAGCCTCGATGCCTTCCTCGCGCTGGTTGGGGAAAACGAGGTCGCCTACAAGAACCTGATGCAAAGCGCCGCGGGCGTCGCTGAGATCCGCGCGCTGATCGAAGAGGTGCGCCTGAAGACGGCGCAGCGGATCCTCGAGTCCCTCTACGCGCAGGAGCCACCGCCGAAAGCGCGAACCGCGATCAGCGGCTGGCTCTGGTTCATGGACGGGGCCTGTCTCAACTGGATCGAGCACCACGACATCGAGCGCGAGGAGTTCCGCGACCTGCTGCTCGGCGTCCTGATGGGCGCGCTGCTCGCCGCCGACGCCGTGCCGGACCTCGCTTAAGCGTCCTCGCCGCATTGCCGATAGAGGGGTTTCATGCTGAGGCGAGGGACGATTCTGCTGCTTGCCTGCGCCTGCCTGGTGACGATCCCGTCAAGCGCTAGTGGCGAGACGCCCCAGGCGACGCTGCTGCCGGGCGGCCGCGCCGTGGCGCCGCCTTCCGCACCGCCCGCGGTCAAGGCGATGATCGAGGCGGCCAACCGGATCAGCCACCGACCGTACGTCTGGGGCGGCGGCCATCGCGATTGGAACGCGCGTGGTTACGACTGCTCGGGCTCGGTCAGCTACGTGATGCACGCCGCCGGCCTGCTCGAATCGCCGCTCGACTCGACCGGGTTCATGCACTGGGGCAGCGGCGGGGCCGGTAGTTGGGTGCGGATCTACGCCAACCGCGAACACGTCTTCGCCGTCATCGCCGGCCTGCGCTGGGACACCTCGATGACCGATGACGGCGATCGCACGGGTCCCGGCTGGAGCGAATACATGCGCTCGGGCAATGGCTTTCGCCTGCGCCACCCGCTCGGCCTGCTCGCAGCCATCCCAAGCTCCTAGCGCCTCTCGAGATTGGGCTTTGATGTCCCAATGCTTGATCGTGGCTTTGGACCGCAATTCGTCACATTGACATGGCGACACGTGCGCCCAGACGACCTAGCGTCAATCACATGCTCGACCGTCGAGACTGGCTCCGCCATCACTTGGCCACCAATCACATGCCACCACTCTCAGGGGCCTATATTGAGGCCGCGGAACGGGCGATTGATCGCTGTCGCAGCGGCGAACCGGGCGAGCAGATCGAGCTACCCGGCGGAGCGAGAACGTCTGCAGAAAACTGCGTCCGCGCGATGCATCTCCGCTATTTCGTCGAACTCGAGGCCTTCGACTGAAGCGACAGCATCACCGATGTCTAGGCTAGGCGCGCTTTGTCAGACACGCCAATCGAGAATCCGATCCTGAATGCACCGTTTGTAGAGCCACAACGGCACTGGCGCTTTGGAGAGGACGGGATCACTAACGAGATCGTCGAAGAGCGCCGTGTGTCGGCGTACTTCATGCCGATCGCCAAGTCGAAGAAGTCCGAGCAGCTGGATTTCGACACCGAGTGGACCTCCGACCGGATCGAGCCGAACCGGTTCATCAACCGAGTCAGGGAGCGGGTATCCCTCTGGCGAAGTGCGGGTTGGCCTGGAGTTACGCCAACAAGCCGGCGCCTGCTCGAGTACTGGACTGACCCCGAGCGGGAGAAGAAGCTCTTCTTTTGTCAGATCGAGGCGCTCGAGACCGCGATCTACATAGGCGAGGTGGTGAACAAGCGCGGCCACCAGGACGCCTGGGTGATGAACTCGCTTCGAGAGTGCTCGGAGGATGCGAATCCGGGGCTCTTGCGGCTGGCGCTCAAGATGGCAACCGGCACCGGCAAGACCGTGGTGATGGGGATGCTGATCGCCTGGCAGGCGCTCAACAAGTTCGCCAACAAACAGGACAGCCGCTTCTCCGACGCGTTCCTCGTGATCAGCCCGGGAATCACGATTCGCGACCGGCTCCGGGTCCTCCTGCCCCAGAGTCCCGACAACTACTACCGCGAGCGCGACCTGCTCAGCAGCGAGGACATCGCCCGCCTCACCGAGGCAAGGATCGCTGTGACCAACTTTCACGCGTTCCTGCCACGGGATCGGACCAAGGGGTCGAAGACAACGAAGGAGATTCTGACCCAGGGAGGGCCGAATCCTTTTCTCGAGACCCCGGAGCAGGTTGTCAATCGCGTCTGCCGAGGCCTGGGCCAGCGCAAAGGCATCGTCGTCCTCAATGACGAGGCACACCACTGCTACCGACACCGCGTCGGCGGAGGCGCCTCGGACTTCCATCCCGAAAAACTCAGCGGGGACGAGAAACGGGAGGCGAGCCAGCGCGAGGACCAGGCGCGAGTCTGGCTGACTGGCCTCGAATCGGTCAACGCCAAGATCGGCGTCAAGACGGTGTACGACCTCTCGGCAACACCGTTCTTCCTCTCCGGCTCGGGCTATCCCGAGGGGACCATGTTCCCCTGGGTCGTCTCCGACTTCGCCCTCATCGACTCGATCGAGGCGGGTCTGGTCAAGGTCCCCCGGGTCCCGGTCGCCGACGACGCCGCGTCCCCCGACGGGCCGATCTATCGCACCCTCTGGAGGCACATAAAAGACGAACTACCGAAGAAGGGAGTGAAGGCCCAGCAACTCTCCGGTCCGCCGACTCTGCCGCCCAAGCTCCAGGGGGCCATCCACAGCCTCTACGGCCACTACAAGAAATCGTACGAACGCTGGCAGGAGCAAGAGGCGAAACTGCGAACCGGCTCGACCCCACCCGTCTTCATCGTGGTCTGCAACAACACGAGTGTCTCGAAGCTCGTCTTCGACTACATCGCCGGTTGGGAAAAGGAGCTCGGTCACGGGGAGACAGCCGTCGTCTCGGGTGAGCTGCCGCTCTTCTCGAACGCCGAGAACGGACAGTGGCTCAGTCGGCCGCCGACAATCCTCGTCGACTCCGCTCAACTTGAGAGCGGCGATGGAATGACGCGCGACTTCAAACGGTCCGCGGCCGTCGAGATCGAACGCTTCAAGGACGAGTACCGGGCTCGCTTTCCCGGACGCGACGCCGAGGAGCTCACCGACGAGGACCTGCTGCGCGAGGTGATGAACACCGTGGGCAAGCCCGGCCGGCTGGGCAGCGGTGTGCGCTGCGTCGTCTCGGTCTCGATGCTCACCGAGGGCTGGGATGCAAACACCGTCACCCATATCCTCGGCGTACGGGCGTTTGGCACTCAACTGCTCTGTGAGCAGGTGGTGGGGCGGGGATTGCGCCGCCGCTCCTACGCCCTCAATGAGGAGGGGCGGTTCGAGCCCGAGTACGCGGAGGTGTACGGAGTTCCCTTTTCGTTCATCCCGGCTGCCGGTGACGCGAAGCCACCGGCTCCCCCTCGCCCGATGACGCGAGTGCGGGCGCTGGAAGACCGGGCCGGCCTCGAGATCACCTTCCCGCGAGTGCGCGCCTACCGCTTCGAGGTCTCCAGCAAGAGCCTCGATGCCAGTTTCAGCCCGCAGAGCGAGCTGACGCTCTCCACCGCGGACGTCCCATCGGAGACCGAGGTCCATCCGGTGATCGGTGAAATCGCCACACACACCCTGGACGACCTTCGCAGCCACAGGGAGCAGGAGGTGGTCTTCCGCCTGGCCAAGAGCCTCGCCGAGGAGCACTGGCCCGATCAGCCGTGGGCTTTCCCCCAGCTGATCCGCATAGTTCGAGACTGGACCCGTGAGTGCCTGGTGCTCAAGGACAACACCTTCCATCAGATGCTCCTGCTGCACGGTCCGGCCGACAAGGCCGTGGAGAAGATCCAGATGGCGATCGTTCGGGCGGCCGAGGGCGAACGGACCCTGATCCCAGTTCTCGCACCCTACGATCCGACCGGCTCAACGGCAGCGGTCGACTTCGACACCGCCAAGCCCTGCATCCCAACCGACCGGGAGCGATGCCACGTAAGCCACGTTGTCTGCGACACCGAATCCTGGGAGCAAAAGATGGCGCAGGTCATCGAGAAAATGTCGGAGGTCATCGCCTACGTGAAGAACGAGGGGCTGGGCTTCGAAATCCCCTACCTTCACGAAGGCAGACAGCGCTCGTATGTCCCGGACTTCATCGTGCGGGCGAACGACGGCCACGGAGAGGCGGATCCGCTGAATCTCATCATCGAGGTCACCGGCCAGGAATACGAGGCAAAGGGAGCCAAGGTCGAGACGGCTCGCAACCTCTGGGTGCCGGCCGTGAACCACGTCGGCGAGTACGGTCGCTGGGCATTTCTGGAGGTAAGGGATCCCTGGGCGGCGCAGGGGCCGATTGGGGAGGCGCTCGGCGCTAGGGCTGGTGCCACGAGCTGATGGCGTCCAGGAAAGCGAAGAAATCGCCGACGAGGGTGAACGCGCTCAAACACAAGGACAAGCGCAAAAACATCCCCACGGACGAGTTGCGCGGCTTCGTCTCCGCGGCGGAGCGCAATGCCGAGACCACGCGCTACCCACGCTGGCGCAGCGATCGCGACCACTCGCTCGACCCACAGCTCGTCTGGCGGGGAAAGGACAAGCAGGACCTGGCGGATCTCGAAGTTCCAACGGTGCCGATCTACATCCAGGAGAAGGTCCATCCCAGGGCAATCGTCGACCGACTGCGCCAGGCGACGCAGAGCGACGCGGATGAACAACCCCAGCTCTTCGACGACTTCAACGGCATCGAGTTCAACGAGCTGGTCGACTTCTACGAGCACAGCCAGAGCTGGACCAACCGGCTGATCCTCGGCGACGCGTTGCTGGTAATGAACTCCCTTGCCGAGAAGGAGAGCCTTAAGGGCAAGGTTCAGATGATCTACATGGATCCGCCCTACGGCATCGACTTCAAATCGAACTGGCAGGCGTCGACCCAGAACCCAGACGTCAAAGACGGAAAGCTTGCTGATTTCACCCGTGAGCCGGAGCAGATCCTCGCCTTTAGGGACACTTGGCAGGACGGCATCCACACCTACCTCGGCTATCTGCGCGATCGCTTCGCCGCAGCGAGAGAGCTGCTCTCGGAAACCGGCAGTCTCTTCGTGCAGATCAGCGACACGAACGTTCACTTGGTGCGTTCCCTTCTCGACGAGGTCTTCGGTGCCGAGAACTTCGTCTCCCAAATCGTCTTCCAGACGACGTCTGGCTTCGAGACGAAGACCCTGGCAACTCTCGGCGACTTCATCCTCTGGTACTCACGCGACGCATCGGCGGTCAAGGTCAGGAAGCTCTTCGAGCCGCAGGAGTTCGTGCTCGGCGGGAGCAACGCGAAGTGGCTGCTCATGCCGGACGGCTCATACCGGGGGGTCAGCGCCGCCGAGAAACGCGGGGAGGCGGAGCCGCCCGACGGTGCCCTTGCCTACGACCCCGACAACCTGATATCCCAGGGAGCCGCGAGCGAGTCCCAGCCGGTCGAGCTGGAGGGCCAGGTCTTCCTCCCTCGGTCCGGCTCGCACTGGAAGGCGGGCTACCCGGAGGGTATGAATCGCCTGGCGATCGCCGGCCGTATTCACCGGGCGAAGAACAGCCTGCGATACCGCCGATTCTTCACCGATTTTCCCTACCAAGAGCGGGGAAACATCTGGACAGACACGAGGACCGGCAACTTCACCGACCAGAAGGTCTACGTCGTGCAGACGAATACCAAGGTCGTCGAGCGCTGCATCCTGCTAGCCACCGATCCTGGCGATCTCGTCCTCGATCCGACCTGCGGCTCGGGCACCACGGCGGTCGCGGCCGAGACCTGGGGGCGGCGCTGGATAACCATGGATACGTCACGAGTGTCCGTCGCGCTCGCACGAACTCGCCTGGCGGCGCTTCGCTTGCCCTATTTCGTCCTCGCCGACAGCGAGGCGGGCAAGCAGGTCGAAGCCCAGCTGAGCGACCAGGAGCTGGCTCCGGGCGGCAACGAGGGAGACGTGCGAAAGGGCTTCGTCTACCGGCGCGCTCCACACATCAGGCTCGAGAGCATTGCCAAGAATCCCGATCTCGAGCCAGGCCTGTCGAAAGAGGAGGCCGACGAGTCGATCGCCAGACACGCCGAACAGGAGCTGCTCCTCGATCAACCCTATGAGGACAAAGGAACCGTGCGGGTGTGCGGCCCGTTCACGGTCGAGTCCCTCTCTCCCCACCGCATGTTGGCTCCGCAGGCGGCGTTGCCGGGCACTGGCGGCGCCAGCTTCGTCGAGTCGATCCTCGAGAACCTGCTCAAAGCAGGAGTCCAGAACCGGATCCGTGAGCAGCGCCTTGAGTTCGATCACATCGAGCCCTATGCCGGCAGATGGATCCACGCCAGCGGCGAGTACAGCGACGAGAAGGGGGTGGCGCGGCGGGTAGCGGTCTCGATCGGGCCGGAGCACGGCACCGTCGGCGCCGATGACGTCACCGAGGCCGCCAAGGAGGCGGTCAAGGGCATGGGCTTCGACGTCCTGCTCGTCCTCGGCTTCGCCTTCGACGCGCACTCAAGCGAGGCTGCAAAGGAGTTCCAACCGTCCTCGGAAAGCTGGGCGGTCGTCGCCGAGGAGCGCAAGCTCGGCAAGCTGCCGGTCCTGCTGGTTCGCATGAACGCTGACCTCTCGATGGGCGATGCGGTGCTGAAGAAGACCGGCGCGGGCAACCTCTTCATGGTCTTTGGCGAGCCCGATATCTCGATCGAGTGGGACGAGGAGGGTCGCATCTCCGTGGAGGTGCACGGGGTCGACGTCTACGACCCAACCACCGGCGAAATCCGCTCGGACTCGACCGACGAGATCGCCTGCTGGTTCATCGACACCAACTACGACGAAGAGAGCTTCTTCGTTCGCGACGCCTACTTCTCCGGTGCCAACGACCCATACAAACGCCTGCGTGCCGCTCTCAAGGCAGATATCGACAAGGACGCGTGGGAGAGCCTCTACCAAACGCGCAGCCGCCCCTTCGACCCGCCGGAAACCGGCAAGATCGCCATCAAGGTAATCAATCATCACGGGGACGAGGTGCTGAAGACCTACGAGGTCGGCAGGTTGACTGGATGACGCCTGTACAAGGGTCAACTGCGATCCTTGTACCCGAGTACAAAGGCATCTTCGAGCCATCGGTATTAGGCTCTTTTGGCTCTTCTAAAGGGAGTAGACCGGTAACCGACCGTGCCTGCCGACCGGGCGCGACGCCAAGCGAGGGACGACTAGAGCGATGACCCGTATCCGCCAGCAGAACGTGACCGCAGCCCAGTGGAGCGCCAACGGGGGAGCCCTCGGCGCGATCGACCTGACCTTGCCCGAGAACGAAGCATTCGGCGCCAACGTCTTCTCGGTCGCCGTCCAGCGCGAACGCCTGCCCGGCGACGTCTTCGAGAAGTTGCAGGGCGACCTCGAAGCTGGCGAGGCGATTGACCGGGAGACCGCCGACGCGGTCGCCTCGGCGATGAAGGACTGGGCCCTGGAGAAGGGCGCCACCCACTTCACCCACGTCTTCCAGCCGCTGACCGGCTCGACCGCCGAGAAGCACGACTCCTTCTTCGAGCCGGCCGGCACCGAAGGCAAAGCATTGGCCGGCTTCTCCGGCAAAGAGCTGATCCAGGGCGAGCCCGACGCCTCCTCCTTCCCAACCGGCGGCGTGCGCGAAACCTTCGAGGCCCGCGGCTACACCGCCTGGGACCCGACCAGCCCCGCCTTCATCCTCGAGAACCCGAACGGCTCGCTGCTCTGCATCCCGACCGCCTTCGCCTCCTGGACCGGCGAGGCGCTCGATGCCAAGATCCCGCTGCTGCGCTCGATGGACGCCCTGTCGGGCTCGGCGATCAGGGCCCTCGGCCTGCTCGGCGACACGGAGAGCAAACGTGTCTTCACAACGGTCGGGCCCGAGCAGGAGTACTTCCTGATCGACGAGCAGTACTTCTTCGAGCGCCCCGACCTGGTCTCGACCGGCCGCACCCTCTTCGGCGCCAAGCCGCCCAAGGGCCAGGAACTCGACGACCACTACTTCGGCACGATCCCCGAGCGGGTGCTCGCCTTCATGCTCGAGTCAGAGCTGGAGATGCGCAAGCTCGGCATCCCGGTCAAGACCCGCCACAACGAGGTCGCCCCAGCGCAGTACGAGATCGCGCCGATGTTCGAGAACTCCAACGTCGGCTCCGACCATCAGCAGCTGCTGATGCGGGTGCTTGAAAACGTCTCGCGCCGCTACGGCCTGGTCTGTCTGCTGCACGAGAAGCCCTTCGCCGGCGTCAACGGCTCGGGCAAGCACAACAACTGGTCGATGAGCACCGACACCGGCAGCAACCTGCTCAACCCGGGCGATACGCCGGCCGACAACGTTCACTTCCTCTTCTTCTGCGCCGCGGTGATCCAGGCGGTCAACAAGCATCAGGGGCTGCTGCGCGCCTCGGCGGCGAACATCGGCCAGGACCATCGGCTCGGCGCCAACGAGGCGCCGCCGGCAATCATCTCGATCTTCCTCGGCGCCGAACTGGACAAGGTCTTCGAGGCGATCGCGACCGGGGAAGGCGATCCCCACACGCCCGCCTCCTTCCTCGACCTGGGGGCGACGGTGCTGCCGCCGCTGCCCAAGGACGGCGGCGACCGCAACCGCACCTCGCCCTTCGCCTTCACCGGCAACAAGTTCGAGTTCCGGGCGTTGGGATCGAGCATGTCGCTCGCCTTCCCCAACACGGTGCTGAACACGATCGTCGCCGAGGCGATCGACGAGATGTCCGACAAGTTGGAGTCGAAGATCAGCGGCGGTATGGACGCGACCGAGGCGGCGATCGAGGTGGTCAAGGAGGCCTACGTCGCCAACAAGCGGATCTGCTTCAGCGGCGACAACTACTCCGAGGAGTGGCACGCCGAGGCCGAGCAGCGTGGCCTGAAGAACCTGAAAACGACGCCGGACGCGCTGCTCGAGGTGATCGCCGATGACTCGGTCACCGCCTTCGAGAAATACAGCGTGCTCTCAAAAAGGGAGCTTGAGTCGCGCTTCGAGGTCTGGGTCGAGCAGTACGCGCTGCGGGCCAACATCGAGGCCGAGACGACGTTCTCGATCGCCAAGACGATGCTGCTGCCGGCGGCGCTGCGCCACCTGGCGCTGATCTCCGAGGCCAGCGTCTCCAGCCTCGAGGGCGAGGTTCGCGGCCTGATCGAGGAGTTGGCGACTGCGCTCGACTCGCTGGAGAAGGCCAACGCCGAGCCTACCGAGCTGGAGGGCATGGAGCTGGCGCTCTTCGCCCGCGATCAGCAGCTGGCAAAGAGCGGCGCGGTGCGCGAGGCGGCTGACAAGCTGGAGAAGGTGGTCGCCGACGATCTGTGGCCGCTGCCTAAGTACGAGGAGATGCTCTTCATCAAGTAGCAGCGGGGCGCTCCGGCCCGCGGGTCCTGTCACGGCAGGGGCCCACCGCCCCCTCCGGTCGCTAAAGCGTCCTCAGGGGCGGTCCCCCCTACCGCGCCACCCGCGGGAGGAGCGTCTGCAGCTAGCTCACGCTGGCGCAGATCGCGTAGACCCTCAGGTCGATTGAGGTGTCTATTGATGTCGAGTTGTTGAAGAGCTGGACTGACCAGCCTGTGCCGGTGCCGTTCGGGCCGTTGAGTGAGACCGTTACTTGACGTTGCTGGCCGTTCTGGCCGGCGTTGGTGCCCAGGTCGGAGCCGCCGGCTATGACGCGCTTGCCCGCTGGGCACGACACGGTCTTTACTTCGCTAAGGCCACGCATGCCGCCGCTGTTTTCGATGAAGACTTCTTTGAAGGTCTGGTTGACGACCTCGTAACCGGAGACGCCGGCAGCACCAGTGGCGCCTTTGTCTCCCTTGTCGCCCTTCTGGCCTTTGTCGCCCTTGGAACCCTTGGGGCCTTTCGGGCCCTGCGGGCCTTGAGGTCCCGCGGGCAGCTTTCCGAAGAGGCGACAGGGCACCTTCTTCTGCCCGGCGAGCACGCGGGCTGGGCACTTGACCTTGACCTTGCCGGCCTTTGAGCTCGTTGCGTTGCCGGCTGCCATCGCCACTGCCGCGACGCCAACCACCGCGATCAGTGCGGCGGTGCCAATCGGAAGTGCACGACGGAGCAAGTCTGCTGGGCTGCGCATCTGTCCTCCTTGGTGGGGTTTCGCCTGCCCCTACCCGTGGCGTGCCGCCGCCAAGCGTTGCTCGAAGCTCCGGCTACTCGTCCGATTCGTCGTTGTCGCGAACGGCGCGGTAGATGATGAAGCCAACCGCGAGGGCGCCGAAGAGCGGGATCAAGCCGCCGAAGAGGACCGGCTCCCAAGCCTCTTCGGCCCGCACCAGGAGCACCGCAATCGTCAGCGCCTCGCTCATCGCAGCCCCGGGAGGCCGGGGCCGCCCCGCAGCGGGTTGAGGTCGGCGAGCAGCTCGAGCAGGCGCGGCTCGGGCTCTTCATCGTCGATCACGATCGCGGTGCCGGGCCAGGCGTAGCGAAGGTAGCGCCCGTAGGCCTGGCGCGAGGCCAGATCGGGCTCGTAGATCCAGGAGCCCGTGTTCCAGTAGCGCGTGCGTGGGCGCTCGGCGCAGCGCACATCGGCCAGCGGCTGGTGGGTGTGAGCGAAAACGATCTGCTCGGCCTGCTTGTCCCAGCCGAGGTTGGCGGTCACCTTGGCGAAGGCCTCGAGCGCGTGCTCGGACGGATCGCTGGGCGAGATCACCGAGGCGGCCGGGTAAGCGGGGTGTGGCCAAGCGGCCTGCGGCGCCGGCTGCTCGCGGCGCTGGCGCTCCGTCTCGGCCCGCACGACGGAATCGAAGTGGGACTCGCTTGGCAGCGAACCGTCCTCGGATGCACCGTCGCCAACGCCGCGATCGCGCAGCTCGGCGGCGAGACGCTTGATGCCTCGCGCCGGCAGGCCGAGGGTCGAGGCCAAGCGCCCGGCTCGCTGCACGGCACGAAAGACGTTCTGCTGGGCGTGCGTCCCATGCGGCATCTGAGCGGCGATGTAGAGCCACTCGGTCAGCAGCGTGATCGTCGACTCGTAGTCGGCGATCGTCTTCGGGTCCTCCGGGCCGCCGGTGGCGATGCCCCAGAGCACCCTGGTCAGGATGCGGTCGCCGCGCGAGCCGGAGAGACGGGCGTGCGGGTCGAGGTAGTGGCCGTGGGTGCAGAGCACGCCGGCGAAGCTGTAGGTCGGGTAGGCAATCTCGATCTGCACACCGGGCAGGCGCCGGGCGAGGAAGGAGCGGAAGAAGCCCGGGCCAGGCGGGGCAGAATCGAGAACCGGCTCACCGCTCAGCAGCGGCGCCCTGCCCGCCGCAAGCTGCGCCTCGAGCCGGTTCTCGAAGTCGCGATGGACGAGGTGGTGGTCATGGTTGCCGGCGAGGAAGACCAGCCGCTTGCCGATCAGGCTGGCGGCGATCAGGTCAAGCAAGCCGCTGGCCGCGTCGACCGCGTCGCCGACCGAGCCAAAGAGGAAGTCGAAGAGGTCGCCAAGGAAGATCAGCTCATCGATGCCCTCGAGCTGGGGCGCCAGCCGTTCGAGGAAGAGTTCCTCCCGCAGCAGGTCACGCCCGGTCCAGGCCCCAAAGTGGGTGTCGGAGATGACCAGCGCCCGCATCCTGCGGGCAGGCTACTGGCGCGGCAGCACCCGCATCCGCAAGCCGCCCCGGGGCGAGAGCGTCGGCATCTGGCGCACGGTCACCGTGCGGCCGGGCATCGCGTCGAGGCGCAGCCGCTGCAGCAGCATTGTCGCCACCAGCTTCACCTCGGTCTGGCCGAAGCGCTTGCCGATGCAGATCCGCCGCCCGCCGCCGAAGGGAACGTAGGCGCCGCGCGGCAGCGCCGCCTTGCGCTCGCGGGTGAAGCGCTCCGGGATGAAGGCCTCCGGCTCGGGAAAGACCTCGGGCAGGCGGTGGCTGGCCCAGGAGCAATAGTTGACGTAGGCGCCGCGGGCGACCCGGTGACCGCCGAACTCGAAGTCCCGCACCGCCCGGCGCGGGCCGATCCAGGCCGGTGGGTAGAGGCGCAGCACCTCGTCAAGCACCATGTCCAAATAAGGCATCTCGCGCTCGAGCTCGTCGATGCTCGGCGTCCGCCCTCCGAGCACCTCGTCCTGCTCCGCGCAGAGCCTGGCGATGACGTCGGGGTGGCGCGCCAGCTCATGCATCATGAAGGTCAGGGTCGAGGTCGAGGTGTCGTGGCCGGCGAACATCAGGGTCATCACCTGGTCTCGAATCTCCTTGTCGGTGAATCCCTCCCCCGCCTCATCACGCACGCCGACCAGGAGGCTGAGGATGTCCATCCTGCTCTCGTCGGCGGCGGCGCGGCGCTGGGCGATCTCGGCGTAGACGATCTCGTCGAGCACCGCTCGCGAGCGCGTCATCTTCGACCAGGGCGATCCGGGGCCGCGCAGCAGCCGCAGGTGGAAGTCGGTGCCGTAGAAGCCAAGCGCCCGCTCGAAATGCTCGGCGGCTGCCGCACCCTTTCCCGCCTCGTCGGGATTGAGGCCGAGCAACGCGTGCATCGCGATCCGCATCGCCAACCCGCGCATCCACTCGTAGAGGTCGACCACCTCGCCGCTGCGCAGCCGCTCGATCGCCGGGGTCGCCTCGGCGACCATCGCCTCGACCGAGGTCGAGACCTGCTCGCGGTGAAAGGCGGGCATCATGATCTCGCGGGCGCGGTCGTGGTAGGCGTCGTCAATCGTCAGCAGACCGTCGCCGAGCAGGGGAATCAGGTCGCCGAAGCTGGACTCGCGCCAGTGGAAGTTCTCCGGATGGGCGACGGTGACGAAGTGGTTGGCCTCCGGCCCGAGCATGAAGATCACCGGGCTGTGCAGGAGACGGACGCTGAAGATCGGCCCGTGCTCCTCGTAGAGGCCGAGTAGCAGCGGCAGCGGGTCGCGCGCCGCCCGCAGCGTCCTGCCGAAGCTGAAGTCCTGTGGTCCCGGGGGATAGGCGCCGTGGCGGCGCACCCGCGCCTCCGCCCAGACGTCGTCGAGCACGCGCACGACCGGGTTTGCGCTCAGTTGCTTCGGCGGCTCGACGCGAACGGCTGGCTTGGCGGCGGTCGCGGCGGACACCGGCGAATCGTAACTGGCTGCCCAGCCAAACTCGAATGGATCAGGCGCGAGAGGCCGCCAACTGGCCGCAGGCAGCGTCGATGTCACGGCCGCGGGTGAGGCGCACGGTGGCGGTGAGGTGGTGCTCGGCGAGGATCGCGCGGAAGCGCTCGATCTGCTCGGGCGGCGAGCCGTCGTAGGCACCGGTCGGGTTGTAGGGGATCAGGTTGACCTTGTAGGAGCGGGAGTCGAGCAGGGCGGCCAGTTCGCGGGCGTGATCGGGGTGGTCGTTGACGCCGTCAAGCATCACGTACTCGACGAAAACCTTGCGGCGGCGGCGCGACCGGTAGCGCTCGCAGGCGGCCAGCACCTCGGCTAGCGGGTAGCGGTCGTTGACTGGCATCAGCTGCGAGCGCAGGCCGTCGTTGGGGGCGTGCAGGGAGAGCGCCAGGCTGACCGGCATCTCGCACTCGGCGAGGCGATCGATGCCCGGCACCCAGCCGACGGTCGAGATCGCCGTGCGGCGGTTGGTGACGCCGACCTGCGGTAGCGCTTCGCAGGCGGCGAGGACGGCGTCGAGGTTCATCGTCGGCTCCCCCATGCCCATGAAGACGACGTGGTCAATCGCTTCGCCGCGGCGAAAGTGCAGCGCCTGGTCGAGGATCTCGTCGGCGCTGAGGTTGCGACCGAACTTCATCTTGCCGGTGGCGCAGAAGGAGCAGGTCAGCGGACAGCCCGACTGCGAGGAGAGGCATACCGAGCGACGGCCATCGCGGTAGCGCATCAGCACCGCCTCGATCGCCCGCCCGTCGGCGGTGTGGAAGAGCGCCTTGACCGTGCCGTCGTCGGACTTCGCCTCGGCCCGCAGCTCAAGCGTGGACAGGGGCACCTCGGCGGCGAGCCGCTGGCGCAGCGCCGCTGGAAGATTGGTCATCTCCTCGTAGTCGCGGGCGCCGCGCGCGACCCACTCCCAGACCTGGGAAGCGCGATAGGCGGGCTCGCCCGCCCCGGCGAGCGTGCTCTCGAGCAGGACGCGATCCATCGAACAAGACTAGGCGAGCGGAGCAGTGAGACCGCGCGGCGAGGATCGTCAGCTGTGGATCTTCTCGCCGCGCTCCAGCATCGCAACGAACTTCCGCAGCCTTTTCTGTCGCGTCTCCGGTTTCTTCGCCTCCTGCAGCCGGTAGAGGATCGCGTAGCGATTGGCGCTATCGAGCTCGGCAAAGAACTCACGCGCATCCTTGTTGCGATCGAGCTCGCGCTGGAGATCGTCCGGGACCGTGGCCGTTCGCTGGCCCGCATAAGCGGCGTCCCAGCGACCGTCCGCTTTGGCCGCCTCCACTTCGGCCAGGCCGGCCGGCCGCATCGCGCCGGCGGTGATCAACTCCTCGGCCTTTGCCCGGTTGATCTGCGACCACTTGCCGCGCGGGCGGCGCGGCGTAAAGCGCTGCAGGAAGAAGGCCTCGTCGAAGCCGCGCTTCTGGCTGTCGATCCAGCCGAAGCAGAGCGCCAGTTCCAGCGCTTCGGCGTAGTCGACGCTCTCCACGCCCGACCCCTTCTTGGCGATCTTGAGCCAGAGACCCTCGGCGTCGGCATGGTTCTCCTCCAGCCAGGCCTCGAGCTCCCCCTTCGAGGCGAAGAGGAGGATCGGCAGGTCGTCCGCCATCCTCGCCTCGCGCCTCCCTAAAGCCCGGCGGCGTCGGCGAGCAGGTCGACCTGGGCGGGATCGCTCGAAGAGGGGAAGAAGATCAGCTCTCCGCAGCCGGCCTCGTCAAAGGCGGCGATGCGCTGGGCGACGGTCTCGGCATCCTTGGCGGCGCCGGCGACGATGTAGCCGGCGACCTCCTCGCCGAGGAAGGCGTAGTAGTCGCCGAGATAGGCCTCGGCCTCGACCTCGGCGTTGTCGCCAAGCGAGTAGTAGGCAAGGCCCATCAGGCGCGGCTCGCCCTCGCGGCCGGCCGCAGCCCAGGCGGCCTTCGCCTTCTCCGCCATGCCGGCGTATTCCTCGGGTGGCGAGCCACCGGCGATCCAGCCGTCGCCGAAGCGGGCGGCACGAGCGAAGGAGGCGTCGACGCTGCCGCCGACTACCAAGTCCGGCGGTCCCTGTCGCGAGGGACCGACCTCGTCCCCCTCCCAGATCTCCTTGATCCGCTCCAGCGCCGCGTCAAGTGCATTGCCGCGATCGCGCATCGGCACTTCGCTCGCCTCGTAGTCATCCTCCCTGCCGCCAAGCCCAACCCCGAGGGTGAAGCGTCCATCGGAAAGCGCGTTGAGGCTGAGTGACTTCTTGGCCAGGTCGGTCGGATTCGTGCGCAGCGGGCCAATCAGGACGGAAGTGCAGAGCCCGATCCGCTCGGTCACGGCAGCTGCGGCGGCGAGCGCAGTTAGCGGCTCGTAGTTGTCGTAGACGACTCGATCGATCGTGCCGAGGCTGGAGAAGCCGCGGGCATCGGCGCGGCGCGCCCACTCGACCAGATTCGTCCCACTCGTCCCTGGCACCGCGTTTGGCAGTCCAATCCCAACGTCCATCTCGCCTCCTCGTTCGCGATCTACTCGCTGGATGACATTAGCCAACGCCGATCCCCGACCCGAGCGCTTCCGCCGCACGCCCTGAAAGCCTTCGCACGATGAGATCGAGGACGCGACTCGCGGCGGCTCTGGCCACCCTGGCCGTGATCGCGGTGGCGTTCGCGGGCCTTGCCGGCGACGACCTGGCCACGAGCGCGCCCGGCACGCCGGAAGCCCAACGCGACGCGATGGCTCAGACCGGGCGGGTGCAGGGAGCACCCCAACGCGAACTGGTCCTCAGCCGGGTGGTCGTCCCGCCGGGAGCCAATCTCGCCCTCCACCATCACCTCGGCACCCAGGTGGCGCGGATCGAGTCGGGCGTGCTCACCTATACCGTGCGGCAGGGCTCGGTCGTTGTGCGCCACGGCCAGTCCGATGCGGATCCGACGATCGTGCGCAAGATCGCGGCCGGCCAGAGCGGCCGGATCAAGGCCGGTGACTGGATCGTCGAGCAGCCGTCCGACATCCATCAGGCCGCCAACAAAGGCGGGCAGCCAGTCGTGATCTACCTCGCCACCCTGCTCAAGGCCGGGGCTCCGCCGGCGACGCCGGTCACAGGCAAGTAACCGGTCTACAGTTTGCGCATGGGCGAGCGCGACGGGATCGAGGCGCTGACCGAGGCGATCGGCCGCTACAACGATGCCTGGAACGCACAGGACCTCGAGGCAATCGTGGCGATGCACGCACCGGACATGGTCTTCGCCAACCACACCGCCGGCGAGAGCGCCAGCGGCGCCGAGGTGCGGGCTCACATCGCCAAGATCTTCGAGTCCTGGCCCGACATGAAGTTCGAGACTCGGCGTCTCTACGTGAGAGAGGAAGTGGTGACGCAGGAATGGACGGCGACCGCAACCCACTCCCAGACGTTGCACCGGGGAGAGATTGAGGCGCCGCCGAGCGGCAAAACGGTGAGCTGGGACGGCGTCGACGTAATCCCCTTCGAGGACGGACTGATCAAGCGCAAGGATGTCTACTCGGACTCGGTCGGGATCCTGCGCCAGGTCGGTCTTATCGACTGAACGGGCCTAGCCCCGCTGAGCGAGGCGGCTGCGTAGGAACGCGGGCCAGCCGCGTGGCCGCGTCAGCGCCGCGAGGGCGATCGGCATCGAGTCGAAGTAGCTGACCCGTTCAGTGGCGAGGCCGTCCTCGCCGATCACAAAGCGATCGACCGCGGGCCAGGAGATCGGCTTGCCGCCGGCCGTACCGCGGAGGGTGAACTCGATCAGCACGCCGTCGACAGTGGCGCCCCAGCGATGGACCTCGCCGGTCAGGTCCGGGATCAGCTCGAACAGGCCCGCGAAGGCCCGCTTGCCCTCGGCGAGGGTCTCGGTCACCGGCGTCATTGGCGCGACGAGGCGAACCCGGTCGGCCAGCACAAGACCGAGCCGCTGTGGCGTCGGGGCGCGCCAGTAATCGGCGAAGCGCGCGGTGAAGTCGGCCGCGGCAGACGCGTCGCCGCGCGGCTCGTCGCTCACGAGGGCAACTCCGCCAGCCGGCGCTCGATCGTCTCGCGGGCGTAGCCGAAGACGGCCCGGTCGCCGCTCATCCGGAAGCGCGAGTTTGCCCCCATCACCACCGCGTAGAGCTCGAAGGCAAAGCGGTCGGGATCGGCTGAGCCGGCCAGGCGGGCCTGGCGCTCGAGCTCACCGAGCCAGGCATCGAGCGCGGCGGCGATCGCATCACGGACGGGGCCGGGGCGGTCGTCGTACTCGGCCGAAGTCGCGGCCCAGAAGCAGCCGCCGGAGTAGTCGTTGCTCTCCAGGTGGGCGAGGTACGCGGCGGCCATCGCGCGCAGGCGTGGGGCGCCGTCCGGCGCCCGCAGCGCCGGCTCGATCACCGCGGCCGAGAAGCGTTCGGCGGCGGTGGCGACGGTGGCCAGTTGCAGCTCCTGCTTGGAGCCGAAGTGGGCGAAGAGGCCGCTCTTGCTCATCTTCAGCTCGCCGGCCAGGCGGCCAATCGTCAGGCCCTCAAGTCCGTCGACCGAGGCGATGTCGAGGGCCCTGGCCAGGATCGCCGCCCGGGTATCGGCTCCCTTGCCGCCATCCCGCTCGCGCTCGAGGACCGCATTACTTGCTCTGGTCATCAGCGCAGAGTACAAAAAAGCACGAACGTTCGTTCATTCGCTACCCTGCGCCGGCCGACAGGCTGCATCCACAATCAGGAGGAGAAACGATGGCGGGACACGCGGTGAAGAAGATCGACGACATGGAGGCCGTCTACCTCGGCGCCTTCAAGCGCGTCCGGGCGGAACTGGGGGTCGAGTCCTTCGGCATCCAGGTGATCGACCTACCACCCAACTTCGAGAACTACCCAGAGCACGACCACGCCGAGGACGGCCAAGAGGAGGTCTTCACGGCGCTGCGCGGCGGCGGTGAGATCGAGATCGGGGGCGAGCGCTTCCCCCTCGACCCGGAGCACATCGCCCGAGTCGCCTCCGGCATCAAGCGCAAGGTCTGGCCAGGCGACGAGGGCGTCCGTGTTCTGATTATCGGTGGCGTTCCCGGCGGCACCTACGACGCACCGGAAATCTCCCAGCTCGGCGTGCCGGACCCGATGGCCAGCTGAGCGGAACCGCTCAGTCCCCGTCCCGACGCCGCTCGTAGCCGGGACAGGCAGCCACAGGAACCCGCGGATAGCGGGGGTAGCGCGGGTCGGTGCGCGAGCGCCGGCAGAGCGAGAAGACCGACCCGCGCGTGTTAGGCACCAGTTGCTGATGCGCGCAGCTGTCGCAGAGACCGTGTTTTTTCGGTCGATTGCCCATCTTCAGCGCAGGCTAGCTTTGTCGTGTGAACGGCACGGCCACGCTCTTCGATGCCGACGCGGCATCCCACTCGGCCACGGTCGAGGTGCTCGGCGTCATCTTCAGCGCCGAGGACGACGGCTACGCGGTGCTAGAGGTGCAGGATGCCGAGTCGGGCGAAGGCTTTGCCCTGGTCGGTCCGGTCGCCCATCTCGGGGTCGGCGATCGCGCCGAAGTCAGCGGCGAGTGGCAGACCCACGCCCGCTACGGGCGTCAGCTGCGTGCCCAGGGCGCATTGCCGCTCGATCCCGCCGACCGCGCGGGGCAGATCGCCTACCTGACCTCGTTGCGCCACATCGGCCCGGCCAGGGCCGAACGACTTGTCGATGAGCACGGCGAGGGGGTGCTGGGCGCGATCGCGGCGGATCCGCAGGGCGTGTTCAGCTCGCTGCGCGGAATCAGCGCTAACCAGGCAGCGGCGGCGACCGAGTCGTGGCACGCCAGCCGCGCGGTGCGTGAGCTGCACGTGCAGCTCGCTCCGCACGGCCTGGCGCACCTGGCGGCGCCGATCCACGCCCGCTTCGGCGAGAGCTCGATGGTGATCCTGCACGAGGACCCCTACCGGCTGACCGAGGTCGACGGAGTCGGCTTCGTCCGTGCCGACAAGATCGCCCTCGCCGCCGACGTGCCGCCGGAGTCAAGCCGTCGGGCCCAAGCGGCAGCCGTCTACGCCCTCGGCGAGGCCGAGCAGCAGGGCAACAGCTACCTGCCGCTCGCCGAGCTGACGATCCGCACCGCCAAGCTGCTTGGCCTTTCCCCGGACCCGGAGGTGCTCTGCGATGCGAGCGGCCTCCTCAGCGACGAGGGTCGGCTCTATCGCCAGCTGACCCACGCCAGCGAGCTGGCGGTAGCGCAGACCCTGGCGCTGCGCTGCGCTGCCCCGCCCCACCTCGACCACGACCCCGGCGAGGCGCCGGTCCGCGACGAGTCGGACACCGCGCTGACCGACGAGCAGTGGTCGGCCGTGCGCGGCGCTTTCGGCGCGCGCATCTCGGTGCTGACAGGAGGCCCCGGCGTCGGCAAGACGGCCTGCACGCGCGCGATCGTCGAAGAGGCTGAAGCCGCTCACCTGCGGATCGCCCTCTGCGCCCCCACAGGCCGCGCCGCCCGCCGGCTCGAGGAGGCGACCGGCCACTCCGGGCAGACGATCCACCGTCTGCTCGAGTGGAGCCCGGGCCGCGAGCCCGCCTTCAAGCCGGGCCACCCACTGCCGGTCGACCTGGTGATCGTCGATGAGTCCTCAATGCTCAACCTGCGCCTGATCGAGGTCCTGCTCGGCGGCCTGGCCGAGTCGACCCACGTCGTCTTCGTCGGCGACGCCGACCAGCTGCCGCCGATCGGCGCGGGCAAGCCGTTCGAGGACCTGATCGCCTCGGGGGTCGCTCCCGTCGTCCGCCTCACCCAGATCTTCCGCCAGGCGGCGCGCTCGATGATCACCACCGCTGCCCACGAGATCAACCAGGGCCGGGAACCGCACCTCGAGCCGGGCGAGGATCAGGACCACGACTTCTTCTTCATCGAGCGGACCAATCCAGAGCGCGCCCTCGAAGCCGTCGTCGAGGTCGTCGCCGAGCGAGCGCCGAAGCGCTTCGGCGTCGACCCGATCCGCGAAGTGCAGGTGCTGGCGCCGATGTACAGGGGGGCGGTGGGGATCGATGCCCTCAACGAGCGCCTGCAGGCGGAGCTCAACCCCGACGGCAAGCGGGCCGTGAGCGATCGCTTTCGGGTCGGCGACCGGCTGATCCAGACGCGCAACTCGCACGAGCTCGGCCTGATGAACGGCTCGATCGTCTTCCTCCGCGCCGACGACCCCGACGAGGAAGAGATCCTCGTCGACACCGATGAGGGCGACTCACTGACGATTCCCTACGGCGAGACCGCCACCCTGCGGCTCGCTTACGCGATCTCGGTCCACAAGGCGCAGGGCTGCGAGGTTCCGGTCGTGGTCGGCGTCTGCCACCGCTCGCACTCGCGGATGCTGAGCCGGCCGCTGCTCTACACGGCGATCACCCGTGCCCGCAACAGCTGCGTGCTGATCGGCGACCGCGCCGTGCTGGGCGCCGCGGTGCGCCGCGGCGACGGCGGTGGCCGCCACTCCGGATTGGCCGAGCGCCTGCGTGGATAGCCGCCCTCCCCTGGCGGAGATCGGCATCACCCTGGCCGGAGTCGCCCTGCTCGCCGGCCTGGTATTTGCGGTCCCAGAGCTGCACGAAGCCGCGCTGGCGGCGATCCACGGGGAAACCGACAAAGTCCAAAGCGAGATCGCCAGCCTCGGCATCGCCGGACCGCTGCTGATCCTCGCCTTGACGCTGATCCACGCCGTCGTCTTCTACCCGGCCGAGATCGTCGATGCCGCCGCCGGCCTCGCCTACGGCTTCCTCCCCGCCCTGGCGCTGGTGATGTTCGGCTGGGTGCTCTCGGGCCTCGCCTGCTTTTTCGTCGGGCGCTCGGTGGCACGACCGCTGCTCGATCGCTGGTTCGGCTCCGAGCGCTTCGAGCGGATCGAGGCGCGGATCGAGCGCGGCGGCGCCAAGGCCCTGATCGCCGCCAGGCTGATTCCGATTTTCCCTTTCAGCATCGTCTGTTACGCCGCCGGCGCGGCGCGGGTGCCGGTCTGGCGCTTTACCTGGACGACGGCGGTCGGCTACCTCCCGATCACCGCGATCTCCGTCTACTTCGGCACCCAGCTGGACCTGCTCAGCGGACTCTTTTGACCTTGAAGCTGTAGCTGGCGGGCGTTTTGTCACCCCTGCCCGTCGAGTCGCGCGCCGCAACCTTGATCACGTGCCAGCCGAGCGTAAAGCGGCGCACCAGCCGCGCCGGACAGGGGCGGAAGAAGCTGCCATCGACGCGGCATACGAACGAGGCTTCGCTCTCGCTCGAGCCGAAGCGGAAGACCGCCTTTGCCGCGTGGCGGCGAGTGCGAATGACCTTGCTCGGCCGCTGCAGGAAGAAGGTCCGCAGCGTGGGAGCCCGCGCCGTTTCTTTTTCTTCTTCGACCACTGGGGGCGTGACCACCGGCGGGCTCGGAGGCACCGGCGGCGGCGGTACTTCGCTGCCCCAGTTCCCGGGCGCGGCCGCTTCGTCAGGTTTGACTTCTGGCCCGGGAGGTTTGCAGGCTGTCGCGCTCGCGCCCGTCTGGGCGAGCACTTCTTCAACCGCCCCCACCGCTTCGACCAGGCCGGCTCCCACCGCGCAGGAGCCGAAGCTGCCAACCGGCGTGGCGCTTCCTTCCAGGGCGCTCCGAACCGCTTCCGGATCGGCAGCGGGTTCGGCATCGAGCATCAGCGCCGCCACGGCCGCGGCGTGAGGAGCAGCGGCGGAGGTCCCACAGAAGCGCCAGAAGGGCGAGGCGAAGATGGCGAAGAAGGTCGTCTTGCCGCAATCGGTCGCGGTCAGGTTGGGCTTGCTGATGATTTCCTCCGGCGGACCAAGAGGCGCGGCCGGCGTGGTCCCTTCGACCGGGCCGAAATCGTGGATGACGGGCCCCCGCGATGAGTAAGGCTCCGGCTGGGAGTTGGAGTTGAAGGGGACCGCGGCGACCGAGATCGCGCTGGCCGAGCCGCTGTGGCCGAAGATCGTCGGCCCGACGGCGTCTTCGCCGCTCGAGCGGGGGTACTCGGTGGCTTCCACCCCACTGCCGTTCTCCAGCAGTGCCAGCTTGACCCGGGGTGCACCTTCGCCCAGGGCACGGTTGACGACGAGCTGCACCGTCTTGCTGGTGCTGCTTTCGTTGAGCCAGCTGAGCACCTCGACCGGCATCTGGCTCGTTTCGACATTGGCTTCGGCCGATTCCTGGACGAGGAAGCCGCTGGCGTTGAGCAGGTAGGCGTCGAGATCGGTGGCGACGCCCTTCCAGGGTTCGTCCCACTGCAAATCGATCGTCAGTTCCGAGCCCGGTTCCACTTTGATGCCGAAGGTGCGATCGGCTTTTTCGGGATCAGGGTTGAAGTCGAGGCAGTGGAAGCCATTAGCGCCCGCCCTCGCTTCGACCGCCGGCGGGCAGGAGCCGGAATCGCGGTAGGTGGGCGTTTCCCAGGAGGCGATGTCGTGTTCACCGCTTGCGTCGAGCAGGTTGTCGTTGCCCGCCGCCGAGAAGTAGGTCGCGCCGCCTTCGACGACTTCGTTGACCGCGACCGCCACCGGGCCGTCCTGGAAGAAAGGCTCTTCGAAGTAAAAGACGTCGTCAGCGATGACCTTGGCCCCCGCCGCGGCCAGTTCCTTGATGCTTTTGGCAAAGGCGAGTTCGCCGTTGAAGGCGGAGGCGAAGTCGATATGGGCCGCGGGTGACAGGTCGTGGACGATTTGCGCCATCGCCCTTCCCTCGTCAGAAGCTTCAGCGGCGTTTTTCTCGCTTTTGAGCACGAGCACCGGCGTTGCGTTCGGGCATCCGTTGATACCGGGAAGATCACCGCTTTTCACATCGTCGGCGGCTTTGGTCGCAATTTCCTCGCCGCTGCCGTCCGCCGCTTCGGTCGCTTGGTTGAAGGAGTCGGAGAGGATGCCGACGGTAATCCCGCTGCCATCGACCCCGTCTTCTTCGCGAGCCGTGTCCGCTTTCAACTGGGTGTCGCCCTCCGAGACGATCGCGCCGGAGGGGCAGGTCGCCGCCGCTGTCATCGGCGCCAGCACCGGCGTCACCCCGGCAACGCCCTGGAGGTGCGCCACGGCGTGCAGCTGGGAAGGCATGACCGCCGCGGTCAGCGTCTGGTAACGACCGCTGGCATCGAGAACCTGTGCCCCGCTGGCATCCAGTTCTTCGCGCGCCGCCAGGGCGCCACGGGTGAAGCGCACGTAGACGAGGACCCGACGGCCCTGCCGCGCCAGGCTGGCCGGTCCTTCCGCGGCAAGCGAGAGCGCCTTGGCCTGCCGGGCCGGCGCGGCGGTGCGCAACGAGGGGGAAGCGAGCTCCGCAAGGCGCGGCGAGAGCTTCCCAGCGGCGCGGCTAGCCACCGCCGAGGCGGGCAGCGCGACGAGCGCGATCGCCAGGAGCAGGATCAAAAGACCGCCCGCCCTGCCGCGGGGACTGTGCATGTGCATCATCTGGTTCACCGTATCGACCGATCTCCTAGCTTCCTCAAACACGGCTGGATAGCGATCCGAGCGCCGCGCCTGACGCCTGATCCCTGCTACGGTCCCCGCGTTAGGTCGGATTGATATCCGGCAAAAAGTCGTGTCTAGCGCTCGCGTCGTTGCTTTACCGAAGCCTCCGCGTTCGCAGCACAACAAGTGGAGGCAATAAATGCCGACTGGAACAGTCAAGTGGTTCAGCGACGACAAGGGCTACGGGTTCATCACTCCCGATGACGGCTCTAAGGACGTCTTCGTCCATCACAGCGCCATCCTCGGCGAGGGCTTCAAGTCCCTTGCAGAGGGCTCCAAGGTGAGCTACGAGTCCGAGGAAGGCCCCAAGGGCCCGGCCGCGGCGAGCGTTCAGCAGACCTCGTAGTCGCGTTCCGAACTTGAGCAGTTACGGGGCCCGCCGCAAGGCGGGCCCCGTTTTTGTCACGAGATTCAGGCAATCACGAACTACGCACTGCGCCTTCCCACTTCTCCCCCTTTTATGACCACTCGAAACGACCTTAGAAATATCGCCATCGTTGCCCACGTCGACCACGGCAAGACGACGCTGGTCGACGCGATGCTCTGGCAGTCGGGCGCCTTCCGCAAGGGTCAGGACGTGGCGGAGCGGGTGATGGACTCGATGGACCTCGAGCGTGAGAAGGGCATCACGATCCTGGCCAAGAACACGGCCGTCAACTACAACGGCGTCAAGCTCAACATCGTCGACACCCCAGGCCACGCCGACTTCGGCGGCGAGGTCGAGCGCGGCCTGACGATGGTCGACGGCGTGCTGCTGCTGGTCGACGCTTCCGAGGGCCCGCTTCCGCAGACCCGCTTTGTCCTGCGCAAGGCGCTGGAGGCGAAGCTGCCGGTAATCCTCGTCGTCAACAAGGTCGACCGGCCCGACGCCCGCATCGCCGAGGTCGTCGATGAGGTCTACGAGCTCTTCCTCGACCTCGACGCCGACTCCGAGCAAATCGACTTCCCAATCGTCTACACCAACGCCAAGGCGGGCTGGGCCGCGCTCGAGGAGGGCACCGAGGGCAGTGACCTCTCGCCGCTGATGGAGCTGATGCTGGAGAAGATTCCGGCGCCCGAATACGACCCCGACCACCCGCTGCAGGCGCACGTGACCAACCTCGACGCCTCCCCATACGTCGGCCGACTGGCGCTCTGTCGCGTCCACAACGGCACGATCCGCTCCGGCCAGCAGGTCGCCTGGTGCCGGGCCGACGGCAGGGTCGAACGCGCCACCGTCTCCGAGCTCTACATCACCGAGGCGCTGGAGCGAGTACCCGCCGAGGAGGCCGGGCCGGGCGAGATCATCGCCGTCGCCGGGATGGAAGAGATCACGATTGGCGAGACCCTCGCCGATCCCGCCGACCCGCGCCCGCTGCCGGTGATCACCGTCGACGAGCCCTCGCTCTCGATCGTGCTTGGGATCAACACCTCGCCGCTCGCCGGCACCGAGGGCAGCAAGCTGACCGCGCGCCAGGTCCGCGACCGCCTCGACGCCGAGCTGGTCGGCAATGTCTCGATCCGAGTGCGTGACACCGAGCGCCCCGACGCCTGGGAGGTGCAGGGCCGCGGCGAGCTGCAGCTGGTCATCCTGCTGGAGCTGATGCGGCGCGAGGGCTTCGAGCTCACCGCCGGCCAGCCACGCGTGCTCACCCGCGAGATCGACGGCAAGCTGCACGAGCCGGTCGAGCGGCTGGCGATCGATGCGCCCGAGGAGCACGTCGGCGCGATCACGCAGCTGCTCGCCGGACGCAAGGGCCGCCTCGAGCAGATGGCAAACCACGAAACCGGCTGGGTGCGGATGGAGTACCTGGTGCCGGCGCGGGGCCTGATCGGCTTCCGCACGGAGTTCCTCACCGAGACCCGCGGCACCGGCGTCATGCACCACGTCTTCGAGGACTGGGAGCGCTGGGCCGGCGAGCTGCGCCTGCGCCCGACCGGCTCGATCGTCGCCGATCGCCGCGGCAAGAGCGCCGGCTACGCCCTGATCGGCCTGCAGGACCGCGGCACGCTCTTCATCGGGCCCGGCGAGGAGGTCTACGAGGGCATGATCATCGGCGAGAACGCCCGCGCCGAGGACATGGACGTCAACGCCACCAGGGAGAAGCAGCAGACCAACATGCGCGCTGCGGCGGCTGACGTACTGGAACGGATGGCGCCGCCGAAACGCCTCTCCCTGGAAGCCGCGGTCGAGTTCCTGCGCGAGGACGAGTGCGTCGAAGTCACGCCGGAGTCGGTGCGGCTGCGCAAGGTCGAACTCGACAAGCTGAAGCGCCAGAAGGCCGCCCGCACGGGCAGCCGGGCCAGCTAGTCAGCTCGTCCGTCCGGCGGCGGCAGCTCGAAGCAGAGCAAAGCCGACAGCACCGCGAAGCCCTCCTCGCTGGTCTCGGCGAGCCGTTCGGCACTCGCGGCCTGCACCTCCAAGATGCCGTCCAGCGCCTGCTGCTTGATCCGCGTCAGTTCGCCCCAGCCCTGCTCGTCGACTAGAGACACGGTGCGACTGGCGTGCGCGTCGCTGCGCGAGGTGTACGTGCCCTGCTCGAGCGCTGCGTGAACATCGGCGTCGATCAAGGCGACTATCCAGGCCACGAGCCGCTCCTGTTCTTCCCGGCTCAGCGCCTCCCACTCCGCGTCATCCCACAGCGCTCGCACGACGGCCCGGTAGCGGGGCTCGACCGCGCCGCGGTTGAGCACCTCGCCGACGACCTCGATCAGGCCGGCCTCGTGCATCGCGTCGAGGTGGCGACCAGCGGCAGATGGATCGATGTCGAGCTCCGCCGCCACCTCGCCAGCGCCCGCGGAGCGATCGTTGAGGAGAACGAGTACCCGGAACCGGAGCGGTTCGGAAGCGAGCCGAATCAAACGCCGGTCGATCATCGACCCACCATAGACGCAGGGAACACTCAGAAAAAGAGCCGCCGGGAAAACTCCCCGGCGGCTCTCTGACTAGGGCCCCTGCCCTAAGTGATGTGGCGACTAGACCGTGGCGGCAGCCTGCTCGGACTGACTGTCCTCGGACGCTTTGGCAGCTTTTGCCTCGGCCTCGGGCGTGGGCTCGCCGACGGCGCGCGGCAGCAGCACTTCTTTGGCGATCACCAGGCGCTGGATCTGGCTGGTCCCCTCGTAGAGCTGCATGATCTTGGCGTCGCGCATCAGCTTCTCCACCGGGTACTCCTTGATGAAGCCGTAGCCGCCGTAGACCTGCACAGCGTCGACCGCGATCTCCATCGCCGAGTCAGCGGCGAAGCGCTTGGCCATCGAGGAGACCTTGCTGTTGCGAATGCCCTGGTCGAGCATGACCGCCGAGTTCCAGACCAGCAGACGTCCGGCCTCGACCTTGGTCGCCATGTCGGCGATCATGAACTGGATCGCCTGGTGCATCGCGATCGGCACGCCGAACTGGACCCTTTCCTTGGAGTACTCGGTGGCGTACTCGAGCGCCGCGCGGCCGATCCCGACAGCCATCGCCGAGACGCCCGGGCGAGTGCGGTCGAGGGTCATCATCGCCAGCTTGAAGCCCTTGTTTTCCTCACCGAGAAGATTCTCGGCCGGGATCTCGACTTCGTCGAAGGAGATGGTCGCGGTGTTGGACGCCCGCTGGCCCATCTTGTCCTCCTTCTTGTCGACGGAGACCCCTGGGAGGTCGGCGTCGACGACGAAGGCGCTGATCCCGCGGTGTCCGCCCTCGGGATCGGTCTTGGCGTAGACGGTGAAGTAGTCGGCGTAGGTGCCGTTGGTGATGAAGCACTTGGAGCCGGTGATGACGTACTTATCGCCCTTCTTCACGGCCTTGGTCTTCATGCCGCTGACATCGGAGCCGGCGTCGGGCTCGGTCAGACAGAAGGAAGCGAGCTTCTTGTCCTCGGTCAGCATGCCGAGGTACTTCTTCTTGGTCTCCTCGGAGCCGCCGAGCGTGATCGGCGCCGAAGCGAGGCCGTTGGCCATCAGCGTCGTGCCGATGCCCGAGCAGCCCCAGCCCATCTCCTCCTCGATCAGGCAGCCGGAGAGGTAGTCGAGGCCGGGTCCGCCGTAGGCCTCGGGGATGTGGGTGTTCATCAACCCGACATCCCAGGCCATGTCGATGATGTCCTGGGGCCAAGTGCCGTCCTTGTCGTACTCCCAGGCGACCCTGCGCATCTCTTTCTCGGCAAAGCTGTGGGCGAGCTCGCGGAGGTCTTTCTGCTCGTCAGTGAGGGTGAAGTCAACCACTGGTCGGGGGCTCCTTAATGTCGTTGCGTAAGCCTTTTAATGCGGCCTCGCCACGGGGCGACGACCACCGATTGACTGGTCAGTCAACCAAGCCAAAAGGGTACCGGATAGCGGCGCCAGAGCAATAGCCCTACCCTTGAGGCGATGGTCTGCCCGATGGGATTGACCTACTTGCAGAGCGGCTACCTGCTGGTCGCGATAACGCTCCTTGTCCTGCCCGTAGCCGCCTTCAGCTTCATCCGCTCAGGCCCAGCCTGGAAAGAGCTCGGCAAGGGCCGCTTTGGCGTCATGCAGTCGATGCCGCCGCCGCGCCTGGCTCAGCCCTCGCCGGAGATCGATCTCGCGATCCAGGCGGCCGAGGCGCGCCAGATGCTGGAGGCGAAGTCCTACCGGCGTTTGCGGCGCGGCGAGGAGCCGCTTGACGTCGAGGCCGAGATGGCCGCCCTACTCGACACGGAGCTGAGCGGCAAGAAGGGCAAGCGCAACCTCGACGAGAAACTGCGCGCCGAAGTCCGCCAGCTGGTGATCGCCCGCAACGAACGGCGCATGCGCCACGGCGAGGAGCCGCTCGACGTCGAGGCCGAGGTCGAGCGACAGGTGGCGGATTTCATAGGATTGGGCAGCTGATGGCCGGAGCCGCCGAGGAGAACCTCTACGAGGTCGAGGAGCTGCTGATGCAGCCCGGGACCTACTTCAACCCGCAGACCGAGGTGCTGGTCGTCGTCGACGACTCGACCTCGCTCGATCAGGAGGTCTTCAACATGGAGGCCTACGAGGGTGCCGAGTGGGTGCGGATCTCCGATGAGGTGCCGGTCGACGAAGACGGCCGCGACCGCGCCCTGGAGAGCTTCCAGACCAGCTACCACCCCGGTGCCACCGGTTCGGTCTCCGAGACCGCGCTGGAGCAGGGCGACGACGAGCTCGACGCGGACGAGGACGGTCAGGACCCTGGCCGCGAGGACCTCGAGTAAGCGTGCTCGAAGCCGGCGATAAAGCGCCCAGCTTCACCCTGCCCGATCAGAACGGCGAGAAGGTCAGGCTCTCAGAGCTCAAGGGCGAGACGGTCGTCCTCTACTTCTACCCGCGTGCAGACACCCCCGGCTGCACGACCCAGGCCTGCAGCGTGCGCGATCGCAGCGCCGAGTACAAAGCGGCAGGCGCTCGCGTCATCGGCATTTCTCCGGACGAGGTGGCGGCGGTGGGGAAGTTCGCCGATAAATTCGATCTCGACTTCACCCTGCTTGCCGACGCCGACCACGCCGTCGCCGAGAAGTACGGCACTTGGGTCGAGAAGTCGATGTACGGCAAGAAGTACATGGGCGTGCAGCGGGCGACCTTCATCATCGATCCGAAGGGCAAGGTCGCCAAGGTCTTCCCCAAGGTTTCGCCGAAAACGCACGACGAAGTCGTGCTGAAAGCTCTTTCCCAGCTCGCCGCAGCCTGAATATCCGATGCAGATCGTCGAAGCATTAGACCTCGCCAACGCAGGTTCCTTCCCGCGCTCCGACGTGTGGAATCGCGCCCAATCCGAGGTAGAGGCGGCTATCGAAAAAGCTGACTGGCCCCATGGGTCAGGCAGCTTTTCGCTGAACCCCGAGGCAAAAACCACTGCCGGCGGAGGCAGCGATCGGCATCCCAACGGAGTAGAGCCGATCAAGGTCCCGATGATCGAGCACCTCCGCTCCTGCGGATGGGAGACCGAGGCACTGCCCAAATTGCCCGTTGGCACCGCTGGACGAGACGTGCTCACAACTGGGGATCTAGATGCCCTCCTTCTCGACAATGACAGCTACGTTGGCTTCGAGTGGGAGACCGGCAATGTTTCCTCATCGCACAGAGCAATCAATAAGTTGCTCGATGGAATCACCCGTGGATCGCTGCAAGGCGGCATTCTCGTGGTGCCGACCCGCGAGACAGCCCGCTACCTGACGGAACGCGTAGGTAACTTCGAAGAGCTCGCCCCATACTTTGAGTTCTGGAACCGCTACCCGATGCCTAACGGCGTATTGCGGATCTACGGTGTCGCCCACGACAGGCTCGACCCAAGGACGCCCTATATTCCCAAGCGAACCGATGGACGAGCACGCCGTTAAGCAGCGAGCGGCTCTACCCAGTCGTCATTTGAGTGTCGATGCAGCTCAGCGTCGCTCAACCGCTCAATGATTACGTCGCAGCTCTCGATCTCGCAGCCGAGCCAATAGCGATCATGGCGCTCGGCAACGTCAAAGGTCGTCCCGCTGCCCCCAAAGGGATCGAGAACAATGTCTCCCTCTCTGGTTGAGAGATGGACAACTCGCTCTAGCAGCTTGGTAGAGAGTTGGTTCGCGCCCCGTTTTTTGCTCTTGAACTTCCGATGACGCACGGGTGGCACGTCGGTCCATACGTCGGTCAGATTAACCCCATCTGGATTCATCGCCTTGCGGTGGCCGCCGTAGTCTTTGATATCTCCACCGCAATGGCGACAGGTTTCGATTGGCGTACGAATCTTGCGGAACGTCCTCGGCCGACCTTTTGAGTAGTAGAGCAGGCTGTAATGCGCTGGATAGAGGCGGCCGAGGATTGGCAGTCCGGCCTTCATGCTTATCGCGACCCAATGTCGGAACTCAAGCCCCAAGGACATGAGATGAGCACCGATCAAGACGTTCCATCGGGGCAGGTTGTAGACGAAAAGAGAGCCCCCGGGCTTCAGGATGCGGTCGCATTCCGATAGCCACCTCTTGCACCAATCGACGTACTGAGTCTCACTCAGTTCATCGTCGACACCCGGCCCGTAAACCTTCCCGAGATTGAAGGGCGGATCGGCAAAGACGGTATCGATCGATTCATCGCTTACCCGAGCCAAAAATGCTTCGCAATCTTCATTGAAGAGAGCTCCTCGATGGCTTGCGTAAGTGGCCTTCTTTCCGTCGGCCGAAACGACACCGGAGAGATCAAATTGGGGCAGAGTGGTCATACGCTCCTGTCTCAAGCTTGCTCCTTCATCGAAAGCTATCTGTTGGCCCGGCCACAGGAGCGGGTCGAACACTAGTTCGATCGCCGGACGCCTGCGAGCCTTAAGGCGTAGGCTGGCTTTACCTTGCTCTTTAAGAGCTTGTCGCAGTCTGAAATGCGACGCTCAAGCGCCGACGACAACGATCACGATGAAGGCCGCGTAGAGGCTGAACCAGGCAACTACCGCGGGAAGCCCGAAGCGCCTCCGCCGGTGCAGGACCTCGTAGGCGAGCAGGCCCCCGGCAAGGCCCAGGCCGACCGAGACCGCGGCATTGGTGCTCAGCTGCCAGTCGGTGAAGAGGAGGCCGATGCCGACCGGGATCGTCGACTGGAAGACCATCGCGCCGCTGATGTTGCCGAGCGCCAGCGAGTCCTTGCCGTCGCGGACCCAGAAGAAGCTGTTGACCTTCTCCGGCAGCTCGGTCGCCAGCGGGGCGAGGACCAGCGCCAGCACCACGGCCTCGACCCCGAGGCTCTCGGCGATATGGAGCAGCGACTCGACGAAGAGGTGGGCGCCGCCGACCATCGCGCCGAGGCCGACCATCAGCTGGACTACGCAGAGCAGCAGGCCGGGGTCTTCGCGCCGCTCGGGGCGCCGCTCGAAGACCAGCGGGTTGAGCGTCTCCTCGTCCTGCACCTCTCCTCCGGCGCGCAGCGTGCGGGCGATGTAGACCGGGTAGGCGAGAATGACGAGGATCCCGACCCCGATCCGCAGCGGGTCGGGCGCGCCCCAGCCGAGGGCTAGGGAAAGGGCAAAGAAGGCGAGAAAGAAGAGTAGGTCACGCTCAAGGGTCGGCCTGTGAGCCTTCAGCTCCAGCCCCTGCTCGCGCCGCTCGCGGTACAGGTAGGCAAAGAGACCGACCAGGCCCATCGCCAGGGTGGCGAGCAGGAAGGGGGCACCGACGATCGCCCCGATCGCCACCTGATCCCCGCCCTCAGCCGTGCCGACTAGAGCGACGATCGCGATCAGCGTCTCCGGCATCGCCGTGCCGACCGCCGCCAGCAGGCTGCCCACGGCCCCCTCGCCGAGCTTCAGCCGGTGGCCGATCCACTCCACCGCGTTTGTAAACAGCAGCGCCCCGGCGAGGATTACCGCGAAACTGACCGCCAGAAGGGGGGCGTCCGCCACGCAGACAGCCTAGGCGTAGTAGAAGGCGATGCCGAAAACGACGTAGACGGCAAGCAGCTGGACCCCCTCGAACCAGGTGGACTCGCCGTCTTGCGTTACGTAGTTGGCAATCAGCACGGCGAGCAGGATCGCGCCGAGCTCGAAGCCATTGAAGACGAGGGCGAGCGGGTGCGGACCGATGAAGAAGGAGGCGAGCACGAGCACCGGGGCGACGAAGAGCGCGACCTGGGCGCTGGAGCCGATCGCGATGTTGACCGAGAGGTCCATCTTGTCCTTCATCGCGACCAGGACCGCGACCCAGTGCTCGGCGGCGTTGCCGACGATGGCGACGACGATTACGCCGATGAAGAACTCGGAGAGGCCGACCGCGTGCGAGGCCTCCTCGATCGAGCCGACCAGAACCTCGGACATGAGCCCAACCAGGACCCCAGCGCCAGCGAGCGCCAGCACCGATTTGCGCACCGACCAACCCCAGCTGTCCTCATCCTCGTACTCGGGGTTGAACAGCGCCCGGTGCGTCTTCAGCGAAAAGAAGAGCCCGGCGACGTAGGTGAAGATCAAGACGATCGCGACCAGCAGCGAGAGGTGCTCTGCGGTCGCGCCGTAGTCGACCACCTCCGCTCCCGGCATGGGCAGGCCCTTGCCGTCGACGAGCTCGAAGATTGCCGGCATCAGCAGCGCCGCCGCGGCCAGCAACAACATCGAGGTCTGCACGCTGGCGCCGGTGCGGCTGAAGGTCTGTTTCTCGCGACCGAGGCCGCCGATCAGCATCGCGGCACCGAGCACGAGCAGGATGTTGCCGATGATCGAGCCGATGATCGATGCCTTGACCACCTCCTGCAGCCCCTTGCTGAGGGCGAAGAGGGCGATGATCAGCTCCGGCGCGTTGCCGAAGGTGACGTTGAGCAGGCCGCCGATGCCTGGGCCCGAGCGCGCCGCCAGCTCCTCGGTGGCGCGGCCCATCAGCGCCGCCGTCGGAATGATCCCCAGCGCCGAGGTGGCAAATACCACTCCAGCGGTGGCGCCGGCGAGGTCCAGCGCCACCGCCAGCGGAATCAGCGGTGTCAGCAGATAGGGCCAGCCATACGGGGTGCGAAGGAAGGCGACTACTGGAGCTGCCCCGTGCAGTTCTGGATGTCGACCGGCGTCTTCGCTTCACCCAGGCATTCGTAATAGGACTGCTGACCGCCGCCCGAACTGCCACCGCCGCCACTGGAACCGCCGCCGGTGCTTTCGCCGGCTTCGCTGAGCCCTTCGAGCAGGCTGCCGATCCCTTCCGAGCCGCCGTTTTGGAAAGCGCCGAGCAGTTCGATCGGGTTGATTCCCAGCTTGAGGAAGAGATCGCTGAGTGGCTTCGACTTGGCCGGCGCCGAGATCGTCTGCTCTTCGTTGACGCCGGTCAGGGTCAGGTCGAGATTCACTTCGACCCGCTTCGCGCCGGACTTGGAGCTCTTCGGCGGTTCGATTGTCGCCTGCGCCACGATCCGCCGCACGATGTGGTCGTCGCCGACGTAGAGGTCGACGTGAGCCGACTTGAGCGAGTCCTGCACGGTGCTCTTCGCTTTGTCGAGTTCGGCCGCCGAGGGCAGCGGGCCGGCCGCGCTCAGCTGTTCGCTGCACTTGGGGTCTTCGATCAGCGTGTCGAGCGCTTCAATCGCGGCCGTGGCGTCGAGGTCGCCGCTTACCTTGGTCGTGCTCGTGCCGCCGACCTCGGCGCTGCCGTTGCTCTTCAGGTTTTCGACGAAGTCGGAGAGTTCGAGTTCTCCCGCCGCTTCCTGACAGGCGGCGATTTCACTCGATTTACCCTGCCCCCCGCTTTGCTGTTTGAGCATGGATTTGACGAAGTTGAAGGTGGTCGAGTCGACTTCGTACTCGGTTCCTTCGTAGGCCACGTAGGCCTTGTTACCCAACAACGTGACGCCGCCTTCACGGTTCAAGTCTTTGCCGCCGAGAGAGCCCTTGGCCGAGATGGCGAGATCGAGTTCCGGATATTCGGCTTCGCTTTCGCTCTGGAACGGCCCGGAGAGGGCGACGTCGACCTTGCCGCCTTTCTGACCCTGCACGTTGACGCCGACCGCGAGGTTCAGCTTGCCGCTCTCGACCCCTTTCAGGGTCGCTTCTTCGACCACCGTCTGGGGATCATCGCTGCTGCCGCCACCGCAGGCGGCAAGTGCGGCGCTCAGCGCTACCAGCGCGGCGAAAACGGAAAGCATGCGAACTCGGTTCAAAGCGGTGGGCCTCCTGGACGAGACGATCGGGTTGCGTAGCCGTAAAGCTAGCGGGTGCGCTTTAAGAGGGAATGTCCTCTTAGCGAATCGTTTCCAGGCCCCGCGGGCTTTCTTCGGGCGCTTCGATCCTGCCGGGGCTGTCCTGGGTGAAGTTCACCGCCAGTGGGAAGAGCAGGGCGCCGAGGAAGATCAGGATCACCCCGGCGGCGACGAGCCAGCGAGCCGAGCTGAGGTGGCCGAGGATGCCCACCGCGAAGCCGATCAGGACCAGCGCGATGTAGGGAGTGGCGCTGTGCGGCAGCAGCGAGGCGAGCGGGAGGGCGAGGTCGAGCACAGGGCCGATTATCATCGCCCCCATGGCCGACGGTTCCGCAGCTGAGGTTAAGCAGGCGCTCGCCGAGGTCGGCTACCTGGCCGACGAGCCCGCCGCGCTGGTCTCCTTCCTCGCCCAGCGCCTGGGCAAGCCCGTCCTGGTCGAGGGGCCCGCCGGGGTCGGCAAGACCGAGCTGGCCAAGGCGCTCTCCCGCGCCACCGGGCGCGAGCTGATCCGCCTGCAGTGCTACGAGGGCCTCGACGAGGCCAAGGCGCTGTACGAGTGGAACTACCGCAAGCAGCTGCTGCGCATCCAGGCCGGCGGCGAGGACGGCTGGGAGGACGTCCACGGCGATATCTTCGACAAGGAGTTCCTGCTCGAGCGGCCGCTAATGCAGGCGATCGCCAGCCCCGAGCCGGTGGTCCTTCTGATCGACGAGATCGACAAGACCGACCAGGAGTTCGAGGCGATGCTGCTCGAGCTGCTCTCCGACTTCCAAATCACGATCCCGGAGCTGGGCCAGGTCTCGGCGACGACGATGCCGATCGTGATCCTCACCTCGAATAACTCGCGCGAGCTGACCGAGGCGCTGAAGCGACGCTGCCTCTACCTCTGGCTCGATTACCCAGACCTCGAGCGTGAGATGGAGATCGTCCGCCTGCACACCCCCGAGCTCTCCGAGGCACTGACCCGCAAGCTGGTCGAGGTGGTGCGGATGATCCGCGACCTCGATCTGAAGAAGCCACCCTCGATCGCCGAGTCGATCGACTGGGCGCGGACTCTGCTGCTGATGGGAACCGAGGACATCGACCGCGAGACCTTCAACCAATCGATGTCGATCATCGTCAAGCACCGCACCGACATCGATCTGGTTGCCGAGCGAGTCGGGGTGAAGCTTGCCGAGCCCGTACGGCCCCAAAGCTGAGGCCGGCCCGCCCGGGCTGGCGGCGAAGCTACTCGGCTTCTGTGAGGAGCTGCGCAGCGAGGGTGTCGCCGTCGGCACCTCTGAGATCCTCGACGCCTTCGCCGCGCTGGACGAGGTGCCCTGGACCTCGCGCGAGGACTTCCGCGAGGCGCTGGCGACGACGATCGCCAAGTCCCAGGAGGACCGGCGCCTCTTTGAGCTGCTCTTTGACCGTTGGTTCTTCCGCGCCGCCGAGGCCGAGGCGATATCGCGCGGGATCGAGGAAAGCGGCCAGCGCGGCGAAGGGGCCGAGCGGCTCGACATCGACGAGCTGCGCGAGCAGATCCGCCAGGCGATCATCGAGCAGAACGACGGCGAGATGCGCGACCTCGCCCGTCTCGCCATCTCGGCCTTCGGCCGCCAGGGCGAGGGCTCCGGCGTGGTAGGCGTCGACGTGCAGCGGATCCGCCGCACCCTCGGCCTCTCGGCAGGCACCCAGGCCCAGGCCGAGGACGGCGCCGCCGAGCTGCCGCCAATCGAGCGCGAGCAGCTCAATGCCTTCGAGCGCCACCTGCGCCGCGAGCTCGAGCGCGACCTGATCGAGCGCACCTCCACCCTGCCCCCGTCGCGACCGCTGGCCGAGCTCGACCGGGCGCTGCCGACCAACCCGACCCAGGACCTCGCCGCCGTGCACCGCGCCGTCTCGCAGATGAAGCGACGCCTGGCGACGCTCGGTCACGAGCAGCGCGGCCACCGCAGGAGTGCGGGCATCGACGTACGGCGGACGATGCGCGGCTCGCTGGAGACCGGCGGCGTGCCGATGAACCTGCACTATCGGCCCAAGCGGCCGCGACGGCCGGAGATCTACGTGCTCTGCGACGTCTCCACCTCGGTCACCTCGGCCAGCGTCTTCTTCCTCTCCGTCCTGCACGCCCTGCACGACTCCTTCCGCAAGCTGCGCAGCTTCGTCTTCATCGAGCGCATCTCCGAGGTGACCGACGTCTTCGAGCACGAGCGCGACTTCCGCGTCATCGCCCAGCGCATTTCCAGCGAGGGCGGCGTCGCCGATGTCTCCGGCTACACCGACTACGGCCGCGTCTGGCTCGAGTTCCTCGGCGAGATCTCCGACGACCTCGACCCGCGCTCGACCGTGATCGTGCTCGGCGACGCCCGCACCAACGGCCGCGAGCCCCACGCCGACGTCTTCGCCCAGGTCTCCGAGCGGGCCGGGCGGCTCTTCTGGCTCAACCCCGAGCCAAAGCTCTACTGGAACTACGGCGACTCGGTAATGGCCGCCTACGAGCGCTACTGCGACGGCGCCTTCGAGTGCTGGACCACCCGCCACTTGGAGAACTTCGTCAATGTAGTGGCCGGAGGAGTTCCGGTCGCCGACTGAAGCCCCTGCGGCGACAGGATTGCCTGCCGGCAGGCAAATCAGGAGGCCAGCGCTGGGGCAAGATTGCTCGCAGGTGTCTCAATGTACTCCGGCACGCTGATCGTGATCCGACCGTCACGGTCCGCCAGCCACTTTGCGTTGACGATGGTGACGCCGATGATTAGTCCGCCATCGTTGAGCCGAACTGCTTGACCCTCCGGCGTAGCAACTGTTTCCGCAGCTGGGACGGGTGGCCCCTTGTGAAGGTAGAGAACGTCGCCGTCTGCGTCGTAGGCGACATCGTCAAACTTATGAAGTCCCAAGCAAATAATCATTTTCGATATCCCAGCTTGGGATTAGTGGTCTGCGGAAAGACAGTGATGACGCGATCGAAGTCGCCGCAGAACTCGAGGACGACCCGAATCCAGCCATTTGGGCCGCCCCTTCCCAGCAAATACATGAGATGCGACGCTAGGCATCACCGACGCACGCGTGGTGCGCAAAATCAAACGTTCCAGCAACGACGCGCTACCTGGCGACCCAGGCGTCCGGTTCGGCGGCAAGCGCTTTGACCTCGCTGGGCAGCTCGCCGCTGACCAAGTCAGCCAAGGTGACGTGCTCGAGCACGGTGCGCAGGCTGGCGCGCACGGCGATCCAGACCTCCTGCAGGTGCTCGGCGTTGCCGCGGTACTCGATCGACTCCGGCGGCGCCGACTGGACGTGGGCGATCGGCCCCTCGACGGCGCGGACGATGTCGGCGATCGTCACCTCGTCTGCCTCGCGGGCAAGCCAGTAGCCGCCCTTGGCGCCACGGCGGGCGCGGACGATGCCGGCGTGCTTGAGCTCGAGCAGGATGTGCTCGAGGAACTGCAGCGGGATGTCCTGGGCGTCAGCGAGTTTCTCGCCCTTGACCGGGTCATCGTCGGCGGCGGCGAGCTCGGCAGCCGCCCGCACCGCATAGTCAGCCTTGGCTGAGACGCGCATAGATCAGCTAGTTAATCAGTCAGCCGGTCGCGTCCGGGGCCAGCGCCGCGGCGCGAGCGGCGGCTTGCGCTTCGCGCTCGCGGCGGCGATGCAGCCAGCGCGGCGCGGCGAGGATGGCGCCGAGGCCGAGGGCGGCAACAGCAGCGGCGATCGGCCAGACCGTCGGATCGCCCTTTTGGATCGTGACGATGCCGGAGCCCATGAGGACGAGGCCGAGAGCAGTGCGGATGAAGCCCTGGGGAGCCTTGTCGGAGAGCGCAGCCCCGATCACCACGCCTGGGATCGAGCCGATCAGGATGTTGGCGGCGAGGGTGAAGTCAACGTTGCCGCCGATCCAGTGAGCAATCCCCGCCGCCCAGAGCAGGATCGCCGCGTGGAAGACGTCGGTGCCGACCACCCGCTTCGGCGCCAGGCGGTAGACGGCGATCAGCAGGATCGCGATCACCGTGCCCGAGCCGGCCGAGGTGATGCCGATCACGAAGCCGGTGGTAGCGCCGATCAGGATCGCCGCAACCTTGTGCCGTCGCTCGACCTCGAAGCGGTCGCGCTCGACCACCAGGTCGCGCAGGATCAGGGCCCGGGTCAGGGTGATCACCCCGACCATCAGCAGGGTGCCGCCGAGCACGGCGTAGACCAACGAGTCAAGGCGGTCTTCGCCGATGTGGTCTTGCAGGACCGAGACGAGCGCGACGCCGAGCACGGCCGCCGGCACGCTGCCGAAAGAGAGCCACTTGACCAGCTCCATGTTCACCGTCTTCATGCGGAAGTGGCGCCAGCCGCCGACCGTCTTGGTCACCGCCGAGTAGAAAATGTCGGTGCCGATCGCCGTCGTCGGCTGGATGCCGAAGATCAGGATCAGCAACGGGGTCATCAGGGATCCACCGCCCATGCCGGTCATGCCGACGAGTACGCCGATTCCTAGTCCGAAGACGATGATTGCCGGGTCCATATGATGCTCCGCGCTTGCTGCTAATTCGACTTTCCTGACCTCCTTGGTCAGGAGCGCGAGTGCGCCAGGATACCAAGATGCCCGCGGAAACAGAAGAATTCGCCGGCGCGATCGCATCGCCTGCCTCGGCGAGAGGCGATGGTGCGACCGTCTCGATCCGCAACCTCGGCCACTCCTACGGTGAGCTGACGACGATCGACCGGCTCGACCTCGAGCTGCCGGCCGACGGTGTGCTCGGCTTGGTTGGGCCCTCGGGCTGCGGCAAGTCGACGCTGCTCGAGTTGATCGCGGGACTGCAAGAGCCCTCGCAGGGCGAGGTCGAAGTCGGCGGCGCGCTCGGCGCGAGCGGCCGACTCGCGCATTGCGCCTTCATGCCGCAGCGCGACCTGCTGCTGCCCTGGCTCTCAGCGATCGACAATGCGGCGCTGGCGCTGCGCAACCGCGGCATCCGGCGCGGCGAGGCTCGCAATCAGGCCAAACAACTCTTCGAGCGCTTCGGCCTGGCCGGCTTTGAGCGCGCCCGGCCCAACGAGCTCTCCGGCGGCATGCGCCAGCGCACCGCCTTCCTGCGCACCCTGATCGCCGGCAAGCCCGTGCTCGCCCTCGACGAGCCCTTCGCCTCGCTCGACGCGATCACGCGGGCCGAGATGCAGCAATGGCTGGCGGGGGCACTCGACGCCGACCCACGCACGGTAGTGCTGGTCACCCACGACATCGAGGAGGCGCTCTACCTCTGCGACAGCGTCATCGTGCTCTCGGCCCGGCCGATGCGCACGATCACCCGGCTGAGTGCCCCTACGCCGCGGGCGGCAGATCGCGACGAGGCTGTCACACACCCCGCCTTCGTCACCGTGCGCGAGCACGCAATGCAGGCGCTGCGGGAGGGCACGAAGTGAGGCGCTGGCTCCTCCCCGTCCTGTTCCTGGCGATCCTGATCGGCGCCTGGCAGCTGGCCGCCTCGAGCGGCGCGCTCGCTGACCTGCTCAAGCTCGAAAGCTACGCCGTCGCCTCGCCGCTTGAAATCGCCGAATCGCTCTGGCAGAGCCGCTCGCTGCTCGCCGAAAACGCCTGGGTGACCTTGCGAGAGATGCTGTTGGGGCTCGGGCTCAGTCTCGTCGTTGGAGTCGTACTCGCCTACGCCATGCATCTCTCCGGCGTAGTCAGGGACACCCTCAACCCCTTGATCGTCATCTCTCAAACGATCCCGATCCTCGCGATCGCGCCGATCTTGATCATCTGGCTGGGGTTCGGGATCTGGCCCAAGGCGATCGTGGTCCTGCTGATCTGCTTCTTCCCAGTCGCGGTGAGTACATTCGCGGGCCTGGGCACCGCCGACCCGGAGGCGACCAAGATGATGCGCAGCCTCGACGCCTCGAGGCTGCAGATCCTCTGGCGCCTCGAGACACCCACCGCGTTGCCCTACTTCTTCACCGGCGCAAGGCTCGCGGTCGTCCTCGCCCCGATCGGGGCGATCTTCGGAGAGTGGGTCGGATCGAGCTCGGGACTCGGTCACCTGATCCTGCAAGACAACGGTCAGCTGGAAACGGCGCGCCTCTTCGCCTCGGTGGTGATTCTTTCCGCGATGGCGCTCCTCCTCTTCGCCCTAACCGCGCTCGCGCAGCATCGCATCGTTACTTGGCGATAGAAAGCAGGGGATGAAGCGCGCCTCGATCCCGGCGGTTGCCCTGGCACTCGCCCTGCTCGCCCTGGCGCTCGGCCTCGCCGCCTGCGGCGAGAAGAGCGAGGACACGACCGGCAAGACGGAAGCGCTCAGCCTCACGCTCGACTTCTATCCAAACCCCGATCACGCCGGGATCTACATGGCGCAGAAGCTCGGCTACTTCGAAGAAGCCGGCCTCGACGTCGAAATCCAGACCCCCTCCGACCCCGCCGCGCCGTTGAAGCTGCTCGCCGCCGGCCGCACTGACCTGGCGATCTCCTATGAGCCCGAGGTAATCCTGGCCCGCGAACAGGGCCTCGACGTCCAGGCGGTCGCCGCCCTGGTCAACCGTCCGCTGACCTCGATGATCTGGCTGAAGAAATCGGGGATCAAGGGCGTCGGGGGTCTGCGCGGCAAGACGATCGCCACCGCCGGCATCCCCTACCAGGACGCCTACCTGAAGACAATCCTCGCCCGGGCCAAGCTGAGTACTTCAGAGGTGAAGGTGGTCAACGTCGGCTTCGGCCTGCTGCCGGCGCTGCTCGGCGGCAAGGCGCAAGCGCTGCTCGGCGGCTTCAGCAACATCGAGGGTGTTGACCTGCGGCTGCGCGGCTCCGACCCGGTCGTCACCCCGGTCGACAAGCTCGGCGTGCCGACCTACGACGAGCTGGTGCTGGCCGCGCAGGGCAAGCGGCTGCACGAAGACCCCGAGGCGATCAGGCTCTTCATCGCCGCACTCGCCCGCGGCACCGCCGCCGCGGCCGAGAATCCGCAGGCGGCGGCCAAAGCGCTACAGGAAGCCAACCCGGACCTCGACCCGAAGCTGACCAAAGCCGAGCTGGCGGTGACGCTGCCTTTGCTCAACCCAGCGCGAAGCAGCAAGCGGCCCTACGGCTACATGGCGCCGGATCAGTGGCGCGAATTCATCGGCTGGATGCGCGACAACGAGCTGATTGAAGAACTGCCGGAACCGTCGGGCCTGCTCAGCAACGACTACCTGCCCGGCGCGATTCCCGAATAGAGCGGCGCCCCTTCGCTGAGCAGCGTCGAGATCTTCTCCGGCGGCAACGCCCGCGAGAAGAGGTGGCCCTGGGCGTAGTCGCAGTCGAGGCGGCTCAGCTCGAGCATCTGCGGCTCGTTCTCGACCCCCTCGGCGATCACGTCGAGTGAAAGCGCCCGAGCCATGCCGATGATCGCCTCGACGATCGCCGTGCGCTCCTGTTCGACTCCGAGCGCGTCGACGAAGGAGCGATCGATCTTCAACGCATCGAAGGGGAAGCGGTTGAGGTAGGCGAGCGAGGAGTAGCCGGTGCCGAAATCGTCGAGGACGAGGCCGACGCCGATATCGCTGAGGGCTTCGAGCGTGCCGGTGGCCGTCGCCGACTCCTCGACCAAGACGCTCTCGGTCACCTCGAGCCGCAGGTGCACGGGATCGAGGCCGGTGCTTGAGAGGATCTCGCCGATCGAGTTGGCCAGCTCGCGATTGGTCACCTGCCGTGCGGAGAGGTTGACCGAGACGTCGAAGGGCCGCTGGTCGGGGCGCAGCTCGTGCCACTCCAGCACCTGGCGGCAGGCGCTCTCCTGTACCCAGCGGCCGATCGGCTCGATCAACCCGCTGTCCTCGGCGATCGGCACGAAGTCGCCGGGGTCGAGCAGGCCACGCTCGGGATGACGCCAGCGCACCAGGGCCTCGAGGCCGGTGATCTCGCCCGTGCGCAGGGCGATCAGCGGCTGGTAGTGGAGCTCGAGCTCGTTGCGCTCAAGCGCCTGGCGCAGCTCGCGCTCGACCTCCAGCCGGCGCAGGGCACCGGCCCGCATCTCGGCATCGAAGAGCTCGCAGCGGGCGCGGCCGCGTTCCTTGGCCCGGTACATCGCGGCGTCGGCATCGCGGATCAGCAGGTCGGCTTCGATCGGCTCGCGGGTCGACGGCCGCGCCACGGCGATGCCGACGCTGGCGCTGACGAAGTGGTCGACCCCGCCCATCGTGTAGGGCTCGGCGAAGGCAGCGGCGATGCGATCGGCGATCGCGACCGCCTCATCCTCGTCGGCGAGCCGGTCGACGAGGATGCCGAACTCATCGCCGCCGAAGCGGGCGACGATGTCGCCAGGCCGCAGGTGCCCGCGCAGGCGCGGCGCCACTGCCCCCAGCAGCTCGTCGCCAGCGTGGTGGCCCATGCTGTCGTTGATCAGCTTGAAGTTGTCGAGGTCGAGGAAGAGGATCCCGACCGGCGACCCCGAGACGGTGCTGCGCTTGAGCGCATCGGTGAGCGAGTCGACGAAGCTGAGCCGGTTGGGCAGGCCGGTGAGCGGGTCGTGCAGGACCCGGTGGCGCAGAGCCTCATCGGTCACGTGACGCTCGATCGCGTCCGCGAGCACGTTGGCCGAGGCCTGGACGAAGTGGACATCCTGGGGGGTGAAGCGGTTCGGTTCGGTGGAGTGGATATCGAGCACCCCGAAAGGCTGCTCCTTGCTGTCGATCACGACCGCGAGGCTGCTGCGCACACCCATCACCCGCAGCGCCGGCGGCATCGAGAAGCGCCGCTCGGCGGACCAGTCATCGACGATCACGTGCAGGTGCGAGTCGAGCGCGGCACCGGCGTGCGAGTCGCGGGCGGCCGAGGCGCGGGCGGCGCCGACGACGCGGTCTTCGAGGCCGGCGCGCAGGCCAAGGCGGCGGCCGTCGCGTCCCACCTCCCAGATACAAGCGGCGTGGACTCCCTCGATCTCCTCGAGCAGCGAGACCGCCTCGCGCATCAGGCCCTCGGGGTCGCCGTCCTGCAGGGCACGGCCTCCCAGCTGCGCCACCGCAGCCTGCTGTGCCGCCGCGCGCTGCAGCTCCTGCTCGGCGCTCTTGCGCTCGGTGATGTCGTAGAGGACGCCGTGCCAGATCTGCGTCCCCGTCTCGTCGGGCTCGAGCACGGCCTCGTCGAGGATCCAGACGATGCGACCGTCGCGGGTGATCATCCGGTAGTCGACCGGCGGCGGGTTGCGGGTGCCGATCATCTTGCGCGTCTCCTGCGAGAGGGCACGCTCGCGATCGTCGGGGTGCAGGAGGCGAGCCCAGAGGCCAGCGTCGGCGAGCCATTCCTCCGGCGTGTAGCCGAGGATTTCCTCGACCTGGGGGCTGACGTAGCGCCAGCGGCCGTTCTCGCCCAGCTCGGAGGCGTAGACGATCGCCGGCAGGCGCTCGACCAGACGGCGGTAATCCTCGCCACCAGCCGAGATCTGGTCGAGGAACTCGTTGACGCGTTTATCGGGCCAGGCGCCGCCTCGTTTCGAGCTCTCCATCTGCTCGCTTATCGACCGTAACCACGCACGCTTGAGTTCGGCCGCCGATGACCCTCTATAGGCCGACCGTCCAGGCTCCCGCCAGGCCCCGGAAAGGGGCGTAGGGAGCGTAGAACTCCTCCACCTCCTCGACCGTCGCGCGACGGCCGAGCCGGGCCAGGCGGCCAACCAGCTTTAGGTAGATCAGGTCGCCGGCGGGAAGCGAGTCGGGGTCGCCGCGGCCGAAGAGGCCGAGGCACTGCACGGTCCAGGGACCGATCTCGCGAATCCGCAGCAAGCGAGCGTCGGCCGCCGGCCGATCGAGCTCGCAGCGGCCGCCCGCAACCTGGCCGGCAACCGCGCGCAGGGCGATCGCGCGCTTCAGCGCCAGGCCCATCGACTCCAGTTCGACCGGGGCGCGCCCGGCGATCAGGTCGGCAGTGGGGACATCGCGCAAGCCCTCGCCACGGGGACCGAGCCGCAGCCCCCAACGCCCGACCATGCGACGCTGAATGCGGGCAGCCCGGCCAGTCTCGATCAACTGCTTGACCACCGCCCAGGCAAGCGCCTCCCAGGCCCAGGGCCGCCGCCGCGGGCGCAGGTGCGGTCGGCGGCGCAGCAACGGCCCCAGTAGCGGGTCACCCTTGAAGTGACGGTAAAACTCGCTGAGGTCGTCATCGACGGCAAGGGCGAAGCGCATCCGCTCCAGTGCCAGCTCCAGCTCCGCCGTACCGGCGCGCCGGCCCGGCACTGCCGTCGCCGGCCCGGGCGCGGCGATGGCCTCAGGGTCGAGCGCCTCGGCCCGCAGCGAGACCCGGTCCTTGCCCGGTTCCCAGGCCCGCACCAGGACAGGGCTGCCGTCGACGTGGAGGAGGCGGGAAGTAACTCCCCGCTGCACCCGCATCGTGCCGTCCTCGCTGCTGTATCCCGGCAAGCGGAAGGGCGAAGGCGGCCGAACCTCTACCTCGAGGCTCACCGACCGAGCAGGTGGACGTCGACCAAGAAGGAGCGACTGGCGACAACGTTGTTGGCGCGCTCGCGGCGGGTGAGGCGTCGGGGCGTCCGCTTTCGCCCAGCGACGGCGGTAACCGCCCGCACAGCCGCCACGGTCGCGGCACCGGCGAGCACCCCCCCGGCGGCTGCCATCACCGCGGTCCGCGCCTCGTTACGCACCACAAGCCCGGCGGCACTTTCATGGGGAAGAATGCGAACCGAAACCGGCTCTAGCTGCATATCGCTCACCCAGCCGACCATAGCGATGCTCTCGGCGGGCGCATAGGAACAAGCCGCACCTTGCGCGGATCGAGAAACCGTGATGGCCGATCCCGGCGGGGGTGGAGCGTCTTGCACTTTTTCGGCGCCCACCTTGCGGCGCCAGCAGGTTCCGCTCCATCGAAAAAGTTAAGCGGAACCCCCGCCGGGATCGGCCATCAACGCCTTCTCATACACGCGGTACTTCTTAACCACCGTCCCCCCCATGCCTTCCATCGCCCGGTTCATCGGCCCGTTGGTCTCGAGGATCCAGCCCATCTCGCCGCCTTCGATCTTGCCCGGTGCTGCCGCGGTCTCGAGGTGCTTGAGGTAGAGCCCGGCGGCGACACCGCTGTGGCGGTAGTCGTGCTTTACACCGAGGGCGAAGACCCGCAGCTGGTCGATCTTGCGCTTGCCGAGCAGGAACTTGAGCCAGCCGAAGGGGAGCAGGCGGCCGTTCAGCTTCGCCATCACCTGGTTGATGTCGGGCAGCGTTAGCGCCGCGCCGACGACCTCGCCGTCCTTTTCGGCCATGTAGGTCCAGTCCTCGTCGATCACCTGCTTCAGGTTCTTGGCCTGGAACTCGACCTCGGCGTCGGTGATCGGGACGAAGCCCCAGTTGTCGCCCCAGGCCTCGTTGTAGACGTCCATGAAGCGGCGCACCTCACCGGCCATGTCGCGCTTGCGCATGTTGCGGATCGCGATCCCTTCGTCGTGCAGTGCCTTCTCGGCGGCGGCGTGGATCGAGGGGTCGAAGCGTTCGCCCTCCTTGAGGTCGCCGAACTGCAGTTCCCACATCTGCACGTCCATCGCCTTGCCAAAGCCCTCGGCCTCGATCAGCTCACGGTAGTAAGGCGGGTGCCAGGGCTCGAGAATCATCGGCCGTCGCTCGTAGCCCTCGATCAGGATCCCGATCTCATCGTTGGTGGTGAAATCCATTGGGCCGAGGATGCGGGCGCGGTCTTTGCCGCGGGCCCACTCGGTCGCCGCGCCGAGCAACGCCCCGGCCACCTCGGCGTCATTGGCCGCCTCGAAGAAGCCGAACATCGCGTCACTGCCGCCCTGGAACTCGTCCCAGCGATGGTCGATGTGGGCGCTGACTCGGCCGACCGCCTCGCCGTTGCGCTCGGCGATGAAGAGCTCGGCCTCGCCGTGCTCGAACCAGGGGTTCTTCTCGCGGTTGAGGAACTCCATCCGCTCGAAGATCAGCGGCGCGACCCACTGCGGATCGTCGCGCCGCAACCCGAACGGCACCTTGACGAAGCGCTTCAGGTCGCGCTTGTCGCGAACTGGCTTAATAGACACGCTTGCCACGGGACCCGGAACCTACACTTCCGCCATGAGCGAAACCGCCAGGACCCCCGTCGACGTCTTCGAGAAGGCCCGCAGCCACGATCGCCTCGAGCAGCTGGAAGCGGCCAAGCAGCACGACCTCCTCCCCTACTTTCGCCTGCTCACCTCGCAGGCCGGCCCGGTGGTCGAGATGGAAGGGCGCGAGACGATCATGCTCGGCTCCAACAACTACCTCGGCCTGACCGGCGACGAGCGGGTCAAGCAAGCGGCGCGCGACGCCCTGGAGACCTACGGCACCGGCGTCACCGGCTCGCGCCTGCTCAACGGGACGACGCCGCTGCACGTGGCGCTGGAGACCGAGCTGGCCGAGTGGATGGGAAGCGAGGACGCGATCGTCTTCTCGACCGGCTACCAATCGAACCTGGGCACGATCGGCACGATCCTCGAGCCGGGCGACACCGTTATCGTCGACTCCGGCGACCACGCCTCGATCCTCGACGGCTGCCGCCTCTCCGGCGCCAAGCTGCGGCCCTTCCGCCACAACCGCATGGACAAGCTGGAGAAGATGCTGCAGCGCGCCGTAGACGACGGCGGCGGGGTGCTCGTCGTCGTCGACGGCGTCTTCTCGATGGAGGGCGACGTCTGCGACCTGCCCCGCATCGTCGAGCTCTGCAAGGGCTACGGCGCCCGCCTGATGGTCGACGAGGCGCATGGCGCCGGCGTCCTCGGCGCCCGCGGCGCCGGCGCCTGCGAGCTGTTCGGCCTCGAGGACGAGGTCGACCTGCGCATGGGTACCTTCTCCAAGAGCCTCGCTTCCTGCGGCGGCTTCGTCGCCGGGCCGGCCGACGTGATCGAGTACCTGCGGATCTCCTCGCGCTCCTTCGTCTTCAGCGCCTCCGCGGTGCCGGCGGCGGTCGGCGCGGCGCTGGAGGCGCTGCGGGTTATTCGCAGCGACGGCCCGAGACTCTTCGATGTCCTGCTTGCCAACGCCGAGTACCTGCGCGAGGGCCTGCGCCAGCTCGGCCTCGAGGTGATCGAGCCGGGGACCCTCCCCGACGGCACGGTGGCGACGACGCCGGTGGTGCCGGTCGTGGTCGGTGACGACTGGCAGGCGGTGCTGCTCTGGAAGGCGCTCTTCGATGCGGGCGTCTACACCAACGTCGCGATCCACCCCGCGGTCCCGCCCGGCGGCGCCCTGCTGCGCACCAGCCTGATGGCGACCCACGAGCGGGAGCACCTCGACGGCGCATTGGGAACAATCGCCAGAGTGATCGAGGACTTTCCCGAACTACCCCGGTCGGGGTAGTTTCGGGCCTGTCCAAAACGGGACAGGTCAAAACGTCCACGAAAAAGATGCTCTTAGCGACCAGCCTGGGGCGACTTTCCATCCGACGGGGTTGACTGTCTCCGCCCCGAACGCATAGCTTGCCCAACGCGCCGACCGCATCCCGGGGCAGGGACGCGAATGGTGGAGCACTCAACTCAGCCAGGCCGAGGTTCGCCCCTCCGGTTCGGTGCGCAGAGCTACCCAGTTAATGAACCTCGAAGGGAGGAGTCCCAGTGGACGCTGCTTCAATCGCCCCTGCTCAGACGACCGCTTCCGTAATCCAGGCCCCGCAGCACATGCAGGCGCTTGCTCGCGCCAACCGCGTGCGACTTGCGAGAGCGGAGCTCAAGCGCTCGATCGCACGGGGTGACGTCGACGCGGCGGACGTTGTGCGCGAGTGTCCCTGGGAGACCGAGAGCATGACCCTGGCCGAGCTGCTGACCAGCCAGCGCCGCTGGGGCCGCACCCGCGCCCGCAAGTTCCTGATCGGCCTCGCCCTCAACGAGAACAAGAAGCTCGGCACGCTGACCTCGCGCCAGCGCTCTCTCCTCTCCGCCGAACTCTCCTCGCGCGAGTCAGTACTGGTCTGAGACCGGCCGGCGCTCAGCCGCCGCCGAACCCACCGACCTTGAACGAGAGGCCCCCTGAGGCGCGCTGGAAGGCGCGCCTCAGGGCGAAGAAGGACGCGGCGAAGGCAACCGCGCCAACCGCCAGGCAGACCGCCAGGATCAAGCCACCGAGGTAGAAGAGGCCGCCGGTGACGAGCACGAAGACCGTGCCGGCGAGCAGCGTCGTGTGCGAGCGATAGCCGGCGAGGTGCTCGCGCAGGGAGACCTCGAGGCCGCCGAGGCCGGCGAGGACGACCCCCACCCCGATCGCCGTCGGACTGCTGCTGAAGAGGCCGATCACCAGCATCACGATGCCGGCGAGCACGGTCAACTCGGCGAGCGGGAAGTTTCCCCACGGCGCCGGCGGTCGCTCCTCCTGGCCCGGTCTATCGCTCAACGGCCGCAAGCCGTCCGGATAACGGACATCCGGAGGAGACCTTGACCCGCCACCAGCCCATCAGCATGCCCAGCGGCCCGAGGCGCGGGCGAGAGTGCCAGTGGCCGCATCCCGGCTCACCAACGTCGGCGCGCGAGATCCGCATCCACTTGTGCTCAGCCGGCGCCGTCAGCATCTGCTCGAGCAGCTCGCGATTGCGGGTCTCCAGCTCGTCCTGCTTGCGCAGGGCTTGCCGGGCAACTGCGATCCGCTCGGCCAGGGCATCGCGAACCTGCTCCAGCTCCTCGAGCCTGGCAACCCGGGGGACGGTGAAGCTGGCCGGGACCTCAGTGTCGAGCGTCAGGCGCGGAAAGGCCTCGGCGCAGAGACGGGACAGCTCGTGCTCGAGGCGGCCGACCTGACGGCGCAGCTCAGCGCGCGCGAGGCGCTCATCGCCTCCCACTCGAAACGTCTTGAGAGTGTCTCGATCGAGCAGATCCGGCATAAACCTGAGATCGAGTGTAGATCACGGTGCCGCGGCTGAAAACGATGAACCGGTTAAGGAAACGCGAAACTGCGATCAGGCAGCGATTGCCGCGCCGGCGATCCAGAGTGCCTCATCAACCGCCGCCTGGGGTACTCCCTTGACCTGTACCGCGACAATCGCGATCTGGGTGGCATCCGAGGCGAGCTCCCGATCGGCCGCTGGCCCGCCGAAGAGCAGCGCCAGCGGACCGCGGCCATCGGCGATCGTCAGCGTTCCCTGGGCCAGCTTGGCGGGCTTGCCCGGCAGCGCCTCGCCCGGCGCCGAGTCGCGAATGCAGAGCTCGCCGCGGAGCTTGGTCCTGTCGAAGACGCGCAGGGCGACGCCGGTCTCGACCGTGGCGATGGTGAGGGCATCAGCGGGCATGCCGCGGCTGACGAAGGCGCCGTCATGGAGACGATCGAGGGCGAGCTGCTCGACCGGCGTACGGGTGTGATCTGGGTCAAGACCGATCTGGCGAAAGAAGACCCGGTAGGCCCAGGGAATCGGCCGCTCCCGCATATGGATCGCGTGCGAACCGTAGAAGCGGTCGGAAAGGTCACGCAACCGCCGCCGCACCGGCTCGGGGCTGTTCGTTCGCTTACTCTCGAGCTCTACCCAGGCGATGCCCAAGCCGGGAAACTCGGCGGCGATATGCGGGGCGACCCAGCCTTGTCGGGGCAGGGGCTCGGAGTCGAGGTCCGACCCGCTGGCTTTGGCGCCAGCCACTCAGCCCCCCTCCGCGACCCGCGTCGCTCGCAACAGCTCATCGGTCCGCGCTTCCAGCTGCGGGGCGGTGAGCGCGCCGATGCTGGCCTCCTGCAGGGTGCCGCCGGGGTAGACATAGGCGATCGTCGGGCAGATGCCCACCCGGTAGAGGCCGGCGACCGCGCCGTCGCGGTCATAGCCGACCGGCATCTTCCAGCCGTTGCGCTCGATCAATTCCTGAACCGTGCTGCGGTCATCTCGAATGTCGAGCGAGAGGAAGTTCACCCGCCCACGGTAACGCCGATAGACGCGATCGACCACGCTCTGCTGTTCGCTGCAGGTGCTGCCGCCTTTGGTGAACCAGAACGAGATCACCAGCGGGCGACCGAAGAGGTCGCAGATGCGAATCGCGCCGGGAGTTGAGATACGACAGGCCGGCTCGCGCCGGGCCGACTGCGGGCAGGGCGTCTGTGAGGTTTCGCAATCGTCCTGGGCGACGTTCGCATCCCCTTCCAGCGACCCGTTGGCCCGCGGCACGGCAAACTCGGGCAGTGGCCAGCGAGTGGCGAGCTTGTCGAGCCCGAGGGTGCCTTCGTCCTTGTGCTCGAGCGTGTTGATCACGGCGATCACGATGATTGCCGCGAAGAGCAGGCCGACGAGGAGCGAGTAGCGGTCCCTCATCGCTCCCCCAACCAGACAAGGGTCGCCGGCAAAGCGACCATCACCCCAACCAGCGCCACACCAAGATCGATCACCGTGACGAAGCCGAAGTCCCGCAACATGCTGACGTCGCTGGCGATCAGCACGGCGAAACCGGCGAGGACCGTCACCGCGGAGGCAAAGACGGCGGGACCGGTGCGAGCGTAAGCCGAACCAATCGCCTCGCGGACCGCCAGCCCACCCCCTCGCTCCTCACGAAAACGAGCGGCGAGAATCACGCTGAACTCGGTCGCGATCGCGATCGTCAGCGCCCCCAGCGCGGCCGACATCGGGTTAAGCGGGATATGAGTCAGCCACAGGACCAGCGACGACCAACCCGTGGCGAGCACAACCGGGACCAGCGGCACCAGCGCCCGCACGAACGAGCGATAGGCGGCAAGCAGCGCCAGCGCCACCGCGGCAAGCCCCGCCAGCGTCAACCAGTAACGACTGCTGGAGAGATCCGACGCCGCAGCAGCGGTGATCACAGGTAGCCCGGCGAAGCGCACCCTCACCCCGGCCGGCGGCCCGCCCGGCGATCCTGGGTCTCCTACTGCCCCCCGCACCCGAGAAATCACCGCCTGCTGACCCTGCAGCGACTGCGAGCGGATCCCGAAGCTGAGCAGCGCAAGGTGACCTGGCAGTCCTGTCTTCGCGTTCACGGGTGCAAGCTGTTCGAGGTCATAGGGAGGCAGTTCCCTCAACGTCGCACGGATTTCATTCCGCTTCAGTTGTTCTTTTCTTTTGCCGCTGACCAGGAAATCGGAGAGCGCCGGCCCCGGGCAGATTTCAGCCTTAAGACAGCTAGGCCTCGACCCCGTGAACCCGTTTTCTTCGAGCACCCGCTGCTTGAAGCCGGCCATCCACCTGATCGTCGCCGGATCGGAGAGATCAGGAGCTTCCACCGCAACCTGCAGCTGCCCCGCCACCCCGGTCGCGTCCTGCACCTTTTCCAGGTCCTTGATCTCCCGCAATCCCTGCGGCCCCAACGACTGCACGTCGGAGACCGTGTCGATCTGAGTCCCAAGACCCCACCCAATCACCGCCAGGGCGGCCCCGACCGCAAGCACGCGTTTTGGGTGGTTGAGCGCGAGCCCCACGAGGCGCTCAGAAGGAAGGAGGGGGTGCCCCGGATGCGCGCGGCGTCTTGTTTTTCGCACAGACCACTCCGCGAGAGCCGGAAACCCGGCGGCGAAAAACCCAGCAAGCGGAGGGGCACCCCCTCCTTCCTTCCGTGGCCTCAGGCTGAGAGCCGCGAACCCCACGGTAAGCGCCAAACCAAGGCCGAGCGCGATCCCGAGGATGAGCAGGATGCCGAACCCACGAACCATCGGAATCGGAGACAACTGAAGCGCGAGGAAGCCCGCGGCAGTCGCGAGGCAGGCGATGGCGATGGTCGGACCGGCACGACCCGCTGCGGACCGAGCCGCCTCGAGGGGCGCGGCGCCGTCCGCAGACGCCTCGTCAAACCGAGCCTGCAGTTGAATCGCGTAATCAACAACGAGCCCGATCAGGATCGGCAGCGTCGCGATCGAGGCGATCGTCAGCGAGCCACCGAACAGATCGAGCAAGCCGAACGTGAGGGCTGCCGCGGCAAGGGCGATCGCCAGAGGCAGCAACCGGAAGCGCGAGCGGAAGGCCAGGAGCAGTACGAGGGCCATGACGACGATCGCGACCGCGAAGAGAATCAGCAGCGCTTCCTTCAGCGCCCCGGTGATCCCTTCGACCAGGACCGGCGCACCGGTGATCGTGTAGGTGCCCGCCCCGTGCAACCCAAAGCAAGCCTCCGGCTGCCCCTTGTAAGTACAGGCGTGCCGCGGCGTCGTGTCGTAGACGGCTTCGCGGATAAGCCGCAGCGCCTCGCTGCGTTCGCTGTCGCTGAGATCGGGCCGCAGGCGCAGGACAATCTGGGTCGAGTGGTTGTTGGGAAAGAGGTAGGCAAGCCGGGCCTTTGGCGTGCCGCGCGACTGGTGCAGATCGAAGACGACCGAGGCGAGGAATTCCGGGTTGCTGATGCTCGGGGCGCTGGTGATGCCGTACCGCGCCGCCACCTGGAGGAGGAATTCGCGCAGCTGATCGGGTGGCACGGTCGCGGCCAGCCGCCGCAGCTGTTCGTCGATCTGAATCACCGCCTCGTTGAGGAAGGTCCCCGGGCCAGCGAGGAACTGCACCGGGTGTAGCTTCGCCAGCTCGGTGCAGGGCCCGGGGATCGGCTTGGCACCCTTTGGCACCTTGCCCGAGAGGCAGCCCTCGAGCCGCAGCAGGCGCCCCAGGTTGGGGGTCAGGATCAGTTCCTGTAGGTCGCCTTCGGCGACCACGACGACCGGTTCTTCGCCGAAGACTTCGCGAACCCGTTCGCTGGCGCGGTAGCTCTCACTATCGCGATCGACGAGCGTGTCGGTGCCGGCGTCGGTCGAAAGCTGCGTCGCCGCAACCGCGGCGCCGATCGCAAGCAGCGCCGCAACCGCCAGGACCGGCCGCGCGTGGCGGACAGCCCAGGCCGCGATCGCGCTCAATCCATCGAGAGCGGGCCGGTTACGTCCGCGTTGAGGAACTGGTTGACGAACCGGTTTTCGGAGTCGAACAGTTCCTCCTTGGGGCCCGACTCGACGATCTTGCCGTTCCAGAGCACCGCGATGAAGTCGGAAACGCGTCGCGCCGTGTTGAGGTCGTGGCTGATCACCAGGTAGCAGCCGCCGTTCTCCTCGTGTACCTCACGGACCAGCTCGCAGAGCAGCGCCGTGCGCACCGGGTCGAGGCCGGAGTCGGGCTCGTCGAACATCACGATCGCCGGTTCCAGCACCAGCGCGCGGGCGAAGCCGGCGCGCTTGCGCATGCCGCCGGAGAGCTCGTTCGGCATCTTGTAGATCGCCTCGCTCAGCCCCACCTCCTTGAGCCGGCGGTTGCAGATCTCGCCAATCTCTTCCTCGCTCTTGTCGGTGTGCTGGCGCAGCGGGAAGGCGGTGTTGTCGTAGATGTTCATCGAGCCAAAGAGGGCGCCGTCCTGGAACAGCAGGCCGAACTTCTTGCGCACATCGAAGAGTTCGTCGTCGGTCATGTTGGGGATTGATTCGCCGTGCACGAGCACGTCGCCCGAATCCGGGTAAAGCAGGCCGACGATGTGCTTGATCAGCACGCTCTTGCCGGTGCCCGACGGCCCGAGGACCATCGAGATCTGATCCTCCGGCAGGCCGAGGTTGAGGCCGTTGAGGATGCGGGCGCGGCCGAACTGCTTGACCAGGTCGATGATCTCGATCGCGTCCTCACCGCCGTGGTCGCGCTTGCGACCGGTGTGGAAACGGTAGGGATCGGACTCGGCCGGGTCGACGCCAGGGATGACAAAATCCTTCCCCATCGTCAGGCCGTCCTCGCTGACGTAGGGACCACTGTGGGCGGGGTCGGCGGCAACCGGTTCGGCAACCTCCGCGGTGGTCTCTGCCTCCGCCTCGAACTCCTCCTCTTCGGGCCGGGTCGGGTCGTCCATGCTCATAGCCTAAATCAGCCTCCTATCGGCGCGCGCGGGTTGGCTCCCCAGAAGATCAAGGTGCCGAGCATCCCAATGATGTGAACCAAGACGATGTTGAGGACCATCGACTTCGCGGTGGCGGTGCCGACCCCAACCGGGCCGCCCGACGCCGTGTAGCCGTAATAGCAACCGACCATGACTATGGCGGTCGCCATGAACATGCCCTTGATCAGGCTGAAGAGGAGGTCGGGGGGGTTCTGGAACATCCAGAAGATCAGCAGGTAGCCGCCGGAGGAGACGTCGCCGATCTGCTGGACGACCGCCAGGTAGCTGGCGAAATACATGATCCCGATCCCGCAGAGATACATGAAGGGGAAGGCGATCCAGGCGGCGAGCAGGCGGGTCGCGCAGAGGAAGGTGACGGGCGGCACGCCCATCACCTCGAGCGCATCGATCTCGTCGGAGATCCGCATCGCGCCGAGCTCGGCGACGATGCCGGTCCCCACCTTGGCCGCCAGCATGTAGCCGAAGGCGTAGGGCATGATCTCGCGCAGGTCGCACCAGGCGGAGAAAACGCCGGCGTAGGCGGGCGCGCCCTGGGCGCGAAGCAGGTAGGCCCCCTCGATCCCGCACTGCAGGCCGAGGATGAAGACGAGGCCCCAGATGATCAGGGCCGAGCCGAGGATCAGGATGCCGGCCTGACGCAGGCTCTCGCCGAAGAAGCGCAGGACGCGGCCGCTGTAGACGAGCCCGGCGACGCGCGAGCCAAAGCGGGCGATCTCACCGAAGGAGTCGAGCCAGCCGCGCGGGACCTCCAACCAAGCGTTCATCGGATCGTCTGCAGCTCCGGGTTGGTCGCGAGCAGGGTCTGGGTGAAGGCGTAGTTGAAGGCGAAGACGCCCATGAAGGCGATCACCACCGCCTGGTTGACGGCGCGGCCGACGCCGGCGGCGCCTCCGGACGCAGTCATCCCCTTGTAGGAGCAGACAACGGCGATGATCGCGCCGAACAGGGTGCACTTGAGCACCGAGCCCCAGAGGTCGGTAATTGAGGCGTTGGAGAAGAGGGTGGCGAAGAAGCCGCCGAGCGACTGGTGGTAGAGCAGCTCGGCGCCGATGCCGCCGGAGATGCCGAAGACCAGGGCGTAGATGTCGAGCAGGCCGGTGATCAACATCAGCGCCAGGAAGCGCGGCACGACCAGGTTCTTGATCGGGTCAACGCCCAGCACCTGCAGGGCGTCGAGCTCCTCGCGGATCTTCCGGGCTCCCAAATCGGCGGTGATTGCCGTGCCGGCGACGCCGGCGACAACGACGGCGGTGACGAAGGGCGCGAACTCGCGGATCGAGGCGAGGACGAAGAAGCCGCCGAGTCGATCGAGGGCGCCGAAGAGGGAGAGGAAGTTAGACGCCTGCAGGCCCGGCGCGCCGAAGCCGAAGGCCACGGTCGAGATCAGCAGCGGGAACCAACAGAGCTGCAGGGCGAAGAGGAACTGGCCGATGAACTCCTCGCCATATGGATAAGGCGGCTTGACCGCAGAGACAAGCGTTCGAGCGGTGAGGATCATCATGTCCCCGACTTGCTCGAACAGCGACTTGGCGGGCAAGAATGCCCTGTTGACCGCGGTTCCGACCATCATCCTCTTCCTCAGCCGAGTCTATGCGATGCGCCAGCGGGCACTGTTGAGTTCGGGCTAACGCGCTCCGGAGCAGGGCAAACCCCGTGGTATGTTCCGGCCGCTTTGGGGGGGCACGCCAGACAGGTCTCGCGTCACCGCCACGGGGCGGCGGTTGCCGCTGTGCTGACCGCGGCGCTGGCCCTCTTGCTCGCGGCCTGCGGCGGCGGATCGTCCTCGGACGCCAACGAGACCGAAGGCAACTACGACGTCAAGGTGAGTGAGGCCAGCTTCCCCACCGAGCAGCATCTCGGCCAGACCTACCTGCTCAACCTCGGCGTCCGCAACACGGGCGACAAGACGATCCCGGCCCTGACCGTGAACGTCTCAATCAAGGGCAAGGAGGGCGAAGGCTCCACCCTGCCCTTCGGGATCCGCGATCCCCAGCCCGAACTGGCGCAACCAGACCGGCCGGTCTGGGTCCTCGCCGCGCATTACCCCAAGTTCGCCGGCTCAACCGCCAGCGGCGGCGCCGAAACCTCTAACCCGAAGACCTTCGACTTCGGCCCGCTGAAGAAGGGGGCAACCGCCAACACGGTCTGGAAGCTGAGCGCGGTGAAGGCAGGCACCTACACGCTCGTCTACTCGGTCGAGGCGGGGCTCACCGACAGGACCAAGGCGAAGACCGGTGGCGGGGCCGCTCCGGGGGGCTCGATTACGGTGAAAATCAGCTCAGCCGAACGCAATACCGAAGTCAACGACAGCGGCGAAGTCGTCGAAAAGTGAGGGGGGCCGCCCTTGCCGCGGCCTTGCTTGCGCTCTGCCTGCCGGCCTGCGGCTCGGCCAAACAGGCCTCGAACCAGCTGGGCCTGAAGCGCATCGGCAGCTTCGACAACCCGACCTATATCGCCGGGGCGCCGGGTTTCCCCAAGCTGCTCTTCGTGGTCGAGCAGCCGGGCAAGGTCGCGGTGCTGCGCGGCGGCCACGAGCTGAACCATCCATTTCTCGACATCAGCGATCTGGTCGACTTCGGTGGTGAGCGCGGCCTGCTCTCGATCGCTTTCCCTCCCGACTACAAGCAGAGCGGCGCTTTCTACGTCTATTACACGGACAACGCGGGCAACATCCGCGTCGACGAATTCCAGCGCGCAACGACGACACGAGCCAGGCGGAGCTCCCTCCGCAACGTGATCGAGATCGCCCACCCGGTCAACGCCAACCACAACGGCGGACAGCTGCAGTTCTTCGGCGACCTTCTCTACCTCGGCACCGGCGACGGCGGCTCTGCTGGAGACCCGCCCAACAACGCTCAGAACAAGGAGAGCCTGCTGGGCAAGCTGCTGCGCATCGACCCGCGCCCCAGCGCCGGTCAGCCGTACTCGGTTCCCGTTGACAACCCCTTCGTCGGCAAGCCCGGTCGCGACGAGATCTACTCCTACGGCCTGCGCAACCCCTTCCGCTTCTCCTTCGACACGACCGGCGCGGCGCAGCCGCGGATCGCGATCGGCGACGTCGGCCAGAACCAATTCGAGGAGCTCGACTACGCAACCCTCGCCGACGCCGGAGGCGCCAACTTCGGCTGGGACGCACTCGAGGGCTTCCACCGCTACGAAGAAGAAAACAGCGGCACGCCGGACCCCGGCGGCACGACCAAGCCGATCATGGCCTACAGCCACAGCCGCGATGGGGGCAGTTGCACGATCATCGGTGGCTACGTGGTCGGGCCCGACGGCCCGCCCTCGCTGCGTGGCCGCTACCTCTACGCCGACTACTGCTCCGGGATCGTGCGCAGCCTCGTGCCCCACCTGAATCGCGCCGGCGACGACCGCAAGACCGGCATCACCGTCTCCTCCCCCACCTCGTTCGGCGAGGACGATCTCGGCCGCATCTACATCGCCTCCCAGGAAGGCCCCGTTTTCAGGCTGACCGGTCGATAGCGGTTACAGTTGGCTGACCAGCCAAAGGTCGAGGAGAGGGAACAACGGTGGAGAGCGGAACGGTCGAGACGGGTACGACGGCAATCAACGGCTCCAACGAGGTCAGCAGCTCACCACCCGCCGAGCAGATTGAGGTCCTAAACCCTGCCGACGGTGGGCCGGTCGGCTCGATCCAGGTCGACACGGCCGAGACGATCGCCGCCACCGTGGCTCGCGTCCGCGCCAACCAGGCCGAGTGGGAGGCAATCGGGATCGAGGGCCGCTACCACTGGATCGGCAAGCTGCGCGACTGGATCCTCGACAACGTCGAGGAGATATCCGACACCGTGCAGGCCGAAACCGGCAAGGTGCGCGGCGACATAGCGGCCGAGCTGTTCTACGTCACCGACCTGATCAACTTCTACGGCGCCAACGCGGCGAAGTTCATCGGCGACGAAGACGTCCGCCCCCACTCGCCGCTGATGGCCTCGAAGAAGCTGATGATCCGCTACCGGCCTCATCCCGTCGTCGGCGTGATCAGTCCTTGGAACTTTCCCATTGCAATGGGGCTGGGTGACTCGATCCCCGCCCTGCAGGCGGGTGCCGCGGTCGTGGCCAAGCCGTCGGAGTTCACGCCGCTGAGCCTGATCCAGGTGATCGATGCCTGGAAGCAGGAGATCGGAGCGCCCGATGTCTTCGATTGCGTGCTCGGCACCGGCGAGGCCGGCAGCTCGCTGATCGACCACGTCGACTACATCCAGTTCACCGGCTCCGACCGAACCGGGCGCAAGGTCATGGCCCGAGCGGCGGAGACCCTGACCCCGGTCAGCCTCGAGCTCGGCGGCAAGGACCCGATGATCGTCCTCGCCGACGCCGACGTCGACCGCGCCGCCAACGCCGCCGCATGGGGCGGCATGTACAACGCCGGCCAGGTCTGCCTCTCGGTCGAGCGGATCTACGTTGAGGAGCCCGTCTACGACGAGTTCATCGCCAAGCTGACCAAGAAAGTCGACGGCCTGCGCCAGGGCACTGATGGCCGCAAGCCGGAAAAGGACGTCGGCGCGATGACCTCGCCCAACCAGTCGACGATCGTCGAGGAGCAGGTCAACGACGCCGTCGCCAATGGGGCGCGGGCATTGACGGGAGGCAAGAAAGGCGCTGGACCCGGCGACTACTTTGAGCCCACCGTTCTCGTCGACGTCGACCACTCGATGAAAGTGATGCGCGACGAGACGTTTGGGCCCGTCGTCGGCGTGATGAAGGTGCGCGACTCAGAGGAGGCCATACGCCTCGCCAATGACAGCCGCTACGGCCTCGCCGCCTCAGTCTTCGGCGAGAAGAACCGGGCCGAGACCATCGCCCGCCGAATCGAGGCCGGCTCCGTCAACGTCAACGACGTAATCACCAACATGCTCGCCATGGGCGTCCCGATGGGCGGCTGGAAGCAATCCGGCATCGGCTTCCGCCACGGCGACTACGGGATCAAGAAGTACTGCCGCCCCGAGTCGATCGTCGTAACCCGCTTCGGCGGCAAGAACGAACCGTCTTGGTACCCCTACACCAAGGGGCGTCGCGGGCTGGTCAACCGGGTCCTGACGGCGTTCAACGCGCGGGATTGGCGCAGGCGGTTGGGGCTGCGCGGCTGACCTGAGCATCGGTGGGGAAGGGGTCGAGGGTGCCCCGCTCAAAAGACCGTTGCGCAGCAGATCGTTTGCTTGGTGAGAAGCGTGGTCCCTGAGCCTTTTGAGCGGGGCACCCTCGACCCCTTACTCTCCTAAGTTCATGCCTGAGCGAGACTTCATAGCTGCAGCCAAGGAGCGCGTCGTCGTTTTCGACGGCGGCATGGGCGCAACGCTCGAGCAGTTCGAGTTGACCCAGGAGGACTACGGCGGCCTGCAGGGCAAGTGCCATGAGGCCCTCGTGCTCAATCGCCCCGATGTGATCGAGGGGGTTCATGCCTCGATGCTCGAAGCGGGAGCCGAGGTCGTCGAGACCGACAGCTTTCAGGGGTCGCGGCTGAAGCTCGAAGAGTGGGGGCTCGGCGAGCACACGCTGGAGATCAATACGAAGGCGGCTGAAATTGCCCGGAAAGCTGCGGGGCCGGAGCGGTTCGTCGCGGGGTCAATCGGGCCGACTGGGTTCCTGCCGGCATCAACAGATCCCACGCTGGGCAACATCAGTTTCGGCAAGTTGGTCGAAGTCTTCGCCGAGCAGGCGGGTGGCCTGGTCGCGGGCGGCGCTGACCTGATCATCATCGAGACGGCGCAGGACATTCTCGAGGTCAAGGCGGCGATCTTCGGGGCGCGTGAGGCGTTCAAGGAGAGTGGCCGAAGGCTGCCGATCCAGATCAGCGTCTCGCTGCTTCCCAACGGCGGCAAGATGCTGCTTGGCACCGATATTCAGGCGGTGCTGACGACGCTGACCGCGCTCGACGTCGACGTGGTCGGGCTCAACTGCTCGACCGGGCCCGAGGACATGCGCGACGCGATCCGCTTCCTCGGCGAGACCAGCCCGCTTCCGGTCCACTGCATTCCCAACGCCGGCCTGCCCCTGCAGGGGCCTGACGGCGAGACGATCTTCCCCGAAGAGCCCGGCCCGCTCGCCGCCACACTGGGCGAGTTCGTCGAGCGCTACGGCGTCGGCATCGTCGGCGGCTGCTGCGGGACCACGCCCGAGCACATCGCCGCGATCCGCGAGCGGGTCGACGGCAAGACCCCGGGGGCACGCCCAGCGCCGGGCCCGATCGAGGTCTCCTCGATGATGACCTCCACTCCCCTGGTCCAGGAACCGCGGCCGACGCTGGTCGGCGAGCGGGTCAACTCGCAGGGCTCGCGCAAGGCGAAGGAGCTGCTGCTCACCGATGACTACGACGGCCTGGTCCAGGTCGCCGAAGACCAGGTCGAAGGCGGCGCCCACGTGCTCGACGTCTGCGTCGCCCTGACCGAGCGCCAGGACGAGGACGAGCAGATGGCAGCCGTGGTCAAGCGGATCTCGCTGACCCAGCCCTCGCCGATCCAGGTCGACTCGACCGAACCGGAGGTGCTGAAGGCGGCGCTGGAGCAGATCCCCGGACGGGCGATCGTCAACTCGATCAACCTCGAGGCCGGCCGTGACAAGGCCGACGTCGTCATCCCGCTCGCCAAGGCGCACGGCGCCGCTCTGATCGCGCTGACGATCGACGAGGTCGGGATGGCGAAGACGGCGGAGCGCAAGGTCGAGATCGCTCAGAGAATTCGCGAGATCGCCTGCGAGGAGCACGGCCTCGACCCCGAGGCGCTGATCTTCGACGCCCTCACCTTCACCCTGACCACCGGCGACGACGAGTGGAAGCCATCGGCGGTGGAGACGATCGAGGGGATCCGCCGGATCAAGGCCGAGCTTCCGGGCGTGAAGACCTCGCTCGGCGTCTCCAACGTCTCCTTCGGCGTCTCGCCGCGACCGCGCGCCGTGCTCAACTCGGTCTTCCTGCACCACTGTGTTGAGGCCGGGCTCGACCTGGCGATGGTCAACCCCAACCACATCACGCCCTACTCCGAGATCTCCGAGGAGGAGCGGGCGCTGACCGACGACCTCGTCTTCAACCGCCGCGAGGACGCGCTCGAGCTCTTCATCGGCCATTTCGAGTCGAAGGGCGAGGAGGCAGAGGAGGAGGCAGCCGACCCGACCGCCGGCATGGAGCCCGAGGAGGCCCTGCACTGGCACATCCTGCGCCGCAAGAAGGACGGGGTCGAGGACTGGATCGATCGCTCGGTGGAGAAGATCGGCGCCGTCCCCACCCTCAACGAGGTGCTGCTGCCGGCGATGAAGGAGGTCGGCGACAAGTTCGGCGCCGGCGAACTGATCCTGCCCTTCGTCCTGCAGTCGGCCGAAGTGATGAAGCGCGCCGTCGCCCAGCTCGAGAATTACCTCGACCGGATCGACGGCCACACCAAGGGCAAGGTGGTGATCGCGACCGTCTTCGGCGACGTGCATGACATCGGCAAGTCGCTGGTCAACACGATCCTCACCAATAACGGCTACACGGTGATCGACCTCGGCAAGCAGGTCCCGGTCGACACGATCATCGAGGCCGCGGTCGAGAACGAAGCCGACGCGATCGGGCTCTCCGCCCTGCTCGTCTCGACCTCCAAGCAGATGCCGGTCTGCGTCCAGGAACTACATCAGCGGGGCCTCGGCTTCCCGGTGCTGATCGGTGGCGCCGCGATCAATCGCGACTTCGGCCGGCGCACCCTCTACCCCAAGGGCAAAGAGTCCGACGAGGTCTACGAGCCCGGCGTCTTCTACTGCAAGGACGCCTTCCAAGGCCTCGACACGATGGACGCCCTGGTCGACCAGCAGGCTCGCGACGCCCTTGTCGAGCGAATCCGTGCGGAGGCACAGGAGCTGCGCGAGAAGCCGGTGGTCACGGATACGGGGCCGCCGACCAGCGATGCCTCCGTGCGCTCCGCCGCGCGCACCGATGTTGCCATCCCCGAGCCACCCTTCCTCGGCGCGCGTGAGATCGAGGTGAACCTCGACGAGGTCTTCCCCCACCTGGATCGCCACGTGCTCTTCAAGCTCCACTGGGGCGGGCGCGGCGTCAAGGGTGAGGCCTGGCGTGAACTGGTCGAGGGCGACGGCGAGGAGGAGGGCTTCGCCCCCCGCCTCGAGCGCATGTGGCGCGAGCAGGATTACCTCCACCCGCGCGCCCGGCTCGGCTACTTCCCTTGCAACGCCGATGGCAACGAGCTGGTCGTCTTCGATCCGGGCGATCCCGAGCGCGAGCTCGAGCGCCTCAGCTTCCCGCGCCAACCCCGTCACGATCGCATCTGCCTGGCCGATTTCTTCCGGCCACTCGATTCGGGCGAACGTGACGTCGTCGCCCTCCAGGGTGTAACCGTGGGCGGGGAGGTGACAGAAGTGATCGAGCGTCTGGAGCGCGAAGGGGAGTTCGCCGAGCAACTCTTCGTTCACGGCCTCGGCGTGCAGGCCGCGGAGGGGCTGGCCGAGTGGCTGCACTCGCGGGTGCGCGGCCATCTGGGAATCGGACTCGACCAGGGCCGGCGTTACTCCTGGGGATACCCGGCCTGCCCCGATCAGTCGGAGCACACCAAGGTCTGGCGCTTGCTCGATCTGGAGTCGATCGGAATGGGCCTTTCCGACGGTTACGCAGTAACACCTGAGCAGTCAACGGTGGCGATCGTCGCCCACCACCCACAGGCGGTTTATTTCGGCATGAAATCCGGCTTTATTCCGGAGGACGAGGCACCCGACGAAGTGATCGCCGGCACCGAGCGCGGGGGCGAACTAACACCAAGCGAGCCCGCAAAGTAGGACGAGTTTTAGCTGCACTTGGTGGAAACTTCGCTATTTGCGTTCTATGCTCTAACAGCCACGCGGGCTTTGGTCCGCTGGTATTGAGTTACGGTTAGCGCCGGGGTCCTCCTCTCACTTGGGACCCCGGCGCGACATCCGCTTGACGGCGCGACGGGGGGGCAAAGCCAACAGGCTCCGCCCCAGCACCCGCCGCCCGCCCCCCTGCTGACGACGGTGGGGGGTCGATCGTTGGCTCTCGCCGTAATGCCCGGCCCTCCGTTGAACCGGGAGTAAGGTCATCTCGAGTCCTTTCGTTCGGCGCCAGCCGTGCCTGACTGACTCCCCTTCGTGGCCTCGGCGTGCATTGAATAACAGGCTGTGATTTCACGGTCAAGAGCTACAGATTATTCACACTAAATCGTAATGAAACTCTGCTGAAAAGCGCACTATTACCCTGCAAATCTCTGGACGTCAGAGAGTCGCGCGCGCGGTTAGGCGCAATCAAGAGTCAAAAAGGGAGTTGTGCAGCCGCTCGATCAGCTCTTCGGCAAGCTTGGTCCGGAGGCCTCCGATCCGCAGGCGCTTGGTCTCCCCCTCGAGGATCGCGTCGACCCAGGCGCCGGTCGATCCCACGGCCCAGGTTTGGGGGTTGGTCTCGAGCCGGGAGCTGCAGGTCGCGATTGCCCCGCCCTCAACCTCCACGTGAACCCCGGCCAGGCGATCGGTGGGCTCTCCGGAGCCAGCGGAACCCGTGTCGACAGCAAGCAAGCAGGGTCCCGAGTGAGTCACGTCCAGGTCGACCAGCGGGACCGCGAGAAGAAAGATCGCCTCGATATCGATCCGCGCGAGGGGATCCGCGGACGGGGCGAGGTACCTGCACTCGCAGCGCCCAGCGGCCGCGATCGGGGCTACGGCCTGGCGCGTCCACTCGGTGACGCCGTAGGGCTTGGCTCCCCTTTCACCGTCTGGCCTTAGCTCGAGTTGCCTGGCGGCCCGCATCGCGCTCAGGCGGCGCTCAAGCGCTGGATACGAGTGATCGTTGATCACGCTGCTGAGCTCCGTGAGTGAGAGGGGGCGAGCGGCTAGAGCGCGCAGCATCGTCGATCCCCAACCTCCGATCAGGGCGCGGAGCGCGCCCTTGGCAGCCTCGCTGCCCAGCGGAATCGGTCCCTGGGGAGCACGGGCCAGCCACGCTTCGACGACCTCGGCAACCGTCATCACTTCTGCGCCAAGAGGGGTCAGCTCGTTCTCAACCGTGTACGGCATGCCGCCGCGAACGCGGCGCTCGAGGGCGCCGATCCCGCGCAGGTTGCCGACCTGCCCCCGCAGCGTCGTTTGGGCGGCCCCGCCGATGCGTTCACGCAGGTCCGGCAGGCGCAGCGGGCTCTCGCGGTGGGCCCTGAGAATGGGGACGCTGAGAGGTGACGCGATGAGCGAAAGCACCGTGCCACCGGCGCGAACCGGCGCAGGGAGCGCTGTGCTGTCGGCAGGCATCATCGAGACATTTGAAAATGAAAAATCGTTTAAACAAACTGCCGTCAGCGTAATGCACCCTATTGGATACGGCGGCGAGCCGCCCACTGCGCCAGCAGCAGGATTATGCAGACACTTGTCTGAGGAGCAGCGCTTAGCCCGTGATGCGCTCGCCGAGGGTCTGGAGCATCTCCTCGACGCGCACGAACTTGACGCGAGGGCGGCCGTGTGGCTCGCCGCGGCCAACCTCGGCCTGATTGATCGCCTGCCAGTCCTCGAAGCTCACGTAACGCACGCCGCGCTCGGCAAGCAGCGACTCGACCGCGACAGGGTCGGAGTTCTCCGGGGCGAGCAGCGTCTGCGACTCGACATCAGCGAGGAGGTGTTGCACGGTCTCCAGCGCATCCTTCTTGTTGGTGCCGATCACTCCCGACGGTCCGCGCTTGATCCAACCCGCGGTGTAATGGCCAACCTTGTGACCGGAGTCGTGGGAGTCGAGCACACGACCACCCTCATTGAGGATCAAGCCGCGCTTCTCATCGAAGGGAACGCCCTCAATCGGCACGCCGGTGTAGCCGACGGAGCGCAGCACCAGGCCGCACTCGAGCTCTTCGCGCTCGCCCGAATCCTTGGCCCGCAGCGCGCCCCCTTCCTCGACCAGTTCGTTGCGGCCGATCACGATCTTTTCTACCTTGCCGTCGCCCTTGATCTCAACCGGCGAGGCGAGGAAGCGCAGGACGATCCGAATCTGCTTGCCGCTGGGCTGGCGTTGGGAGAACTCGCGCAACGTCTCAACGTTGACCCGGGTCGTCTTGTCGGCCTCGTCTGACTCGAGATAAGCAGCACTGGCCGGGTCGAGCTCGACGTCGGCGGGGTCGACGATCACGTCCGCGTCCTCCATCTCCCCCAACTCCTTGATCTCGGGGTTGGTGAAGGCCGCCTGCACGGGACCGCGGCGGCCGAGGACGACGATCTCGCGGATCTGGCTCTGATCGAGCATCTCGATCGCGTGGTCCGCGGTGTCGGTCTGGCGCAGCTCGTGATCGGTCAGGGCCAGCATGCGGGCAACGTCCATCGCGACGTTGCCGTTGCCGATCACTACGGCGCGCTCGGCGGAGAGATCGAAGTCGTCGTCGGCGTAGTCGGGGTGGGCGTTGTACCAACCGACGAAGGCAGTAGCCGCATGGCTGCCAGGCAGCTCTTCGCCCGGGATCCCCAACTGGCGATCGGTCTCGCAGCCGACCGTGAAGACGATCGCGTGGTAGAGCCGTTCGAGGTCCTCGACCTCGATGTCGTGGCCCACCTTGACGTTGCCGAAGAAGCGAAAGCCGTCGCGGGCGGCGGTTTTTTCGTAGACCCGGATCACCGACTTGATCTTCGGGTGATCCGGGGCGACGCCGCCGCGAACCAGGCCGAACGGCGTTGGCAGGCGATCGAAGAGATCGACCTGAGCGTGCAGGTCCTCGCCCTTGAGAATGTGCTCGGCGGCATAAAAGCCGGAGGGGCCGGCGCCGACGATGGCGACGCGCAGAGGATTGTCTTCAGTTCCGATCTTGCTCATGGCGAGCGCGAAAGAATAGGGAACTCGGCCCCTCGCGCGTCTACGCGGCGAGCAGCATCTCGTTGCAGTCGGGACAGATGCCGTGGCTCAGGGCCGGCAGCTCGGCGCGGTTGAAGAGCTGTAAGCGCCTCGCCGCCTCCTCGACCTCGACCCACTCCCCGTCCACTTCGAAACGGTCGCACCAGCCGCACATCTCGATCACGTCCTTGCCACGCGGCACTTCCACATCGAGCAGCGGCTGGGGAACCTCGCGCTCCTCTTCGGAGCGAAGCCGCGCCGAGAAGAGGACCACCCGGCCTCCCGGCCGGGCGACGATGCGGATGTCCATCTCCCGCCGCACGCGTGGCGCGTCGCAACGAAAGGGCAGCTCGACGTTGCCGACCCCGTCGCGGACCCGCCGCACCAGCAACCGCTGCAGTTTCACCAGCTCCCGCCCGGAGACGTAGTCCCAAAGCGTGCGGCCGAGGCTGCTGCCGGCGTCGGGCCAGCCGTTCTCCTCGGCGAAGCGGTAGTAGCCCTCATCGACCCGGATCAGGTGGTCGTGCTCATCGATCGCGTAGCTGAGCGCTTCGGTCGTCATGCTCCCGCGGCGACGGCACTGGGGACGCCGTCGAGCGCGTCCAGCGCCTTGCGCAGCGAGAGCGCCACGCAGGTGAAGATCGGGGTCTCGAGCTCGGTGAACTCGCTTGACTCGGTCGGGCGCAGCTCCTGCACCAGGTCGAGAAACATCCCCGGGTCGTCACCCTCAAATGCGACCACGAACTCCTGGTCATCGAGGCCGAAGGAGTAGGAAGTGTTGATCGAGATCTCGGGATAGCGGCGACCGACCTCGATGTGGCTTTTCATGATCCGGCCGCGCTCCTCGGGCGGCAGCCCGTACCAGCGACGCTGCTTGACCATTGGGTAGAGGAACATGTACTTGCGCTCCGAGACGCAGATCTCAGGCCGCGCCTGCTCCTCCGAGTAAGGCGAGCGCTTGGTCATCGAGAGGAACGAGTAGGGCGTCTCGGCCCACTTCGCCAGGCCGCTCTGGCCGAGCACAACGTGGAAGGTGTGCAAATCGTCGAGGTTGGGACTCTGGCTAAGCAGGACCAGGTCGACGTCGCCGCGCGTTCCTATGGTTGAGTAGGCGCGCAGCGAGCGGTCGAGGGCGAAGTCCTCGCAGGCGGCAAGGAACTCTTGCTTGTCTGTCGCTCGAAGATCGGCGTCGCGGCGGCGCCAAGCGGGATCTACCTTGAAGAAACTGAACTTCGCGAACGTGCGGTCGGCCATTGGGGTCACGATAGCTACTGGCCTCTTTCTTGTCTCGGGGATGGGGTGGGGGTCTTCACTTAACTTTTTCGGTGAAGCGTCAGCGGCTGGCCGCGATCGAATTGCCGAAAAAGTGCAAGACGTTCCGACCCCCACCCCATCCCCGAGCACGAAGGTGACGGTGGCTCTCCTGCCCCAAGGGACCGATGTAGAGCGGCTTGCGCGGGCTCGAGGCATCTCGCCGGGGCTGATGAGCGCTGGGTTGGGGAGCGTGCCGGCTGCACAGACTTACCTCGACATCAGCCAAGGGAATCGGGTGTTCGATTCGCTCTATGACTCGGAGCTTCCGCGCGACGTTCAGGGAGGGATTTGCGGACCCGGTTACTCAAAGGCGGTCGTGGAACGGGCGGAATCGGCGCCGGGGGAGATCGTGCCGGGGTTGTTGGCGGCGACGTTGGCGGAACACGGCGAGCGTTGTGAGGTGCGGTCGGTTGGGATCGGTGGGCTCTCGGGGCTGGTTCGCGGGCTCAGGGGCGACGATCTCTTGATCGCGATCGGGCGGGCGCCGCCGGTCAAGAACGGGGCGCTGGCAATTGGGGTCGCGGGACGGGGGTTCGATGGGGATCTGACCTCCGACAGCACGCGGACCGATGGCTACGTGCTCTCAACCGACGTCGCGCCGACGGTGCTCTCGCGGCTCGGGATCGCGGTGCCATCGCAGATGTCGGGGCAGCCAATCCGCTCCGAGGGCTCGATCGATCCGACCGCAATCGAATCTCGCGGAGCGCGGATGGAGGTGATCTCGGAGCGGCGGGGGCCGGTGATCGGGGTCAGCTTGCTCGTCTGGTTGGTGGTCTTCGGGCTGGCCGCCCTGGTCAGCTCCGATCGCGTCGGCCGCGTCGCGATCCGGCTTGCCGGCCTCAGCATCGTCTACCTGCCCCTGCTCCTGTTGGCGGCCGCGGCGCTCAAACCGGGCCAGGACACCGAACAGATACTGGTGATGTTCGGCGCTCCACTGCTGGCCGCGCTGACGCTCTTCCTGCTGGGCGGACTGCGGGCGCTGGCGGCCGCGTCGGGGCTGGTCGTCCTCGCCTTCGCGATCGATGTCATCGCCGGCTCACCGCTCACCTCGCTCTCCCTGCTCGGCCCCAACCCCGGGCTTGGCGTGCGCTTCTACGGGATCGGCAACGAGCTCGAGGCGCTGCTCGGCGTCCTCGTCATCGCCGGGACCGGCGCCGCCCTGGCCGGCTTTTGGCCGCGACTGACCGAGCGCCGAGCCGCGGCAGCTTTCCTCGCCGTCAGCCTGCTCAGTGCGGTCGTCTTCGCCGCCGGCCGCTTTGGCGCCGACGTCGGCGCCGCGATCGTCCTCCCGGTCGGTGGCGCCGTTGCCGCCGCCGCGATCGCCGCGCGGCGGCGACGCACCGCCCTGCTCGTGATCGCGGCGCCCGTCACAGTGCTGGCGCTGATTGCCCTCGCCGACCTCGTTTCCGGCGCTAATGCGCACCTGACCCGCTCGGTACTAGACGCGGGCGGGCTCGGGGATCTCGCCGACGTCGCCCAGCGGCGCCTGCAGCTCTCCGCGCACAGCTTCGGCCGCCCGATCCTCGTCTTCTTCCTCCCTCTAGTCGCCGCCCTCGCGGTCACCGCCTACCTGCGCCGCGATCGCCTGCGAGCCTGGCTGATCCCCTTTCCCGCCCTGCGCGCCGGCCTCGTCGGCGCCCTCGCCGCGACCGTGATCGGCACGCTCGCCAACGATTCCGGCGCCCTCCTGCTCGAGATCGGCACCGCCTACATCCTCGTCTTCGCCGCTTTCACCTGGTGCGAGCGATCCGCGTGACTTACGCAACAAATCACCTCTGAGGAATCAACTACCCTTTGTGATTCGTGCGGATTGCTCTCGTCTCGCCATATTCCTGGTCCTACCAGGGCGGCGTGAACCGGCACGTGGAGGCGCTTGCCGAGGAGTTCCTCGGCCGCGGCCACCACGTTCGCGTGCTCGCCCCCTTTGACCCGCCGGGCCGGGTCAGTCGCGTCCTGCATCGCGCGGAGCCGGAGTCGCGCGAGATACCGGACTACCTGATCCCGCTGGGCCGGACAGCCGGCTTCCCTTCCAACGGAGCGATCTCGAACCTGGCGCCCTTTCCCGCCGGCGGGGTCGTCGCCCCACGCCGCGAGCTGAACCGGGGCAATTTCGACGTGGTCCACATCCACGAGCCGCTGGTGCCGCTGGTTGGCTGGAACGCGGCGCTGGGAACCGATGTCCCAGCCGTCGGCACCTTCCACGCTTACTCGACCAAGGCCGTGCCCAACTACACCGCCTCGGCACTGGGCGCGCGGCGCGTGTTCAACCGCCTATCCGCCCGCATCGCGGTCTCCGAGGCGGCCGCCTGGACCGGGCGCCGCTGGTACGGCGGTCACTACGAGGTGATCCCCAACGGGGTCGACGTCGTCTCGGCACCGCGCGGACCGAAGCCGTCGAGCGATCAGCTGCGCGTTCTCTTCGTCGGCCGGCCCGAGGAGCGCAAGGGCCTGCCGATCCTCCTCGCCGCCTTCGGCGCCCTAGTCGAGCATGTGCCCAGCCGCCTCACGGTGATCGGCGCCGAGCGCGAGGACGTGCTGCGCTACCTCGCTGACCCGGAGGCGATGCGCCACATCGACGTGCGCGGCCGCGTCTCGGGCGAGGCACTGCACACCGCGATGCACGAAGCGGACGTCCTCTGCGCACCGTCGCTCTCGGGTGAGAGCTTCGGCATGGTCCTGACCGAGGCCTTCGCCGCCGGCACTCCCGCGATTGCCTCCGCCATCGCCGGCTACAGCGATGTCGTCAACGACGGCGTCGACGGAGTGCTCGTCCCACCCGGCGACGCCCAGCGCCTCGCCGAGGAGCTGCAGCGCGCTCACCACGAGCCGGAGCGGCTGACGGCGATGGGCCGTGCCGCCCGCCAGAGCGCCGAACGCTATGCCTGGCCGCGCGTCGCCGATCGGGTGACAGCCGTCTACGAGCGCGCGCTCGCGGCACCCGAGCCAGCCAACAACCTGGAGCGAGCCGCTCGCTGGCTGGGCATACAGCCCTCTGACGGCTTGCCGCCGCAGCCGCCGCAGCGGCTCCCCTCGCTCGATCCCGAGCCCGCCCAGACTGGCAAGCGCAAGCGCAAGATCGCGCGTCGGGTCGGGTTGGCCGCCGCCGGCGCGACCGGCGTCGGCCTGACCGCGCTCGCAGCGCAGAAGATCGGCGTCGACAACGTAGTCGAAAGCATCGTCCGCTCCGACCTCAGCTGGGTCTGGGTGGCCTGCGGCCTGATGGCACTCTCGCTCTTCTTCCGCGCCGCCTCCTGGTACTGGATCGTGCGAGCGGCACTACCGCTCGCCCCTGTCCGCCGTCGCGACGTGACCTCGGCGACGATGATCGGCGTGCTGATGTCGGCGACCCTGCCGGCCCGCCTCGGCGAGCCAGCCCGCGCGATGTCGCTGGCCCGCCGCATCGGCCGCATGCGCGAGACCTTCCCGGTGCTGCTCGGCACCCTGGTCTCCCAGACGGTGCTCAACCTCGTCGCCTTGGCAATGCTCGGCGTGATCATCGTCTCCACCACCGACCTCTTCCACTCCAGCACCCAGAAGCTCTTCGCCTTCAGCTTCGTGCCGCTGCTACTGCTGCTGCTCGTCCTACTCGGCCCGCCGCTAATGCGGCGCAACGGCAACGGCCGCCTCGCCCGGCTCGGCGCCACCATGCACGCCGCCCTGCTTCAGGTTCGCGCCGGCCTGCGCATCTTCCGCAATCCGCGCCGTGGCACCGCTGCTGCCGCCGCGCAGCTTGGCGCCTGGGCGATCCAGCTCTCCGCCTGCTGGGCACTGCTCGCCGCGCTCGGGCTCAGCGATCAGGCGGGCATCGGCGCAGCCGCCGCGGTGCTCTTCGCCGTCAACGTCACCGCCGTCGTGCCGGCGACGCCTTCGAACATCGGCGTCTTCCAGCTCGCCGTGATCAGCGTCCTGCACACGGGCTTTGGCGTCAGTACCGCCGACGCCCTCGCCTACGGCGTGATCCTGCAGGCGGTCGAGATCGCCACCGCGGTCGCCCTGGGGCTGCCGGCCCTAGTTCGCGAAGGCCTCACCTGGAGCGACCTGCGCGTGCAGGCCCTCTCCACCACCCCGGTGCGACTCAAGCCGCAGCCGGTGCCGCGCGAGTCCGGGACTCGCGAAGGCATTCGCGCCTAAGCGCCCCAACTAGCTGAGAACGTCTTTCGAGACGCTGCCCACGCCGAGCAGACCTGGGCCGACGTGGGCGCCGATCACCGGGCCGATCTCGGAGATGAAGGCCGGCTCGCAGCCGAAGATTTCACGGCAGTCGTCGGCAAGGGCCCCAGCCGTCTCGGGGTCCTGGATGTGCTGGACGACCCAGGCGTCGAGGCCGGACTCGTGGCGCTGGCGCGCGTAGTCGCGCAGGCGCTCGATCGAGCGGGCGCGGGTGCGGACGCGCTCGACCGGAGTGATTTCCTCCTCCAGGGTGAGGATCGGCTTGATCTTCAGGGCCGAGCCGATCCAGGCGCGGGCGCCGCCGATCCGGCCGCCGCGGCGCAGGTACTCGAGCGTGTCGATCGCGAACCACATCTTCAGCTCCTCGCGCGCTCGTTCGGCGCGGGCGATCGCCCCCGCTGCGTCGGCGCCCGAAGCGGCGGCCGCTGCAGCAGCGACAACGGGAAGGCCCATGCCACCGCAGGCCGAGCGCGAGTCGAAGAGGTGGATCCGCTCGCCGCCCTTGCTCTCGGCGACAAGCCGCTCACGGGCCTGGTTGGCGGCCTCAAAGGTCCCCGAGATCCCCGAGGAGATGTGGATCGAGACAACTTCGCGCCCTTCTTCGAGCAGCGGCTCATAGACCTCGCTGAAATCGCCAATCGACGGTTGCGAGGTGGTGGCGCCGCCTTCGGAGGCCCGCAGCCTCTCGTAGAAACCGGCGTAATCGCTGATCTCCGACTCCGCCTCCTGCTGGCCATCGACGGAGACATAAAGACTGATCGTCTTGATCCCGCGCGAGGCAATGAGCTCGCTCGGCAAGTAGGCCGTCGTGTCGCAGACAACCGCAGTTTCGGCTGGAGGAGTCAAGCCAGGCGATTCTCGCAGACCCCGCTGGTCAGATTGAACTGAGCAGAGAGGGGCCGCACCGGGGACGCGGCGCTTCGCGCGGCTGACCAATGGATTCAGCAAGAAGGTCGAGAACCTGGCCCATGCTGCCGATCAAAATCTGGTCGCTGGAAGAGATCGCGGCGCTCCTTGATTGATCGAACAAATGTTCGTTTTCCTTGACGAACGTCCGATGGTCGCGCTACCGTTCTTCTCTCTACTGCGGTCCCCTTACGGTGACAAGACCCCCCGGGGTCTTCTGCTTCGGCGGATAGCTATCTGGGGGCCGTTAGTAGTTAGGGACCTAGTAGTAGAGGGTCGTACCAGGCTCGAAAATGTCCTTGTTCGTGACGACCTTGCTTCCGAGGAGATCAAGGAAGTATCGATCTCCCATCTCCCAAGACCGCTGGATTGCCCAGCAGCAATAGTCAGCGATCTGGATGCAAGGGTCGCTCTCTGCCGTCCAAAACGCGACTCGATGTCGCGCCGGAGACACCTGGCGCACAACATCCGCCACAGCTTCGTTGAACAGCGCTCGCGTTTTCTTGGTGCCAAGGCTCGCCGCTACGACCAAGAGCCGATCCTGATGCGTGGTAACAAGAGGCCCAACGTGCTTGAAATGGAGGAACCACCCCATCTTGTAGAACGCGAGTTCGCTGTGCAAATGTGGTTCGCCCTTGCGCTTCTCTAGTGCCGTCGCATCGATCCGGATAGGCAAGGTCTTCAGTAGCTGAAAGACAGCATCTCGAACCGCGGGCGTGTCTTCGCAGGCATGAAATGGCTTGCTCACGTCATGTCCCTGCCACGTTAGCTGCCTCCGCAAATGAGCCAGGGCGTCTCCAGGGCGGCAATTGTCCATCGTCACGGTGGTCAGCAGGAAATAGCGGCTCGCCCCCTTTTTCAGGGAGAAATCAAAGTTCCCGGACTCATCGGCGAAGACGAAACGATCAGCCACGTCGCTGAGGCTAGCGTGCGGTCAGCGGAATGAAGCCCAACCTGTCGATCGAATCATCAAACTGACCCACTGCCCCGTCCGGGGTAGTGGGTCAGTTTGAATCGAGCTGCGCTTCCATCTGCTTTAGCGCGACCCGAAGCATCCCAATCGCCACCCAGGGGTACAGCCCGGCACGAACGCGAAGTGAGGGAGCGCTGTCCGGCTGTTTGATCTCGATGATGGTGATGACGCGCCCGATCTCGTAGTCGTCCCCGAAGTCGGCTTCGATGGCGTCCATCTGCTCCGCCACTTCGTGCATGAGTCGCGTTCTTGCATCCCCCGCGTCGTCTCCTATTCCTGCATCCACTTCGGCCCTTTCGTCGCTGCCATAAACAGAAAGGAATCATGGCACTTGAATGCGCACCAGTTGAACATCAGACCCCCTTCTACAAGAGAGAGATATGCGCAACTGTGCGGGCTAGTCCAGTAGTGCCGCGATCTCCTCAAGCGACCAAACGTGATCGGTCACCCCGGCAGCCATCGCCGGAGTCCGGGGATAGCGCTCCTTCAGAGTCTTGTGAGGGCGGGCGAAGTTGTAGTGCATGAAGTGCAGGGAGACGGCGTGAGTCAGGTTCTCGACCTTGCGGCTGAAGCCGTTGGTCAGGCGGGTGAAGCGCCGCATCCCCATCCGCATCGTCAAGTTCTGTCGCTCGACGTAGCTCGTTGAAATTCGATCCGGGTCGGGGTCGCCCTTGCGGACCAGACGCTTTGTTCCGGTGCAGACCGCCGGGCTGTATTTGCCCGGCTCCCCGCCCGAGGCATAGACCTTGTGGATCTGCGCCCAATCGACCTGATGGCGGAAGGACGGCCCAACCGTGCCTTCGTACATGCGGTGGCCGTCAGTCGATAGCTGGATGCGTCCGGCCATCCGGCTCGCCAGGTCGGTGAGGAAGACTTCGGCGTCGTCAGACGTGCGCTCCCCGACCAGCCAAGAGGGAACCAGCTTCGTATCGGCGCAGATCGCCGTGAAGGTCCAAACGTCGCCGTAGCCCGGAGTGCCCTTGAACTCCTCCGGCACGTTCTTGTTCTTCGCGTAGCAGTAGGCCCAAATCTCGTCCGCCTCCACCACCTTGCAGGGGAGGTCAACGAACACGCCGTCTTGATACTCAGCGCAGGCTTCCCCGAGATCGACCAGCAGTTTGGTGATCGTGTTCTTGGCCGCGCCAGTCATCCGCACGGTCGCTCGAATCGAATTGCCCTCGATCAGGCAACCGATGATCTGCGCGCGCTTCTCAGTGGACAGCCTGTTCATACTGACCATCATGCGTAAGCGCTCGGACGTAAAAAGGTTGCTGCTGCGGTGTGTACATAGATAGGATTCCGGGCCTGGGACTCGAACCCAGATTTCCTGCCTTGAAGGGGCGGTGTCTTACCGCTTTAGACGAACCCGGAGCGCCCCCGCCCTTCAACTCGGGGGCGCATCCGGAATTCTAGGGGTTTAGGAACCCTCGCGTCTACTATGCGTTAGGGCTTACGCCAGCGCGCTTCAGCCGCTCTACGAGCCGATTCGCTGCGCTCCTCAGCGCTCATACGCTGAGCGCGGACCTTGCCGCCTTTGGTGCCTCCGACACGTCCAGCCCGTGCCTGCTGGCTCTCCGGTTCCGGCGGCGTCTCATCGGTCGCATCGCTGACGATGGCGGCTGCGAGACGATTGAGATCGGCAGGCTTCTTGGAGCGCTTGGCCATGTTCAGAGCGTAGCGGTGTCGTCGGGCTTGAACTGACCGCGCCGGAAGTCTCCAGGCGTCCATGTGATCCCCTCGAATAGCTCGCCCGGCTCGACCCCGAGCGCCCCTGCCAGCTTCGCCAGAGTGTCGATACGGGGCAGTCGTCCACCGCGCTCCAAAAGGCCAATCTCGGTGCGGTGCAAGGAGGCGCGGAAGGCCAACTCCTCCTGCGTAATGGCCGCTCGCTCCCGAAGGTTGGCGAGGTTGGTTCCGAAGCACTTGGCGACCCCCCGGCTCACAAGGTCTCCAGTCGATGACAGTGGTAGGCCGCGTCGGTCAGAAGGAGGGTCTGACCGTGGAGCCGGACCAGTCCGTAATCGCTGAGCCGCCTCACGGCGCGCTCAACAGCTTCCTTGTTGCCGATCTCCCGGTTCATTTCGGGCATCGTGCGGTGATGTGGGTGGCAGGCCAGCGCAAGCGCCAGCACCGCCCTCTCGGTGCGTTCGTGGTCTTTCGGCGTGTGCCGAATACGCTTTGCCTGCATGGGGAGCTTCGTCTCCTCGTGCCAGGCGGGAGGCTGTTAGCGCAGCGCTCCCGCCACTTTTGATCTGGACGAAGCGAAGCTAGAGGAAGATGCGGCCCTGATCTAGGGCTAATTCAAACTGACCCACTACCCCGTCCGGCGCTCGCTACACTTTGTGAAGTGACTGACGCGACCAGCGACACTCCGCAGACAGCGATCGCCTTGACTGACAAGGCGGCCGGGAAGATCGCCGAGCTGCTCGGCTCTCAGAAAGGCTCCGAGGGCCAAGCGCTCCGGGTCGCGGTGCGTGGGGGTGGGTGCTCTGGATTCCAGTACGCGCTCGCCTTCGATCGCGCCAAGGAGGACGACAACGTCTTCGAGGTCGACGGCGTCTCGGTGATCGTCGACAAAGTCAGCATGCAGTTCGTCTTCGGCTCCGAGGTCGACTACGTCGAAGGCCTGCAAGGTGCCGGCTTCCAGGTCAACAACCCGAACGTCGTCGCCGCCTGCGGTTGCGGCTCGTCCTTTCAGGTCAAGGACGACGCGCCCGCCGCTGAAACAGCCGCCGTCTAGCGCGGCGCGTTTATTCGATTTGCAGCGGGGGTGACTGCGCCGGAGGCGTGGCCGCAGCCGGTGCCGCCTCGGGCTGCTCGACGCCGAGCGCCTCGGCCAGCTCGCCGGAGTCGAACATCTCTTCGATGATGTCGGCCCCGCCCAGCAGCTCGCCGTTGACGTAGAGCTGGGGGAAGGTCTGCCAGTCGGAGATCTCGGTGGTGACTTCGCGCAGCGGCTGCAGCGCCGGCAGCACGTCGATCGCGCCGTACTCGACGTCGAGCGAGTCAAGCACCTGCACGACCCGCATCGAAAAGCCGCAGCGCGGCATTTCCGGCGTGCCCTTCATGAAGAGCAGCACCGGGTTGGCGGCGATCAGTTCCTCGATCTTCTGTTTCAGCTCGGCGTCGGCCATTGGCACAGAGTAGCTATCCGGGCAGCCCGGTCTTCAGCGAGAGGGCGTGGATCGTGCCGTCGTCGAAGCGCTCCTTCACCGCGGCCTTGACCAGGCGGTGCTGATCGAGCCGCGAGAGGCCCTCGAACTGGGCGGCCGAGACCGTCGCCCGCAGGTGGTCGCCGGTGCCGGTCTCATCGATGATCTCGACCGCGGCGCCGGGCAGCGCCGCCTCGATCATTCCCTGGATCTCCGCCAAGTCGGCAGCCATCGCGTCAGAACTAGCGACGGCGACGCAGCATCATCAGGCCGCCGAGGGCGAAGCCGGCGATCGCGGCGCCGGCGATCAGTTGCGAGCGATGCTCATAAGCCTGGCGGCGCCAGTCGGTGAGTTCGGTGACGCGCCCGCGCAGGATCTCGACCGAGCTGCCCAGGTCACGGCGCTGCAGATCGATGTCGCGGCGGATCTCCGCCGCGGAGCGGCCCGGTCTACCGGCGGTCGAGGGACGAACGGGGTCTGGTTTAGCGCTCATTCCTTGCCTGCCTTCGCACCGGATTCCAGCGTTTCCTTTGTCAGCTTCGCCTCCGCGATCGCCTGCTCGGGCATCGGCGGTGCGCCGGCCTGCACGGAGCGGTAGGCGATGAAGCCCGCCGCGGCGGCGATCAGGAGGAAGGCTGCAGCCTCGACGAAGAAGCCGGGCCAGGCGTTGCCGTCGAAGACCTCTTCGGCGAGCAGCCAGGCGATGCCCTCCATGACCAGGATCAGCGCCAGGAAGGCGAAGACGCCGGCGGCGACGCCGACGACCGAGCCGCGCAGGAGCTTGCCGACCTTCTCGGAGATCTCCGTCTTCGCCAGCTCAATCTCCTCGCGCACCAGCGAGGAGCTCTTCTCGGCGACGTCGAAGACGAGCTCGCTTACCGAGCGATCTTCGGGCGCAGGTTCTTGCGGAGCGCCAGGGCCGGAGGGCGGTATGCCGGTTCCGTCAGCCACGCTACTCGGGCGGATCCTCGTTGTAGATGCGGCGGAAGACAATGGCGGCGAGGCGGGTCGCGACGATGCTGGCGAGCGCGCCGCTGGCGGCAAGCATGCCGCTCCAGACGAGACGTTTGGCGATGTCGTTATCCATGGGGCTCGACCTTACCTATCGAGGCTCGAGGCCGTCGCAGATCGTCGTCACCAGCAAAGTCTTTGCCTCGTCGAAGTCGCTGTCGGCGGCGGGAATCACCTCGAAGATCCAGCCCGAGAGGAGCTGCTCGACCGCTCCGTAGAAAGCCATCGAGGCGAAGGTCGGGTCGATATCGCGGCGGAAGACACCGGCCTCCTGACCGTCAGCGACGATCTTGGCAATCGAGTCGTAAGCGCGGCGGATCTCGGCCAGGTGGGTGCGCCCGAAGGAGTTGGCGGCCCGGGTGACCTCGACGATGATCACCTTCATCAGCTCCGGGTCATGCCGGTAGGAGTCGACGATGAACCCGGCCGAGGCTTCCAGCTTCGCCCGCGGCGAGTCGCCTTCGCGATCGGCCTCCTCGATCGCTGCCAGCAGCAGCGACCAGCGCTCGCGGAAGAGCTCGTTGAGAACCTCGTCCTTCGACTTGAAGTAGTGGTAGACGAGGCCGTAGGCGACCCCCGCCTCGTCGGCGATGTCGGAAACCCGGGTCGAGTGGAAGCCCTGGCGGGCGAAGACGCGGACCGCCGCGTCGAGAATCTGACGGCGCTTGTCCACCGCCGCTGTCGGCGCCTTGGCCATCAGGCGCGCGCCTCGCTCAGCTGCGGCCAGGTGTAAGCGCTGGGACGGCGGTTGGCAAGGGACGGCAGCGTCTCGCGAACGCTCTCCTGAGCGGCGAAGTCGAGCTCGGCGGCGACGAAGCACTCCTCATCGGGCGCGGTGGCCAGCACCACGCCCCAGGGATCGACGATCGCCGAGCGACCGTGGGAGTTGAAGTACGGCGGCGCCGTACCGACCTGGTTGGGGGCAAGCACGAAGGCCTGGTTCTCGATCGCCCGGGCGCGCAGCAGCACCTCCCAGTGATCGCGCCCGGTCGCCAGCGTGAACGCCGAGGGCACGGTGAGGATCTGGGCACCGCGCACGGCGAGGATGCGGAAGAGCTCGGGGAAGCGCAGGTCGTAACAGACGCTGAGGCCAACGGTGATCTCCTCGAGCGCCGCCGTAACGATCTCCTCGCCGGGCTCCTCGTGAGCCGACTCACGGTAGGTCACGCCGCCGGCCTCGACATCAAACATGTGGATCTTGCGGTAGACGGCGAGGTCCTCCCCGTCGGCGCCGATCAGGACCGAGGTGTTGAAGGCCTTCTCGCCGGGGCCCTGCTCGGAGACGCTGCCGGCAAGCAGGTTGATGCCGAGCTCTCGGGCCCAGCCGCGCGCAGCGCTGAGGCTGGGACCGTCGAACGCCTCGGCGCCGGCAAGCAGCTCCTCACCGCCGGCAAGCAGGTTCCACTTCTCCGGCAGCGCGACCAGCTCGGCGCCGTCGGCCGCGGCAGCCCGCACCAGCCGCTCGGCGGCCTCGAGGTTCCGTGCCTTCTCGCCGGTGGAGTTGAGCTGTACGACGGCTGCGCGCAAGAGTTCCTTTTTGGCTCCCTGGTTGACTGACCAGTCAATCGGTTTGCTCAGTATAGGTGCAGGCGTAAGCTGGAGTTTTCATGAGTGAGATCGCCCAAGCCGGCGGTGAGCGCAAGCAGGTCACCGTCCTCTTTGCCGACGTACAGGGCTCGATGTACATGGCCGAGGGCCAGGACCCTGAGCAGTGGCACGCGATTATGCAGCGCTTTTTCTCCACCCTCGCCGACGCCGTGCACCGCTTCGAGGGCACGGTCGACAAGTTCACCGGGGACGGGATCATGGCCGTCTTCGGGGCGCCAGTCGCCCACGAGGACCACGGTCGGCGCGCCTGTTACGCGGCGCTGAAGATGCTCGATGACGTCGGCGAGTATGCCGCCGAGCTGCGGCGCAAGCACGGACTCAACTTCTCGACCCGGATCGGGGTCAACTCCGGCGAGGTGGTCGCCGCTGAGGTCGGGGAGGGCGGCTACACCGCCGTAGGTCATACCGTCGGCCTGGCGCAGCGGATGGAGGCGCTGGCCGAGCCCGGCAAGGCGTACCTGACCGAGAGCACCGCCGAGCTGGCCCATGGATATATGGAGCTGGAGGACCTCGGCCACTTCGAGATCAAGGGCGCCAGCCGGCCGGTCGGGGTCTTCGAGCTCGCCGGGGTCGGCGCCGCGCGCTCGCGGCTCGACCTCTCACGCGAGCGCGGCTTCTCCCGCTTCGTCGGTCGTGACGAGGAGATGGCGGTACTGGAGGAGGCCTTGGCGCGGGCCGAGAGCAGTGAGGGCGCCGCGGTCGGAATCGTCGCCGAACCCGGGGTCGGCAAGAGTCGCCTCTGCCACGAGTTCGCCGAAAGCTGTCGTGAGCGTGGGATCGAGGTATTCGAGTGCCAGGCTCAGGCGCACGGGCAATCGGTTCCCTTCATGCCCGTGCTGCAGATGCTGCGCTCCTACTTCGGCATCGCCGACGGTGACCCGGAGCGGATCGTGCGCGAGAAAATCGCCGGCCGCACCCTCCTCCTCGATCCCGACTTCGCCGAGGACCTGCCCCTGCTCTTCGACTTCCTCGGAGTTCCCGATCCACACCGGCCGCTGCCGCAGCTCAGCGCCGAGGCGCGCCACCGGGCTCTGCGCGGCGCCGTTTGCCGTCTCGTGCGGGCGCCCAACCGGCGCAACTCGATCGTCGCCCTGGTCGAGGACCTGCACTGGATGGACGAGGGCAGCGTCACCCTGCTCGGCGAGCTGATCTCCTCGGTCGAGGGGACCAAGACCCTGGCGATCGTCAACTTTCGCCCCGAATACGACGCCGCGCGATGGGCCGGAGCAGACACCTATCGCAGCATCTCGCTCGAACCGCTGGGGCTCGAGGGAAGCCGCGAGCTGCTGCGCGACTTGGCCGGTGAGGACCCGTCTCTCGACGGGCTCGCCGACCTGATCCACGAACGCACTGCCGGCAACCCCTTCTTCACCGAGGAGATCGTCCGTGGCCTGGCCGAAGCCGGCAACCTCGAAGGGGACCGCGGCGCCTACCGACTGGCGCGGCCAGTGGAGGACGCGGGAGTGCCGGCGAGCGTGCAGACGATCCTCGCCGCCCGCATCGACCGCCTCGGCGCGACCGCGAAGCGGCTGCTGCAGGCGGCCTCGGTGACCAACAAGGAGATTGGCGAGCGGGCCCTGGGGATGGTCTCGGGGCTGAGCGAGAGCGAGGACTACCGGGCGGCGCTCTGCGAGCTCACCGACGGCGGCTTCCTCTTCGAGGCCGAGGTCTACCCGGAAAGGGTCTTCGCCTTCCGCCACCCGCTGACCCGCGAGGTCGCCTACAACACGCAGCTGGCCGAACAGCGAGCCGCGACGCACGCGGCGACGGCGCGCGCCCTGATCGAGCTCAATCCCGACCGTCACGACGAGCTGGCGGCCCTGATCGCCAATCACATGGAGGCGGGTGGGGAAACGCTCGAGGCGGCTCGCTGGACGGGACGCGCCGCCTACTGGGCAGGGAGCAGCCGCCCTCAGGACGCCTTGCGACTCTGGCGCAAGGTGATGGAGCTGACAGAAGACGTCGAGGAGAACGAGGAGACGACGGCGATGGCGGTGATGTCACGCCTCCTGCAGCTCGACTATGCCTGGCGCCTCGGCATGGACAAGGAGGAGGAAGCTCGCCTCGTCTCCGAGGCCGAGGAGATCGCAACCAAGACCGGTGACCTGCGCTCGCTCGCCCTGCTGCGCACCGCGACCTCGACCCGACCGGGCATGCCCCACCACGCCGATGCCTGGCTCGCCGCGGTCGCCGAGACCAACCGCCTCGCCGACGAATCCGGCGACCTGCACCTGCGCATCGCGATCCGCGCAGCCGGGTCCTACGCCCACCTCTGCGCCGGTGACTTCGACGGCTTCGACCAGGCGCTTGACGAAGTACTCGAACTAGCCGGGGACGACCGTCGGGCCGGCGCCGGGATCGTGATTGGCAGCCCAGTCGCCTGGGCGACGATGGCGAAGGGGCTGGTGCTGCGCGAGCGAGGCCGGCTCGACGAGGCGGAAGCGCAGTTCAACACAGCCCTGCAGATCGCCACCGAGGAGGGCGATCCGGAGATCGCCAGCTGGACCCGCAGCAATCAGTCGCTGATGCTGGCGATGCGAGGTGAGCTCGATGCGGCGATCGCCCTGGCTCGGCGCAACTGCGAGCTGACCGAACGGCTTGGCGATGTCTTCTCGCGCAGCCTCGGCCTCTCGAACCTGGGCGGCGCGCAGATCGCCGCCGGCGACTACGCCGGCGCGCTCGACACGCTCGAGGAGGCTGAGCGCGTCTACCGCGCCGCGGTCAGCGACGGCGATGAGATGGAGACCTGGCGCGCCGGACTGCGCTCCGAGGCGCTGACCGGCGTCGGCCGCGCCGAGGAGGGGCTGGAGCTGGCGGAATGGGCCGCCGCACTCGCCCGTCAGCGCGGCATGCTCTGGTCGCTGCCGCTTGCCCTGCAGGCGGTGGCAATCGCCCGCACCGCACTCGGCCGGGATGGCGCCGAGCAGGCGCTCGACGAGGCGGCGGAGGTGGCCAGGGGAACCGGCGCGATGATCAGCCTGGAGGCGGTCGAAACGACGCGGGCGACGCTCGGCGCCCTGCGCTAGGGGACGCCGCTCAGACTCCCATGGCGCGAGCCACGATCCGGTCCATCACCCGATCGGGCAGGAGCCGGGACAGCAGCGCCTGCCCACGCGCGTCGGCCCCGACCAGGTACCGCGTGCGGGGACGGCGGGCGGTGAGCGCGTGTTGCACCGCGTTGGCCACCTTCTCCGGCGGGATGCCGCGCTCGGCGGTCCGCCGCACAGCGGCGCGGAAGCTCTCGATCTTCTCTCCGTAGAGCACCTCCTGGGCCGCCGGCGCCCGCCCGGCGACCTCGTCGGCGATTCCCTCTCCCCGCTCCCAGATCGGCGTGTCGATCGAGCCCGGCTCGATCGCGACAACGTCGATCTTCCACGGCCGCAGCTCCTGGCGCAGGCAGTCAACCACGGCCTCGATCCCGTACTTGGAGGCGTGGTAAGGAGCGCCAAACGGCATCGCCATGCGCCCGCCGATCGAGCTGAGGAAGACAACCCGGCCGCGGGCGGTGCGAACCAGCGGCAGCATCGCCTGCGTCACCGCGACCTGCGAGACCAGGTTGACCTCGAGCTGCTTACGCAGGTCGTCGAGCGGGATCGTCTCCAGCGGCGACATCACCGCCATGCCGGCGTTGTTGACCAGGCCATCCAACCCACTGCCGCCCACCACTTCACCGATTTGCTCGGCCACCGCGGCGATCTGATCCGCCTCGGTCACGTCGAGCATCAGCGGCACGAGCCGCTCCGAAGCAGCATCGCGCAAGCTTGCGGCGTCCTCCTCGCGGCGGACGCTGGCGAAGACCCGCCAGCCCTCGGCGTCCATTCGCAGGGCGGTCGCCCGGCCGATTCCAGTCGAGGCGCCGGTGATTAGAACGGACTTCACGTAGCGCCAGGCTAACATCGCGCCAAATGGCCGAAACTTGCTTCGTCACCGGCGGCTCCGGATTCATCGGCGGCAAGCTGGTGCGGCGACTGGTCGACGAAGACCACACGGTGCGGGCGCTGGCCCGCTCTGAGGCCGCGGCAAAGAAGGTCGCCGCGCTGGGAGCCGAGCCGGTCCGCGGCGACCTGGCCGATGCGACCGCCCTCACCGCGGCCGCGGATGGCGCGGCGGTCGCCTTCCACCTCGCCGCCCACCTGGGCGAGTGGGGACCCTGGGAGGACTTCGAGCGCGGCAACGTCGTCGGCACTCGCAATGTGCTTGCAGCATGCGAAGAGGCCGGCGTGGGACGCTTCGTCCACTGCGGCACCGAGGCGGCGTTGATGGCTGGTGAGCCGCTGGTCAACGTCGACGAGACGGCCCCACTGCGTCCCGACTCGCGAGCGCCTTACCCGGCGACGAAGGCCAAAGCCGAGCAGGCCGTGCGCGCCGCGGCGCGCGAGGGCTTCGAGACCGTCGCCGTGCGCCCGCGCTTCGTCTGGGGCAAGGGCGACACGACGCTGCTGCCGGAGATGGTCGCGACGGTCGAAGCGGGTCGCTTCGCCTGGGTCGGCGGCGGCCGCAACGTTACTGACACAACCCACGTCGACAACGTCGTCGAGGGACTGATCCTGGCTGCGGCGAAGGGCCGCTCGGGCGAGGCCTACTTCGTCACCGACGGCGAGCCCGTCGTCTTCCGCGAGTTCGTCAGCGAACTGCTGCGCACGCAGGGAGTCGAACCGCCCGATCGCAGCCTGCCGGCCTGGAGCGCCGCGCCGATGGCGCGAGTTTGCGAAGCGGCCTGGAAGCTCCTCCCCCTCCCCGGCGAGCCGCCGATGACCGCCTTCCGCTCCTGGCTGCTGACCCAGGAGTGCACGATCGACATCTCAAAGGCACGCGCTGAGCTCGGCTACGTGCCCATCGTCAGCCATGAGCAAGGGCTGGCGGAGCTGACCGCCTAACCGCGGCTCGCCCGGTGGCGCTCGAGCTCGGCGACCATCAGCTTGGTGTGGAGGGCGGCGATTAGGTCCTGCAGCGGCTGGGCGCCGGCCTCGAGCATCTCGACCACACGCTCGGGTGAGACCTCGCCGGCGAGGCGCTCCATCACCATGCCGACCTCCTCGCGCACGAGCGCTTCGATCGCGCTCTTGTAGCGCAGAGTGTCGTAGACGGTGAAGCCGATCTGCTCGTCGTAGCCACCGGCGCGGAAGCGGCTGATCGCCTCGATGATCTTGATGTCGGAGGGTGAGTAGCCGCGGCTGTTGGGGCTGAGCACCTCCAGCTTCTCCAACCGGTCGAGCACGTCCTTGGGCATTCCGTAGCGCTCACGCACCTCGGTGGCGCTGGTGCGGGTGCGCTCGGCCGAGAGGGCGCGATCGAGGATGCGGTCCTCGAGCTCGACCAGGGCCCGGGCCCGCTCGGGGTCCTCGTCGAGCACCGATTTGATCGCCTTCAGCGGCATGAAGCGCTCCTCCTGCAGCTGCTTGATCAGCTTGATCCGATCGACGAACTCGGGTGGGTAGTAGGCCATGTTGCGGCTCGTCTTAACCGGCTCGGGCAGCAGGCCCTCGCGCAGGTAGTGCTTGATCGTCGGCGCCGGCACGCCGGAGGCCTCGGCCAACTCCCCCATGCGCAGCAGGTCCCCGTTGGCGCCGTTGCCGCTCATACGTGGAAGGTGGTCGCGCCGTCGGCGCTGGGACCGGCGGCCGCGCCGGACTCGAGCATTGCGGCGATCTCCTCGTCGGAGTAGCCGGCCTCGCGCAGGACGTCCTCGGTGTGCTCGCCAAAGGCGGGCGCGGGACGGGTCGGGTCGGCCGGCGTGCGGCTCAGCTTCACCGGGTGCCCGAGCTGGCGCACGGTCCCGAGCTCAGGCTGCTCCAGCTCGACCACCATCCGGCGGGCGCGGACCAGCTCCGAGTCGAGCGCTTCGTCCATGTCGAGCACGGGCTCGATGCAGCAATCGTGCTCGTCGTTGAATGCCTTCCACTCGTCGCGCGGGCGGGAACGAAAGACCTCGGCCACCTTCTCCCAGGCATCGGAACCCGGCGCCTCGAACTGGGCCTCGATCAGGTCAGGCCGCTCGACCCCGTTGCAGAAGGCGGCCCAGAACTTCGGCTCGAGCGCGCCACAGCTGACCCAGCCGTCGCTCGCTTCGTAGGGCAAGTAACAGAGGAGCCCACCGGCGAGCTGCTGCTCGCCGCGGCGTGGCACCTCGCCGTCGCAGAAGTAGCGGCCGGCGACCATCGCCAGCCAGGAGAGGGCGCCGTCGGCCATCGAGACATCGACCATCTGGCCCTCGCCGGAGCGTCGCCGCTCGTGCAGCGCCGCCATCACGCCGAAGGCGGCCATCAGGGCGCCACCGCCGAGGTCGGCGATCTGCCCGCCGGACTGGACGGGTGGCCCGTCCTTGGCGCCGGTCAGGCCGAGCAGGCCGATGAGGCCGAGGTAGTTCATGTCGTGGCCGGCGCGCTGGGTGTAGGGGCCGTCCTGGCCGTAGCCGGTGATCGCGCAGAAGACGAGGCCGGGGTTGGCCTCGCGCATGCGCTCGTAGCCGACCCCGAGCCGATCGAGCACGCCGGGGCGAAAGCCGTCGAGGACGATGTCGTGCTGCTCGACCAGGCGCAGCAGCGCCTCGCGCCCCTTCTCGCTCTTGAGGTCGAGCCGGACCGAGCGCTTGCCGCGGTTGAGCGAGAGGTAGAGCGCCGAGCGCGTGCCGAGCTCCTGCTGCTCGTCGGTCCCGTAGTAGGGAGGCGCCCAGCGGATGTAGTCGCCCATGCCGGTGTCCTCGACCTTGAGCACCTCGGCGCCGAGATCGGCCAGCAGCAGCGAGCAGAAGCCACCGGGCAGGAGTCGGGTCAGGTCGAGAACCTTGACGTCGCTGAGCGGCAACTCGCTCACGAAGGCTCGACCCCGACCGGGAAGTCAACCGAGTTGGCGATGAAACAGAGCTTGTGCGCACGCTGGTGGAGCGCTTCGATCGCCTCGGGCTCGGGCGGCTCGCCGGCCCAGCGCACCCGCGGCCGCAGGGTCGCCGAGGTGAAGCGCTTGCCGTCCAGCACGCCGTCGGCGTCGTCTTCATAAGAGGCGATCTCGAAGCCCTTTTTACGCGCCAGGGAGAGAAACCAAAGCATGTGGCAGCTGGCGAGCGCGCCGATCAGCAGCGTCTCAGGATTGGACTTGACCTCGTCGCCGCCAAGCTCAAGTGCCGAGGAGCTGGGCAGGGTCTGAGCGCCGAGCAGGACCTCGTGCGCCTGTACGTCCTCACCCTCGCCACCGCTCCAGGAGACGCCGGCGCGGTGGATGGTTGCCTCCACGCTCAGACCTCCGCTCGCCGCGGCACTCCCAGCAGCTCGCGCGCCTCGGCAACGCTCGCGGCGCGGCGGCCGACGTCCTCGGCCATCTGCCGCGCCTTGGCGATCAGGTCGCCGTTGGAGCGGCACATCTCGCCGTTGGGCAGGTAGAGGTTGTCCTCGACCCCGGCGCGGACGTTGCCGCCCAGGACCAGCGCCGCGCCGAGCAGTTTCCACTGGTCGCGGGAGATGCCAATCACCTGCCACTGGTTCTCGCCCTCGGCCCCGGCAGGGACCTGGTCCGACATGAAGGTGACGTTGCGGGGCGTCGGCCGGATCCCGCCGTTGACCCCCATCACCAGCGAGATCTGCAGCGGCGTGCGGTCGAGCAGACCCATGTCGATCAGCGGATCGAGGTTGGCGACGTGGCCGGCGTCGAAGCACTCGTGCTCGGGCTTGATCCCCAGCTCCTTCATCGCCGTGAGGAACTCGATGATCGTGTCGAAGCTGTTCTCGAAGACCGTCTTGAAGACGAAGTCCTTGCGCCGCGAGGAGTACTTGGCGTAGTTCATCGAGCTCATGTTGAGCGCGGCGACGTCAGGCTTCAGCTCGCGCAGGTACTCGATTCGCTTCTCGATCGGGATCCCGATCGCGCCGGTCGAGTAGTTGACGATCACGTCGCCGACCTCGGCCAGGATCGCCTCGGTGATCGCGCGGAAGTCCTCGACCTCGTATGAGGGGGTGCCGTCGGGTTTGCGGGCGTGGATGTGGAGCTGAGAGGCGCCCTCGTCGACCGCGCGGCGCGCCTCCGCCGCGTACTCCTCGGGCGTGTAGGGAATCGCCGGGCACTGGTCGCGGTTGGCGATCACGCCGCTGATCGAGCAGCTGATCACCACCGGGTTGTCGAATGAGCTCATCTCCAGCACCCCCTTGGCGAGTTATCCGTGTATTTGACGGAAAAGTCGCCAAGCCCCCCCGTCATACCGGCATCACCCCGTGCCGCTTGCGCGGCTTCTGGACCTGCTTGTCGCGCGCCATCTTCAGCGCCTTGGCGATCGTCGGGCGGGTCTCGCGCGGGTCGATCACGTCGTCGATCACGGCGTTGCCGGCGGCGATGTAGGGGTCGATCTGCTCGCGGACCGCGTTCAGCATCGCCTCTTTGGTCGCCTCGGGATCGTCGGAGGCCTCGATCATCGAGCGGCCGATGATGTTGACCGCGCCCTCTGCCCCCATCACCGAGATCTCGGCGCCGGGCCAGGCAACGATCAGGTCGGGCTCGTAGGCCTTGCCGCACATCACGTAGTAGCCGGCGCCGTAGGCCTTGCGCACGATCACCGTCACCTTGGGCACGGTGGCGCGGCTGACCGCGTAGAGCATCTTCGCCCCGTGGCGAATGATCCCGGCGTGCTCGACTTTGGCGCCGACCATGAAGCCGGGCACGTCCTGGAGGAAGACAAGCGGGATGTTGAAGGCGTCGCAGAGGTTGATGAAGCGGGCCGCCTTGTCGGCCGAGTCGTTGTCGAGGATCCCTGCCAGCTGCTTGGGCTGGTTGGCGACGATCCCGACCGGCTGGCCCCCGAAGCGGGCGAAGCAGGTGATCAGCGTCTTGGCGAACTTCGGCTTGAGGTCGAACCACTCGCCGTCGTCGACGATCTCGCCGATCACGTCATACATGTCGTAGGGCTGGCGCGAGGAGGCGGGGACGATCTCCATCAGCTTCTCCGACATGCGATCGATCGGATCCGAGACCGCGCGGACCGGCGGCTTCTCTTCCCAGTTGGAGGGGAAGAAGGAGAGGTAGGTCTTGATCGCCTCGATGCACTCCTCGTCGTCCTTCACCTCGAGGTCACCCACGCCGGACTTGCGGCAGTGCACCTTGGCGCCGCCGAGCTCCTCCATCGTGATGTCCTCGCCGGTGACGGCCTTGGTCAGGTGTGGGCCGGCGAGCGCCATCGCGCCCTGGCCGGAGACCATCGGCACGAAGTCGGCGAGCGCCGGGATGTAGGCGGTACCGGCGGCGCAGGGGCCCATCATCGCCGCCACCATCGGGATCACTCCCGACATCTCGACCTCTTCGCGGAAGAGGTGGCCGGAGCCGGCGAAGAGCGAGCCCGCCGCCTCCTGGATGCGGGCGCCCGCCGAGTCGAGCAGCCAGATGAAGGGCATCCGCTTGGAGAGAGCCATCTCGCGCAGGCGGGTGACCTTGAGCTCGCCGGTCATCCCCATCGAGCCGGCCATCACGGTGAAGTCGTAGGCGGCAACGCAGCAGGGACGGCCGTCGACGTCGCCCCAGCCGGTGATCACACCATCGGCCGGCGCCACCTTGCCGTCCATCGCCCGCTGGGCGAAGTGGGGACGTCCGTGAATGCCCATCTCGACAAAGGTGCCCTCGTCGACCAGCAGGTCGATCCGCTCGCGAGCGGTCAGCTTGCCGCGCTCGTGCTGCTTGGCGATCTTCTCCTCGCCGCCGCCGAGCCGCGCCACCTCGCGCCGTTTGTGCAGCTGCTCGGTCAACTCCGTCAGCGGCGCGGTGCCTGGCAACTTGTGGTCGGTCTCGCTCAAGATCTCCTCTTCCGTCTACCTTTTGACCTGATGGCGCTGCTCGCGACAGCCCTGATCTGCACCGCGATCTCCAGCGGCTGCGGCGGCCCGCCGACCGTGCCGGCTGCCCACGCCGCGCCGAGACCGGCGTCCAAGTTCGCGATCGCCTTCGAACGCAGCGGCGGCCTCAAGGCGAGGGTCGAGACCCTGGTCGTACGCCCGGGACTGCGCGCTTACGCGACGGGGCCGAAGGGGCCCCGCTAGGCATCGGCGCACTTCAGGATGGATGCCCAGACCGCCGAAGAACTGCGACGGGAACTCGCCAAGGCGCACTTCGCCCACCTGGAAAGCACGACCGCGGCAACCTGCAACGACTGCTACGTCTACTCGATCACCTACCACGGTCACACGGTCCTCTTCCCTGACTCCAAGGTCCCGCGCAGCCTGGAAGAAGTCGTCGACGCCCTCGAAGGAGAAGTGATCGCCCACCTCTACCGCCACGTCGGCTACCGCCAGGCCTGACCGGCACGGCATCAGCGGCCCTTCCACTGCGGGTCGCGTTTCTCGAAGAACGCGGTGACGCCCTCGACGATGTCCTCGGTGGTGAAGGTGAGCGAGAGCTGCGAGCGCAGGTAGTCGAGCGCGTCGTCCACCGCCATGTCCTGCTGGCGGTACATCGCGTCGTGGCCGAGCCGCATCAGCACCGGGCTCTTCGAGGCCAGCTTGCTCGCCCAATCGGCGACCGCGGCATCGAACTCCCCGGCCGGGACTACCTTGTTGGCGAGCCCGTACTCGACCGCCTGCGCGGAGCTGAGCCGCTCGCCCAGCAGCATCATCTCGTTGACCTTCTTGCGCGGGACGTTGCGGTAGATGATCGCCATGATCATGTAGGGGAAGGCGCCGACGTTGATCTCCGGCGTGCCAAAAGTTGCCCCCTCTTTGGCGATCAGCAGATCGCAGGAGAGAGCAAGGCCCATCCCCCCCGCCAGCACGTGGCCGTTGGCGGCGCAGAGGCTCGGCTTGCCGAGGCGTGGCATCAGCCGGAAGAACTCGAGAAAGAGGTCTGAGGCGAAGTGTTTGGCGACCAGCGGAACGTCGGCGGCAAAGCCGCCTAGATCTGCTCCCGCGCAAAAGACCTTGTCTCCGGCGCCGGTGAGCACAACCGAACGGACCTCCTCGGAATCGCGCGCCGTCTTCATCGCGTCGACCAGCTCGGTGAGCATCTGGCCGGAGAGCATGTTGCGCTTCTCCGGGTTGTTCAGCGTCACCGTGGCGACGCCCTCGGCGACCTCGTAGGCGACCAGCTCGTATTCGGCCATCAGCTTGCGCGCTCCGCTCTCTCGACGCTCATCGAGGCGGGACCATAGCCGAACTGCGCTGAAAGTAGGAAGTGCTACTGTCCACGGCGGATTTCCGGCGGCCGCGCCGCCCATCACGAACCCGCGAACGAGGAGAGAGACAGTGGCGACCGCGACGACCAACGGCTCCAAAGTCATCAAGCCCGACCATGAGGCCGGGCGCAAGCACTTCATCTTCAGCCAGGAGCACGAAGACCTGCGCGAGTCGATGCAGTCGTGGGTGAAGAAGGAGCTGTGGCCGCACCGCAACGAGTGGGAGGACACCTACTGGGACTCCGCCGCGATGAAGCGCGCCGGCGAGCTCGGCTTCCTCGGCCTCTGCTTCCCGGAGGAGTACGGCGGACAAGGCGGCGACTACTTTTACTCGCTGGTCCGCGCCGAGTGCATGAGCTACTCCGGCTCCGGCGGCACCAACATGGGCTTCGCGGTGCAGAGCGACATGGTTCTGCCCCCGATCCACCTGCTCGGCACCGAGGAGCAGAAGCGCAAATACCTCGAACCCGGCCTCAAGGGCGAGAAGATCGGCTGCATCGCGATCACCGAGCCGGGCGCCGGCTCCGACGTCGCCGGCATCCGCACCACGGCGATCCTCGACGGCGACGAATACGTGATCAACGGCTCCAAGACCTTCATCACCAACGGTCCCCGCGCCGACTTCATCGTCCTCGTCACCAAGACCGACCCCAGCGCCCGCCACGAGGGCATCACGCTCTTCGTGCTGCCGCTGCGCGACGAGGAAGGCAACCATGTGCCCGGCTTCACCGTCTCGGCCGAGCTGGAGAAGATGGGGATGCACGCCTCCGATACCGGCGAGCTCTCCTTCGAAGACGTCCGCGTGCCGGCCGACGCCGTTCTCGGCGAAGTCGGCAAGGGCTTCTACCACATCGCCTGGGAGCTCCAGGGCGAGCGCCTGGTCGCCGCCGCCGGCTGCCACGCGGGTGCGGAGCGGATGATCGAGAAGACGATCGAATACGCCAAGGAGCGCGAAGCCTTCGGCCGCCCGATCGGCAAATTCCAGGCCCTGCGCCACAAGATCGCCGAGATGGCGACCAAGACCGAGGCCGCCAAGCAGTTCACCTACGCCACCGCCTGGCGCTTCGCCAACGGCGAGTACCCGGTGCGCGAGATCACGATGGCCAAGCTCTACGCCTCCCGCATCTGCTGCGAGGTGGCAGACGACGCCGTGCAGATCCTCGGCGGCTACGGCTACATGAAGGAGTACGAGATCGAGCGCGCTTACCGCGACGTGCGGCTCAACCGGATCGGTGCCGGCACCGACGAGGTGATGCTGGACGTGATCGGGCGGAGTTACGGGCTGTAGGCACCCCACTCCAGCCCGGGGTTTTCGACCGCGGGCTGGAGTTCAGCCGTTCGTAAGCAGAGCAGTGGTGATCATGCCGAGGACGCCGAGCATGGTCGGCCCCAGAGCATGAACATCAGGTGCCTCAGGTCCCGCACCTCTGTGCGCAGGTCGGACATCTCACTGTCCACGCGAGCGAAGCCCGAGTCCACCTTGCTTGACAGGTCGTCAAGGCGCTTGTCGACCGAGTTGAACCGGTCGTCCAGTCTCGCGTCATTCCACATCGTGCGCTCCATCGTAGCCACGCTAGACGAATCGTGCTCAGACAATGTGTTTCAGGGATTGAGATCCACGCACAGAACTGAAACAAGGTGCGCCGAACCCAAACCAGCGATGCGAACGCCTACTCCAGCGGCAGGCAGATCGCGCAGAAGTCCTCGCCGAACGGGGTGAGGACGATGCTGCGGCGCACGGTGCGAGCGGTGCGCCCGCCCTTCTCGAGGGCGTCGGTCACCTCCGACTGCGCCTCGAGCACCTGGTAGCGCCGGGCGTCGCGCAGCGCCTCGCGCGAGAACCAGACGAGTCCCAGCCGGTTGAGGTTGTTGAGGTAGGCGTAGACGCGGTCGGCGTGACGACAGCCGGCCTCCTCGGCGATCATCGTGCAGCCCTGGGCGACCAGCTCGGAGGCGAACGGCAGCCCCGCGCGCACGTCGACCGAAGGCTGCTCTCCCTCCCGGGCCAGGAAGCGCAGGATGCGGGCCTCGTCCGGGGCCAGGGCGTCGAGGATCCGCATGTAGGCGGGGTGGGAGTCGACGTCGACGCTGACGTCGGCCGAGCGGCGCAGCAGCTCCTCGCCGCGGCTGCGCAGAGCCTCCGCCGAAGCGTCGCCGCTCGTGGGCCTCGAGCGCGACCCTTCCTCCACCCCAATCAGCTCGCGCAGGTAGGCGCGCAGCTCGGCAGTCGTCTCCTGGACTGCGTCCGCGGTCGACTCACCCTGGGAGGCGGCGCGCACCACCCGCGAGGCGCCCTCGACATAGGCGTTGGCGATCTCCGACGCCCCCTGCCGAGCCATGTTGGCGGCGATCCTGGCCAAGCCGGGCGCCGCCTGCAGCAGCTCTTCCAGAGCCTGCTGGCTGCTCGCGGGTGGCGTCCGCCGTGGACCCGCCCGCTCTCCCCTGTCGTCGTCGAAGCTCATCCGAAGATCGCCAGGTGTAGCAGTCCGGCGCCGAATCCGAGCACCGCCCCGTGCAGGTAGAGCAGCCACTCGTCCTCGCGCATCGCGGTGCGCAGCATCTCCGAGAATTCGGCCGGGCCCATCGCCCGCACCTGCGTGGCGACGAACTCGCGCACGCCGCTGCGCTGCCTGGCGTTGAACTCCTCGTCGGCAAGCGGCGTGACCGCGTAGTCGGCGGCCTCCGCGGCGAGCGAGGTGCGGATCGTCTCGTAGTCGCGGCTGCCGACCGCGACGCGCACCGCCGAGCGCGCCCGGCCGAGCGCCCGATCGACCGCGGGGCGCAGCGAGTCCTCGATCAGCTGCCGGGTGCGATCCGAGTTCGGCCCGTGCATCAGGTCCTCGGCGACGTTGGTCATCGTCACCACGTCCTCGGCGATGATGTCCGCGTAGACCCCGGCCACCTTGGGCTGGCGCTTGAGGAAGAGTCCCTGGACCTCGAACGGCCCGACCCGCCGGGGCCGCACCGGCTCGAAGATCATGCGGATGCCGAGCAGGTTGGTCGTGTAGCCGATCAGCACGCCGGCAATCGGCAGCACCCACCACTGGGTCAGCACCTCCTGGGTGAAGAAAGCGGTCGGGATGCCGAGCAGAAGACCGAAGAAGAAGCCGAAGTTGACGATGAAGCGCAGCTCCTTGCGGCCGACCTCGAGGAAGATCCGGTTGGCAAGCGCCGGGTTGGCCTCGAGGCGGCGGATCACCATCAGCTTGACGTCGATCAGCTCGTCGGCGTGGGTGCCGATTTCATCGGTGATCGTGCGCACGATCTGCGGCAGCTGCTCCTCGACGCGGGCGTGGACGGCGGCGCGCACACGCGGCGGCAGGTCGTGCCAGAGCTGCGGACGCTCGCGCTCCATGATCCGCTCGACAACGTCGTGGATCTCGCCGCGGGCCGTCGCGAGGATCTGCTCGGCGATCGCCTCCGGGTCGAGCTGACGGTAGAAGTCGCCGGGGCTGCCCAGCTTCGAGATCCCTTTGTCGACCGCGATCGAGCCCATCTTCGCCGCCCGCGAGGGCACGATCCCCTGCCAGCCGAGGCCGCCCTGGCCCAGCCCCGGGATCTGCTGGATGCGCCTCGGCATCACGTTGGCGAGCGGCGCCAGGCCCGGCACTTTGATCCCGGCAAAGCGCACCGGGTAGAAGAGCATCCAGACCCCGCTGAGGTTGGTCACGTAGCCGATCGCCCCTGTGAAGAGCGGGATCGTGATCAGGCTGAGGGTCGTGTGGTCCATCGCTTTTAGGGGATGATGTGCGGCAAGGCAGGATGACCGTAATCAAGGACACGGGAACGCGCGCGACGCTGCCGCCATTCGGTGAGGAGCACGAGGAGCTGCGCGAGACCGTCCGTCGCTTCGTCGTCAAGGAGATCGCCCCCAACGTCGACGAGTGGGAGGCGGCGCGCGAATTCCCCCGCGAGCTCTACGCCCGCTGCGCCGAGCTCGGCTTCCTCGGCCTCAAGTTCCCCGAGGACCTCGGCGGCCAGGGCGGCACCCACCTGCACGACGCGATCTGGGTCGAGGAGCTGGCCCGCTCCGGCGGCTCCGGCGGCGTTGCCGCCGGTCTCAACGCCCACACCTCGATCGCGATGCCGCCGATCTTCAACTTCGGCACCGAACACCAGAAGCAACGCTGGCTGGTGCCCGGGATCGCCGGCGAGAAGATCGGTGCGCTCGGGATCACGGAGCCCGGAGCCGGCTCCGACGTCGCCGGCATCTCCACCTTCGCCGAGAAGGTCGACGGCGGCTACGTCGTCAACGGCTCGAAGACATTCATCACCAACGGCGTCCGCGCCGACTTCCTCGTCTGCGCGGTGAAGACGACGAAAGAGGGCGGCCACGGCGGCATCTCCTTCCTCGTGCTCGAGCGCGAGATGCCCGGCTACGAGGTGGCGCAGAAGCTGGAGAAGATGGGCTGGCACTCATCCGACACCGGCGAGCTGGCCTTCACCGACGTCGAGGTGCCCGAGGAGAACCTGCTCGGCGGCGAGAACGAAGGCTTCAAGCTGATCATGGCCAACTTCGCCTGGGAGCGGCTGCTGATGGCGATCGGCGCCGTCGGCGCTACGCAACGACTTATAGAGACCACCGTCTCCTACGCCCTCGAGCGCGAAGCCTTCGGCCGCCCGATCGGCAAGTTCCAGGCGATCCGCCACCAGGTCGCCGAGATGGCAACCAAGGCCGAGGCCTCCCGCGCCCTCACCTACAACGCCCTGCGCCTCTTCCACGAAGGCCAAAACTGCATCCAGGACGTGACCATGGCCAAGCTCATCACCCAGCGCGCCGTCCTCGAGATCGCCGACCAATCCCTCCAGATCCACGGCGGCTACGGCTACATGCGCGAGTACGGCATCGAGCGCGCCGTCCGCGACGCCCGCCTGGGGCCGATTGGCGGAGGCACGGACGAGGTGATGAAGGAGATCCTCGGCAAGTTGATGGGGCTTTAACACCTTTAGCCAGAATTGGTGAAATCTCGGGACCCGCGGAACTCACTGCTAGCGTGCCGAGGCGCATGAAAGCCTCAGCCGAGATCCCAACCTACGTCGATCTGCTTTGGCCCACGCTCTGCGCGGTGCGCGAACTGGGCCACTCCGCGCGACTCGATGAAATCGACGAGCGGGTCATCGAGCGTGAGGAATTTTCGGACGATCAAGTGGCGGCACTCCACGGCGAAGGCCCTAGGAGCGAGCTCGAGTATCGCCTCGCGTGGGCACGTACCTATTTGAAGGGCATGGGGCTTCTGGCCAGCGCCAGCAGGGGCGTATGGGAGACGACAACCTCCGGTCGTGATCTTCCCGAGGCCGCAATCGAACCCCTCCTGCGCAGATATAAAGAAACACGGAGGCGCGCGCGTCGCAAGCAGGCCCAGATTGACGCGGAAGACGCCAACGCGGACGAAAATGGCGAGCCCGCCGAGACCAATGACTGGAAAGAGCACCTGCTCGAATGCATGCTCGCGATGTCGCCCGCTGGTTTCGAGCGCCTCGCCGAACGCCTCCTGAGGGCCGCCGGTTTCATCAACACCACCGTTACAGGACGAAGTGGCGATGGCGGCATCGACGGGGTCGGTGTCTACCGGCTATCGCTGGTCAGCTTTCCGGTTTTTTTTCAGTGCAAGCGCTACAAAGGATCGGTGGGTCCCGAAAAGGTCCGGGATTTCCGTGGCGCGATGGCCGGGCGTGGCGACAAGGGGCTCCTGATCACAACCGGCACCTTCACCCGCGAAGCGCGTAGCGAGGCAACCCGCGACGGTGCGCCCCCAATAGACCTGATTGATGGTGAGCGACTCTGCGAACTCCTCAAGGAGCTCGGGCTGGGAGTGCGGACGAAGGAACGAATCGTGGAAGACATCGAAGTTGTCGACACCTTCTTCGGTGAGCTCGGGTAAAGCCCAAGCTGTTGCTGTGGCATTCCTGATCTGCGTGATCGGCCTGACACAGGCCTGTCCAAGCGCTTTCAGCAATCTCTCTCTAGCATCGATGATGGCGCACCCCGATGCCGCCCCCCACCCTCCTATTCACCAACACCCGATCCCCTTCGGCCCAAAGCGCAAGCGGCAGATGGCGGCTTACTCGGAGCGGCACTATGGGGGACACACCTGGCGCCTCAAGCACCCTCGCGTGATCGTCGAGCACTGGGCGGAAGCCAGCACCGTCGCCTCGGTCTACAACACCTTTGCGCCCGATCATCCCGATCCGGAGCTGCACGAGCTGCCCAACGTTTGCGCGCACTTCGTCGTCTCGGGGTCGGGGCGGATCTACCAGCTGGTCTCGACGCGGATTCGCTGTCGGCACACGGTCGGGCTCAACTGGACCGCGATTGGGATCGAGCACACCGGCTACAGCGATGCCGAAGTGCTGGGTAACCCGCGCGAGATGCGTGCCTCCCTGGCGCTGACCCGATATCTGCGCTGCCGCTTCCAGATCAAGCTGCGCAACGTGATCGGGCACGCCGAGAGCCTCTCCTCGCCCTACCACCGCGAGCGGGTCGCGAGCCTGCGACAGCAGACCCACGGGGACTGGCGACACCCCTCGATGCAGGTCTACCGCAAGCGTCTACATCATCTGGGCGGCTGCGCCCCCCAAAGACCGCTCAGCGCGAGTTCCAGCGTCGCTCGATCCAGTCGGTGAAGCGCGGCCAGTAGATCACCAGGGCGACGATCGCGAAGGCGGCGAGCACGACCACCAGGCCGCCTTCGGCCAGATGCTTCGTCGCCCAGAGCCCCCCGATCGCGTACGGCATCGAGCCCGATGGTAGAGGCGCGAGTCAACTGGGTAGGAGCCCGCCATGGAGGAGATCATCGAGGGCGTCTTCCACTGGAAGGCGGTCCACCCCAACACCGGCTCCGAGGCAGGGTGCCACTTCGTCGCCGGCTCTGGCACGGCGATCGATCCGCTGCTGCCGGATGAGGGGATCGAGTGGTTCGACGACCGTGGAGTCGAACGGATCGTGCTCTCGGCCCGGCATCACCTGCGTCACGCAGCCGAGATCGCGGAGCGCTTTGGCTGCCCGATCCTCTGCCACGAGTCCGGCCTTCACGAGTTCGAGGACGGGCCGGCGGTCGAGGGATTCGCCTTCGGCGACCCCCTTGCCGCTGACGTCACCGCACTCGAGATGAACTCGATCTCGCCCGACGACACGGTGCTGCGCATCGAGCAAGGCGGCGGAGCGCTTCTCTTCGCCGACAGCGTCGTCAACCGTGGCTCGCTCGGCTTCGTCTCCGACGGCCTGATCGGCGATGACCCCGAGGCGGCCAAGGCGAAGATTCTCGCCCACTGCAAGAGACTCCTTGACGAGCGCTTCGAGCACCTGCTCTTCGCCCACGGTGACCCGTTAATCGGCGGCGGGCGCCCGGCCCTGCAGGCCTTTACCAACGGCCGCGCCGACTAGGAAGCACCGGCCGCCGGACAGGGGCGCCAAGGCTGGGCGAAGAGGTCGTATGACTTGCCGATCGCGCTGAAGCCGAGGCTTGTCGCGGCGTCGCAATACGCCGGCGGTTCGAGTTCGTACTCGGCCTCGAAGACCGCCTTGCCGGCCTTGACGAAGGGCTCGTAGGCGCCGCATTCGTCGTACTGGAAGCACTCCTCGACGATCGCGAAGTCGAAGCTGGCGAGCAGCTTCTTCACCTGACCGCCATCGTTCTTCAGCGCCACCGCCATCCCACGGGCGTGGACCTGCCGCGCCACCCAGCGGTTGAAGCGGAGCTGGGCGCCGGCGCCGATCGGGAAGCCCGTCTTGTTTTCCCAGCCGGCGATGTTGTCCGGCTCGACCGCGTCGAACCCCTTACGGGCGCAGATGTCGAAGCGCCGCTCGAGCGGCTTGGCGAAGAGGTGAAAGCGACGGACATCGAGCCAGCGCTCGTCCGGGAAGCCTTCGTAGACGCGGCCGATCACCGAGCGAGGAAACGAGTCGGCATCCGGCCGGTAGCTCTCCCAGCTGCCGACATCGAGGTAACAGACGACGTGCCGGCCCTGCTGGTGCAGCTTCCGGATGACGCTCGCCGGCGTTTCGAAGCCGTCGACGTCGTAGACGCCGGCGTCGACGCCGGCGTCGATCTTGCCCTGCAGCTGCCACTGCCAGGGTTGCGTGGTTGGAGCCGGGTGCCAGCGGGCAAGAGCCGAGTCACAAAAGAGCAGAACCAGGCAGGCGACGAGTGCGGCGGCGGCTGAGCGACGGAGGGGCAGACCCCGAGCATAGGCAGAGCACCCGGTGGGCCCGACTTCATAGCATCGGGGAGATGATCTACCTGCTCAGGCACGGCGATGCCGAGGAAGGCCTTGGCGACGACGCGGCGCGGCGACTGACGCCCAAGGGCGAGCGTCAGGCCGAGGCGGCAGGACGAGCGCTGGCAGCGCTGGCAGCCAAGCCCGACGTCTGCCTGACCAGCCCGAAGGTGCGGGCCGCCGATACCGCCAAGCTGGCCTGCGAGGCTCTTGCGCTCGAGCCGGAGGTCAGCGAGGATCTGCGGGGCGGCCCCTTCGACTCCATGACCCTGGCCGCCGGCCGCGGCGACGTCCTCCTCGTCGGTCACGAGCCTGACTTCTCAGGCGAGGTGGCTCGCCTCACCGGCGCCAAGGTAAAGCTGCGCAAGGGGGGCCTCGCCATCGTCGACGGCAGCACCTTGGTGGCCCTGCTCAGGCCCAAGGACCTGGCGGCGATCGGCGGCGCCTAAGCGCCCGCGGACTGCGACGCCGCGTCCTCCTCGACGTCCATCCACACGATCAGGCCGTCCTCGAGCCGGTAGCGGTGGCGCACGGTGCCCTCCGAGAGCTTCTCGCCGCTCTTCGCGTCATGGACCGTCTGGTTAACCCGGACGCTCACTTCGCCGTTCGCCAGATGATCGAACGCCTCGGGCTCCACCTGGCTCGAGATCGATTCGAACTGGCGGCGCCAGTAATCGCCCACAGCGGCGCGCCCAACCACTCGACCCCCCTCCCACGCGTTCGGCCAATCGACCTCGGCGTGCATCAACTCAAGGGCGGCGTCGACGTCGCGGGTGTTGAAGGCCCGGTACGCGGATCGCAGGATCTCCTCGGTCTGATCGTCGGTCATCTGGACGTAGGTTCGAAGCCTAAAACAGCAACTGTACGGGTGGTGAATTTCGCGCGAGACGTCGAGTAGGGTCTTCGTGACCTATTCGACGCGGGGAGAAACGAGGGTTACATGGCTTACGAAATGCAGCTCAGGGAGAGCGGCGACAAAGTGAAGATCCGCAGCCCCTGGGCAGCGGCGCTGTTGCCGATCATCACACTTGGCATCTATCACCTGGTCTGGTGGTACAAGATCAATCGCGAGCTGCGCGACTACGGCAAGGCCAAGGGCTACGACCTCGGCCAGAACCCGACCAACTCGCTGCTAGCCCTCTTCCCAGGCGCCCTGATCATCGTGCCCGCCCTGATCACCTACTGGCGCGGGACCAAGCGCGTGATGGGCGCCTCGAAGGTCGCCGGACAGACGCCGCTCAACGGCTGGATCGCGATCATCCTCTACCTGATCATCTCGCCGGCGCTGTGGTTCTACATCCAGTCCGAGCTGAACAAGGTCTGGCAGACCGAGGCCGACCCGGTCGAGGGCGAACTTGCGCCCCCAGCACCCGCCGACCCACTCCCCCCGCCGCTGCCCGAGCAGCCACAGGCGACCGAGCCGCCAGCCGGCGACCCGCCGCCCGCGGGGCCGACGGCCTGAACCGCCCGTGAAGCAGCGCGTCAACCTGATCACCCTCGGCGTGGGTGACCTCGGGCAGGCGCGCCGCTTCTACGAGGCGCTCGGCTGGAGCACCGGCGCGGCGCCGGACGACGACGTCGTTTTCTTCCAGACGGGTGAGATGGTTCTCGCCCTCTGGGACCGGGAGCGCCTCGCCGAGGACAGCGAGGTCACCGATAGCGGTGGCTGGGGCGGCGTGACCCTGGCGCTCAACTTCGGCTCGCCGGCCGAGGTGGACGCGGCGATCGAGGAAGCGCGAAGTGCCGGGGCGACGATCGGCCGCGAGCCCGCCGAGACCTTCTGGGGCGGCTACAGCGGGGTCTTCATCGACCCCGATGGCCATCCCTGGGAGGTCGCCCACAACCCGCACTGGACCGTGACCGAGAGCGGCGGCATCGAGCTTGGCCGCTAGCCCGCTGCAGCGCTCCCACCTCAACCTGGTCGACAGCTCGCGCCAGTTCTTCGAGCTCGATCCGGGCGCCGCGATCGAGGCCGAGCCGGGCTGGCTCTTCGGCGCCGGCAGCGCCACCCATCCGGTGATCTCCAACGGCGCCTTCCGTCGTGACGACGGCGTCGACGCGGGCGAGTTCGTCATCCGAGCGAAGGAGTTCTTCGCCGCCCGCGAGCGTGGCTTCAGCATCTGGGTGCGGGGCGGACAAGAGGAGGACCGCGATCTCATCGCCGCTGCGGAAACGGCCGGCTTTCAGCTCGTCTACGAAATGCCGGAGATGACGCTCGGGGGAAAGCTGGAGGCACCCGAGCTTCCGCCCCGGGCCGAGCTGCGCAAGTTGACCGAAATCGAGCAGGCGAGCGACTTCTGGCGCGTGGCAATTGCCTCCTACTCAGACATCGGCTTCCCACCCGAGGTCTTCGCCGGCTACACCAACCACGCCGGCCTGCTCGCCGAAAACGTCGCCGCCTTCATCGCCCTGTTCGACGGCGAGCCGGTCAGCATCTCGATGACGATGGTCAGCCACGGCGTCGCCGGCATCTACTGGGTGGGCAGCCTCGAGCAAGCACGCGGCAAGGGCATCGGCCAAGCGGTCACCGTGGCCGCGACCAACGCCGGCTTTGACCTCGGCGCCGACGTCGCCTCGCTGCAGGCGTCGCCGATGGGCAAGCCGATCTACGAGGCGATGGGCTACGAGACCGCCTTTGACTATCGGATGTTCCTGTCGCCGGATCCTTGACCCCACGATGCGTCCCCAACAGGGTTCAGGCCGGATAGTCGTCCGGGAGAAGCCGGAACGGGCGCCCGCCAGGTCCGCGCATCGCACGGAAGTGACGTCGGTCGAAGGTGAGCACGTCGGCGGTTCCGTGGCGCTCCGCTAGAGCAACAATCGAAGCGTCGGCAAGGCCAACGCGGAGGTCGGCGTAGCGGCGCATGACTGCCGTTGCCTGCTCGAGGTCGGACCGACCGAACTCGGCAAGCTCGTATGCACCCTCGGCAATCTCAGCCAGCAGGGCGAGCTGAGCGCCTTGGCCGTGGCGCTTGCCGAGCATGTAATCCAGCTCGGCAAGCACGAACGGTGAGAGCAGAAAGGGACCGTCGACCTCATTGACGACGCGCTTGACCTCTTCATGGTGCATCGCGCTCGAGCTGACCATCTGAAGCACCGCGTTTGTGTCTACCAGGATCAATCCTCACCAAACCCCTCGAGAGCCTCGCCGGCCCTGCCGGGGTCGTCGAGCACCGGGTCGTTGAGGGCGAAAAGCGCCCGAGGCTTGCGCCGCCGCAGGCGATGCTCCTCGATCACCCGATCGACGCCCCCCCGGATCAGCTCTGCCTCGCTAAGGGCGGTGCGCGCCGCGATCTCTTCCAACTGGCGCTTCTGGTCGTCTCCCAGGTAGACAGTCGTTCGTCTCACGCCATATATCGTGCCATACGTGGACCCCATCGTCTTCCAAGCTCCGCAGACAACGGTTCTCTCCCCCGGGTCACCGTGGTCGACTGGCCAGTCAACCAGGACCGCCCAGTTCCTTGTAGCCTCCCGAGCCGAATTTCACTGAATCCATAAGGAGAGAGCGACTGATGGGACTTCTTGACGGAAAGGCGGCGATCGTCACCGGATCGGCGCGCGGAATCGGCCGGGCAACCGCCGAACTATTTGCCGGCGAGGGCGCCAAGGTGCTGATCAACGACCTCGACGCCGACGTCGCCGAGCAGGCCGCGAGCGAGATCAACGGCGAAACCGCCGTCCACGCCGGTGACCTGACCCAGCCGGAGGCCGCCGACAAGCTCGTCGCCGCCGGCATCGACGCCTTTGGCGCCGTCGACATCGTCGTCAACAACGCCGGCTACACCTGGGACGGCGTCGCCCACAAGATGACCGACGAGCAGTTCCAGGCGATGATCGACATCCACACGGTCGTCCCCTTCCGCGTTGCTCGGGCTCTGGCGCCCCACTGGCGCGAGGCGGCCAAGGCCGAGCGCGGCGAAGACAAAGAGGTCTTCCGCAAGCTGATCAACGTCTCCTCCACCTCCGGCACGATGGGCAACGCCGGCCAGGTCAACTACTCGGCGGCGAAGATGGCCGTCGTCGGCCTGACCAAAACCCTCGCCAAGGAGTGGGGCCAGTTCAAGATCAACGTCAACGCCGTCGCCTTTGGCTTCGTTGAAACCCGCCTCACCGCCGCCAAGGAGGAGGGCGAAGAGATGACCGCCCCCGGTGGCGAGAAGATCGAGCTCGGCATCCCCGAGCAGATGCGGGCGATGGCCTCGGCGATCATCCCGCTCGGCCGCCCGGCCACGCCCGAGGAGGCCTCCGGCCCGGTCCTCTTCCTCGCTTCGCCGCTGGCGAACTACGTACACGGCCAGGTGCTCAACGTCACCGGCGGCATGTTTGGGGGGATGTACACCTGAGCTCGCAAGCGACAGGTGGCAGGCGTCCTCCGCGTTACCTCGACGTCGCGGACAGGATTTGGCCTGCCACCCGCCGCTTCATGGGCGCCCACACGGCGCTCTACAAGGCAACCGGCGGACGCCTCGGGCACAAGATCCCGGGCGTCCCCGGCAAGATGCTGCTGCTCGATCACAAGGGAGCGAAGAGCGGCACCCTGCGCACCTCGCCCTTGCTCTACTTTCGGGACGGTGAGGATCTGGTCATCGTCGCCTCCAAGGGTGGCTTCCCCAAACACCCCGCCTGGTACCACAACCTCAAGGCCAATCCGGATACCACGGTCCAGGTCGCCTCTCACCACCTTCCGGTCCGGGCCCGCGTCGCCACGGCGGAGGAGCGCGAGCGCCTCTGGCCGCTCGCGGTCAAGTCGTACCACGGCTATGAGGACTACGCGGCCCGCAGCAAGGGCCGCGAAATCCCGCTAGTCGTGCTCGAGCCGCGCGGCTAGGGCTTCGGTCTGCGCTCCTCGGCGACCGGGTCGCCGGACTCGCTGGCGATCGCCGCGGGCGGCCAGGGGCCGGCCCAGTTGTCGCGGGCGCCGTCGATCGTGATCGTCGTACCGGAGACGAAGTCGCCGGCGGGCGAAGCCAGGTAGGCGACCAGCCAGGCCATCTCCTCGGCTCGGCCGGCGCGGCCGATCGGGATCGAGCGCTCGAGGTTGTCGACGACGACCTGCGGATACTTGGTCAGCAGCGTCTCTGTGGCGAACTGGCCGGCGGCGAGGGCACAGGTCCTGATCCCGAAGCGGGCCCACTCGACCGCGAGGGTCCGCATCATGTTCTCGACCGCGGCGCGGGCAGCGCCCGAGTGCACCATCCCAGGCATCCCGTTGTGGGGCGAGAGCGTGACGCTAAGCACCTTGCCGCCGCCCTGCGGGATGAAGGCCTTGGTCGCCGCCGCGTGGGTCATCAGCCAGGTGCCCTCGACGTTGAGCTCGATCACGGTGCGGAAGCCTTTCGGCGTAATCGACTCGGCCGGCGCCAGGAACTGCCCCCCGGCGTTGTTGACCAGCACGTCGATCCGGCCGTGATCGTCCAGCACGCGGTCAAAGAAACCGTCGACCGCTTCCTCGTCGCGGATGTCCATTGCGGCGTGGGTGAAGGATCCCGCCAAGTCCGCGGCCAGCTCGGCCGTCTCGATCAGGGGCTCCTCGCGGCGGCCACAGCCGACCACGATCGCGCCCAGCCGAGCGAGCTCGAGGGCGGTCTCGCGCCCCAGACCGCTCCCGGCGCCGGAGACCACGCAGACCTCGCCGTCGAGCAAACCCTCCTTGAAGATGCGCGAATGCGGGCTTTCAGACATCGGCCCGCAACCCTATAGACGGGCGCTCACCGTAACCTCAGCGGCAATGAAGGTGAGCGTAGAGCCAAAACCACTGCACGAGCCGCTGGCCGGCGGCACCCCGGGCGCGACGGTCACGGTCGAGCCGATGGTCGCCGGCCACGTCACCTGGCCGGCGACGATGATGGAACGGCCCGGCGGTCGCTTCGAGACCCTGAAGCTGCTGTGCGCCCTGCTCAGCGGCAACCCTGCCGCCACCGTCCCCTGCCCCGCCTTCCTGATCCGCCACCCCAGCGCCGGCGCGATCCTGATCGACACCGGGCTGCACCCCTCGGTCGCGACCGACGGCAAGGAGAACTTCGGCGGCCTAGCCAACCGCTTCGGCAACCCTTCGCTCGAGCCCGGCGAAGACATCCCGGCGCAGCTGCGCAAGCTCGGGCTCGACCCCGGTGAGATCCCGCTCGTGGTGATGACCCACATGCACATCGACCACACCTCGGCGATCTCCGAGTTCCCCAACTCGACCTTCGTTGTTAGCGAAGAGGAGTGGCACGCCGCCGCGACCGGGCCGCGGCCGCTGCTCAACGGCTATCGCCGCCCCCACTACGACTACGCCTTCGACTACCGCACGGTCGACTTCGACCGTGCCGGCATCGACTCCTACGCCACTTTCGGCCGCTGCTTCGACCTCTTCGGCGACGGATCGCTGCGGCTCGCCTACACCCCTGGCCACAGCGCCGGCCACATGTCGGTGATCGCCCACCTCGGCAAGCGCGACTTCGTGATCGGCGGCGACGCCACTTACATGCAGGCCCAGCTCGACGGCGACGCGCCGCTGGCGCCGCGCCCCTTCGACGAGCACAACTACCGCCGCTCGCTGCAGGAGCTGAAGCTGTTCAAGCGCGAGTACCCCGATGCAATCGTCACCCCCGGGCACGACCCGGAGTTCTACGCCGGGCTCAGCGCTCGTTACGAGTAGCGAGCTCCTCGTACATCCCCCGCACCGGGGCGAAGATCTGCTCCGCGACCTCGAGCTGGCGCTCGCGGCTTGGCGCCGCTTCGGTAGGGAAGCGCAGCGGCTCACCAAACTGGACGGTCACCTTGGGGAAGCTGAGTCGCTTCCAGCGGCGCACCCGCTCGGAACCCTGGATCGCGACCGGCACCACGGGCGCTCCGGATTCGAGCGCGATACGGCCGATCCCCGGCTTGACCTCTTTCAGCTTGCCGCTGCGCGAGCGACCGCCCTCGGCGTAGACGAGCAGCATCTCGCCCTGCTCGAGGATCGCGGCGGCCGTCTTGATCGCCTCCTCGTCGTGGTGACCGCGGCGCACTGGGAAAACGCCACCGTGCTTGTAGATGTAGGTGAGCACGGGCGGGCCAAACATCTGCGACTTGGCCATGAAGCGCACCTTGCGACGCAGGTAGAGGCCAATGAAGAAGTGGTCCATCTGGCTGAAGTGGTTGGGGGCGAGGATCAGCGCGCCCTTCTTCGGCACGTTGTCGACTCCGATCGCCCGCACCCGGTAGATCAGCAGCGTCGGCAGCGAGAGGATGAGGCGGACAAAGGTGTAGGTCCAGCCGACCCCCTTGCGGGCCGAGGCGTGGAACTGGTCGAAGTACTCCGCCGGGCGGTCGTCCTTGTAGATCTGTGGCTTCATGTCTGCCATGGGCGACGGCCGCAGGCCGTCGCTACGCGGTACCCCCGCCCAGGGCGAGGGTTACGGCTCCCCTTTGGCGGGCTCGGGCGAAGCCCAGTCCCTGGCGCGGTCGAGCGCTCGATGCCAGTCCGCCAGGAGCGACTCGCGCTCGTCCTCACCCATCGCCGGCTCATAGCGCGCTGCCTCGCGCCACATCTCGCCGACCTGCTCGATGCCCCAGCGGCCGGTCGCGATTCCCGCCAGGTAAGCGGCGCCGAGCGCGGTCGTCTCGGCGATCGCGGGGACGACCACCGGGCAGCCGAGCACGTCGGCCTGGAACTGCATCAGCCAGCGGTTGGCGACCGCGCCGCCATCGGCCTTGAGCGCCGCCAGCCGCTCGCCCGCCGCTGCCTCCTGGGCCCGGACCGCGTCGACGGTCTGAAAGGCGATCGCCTCCAAAGCCGCCCGGGCGATGTGGGCGCGGCCGCTGCCGCGGGTGAGGCCGATGATCGTGCCGCGGGCGTAGGGGTCCCAGTGCGGCGAGCCGAGCCCGGTCAGCGCCGGCACGAAGTAGACCCCGTCGTTGCCCTCGAGCGAAGCGGCAAGCGCCTCGCTTTCCTCCGCCCGCTCGATCAAGCCGAGGCCGTCGCGCAGCCACTGCACGGCGGCGCCGGTGACGAAGATCGAGGCCTCGAGCGCGTAAGCAGGGGCCTCGTCCGTTCCGCAGGCGACGGTCGCGAGCAGTCCCTCGACCGGATCGGGCGCCGTCGGCCCGGTGTTGAGCAGGACGAAGCTGCCGGTCCCGTAGGTGTTCTTGGCGCTGCCGGGGCTATGGCAGGCCTGGCCGAAGAGGGCCGCCTGCTGGTCGCCGCCGATTCCCGCCACCGGCACCTCGCCGCCGAACTCGGTGGTGGTGCCGTAGACGTGGGCCGAGGGCAGCGCCTCGGGCAGGCTCGCCGGCTCGATGCCGAGCAGGCCGCAGAGCTCCTCGTCCCAAGCACGACGGCGGATGTCGAAGAGCATCGTCCGCGAGGCGTTGGTCTCGTCGGTCGCGTGGCGACCGGTGAGCTTGAAGAGCAGCCAGGAGTCGATCGTGCCGAAGACCGCTCGCTCCATGCCCTCGGCGTTACGCAACAGCCACTCGATCTTGGTCGCCGAGAAGTAGGGGTCGATGACGAGCCCAGTGCGCTCGCGCACGAGCTGTTCGTGGCCTCCGGCGCGCAGCTCCGCGCAACGCTCGGCAGTGCGCCGGTCCTGCCAGACCAGCGCCCGGTGCAGCGGCTCGCCGCTCGCTGGGTCCCAGGCGACCACGGTCTCGCGCTGGTTGGTGATGCCGATCGCGTCGAGCTCGCCTCCCTGGATGCCGGCGTCAACGATCGCCTCGACCGCAACGTGCCGGCTCACTTGCCAGATTTCAGCGGCGTCGTGCTCGACCCAGCCGGGTCGCGGGAAATGCTGCTCGAACTCCGAGTAGGCCCTGCCGGCGATCCGCCCCTCGGCGTCGAAGACGAGGCAAGTGGTCCCCGTCGTTCCCTGGTCGATCGCGAGGATCAGGGAGCGACTCCGCGGATGATCGTGAGCAAGCTCTCGGCGACACCCGAAGCGTCCTCCCCCGTTGCCAGCCGGCGCAACCCCATCCCATACATCAGCGCCACGATCGTGCGCGCGTGGCGCCCCGGCTCCGGCACCTCGAGCATCTCCAACGCCGCCGCGGCCACCCCTTCGTAGGCCTCGAAACAGCGCAGCGAGGCCTCGCGCAGGGCCGGGTCGCGCGCCGCCTGTAGGTGCAGCTCGATCTCAGCCAGCTCCTGGAGCCGATTGCTCGACTCCTCGACCACGCGCTGGACTTCGGCCGCGATCTGCTCGACGCTCGGTTCCCTGCGACGCAGCTCCGCCGCGATCTCCTCCTGGCGCGCGACCTCTTCACCGACGAAGAGCAGCAGGCTCTCGCGCAGCAGATCCACCTGGCTGGGGAAGTGGTAGGTGAGCGAGCCGAGCGCCACGCCGGCGGCGCTGGCCACCCGGCGGTTGGTGACAGCGGGCACCCCCTCGCCGCCGATCAGCTCGACCGTAGCGCGGAGAATTCGCTCGCGGGTATCGGAGGGAGCGACGGTGGCCAAGAGGCGCCAGCCTACCGTTTTCGCTTATCGTTCGTTCGAACGAACAACAGGCGGCGGCGAGGGAGGCAAGGAATGGCGACGACGACAACGACTTCACCCGCCGGGCTGCAGGAGCAGGTGCTGCTGCTGCGGTCCCGGGAAACCACATCGCGCGAGCTGGTCGAGACGGCGCTCGAGCAGGCCGAGACAAGTCAGGAGAGGCTTAACGCCTTCCGCGTCATCTGCGCCGAAGAAGCGCTGGAGGCAGCCGAGGAGGCCGATCGCCGGCTCGGTGAAGACGACAGCGCGCCGTTGCTCGGCGTCCCGGTCGCGATCAAGGACGACGTCCACCTCGCCGGCCACACCAGTCCCTTCGGCTGTGGCGGCGGCGAGCCAGCGGTGCGCGACGCCGAGATGGTGCGGCGTCTGCGCGAGGCTGGCGCGATCCCAATCGGCAAGACCCACGCGCCGGAGGTGGGGCTCTGGCACTTCACCGAGACGCCGCTGCACGGCGCCACCCGTAACCCCTGGAATACCGATCACACACCGGGCGGCTCCAGCGGCGGCGCGGCGGCTGCAGTGGCGGCCGGCGTGGTCCCGGCGGCGATCGGCTCCGACGGCGCCGGCTCGATCCGCATCCCGGCGGCCTGGACCGGGCTCGTCGGGCTGAAGCCGCAGCGCGGACGCGTCTCGACCTGGCCCGACCCCGAGGCCTTCAACGGGCTCAGTTGTTACGGCCCCCTGGCGCGCAGCACCGCCGACGCGGCCTTGCTGCTCGACGCGGTCCACGGCAACGTCCCGGCCGACCTGCACCGCCCCCCCGCGCCGAGCGAATCCTTCTCGGAAGCGGCGGCGCGGGAGCCCGGCAGCCTGCGCGTGGCGATCTCCTTCGCCACGCCCTTCGGCGTGCCCGCCAAGGTCAATCCCGAGCATCGGGCAGCGATCGAGTCCTTCGCCGAGCAGCTGAGCGACCTCGGCCACGAGGTCGTCCGCGTCGACCCCGAATACGGCCTGGTCGGCCCGACAATCGTCGCTCGCGGCGAGGCCGCCGTCGAGGAATGGCTCTGCGCCCACGGCGAAGACCGCTCCAACCTGGAGCCGCGCACCCGTGCCGCCGCCCGCATCGGCAAGGCCCTGCAGGGCGTGCCGCTGCGCATTGCCCGCGCCGCCGAGCCCAGCCTGCGGCGCCGGATCGGCCGCGTCTTCGAGCGCTGCGACGTCGTCCTCACCCCGACCACGGCAAAGCCGCCTCCCCGTATCGGCGCCCTCGAGGGCGAGGGCTACTGGAAGACCGGCAACACCGCCGGCGCCACCTGCCCCTTCGCCTTCGCCTGGAACGTCGTCGGCTGGCCCGGAATCAGCGTCCCCGCCGGACTCACCTCCAAGGGACTGCCGATCGGCGCGCAGCTGCTCGGCCGCGAAAACGACGAGGCGACGCTGCTCTCATTGGCCGCGCAGGTCGAGCGAGCCGAGGGTGGCTGGCCGCGGCCGAGCTAGGCGCGGGCGCGGTAGGCGCGAACGAAGTCGAGCAGCTGGCGGCCTCGGTGAAGGAAGCCGGCAAGGCTGCGGCCGGTGGCGCGGTGGGAGAGGTCGAGCTCGTACTCGCCGACGCGGTAGCCCGCGCGCACCGCGTCGACGGTCATGCCCAGCTCCATGCCGTAGCCGGCAGCGAAGGGCAGGACCTCGCGCAGGACCTCGGTTCGCATAGCCCGTTGGCCGGAGATCGGTGCTTTGGCATCGAAGCCGCTGCGATGACGGATCGCCCAGTGGGCGAAGCCCAGGGCCAGGCCGAAGCCGCCGCCAACACGGGTTCCGAAGGCCGCCACCGCCAGGTCGCACTCCCCCGCTTCGACCGCGGCGACCAACGGCCTGAGTCGTGCCGCCGAGTCGCCGAGGTCGCCGTCGCAGAGCAGGAAGAGGGCCGGCGGCTCGCCCTCGCTCAGGGCTGCCTCGGCGGCGGCCCCAACGTTCCCCCCCTTGCCGTGGGAGCGGCCGCGGCTGACCACTCGGGCGCCGGCGCTCATCGCCACCTCCGCGGTGCCGTCGCTGGAGGCATCGTCGGCGACCCAGATGACGGCCGAGGGCAGCGCCTCGCGCAGGGCCTTGACCGTCTCGCCGATGCGGTCGGCCTCGTTATGGGCGGCGACGATTGCCGCGAAGGAGTCGGGCACGGCGGATATTGTCCCCCGCCATGAACATCGAGGCTCACATCACCGGCAACGTGTGGAAAATCGAGGTCGCTGTTGGGGACACCGTCGAAGACGGGGACACGGTCGTGATCCTTGAGTCGATGAAGATGGAGATCCCGGTCGAGAGCGAAGACGACGGCACCGTGAAGGAGATTCGCTGCGAGGAGGGCCAGTCGGTCAGCGAAGGCGACGTCCTCGTAGTGCTTGAGTGAAAGCACAAATCGACACGGTGACTTCCGGGTATTCGGGTCCGGGTCGATTTGTGCGGAAACGCGGCGTTCAATGAACGAGCGGCTCGCGGGCGGCAAGCTGCTGCTCGACTCCCCGGCCGAGGCGGTGGTCCGCCTCCGCATCTCCAATCCTGAGCGCCGCAACGCGCTCGACCACGAGATCCTTGATGCGATCGCCGAGACGCTGCCCCGCCTCGACCAGGGGATCGCCAACCGCTGCCTGCTGATCACCGGCGCCCCGCCGGTCTTCTCGGCCGGCTACGACATCTCCGCGATCCCCAGCGAGACCTTCGAGCGCGACGCCGAGGCGCTCGTCGCCCACCCCTTCCACGCCGCGATGGAGGCGCTCGCCAACCATCCCTGGCCGACGGTCGCCGCGATCAACGGCGCCTGCGTCGGCGGCGGACTCGAGCTGGCGGTGACCTGCGACCTGCGGATCGCCGCCGCCGACGCCAAGCTCGGCATGCCGCCGGTGAAGCTCGGGCTCGTCTACAGCCATACCGGCCTGCGCAAGTTCATCGACACGGTCGGCCTCCCCCGCACCAAGGAGCTCTTCCTCACCGGCCGCAACTTCGAGGCGGAGCGCGCCGCCGAGATCGGCCTCGTCAACGAAGTCGTCGCTGCCGAGCGCCTGGAGGAGATCTCGGTCGCCTTAGCCGCCGAGATCGCCGCCAACGCCCCGCTCTCGATGCGCGGCAACAAAAGCGCGATCGACCTGCTCGCCGCCTCGCCGGTCCTCAGCGAGCAGCAGGAGGCCGGTCTGATCGCCCTGCGCGAGTCCTGCTTCAGCTCGGCTGACTTCCGCGAGGGCATCGAGGCCTTCGCCGAGAAGCGCAAGCCCGAGTGGAAGGGACGATGAGCGCGAAGGCGCGCAAGCAGCTCGCCGCAAGTGACCCGACGATGGCGGCGCTGATCGAGCGCATCGGCAAGATCGACCTGGCGACGCGGCTGGCGCGGCGCAAAGAGGAGCGCCCCAACGACGCCTACGGCGCGCTGCTGCGGGCGATCGTCGGACAGCAGCTCTCGACCAAGGCGGCGCGGACGATCTACGGCCGCGTGCTCGATCTCTTCGACGGCAGCACGCTCTCACCCGAGCAGCTGCTCGAAGCCGAGGAGTCCGACCTGCGAGCGGCCGGCCTCTCCGGCCGCAAGGTCGAGTACATCCGCGACCTCGCCTCGCACGTGATCGAAGGCGAGCTCGAGCTCGAGCGCCTCGACCAGCTCGAGGACGAGGAGGTGATCGAGGAGATCGTCGCCGTGCGCGGGCTCGGCGTCTGGACCGCCGAGATGTTCCTGATCTTCCACCTCGAACGGCCCGACGTCCTCTCCGGCGGTGACCTCGGCATCCGCAAGGCGGTGCAGATCGAGTACGGGCTGGAGGAGATGCCGGCGCCGGCGAAGGTGCTGGAGATCGGCGAGCCCTGGCGGCCGCACCGCAGCCTCGCCTCCCTGTACCTGTGGGAGTCGCTTGCAAACGCGCCCGTGAATTGAGCGGCGCCGGTGAGCCGCCGACAATAGGTCCATGCGCTTCCGTTTCTGGCTTGGTTTCGCCGTAGTCGCCGCGATCGCGGTGGGGTCGATCGCGGTAGCGCTGGTCGTCCACGGGCGCGAAAGCAACAACTTTGAGGCGCGGCAACGCGGCGAGGCGCTGCGCGCCGCCCACCAGACCGAGGCCCTTGCCGCGCTCTCGGTCGGCCAGCTCTCCTCCGCATCGGCCTTTTACCAAGCCGAGGGCCACTTCAGCCACCACGAGTTCAACGTAGTGGCCGACTCGCTGCTGCGGCCCGGAGCGCTGCGGGCGACCGCATTCATCGCCTCTGTCTCCGCCGCCCAGCGGGCGGGCTTCGAACGCAGGCACGGCGTGCAGATCGTTGAAAGAGGGCCACTCGGCAACTTTCGTCGCGCTGGCGTGCGCAGCCACTACTTCCCGATCCTCTACGTCGCCGCTCGCGGCCTCACCGTGCAGGCCCCGATCGGCTACGACGTCGGCTCGGACAACCTGCGCGGGGCCTACCTGCTGCGGGCGCGCGACAGTGGCAAGCCGGCGGCGACCCCCGCGCTGCACCTGCCGGTCGGCGGCACCGGGATCAACGTCTTCCGCCCGGTCTTCCGCGACGGCGCGCCGATCCGGACGGTCGCCGAGCGCCGCGCCGCCCTGGTTGGCTTCGCCGCGGGCTCCTTCGGGGTCCCGGACCTGGCCGCGGCCGCGGCCACCGCCCTGCCCGACCGCGTCGACGCCTCGTTCATCGAGCGCGGCAAGACGGTGAGCGGCCCACGGCTTGCCCGCGACGAAAGCGCCACCGCGCCGATCCGCATCGCCGACCGCACCTGGCTGCTGGTGGTGCGCGACCCGAGCCGCCCCGGCGTCGACCTGGCGGTGATGATCGCCCTCGTCGGGCTCTCGCTGGCAGCGCTGCTGGCTGCGCTCGTGCTCGTCTGGAGCCGCCACGAACGGATGCAGGAATTGGCCCTGCAGGCCAGCCAGGACCCGCTCACCGGGCTGAAGAACCGGCGGCGCTTCGAGGAGGAGCTGCGGACCGAGCTGGCGCGCAGCCACCGCTATGGTGTCGCCGGGGCGCTGCTGATGCTCGATCTCGACCACTTCAAGCAGGTCAATGACACCCTCGGTCACCCAGCTGGGGACCGGGTCCTCGCCGAGATCGCCGCGGTCCTGCGCGGCCGCGCTCGCGAGACCGACGTGCTGGCCCGGATCGGCGGCGATGAGTTCGCGATCGCGCTGCCGCGCTGCGAGCTGGCCGAGGCCGAAGCGGTGAGCGGCGAGATCATCAAGGCGATCCGCGAGCGGATGAGCACCGAGCCGGAGGTGCCGCCGATTACGGCCAGCATCGGCATTGCGGTCTTCGGGGTCGGCGAGCGGCTCAGCTACGAAACAGTCTTCGACCGGGCCGACGCGGCGTTGTACGCGGCCAAGGGGTCGGGTCGCGATCGAGTGAAAACCTTCGACGACACCACGCCGGAGCCGGGGCCAGGCGAAGTGAAGATCAGCGTCGGCGAGCCGCACTGAGCGCCAGGGAGCGGCGCAGGCGCAGGACCCGACCAGCCGATGCTTCGAACGTGGTTCGGGCATTCGGTTCACTGTGGAGCTTGGCGATTAGGGCGCGCCCGGCCGCGGCACTGGCTCTGTAGTCCGTGAAGAGAAGGAGGTCGGTGCCGGCAGCCGTTGCCGCCCGCGCCGCCACGCCGGGCCCACCGAAATCGCGGACCGCTGCCGATTCGAGCGCATCCGTGATCGAGACCCCTGCGAAGCCAAGGCGCCGACGCAGCTCGCCGGTCGCGATTGACCGGGCGAAGGCCGCCGGCTTTGGCGAGAAGGCCGGATAAATGGCCGAGCTCACCATCACCATCTCGCCACCGGCGGCGACAAAGGCCCGGTAAGGCCGCTCATCGACCGCGAGCAGCGTGCGCTTCGGCAGATCGATGCGCTGCACGGCGAAGTCGGTGTTCTCTGCCGCCGCCCCGAGACCGGGGAAGTGCTTAGCGGTGGCGGCGACGCCTTGCCCTTGAAGGCCGACCGCAAACGGCACCGCGGTCTCTTCCACCGTGGCGACGCTAGATCCAAAGCCCCGGCCGGTGGCCGCGATCGTGCCGCCCGGCCGGGCGACGTCGAGCACCGGAGCCAAATCGACGTTCACCCCCACCCCACGCAGATTGATCGCGGTGGAGCGTCCCTGCTCGCGACTGAAGGCAGCGCCGGCCGCTCCCATCTGCGCCGCCGAGGCGGTCGGGGCGCCCGCCAGCCGCTTCACCAAGCCGCCCTCCTGGTCGACCATGACCAGCAGCGGATCGCGCAGGCCAGGCGGCGGCGGATCGACTCGATTTCGCCGACCAGGTCGCGGGCCGCCACCCGATTCGGCAGGTTCTCCGCAAAGAGGATCACGGCGGCGAGGCCGCCCCGTCGGATCATCCGCCGCAGAGGGCCCGGCACCATGGTGCCTTGGAAGCCGGCGACGAGGCGCTCTCCGGCCAATTGCCGCAGCGACAGCCGCGACGCCGCGCTGGGCGCCGGCGTATTGTCGCGATCGCCGAGCACAGTCCCAAAGGCAAACGCCACGATCGCCAGCGCAGTGGTGACCCCAATCGCCAGTCGCCTACGCCTGGTCTTCGGCCCGCTCATTGGTCTGACCCTATGCGGCCGCATCGAGCCCGGAGCTGGGACACGTCCAGGCGTCCGGACGGCGGCCTAGCCTTGCGCCCGAATGCCCTCCCTGATCACCTTCGAGGAAGCGCTCGCCCTCGGCGAGCTGAGCGATCACAAGGAGATCGGCGACCTGGTCGAGCGCGCCTGGGCGGTGCGGCGCGAGAATTTCGGCGACTCGACCGATATGTGCTCGCTAGTCAACGCCAAGTCGGGCGGCTGCGCGGAGGACTGCGGCTTCTGCGCCCAGTCGCGCTATGCCGAGGCGGACACGCCGATGCACGCGATGATGGAGCCCGAGCAGATCCTCGAACACGCCAAAGCCGCGGAAGCGGCGGGTGCGCACCGCTTCTGCATGGTCACCCAGGGCCAGGGGCTCTCCAAGCGCGACTTCGAGAAAATCCTCGAGGGCGCCAAGCTCGTCGCCGAGCAGACCAACCTCAAGCGCTGCGCCTCGATCGGCCACATGTCGGGCGAACGCGCCAAGAAACTGCGCGAGGCCGGCATCCAGCGCGTCCACCACAACGTCGAGTCAGCTCGCTCCTATTACCCCGAGGTCTCGAGCACGGTCCGCTACGAGGGCCGGCTGCGCACGATCCAGGCGGTGAAGGAGGCCGGGCTTGAGACCTGCGTCGGCGGCATCCTCAACCTCGGCGAGACGCCCCGGCAGCGGGTCGAGATGGCCTTCGAGCTGACCGAGATCAACCCGACCTCGGTGCCGATCAACCTGCTCAACCCGCGTACGGGCACCAAGTTCGGCGAGCGGCCGCTGATGGACGCCATGGACGTGGTCAAGTGGGTAGCGATCTTCCGCCTGATCATCCCCGGCGCCCTCTTCCGCCTCTGCGGCGGCCGGGTCGAGAACCTCGGTGACCTGCAGCCGCTGGCGGTCAAGGCCGGGCTCAACGGGGTGATGATGGGCAACTTCCTGACCACGCTCGGGGCCGAGCCCGAGGACGACCGGGCGATGTTCGAGGAGCTCGGTCTCAACGTCGCCCGCCAGCCCGACAACGGCGCCAACCCGCGGCCCGACAACCGCGACGGCTGGCTCGACGGGGAGGCCCCCTCGACGCCGATGGACGAGCTGATCGATCACCAGGACGAGGCCAACTTCTGGGATCCCTCGACGCAGCTGCGGGTGATCAAGAAGACCAAGAAGCCCCCGCCGTACCCGGCACCCAAGACCGCGGCATGAGCGAGATCGCGGAGCGGCTGGACGAGCTCCGTGACCGGGGGCTCCACCGGCGCCTGCGGTTGATCGGCGGCCCCCAGGGACCGCGCGTCACCCTCGACGGCAAGCAGGTCCTGCTGCTCTGCTCAAACGACTACCTCGGCCTCGCCAACCACCCCAAGGTGCGGGGAGCGGCGGCGGAGGCGGCGATGCGGTGGGGCGCTGGCGCCGGGGCCTCTCGTCTGATCTCGGGCAACATGCAACCGCACTCACGCCTGGAGAAGCGACTGGCCGCCTTCAAGGGATATGAGTCGGCCCTGCTCTTCGGCTCGGGCTACCTGGCCAACACCGGCACGATCGCGGCGCTGGCCAAAGACGGTGAGGTCGTCTTCTCCGACGAGCTCAACCACGCCAGCATCATCGACGGCTGCCGGCTCTCGCGGGCTGAGACCTTCGTCTACCGCCACGGTGACCTCGAGCACCTCGCTTGGGGTCTGCGCGGGGCGGGCAGGCGGGCCGCGTTGATCGTCACCGACGGCGTCTTCTCGATGGACGGCGATGTCGCGCCGCTGTCCGAGCTGTCCGCGCTGGCCAAAGCGCACGACTGCCGCCTGATGGTTGACGAGGCCCACGCCACCGGCGCGATCGGGCCGGGCGGCCGGGGATCGGTCGCGGCGGCCGGGCTGAGCGGCGAGGTCGACGTCGTGATGGGCACGCTGGGCAAGGCGCTCGGCTCCTACGGTGCCTACGTCTGCGCCGACCGAGAGACGACCGACTACCTGCTCAACACCGCCCGCTCTTTCGTCTTCTCGACCGCGCTGCCGCCATCGGTCGCGGCCGCCGGACTGGCGGCGCTGGAGCTGCTCGAGTCCCAACCCGAGCGGGTAGAGCGGCTGAGTGTCAACGCGGCGACACTGCGAGGCGCCCTCAGCGACGAGGGCCTCGAGGTAGGCGCCACCAAGACGCAGATCGTGCCGCTGCCGGTTGGCGACGCCGGCCTGGCGATGGATCTCTGCGAGCGGATCCTGGAGCGCGGCGTCTTCGCCCAGGGCATCCGCCCGCCGACGGTGCCCGAGGACTCATCGCGCCTGCGCCTCACAGTAATGGCGACCCATCGCCGCGAAGAGCTGGAGCGCGCAGCGAAGCTCGTCGGTAGCGCCGCGCGGGAGCTCGGCATCGGCGCCGAGCGCGCCGCGGTCGCTCAACTGGCTGCCTGATGCCCCCCGCGAAGGGCTTCTTCGTCACCGGCACCGGTACGGAGGTCGGCAAGACGGTCGTATCCGCTGCGCTGGCGCACGATCTGCGACAGCAGGGATTGAGCGTGGCGGTCTTCAAGCCGGCGGTCACCGGCCTCGACGAACCGGGCGAGCCCGACCACGCCCTGCTGCGCCGCGCTGCCGGGTCCGCACAGAGCGACGATGAGATCGCCCCCTACCGCTACGGCCCTCCCGCCTCGCCGCATCTGGCCGCAGCGCAGACAGGCGACGAGATCGACCCCGAGCGCCTGCGCCAGACGGCGCTGTCCGCCGCCGCCGGAGCCGACGTGCTCGTCTGTGAGGGCGTAGGGGGACTACTGGTTCCGCTGACGTGGCGCATTAGTCCCCTCGCTGGGGAACAACGCGCCACATATACGGTCCGCGATCTCGCCGTCGACCTTGGCCTTCCCCTCGTCGTCGCGGCCTCGCCGGGGCTTGGCACGATCAACCACACCCTGCTGACGATCGAGGCAGCCCGCGCCGCCGGACTCGCCGTCGACGCGGTCGTTTTCACCCCCTGGCCCGAGGAGCCCAGCGCAATCGAGCGCTCGAACCAGGAGACGATCGAGAGCCTGGGCGAAGTGCCGGTGCGGACCCTGCCGCAACTCGACCTGAGCGAACCGGGAAGCTGGCCAGAACTCGAGATCGATTGATGGATTGACCCCCGCATCCGGGGGCGGATCGATCAGTCGCCGACGATCACGTCAAGGCTCGCCGGGGTCAACTCGACCTCGAAGCCGGCCTCGGTAGCGATCGCGGCAATCGCGCCCGGGGTCTTCGGCTCGCGCTTGGCGAGCAGCAGCGCCCGGGCAACATCGCCGCGCACGGCCTTCGCCATGTGCGAAACCGCCTTGCGCTTGCCCTTCTCCTCGCGGAACGCGCGCACCGCGAGCAGCGTGGCCTGTTTCGGCTTCCAGGCGCTGGTGTAGGCGCCGGAGCGCATGTCGACGATCGTCTCGCCGGGCTCGTCCTGCATCGCCGCGGCCAGCGCGGGCCGCCACCAAGCCGGTAGTGGCCCGATGCCGTCGAGCTTGGTCGAGGGCGGTAGTCGGTAGTAGGGGATCCGGTCCGTCGGTCGGACGAAGCCCCAAAGCGCACTGGCGATCAGGACCCGTTTGGCGGCCCTGCGACGAGCCGTTGCACTCAGCCCAGCCATGTCCAGGCGCTGATAGAGCACGCCGGTATAGATCTCGGCTGCCGGCGCGGCCGGCGCTTTGCGCAGCTTCGGGTTGACGACCCGCAGCAGCCTCTCCCTCTGCTTGCTCAGCTCCGCGGCAAAGACCAGCGAATCGAGGTCGACCGGCTCGCCGCCCTCGGGCTCAGCCTTGCCTTCCGAGGGCGGCAGCAGGATCCTCATCGCGCGGCAGCTTTTCAGGCGGCGGAATCGCCTGCGGCAACGGGCTCGCGCCCGGCAACTACCTCGCGCCCGGCAAGCTCCTCGCCACCGAAGTTGACCGCGGCCTCGGCAGCCTCGTCGCTGAGATTGTCACGCTTGGCACGAATCGCGACCGCGCCGATCACCGCGCCGATCAGAGCGACAGCGGAGCAGATCGCCATCGCCTGACCTAGCGCGTCGACGAACTGTTGCGGGCTCGCTTCGGCGAAGTTGGTGGTGCCGACCGAGCCCTGGAAGATCGCGCCGGTGACGGCGACGCCGAGGCTGCCGCCGACCATGCGGAACATCGAGAGCACGCCCGAGGCGATTCCGGCCTTCTCGACCGCGACCGCGTTCATCGCGGCGCTGGTCATCGGCGACATCGTCAGGGCGATGCCAATGCCGAGCAGCATGAAGCCGGGCAGCAGGTCGAGGTAGCTTGAGTCGACCGCGATGCCGCTGAAGCTGTAGAGCGAGGCGGCAACGATGCTGAGCCCGGCCGCGATCAGCCAGCGCGGCCCGAAGCGGTCGGCGAGCCGCCCGGCGACAGGCGCCACGCCGACGATCATCAGGGTCGAAGGCAGGAACCTGACCCCCGCCTCCAGCGGCGAGTAATGGAGGATGTCCTGCATGTAAAGGGCGAGGAAGAAGAAGACGCCGAGCATCGAGAAGGAAACGATCAGGGCGACGACGACCGCGCCGAGGAAGTTGCGATCGGAGAAGAAGCGGAATTCGACCATCGGCACCTTGACCCGCAGCTCGACCACGACGAAAGCGGCCATGCCGACGGCGGCGCCGAGCAGCAGGGCAACGATCTCGGTCGATCCCCAGCCCCAGGCGTTGCCCTCAACCAGAGCCAGGATCAGCGCCGTCAGGGATCCAGTGAGCAACGCTACGCCGGCGTAGTCGACCTCGCGGCCGACCGTGTTATCGCGCGACTCGCGCACGGCGAAGAGCGCTGCGGTGACGGCGCCGATCGCGACCGGGATGTTGAGGTAGAAGATCGCCCGCCAGCTGACGTGCTCGGTGAGAGCACCGCCGACCACCGGGCCGACGGCGAGGGCGAGGGCCGAGACTCCCGCCCACATCCCCATTGCCTTGCCGCGCTCGCTGGCGGGAAAGGCGTCGGTGATGATCGAGAGCGTCGCCGGCATCATCAGCGCCGCGCCGACGCCCTGCACCACGCGGCTGGCGACCAGGTCGGTCGAGTTGGCGGCGAGCCCCGCGGTTGCCGAGGAGAGCGCGAAGATGATTACACCGAAGAGGAACATGCGGCGGCGGCCGAAGATGTCGCCGAGGCGGCCGCCCGTGGCCAGCAGCACCGCGAAGGAGAGTGTGTAGCCGTTGATCGTCCACTCAAGGCCGGAGATCGAGGCCCCCAGGTCTTTCTGGATCGACGGCAGGGCGACGTTGACCACCGTGTTGTCGAGCATGATCATGAACAGCGCGAAGCACATCGCTCCGAGCGTCCACCACTTGCGGTTGTCATCGGTGATTAGGTGGGCGTAACGAGTCAAGCTGGTCCTACCTCCTTCAGGTGTGCGAAAGCTTCCGCGATGTCATCGCGGTCCATCAGCGAGTCGACGGCGGCGTCGAGCTTGCGCCGCTGCGCCGCGGTGAGGCTGGCGGCAAAGGTCTCCATCCCCGCCTGGCGCACGACGACGAGGGTGTCGACGAGCTTCTTGCCCTTGGCGGTGATCGCTACCCGACGCACGCGCCGGTCCTCGCGGTCCTCGACGCGGCTGGCGAGCCGCTTCTTGACCAGGCCGTCGACCGCCCGGCTCATCGAGGGCACCGAGACGCCGAGCGCCTCGGCCAGCTCGCTCACCTGCCGCGCCTCGGTCGCCTCGCCCAGCCCGCCTAGCTCCAGCAGGGCCTTGGACTGGGTCATCGTGAGGCCGCTCTCCTCGATCACCCGCAGCACGTTGCCGCGGTCATAGAGGAAAAGGTGGCGCAGCAGGGCGCTGATACGCGCCGCCGTGTCCTGGGCCTCGGGGCTGACGTCGGGGGTGCTGACCTCGTCCACGAGTGCGGCAAAATCGCTCGCTTGCATGCTCATAATAGTTGCAGATCAACAACTATTTCTCAAAAGGAATTGTTGTTCGTGTGATGAGGATCACGCTTTGAGGATTCCGCCGCAGCCGGGTCTAGTCTCGGTTTCAGTGACGTCGGTGGACCACGCTCAGCTTGATCACGACCACGTCTGGCACCCCTTCACGCAGCAGCAGGCCTGGAGCGAGGAGGAGCCGCTGATGATTGAGGCGGGGGCCGGCTCGCACCTCGTCGCCAGCGACGGCCAGCGCTACATCGACGGCGTCTCCTCGCTCTGGTGCACGGTTCATGGCCACGGTCACCCCGAGATCGACGCCGCCGTCGCCGCCCAGCTCGAGAAGGTTGCCCACACGACGATGTTGGGCCTCTCCCACCCCGGCTCCGCCGAGCTCGCCGGCCGCCTGGTCGAGCTGGCGCCACCGGGCCTGAGCCGCGTCTTCTACTCGGAGTCGGGCTCGACCGCGGTCGAGATCGCGCTGAAGATGGCCTTCCAGTTCCAGCAGCAGCGCGGCGGCCAGCACCGCCGCCGCACCTCCTTCGTCCACCTGCGCGACTCCTACCACGGCGACACAATCGGCTCGGTCGCGGTCGGCGGCATCGAGCTCTTCCACTCCACCTACCGACCGCTGCTCTTTCAGACTCACGCCGCCGAGCCCGGCGACGCCGCCGACCTCGAGCGGGTGCTCGCCTGCCATGAAGAGGAGATCGCCGCGGTGATCGTCGAGCCGCTGGTTCAGGGCGCCGCCGGCATGCTCACCCACCCGCCCGGCTACCTGCGTCAGGTGCGCGAGCTCTGCGACCGCTTCGGCGTGCTGCTGATCTGCGACGAGGTCGCGACCGGCTTCGGCCGCACCGGCAAGATGTTCGCCTGTGAGCACGAGGACGTCACCCCCGACCTGCTCTGCCTCGCCAAGGGCCTCACCGGCGGCTACCTGCCGCTGGCCGCAACCCTGGCCACCGAGCGAATCTACGAGGGCTTCCTCGGCGCCCCCGAGGAGTACCGCACCTTCTTCCACGGCCACACCTACACCGGCAACCCGCTCGCTTGCGCCGCCGCCCTGGCCAGCCTCGACGTCTTCGAGAGCGAGCGCACGATCGAGCGCCTGCAGCCGAAGATCGCCCTACTGGGGGAGATCCTCGCCGAGATCGAGGCGATGCCGGAGGTGATGGAGGTGCGCGGCCGCGGCTTCATGGCCGGGATCGACCTCGGCGAACACGATCCGGCCCTGCGTATGGGCCACCAAGTAACGCTGGAGGCCCGCAAACGCGGTGCGATCATCCGCCCGCTCAGCGATGTGGTCGTCCTGATGCCCCCCCTCTCGATCTCCGAGTCGGACCTGCGCCGCCTGCTCGAGATCACCCGGGAGTCGATCGAGGTCGCCTGCTCGGCCGCGGCTCCAGCGCCGCTCGCCCAAGCGGCCTAGTCTGCCCTTGTGACAGATCGGCGCCTCGCTCGTAGTAAGGGCATGAGCGAAGCAGCAACCGTCGTCGAGGTCGAGGGCCCCCGCCGGGGAGAACTCGACTTCGAGCGCCTCTACCGCTCCAGTCGTGATGACGTCTACGCCTACGCGGCGGGGCTCTTGCGCGATCAGGCCGCGGCGGAGGACGTCACGGCAGCGGCCTTCGAGCGCGCCTACCGCAAGCGCTCGCGCTTCAACGCGGAACGGGGCAGCGCTCGCGCCTGGCTCTTCGGCATCGCCCGCAACGCGGCGCTGGACGAGCTGCGGCGCCGCGGCCGCCAGGCCGAGCTCAACACAGACCCAGTCGACGCCGCAAGCCTGCCGGACAGGGGCGACCAGCGCAGTGAGCTGCGCCTGCTCCTCGACGGGGCGCTGGGCAAGCTCGAAGCGCGCGAGCGCGAGTTGATCGCGCTCAAGTTCTTCGCCGGCCTCTCTAACGCCGAGATCGGCCGCGTGATCGGCACCAGCGCCTCGAACGCCGGCACCAAGCTGCACCGAACGATGGACAAGCTGAGGGAGGCATGCGATGGAGCGCTCTAGAGACCACGACGAGATCGCGACAGCGCTGGCGGAAGCTCGTCCCGCGCCCAGTCAGGCCTTCGCCGAGGAGCTGGATCAGCGCGTCGCTGCGGCCTTCCCGCGGCGCTCGCGCGTCAGTCGCTCGCCGCTGACCGTCCTGACGCAGTGGCTCGGGGCACGCTCGTCGATGCGATTGTCGTTCGCCGGCGCAGCCGTGGCCCTGGTGGCGGTCGCGATTGCCACAGCGGTCATCGCCAGCTCGGGTTCGGAATCGAGGTCGATCGCTATCGATTCAGGCCCCATAACCCCACGTCCGAGCGAACAGGGCGCCGAGGCCATTCCTCATGTCGCCGCCAAGGGCGCTCCACAAATCTCCGCCCCGGGATCATCCGGGGGCGTGCAGTACTCCGATGCTGTTCCCCGGGCCTCCGCGGCCGGATCGTCGGCCAACCACTCAGCGGGCTCCGCGGCGGTTCCCTCCTCCGAAACCGACAGCAGCGCCGCATACTCCCCATCCCACGGATCCCTCGAAACCGAAAGCCTCGCCAATCTGTCCCATCACCGCGAGATCGAGCGGTCCGCCGAGATCGGCCTGCTCGCCGCATCGGCCGACGTCGCCGACGACTCGGCCAAGGTCTTCGCCGCGGTCCACGACGCCAACGGCATCGTCCTGCACTCGACCACCAGCTCGGGCAGAAACGGCGGTGCCCGTTTCGAGCTGTTGATCCCCAGCGCCCGGCTCGGCGACGCCTTGGCCGCCTTCTCCTCGATCGACGAGGTCCGCAGTCGCCACGAGGCGACCGACGACATCACTAAGCCCACGGTCACCACCAAAGAAGAACTGCAGGACTCACAGGCGCGGGTCGACAGCCTGCTCGCTCAGCTCGCCGGCGCGGACGCCGAATCGGAACGGGAAGCGATCGCGGCCGAGCTGCACGCCGAGCGCGGCCAGGCGGCACGCCTGCGCAACCAGCTGGCGCGGCTGCACCAGCGCACCACCTACTCGCGCGTCCTGGTCCGAATCCAGAGCGGCAACTCGACCGAACCGGGCGGCGCCTGGGGAATCAGCGACGCCTTCCACGACGCCGGCCACATCCTCGGCATCGCGGCCGGGGTCACCCTCGTCGGCCTCGCCGTCATCGCCCCGATCGCCCTTCTCTGCCTGCTCGCCTGGCTCGCCCAGCGGCTCTGGGTGCGCACTCGCCGCGAGCGCGCCCTCGACGCGTAGCCGACTCCGCCCACTGCCCAGACCTTCGGCTACGCGGCGGCACGAACCGACACATCAAGAGTGACTGTTCGATCTGGAGCAGCAATAGCCGCGCGCGCTGCAGCCACCAAAGCTTCGGCATCGAGGCCGTAGCGTGCGGCAACCACTTGCAGCGGCTTCTCCACGCCGAGACCTGGATAAAGAAGCTCGATATTGACCGGCATCTCGTTGGCAATCGCAACATTGAGGCGAGGCTCAACTTCTTCGCTGTCCTCCCAGCGACTGGCCTCGATCAAATCGATCGACAATGCATCTGCCTTGCTGTCGTAGTCAGCCTTCATCGCGACTTTCTCCTTGCGATCACAGTAATGACATAGCCGGGATCGTCAAGCGCGGTGACAATCTCAATGGAGCGACCTCGCGTATCACGCCCTTCGATGATGGGGTTCCCCTCACATCGAACCGCCGACTGTGGGGCCTGGCGATGACGGCCTCAACAGTCCATGCGGATATCCGGTCCCGCCGCATTCGATTCTTTGCGTGTCGGCTGAACCGCATGCACGACCCAAGTGCTGCGAAAACCAATCTCGCCCCCGAGTAGAGTCGAGATGTGGAGGAGAGACAGCGCGGGCCGGCCGAGGCGCCCAATCTCGGTAAACCCTCAGAGCCGAGACCGGCGGCATCGGTGGTTCTCCTGCGGCGCGGTGGCAAGCACGCCGATCGGGCGCTCGAGGTGCTGCTGCTGAAGCGGACCGAGAAGGCGCGGTTCATGCCCAACGTCTGGGTCTTTCCAGGCGGCGCGGTCGATGGCGAGGACGGCGAGGACGAAGCGCGCTTCAAAGCCTGCGCCGTGCGCGAGCTGGAGGAGGAGGCGGGCATCGCCCTGCCCGCGGACGAGGAGCTGGTGCTCTTCTCGCGCTGGATCACGCCCGAGGTGGTCTCGCGGCGCTTCGACGCCTGGTTCTTCCTCGCCTTGGCGCCGGCCCACACCCCGCCCCGCCCCGACGGAGTCGAGACCACCGACGCCGGCTGGTTCGAGCCGGCCGGCGCCCTGGAGGCCCAGGCCGCCGGGGAGATCGCCCTCGCCTTTCCGACGGTCAAGCAGCTGGAAGCGCTGCTCCCCTTCCGCAGCGCCGACGAGGCAATCGAGGCGCATCGAGGCCTTGCGGTCGAGCCGATCCTGCCCAAGGTGATCGGCACCGCCGGGGACAACCGGGTCGTCCTCCCCGGCGATCCCGACTACCCAACCTAGTCAAAAGCCGCTTCTACTAACTGGGCGTTTGTTCGAGAGAACTAAGAGATCGGAAAGGGCTCGAGGCCTGCGTGCCAGGGACCGGGCGGATAAGTGTGGATGCCGCTCTCTTCCATCTCGCTCTGCAGGCGTTTGAAGAGCTGGCCGGCGTTCTTCAGCATCGCTTTCAGCTCCTCAGCGCTGCGCTCGCGCAAGCGCCAGAGGAACCAGAGCTGGCGGTCGTTGATGCCGAAATCGATCTCGCCGCTCATCGTCGTCGTCCAGCTGAGGAAACCGGGGCTGAAGAGCTCGCGCAGGGCCACCGGGTCGTACTCCTTCGGCACCGTCGCCGAGAAGCGCTTGTTGAAGTCGATCGACTCGAATTCGACCTTGCGAGCGAAGCGCTGGGTCACCACCTCGTGCCCCTCGATCGACTCGACGTTGAAGGCCGGCACGACTTGGGCCAGGTCGGGCATGTGCGCCTTGGCGAGCAGGGCCGTGGGCAGCACCGCCTTGCTGAAGAGACTCCCCATTTCCTTCTCGTCGGCGTCGCAGCACGATCCCCAGAAGCCCTCGCTGAGCTGGCCGGTGAGACGGTTGGTGCCTCCCACGCAGAGCGCCACCGGCCCGTCGACGGGGTTGATCCCCCCTACCGGCTCGTATTTGAGCTGGTGCCGCTCACCGTAGGTGCTGACGATCTCGGCCCAGTCCTGGGCTTCCTGCTTGGCGCTCATCGCCCTCGATCCTATGCAGTTGGCCGGTGAGCCAGTTAGGATGACCGCAATGACTATCGCCATCATCGTGGTCGTCGCGATCATCGTCATCGCGGTCCTCTACTTCATCGCCAAGCGCAACTCGATCATCGCCTCGCGCAACCGGGTCGACGAGTCGTGGAGCGGAATCGACGTGCAGCTGAAGCGCCGCCACGACCTCGTGCCGAACCTGGTCGAGACGGTCAAGGGCTACGCCGAGCACGAGAGCCAGACCTTCGAGAAGACCACCCAGGCGCGAGCTGCGGCGATGGCCGCCCAGGGGGTCGAGGAAACGGCCAAGGCCGAGCAGCAGCTGACCCGGGCGCTGGCCGACGTCAAGGCAGTGGCGGAGAACTACCCGACCCTGCGCGCCACCGAGAACTTCCAGCAGCTCAGCCGCAACCTCTCGGAGCTCGAGGACGAGATCCAGGCCTCACGGCGGATCTACAACTCCAACGTGCAGTCCTACAACACCGACATCGAACAGTTCCCGGGCTCGATCATCGCCAACCAGGGCGGCTTCACCAAACGCGAGTACTTCGAGATCGAGGACGCCTCGGATCGCGAGCCCGTCGCGGTCAATTTCAGCAAAGACTGAGCGCCCTCTAACCTTGTTGCTATGACAACGGCAACCGAGCAAACGCTGTGGATCTGCGAGAGCTGTGGGTTCATCTATGACCCCACGATCGGCGACCCCGACGGCGGCATTCCGCCCGGAACCAAGTTCGAGGACATCCCCAAAGACTGGTTCTGTCCCGTCTGTGGAGCCAGGACCTCGGACTTCCGGCCGCTCGAGCCCGGCGAGGCCTAAGCCTCCCCAGCAGAAGGCCGGCGTGAATTACGACTACGACTGGCTGGTAGTTGGGTCTGGCTTCGGCGGCAGCGTCTCCGCCCTGCGGCTGGCCGAAAAGGGCTACAAGGTCGCGGTCCTGGAGTGCGGCAGCCGCTTTCGCGATGAGGACTTCGCCGAGTCGAACCTCAAGCACCCGCGCCGTTACTTCTGGTTGCCCCGCTTCGGCTTCCGCGGGGTAATGCGGATGACCTTTTTCAAGGACGTATTCATCGTCTCCGGCAGCGGCGTCGGCGGCGGCAGCCTCGGCTACGCCAACACCCTCTACCGCGCCCGTCCCGCCTTCTTCGAGGACCCACAGTGGAATGAGCTGGGCAACTGGGAGCTGGAGCTGGCTCCCCACTACGACACCGCCGAGCGGATGCTCGGCGTTGTCGAGTACGAAGGCATCGGGCCGGCCGACAAGCTGCTGCAGGAATACGGCGAGGAGATCGGCGTCGGCGAGACCTTCACCAACACCCGGGTCGGGGTCTTCTTCGACAAACCGGGGGTCGAGGTCGATGACCCCTTCTTCGATGGTGAGGGCCCCAGCCGCACCGGCTGCATGCGCTGCGGCAGCTGCATGGTCGGCTGCCGCCACGGGGCGAAGAACACGCTGATGAAGAACTACCTCTGGTTCGCCGAGAAGCTCGGGGTCGAGATCCAGCCCGAGCGCCAGGTAACCGAGATCCGCCCGCTCGGCGCCGCCGACGGCTCGGACGGCTACGCGATCAGCAGCGAGCGCTCCGGCTCCTGGTTGCGCAAGCAGCGGCGCACGCAAACCGCTCGCGGTGTGATCCTCGCCGCCGGCGCCCTCGGCACCAACAACCTGCTCGCCAACTGCCGGCATTCCGGCGCGCTGCCGCGCATCTCGGACAAGCTCGGTGCCCTGGTTCGCACCAACTCGGAGTCGATCCAGTCGGTCACCGCGCCCGACGACGAGCGCGACTTCAGCCGCTCGGTCGCGATCACCTCGAGCATCTACCCCGACCCCGACACCCACATCGAGGTCGTCACCTACGGCACCGGCGGCGACGCGATGTCCGGCACCTTCACCGCGATGACCGGGCCGGGCACGAAACTGACGCGGCCGATCAAGTGGCTTGCGGCGATCGTGCGCCACCCGCTGCGCACGGCACGAATGATGATCCCCCACCGCTGGTCACAGCGCACGGTGATCCTGCTGGTGATGCAGACGGTCGACGCCGCGATGCACTTCCGGCCCAAGCGCAAGATCTTCGGCTCCGGCGTGCGCCTGCAAACCGAACAGGACCCCGGCCGGCCAAACCCGACCTACATCCCCGCGGCCGAGAAAGTTGCCCGCTGGTTCGAGAAGCGCACCGGCGGCGTCGCCCAGAGCGCGGTCACCGAGTCGGTCCGCAACATCCCCTCGACCGCGCACATCCTCGGCGGGGCCGTCGTCGGCGACGGCCCGGAGAGCGGTGTCGTCGACAGCGCCAACCGCGTCTTCGGCTACGAGAACCTGCTGGTCACCGACGGGGCGGCAATACCGGCCAACCCTGGGGTGAATCCGAGCCTGACAATTACCGCCAAGGCCGAGCACGCTATGAGCCTGATCCCGCCCAAGGCGGGAGAGGAGCCGCGCCACCTGCCCGAGGCGGCGCGGCCCGCGACGCCAGTCGCTTCCTAGCTCAGCCTGCCTCGCTGAGGCGCTGAGCTACGAAGTCCCAGTTGACGACGTTCCAGAAGGCGTCGATGTAGTCGGGACGCTTGTTCTGGTACTTCAGGTAGTAGGCGTGCTCCCAGACGTCGCAGCCAAGTAGCGGCACGGCGCCGTCGGAGATCGGCGAGTCCTGGTTGGGAGTCGAGACTACGGCGAGGCCGGAGCTGTCCTTGACCAGCCAGGCCCAGCCGGAGCCGAAGCGAGCGATGCCGGCGTTCTTGAACTCTTCCTTGAAGGCATCGAAGGAACCGCAGGCCTGCTCGATGCCGGAGGCCAGCTCACCGCTGGGCTCACCGCCGCCGTCGGGGCTGAGCATCTGCCAAAAGAGCGAGTGGTTGTAATGGCCACCGGCGTTGTTGCGGACCGGAGCCTGCTTGTCGCCGGGCAGGCTGGAGAGGTTGCGGAGCACGTCCTCGACCTCGCGGTCGGCCCACTCGGTTCCCTCCAGGGCGGCGTTAGCTTTGTCGACGTAAGCCTGGTGGTGCTTGTCGTGATGCACGCGCATCGTCGCCTCGTCGATGTGAGGCTCGAGCGCGTCGTACGCGTAAGGAAGGTCGGGAACCGAAAAGGCCATCTGGCGTCTCCTTTGGTCGATATTCGAAGTCGGCGGGAGCCTAACGCCGCCACGCTTTGCGTACCCGGCCCAGGGAGATGGGCAACCGCGCAGGTTGCATGAAGTAACCGCGATCCGGGTAAACGGCTGTCTGAGCATGACCGACGGAGGGAGAGATTCGGCGGGGGAGCTGAGCACAATCGAGACGCGCATCCCGTCGCGCCTCGACCGCCTGCCCTGGGCGAAATTCCACTGGATGATCGTGATCGGGCTGGGCACGGTCTGGATCCTCGACGGGCTCGAGGTAACGATCGTCGGCAGCATCGGCCAGCGGCTGACCGAAAAAGGCAGCGGCCTCGTGCTCGACGCCAGCCAGATCGGCACCGCCGCCGCCTTCTACGTCGCCGGTGCCTGCCTCGGCGCCCTCTTCTTTGGCCAGCTCACCGACCGCTTCGGCCGCAAGAAGCTCTTCCTGCTCACCCTCGGCGTCTACATCGTCGCCACGATCGCCACTGCCTTCTCCTTCAGCGCCTGGTACTTCTTCGCCGCCCGCTTCTTCACCGGCGCCGGCATCGGCGGCGAGTACGCGGCGATCAACTCGGCGATCGACGAGCTGATTCCGGCCCGAGTGCGGGGCCGGGTCGACCTGATGATCAACGGCAGCTACTGGCTCGGCGCGGCCGGCGGCGCGATTGCCTCGATCGCCCTGCTCGACACGGCGCTCTTCGCCGCTGACCTAGGCTGGCGGCTCGCCTTCGCAATCGGCGCCGCGCTCGGCGTCGGCATCCTGCTCGTCCGCCGCAACGTTCCCGAGAGCCCGCGTTGGCTCTTCATCCATGGCCGCGAGGACGAGGCCGAGGCGATCGTCGGCGATATCGAGCACTCGATTGAAGAGGAGACCGGCGAAAAGCTCTCCGAGGTCGACGACAACCTCACCGTCAAGCAACGCGAGCGCATCCCCTTGAGCGAGATCGCTCGCACCGCCTTCACCAAATACCCACGTCGCACGGCACTTGGCTTTGCCCTCTTCATCGGCCAGGCCTTCATGTACAACGCGGTCACCTTCGACCTTGGCACGCTGCTCGGTGAATTCTTCGACGTCGCCTCCGGCACGGTGCCGATCTACATCGCGATCTTCGCCCTCTCCAATTTCCTCGGACCGTTCGTGCTTGGCCGCCTCTTCGACACCATCGGCCGCAAGCCGATGGTCACCCTCACCTACCTGGGCTCGGCAGCCCTGACCGCCGTGCTGGCCATCCTCTTGCTCGGCGACTCGCTGACGACCTGGTCCTTCATGGCCTTCGTACTGGCGATCTTCTTCCTCGCCTCAGCCGGGGCCAGCTCGGCCTACCTGACCGTCAGCGAGATCTTCCCGATGGAGACGCGGGCGCTCTCGATTGCTTTCTTCTACGCGACCGGCACGGCGGCCGGCGGCATCGCCGGCCCACTGCTCTTCGGCCACCTGATCGCCAGCGGCAGCCAGGACCAGGTCGCCACCGGCTTCTTCATCGGCGCCGTGGTGATGGCGATCGGCGGTATCGCCGAGCTGCTCTTCGGGGTCAAGGCGGAGCAGAAGCAACTGGAGGACGTCGCCACGCCGCTGACCGCCGAGGGCGAGGAGGCAAGCACGGAGAGTGAGAAGCCCGCGGAAACGGAGAAGCCGGCACCCTCGCCGCGGCGCGCGCTGGAGCCGAGTGGGATCACCGTCGCGGGGTCGCGCGGCATGCCCCTCTGGTCGCCGGCCGCAAACCGGGCCGACCGCGACCGCGAGATCGAGATCATCGAGCGGGCGCTGAACGAGCGCGGCGGCGCTAGCCGCAAAGAGCTCGCCCGCAGGGTCGGCGGCCGTTACTGGGGCCCCGGGCGCTTCCGGGGAGCGCTGCAAGAGGCGGTCATAGAGGGACGTGTGAAGCGGTTGCGCCATGATCAGTACGCGCCCAAAGAGCCCTGATAGCTTTGTACGGCGAGCAGCTGCACGGCCTGGGAAGAGGGTTCGAGGGTGGCATGCAATGAGGCGACGCCAGACCACCCTGCTCTAAACCGATGGCAGCTAAACGCGACACAAACGACGACAGCGCCGTGAGCTCGGCCCCACTGGGAGCGGGCGAACAACTGGCCGGCGAAAGCGAGCTCTGGGAGCGCTTTGCCCGCGATCGAGAGCCCGCCGTTCGCGAAGAGCTGGTGCGCCGCAACATGGCTTTCGCCAAGCGCCTGGCCCTGCGCTACCGCGGCGCCAGCGAGTCCTTCGACGACCTGCTCCAGGTCGCCAACCTCGGCTTGATCAACGCGGTCGACCGCTTCGATCCCGAGCGCGGCATCCCCTTCACCGCCTTCGCCTCACCGACCATCCTCGGCGAGCTGAAGCGTCACTTCCGCGACCGCGTCTGGACCGTGCGCGTCCCCCGCGGGCTGCACGACCGCATGGCTGAAGTCGACAAAGCGGTTACCGAGCTGACCAAAAAGCTGCAGCGCTCGCCCTCGGTCGGCGAGATCGCCGAGCGGCTGGGGTTGGAGCAGACCGACGTGCTCGAGGTGATGGAGGCAAACCACAACCGCCGCCCGCTCTCGCTCGACCGCCCCGCCGGGGCCGAGGACGCCGATGAGGCGCCCCCCTCGGAGTGGGTTGGCGAAGAGGACGATCGCTTCGAGCTGGTCGAGGGACGGATCGCACTCGACGCCGCGCTGCCCTATCTGGAGGAGCGCGAGCGGGTTGTGCTGCGTCTGCGCTTCGTCGAGGACATGACCCAGTCGCAGATCGCCGAGCGCATTGGCCATTCCCAGATGCACGTCTCACGCATCCTGCGCCGCGCGCTGGCCCGAATCCGCAAGCGAATCGAGGAGGAACAAGGCCTCAGCGAGGAACGCGATAACTAGGCAGCGGCGAGGCCGGCAAAGCGAACGATCAGGTAATCACCGTCGCTCGACTCATCTACAGCCAGCTCGTCTGCGAGCTTCTCCAGCGAACCCCCTACGCCCGGTACCTCGAGTTCACGCCTGATTTCCGCCCCGGCGCCCTTTTCCATCGGCCCCAGTCGCAGCTCCAGCCTGTCCTCGCTCTCACCCAGCCCGACCCGTACACGACCGTCGGCGAAGCGGCCGGGTGCCGCCCCAGCGATCGCGTCGGTGACGAGAACCGCATCGGAAACCCGCTCCACAGGGAGTTCGCGGCGAGCGGCAAGGGCCCCGACCAAGCGCGCCAGTACCGGCTCGAGCAACTCGGCCCGGCCCACGGTCACCTCGGTGCCGCTGGTCTCCACCGAGATTTCCGCATCGTCGTCAGAGCCGTTGCTGCCGGCGCCACCGCCTTGGAGCGGCAGGCGCATCATCACCTCGGTGCCGCGGTCGAGGCCGCCGGAGATGCTGAAGCTGCTGGAGAGAGCGGCGATCAGCGAGAGGCCGAGTTTGAGGCTGGCGCGCTCGGAATCGGCCTGAGGGCTGATCCCGGCGCCGCTGTCGCTGACCTTCACGGTGAGGCCTTCGGTGTCGGGTTCCGCCTCGACCAGGAGCGGCCCAGCGGCACCTGGGTAGGCGTGGACGACCACGTTCATGCAGGCCTCGGTGACGACGGTCTTGAGGTCGGCGATCGCGGCATCGTCCATGCCGATCTCCTCGCCCAGCCCGGCTAGGGCATGGCGGACGACGGCGACGTTCTCGGCCTTCGCCGGAAGCTTGATTTGAAGCCCGGTCGGCTTCTCATTGGTCGTAGAACCGTTTGGCATCGTCGCGTTGTCTTCCCGCTGGAGAGCCGTCCCCCGCGCAAAGCGAGCATAACCGTCTCGTCCTAGGCCAACGCTACCCGTAGGCCCTGGCCACAAAACGGTCGTTTCCACGAAGTACCTGCGGGTAGCCGCTGGGTGCGCGCCCATTTCGATCGAGAAGGAAAGCCTTACTTATGCCCTCATCGCGGCGGCGACTGAACCGCGAGCTGTTCGAGACCCGCAGCCACTCCTGGCAGGAAGTCGGGCTCGGCCACGAGCTCGAGCCGGCCTCCCCCGGACGAGCGCTCGGTGGGCTGCTGGCCGCACTGACCGTTCTCGCCGCGGTGCTCGTCGTCTATTACCGGCGCCACGAGCTACTTCCTGGCTACGGCTCCTGGGTGCGAGCGGCGACCGTGTTGATCCTGATCATCGTCGGCTCGGCCGGCAGCCACTGGCTGGTGCGCTGGCTCTCTCCCCGCCTCTTCCGCCGCGTCGACCCGGCAACCGCCGGCACCCTGGGCTTCCTGATCCGCCTCTTCGCGATGGCGGCGGTGGTGATCCTGGCCCTGCGGATCGCCGGCGTCACTGCCGCTACCCTCGCCGTCGGCGGCGCCTTCACCGCGATCGTCCTCGGCCTCGCGGCCCAGCAGACCCTGGGCAGCCTCTTTGCCGGCATCGTCCTGCAGAGCACGCGGCCGTTCCGGGTCGGAGAACGCGTGCGCCTGGTCGGAGGTGCCCTGGCCGGCTCGCTGGAAGGGACGGTCAGCTCGCTCGGCCTCTTCTACGCGACCCTGGTTCAGGGCGCGGACCGGTTGCAGGTGCCCAACAGCGTGTTGATCAGCCTCGTGGTGGTGCCGCTGCGCGAGCCACCCAAGGTCGACCTGCGGGCCCGCTTCTCCCACGAGGCCAGCCCGCGCCGGATCGAGGAGCAGCTACTGGCGGCAATCCGGGTGCCGACCCGCTACCCGCCCAACGTCTCCCTGGAGGAGGTCGACGAAGACGGTGTGGTGCTGCGGGTCAGCGCCACACCGCTCCGTCCCGACGACGGCTCGCAGCTCGCCGAGGAAGTGCTCGCGGCGCTCAAGCCGGCGCACGCGCAAAGCGGCTAACCGCTTCGTCGGGATCGCCGAAGACCTCTCCCCGCACGAAGAGCCCGTCCTCGACCTGCCAGATCCAGGCGACCGGCATGTCGCGGATGCCGAGCTCGCGGTTGCGAACGAAGACCCGGCCGAGGACGAGCAGGCGATCGTCGCGGCACTCCACCCTGCCAGGGGTGATCAGCAGCTCTTCCCAGAACCGTTCGACGTCCTCCAGGTAGTCGCGCAGCCCCTCGGGACCGACGTAGGGCGCACCGCGACCAACCTCCTCCGCGGTGATCGCGAAGAACTCCATGCGGGGCGAGCAGACCTCGGCGATCTGCCCGAGGTCCCGCTGGTTGAAGGCGTTGAAGAGCCGCCCGACCATGGCCTCCGGCAAGTCAGCCATCGGCGCTGATGTCATAGCCGCCGACCAGTGCGGGGGGAATCGCGCCACTTACCGAGCGGGCAACCGCGAGGATCGCCACATCGTCGTCGAGCGTGTCCGCGGTAAATGAGCGAAGGGCGCCCTCGAGGCGCTGCACCGCCCTTGCCGGGTTGCCCGCTCCGGCGAGCTCGGCACGCAGCCGCTCCTCGCCGAAGCGCCCGTCTTCGCCCTCGGCCTCGACGATGCCGTCCGTGGTCATCACCAGTTGCTGGCCTGGCTCGACTCGACTCTCAGCGATCCGCCACTCGCCGTCGGCGAATGCCCCCAGCACCGGGTCGCTGCCGGTTGCCTCGCGAACCTCATCGCCGTCGACGAGGAGCGGCGGCAGGTGGCCGGCTACGGCCATCCGCACCGGCTGGTTCGGGTCGTCGCTGAGGGTGAGCGCGGCCATGCTGCAGAGCGAGGTGTCGCGACGGGCGAGCAGAGCCCGGTTGAGCGTCGCCAAGGCGATCTGCGGATCATTGGTGAGGGCCGCGGCGGTGCGCAGCGTGTAGCGGGCAAGGGCGGTGATCGAGGCAGCCTGGGCGCCCCTGCCGGTGACGTCTCCGATCACCAACATCCAGCCGTCGGCAACCGGGAATGCGTCGTAGAAGTCACCGCCGACTTCGTTCTCCGCGCCCGCCGGCCGGTACATCGCCGCCAACGACCAGCCCGGGATGTGGGGCAGCGGCGGTGGCATTAGGCCGCGCTGAAGCGTTTCGGCGATCTCGGCGCGCGCCGCTTCGGCTCGCTCGAGGTCGGAGAAGAGGCCGCTGTTATCGAGGGTCAGCGCCACCCGCCCGGAGAGGATCCAGGTGAAGCGCACGTCATCGCGGCTGTAGCGGCGACCCGACCAAGCGACGCCCAGGGTGAGCGTGCCCTTGACCTGACCACGAGCCTGCAGCGCGACTGTGATCGCCGAGCGCATTTCCAGGCTGCGCAGGAACTCGAGATCCTCGCCCTCGTCGTGGGCGATCTCCCGCAGGTCGCTCTCCGACATCCGCTCGTAGAAGCGCGGTTCAAGCGAGCCGTCCTCGTCGCGAACCATCCGCTCCGGCAGCGAAGGCCGGCGTTGCTTCAAGCCCCGCTCGGCCCGGGGGCTTGCCCCAGGGCCAGCTCGCACGGCGACGCGCTTCGGCTCGCCGTTCTCGATCACGTCGAGCATGCAGAAGTCAGCGATCTCTGGGACGAGGACGTCGCAGATGGCCTCGAAGGTGTCCTCAAGCGAGCCCGCCGACTCAGAGATGGCGGCGATGCTGCCGAGGATCTCGAAGCGCCGCCGCGAGCGGCGCGCCCGGAGCAGCAGAACGAGCGCCAGCCAGGCACAGATGATGGCGAGCGCCGCCTCCACCATGGATATGTCGATCCAGGCCATCGTCCCCCCGGTTGCGGTGATACTGAAAAGAACGTAGCTCGGGTCCAGCCATAAGTCCATACCGCCGGGGCGGGAGAGGCAGGGTGGTTAGAGACCGTTGCGCAACACTCGGGCCGAGGCGCGGGGCACGGTCGCGGCGTCGCCGCCGGTCCAAGCGTTGAAGCTGTACCAGGCGGGCTTTGCTTCGCGCTGCCTAGTGAGCAAACCGGCCGAGTCGCAGAACTGGCAGGAGCCGGCCGTGTCGGTCCAGGAAAACCACCACACACCGCCGATGCGCCAGCGCAGGCGGTTGTTGGTCAGCAAGGCGAAAGCGCGGTCGAGTTCGCGTGCCTGCCCGCGCGGTCCTCGCTCCCAGCGAGACTCGAAACTGGCCGATCCCCAACCCATCTCGGTCATGTAAAGCGGCGTCGCGGCGTCGCCGTTGAAGCTCATCACGCGCCGCAGGTTTTCAATCTCCCCCTGCAGGGCGCCGGCGTCGGCGACGTAGGGGTGCAGCGCGACACCGTCGAAATACCGCTTGATCCCAGGCACCCGGTAGAGGTCTGCCAAGAAGCCCCCCGACTGGATGTTCGGCGGGGTCTGCAGCGGGCGGCCGAAAAGGCCACCGAGGATTACCGTCGAACCGGGCTCCTCACGGTGCAGCAAGCCGCCCGAGATGCGAATTAGGCGGGCAAAGCGCGCCGGATCCGGTTCCTTGGAGAAGGTGACGATGTTCTCCTCGTTCCAGATCTCCCACTGGTTCACCGGTAGGCGCGGCAGGTCGCGGTGTTCGCGCCAGAAGCTCCCGCGGGTGCCGTACCGGGCGACCGCCGCGTGCAGGAACTGCTGCCAGGCCTGGCGCTGGCGCGCCGTCGCCACCGGTTCGCCACCAAGCCTCGACGAGACCCACGAAGGAGTTCCCCAGACGAACATGAAGGCGCGCATGTGGTTTTCGGCGGCATACTGGACCTGTTCATCCACCGCTTCCCAGTGAGGCGCGAAACGGTCGCGGGCTTCGGGCTCGATTCCCGCCCAGTTCATCGGCAGGCGCACTGAGGTGATCCCCGCTTCCTGCATCAATTCGTAATCGTTTTCGTCGGTCACTCCCTGGGGGGAGATGCCGAAGAACCCGTGCGGAGACAGCGGCAGCGACCCGGCGATCGCCGGGCTCAGCGCCATCAGCGCAACGGTAAGTGGAATCAGCAGGAGTCTGCGCATGCGTCCAACACATGACCCGGCGAATCGGTGGAAGTAGCGCTCCGATCCGACCCCCCGGGTTACGATCGCCAAATGATCGCATGGATGCAGGCGCGGGCCGCACCGATTATCGCCACGGTCCTCTTCGGCGCGCCACTGCTGGCCTTCGTACTCGTGATCGCGCTGGTCAAAGGCCATGCCAGCGTCGCCTACTACGAAGCGGTGAGCCAGATCATCCCGGTGCTGGTCCTCGCCCTTGCAATCGAGCTGCGTTACTTCTCACCGAACCGGCAGCTGCCGGCGGCGCTGAAAGCCCGTTTCCGCCACCCCGAGCGCGCCCAGCCGCTGGCAACCGGATACGCGGTCGCCACCTTGCTCGCTCTGATTACCAGCGAGGCGATTGCGCTGGCGGTCGTCGCCTCGGAAAGCTCGGGCCGACTCGCCCTCAGCGTCACCGCCGCCGGACTGGCCGCGGGGGCTTGCGCCCTGGTCGCGGCGATTCTGCTGCCAAGCGGCGGCGGCGAAGCCGCCTCGCCGGGTTGAGGCCGACCTCTATCGGGGCGCCCGGATTTGAACCGGGGACCTCACCGACCCGAACGGTGCGCGCTACCAGGCTGCGCCACGCCCCGAGAGACGGCGATTATCCCAGACCTGGGCAAGTGACTACTTAACGGCTTCGATCGCGGCTTCGATTTCGGCCAGCGTCGGGCCGTCCTGCAGTGTCTGGGTGCCGTGCGGCCCGCTGACGATCGCCGCCTGGCCGGTGCGGATGCCGAGCCCGCGGCCGAGTTCGTCATACCCCTTTAGTTTCTGGCTGATCGCGCCGTCGGAGCTGCCGTTGTCTTCCAGGTATTCCAGCCATTCGGGCTCGTTCAGTTCCTCGATCCCCCCCGCCACTGAGTCGAGGAAGTCCTGGTCGATGCCGAACTTTTCCGCTTCGTTCTGATTGCGGAAGAAGAGGTAGGTGTACTGCCAGCCGTAGCCCTGCTGCGCGGCTGCCTCGGCGCCGTAGAACCCCAGCTCCTGCGGGCTTTCGCTGTTCGAGTAGTGGCGGTAGAGCAGCTTTACGTCGCCGGGCCTGGCATAGGCGTTGACAAGGGCGGGGATCGTGCTGAGGAAGTCTTGCCGGCAGCTTGAGCACTGCAGGTCGTTGAAGACTTGGATCGTTACCGGGGCGTCGGAGGAACCGAGGCGATCCCCTTCCTGCGGCACCCCGCCGAAGATTTCCTGCGCTTCGGAGATGCCCGCCAGGTGGACTACAGCACTGCCGGCCTTCTGGGTTGAGATGCTGACGATCGCGTAGCCGAGTAGTCCCAGAGCGATCGCGAGCGCCAGCACGATCCAGAACCGACCACGGCGGGGGATCGGCACGGCTGCGGGCTCAGGCCCCGGCTTCTCGGCGGTCGCTGCCATCGGCGGCCATTATCGCGGCTCGCCGCCTCGGACCGTGCGAGTGCGGCCCCATCGTTTGACACGTCCGCCCTCAGGGGTAAATATCTCTCTACCCAGTTTCAACGACAAAGGGAGGTCCGCAGTGGCCAATCACCTCACCCCGTCCGAGCTTGCCGAAGAGCTTCAAATGAAGCAGCAGGAGGTGATCGGCAAGTGCGTGCAGATGGGCATCCCGATCTTCCACGGGCGTATCGACAAGTCCCTCTTCGAGACCTCGCTGCGCAGCATGGCCGGTCAGCGCCAACGCCAGCAGGCTCGCCCTCACTAGCTCTTAACTAGACTCCCACCCCGCATGGAGCGGGGAACCAAATCGTCCACCCTGGCGGACCTGCTGCCACTGTCCGCCAAGCGTTATGGCAGCGCCGTCGCGGTCCGCTACAAGCAGGACGGTCAGTGGGTGGACCGCAGCTTTGACCAGGTGCTCGAGGTGGCGCGCTCGCTCTCGCTCGGGCTGATCGATCTCGGGGTCGCCAAGGGCGACAAGGTCTCGATCCTCGCCAACACCCGCCCCGAGTGGACCTACTTCGACTTTGCCGCACTCTCGGCGGGCGCCGTGGTGGTGCCGATCTACCAGACCAACTCGCCCGAGGAGTGCCAGTACGTGCTGGAGAACTCCGACGCCAAGGTCGTCGTGGTCGAGGACGACGAGCAGATGGAGAAGATCCGCGAGATCCGCGACCAGTTGCCCCTGCTCGAGCACGTGGTGCGGATGACCGGAGCCAGCGAGGACGCGATCTCGCTCGACGATCTTGCCGCTCGCGGCGCGGCCCGCGAAGCGAGCGAGTGGGAGGAGCGCTGGCAATCGGTGACCAAGGAGGACATCTGCACCTTCATCTACACCTCGGGCACGACCGGGCCGCCGAAGGGCTGCATCATTAGCCACGGCAACTACCGGGCGATGCTCGACATGGTCAACGAGACCAGCGTGATCGAGCCCGGAGACGTCACCTACCTCTACCTCCCCCTCGCCCACTCCTTCGCCCTGTTGATCCAGTTCGGCAGTTACGACCTCGGCACGACGATCGCCTACTGGGAGCGCGATCCGCAGAAGATCCTGTCCAACCTCGGCGAGCTCAAACCGACCTACTTCCCCTCGGTGCCGCGCATCTTCGAGAAGATCTACACGGCCGCGACCAGCGGCATGGAGAAAGAGGGCGGGATCAAGAAGGCGATCTTCGACTGGTCGATCGGGGTCGGCAAGAAGATGCGGAGCGCGGAGCGCTCCGGTCGCAAACCGGGCTTCCTGCTGCGCAAGCGCTACGAGTTCGCCGACAAGCAGGTGCTCTCCAAGATCCGCGGCCTCTTCGGCGGCAACCTGCGCCTCGCCGTCTCCGGCGCCGCCCCGATCAGTCCCGAGATCCTGCGCTTCTTCGACGCCGCCGGGGTGCTCGTGCTCGAGGGCTGGGGCATGACCGAGACCTCGACCGCGGCGACGATCTCCACGCCCGAGGACTTCAAGGTGGGCACGATCGGCAAGCCCTTCCCTGGCTGCGAGGTGAAGATCGCCGAGGACGGCGAGATCCTGGTCAAGGGCCCCAATGTCTTCCAGGGCTACTACAAGAACGAGGAGGCGACCCGGGAGACGATCGTCGACGGCTGGCTCCACACCGGTGACATCGGCGAGATCGAGCCCGACGGCTTCATCAAGATCACCGGCCGCAAGAAGGACATCATCATCACCGCGGGTGGCAAGAACATCACCCCGGCCAACCTCGAGAACGAAATCAAGCAGCACCCGCTCGTCTCTCAGTGCGTCGTCGTCGGCGACCGCAAGCCCTACCTCGTCGCCCTGGTCACGCTCGACCCCGAAGACGCCGTCGCCTACGCCAAGGAGCACGGGCTTCCCGAGGATCCCGAGCAACTCGCTGCCAACACGGACGTACTGAAAGCGATCGAAGACCACGTGGCGACGATCAACGAGAAATTCGCCCGCGTCGAGCAGGTCAAGAAGGTGGCGATCCTGCCTCGCGACCTCTCACAGGAAACGGGCGAGCTAACACCGACGCTGAAGGTCAAGCGGGCCGTTGTGGCGAGCAAGCACGAAGACGAGATCGAGAAGCTCTACGCGAGTTGAGGTTTGGGTCAGAGGGGTCGGTTGGCTCTCTGGTCGAATTGAGTCGCACGCGCCCGCTTCGCGGGCGCTTAGCGCCTAACGTTGAGCGCGGCTAACGCCGCGCATTCACCGGATTGCATTTCCGCCGCTTCGCGAACATTCGCCCAGAGAGCCAACCAACCCCTCAACTCAAGCGTCACCTCACGATGAGAGGTTGCTCTCGGAACGTGCGAGCTGCCCCACGCGAGTGGAGTTTGGCTCTCCTGCGCCAAGCTCAGCTCCTAGCTGCCGAGCTGGATGGAGGGTCGGGTGCCCCTCCTCCCCGCTTGGTACTAGGAGACCTCGCCCGATTGGCGCAGCAGCGCCGAGGTCGTCTGCTCGAGGACGCGGCGCCAGGTGGGGTTTTGCTCATGCTGCTCTTCTTCGGACGCCCGCTCGACCACGCGGCTGACGCGGCGGCCAGAGATCTCGAGGCCGTGGCGCTCGGCGATCTCCTGGAAGCTGTCGTAATCCTTAGCCAGGGTCGCGGTTACCGATTCGAATCCGTGACGGGCGATTTTGAGGCGGCGCGAGTAGTCCATGATCGGCGTGCCGAACATCAACTCGTCGTTGGGCTCTGGCTCAACCAGGATGATGTCGACGCCCGGATAGCGCTCCTGCCACTGCTCGACGGCCTGGTGGAGGCGAGCGTGGGCGATCAAACGGAAGGTCTGGTTGGCGATCGCCGGCAGCCCCATGTCGGAGACGCGACGTACGCGGGTACCAAAGACGGTGGGAATCGTCTTCTCGAAATCGTTCACGTAGGGGACCAGGGGGTTTACAACGACGATGAATTTGGCTCCCTTTTCGACCGCGATATCGACGTTTGTGGTCGAGCGGATGCCACCGTCGACCAGTTGGCGGCCCTTGAGATCAACCGGCTTGTAGACGATCGGTAGCGCGGTCGAGCACTGAATCGCCTTCGAGATCGGTACGTCGTTCCAACCCTCCTCGCCGAATGTAATCCGTTCGCAGGTGTCGAGGTCGGTCGCGGTCAGGTAGAGCTCTTTGGAGAGGAGGCGAAAGTCATCGACGCGATTCTCTTCGCTGAGAGCCGCGGCAACGTAATCGGCTATTCCGTCGCCGGAGTAAAAGCCAGTTGGCAGGGCCTCGGCGAGGCCAACGCCGACATCCATTGCCGAGAACCTCCCCATGCTCGCCAGGTTGCGGGCGAGCTCAAGGGTGCGCAAGGGCAACATGGCCGCCTTCTCCACGAAGCCGAGGTAGTTGGGCTTCAGCACCTTGCCGAGGTCGAGGTCCTCGAGCTCGGAGGGGATACGCCGGTTGATCACCTGCATCATTTCGTCGGGCGTGACGCCATTGGCCAGCATGCTGGCAACGAAGGAACCGGCGCTGGTGCCGACGTAGACGTCGAAGTTGTTGACCGTGCTGTTGACCGCGAGCAGGTCGAGAGCGCGCAGGGCACCGATCTCGTAGACCCCGCCGGTGAAGCCGCCACCACCGAGGACGAGGGCCGTCTTGGACGGGCGTTTGCGGCCGCGACGACGACGCGGTTGCGACTCTATGTCCACAACTTTGCCCATAAACATGCATTATCTCACTAAGTGAGGCGTTCCCCGGCAATTCCTGCCGCGATTTGTGCCCTGCTTGCGGCTCTCTTGCTATCCGCGGCGGCACAGGCGGCTACCCGCAGCGACCGCTGCGCAACCATGCGTTCTCGCCTCGTGCACGGCGGTGGCGGCTCCAGCGGCCTACTCGTGATCGACGGCGAAACGGGCAAGGTCGTCTGTGCGCGGGCACCGAGGCGGCAGCGTCCGCTCGCCTCCAACATGAAGCTCTTCACCACCTCGACCGCGCTGGCGCGGCTCGGAGCGGAATCGAGGATCACCACCCTGCTCAAGACCGACGGGGGAATCGATCGCAACGGTGTCCTGCACGGCAGCCTCTACCTGGTCGGCGCCGGCGACCCCGCGCTCGGCACGCCCTCCTTCTACCGGCGCTTCCTCGGCGGCCTCGGCACCAACGTCTTCCAGCTCAAGCGAGAGGTGCGCGAAGCCGGGATCAGGTCGGTTACCGGACGCCTCTATGCTGACGACAGCGTCTTTGACCGGCTGCGTGGTGTCGCCGACTCGGGCTACGCGACCAGTCCCGAAATCGGGCCGCTCTCCGGCCTCTCCTTCAACTCCGGCTACAGCACGCCCAGCGCCACCGGCTTCGCCAGCGATCCGGCGCTCACCGCGGCCGCGACCCTGGACGCGAGCCTGCGCGAAGCGGGCGTGAGCATCTCCCCCACGGTCGCGCTGGCCACCGCGCCACCCTTCAGCACCGAGCTCGCCCGGGTCGAATCGCCGCCGCTCTCGAGCATCGTTAACACCACTGACGTCTACTCGGACAATTTTTTCGCCGAGATGCTGATGAAGTTGCTCGGCGCCCGCTTCGGCGGTGCCGGGACCACCGCGGCCGGGGCCAAGGTCGTTCAGGCCTTCGCCCGCGGTCACGAATCCGGCGTGCACGCCGTAGACGGCTCGGGCCTGACCCGCTCCAACCGGGCCTCGCCGGCCCAGGTGGTCGGCCTGCTCAAGGCGATGCGCGGGGCGAATGTTGGCGACGAATTCATCCAGGATCTCGCCCTCGCCGGCCATGAGGGAACCGTCGCCGAACGCATGCACGGCACCGCCGCCTACGGCCGCTGCCGCACCAAGACCGGCACGATCAGCGCCGTCAGCAACCTCTCCGGCTACTGCTTCAACCGCGACGGCAGGGTGATGATCTTCTCGATCCTGATGGGAAGCGTCCACGATCTCAGCCTCGCTCACGCCGAGCAGGACCTGATCGCCGGAGAAGTCGCCTCCTACTGAGCGCGTTTGCGGTTCCTGCGTTGAGCACGGGTATCGAGCCACAGCCCAAGCGCTAGGCCAACGAACATTCCAACCAGTGCCACTGCCTGCATTGCGGCTTCACTCGAGCTTCTGAAGGCAACCACCCCGGCGACGATGATCGTCACGCTCACTGCCAAGCCGATGTTCATGTAGCGCATGGTTCCCAATCTCACCCTCCCTTATGCAGACAATTCATTACTAAACAAAGTAGCGCAGAACAGCGTCCATGAAGGCGGCAGCAGCCCCTATTCCGCCACCGAAGTAGCCGCCTTTCAGTACGAGCTCCTCGATTTCGTGCCGCGCCCTCCTTGCCGCGAGCCCCCAAACGCCCGCCGCGGCGCTGGCAAGCACAACGCCGGCGCCGACTGCCGCTGCGGCGGCCTCGGTCAGAGTTGTCAGCGGGCCGATCTGAGCAAGCACCATGCGCGAACCCTGGCAACGAACAATTCACGCGTGGCACGCAGGATGTAACGGGACCATGCCTCGTGTCGCCTAGTCGTGGGATGCGCCACCTAGAATCGGTCGCATGCGCGTGCTGCTTACCAACGACGATGGGATCACCGCTCCCGGCCTTCAGGCCGCGCGGCGGGCGCTGCGTGAGATCGACGGGGTCGAGGTCGACGTGATCGCTCCCGACTCCAACCGCAGCGCCACGGCGCGGAGCATCACCACCCGCTCGCCGCTGACGGTCGAGGAGGTCGAGTTCGGCGATGGCGAGGTGGGCTACGCGACCGATGGGACGCCGGTCGACTGCGTGCGATTCGCTGAGCTGGGACTGGTCGGCCATCGGCCCGACCTGATCTTCTCCGGGATCAACCACGGCGCCAATCTCGGCGACGACATCACCTACTCGGGCACGGTTGCCGCCGCCTTCGAGGGAATCGTCCTCGGCATCCCGGCCGTTGCCTTCTCGCAGCAGTCCTCGGGCGGCGGCATGGGCTACGTCAGCGGCCGCTTCGACTTCGGCGCCGTCGCCCGCTTCGGCGCCGAGCTGGTCCGACACCTGCTCGACCAACCGATGCCCGAGGCGACGCTGATCAACGTCAACTGCCCCGCCGGTGAGCCCAAGGGAATCGAAGTGACCAAGCTGGGCAAACGGATCTACAACGATGAGCTGAAGCTGATCGGCGAGACCGACGGTCGCCGCCACTACGAGATCTACGGCTGGCAGCCGGGATACGAGGAGATCGACGGCACCGACCTCAACGCTATTGCCAGCGGCCGTATCTCGGTCACGCCGATCCACTTTGACCTCACCGACCACGGCGGCCTCGAGAACCTGCGCGGCTGGGGGTTCGACGCGATGCTCGCCGCCAGCGCCCCTTCTTCGGTGTGAGCGAGACGCCCGAGCAGCGCGCGGCGGAACTACGGCAGGAGCTGGCCGAGCATAACCACCGCTACTACGTCCTCGACGATCCAACGATCGGCGACGACACCTACGACGCGCTGCTCGACGAGCTGCGGGCAATCGAGGCCGATCACCCCGAGCTACGCACGCCAGATTCACCCACACAGCGGGTAGGAGCGCCGCCGCTCGAGCGCTTCGAACAGGTTGAGCACGCCGAGCAAATGCTCTCGCTCGCCAACGCCCGCAACGAGGAGGAGCTGCGGGCCTGGGAGACGCGGATCCGCAACCACTTCAAACGGCTCGACATCAGCGCCGCCGAGTTCAGCTACACCACCGAGCCCAAGATCGACGGTCTGGCGATCTCCCTCACCTACGAAGAGGGAGTGTTTACCCGTGGAGCTACTCGTGGCGACGGCCGGATCGGCGAGGACGTAACGCAGAACCTGCGCACGATCGGCTCGATTCCCCTACGCATCGACCAGGCGCCGCCACTGGTTGAGGTGCGCGGGGAGGTCTACCTACCGATCGCCGACTTCAAGGCGCTCAACGAAAGGCGTGCGGAGGCCGGCGAGCCGGCTTTCGCCAACCCGCGCAACTCGGCCGCCGGCTCAATCCGCCAGCTCGACCCCAACCTCGCCGCCGAACGACCGCTCTCGGTCTGGTGCTATGGGATCGGAGCGACCAAAGGCCTCAACCTCGCGACCCACAGCGAGGAGGTCGAGTGGCTGCGGGAGAGGGGCTTCAAGGTCAATCCCGATACAGCTCACCACGAGGGCATCGAGTCGGTGGTCAAGCGCTGCCACTGGTGGGAGGAGCGCAGGGACGAGCTCGATTACGAGATCGACGGCGTCGTGGTCAAGATCGACGAGCGGGCGCTCTGGCGCGAGCTCGGCGTGGTCGGTCGCGAGCCGCGCTGGGCGATCGCCTGGAAGTTCGCGCCGACAACGGCGACGACGAGAATGAACAAAGTGGTCTGGAACGTCGGCCGCACCGGCCATCTCGTGCCCTTCGCGATGCTGGAGCCGGTCCACGTCGGCGGCGTTACGGTCTCCACCGCGACCCTGCACAACGAGGAGGACCTGGCACGCAAGGACGTGCGTCCGGGCGACGAGGTGGTCGTGATGCGCGCCGGCGACGTGATCCCGCAAGTGGTGGCGCCGCTGATCCAGCGCCAGGAGAAAGGCAAACGCCGGGGGCCGAAGCCCAAGCCACCGGGCAAATGTCCCGCCTGCAACACGCCGACGGTCAAGCCCGAGGACTCGGTCTTCACCATCTGCCCCAACCGGGCCGGCTGCCCCGGTCAGTCCTTCCAGCACGTCAAACACTTCGTCAGCAAGGGCGCGATGGACATCGACGGCCTCGGCGAGAAGCAGGCGCTGCGCTTCCTGCAGGAAGGCTTGATTGCCGACGTCGCCGACATCTACGAGCTCGGCGAGGAGCAACTGGATGGCCTCGAGGGCTTCGGCGAGATCTCCATTCGCAACCTCCTGGCCGCCATCGATGCCTCGCGAAGCCGGCCCTTCAAACGCGTCCTCTACGCGCTCGGCCTGCCCGGTGTCGGCTACGTCACCGCGGAAGCACTTGCCGACCACTTCGGCTCGATCGACGCCCTGCACACGGCCGACCCTGAGCAGATCGAGGAGGTGGAGGGCGTCGGCCCGATCATGGCGGTACAGATTGCCGAGTCACTGGGCGACGACCGCACTTGGGAACTAGTCGAGAAGCTGCGTCAGAAGGGCCTGCGTTTGGAGCAGGACGAGTCCGAACGGCGGGCCAGCGGTGGACCGCTCGAAGGCAAGACGTTTGTGCTCACCGGAACGCTGCCCGAGCTGACCCGCGAGGAGGCCGGCGCCCTGATCAAGGCGGCCGGGGGCAAGGTGGTCAACTCGGTCTCGAAAAAAACCGATTACGTCATCGCCGGTGAAAACCCGGGATCGAAGCTGGCCAAGGCGGAGAAATACGAGACCGAGATCCTCGACGAGGCGGGGCTTCTCAAGTTGCTCGGCAGCGAGTAGCAACTGCTCGCGATGACCAGCGTGCGGATGGAGCTTGAATACGACGGGACCAGCTTCAAGGGCTGGGCTAAGCAGACTGGGATGCGGACGGTGCAGGAGGAGCTGGAGACGGCGTTGGAGACCGTCCTGCGAGAACCGGTGAAGCTGACGGTGGCTGGGCGCACCGATACTGGGGTCCACGCGGAGGGACAAGTGGTGAGCTTTGAGACCAGCGCGGAGGTGCCGGCGAATCTGGAGCAGAGGCTCAACGGCCTCGGGCCCCGCGACATCGCTGTCACGACGGCAGCGCCGACCGAGGACGGCTTCGACGCCCGCCGTGACGCCACTTCACGCACCTACCGCTACCGCATCCTCGCCCGCCGCAGCTCCAGTCCCTTCGAGCAGAACCGCGCCCTCTGGTGGCCCCACAAAATGGACTACGAAGCCCTGCAAGCCTGCGCAACGGCCCTAATGGGCAAGCACGACTTCACAGCCTTCACCCCCACCCAAACCGACCACGTCCACTTCGACCGCGACATCGTCGCCGCAGCCTGGTCCCTCGAGGGCGACATCGTCAACTTCCACATCACCGCCGACGCATTCATGCGCAACATGGTCCGCATCCTCGTCGGCACCATGCTCGAAGTCGCGAGCGGCCGCCGGCCCCTGGAAAGCTTTGAGCAACTCCTACGGGGAGCGGCCCGGCCGGACGCGGGTGAAACAGCTCCGCCGCACGGCCTGTACTTGGAGTCGGTTTCCTACGCCTGAATACGGGCGCGGGGCACCTCCCGAACTGGCGGATACTCAAAACGACGCGCTTTAGCGCGTCGTTTGTCAGGGCGGGAGGTGCCCCGCGCCCGCCTACACCAGCTCGAGGTAAACCATCTCCGTCGAATCAGACTTACGCGGCCCTAGCTTGACGATCCGGGTGTAGCCGCCGGGCCGCTCCACGTAGCGTGGCGCGACCTCCTCGAACAGCTTGTGCACGATGAACTTGTCGTTGTGCAGCGTCGCCAGTGCTTGGCGACGAGCGTGCAGGTCGCCGCGCTTGGCCAGCGTGATCAGCTGCTCAACCTCGGGCTTGACCGCCTTGGCCTTGGCCTGGGAGGTCTTAATCCGTTCGTGCTCGATCAGCTGCTTGGAGAGGTTCGAGAGCAGGGACTCACGATGCGCCGCGTCGCGGCTGAGCTTGTTTCGCTTCTTACGATGGCGCATCGGATCGTCAACTCCCCTTCCTAGTCTCCCTGAAGATCGAGTCCGCGTGCGTGCAGGGTCTCGATCACTTCCTCAATCGACTTCTGACCGAAGTTCGGGATCGCGTTCAGCTCCGAGCGCGTCTTGCGCACCAGGTCGCCGACCGTCTGCACTCCCGCCCGCTTGAGGCAGTTGTATGAACGCACACCGAGCTCGAGCTCCTCGATCAGGATCTCGTCGAGACCGTTGTTGCTGACGACGCCATCGGCGCCACTCGGCCCCGGCAACACATCAGCCGTGGGACTCGGCACTGGCTCACGAGCGGTCAGCTCCTCGACCCGGTCGGCGTCGGTGAAGATCGCCAGGCTCTTAATCAGGATCTCGGAGGCCTCGCGCAGAGCAGCGCCCGGCTCGATCGAGCCGTCGGTCTCGAGGTCGAGCGTGAGCTTGTCGAAGTCGGTGCGCTGACCGACGCGCGCTGTCGCCACCGCGTAGGAAGCGCGGCGGATCGGCGAGAAGATCGAGTCGATCGGAATCACGCCGATCGGCTGCTCATCCGACTTGTTCTCGTCAGACGGCGAGTAACCGCGGCCGCGGCCGATGGTCAGGTAAATCTCGAGCTTGGTTTTCTTCTCCAGCGTCGCGATCGGCGCCTCGGGGTTGAGGATCTCGACACCCGAGGGAAGGTCGATGTCCTTCGCCTTGACCTCGCCTGGGCCAGTGGCAACCAGCGGCGCCTCGACCTCATCGGCATCGGTGTGCATGCGGACGACGAGGTCCTTGAGGTTGAGGACGATGTCGGTGACGTCCTCCTTCACCCCCGGCACGGTGGAGAACTCGTGCGCTACGCCCTCGATGCGAACACTGGTTACGGCAGCGCCGCCCAGCGAGGAGAGCAGGACGCGGCGGAGACTGTTGCCAAAGGTGTAGCCAAAGCCCTTATCGAGGGGCTCGATGGTGAAGGTACCGCGGCGATCGTCGACCTTCTCAGACGTGATGCGAGGGACCTGGAAATCAGTGGGCATGTGTTCCTTGCGTGTGGGTGTTACAGAAACAGAGTCCGGTTACTTGGAGTACAGCTCGACGATCAGCTGCTCTTGCACCGGTGCCGAGATCTCCGCGCGCTCTGGGTAGCGCAGGACCTTGGCGGTAAGGGAGTCGTGGTCAGCCTGCAACCAGGCCGGCACGGTGGAGACGAGCTCCGTTGCCTTGCGAATCGTGTCGCCGGCGGACGAGCTCGACTTGATCGAGATCACGTCCTCGGGACGCACTTGGTAGGAGGGGATGTCGACGCGGCGGCCGTTGATCAGCCAGTGGCCGTGGCTGATCAGCTGGCGGGCCTGGCGCCGTGAAGCGGCGAAGCCGAGGCGGACCAGCACGTTGTCGAAGCGCGACTCGAGCAGGCGCAGCAAGTTCTCGCCGGTGACGCCGTCCTGACGCGAGGCTTTGTCGTAGTAGGCACGGAACTGTTTCTCCAGCACCTGGTAGTAGCGGCGCGTCTTCTGCTTCTCACGCAGCTGCACCCGGTACTCGGACTGGCGCATGCGGCCGCGGCCGTGCTCGCCGGGCGGGTAGGAGCGGCGCTCGACCCCGCACTTGTCGGTGAAGCAGCGCTCACCCTTGAGGAAGAGCTTCTGGCCCTCGCGACGGCACTGCTTGCACTGCGGTGAGGTGTCGCGGGCCACTAGACGCGCCTCCGCTTCTTCGGTCGGCAGCCGTTGTGGGCCTGCGGCGAGACGTCCTTGACGGTGGTGACATCGAGGCCGGCGGCCTGCAGCGAGCGGATCGCTGTCTCGCGGCCGGAGCCGGCGCCCTTGGCGAAGACCTCTACCTTCTCGAGACCGTGTTCCATCCCCTTCTTGGCGGCGGCATCGGCCGTCACCTGAGCGGCGAACGGGGTCGACTTGCGCGAGCCTTTGAAGCCCGCTGAGCCAGCCGACTCCCAGGCAATCACGTTGCCTTCGGTGTCGGTCAGGGTGACGATCGTGTTGTTGAAGGAAGTCTTGATGTGCGCCTGCCCGTAGGTGACGTTCTTCTTGACGCGCCGACGGGAGCGCCCTTTGGCGGGTTTTTTCGCTGCTGCCATGAGTCTCCTTAGACCTTGCGCTTGCCGGCGACGCTCATCCGGCGCGGGCCCTTGCGGCCCCGCGCGTTGGTCTTGGTCCGCTGGCCGCGGACCGGCAGGCCGCGGCGGTGGCGCAGGCCGCGGTAGGAGCCGATCTCCATCAACCGTTTGACGTCCTGGGAGCGCTCGCGGCGCAGGTCGCCCTCGACCTCGCGCTGGTCGACCGCGTCGCGCAGGCGGATGACCTCGTCCTCGGTCAAGTCTTTGACCATCGTGTTGGGATCGACTTTCGCCTCCTCGAGGATCTTCTGGGCGGTCGAACGCCCGATCCCGAAGATGTAAGTGAGCCCGATTTCGACACGCTTGCCGACCGGGACGTTGACTCCTGAGATACGTGCCATGCGTTGCCCGCCCTAACCCTGACGCTGCTTGTGTCGGGGGTTCTGACAGATCACCAAGACCGCGCCATTGCGGCGGATGATCTTGCACTTTTCGCACATTGGCTTTACAGAAGCTCTGACCTTCATAGCTCCGGTCTTCGTATCGACTACAGGACTCCTGCTAGTCCCAGGAGTTGGACAGGCAGGCACAAACTTTCGGCCGAGTAGGCCGACCGAGAAAGATAGCAGGGGGCGTGCTTCGGGGCGCCTTGGGGTGGGAGGTCCGGGGTGCATCCCCAAAACGCGCGGCAGGAGCCGCGCTTGAGTGTTTTGGGGACGCACCCCGGACCTCCTCTCCACACGCCCCGAAGCACGCGCGCGCAGAGCTCCCGGTGGACCAGCGAGCCCGAGAAAGCTGAACGAGCAGCGGCCCACGGAGACCAGAAGCTCCCGCGGAGCCGGGGCGACCGACCGGAGCGTCTCGCTCCCTAGCTCGATCGGGACACGCGGGGGTGCCGAGTTGGGTGGCGGGTGCCCCTCCCAAAAACACTCAAGCGAGGCTCCTGCCGAGCGTTTTTGGGAGGGGCACCCGCCACCCTTCCCGCTACCGCCGCTATTCCTGTTCGTGCCAGGGAGTCAGAATTCTCGGACCGTCCGCCGTCACGGCCACGGTGAACTCGAAGTGGGCCGCGAGCGAGCCGTCTTGGGAGTAGACGGCCCAGCCGTCGTCGCCCATCCGCACCAGGGCGCCGCCGGCGTTGACCATTGGCTCGATCGCCAGCACCGTCCCCTCCTCGAGTACCGGGCCCTTGCCCGGCGTGCCGAAGTTCGGGACCTGCGGGTCCTCGTGCATCTCGCGGCCGATCCCATGGCCGACCAGGGTGCGAATCACCGAGAGGCCCTCGATCTCGACCGCGCGCTGAATCGCGGCGGAGACGTCGCCGAGCTTGTTGCCGACCTGCATCTGCTCGACCCCGGCAAAGAGCGAGGCCTTGGTCACGTCGAGCAGCTTGCGGGCCTCGGGCTCGATCGGGCCGATCGGCACCGTCATCGCCGCGTCGGCAACCCAGCCGTCCTTGATCACGCCGACGTCGATCGCCAGCACGTCGCCGCGCTTGCACTCGTAGTGGCCCGGAATGCCGTGCACGACCATCGAGTTGGGTGAGGCGCAGATCGAGCCGGGGAAGCCGCGGTAGCCCTTGAAGGCCGGCTCGGCGCCTTGGGAACGGATCAGCTTCTCAGCAGCCAGATCGAGCTCTTTGGTGGTGACGCCGGGGCGCGCCTTGGCCTCGAGCATGTGCAGGCAGCGAACTAGGATCTCACCGGCCGCCGCCATCTTGTCGACCTGCTCGGGGGTCTTGCGGATGATCATCCCGTACACGCTAGTGCCCTCTTCTCGGCACTCGCTAAATGGCCTCGTCGGCCTCGAGCCGCAGGGTCGCCAAGGTACGCTGGATCTCGTCGGCAACCGCGTCCGGGGCCACCGCACCGTCGATCTGGCGCAGCAGGCTCTGACTGTCGTAATGCTCGATCAGGGGCGCTGTCTTCTCGTGGTACTGCTCGAGCCGGTGGCGGATCACCTCGGGCTCGTCGTCATCGCGAGTTATGAGCTCGCTGCCATCGACGTCGCAAATGCCCTCTTGCTTGGGTGGGTTGAACTCAACATGGAAGACGTGGCCGTTCTCGACACAGGTCCGGCGCCCACCAAGGCGACGCACGACCTCCTCGTCGCTGACGTCGATCAGCAGCACCGCGGTCAGCTCCCGGCCAAGCTCGTTCAGCTTCGCCGCCAGCGCCTCGGCCTGCGGCGCGGTGCGCGGGAAGCCGTCGAGGATGAAGCCGTCGGCTGCCTCGCTGGAATCAATCCGCTCGCCGATCATGCCGACGATCACATCGTCGGGGACTAGGTCACCGCGGTCCATGTAGTCCTTGGCGGCCTTGCCCAGCTCGGTGCCCTCGCGCACCGCGGCACGGAGGATGTCACCCGTCGCGTAGTAGGGCAGTTCCAGGTCCTCCTGCAGGCGCTCGCCCTGCGTGCCCTTGCCCGACCCGGGAGGGCCAAGCAGGACCAGATTCATCTCAGCCGACAAGCGCTGCAGCCTATTTGAGGAAGCCCTCGTAGTTGCGCATCATCAGCTGCGCCTCAAGCTGCTTCACGGTTTCCAGCGCGACCCCGATCACGATCAGGATCGAGGTGCCGCCGAAGGCGAAGTTGGCCGACGTCTGACTGAGCAGGATCGTCGGCAGCGCCGCCACGGCGCCGAGGTAGAGCGCGCCGGGGAAGGTCAGCCGCGAGAGGATGCGGTCGAGGTACTCGGCCGTGGGCCGCCCCGGACGCACGCCGGGGATGAAGCCGCCGTACTTCTTCAGGTTGTCGGCCTGGTCTACCGGGTTGAAAGTAACCGCCGTATAGAAGTAGGTGAAGATGACGATGAAGAAGACCTCGCCGACCACGTAGGCCCAGCTGCTGGGACTGAAGAAGGCGGCGAAGTCGAGCGCGGCCGGGGTGTTGAGCAGCTGGCCGATGGTCGGGGGGAAGGCCATGATCGAGGCGGCGAAGATGACCGGGATGACGCCGGCCATGTTGACCCGCAGCGGCAGGTAGGTCGAGCCGCCCGAGGTCATTTTGCGCCCGACCACGCGTTTGGCGTACTGCACCGGGATGCGCCGCTGGCCCTCCTGGACGAAGACGATCGCAACGATCACGGCCAGGGCGATGAAAGGCATCATCACGACGAATACCTGGTCAGGGTTGTTCCACCAGGATTCGAGCCCCCGAGGCAGCCCTGAGACGATCGAGGCGAAGATCATCAGCGAGATGCCGTTGCCGATGCCGCGCTGTGTGATCAGCTCGCCGAACCACATCAGCAGGGTGCAGCCCGCGGTCAGCGAGATCACGATCAGCAGCACCTTGGAACCGCCGAGACTGCCGAGGAAGTTGTTGCCGCCCTGCTGGCCGAAGGAGCGGAAGAGGAAGACGTAGCCGAAGGACTGGGCGAAGGCCAGGCCGACGGTGAGGTAGCGCGTGTACTGGGTGATCTTCTGCTGCCCTACCTCGCCTTCTTTCTGCAGCTTCTCCAGCGCCGGCACGACCACGGTCAGCAGCTGCAGGATGATCGAGGCCGTGATGTAGGGCATGATCCCCAGCGCGAAGAGCGAGAGTCGCGAAAGGCTGCCGCCGGAGAAGGTGTTGAGGAAGTTGAGGATGCCGCCGCCGGCGAAGTTGTTCTGCAGTTCCTTCACCGCGTCGAGGTCGACACCCGGAGCGGGGATGTAGGAGCCGAGCCGGTACAGCAGCAGCATCGCCGCCGTGAAGGCAAGCTTCTTTCGAATGTCGGCGACGCTAAAGGCGTTCGCAATAGTCCGGAGCATTAGGGCTCCAGAGTGTGGCAGGAACCGCCAGCCGCTTCTATCTTCTCCTTGGCGGCCGCGCTGAAGCCGTGCGCTTTGACCGTCAGCTTCTTCGAGATCTCACCGCGGGCGAGGACCTTGATCGGGTCCGAGCGCTTGGCAAGTCCCTTCTGCTTGAGGGTCTCGGGCGTGACCTCGGAGTCGGCATCGAAGCGCTCCTCCAGGTCAGCGAGGTTGACCGGCTGCGACTTGGTCCTGAAGTTCTCGAACGGCATCGACTGCTTTTTGTGGGGCCCGCGAAGCTTTCGCATCCGCATGTGAATCGGGTTCTGACCGCCCTCGTAACCGGGCTTCCGTTTGGAGCCCGAACGCGACCCGGCGCCCTTGTGCCCCCTACCGGAGGTCTTCCCCAACCCCGAACCCTCACCGCGACCAATCCGCTTGCGCGGCCGGCGCGACCCGGGCTTCGGCCTCAGGTTGTGCAGCCCAATCTCTTCCGAGCGCTCTTTTTTGTCAGCCATCAGCCATCCACCTCAACCAGATGGACGACGGTGCGGATCTGCCCTTGCAACTGCGGCGAATCTTTGCGCTCCACGGCCTTGCCAATGCGACCAAGTCCAAGCGCCGCAAGCGTCGCTTTCTGGGTCGGGTTGGTCCCGTTAGCGGATCGAACCTGCTTGATCTTCACGGCGCTCACGGCTTGTCACCCTCTGCAGCCGGAGTCTCCTCAACGGCAGCGGGCTCCTCAGCTTTCGCCTCCGCGGCGGGCTCCGCCTCAGCCGCCGGAGCCTCCGCAGCTTTAGGCTCCTCGGCGGTTGCAGTCGCAGTCTGCTCAGCCGCTGAAGCCTCGGCGGGTTTAGCAGCGGCCTCGTCCTTCGAAGTCTCGGACGCTTCGCCTGCGGGTGGCGCCGTAGGGGGTACCGCCCCTGAGGACGCTTTAGCGACCGGAGGGGGCGGTGGGTCCCCTGCGGCGACAGGACCCGCAGCCGAACCGTTCGAACCCTCGACAGCAGAAGCCCCGTTCCCATTGCTCTTCTGCACACCCAAGACCTGCGAAACCGTCAGCCCCCGAAGCTCAGCAACCTCCTCAGGCCGCCGAAGCCGAATCAGCCCGTCCATAGTCGCCTTCACAAGATTGATCGGGTTCTGAGTCCCAATGCTCTTGGTAAGCACGTCCTTGACCCCACCAAGCTCGAGCACCGCGCGCACGCCACCGCCGGCAATAACGCCGGTACCGGGGCTGGCCGGGCGCAAGACGACGTGGCCGGCGCCGTAGCGGCCGATGATCTTGTGAGTGATCGTCTGGCCGTATTTGGGGATGCGAATCAAGTCCTTGCGGGCGTTCTCGACGCCCTTCTGGATCGCCAGCGGGACCTCGCGGGCCTTGCCGTAGCCGATCCCGACAACGCCCTCTTCGTCGCCGACGGCAACCAGGGCGGTAAAGGAGAAGCGCCGGCCGCCCTTGACCACCTTGGCGACGCGGTTGATCTCGATCACGCGCTCCTGCAGGTCGAGCCCGCGCGGGCTCACCGTCTCGACGTTGGTTGTGTCCATTCCCTTCATAGCGAGCGGTCCAAGGTAGCGAACTAGCGCTAGAAGACCAGGCCCCCCTCTCGAGCTCCTTCGGCAAGGGCCTGAACCCGGCCGTGGTACTGGTATCCGCCGCGGTCAAAGACGCAGGTCTCTACGCCAGCTTTCTTCGCCCGCTCGGCCAGCAGCTCTCCCGCCCGGTTGGCCTGCTCACTCGCCGTCAGTTTGCGCAGCTCAGGCTCGATCCAGTTGACGGCGGCCACGGTGTGGCCTTTGCCGTCGTCGATCAGCTGGGCGAAGACACCGCGATTGGAGCGATAGACGGAAAGACGGGGACGCGCGGCCGTGCCGGTGATGCGGGCGCGCACGCGGCGACGCCGGCGCAGGCGGCTCTGCCTCTTGGTGACCACGCTCATGCGCGCTTACCCACCTTGCGCATCACGTGCTCACCGCGGTAGCGGATGCCCTTGCCCTTGTACGGCTCCGGCGGGCGGCGCTTGCGGATGTCCGCGGCGACCTGGCCGACCAACTGCTTGTCGATGCCGCGCACGATGATCTCGGTCGGCTGCGGAACCTCGAAGTCGATGCCATCGGGAGCCTCGATCGAGACCGGGTGCGAGTAGCCCAGCGCCAGCTCTAGGTTTTTCCCCTTGAGCTGGGCGCGGTAGCCGACGCCCTGGATCTCGAGGCGCTTCTCGAATCCGTCGGTGACGCCCTCGACCATGTTGGCGATCAGGCTGCGGGTGAGGCCGTGCAGGGCGCGGTGCTCGCCGCGGTTGGTCGGGCGCTCCACCGTCAGTACGCCCTCGGTCTGCTCGACCTTCATATCGCTGGAGAGGACCTGGGCTAGCTCGCCCTTCGGCCCCTTGACCGCGACGTGGCCAGGGCTGACCTCGACGGTGACAGCGTCGGGCACGGTGATCGGCTTTCTTCCTATCCGGCTCATCGCAAGCTCACCAGACGTAGGCGACTACCTCGCCGCCAACGCCCTTTGCCTTGGCTTCATGACCGGTCATCACACCGACCGAGGTACTGACGATTGCCGTGCCGGTGCCGCCGAAGACGCGTGGGACCTGCTTGTGGTCGACGTAGCGACGGCGACCAGGGCGCGAGATTCGCTCCAGGCCGGCGATCACCGGGCGGCGATCCTCGGTGTACTTGAGTCGGATCTTGATCTCTTCACCGACGCGGGCAGGCTGCTTGCCGAAGTCGAGGATGTAGCCCTGTTCCTTGAGGATCCGCGACATCTCGATCTTCAGCCGCGAGGCGGGAATCTCCACCTCGTCGTGGCCGGAGCCGAGCGCGTTGCGGATCCGGGTCAGGTAATCGGCTATTGGGTCGGTGAGCATCTTCTCGGTCTCTCTACCAGCTGGACTTGGTCATGCCGGGAACGTGGCCCTCGTGCGCTGCCTCCCGCAAGCAGATTCGGCAGAGGCCGAACTTGCGGTAGTAGGCACGCGGCCGGCCACAGCGGCGGCAACGGTTGTATTCACGTGATTTGAACTTGGCCTTGCGGCCCTGCTTCACCTTCAGCGAAGTCTTAGCCATTCTCCTGATTCTCCTCGCTGGCCGCACTCTCGGCCTGCTGGTCGCCCTCGGCGGCGGGCTCTGCGCCCTCCCCGCCATCCTCGTCGGTCTCGGGCTTGGCGTATGCCTCGGGGTTCTCCTCCTTGAGCTGCTCCAGAGCGGCTTCCTCGGCCTCGGCCTTTAGACGGGCCTCCTCCTTGCGCTTCTCCTCCTCGGCAGCTTCCTGGGCCTCGATATCGGCATCGGGTTTGCCGGGCCGTCCCTCTTTGGCAAAGGGCATTCCCAGCCCGAGCAACAGCTCGAAGGCCTCTTCGTCGGTCGCTGCGCTGGTCGTGATCGTCACGTCCAGGCCGCGAACCTCGTCGATCGAGTCGTAGTCAATTTCGGGAAAGATCAGCTGCTCCTTGACGCCCATCGAGTAATTGCCGCGGCCGTCGAAGGAGCGCGGGTTGAGACCGCGGAAGTCGCGAATGCGCGGCACGGCGATCGAGCAGAGACGATCGAGGAACTCCCACATGCGAGCCCGGCGCAGTGTCACCGAGAGGCCAACCGGCATCCCCTCGCGCACCTTGAAGGAAGCGATGGACTTGCGGGCGCGGCGGATGCTCGGCTGCTGGCCGGCGATCGTCGCCAGCTGCTCCTGCGCGGCTTCCAGCATCTTGGCGTTCTGCTTCGCCTCGCCGAGGCCCATGTTGAGCGTGATCTTCTGCAGGCGCGGAGCCTGCATCGGGGTCGAGTAGCCGAACTTCTCGGTCAGCGCCGGCAGGATCTCCTGCTCGTAGCGCTCGCGCAAGCGCGGCGGCGGAGCGGCCTGTGACTGCACTGTCGCGGACTCCATTAGAACGTCGCCCCACTGCGCTTGGCGAAGCGCTCACGCTTGCCGCCTTTGTCGCGGCGCACGCCGACTCGGGTCGGTTTGTTGTCTTTGGGATCGAGCAGCATCACGTTGGAGACGTGGATCGGCCCCTCCTTCTCGACGATCCCCCCGGCCTGCGGGTTTTTGAGATCTGTCTGCGAGCGAGGACGTTCGTGGCGCTTGATCATGTTGAGGTGCTCGACGTAGACGCGGTTCTTTTTCGGCTCGGTGCGCACAACGCGACCGGTCTTGCCGGCGTCCTTGCCGCCGATGACCATTACCTGGTCGTCTTTGCGGATGCGCATTCCCTTTGCCATCAGAGCACCTCGGGCGCGAGCGAGATGATTTTCATGAAGTTGCGATCGCGCAGCTCGCGGGCGACGGGACCGAAGATGCGGGTGCCGCGCGGGTTGTTGCTCGCCGGGTCGATCAGCACCGCGGCGTTTTCGTCGAAAGAGATGTAGGTGCCATCGGGGCGACCGAGCTGCTTCTTGGTGCGCACGACCACGGCCTGGACGACCTCGCCTTTGCGCACGCCCCCCTGCGGGCTGGCCTGTTTGACCGTCGCCGTGATCACGTCGCCGACGCCGGCATAGCGGCGGTGCGATCCGCCCTTGACGCGGATGCAGAGGATCTCGCGGGCGCCGGAGTTGTCGGCGACTTTAAGTCTCGACTCCTGCTGGATCACTTGGCCTTCTCCAGGACCTCGACCAGGCGCCAGCGCTTGGTCTTCGAGAGCGGGCGGGTCTCGACGATGCGCACGGTGTCGCCCTCGCCGGCCTCGTTCTGCTCATCATGAGCATGGAGCGTGCGCGAGCGGCGCACGACCTTTTCGTAAGTCGGGTGCCGGCGAGCGATGTCGATCCGCACCGTGATCGACTTCTCGCCCTTGTTGGAGACGACGATCCCCTGCCGGGTCTTGGCCGCAACAGCGTCCTTCTCGGCGGCGGGCGTGCCAGTGCCGGCAGTCTTGTCAGCTTTTGCCGCTGCCCTTTCCTTGCGTCGCGACGAAGCCTTGAGCTTGCGCTCCTCAGCGCGCTTCGCAGCCCTTTCCTCAGGCGTGAGAGTCGGGCCAGCCTTATGCGGCTGCCGCGAGCGCTGCAGCCTGCGCCGCTCCTTCCAGGGAAGATCGTCCTCAGGATCAGGCTCCGACTGCTCAGCGGCAGGGGCGTCCGCGGCTGCCTCTTCAGCAGCCGGCGCCTCCTCGGCAGCAGTCTCCTCTTGGGCCTCCGGCTCAGCTTGCGCCTCGGCCTCGGGAGCAGCCTTCTCCTGGGGGGTCTCCTCAGTTGTCTCGTCTTTTTTCGTCTCGTCCTCGGTCATCTCTTCAGCTCTTTCTCAACGTCAATCCCGCGCTCCTTGGCAACTGTCAGCAACTTGGCGATATCGCGCCGGGCGCTGCTCAGACGGGCAGTGTTCTCGAGCTCGCCCGTCGCCTGCCGAAAGCGGAGGTTGAACGCCTCCTGCTTGGCATCGATCAATTTGACGACCAGCTCGTCGTCTTTGAGGTCGTGCACCTCGGCGGCCTTCACTGTGAATCCGCCCCCTCGCGCATAACGAACTTGGTCCTGACGGGAAGCTTGTGCCCGGCCAGGCGCAGCGCCTCGCGAGCCAGATCCTCGGGCACACCGGCCAGCTCGAACATCACCTTGCCCGGCTTGACCACCGCGACCCAGCCCTCCGGGTTGCCCTTGCCCGATCCCATGCGGGTCTCGGCAGGCTTCTTCGTGTAGGGCTTGTCGGGAAAGACGTTGATCCAGACCTTGCCGCCACGTTTGATCTTGCGGGTCATCGCCACACGGGCGGCCTCGATCTGGCGGTTGGTGATCCAGCCGCGGTCGAGCGACTTGAGTCCGTACTCGCCGAAGGCGACGGTGCTGCCGCCCTTGGTGTTGCCGCGCATGCGACCGCGCATCTGCTTGCGGTGCTTGACCCGCTTCGGCATCAGCATCAGCGACCACCTCCACGCTGGCCACCGCGGCCGCCACCCTGACCGCCACGACCGCCACCGGGACCGCCCCGGCCGCCGCCCGGACGTCCGCCGCGATCTCCACCGCCGCGACCGCCGCGATCTCCGCCCGGACCGCCACGGCCGCCGCGCTGACCGCCCTGCGGGGGCCCGCTCTCCTCATCGGTGAGCTGGTCGCGGAAGCCCTCGGGCATCACCTCGCCCTTGTTGATCCAGCACTTGACGCCGATGCGGCCGGTCGTCGTGCGGGCCTCGAAGAAGCCGTAGTCGATGTTGGCGCGCAGGGTGTGCAGCGGCACGCGGCCGTCGGAGTAGCCCTCGGTGCGGGCCATCTCGGCGCCGCCGAGGCGACCGGAGACCTGGACCTTCACGCCTTTGGCGCCGGAGCGCATCGCCGAGGTCAGGGCGCGTTTCATCGCCCGGCGGAAGGCGACGCGATTCTGCAGCTGCTCGGCGATCGACTGGGCGACCAGTTTGGCGTCGAGCTCGGGACGCTTGACCTCGCGGATGTTCACCTTCACCGGTTTCCCGGTGAGCTTGTGCAGGTCTTTGCGCAGCGCGTCCACTTCTGAGCCCGACTTGCCGATCACAATGCCGGGGCGGGCGGTGTGGATGTCCACCGCGATCTCGCCGTGGCGCTCGATCGTGATGTTCGAGAGGCCGGCGTGGGCAAGCTTGTTTTCGATGTGGTCGCGGATTTTGAGGTCCTCGTTGAGGACGTCGGAGAAGTCTTTCTCCTCGAACCAGTTCGACTTCCAGTCCTGGATGTAGCCGACGCGGAATCCGCCCGGATGGATCTTCTGTCCCATTAGATGCCCGCCTCTCTGGCGAAGTGCGCCTGGGGCCGTGGCTGGTCGAGCAGATCAAGGACGCAGGGCGCAGCCTTTGCTGGAGGCAAAGGCAAGCCCGAGGACGCAGAGATGCGATGCGCCAGACGCGGCATCCAGGTGTGCTTGGTCGGAGTGGCGGGCATCTCAGTCCTCTTCTTCCGGGCTCAGGGCCACCGCGATGTGGCAGGTTCGCTTGTTGATCCGTGATGCGCGGCCCAGTGCGCGCGGCCGGTAACGGCGCAGCGTCGGGCCTTCGTCGACGGTGATCTCTGAGATCAGCATCTCGTCGGCGACAAGGTCGTGGTTGTTCTCGGCATTGGCGGCAGCCGACTCGATCAGCTTGCGGATGTCTTCGGCCGCGCCGCGCGGCGAGAACTCGAGCAGGGCGCGAGCCTTCTCGATATGCATCCCGCGCACCTGATCGGCGATCAGGCGCGCCTTGCGCGGCGCCACCCGCACATAGCGGGAGCTGGCACGAACGACGACGGGGGCTGCGGCCACGCTAGTCACCCTTGCCCGTGCCGGAGTGGGAGCGGAAGGTGCGGGTGGGCGCAAACTCGCCCAGCTTGTGGCCGACCATCGACTCGGAGATGAAGACGGGAACGTGCTTGCGCCCGTCGTGGACAGCGATCGTGTGACCGACCATGTCGGGGAAGACGGTCGAGCTGCGTGACCAGGTCTTCAGCATCTGCTTGGTGCCGGACTCGTTCATGGCGTTGACGCGCTTCATCAGCGCCTCTTCCACCCACGGGCCCTTTTTCGTCGATCTACCCATCTCAGCGACCCTTCTTCTTTCCGCGGCGACGGCCGCGCACTATGTAGCGGTCAGACTGCTTGCCCTTCTTGCGGGTGCGGTAGCCAAGCGTCGGCTTACCCCATGGGGTCACCGGGTGACCACCCGGAGTGTGGTGAGCCTCGCCACCGCCGTGCGGGTGGTCGACCGGGTTCATCGCGACGCCGCGGGTCTGCGGGCGCTTGCCCTTGTGGCGGTTGCGGCCCGCCTTGCCGATCGTGACGTTCTGGTGCTCGGCGTTGGAGAGCACGCCGATTGTGGCGCGGCACTCGGCGCGCACCAGGCGCATCTCCGAGGAGGGCAGGCGCAGCGTCACCATGTCGCCCTCCTTCGCCGCAAGCTGAATCGAGGTACCGGCGGAGCGGCCGAGCTTGCCGCCCTGACCGGCCGTGAGCTCGACGTTGTGGACGATCGTGCCGGTCGGCATCTCGCCCAACGCCAGCGCGTTGCCGGGCCGGATGTCAGCACCAGAGCCGGACTGGACCTGATCGCCAACCGAGAGTGCGGCTGGGGCCAGGATGTAGCTCTTGGCGCCATCGGCGTAGTGAAGAAGCGCGATGTAGCAGCTGCGGTTGGGGTCGTACTCGATGCTCGCCACCTTGGCGGGTACGCCGTCCTTGAGCCGCTTGAAGTCGATCTGACGGTAGCGGCGCTTGGCGCCGCCGCCGCGGTGGCGGGCGGTGACGCGGCCGTTGGCGTTGCGGCCGCCGGACTTGCGCAGGCCCTCGGTCAGCTTGCGCTCGGGGCTCGTCGCCGTCAGCTGCTCGCGCAGCGGGTACGTCGCAAAGCGGCGTCCGGGGCTCGTCGGTTTTGTTTTTCGGTTCGGCATTCCTTTATTTCCTATGCAGTCTCTGCGCCCTCGAACAGCTCGATCCGTTCACCGGGAGCAAGCTGCACGATCGCCTTCTTCCAACCGCGCGTCTTGCCCTGGTGCAGGCCACGGCGCTTCGGCTTGGCCCGCACCTTGGAGGTGCGCACGGCAGCAACCTTGACCTCGAAGATCTCCTCGATCGCGTGGGCGATCTGAGTCTTGTGGGCCCGATCGTCGACGCGGAAGGTGTACTTGCCCTCGCCGATCAGGGCGTAGCTCTTCTCCGATACAACCGGGCGGATGATCGTCGTGCGAGCGTCCATCAGACCAGCCTCTCCTGCAGCTTCTCCAGCGCTTTCTCGGAGACAACCAGCGAGGCGGCCCCGATTACGTCGGCGACGCCGACGGCGCTGACCTCGGCCACCTCGACTTTGGGGATATTGCGGAAGCTCTTTGCCGCGCCGCCCTCCTCGGAAGCAAGCACGATCAAGGTCGAGCGCCTGGCTCCCCATTTATCGAGTGCATCGGCCGCGGACTTGGTCGAAGGGGTGTCGAAGCTAGCGGCGTCGAGCAGGGCGACGCTGTCGCGCTCGGCGTGAACCGAGAGCGCCGAGCGCAGCGCCTTGCGGCGGGCCTTGCGGTTGACCTTGACCGTGTAGTGACGCGGCTTAGGGCCGAAGGCGACGCCGCCGCCGAAGCGGCTTGGCGAGCTGAGCGCACCGACGCGGGCGCGGCCGGTGCCCTTCTGGCGCCAGGCCTTGGCGCCGGTCATCGAGACCTCGCCGCGGGTCAGCGTCGAGGCCGAGCCCTGGCGCCGCGAGGCTAGGTCGGCGCGCGCTGCCTCGTCGACCAGCGAGTGATGGAAGGGCTCGGCGAAGAGCTCTTTGGGCAGGTCCGCTTTGGTCGTCTTGCCGAGCACGGTGGCTTTAGCCATCGGTCCTCACCTCGACCATCGCGTTGCGCGAACCCGGGACCGAGCCTTTGATCAGCAGCAGGTTTTTCTCGGCATCGACCTGGGCGACTTCGAGGCCCTTCTGGGTGATCCGCTTGTTGCCCATCTGCCCCGGCATCCGCATGCCCTTAAAGACGCGGGCGGGGAAGGTGCTGGCGCCGATCGATCCCGGGGCGCGCACGTTGTGCGAGCCGTGGGTGACCGGGCCGCGGCTGAAGTTGTGGCGCTTGATCCCGCCCTGGAAGCCCTTGCCGATCGAGATCCCGGCGACCTTGACCTTCTGGCCGGCCTCGAAGGAGGAGACCGTGACGTCGTCACCGATCTTGGGGCTCTCCTCGGCGCCGAGGTTCTCGTCGCGGAACTCGACCAGGTGGCGCATCGGCGCCGCGCCGGCCTTCTTCAGGTGGCCTTCCTCGGCCTTGCTCAGCTTGCCCTGCTTGGTCTCGCCAAAGGCGAGCTGCACGGCGGCGTAGCCGTCACGCTCCTGCTCGCGCACCGCGGTCACCTTGCAAGGGCCGGCCTCGATCACGGTCACGGGAATGACCTCGCCGTCCTCGGCGAAGACCTGCGTCATCCCAAGCTTCTTTCCGAGAATCGCGGGCACGGCGTTAGAGGCGGATCTCGATGTCGACGCCGGCGGGCAGCGAGTCGAGGCGCTGCAGCGAGTCGACGGTTTTCGGCGAGGGCTGGAGGATGTCGATCAGGCGCTTGTGCGTGCGCATCTCGAAGTGCTCGCGTGAGTCCTTGTCCTTGAAGGGCGAGCGGATCACGCAATAGACGTTCTTCTCAGTGGGCAGCGGCACGGGACCAGAAACACTGGCGCCAGTGCGCTCCGCGGTTTCGACGATCTCGCGGGCAGCCCGGTCGATGGCGTCATGGTCATACGCCTTGAGCCGGATTCGAATTTTCTGTGCTGCTATCGCTGCCACGTTCGGACTTTCTTTCGTCTTTCCCGCGCGTCTTACCGCGCATAAAGGGCGGGGCCCCATTTGGTGGGGCGCCGCCCCGGTCGTATGTCTTTGCAGTTGTCTCGCTGCCCAGTCGGCAGCGAAGGGGCGGGCCAGTGCCCACCCCTGGTGAATCGCCTACTCGATGACCTCGGCGACGACCCCCGAACCGACGGTCCGGCCACCCTCGCGGATGGCGAAGCGCAGGCCCTGGTCCATCGCGATCGGCTGGATCAGCTCGATCGTCATCTCGACGTTGTCACCCGGCATCACCATCTCGGTCCCCTCGGGGAGGTTGGCGATCCCGGTCACGTCGGTCGTGCGGAAGTAGAACTGGGGCCGGTAGCCAGAGAAGAACGGAGTGTGGCGACCACCCTCCTCCTTCTTCAGGCAGTAGACCTCGGCTTTGAACTTGGTGTGCGGGGTGATCGAGCCCGGCTTGCAGAGCACCTGGCCACGCTCGATCTCCTCGCGCTTGGTGCCACGGAGCAGGGCGCCGATGTTGTCGCCGGCCTGGCCCTGGTCGAGCAGCTTGCGGAACATCTCGACCCCGGTCACCACAGTGGTGGTGGTGTCCTTGATGCCGACGATCTCGACCTCGTCACCGGTGTTGACGATGCCCTGCTCGACGCGACCGGTGGCGACGGTGCCGCGGCCGGTGATCGAGAAGATGTCCTCGATCGGCATCAGGAAGGGCTTGTCGAGCTCGCGGACGGGCTCGGGGATGTAGGAGTCAAGCGCGTCGGCCAGCTCGAAGATCGCTTTCTGGGCCTCTTCATCGCCCTCCAGCGCCTTCAGCGCCGAGCCCTTGACGATCGGCGTGTCGTCGCCGGGGAAGTCGTACTCGTTGAGAAGTTCCTTGACCTCCTCCTCGACCAGCTCGATCAGTTCCTCGTCGTCGACCTGGTCGACCTTGTTGAGGAAGACGACCACGTGGGGGACGTTGACCTGACGAGCAAGCAGGATGTGCTCGCGCGTCTGCGGCATCACGCCGTCAGCGGCGGAGACGACCAGGATCGCGCCGTCCATCTGGGCGGCGCCGGTGATCATGTTCTTGACGTAGTCAGCGTGGCCCGGGCAGTCGACGTGGGCGTAGTGACGGTTCGCGGTCTGATACTCGACGTGTGAGGTCGCGATCGTGATCCCGCGCTCCTTCTCCTCGGGAGCGTTGTCGATCTCGGCGAAGCTCTTCGCCTCGGCGTCGCCCTTGGTGGCGAGCGTCGTGGTGATCGCGGCCGTCAGCGTCGTCTTTCCGTGGTCGATGTGACCGATCGTGCCGACGTTCACATGCGGCTTATCGCGCTCGAACTTCTCCTTGGACATCTCTCTCCGTTCTACCTTTCGAAAGTCGGGTTCTGTCTGCGTTGACTGATTAAGTTTGCGGTGCGCATCCGGCGACAGTCAGTCCTGCGACGACTGCCTGCGGGCGAACCTGGGAAATATAGCTAGAACAACCGTGTGGCCTACTGCCGGTCATGAGGTTGCCCCCACCGGCTCACCCGAGCGATGCTCGACGATTTCCTCGGCGATGTTGCCGGGGACCTCTTCGTAGCGCTCGAACTGCATCGTGTAATTGGCTCTGCCCTGCGTCATCGAGCGCAGTTCGGTCGCGTAACCGAACATTTCGCCGAGGGGCACGAAGGCTTGAACTGCGAGCGCGTTGCCGCGCTGATCCTGACCCTGGACCTTGCCGCGACGGCGCGAGAGATCACCGATCACATCGCCGAGGAAGTCCTCGGGGGTGACGACCTCGACCGCCATCACGGGCTCGAGCAGGACCGGGTTGGCCTTGCGGGCGGCGTCCTGGATCGCCATCGAGCCGGCGATTTTGAACGCCATCTCCGAGGAGTCAACGTCGTGGAAAGAGCCGTCGATCAGTTCGACCCTGACGTCGACCATCGGGTACCCGGCCTTGACGCCGTTCTCCAGCGCCTCCCTCATCCCCTGCTCGGCAGGACCGATGAATTCGCCGGGGATCGCGCCGCCCTTGATTTTGTTGACGAACTCGAAACCCTCGCCGGGCGCCGGCTCGACATTGATGACGACGTGGCCGAACTGGCCGCGGCCGCCGGTCTGGCGGACGAAGCGTGCCTCGACCTTCTTGACCTCCTTGCGGATCGTCTCGCGATAGGCAACCTGCGGCTTGCCGACGTTGGCCTCGACTTTGAACTCGCGCAACATGCGGTCGACAATCACCTCGAGGTGGAGCTCGCCCATGCCGTGGATCAGGGTCTGGCCGGTTTCCTCGTCGCTTTCGATCTTGAAAGTCGGGTCCTCCTCGCCGAGCCGCTGCAGGGCGTTGCCCATCTTCTCCTGATCAGCCTTGGTTTTCGGCTCGATCGCGACGGCGATCACGGTCTCGGGGAATTCGATGCTCTCCAGCGCGATCGGAGCGTCCGGAGCCGCCAGGGTGTCGCCCGTGCCGGTTTCTTTGAGGCCGACGCCGGCGCAGATGTCTCCGGCATAGCACTCGTCGATCTCCTCGCGGCTGTTGGCGTGCATCATCAGCAGCCGGCCGATGCGCTCGGTGCGGCCGCTCTTCACGTTGAGGACGCGGCCGCCTTTCTCCAGCTTGCCGGAGTAGACGCGGAAGTAAGTCAGCTTGCCGACGTAGGGGTCGGTCATCACCTTGAAGGCGAGAGCGGCAAAGGGGGCCTCGTCGGAGGCGGGTCGCTCGTCCTCGACGTCCTCAGGCTGGCCCTTGCCGGCGGGGATGACGCCGGTCACCGGCGGCACCTCGAGCGGCGAGGGCAGCAGCTCGACGATCGCGTCGAGCAGCGGCTGCACTCCCTTGTTCTTGAACGAGGTACCGCAGAGGACCGGGGTCACCTTGGTGTCGAGGCAGGCCCGGTGCAGCGACTTGGCGATCCGCTCGTGGGGAATCTCTTCCTCGGCCAGGTAGGCCTCCATCAGCTCGTCGTCGTAGTCAGCGCAGGCCTCGATCAGCTGCGTGCGGTATTCCTCGGCCTGCTCCTTAAGATCGTCAGGGACCTCGATCGTCTCGTATTCGGCGCCGAGCTCGTCGGTCCAGACAAGGCCCTTCATCTCGATCAGGTCGACGACGCCTTTGAAGTTGTCCTCCGCGCCGATCGGCAGCTGGATCGGCAGCGGGTTGGCCCCGAGCCGGTCGGTCATCGTCTGCACCGAGTTGAAGAAGTCAGCGCCGGTGCGGTCCATCTTGTTGATGTAGGCGAAGCGCGGGACCTTGTACTTGTCGGCCTGGCGCCAGACCGTCTCGGACTGGGGCTCGACGCCGGCGACGGCGTCGAAGACGGCGATCGCGCCGTCGAGCACCCGCAAACTGCGCTCGACCTCGACCGTGAAGTCGACGTGGCCGGGCGTATCGATGATGTTGATCCGGTGGTCCTTCCACTCGCAGGCGGTCGCGGCGGAGGTGATCGTGATGCCGCGCTCCTGCTCCTGCTCCATCCAGTCCATCACCGCAGCGCCCTCGTGCACCTCGCCCATCTTGTGGGTGCGGCCGGTGTAATAGAGGATGCGCTCGGTGGTCGTCGTCTTACCGGCGTCGATGTGCGCCATGATCCCGATATTGCGCGTCTTCTCTAGGGGAAAGCTGCGTGCCATGTGTTCCTAAGGTAAGGGTTTGGTCGTGAAACGGGGACGGGACAAAAGCAAACGATCTGGCAAGAGCCGCGATCGGCGCATGAAAAAGGCCCTCGCGGGCCCGGCGAAACGAACTTCGAACCGCACTTCGAAAGGACTGCCTGAGCGACGCGCGATGATAGCAGCGGCGCGACGGCACATCGGCGCGGTGCTCGCGCTGGGCGCGAAGCGCACCCGGCAAGTGGACCGGGCGCTCGCCCGCCGGATCGAGGCGGCGCGGCCCAAGCTGGCGAAAGGGCTGCGGCAACTGCGCGTCCGGGGCATCCGTCTCGCCAGGGCGGCTGGCAAGCGCCTGCGCCCGGCCGCCGTCCTGGCATTGAGGGGGCTCGGCCGGGTCGAACGGCTATTGCGACGAGTGTCGGCGATCTCGGCCCGCGGGGCGACCCGAGCCAGCGCCCTGCTCACCCCAGCGCGGGGAATCGCCCTGCTGATCCTGGCCTCGGCGATCTGCCTCGTCATCTCTCAGTTCGTCACCTACAGCAGCGTCGAGATCGGGCAGCCGGCCTACGCCGGGCTGACCTCGGCGACGGCGCCAACCGTCGCCGGTGAAACCGCCGGCGCCGCCCACTCTTATGTCCTGGTTCCGCTTGCGCTGCTCGCCGGCCTCGTCGCGGCGATGATGCTGCGCACCGAGCGCCGTGGCTTGGCCCGCATCGTCGTCGGCCTAGGGCTGCTCTGCATCGCCCTGATCCTGATCGTCGACCTGCCCGCCGGCACCGACGTCGGTGCCCAGTCATCGCTCTTCTCGGGCGCCACGGCGGTGCTCCAGGGGGGCTTCTACGCGGAGCTCGCGGCAGCGGCGGGGCTGCTCATTGGCGGTCTGCTCTACTATGCGCGGCCGTGCCGAATACCAATCAACTTGTCAGGAAGGGCCGCAAGCGCCCGAAGAAGAAGACGGCGACGCCGGGACTCAAGTCCTCGCAAGGCCGCAAGAAGGCCGTCGCGGCCCCGCAGCGGCGCGGCGTCTGCACGCGCGTCGCGACCGTAACGCCGAAGAAGCCGAACTCGGCGCTGCGCAAGATCGCCCGTGTGCGCTTGACCAACGGGATGGAGGTCACCACCTACATCCCCGGTGAGGGACACAATCTTCAGGAGCACTCGGTGGTGCTCGTCAGGGGTGGTCGAGTCAAGGACCTGCCAGGCGTCCGCTACAAGGTCGTGCGCGGCACCCTCGACGCGGCCGGCGTCTCCGATCGCAAGCAAGCTCGCTCCCGCTACGGCGTCAAGGCCTCCTAATGCCACGCCGCTCCGCTGCAACTATCCGACCGGTCGAGCCCGACGCGCGCTTCCGCAACCGGCTCGTCCAGCAGCTGATCAACAAGGTGATGAGCGACGGCAAGAAGCAGCTTGCCGAGCGGATCGTCTACGACGCCCTCGCCCTGGTCGGCGAGCGCTCCGGCGAGGACGCGATCGAGACGCTCGAGGCCTCGATCAAGCAACTTACCCCGGTGCTCGAGGTTCGCTCGCGCCGGGTCGGCGGTGCTACCTACCAGGTGCCGGTCGAGGTTCCCGCCCGCCGGGCGCGCACGCTGGCGATCCGCTGGCTCGTCGACTTCGCCCGCAACCGCCGCGAGTACTCGATGGCCGAGCGCCTTGCCAGTGAGATCCTCGATGCGACACAGCAGCAGGGGTCCGCGTGGAAGCGCAAGGACGACATTTACCGCATGGCTCAGGCTAATAAGGCCTTCGCTCACTACCGCTGGTAGTCCCGCCTCGGCCATGAGCCGACCGATACTCGCGATCGATATCGACGGCGTCATCTCCCTCTTCGGAGCAGAGACGCCTCCAGATCGCGCGTTCACCAAGCTGGAACTGGTCGACGGGGTGCCGCATCTGATCTCCTTGCCGACGGGCGACAGGCTGCGGCGGCTGGAGGAGCACTTTGAGTTGGTTTGGGCCAGCGGCTGGGAGGACAAGGCGAACTTCTACCTGCCCTCCCTGCTGGGTCTAGCCGAGCTGCCACACGTCACTTTCGACGGGGCAGTGCGGGAAGGCGCGGCGCACTGGAAGCTGGGACCGCTGGACGCCTACGCGGCCGGCAGACCGCTGGCCTGGATCGACGACAATTTCGACCAGAGCTGTTACGAGTGGGCGGAGAAGCGCGAGCTGCCTACCCTGCTCGTCCTCACGGAGACCCACCTCGGCCTGGAGGAGGCCCACGTCGAGGCCTTGCGGCAATGGGCCGTGTCTCTACACTGACGCGATGGAGGGCTTCTGGCCAATCTTCTTCCTGCTCGTCGTCCTGAAGATCCCCGTCTTCGGCGCCCTCTGGCTCGTCTGGTGGGCGAGCCGCGAACCCGAGCCTGAAGGCGCAGCAGCAGACGATGGCGACGGTGGCTTCAGGCGCCGCAACCCAGAACCCAAGCTCCCCCGCGGCCCCCGCCGTGGACCTCATGGGGGTGGCGCAGCGATTGTCGTCGCGAGGAGAAGGCACGGTGCCCCTCTCGCGCAGCGGCGTCCTGCTTTTCGCACAGCCCACTCAGCGAGCGACGCTGCGCGCCCGGCGAAAAGCCCAGCAAGCGAGAGGGGCACCGTGCCTTCTCTCCCCGCTCACACCCGCTGAGCAGCCTTTCGGCGCTCTCGCCGGAGCTCGCGCAGGTAAGGCTGGAAGTCCACCTGAATCGTGTGACGCTTAGAGGCGACGTAGCGCTTTTTCATCTTCTTTTCGGCCTCTGAGATCTCATCGCGCATCTCGGCGGGGGAAGGCAACGTCCCCCGCCCGCCGAGCAGGTCGGCGACCCACTCCGCCTGCGCCTCGGCCAGCGGCATGATCGCCCCGAGCGGCTGGATCAGGCCGATGAAATAGAGGCCGGGATGGTCGACCGAGACGACGCGGCGATAGAGCGGCAGCCGGTTTTCCTTGGCGGCGACGAGGCCCTCCTCGAAGAAGGGGAAGCTGATCTTGTAACCCGTGCAGTAGACGATGAGGTCGATCTCCTCCTCGCTGCCGTCGACGAACTTGACCGTGCGCCCGGCGCTGAAGCGATCGATGTTGGGCTTGACCTCGATGTCGCCGTGGCCCAGTCGGGAGAGCAGCTCGGCCGAGACAGTCGGATGCGCCTCGAGCAGCTTGTGGTCGGGCTGCGGCAGCCCGTAGGCGGTCATGTCCCCAGCGGTGAGGCCCAGCATGCGCCCGAGCACGAAGCGCTGCACGGCGAGCGGCATCATCGTCAAGAGCTTCGAGGCCGCCTCATCGGTCGGCTTGCCGTTCAGGTACTTGGGCATGACGTAGGCACCGCGGCGCATCGCCAGAAAGGTCCTCTCAGCTATCCGCGAGGCCTCGACCGCGATGTCCGTCGCCGAGTTGCCGATGCCCAGTACGAGGACTCGCTTGTCGCGCAGAATCTCGGGCTCGCGGTAGTGGTGGACGTGGATCTGCTCGCCCTCGAAGTCCTCGGAGCCGGGGAACGGCGGCTCGGGCCAGCGTGGATCCCAGTGATGGCCGTTGGCGACAAGCACGGCTCGGTAGCGGTGGCGCTCCTCCTCGCCACCACGCTCCCGGACAGTCACCTCCCACTCGCCGTCGACGGGAACGACACCGAGCACCTCGGTGCGGAAGCGGATCTTCTCGCGCAGGGCGAATTGATCTACGTAGTCGTCGAAGTAGCGAGCGATCTGGAAGTGGTTGGGGTAGTCCGGATAGTCATCCGGCATCGGGTAGGTCTTGTAGGCCATCAACCCACGTGAGGTGTTGATGTGCAGCGAGCGGTAGGCGGAGGAGAGTTCGTTGTCGTTTTCGTAGCGCCAGTTGCCGCCGACCTCGGAGCCCTTCTCGAAGCAATCGAAGGAGATCCCACGGGCGTTCAGCACCTGGCAGGAGGCGATGCCGGAGGAGCCGGCACCGATCACGCAGACCTTTTGGGCGGCGGGCATGCCTGAAATCTACAAGGGGTGAGGAAGACCACCCCTGGGGTCCGTAGAGAGAAAGGGCGATCGATTCGAAGCTTGGTCCATCGGATCAACAACCCAACGAAAGGAACCTCCGATGACCAGCAAGACCCGCACATTCCGTCCCTCCCCCGCCCTCCTGATCGCCTGCCTGGCCCTGTTCGCCGCCCTCACCGGCAGCGCCTTCGCCGCCGGCATCGCCAAGAACACGGTGCGCTCGCCGCAGATCGTCGACGGCACGATCCGCACGGTTGACCTCCGCGACAACGCGGTTGCCGCCGGCAAGATCGCCCCCAACGCGGTCGACACGACCGAGATCGCCGAAAACGGCGTCGAATCCTCCGACGTCGCCCCGGACAGCCTCACCGCTCAAGACCTGGCGCCCGCCTCGGTCACCTCCTCCGAGGTAGCCGACCAGTCCCTCACCGCCGATGACCTCGGCCCCAACTCGGTCGGCTCGAGTGAGCTGCAGGCCGGCTCAGTCCGCGCCTCGGAGCTCGGCGGGATCATCCAGGTCTCGAACAGCACCCCGATCGCGGCAGGAGCCAACGGCAGCGTCTCAGTCAACTGCCCCGAAGGCACGGTCGTGATTAGCGGTGGCGGCCAGCCCGCCAACTTCGGAGTGGAGATGACCTCCACCCTCCGCAGCGGCAACGGCTGGCAGTACCAGGCGAAAAACAACAACGGAGCGGCAAGCAGCCTCACCGTCTTCGCCTACTGCCTAACCGGCGGCAGCAGCAACTAACCATCACCCCGCTGGAGAAGCAAACGGCCCGGGCGATCTCGCCCGGGCCGTTTTGCGTGCTGAGAGGAGGGCCGGGGCACCCCGGCCCTCCCCCCGCTACTAAGACTGCCCGGGCGACTTCTCCTCGGACGTTGCCTCGATCTCGTGCGCCAGCTCCTCGAGCTCCTCGGCAAACGAGGGGCCGAAGCTCTCGACCGCTTCGCCGTCGTCGAGCCCGAGCTCGGCCGCCAGCTCTTCTTCGTCGAGCAGACCTTCCTCGCTCGGCGGTTCGATCGGCACGGCCGGCTCCACCGCCAGGGTGCGGTAGTGCTTAAGGCCGGTGGCGGCCGGGATCAGCTTGCCGATGATCACGTTCTCCTTCAGGCCGACGAGTTTGTCTCGCTTGCCCTCCAGCGCCGCATCGGTAAGCACCTTCGTCGTCTCCTGGAAAGAGGCGGCGGAGAGGAAGGACTCAGTGGCCAGCGAGGCCTTGGTAATCCCGAGGATGACCTCCTCGGCCTTGGCCGGCGTGCCGCCGTCTTCCTTCGTCTTCTTGTTGAGGCGCTTGAGCGCACCGCGATCTTCGAGCTGGCCCGGCAGCAGGCTGGTCGAACCCTTGGATTCGATCCGCACCTTCTTCAGCATCTGACGGGCGATCAGCTCGATGTGCTTGTCGTTGATGTCCACGCCCTGGGCGCGGTAGACCCGCTGCACCTCGGCCACCAGGTAGAGCTCGACGTCGGTGCGGCCGCGGATCGCCAGCAGGTCAGCCGGGTAGAGCGAGCCCTCGTTGAGCTGCTGGCCCACCTCAACCTTCTCGCCGTCGGCCACGTGCAGGCGCGTACGGGGCGGGAAGCTGTAGGCGTGCTCCTCGCCGCTGGACTCGGTGACGTGCACTTTCAGCGCTTTGTCGGTTTCTTCGACCGAGACTTTCCCGGCCGCCTCTGCCATCTGCGCCAGGCCCTTCGGTTTACGTGCCTCGAAGAGCTCGACGATGCGCGGCAGACCCTGCGTGATGTCCTGGCCGGCGACACCGCCGGTGTGGAACGTCCGCATGGTCAGCTGCGTACCCGGCTCGCCGATCGACTGGGCGGCGATGATGCCCACCGCGTCGCCGATGTTGACCGTGAAGCCGGTCGCCGGAGCGACGCCGTAGCAAGCCCGGCACACGCCGGAGTCGGCGTCGCACTTGAGCGCCGAGCGAACCGGGACCTTGGTCTCCTCGTCCTCGAACGCCTCGGCGATCGCTTCGACGTCGGCCAGGGTGATCTCCTGGTTGCGCTTGAGCAGCTCGCGGCCGCGCTTGGTTTCGAATTTCTTCGCGGCCAGGCGACCGATCAGGTTGTCGTTGAGTGAGTTGTCGTCCTTGCGGATCGCCATCTCGATGTGGTCTTTGGTTTTGCAGTCCTCCTCGCGCACGATCACGTCCTGGGCGACGTCGACCAGGCGCCGGGTCAGGTAACCCGAGTCGGCCGTACGCAGCGCCGTGTCGGCGAGTCCCTTTCGGGCGCCGTGCGTGGAGATGAAGTACTCGAGCACCGAGAGGCCCTCCATGAAGTTGGCCTTGATCGGCCGCTCGATGATTTCGCCCTTCGGATTGGCCATCAGGCCGCGCATCCCCGCCAGCTGGCGGATCTGCTTGAAGGAACCGCGAGCACCGGAGTTGGCCATCATGAAGATCGGGTTCAGCTCGTCGAGGTTGTCCTCCATCGCTTTCGCGACCTCATCGGTGGCGTTGTTCCAGTGCGACGTGACCGCCTCATGGCGCTCCTCGGCGGTGATGTAGCCGTCGTCGTACTGGCCCTGGATCTCGGCCGTCTGCTTCTCGTAGCGTTCGAGGATCTGCTCCTTATCCGGCGGTGAGACGACGTTGTTCTTCGACACGGTGATCCCCGCCTGGCTGGCGTAGTGGAAACCGAGGTCCTTGAACGCATCGAGCACCTGCGAGACGGCCGGGGCGCCGTAGGCCTCAACCAGGTCGAAGACCATTTCGTTGATGTTCTTCTTCTTCAGCGAGAAGTTGACGAACTCGAACTGGTCCGGATCGAAGTCCTCACCGAGTGCTTCAGCAAGGGCGCGCTCGATCTTCTCGTTGAAGATGATCCGCCCCACGGTAGTGAGGAAGTGCCCGCGCCCGGCCCGCCGGTACTCGGCCTGGTCGTGCAGCTTGCAGCCGCCGTTCTCGTAGACGAGCTCGGCCTCCTGTGAGGAGCGGAATACCTTCGGCGATGAGCCATTGCGCTTGTTGCCCTGGCCCGCCTTGAGCTCCTCGTCGATCTTCGCCAGATCCTCGGCGTCGGGACCGTAGGTCAGGTAGTAGATGCCGAGCACCATGTCCTGGGTCGGCGTCGCCAGGGGCGCGCCGTGCGCCGGCGAGAGGATGTTGTTCGCCGAGAGCATCAGGATCCGCGCCTCGGCCTGGGCCTCGGCGGAGAGCGGCACGTGGACCGCCATCTGGTCGCCGTCGAAGTCGGCGTTGAAGGCGGAGCAAACCAAGGGGTGAACCTGGATCGCCTTGCCCTCGACCAGCACCGGCTCGAAGGCCTGGATGCCGAGGCGGTGCAGGGTCGGCGCGCGGTTAAGCAGCACGGGGTGCTCGTGGATGACTTCCTCGAGCACGTCCCAGACCTCGGGGATCATCGACTCGACCATCTTCTTGGCCGCCTTGATGTTCTGCACGGCCTTGCGCTCGACCAGCTGGGCCATGATGAACGGCTTGAAAAGCTCGAGCGCCATGAGCTTGGGCAGGCCGCACTGGTGCAGCCTCAGGCTCGGGCCGGAGACGATCACCGAACGGCCGGAGTAGTCGACGCGCTTGCCGAGCAGGTTCTGACGGAAGCGCCCCTGCTTGCCCTTGAGCATGTCGGAGAGCGACTTCAGCGGCCGGTTGCCGGGACCGGTGACGGGGCGACCGCGACGGCCGTTGTCAAACAGCGCGTCGACGGCCTCCTGCAGCATCCGCTTCTCGTTGTTGACGATGATCTCGGGGGCACCGAGATCGAGCAGGCGCTTGAGCCGGTTGTTGCGGTTGATCACGCGGCGGTAGAGATCGTTCAGATCCGAGGTGGCGAAGCGGCCACCGTCGAGCTGCACCATCGGGCGCAGCTCCGGCGGGATCACCGGCACGGAGTCGAGGATCATCCAATCCGGTTTGTTCTCGGAGTTGAGGAAGGCCGAGGCAACTTTCAGCCGCTTCACGGCACGAGCCTGTTTCTGGCCTTTGGAGCTGTTGATCACCTGCTCCAGTTCCTCGCAGTCAGCCTCGAGGTCGACCTGTTCGAGCAGGTCGCGCACGGCCTCGGCACCCATGCTGCCGCGGAAGTACTCACCCCAGCCAAACGGCGAACCAAAGCGATCCTTGAGCTCGCGGAAGACCGTCTCATCGTTGACGACGTCCTTCGGCTTCATCTCGGTGAAGATCTTCCAGACTTCGGCCATCCGCTCGATCGCCTCGTCGATGTAGGCCTCGGTGTCGGAGATCTCCGCCTCAAACGTTTTGCGCAGTTCTTTGATCATTTTGGTGCGCTCGTCGTCCTTCAACTTGCGCAACTGCGCGGCGGTCAGTTTCAGCGAGTCGGCCCAGATGTGGTCGTCGTCGTCGAACTTGGTCTGGGTGCCGTCCTCGAGGTACTTGATCCGGCGCTCGAGCGACTCGCTCAACTCCTGAGTCCTTTTCTGCCGTTCCGCCTCGTAGGAGTCGGTGACTTTTTTGACTTCTTTCTCGAGCATGCCGAGGTCCTTGTCGCGGGCCTCGACGTCCACCCAGGTGATCATCGACGCGGCGAAATAGAGGACCTTCTCCAGCTCCTTAGGAGCCATGTCGATCAGGTAACCGATGCGGCTCGGCACGCCCTTGAAGAACCAGATGTGGGAGACCGGAGCGGCCAGGTCGACGTGGCCCATGCGCTCACGGCGCACCTTGGACCGCGTCACCTCGACGCCGCAGCGCTCGCAGACGATGCCCTTGTAGCGGACGCGCTTGTACTTGCCGCAGTAGCACTCCCAGTCCTTGGTCGGACCGAAGATGCGCTCGCAGAAGAGGCCGTCTTTCTCCGGCTTCAGCGTGCGGTAGTTGATCGTCTCCGGCTTGGTGACCTCGCCCCAACTCCAGGAGCGGATCTTCTTCGACGACGCTAGGCCGATTTCAATCGCGTCGAAATTGTTGATGTCGATCATCAGTCCTCCACCTTCGCCTCTTCGGCCTCTGTCTCTTTCTCTACCGCGGCCCCGTCGGTGCCACCCTCGCCCTCGGCGACGGTCTGCTCCTCACGCTCGTCAGCCGCGCCGTTGGAGCCGTTGCCGTCGGCGCGGACCCCGGTCAGGTCCATGCCCAGCTCCTCGGCGGCCTTGAGCAGGTCGTCGTCCTCCTCGGCGATCTCGACGTCCCCACCTTCGGAGACGACGTTGGCATCGAGCGAGAGGCTCTGGATCTCCTTCAGCAGAACTTTGAAGGACTCCGGGATCGACGGCTCGGGGATGTTCTCCCCCTTGACGATCGCCTCGTAGGCCTTGACGCGCCCGACCGTGTCGTCCGACTTGACGGTCAGCATCTCCTGCAGCGTGTAGGCAGCGCCGTAGGCCTCCAGGGCCCAGACCTCCATCTCGCCGAAGCGCTGGCCGCCGAACTGCGCCTTGCCGCCCAGCGGCTGCTGGGTGACCAGCGAGTACGGGCCGGTCGAGCGGGCGTGGATCTTGTCGTCGACCAGGTGCAGCAGCTTGAGGATGTACATGTAGCCGACCGTGACCTTGCCCTCGTAGGGCTCGCCGGTGCGGCCGTTGTAGAGCTGGACACTGCCGTCGGCACGGGCGCCGGGGCGCTCGTCCTTGTGGATGCCGAGGTCAATGCCGCGCTCCTCGTTTTGCTCCTGCCACTTGCAGAGCGCTTCGTCGACATCCTCGACGCTGGCCCCGTCGAAGACCGAGGTCGCCACGTAGACGCGACCGTCACCTTCGTCGGAGTGGGCCTGCTTGTAGGCCTCTGAGCCATCGTCGTACCAACCGTTGCCGGCAACCCAACCGAGGTGGGTCTCGAGGATCTGCCCGATGTTCATCCGGCTCGGCACGCCGAGCGGGTTGAGGATCACGTCGACGGGGGTGCCGTCGGCGAGGTGGGGCATGTCCTCCTCGGGCACGATCTTGGAGATCACACCCTTGTTCCCGTGACGGCCGGCGAGCTTGTCGCCCTCGGCGATCTTGCGCTTCGTCGCAACGAAGACGCGCACGAGGTCGTTGACCCCGGCGGCCAGATCGTCGCCGTCGTCGCGGCTGAAGGTGAGCACGTCGATGACGACGCCACCCTCGCCGTGGGGGACCTTCAGCGAGGTATCGCGGACCTCGCGCGCCTTCTCCTTGAAGATCGCGCGGATCAGCTTCTCCTCGGCGGTTAGCTCGGTCTCGCCCTTGGGCGTGACCTTGCCGACCAGGAGGTCGCCGGAGACAACCTCGGCGCCGACGCGGACGATGCCGCGCTCGTCGAGGTTGCGCAGGCTCTCCTCAGAGCGGTTGGGGATGTCGCGGGTGATCTCCTCGTCGCCGAGCTTGGTCGTGCGGGCGTCGATCTCGTACTCCTCGATGTGGATCGAGGTGAGCTCGTCGTCCTTGACCAGGCGCTCGGAGAGGATGATCGCGTCCTCGAAGTTGTAGCCCTCCCAGGACATGAAGGCGACCAGGCAGTTCTTGCCCAGGGCGATCTCGCCGCCGCCGGTCGAGGAACCGTCGGCGAGCACGTCACCCTGCTTGACCTTCTGCCCGCTGTTGACGATCGGGCGCTGGTGAATGATCGTGCCCTGATTGGAGCGCATGAACTTGTGCAGCGGGTACTCGACCTTTTTCGAGCCGTGGCTGACCACGATCCGTTCCGAGTCGACGTGGTCGATCTCCCCGTCTCCCTCGGCAAGGACTACGTCGCCGGTGTCGACCGCGGCGCGACGCTCCATGCCGGTGCCGATCAGCGGCGGGTCGGGCTTCAGCAGCGGCACCGCTTGGCGCTGCATGTTGGAGCCCATCAGTGCCCGGTTGGCGTCGTCGTGCTCGAGGAAGGGGATCAGCGCCGTACCGACCGACCAGATCTGCGTCGGCGAGACGTCCATCAGATCGACTTCCTTCGGCGAGGCCGCGGCGTACTCGTCCTCGCCGGCGCGGACCAGGACGGTCGGGCCTTTGAGCTTGCCGCCGGAGTCGACTTCGGCGTTCGCCTGGGCGATCACCTTGTCCTCCTCCTGGGTGGCGTCGAGGTGGACGATCTCGTCGGTGACCACACCGTCTTTAACCAACCGGTAAGGGGTGGTGACGAAGCCGTGCTCGGAGACCTCCGCGTAGGAGGAGAGCGAGCCGATCAGGCCGATGTTCGGACCCTCTGGCGTCTCGATCGGGCACATGCGCCCGTAGTGGGTCGGGTGCACGTCGCGCACCTCGATCGGGGCCCGCTCACGGGTCAGACCGCCCGCACCCAGCGCCGAAAGACGGCGCCGGTGGGTAAGCCCGGCCAGTGAGTTGGTCTGGTCCATGAACTGCGAGAGCTGCGAGGAGCCGAAGAACTCCTTCATCGCGGCCACAACCGGCCGGATGTTGATGATCGTCTGCGGCGTGATCGCATCCGAGTCTTCAGTAGTCAGGCGCTCGCGGACGACGCGCTCCATCCGGTAGAGGCCGATGCGGAAGGCCTCCTGGATCAGCTCGCCGACCGTGCGCAGGCGCCGGTTGCCGAAGTGCTCGTACTCGTCGAGGTGCTCGTTGACCGGCTCGCGGGGATAAGTGATCGCCTCCGCGGCGTAGTCTTTGATCGGGTTCTCCTCATCGATCTCCTCGGGGATGCCGAGCAGCTTGGGAAGGCTGACCAGCTCCTTGACCAGGGCGATGATGTCGTCGTGGGTGAGGACCCTGGTGTCGAGGTCGATGTCGAGGTCGAGCCGCGCGTTGAGCTTGTAGCGGCCGACCCGGGTGAGGTCGTAGCGCTTGGAGTCGAAGAAGAGCTGCTCGAGCAGGTTGCGAGCGGCGTCGACTGAGGGCGGCTCGCCCGGACGCTGCTTCTTAAACAGCTCGATCAGCGCACCCTCCTCGGTGCGGGTCGCCTCCGTGTCCGCCTCGATCGTGTGTCGCATGTAGATCGAGTTGTCGAACATGTCGAGGAGCTGTTTGTCCTCGACATAGCCCATCGCACGCAGCAGCACCGTCACCGGCAGCTTGCGCTTGCGGTCGATACGGACGAAGACTTTGCCTTTTTTGTCGATTTCCAGCTCGAGCCAGGAACCGCGGGCAGGCATCAGGTTGGCGATGAAGACCTGCTTTTCGGCGTCCTTCGGAGCCATCACGTAGGCGCCCGGCGAACGGACGAGCTGCGTGACGACGACACGCTCGGTGCCGTTGATGATGAAGGTGCCGCGATCGGTCATCCACGGGAAGTCGCCCATGAAGACGGCCTGCTCGCGGATCTCACCGGTCTCTTTGTTTTGGAAGGCAACCGTCGCCGAGAGCGGTCGCGAGTAGGTCATGTCCTTCTCGCGGCACTCCTCGATCGTGTGCGGCGGCTCCTCGAATTTGAACTCGCCAAAGACAATGGCGAGGTTCCCCGTGTAGTCCTCAATCGGGGATATGTCGTCAATCGTCTCTCGCAGCCCACCCTTCTTCGGATCCGTCAGCTCTTCGAAGGAGCGACGCTGGATATCGATCAGATGGGGGACTTCGAGGGGATTCTGTAGTCGGGAAAAACTCCTGCGGGTTACGGGGGCAGCGTTCGAACGTGCCAAGACGGGCGACTCCTCAGAGGGTCAGAGGGACGTTAGGTACAGCGCAGATATCGGGCAGGGACAAAACTGAGCGCGACCGCGAAAAATAACACACGGCCACGCTCTGCCGCGAGTTTGGCTCCCTGCCTGGGTTCCAACCGCGGTTGATGCGAGATTTACTTGAGCTCGACGGTGGCGCCGGCCTCCTCGAGTTCGGCCTTGAGCTTATCGGCCTCCTCGCGCTCGATGCCCTCCTTGATCGCCTTCGGGGCCTCGTCGACCATCGCCTTGGCCTCTTTCAGGCCAAGCCCGGTGGCGGCGCGCACGACCTTGATCACGGGGACCTTCTGGCCGCCGACCTCGGCGAGGACGACGTCGACCGTGGAGGCCTCTTCCTCGCCACCACCATCGCCGGCGGGAGCGCCGGCAGCAGCCGGTGCGGCGGCGGCGACGGCCGTGGCCGAGACGCCAAACTCCTCCTCGAGGGCTTTGATCCGCTCGGAGAGCTCCAGTACCGAGATGCTCTTCAGCTCCTCGATCCAGTCATCTGTTGAAACCTTGGTTGCCATCTACTCCTCTTCCTTGCTCGCGTCGTCATCGTCAGTGTTAGAAGTCTCTGTCTCTTCGGATGAGGGCTCAGACCCCTCGTCCGCGGGTCCTGTCGCTGCAGGGGACCCACCACCCCCTCCGGTCGCTGAAGCGTCCTCGGGGGCGGTACCCCCTACAGCGCCACCCGCGGTCGGGGCGTCTGCGTCACCCGCCTCGGGCTCAGCAGCTTTCGCGGGCTCCTCGGCGGGGGAGTCTTCAGCTGGCTTCTTCTCGGCTTTGGGTGCCTCGCCGGATACCAGGCCCTTTTCGGCTATCTGGCCGAGTTGGAGGGCCAGGCCTTGGATCATGGATCCGAGGCCGCGGACCAGGCCGGTCAGCGGGCTCGCGACGACGCCGGCGAACTGGCCGTTGAGGACGTCGCGCGAGGGCAGCTTGGCTATCGCTTCGAAGCCGCCAGCATCGACGTCGATGCCGTCCATGAAGCCGCCCTTGAAGGTGAGCACTTTGTGCTCTTTGTTGAAGGTTGAGATCGCCTTGGCTGCTTGAGCGGTGTCGCCGCGCACGAAGGTGAGCGCGGTCGGACCCTGCAGCAATGCGTTGAGGCGCTCGCCGGCGCCGGCTTTGTCAGCGGCGATTTTGGTCAGGCGGTTCTTGACGATGCGGAAGCTGGCGTCGGATTCGCGCAGTTTCGCCCGCAGTTCGGCTGCCTGGGGAACGCTGATCCCCCGGTAGTCAACCGCGAAGATCGCCTCGGCCGCCGCGATGTCGGCGGCGATCTCCTCAATTGCTGTTGCCTTTTCGTCTCTATTCATCGTTCGCCTGCACCGGGCTTACGGGGTCGGCCCCGCCGGTGGTCTCGGGTTCGCGACGGCGCAGTTTAGGCCGTTACGGGTTCCTCTGCCGCCTGGGGTGCGGCGGCGACCTCATCGCGGTCGCCGACCTTGGAGGCGTCGACCCGGATGCCGGGGCCCATCGTCGTCGTCAGCGTGCAGGTGACGATGTAGCGGCCTTTCGCCGCCGAGGGCTTGGCGCGGACGATCTCCTCCATCACGGCGCTGAAGTTGTCGAGCAGCTGATCGGGCGAGAGGCTCGCCTTGCCGATCGCCATGTGGACGATCGCCTGGCGGTCGGTGCGGTATTCGACCTTGCCGGCCTTGGACTCGCTGACCGCTTTCTCGATGTCGTCGGTGACGGTGCCGACCTTGGGGTTCGGCATCTTGCCCTGCGGACCGAGCACCCGGCCGAGCTTGCCGACCGTGCCCATCATCTGCGGGGTCGAGATCGCGACATCGAAGTCGGTCCAGCCCTCCTCCTCGACTTTCTTGGCGAGGTCATCGCCGCCGACGAAGTCAGCACCGGCGGCCTCCGCGTCGCGGGCCTGCTGGCCCTGAGCGAAGACTGCGACGGTGACGTCTTTGCCGAGGCCGTGGGGCAGAGCGAGCGTGCCACGCAGCTGCTCCTCGGCGTGGCGGACGTTGACGCCGAGCAGCACGTGCAGCTCGACCGTCTCGTCGAAGTTGGCGCTGGCCGTCTCCTTGAGCAGGGCGATCGCCTCGAGCGGCGGGTAGGTCCGGTCGCGGTCGACCTTCTCCAGCTGTTTGCGGTAACGCTTGCCGTGGGCCATAAAGGTCTCCTACTTGACGTCGACGCCCATCGAGCGGGCGGTGCCGGCGATGATCTTCGAGGCGGCGTCGAGGTCGTTGGCGTTGAGGTCGGGCATCTTGCGCTCGGCGATCTGGCGGACCTGGTCCATCGAGATCGTCCCCACCTTGTTGACGTGGGGCTCGCCCGAGCCCTTCTTGATCCCGATCGCCTCCTTGATCAGCACCGCCGCCGGGGGCGTCTTGGTGATGAAAGTGAAGGAGCGGTCCTCATAGACCGTGATCTCGACCGGGATGATCGTCCCGCCTTCGGACTGGGTCTGGGCGTTGAACGCCTTGCAGAACTCCATGATGTTGACGCCGTGCTGGCCCAGCGCGGGGCCGACCGGCGGCGCCGGGTTCGCCGAGCCGGCGGAGATCTGCAGCTTGATCTGTGTGAGGACTTTCTTTGCCATCGGGATCGGAGAGGGTAGCGGGCGGGCGCCTAAATCTTCTTGACCTGGTCGTAACCGACCTCGACCGGGGTCTCGCGGCCGAAGATCGAGACCAAGACCTTGAGTTTGGCGGCGTCCTCGTTGATCTCGGCGATCTCGCCGGAGAAGTCAGAGAGCGGGCCGGAGACGACCTTGACCGACTCACCGATCGAGAACTGTGCCTGGGTGCGCGGCCGCTCAGCGGTCTCGCGGTGCAGCAGGCGGTCGACCTCGGGTTTGGAGAGCGGCACCGGCTTGTTGCGCGAGCCGACGAAGCCGGTCACACCCGGGGTGTTCTTGACCAGGCCCCAGGCGTCGTCGGTCATCTCCATGTTGACCAGGACGTAGCCCGGCATCGTGCGCTTCTCTTTCGGCTGTTTCTGGCCGTCTTTGCCCAGTTCCATCACCTGCTCGGTGGGAACGACGACCTGGCGCACGTTGCGGTTCTGACTCATCGTCTGAACCCGGTGCTCGAGGTTGTGCTTGACCTTGTTCTCGTGACCCGAGTAGGTGTTGATCACGTACCAGCGATACATGTATTTAAGTGCCTTTGTTTAGAGATCCCGAATGAATGACGTTCGCCGATGCTCGACTAGATCAAGTATCGATCATCGGCTCACAGGATCTGCTTGACCAGATAATTGAAAGCCGCGTCGAGCGCGCCGAGGTAGGTGGCGGCGACGGCGACGAAGATGATTGTGACGGCGGTGGCCTGGACGAGGGTGTCGCGGTCCGGCCACTGGACCTTCTTCAGCTCGGCCCAGCAGGAGAGGAGGAAGCCGATGACGCCGCCGCGCTGGCGCTGCGCCTGCGCCTGTTTCTGCTTCTTGGCGAGCTGCTCGCTCTCGCGGCGCTTCTGCTCGGCCCGCTTGCGCTTCTCGGTTTCCTTCAGCGCCTTGGTCTCGGCACGCCTTTCGGCGCGGGAGGACTTGGGAGCGTCCGGAGTTTCCAGCGCCGCCTCGGGAGCGCCGACAGCCATGCCGGCCTCGACCGCCTCGATCTCGGCGATCTCGCCAGAGACCGGGACCTGGGTGTCGTGCTGGGCGTGCGACTCACCATCGCGCTCCGCGCTGACGCGCTTGCGCTCCTGCTCTTCGCGGGCCCGCCGCTCGGCCTTGCGCTGTGCGCGCGTCTTGGCCATTTGGGCTAGCGCGTCTCCTTGTGCGCCGTGTGCTTGCCGCACCAGCGGCAGAACTTGCGCAGCTCAATCCGGTCCGGCGAGTTGCGCCGTGACTTATTTGTCTGGTAGTTGCGTCGCTTGCAGTCTTCGCAAGCCATCGTTACCGCGATGCGGACATCTCCGCGAGCCATTTCTCCCTCGATTACTTACGCGCCATTACAAGGAAAAACCCCGGGCCGAGGCACGAGGCTGAACCGAAGAATAGCGCCCTTGGGTATTGATGGTCCGGCCGCTCAGACCGGCCCGAAGCGCCGATTAGAGTGAGCCGGTGAGCGTTGCTCCTTACGACCGCCTGGGACGAGGCTACAGCCGGGTGCGTCGGCCCGACCCGCGGATCGCGGCACAGATCGACGCGGCGCTCGGCGAGGCACGGACGGTGCTTAACGTCGGCGCGGGGACTGGTTCTTACGAGCCGGAGGGGCGCGAGGTGACAGCGGTCGAGCCCTCCGCCGAGATGATCGGCCAGCGATCGCCGGGGTCGGCGCCGGTGGTCCAGGCCAGCGCTGAAGACCTGCCCTTCCCCAACCGCAGCTTCGACGCGTCGATGGCGGTGCTGACCGCTCATCACTGGGCGGACCTCGGCGCAGGCTTGGCCGAGATGCAGCGGGTGAGCCAGGAGCGAATCGTGATCGTCACCTTCGACCACTTCGGACTCGGAGACCTCTGGATTCCCCGCGACTACTTCCCCGAGATGCTCGGGCTGAAGCGGCGCGCCGGCGCCACCAGCGGCGAGCTCGCTCGGCGGTTTCCCCCTGCCACCGTCTCCCCCATCCCCGTGCCCCGGGACTGCACGGACCTCTTCTTCGCCGCGCTTTGGGCCCGCCCCGAGCTGCTCTTCGACGAGGAGGTGCTCAAGCCGATGTGGGTTTGGCAGAGCATCTCGCAGGAGGCACGGCGGGAGGGCCGGGAGCGCTTGAGGGCGGACCTCGAGAGCGGAGCCTGGGAGCAGCGCTATGGACACCTGCGCGCCCTTCCCTCGCTCGATGTCGGCCTGCGACTGGTCTCGGTCCCGTGCTCCCACCAGGAATCAAAAGACTGAGGCCGGGTACGGTGTCGGCCATGAACTCAGAGCGCGCCAAAGAACTGCTTGCCAACGAGCGAGCCCAGGTCGAACGAGAGATCGCCACCCTCAAAGGAGAAGGCACTGAAGAGGGAGACGAGCGGCGGGAGCCGGGAGACGAGGATTCCGAGGGCCTCTACCAGGACGAGTTCGACGCTGGCCGGCTTGAGGATCTGCGCGTTCGTATGGCCGCGGTCGAGCGGGCCGAAGAGCGTCTTGCGGCCGGCACCTACGGCCTCTCGGTCCGCAGCGGCGAGCCGATCCCAGACGAGCGACTCGAGGTTGTCCCGACCGCCGAGCTGACGGTCGAGGAGTCCGAGCCCGGAGCTTCCTGACCGCCCTCGCCGAACTGGCAAGGGCGCGCTGGCCGTGGCGTGGAACCGGTCACGGCCCGCTGCCGCTGCTGCTCATCCTGCTGACCGTCGTCACCGGCGTCGTTGACGCCGTCAGCTACATCGCCCTCGGCCACGTCTTCGTCGCCAACATGACGGGCAACGTCGTCTTCCTCGGCTTCGCTCTGGCGGGTGCGCCCGGGCTCTCCGCCCCCGCCTCGATCGCCGCGCTCGGAGCCTTTCTCGCCGGCGCAGTGGGGGGTGGGCGGATCGCCAGCCACTGGGACGGCCACCGGGGACGGCAGCTGCGAACCGCGGCGGCATTCGCTCTGGTGCCGGTCGTGCTGGCAATCGTGGTTGGCGCGATCGTCGGCCAGCCGGTCTCCGACGGCGCCCGCTACGCGCTGATCATTCCCCTCGGCCTGGCGATGGGCATCCAGAACGCGACCGCGCGTCGGCTCGCCGTGCCCGACCTGACCACCACCGTTCTCACCCTGACGCTGACCGGAGTTGCCGCCGACTCCCGCCTCGCCGGCGGCGAAGGCGGACACCCGGGCCGGCGACTGATCGCGGTCGGGGCGATGCTCGCCGGCGCGCTGGTAGGTGCTCTTCTCGTGGTCCACGTGGATCTGGTGGTGCCCCTCGGGATCGCCGCCGTGCTGCTCGCCGCCAGCGCGATCGCCGCCCACCGGCTCTCGGCCGGTGGGCCCGACTGGGCTTGACGCGCCTGCATGGCTTACGGCCGGCTCGTCGACGCTGCTACTGTTCACCAAATGGTTAACGATTCATTTAGGGCCCTTTCGCACCCGATCCGCCGCGGGATCGTCGAACGGCTCGCCGCCGGTCCAGCAACCGTTGGTGAAGTCACCCGCGACTTCGGGGTCTCCAAGCCGGCGATCTCAAAGCACCTCAAGGTCCTGGAGGAGACGGGTGTCGTCAGCCGGGTAGTAGTGGGCCGGACGCACCGGCTCTCGCTCGAGCCCAAGGTGCTCGACGAGGCAGCCGAGTGGATGGATCGCCAGCGCGCTCTTTGGGAGCGCATGTTCGATGTCGTCGATGAGTACTTGAAGGAGGAGCAGAAATGAAGATGCCGCCGATCGTCTCGCCGCAGGAGTGGAAGTCGGCCCGCGAGGAACTGCTGGTCAAGGAGAAGGAGCTGACCCGCGCCCGCGATGCGCTCGCCGCCGAACGGCGCCGGATGCCGCGGATGGCAGTGGAGAAGGAGTACCGCTTCGAGGGACCGGACGGGCCAATGAGCTTGCTCGACCTGTTCGAGGGGCGGCGCCAGCTGATCCTCTACCGCTTCTTCTTCGAGCCCGGCGTCGCTGACTGGCCGGAGAGCGGCTGCCGCGGCTGCTCGTTCATGGCTGACGAAGTCGCCAACCTGGCCCACCTGAATGCGCGCGACACGACCTTCGCGCACGTTTCCCGGGCGCCCCAGGCCGACATCGAGCGCTACCGCAAGCGGATGGGCTGGGAGATGCCCTGGTACACGCTCACCGACGATTTCGACGCCGACTTCGGTGTCGACGAATGGCACGGCACCAACGTCTTCTACCGCGACGACGAGGACCGTATCTTCCGCACCTACTTCACCGACAAGCGCGGCGATGAGGCACTCGGCAGCATCTGGTCCTACCTGGACATCACCGCGCTTGGCCGGCAGGAGAAGTGGGAGGACTCCCCCGAGGGCTACCCACAGACCCAGGCCTACGTGTGGTGGAACCTCCACGACGAGTACGAGGACGCAAGCGACTTCGAGCACGCCCTCTCGGACGCGACCGCCTCCCAGCGCGGATCGAGCAGCACGTGATCCCGCTCGCACACGTCGGCGGCGTACCGGTGGAGGAGCTCCTGCCCTGGCTGGCCGGCCCCGGCACGGTGGTTGTGGCGCGGGCCTGGCTTACCGTCCACCTGCGACGCCGAGAGAACCAGGACCGATGAGCGGCGAGACGCTGCTACTCGAGCGCGCCTTTCAGGCTCCCGCCCAAGCGGTCTTCGACGCCTGGACGAGCGAGGAGGTGATGCGCCGCTGGTTCCACGGCCGGCGCGCCTGGGAGACCCCCGAGGCCAAGGTCGACCTGCGAGTCGGCGGCGCCGTGCGTGTGGTCATGCGCGACCCCACCGACGGAGCCGAACACGGCGGCGGTGGTGAGTACACCGAGATCGATCCACCCACCCGCCTGGCGTTCACCTGGACATGGGACGAGGACCCAAGGAACACCCTGATCGAGCTCGACTTCGAAGAGACCGACGGTGTGACCACGGTGCACTTCAAGCACAGCAACCTCAAGGACGAAGAATCGGCTCGCTCCCACGAAGAGGGCTGGACCACATGCTTCGACAACCTCGAAGAGGCTCTGGCCGAGGCCTGAGTCGCACCCTGTGCAAGGTTGGACGCGGTGGTGGGGAGGCGAGGAAAGCAGGCCGACTCGCCTCAGTAGCCATCGCGTCCAATACCAGCGTGTAGGAATCTCGCTTACTCATGGTGGCCAAGGTAGGCGCGCGACCTTTAGCTCAGATGTGCGCTTTCTAAGTCTTGAATGAGGCCAACGATGCCGATGACCTCCGCTCGGCGCTCAGGAGACTTTTTACTTGATTTTATTTTTTGAGTGCGTACTCTGCCCTTGCATGCCGGCGTGGCCCGCTCGCCGAATACCGATCATGGAGGGTAAAAGTGTCTCGCGTCCGCCTTTGGCTAGTCATTCCCGCCGCCGTACTTGGCATGGGCCTTTTTGCGCCCTCGACGCCACTCGCACTTGGCGAAGAAACCTGTTCGAAACTCGGCCTAGAAAATCAAGGGCCCGAAGAAGAATGCCTGTACTGGGAAGGAAAAGCCGAAAATATTGAAAGCGGAGAAGAAAGCGGCGGAGAAGAAAGCGAAGCCAAAAACACCGAAGAAGAAGCGCTAGGCCATAATCCAATCGTCTTCGTGCATGGGATTTTTGGAAACCTCAAAACATTCAAATTTATGGTTTCGAAATTCAAAGCCGATGGTTGGTCCACTAGCCGCCTGCTCAACTGGGCCTACGACTGGAAACATTCAAATGTGACCATAGCGAAAGAAGTTCAAAGCAAGGTGGAATTGCTTCTAAAACGAACTCATGCAAAAAAGGTTGACATTATTACCCACTCGATGGGAGCACTTTCCAGCCGCTACTACCTCAAGAATCTTATGGGGACAGAAAAAGGGATTGAAAAGGTGGATGAGTGGGTTTCACTAGGCGGGCCGAATCACGGAGCATCCATCGCGAAATTCTGCTCATGGCTTTGGACATCATGCTCAGAGATGGTTCCCGGGTCCGCGTTTCTTAACCAGCTGAATGCAACCGACGAGACTCCTGGAGCAGTACACTACGGCACCTGGTATAGCAACGGCTCTATCCACTGCGACTTCGTAGTCCCATCAGGGGTGAGCCTGATAGGGGCAGCGCAGAACACGGAAAAATGCGTCACCCACTGGGGCTGGCACGAGAACAAAGCGATATACGAAGAAGTTCGAAACTTCGTGAAATTCTAGAGTCCGCCCCACCGGCGGTCGCCAGCCGATCTCGAGGCTCAAGCCGAGCAGGCTATAGGCAATTCCTCCCCTAGAGCTCCTCCCCATAGTGATCGTCGGACGTCAGAGTGCAGGGACGATCTCCTGCCCATTCCATAGGCGGTAGGCCTCGCAGAGAGCACGCATCCGCCGAGCACGTACGGGGAAGCAACGAAATGCGCCCGGAGAGAATCGCCACTCTCGACCTCCGGCTTGAAAGGCTGAGGGTGGGCCGCTTGAAGAGCGGGATTGCGGCGGTGATGAGTCCTAAATGCGACCCGGATACCGGCCCTGGGCGCTACTTGTCCGCGGGAGGAACCTTCTTGCGCTCCTCCTTGGCCTTGCCCGGCGCGTCAAGGTCCTCACCGGCTAGCAATTCCTGGTCGAGGCGGCGAACGTCCGCCATGGTGGCGTCCTTGGGCAGGCGGTAGCCGGCAGGCAGTTTCACTAGGTCCATTCCGCTACCTCTACGGCCTAGCTTCCGGGGGATGAATCTCGGCATCCGCCCACTCAATGGCGAGGGCAGCCCATCTCAGGGCACTCTCAGCGGGAACTGCTTCGGGGTTGCCCAAGCCGTAGCGAAGCGCTGCGGCATACGGCGTCAAACGGTCCGCTTCAGCGAGGTCCGCGGGCAGTTCGAGGCCGGCGTCTTCACAAAGCTGCATGAGGACGCCGAGATCGTGCGTAAAGGGAAATTCCAGATCGCGACTCGCGATGGCAGCCTTGAGCGCCTTCTCTACCGCTTGCTGCGCGTGGAACCCCACTGGCGAATCCGAGATCCGTTCGTCTTTCGCCAAGGCATCCGCAGAGGCGAGGTCCTCACGCCCGAGGGCCAGCAAATCGCCGGGTAGGTCCGGCTTCTCACTCATCCGGCGAGGACGCGGCCCTGCGAAAGGGCTGCGTGGACGAGGCCACCGCGCACCTCTCGCCAACTGTCGGCGTAGTCGCGACTGACGACGATGACATCTGCTGGCATACGCAAATCGCGCAGGGTCCGATGCAGGCGCACCGACTCCTCGGCCTCATTGGCGACTTCGGGCTCGACGACAAGGAAGTCGACATCGCTATGCGGGTGGGCCTCTCCGCGGGCATGCGAGCCAAAAAGGATCACCTGCGCATCGGGGGCAGCGGCAGCCAAACGGCGTCCTGCCTCGGCAATCAGCGTCTCGTCAACCACCTTCATGGTTGAAATCGTAGTCGTCGCCATGGATCGAGCGCCGGCGCTACCGATGGTCGTTCTCCCGGACCTCCGAACGCTGCCTGTCCTCGTTCGACAATGCGAGGTTTTGTCTGCAACGATGACTTCTGTGCCGAAGCTGGTGACATTGAAGAAAACTTGCATCGCGTGTCCATCCCAGTGGGAGGGAACCCTTGAGGACGGCCGGGCGATCTATGTGCGCTATCGATACGGCGAGCTGAGCGTGGGTGTCGGTAATGACATCAACGAGGCAGTCCGCAACGGAATGTCCGATGAAGCCCTCTATGCGGACCACATCGGCGACGGACTCGATGGGTTCATGGACTTTCAAGAACTGAAGGTCCATCTGCATGGGCTGCTGGAGTTCCCAGCGGACCTGGTCGAGCATGATCATCGGCCGAGTTGGGATCCCGAGACGCTGGGGAAGCTGTTCGCGCCATCGCGGAGCGACTAAAGCGGCGCGACGATATGTGTCCGCGGACATGGCGTCGAGGGCTATCGGAAGACCATCCCGTCCCTAGACGAGTCCGCTCTTGCGGCGCTCAAAGAGGCGCAACCGAGTCCAGTCCTTCTCGCCGATGGGCAACCGGCGATCACGGATTGAAAAGCTGGAAGCCGCGCCTAACATTCCCGCATGGACTTTCCATTCACGCCCAAAACCATCGGGGCTTTGGTTGAGGCGATTGCGATGGGCTATACCCATGCTGAGATAGGCACCCTTCTGCTCAAAGCCGGCGCCGACGATTGGGCGCCCGATCAATGGGACAATAAGGAACACCGCATTCAACTCCTTTTCAAGAGCCTGCGCGGAGCCGAAGACCCTGACGCCGCAACGGCGGCACTGGAGCTAGCCCGCCTAATCCTTGAGGCTGGGGCCCCCACCCCGCCAGCCAAAACCACCCACATCATCTGGTGGGAGTCGCTCAGGGATGCATTGGCCGCAGATGGGTGGGACTACGCCATCGAATCGGCCCAGTTGACATCGGTGGTTCCCGGAGTCGCGGTCCCCGAACAACTATCGGGCCTGGAAAACGAGTTGGAAGAGCGAGGATGGACAACGGCCACCGGCCACTTTCGTCAAGCAGTCGATGGATTCGGAGCCGGGAACTGGGCAACCACCAATTCGCAACTCCGAAGCTTCCTAGAGGACATGCTCCCACTAGCGGCGGAGACCGCAGATGGAAAGCGGCCAACCTCCGTCCGTTCTGCGTTGGATGTCCTAAAAAAGGAGGTTCTTTTCACGGGAGAGTTCGAGTTTCTGAAGGGACTTTGGACGCTGTGTCAGACCCGCGGCTCTCATCCCGGTCTCAGCGATCGTGGGGAGGCGACCTTCCGTCTCATGGCTGTCACTGCAGAGGCGCGCCACCTTCTAAGCAGGCTGAGTTAAATGGGACCGTTCTACTGACTAACCAGAGTGGACCAGGACGCCTACGCCGAAACCTGGCAGATTCGCAAAGACTCTTTGGTCAGTGGTCCCTACTAGGTTCGTCCGCCAGTAGATAGCCCCCCAAGTGCACACAGCGCATCAAGACGAGATCGCCGCCCTGGTACAAGCGGGCGACAACCACACTGCCACGGGCAACGGCGGTAAGTGGCAGTGAAGACGAAAGCGACACTGTCGACTCAAGCGCTTCAGAGCGCCGGGCGAGAAGCTCCTCTTTTTTGTCTATTTCGAGCTTTAGATCCAGCCTGATGCTCCGACCCGAGAGGTGATCCGCATGGGCATTCAGCGCAAGGGCAGCCCCCCATCGAGAAACCGAGAGGCTTAGCTGAGCAGAAGGTGAGCTGGTGGCGGCGATTAGGAAAGGGAGGGGCATTGCCAATAGGGCCAGACATAGAGTCAGACCCGAAGCTCGCAGGAGACGGCCGCGACGCTTAATCTGGCCAGTGAAAAAGCGATCAACATCGTCGAGATCTCCTGGCCTTAGGTGATCCTCGCGAGGAAGAGAGGCCCAGACGGCAAGCACCACGGTGAGTGCTGCAAAAATCATCGCCGGCACCGCCCATCCCCAGCCAACATCGGCTACGCCAACGGCGCCCCCTACGCTCAATATCGAAATTAGAGTTGCGGCGACACTGACAGCCGATACCACCCGACCCGATGCCTCCGCGACAGCTTGCAACGAGGCATCTGGCGCCAGAGAATCGCGCGACTTCTTCAGAAGTCGGTCGCGGGTCGAAGGAACGCGAACGCCTATGCGAATTCTCCGTCGACAACCACTTCATGCCCAAGAGGACAGGTGACGATCACGGACCACGATCGTCCAGAACGGCGAGTTGTGCGCAAGACGATCATTTGCTCATCACGCTCCGCAAGAACAAGGTCTGTGACGTCAGTGTTCTCCCCCCCACAACTTGGGCAGAAGAATGGACCATCGTCTTGATCTGATGACATCGACCTATCCCCCGCCAACGAGAATCGGAATTGAGTTGGTCAGCGGAGTCAGGAGGGTCGCTTCGGCCACTGTACGCTCGTAGAGATCGACGCCGCTGGGGGCGGTGATGCTGACCAACAAGGCGTAACGCAAATCGTCGGCTTCTTTTTGCAAATCGCCACCCTCGCGAGTGAGCATGTGGAAGTCAAGGCGGGGTGCCAGAAGGCTTTTACCCTGCATCCGCTTATCCATTCGCACAATCCCCTCCCACTTGCCGTGTAGGTGGCGTTGGATGACCTCGGGAGCCACCCCCGTCTGCTCGGCACTGGCAGGGTAGGTGCTGCGAGTGCATTCGAGAACATCTTCAAGATAGGGAACGAAGCTCGCATTCTCATCTGCCTCTACGTCTAGCGTGGTGATTTGTTCTTTTTTGGGATTGGTGAACGCATATCGGGCGCGATGAGGTCTGAAGACGACTTGAATACCAGCGGAGGAGTAATCAACCGGATTCGATGGCTCAGTCGGGGCAAAGAAGCCAAGTGTCCAACGGATCTCAAACCGTTTCGTCGGAGCGTCCTTGAAAACGTCATCGGGAACCGGAATCTCCACCGCTATACGCTGGCGGCGTTTCACAACATCATCGTAAAAAATAGTGATCTCATTGGGTGCTTGATCGAAGAGGTCGACATAATCGACGGGAAGGCGTCCGTAGCCGATGTCTTTGGTGGTTGACCCATCTTCCTCGGCCTGTTTAATTGAAGGTCGTTGCGCTTGGTGCACGACAATCGTCCGCAAGAGGTTGGCTGAAGCACTGCCTTCTAGAAGCGCATCCAGTTCGGCCAAGCCCCTGGCAACCAGCGGCGCAGCGTAGCTCGTGCCCTCACAAGCGCCGATAGTGCCATCGGGATAGAGGGCAGCGAAGGGCTCGGCGTCGAGATTGCCGCCGAACTGAACTCCAGTAGGAGCGGTCATCGCGCCTGGGCGACCGGGACCCACACAGGAATAGGGATCACGAACTGGAGGCCCCGCCCCACGCGAACATGAGCCAACGCTAATACCGTTAATTAGGTCTGCTGGCACGAGAATGCGATTGAGTTCTGGCTCAAGCTCACCAAGGTTGCCGGCGGCGACAACAAAGAGGACATCATGCTCAAGGGCAAGCCTGTCGAGAGTGGCTGTCCAAAGATGGGGATCAGAGTCTTCGGCATTTAGTGCGGGAGCAAGAGTAACTACAACGATCTTATGCTCGCCTCGCTCAACTACCTCCTCAATTTTTTCGAGGACCCAAGGAAGCTCAATGTCATTACTCACACCAGACGACATGGGCCAGATCCGGTAGTGGTCGATCGGCGTATGAGCGGTACTGAACGTGTCATCGAGGGAACCAAAAAGCGCGGCGCTGGTTACCGTCGAGCCATGCTCGTGATGTGCTGTGAGTCGAGGGCGGTCGGTCAGATCATGCTCAGTTACCCAATCTGAGAGCCCAAGAGCATCGACGTCTATACCGCCGTCAAAGAGGGCGATTCGCCGCTCGGTTCTTGGAGCATCGTCCAAGATCAACTCGATACTTTTGAGTTGCTCGCCTCTCGGTCGATGCTCACGAAAGCGAGGCGTGGGACGAAGAACTCGCAGCTGAGCAAAAGTGGCGGCACTGCGGATCGCCCCCGAGTCGCGCGGCAAGAGCACGGGCAGATACCACATGCCAGCCTCAAGATGTGAGTACTCGAGGTTCACCTCCCCGCCTAGCGACTCGATATAGGCAGCGAAATCAGCGCGGACATGTTCTCCGGCGACGGGATCGAGCTCTCCAGTGTCGATTAGCTGAGGGTGAAGCACCGCTTCGAAGGCGAAGTGGTCCTCTACGGTCGGTGGAACTTCTCCGTCCCCCATTTTTAGGACCTGCTCGGGGCCCTCGAAGGTGAAAGACGTGAACTTGATTGCGTCCTCGCGGATCGACTCATCTAGCTCGCCGTGGGTACCGTATAGACCCTCAAGTTGGGTAAGTGAGTCCTCGGTCGCCGAGAGGAGAAATGTCTTTGCTGGCTGGTCCTCTAGGTCTTCGGCTTTGGGTTGCAAGCGGGTGCCTGTCGAAGGCCGACTCCCAACTGGAATCAAACCCGTCGCGCGAAAGATGTGATCGGGGTAGTGGCTAGCAGCAAGAAAGTTGGGCATCGTCTCCGCCTCGATCACAAAACGCCCACTCGAACCGAGCTGCTCAGGCGTCAGCATCCCAGCCGCAATACGAGCCTGGCCAATCTGTGGCAAAACACGCTCGGCGACCGAAGAGAATGACCACCATGGCTCGGTTGAGCCTCCGCCGGGACCAAACTCGATGTCGTGAGCGTAGGCCTCCCCATTCGTGAGGGGCGGGCGCTCAAGCTCTCGGCGGCCAGCCGCGTCGTTCCCCGATGCCTCCACTAGTCAGGCCCCTAATGCAGCTCGGCGGCGCTGGCGAGAAGTTCTTTGACCGCGCGCAATTGCAAATCGAGAACGGAAGCAATGCGCGTCGGCGGCCAACCGGCAGCAGACAGCTGCAGGGCGGCGGCGCGGCGCGCCGTCGAGGCGGCTTTACCTCGGCCCCGATAGCGGCCAGAGAGGAATTGCCGGCCGAGAGCGTCCTCAATCGGCTGCTCGTCAATAATGGAACGGCGGATACCAGCAATCGTGCTATTGACCAAGTCGCTCCCAGGTTGACGCTTGGTCGTAGCCGCTATCGCTTGTAGCAGCTCGGGCGCTGCGTCTCGACCCGCACGGTTGATGACATCTTTGATGATCGCAAGACGTCCGGCTTCAGTGGGAAAGCCAAGCTCAATTGTCATCTCGAAGCGACGCAGAACCGCCCGGTCGAGAACCTCCGGATGGTTGGTGGCGCCGACTACAAGCCCGTGGGCCGGCCAGCGATCAAGCTCAAGCAAGAGTGTGTTGACAAGCCGCTTGGGCTCGGCGATGTCCTGAGTTTCCCCGCGCCGCCGTGCGTAGGCGTCAAGCTCATCGAGGAAGAGTACGCAGGGCCGTTCGGCAGCACTTCGCATCAGCCCCGAAAGGTTGCGAGCGCTCTGACCCATCACGCCAGTCAACACCCGACTAGGCTCGGCCAAGAGCAGGGGCACGCCAAGTTGATGGGCGATGTAGCGCGCGGTCATCGTCTTACCACCTCCGGGAGGACCGCTCAGCAGAACGCGCGTGGTTGGCGCGAGGTTTGCCTCCTCCAATAGGTGGCGGTGCTCGTACTCTCGGATCAAGTGCTCAACCCGTTCAGCGGCGCTTCCCTCCAAGATCGGCGGAGGCGCTTCAGCCTCAGTGTCGGGAATTGCTGCGGCTTCACCAGGTGGAGGCATTGCCGCAGGAGCCGACTCGGCGTCTGACGCACCACGCATGGAACCAAGCGCCTCTTCGTCAGCCAGAAGCTCCTGTAGATAGCGACGCGCCTCGCCGGAGAGCAGAGGTTCCGAGCCAGTGCGCAGCATGTTCCGAACGCGCTGGCGCAACGAACGCTGATCCCCGTTCAAACCGAGGCGAACCGCGTCGAGCAAGGCAGCCTCTTGACGCTCCTTCTGTCTATCGTTGCTCACGCTCTGTTTATAGTCGCGTCGTGGCGGCCGTGCAGCGCCCGAACGGAGCGGCATTAGTGGCTGCAGAGATCATGTCGGCGATGATCCTCTAGAGGGCGGATGTTATGAGCCATCGTTTTGCACATTCTCGCTTCGGTACGACCGGGATCTTTACTTAATATCGCCTTTGCAGTCAACAAATTATTGATCTAACCGCGTCAAAGCTCCCACCAACTGCATGCGTATAGCGCGCCAGCATCGTCTCGACGCGGTGGCCGGCGATCTCGGCTAGGTCGGCGTCGTTGATGCCGGCGGCGCGGAGGTGGGTGACGTAGTGGCGGCACTCGTGGGGGCGGATGTCTAGGCCGGAGGCCTTCTGGGTCGGGTGCCAGAGGTCGCGGTAAAAGTTGCGCTCGCGCCACATGCGGCCGGTTGGGGTCGTGAAGAGCAGCTCGCAGTCCTCGGCGTTGAGCTGGATCTGGGCCTCGATCATCCAGGCGAGGGTTGCCGGAACCGGGACGGTCCTCCCCGCGTCGTGCTCGCCGTGGTCGGTCTTGGTGCCGTCGAGGGTCGTGCCCTCGTGGGCGGTTCTTCTGACCTTCAGCGTCTCGCCGTCGAAGTCCTCGCGGCGAAATGGCAGCGCCTCCCCCAGCCTCATGCCGGTGTCGGTGAAGACGCGGACCATCGCCTCGTAGCGGCCGGCTGCTTTGGCGAAGGCGTGCATCTGCTCGAAGCTGAAGACGCGGATTGGCCTTCGCTTCTTCTTGGCTCTCGGATCATTAGCTCGGACCCGGACTCCCTTGAACGGGTTGAGGTCGGCCACTTCATCGGTGATCGCGTCCTCGGCCATTGCCGAGAGGGAGCGGAGGATGCCGACGACGCCAGTGGTCGCTCTGCCTTGGACTCGCAGCATGTGGTCGACTAGGGCCAGGGCGTGGCGTCGGCGCAGCTCGCGCATCGGTCACTGCTTCAGCGGGATGCCCTCTACCTCAACCTCGAGGACGCGGCTGATCCGGTGCTCGTTGGTCTCGTTGGTGCGTTCTGAGCGCGGGTGATTGGTCGGCCAGGTGGCGAAGTACTCGCCCAATGTGTCTGGGCGGTCTGAGAGCCCGTAGGCCTCGTCGATCGCCTGCTGGGCTTCGCGCTTGAGGGCGAACGTGCCCTTGCCTTTGTTCCAGCGTGGCCTGGCGACTTGACGTTTGCCGTCGCGGCCGGTGTATCTCGCTACCCAGACGATCTCCCCGGAAGGGTTGCGGCGTTTCGTTGGAGCCTCCCGACGCGTCATGCCGGCTCGTCCCGTCGCTGGGCGAGGAAGGCGTCTACGTCTGCGGGGTCAATTCGGCGCGAGGCTCCGAGCTTGTAGGAGGGCAGCTCTCCCCTCCTGATCCAGTTACGAATCGTGCGGTCAGAGGCGACGAGATAGTGCGGGGTCAGCCCGTCGCGCCGAGGACGCTAGGCCGATGGTCTGACGCTTCGACCACCGCGCTTGCGGAAGGGACACTGGCACCCAGTTCGTAGTGTGTCGGGCTGTGGAGGGCTGATAGCTGGAAGGGCGTCTGAGGATCGCCTAGAGGGCTGTCTCGTGGCCCTCTGCGCTGAATCCTGTCCCTGACTGATGGCCTGACTCCTACTCTCTGATCTGCTCTGGGTCTCTCGGTCTCATCTCTATGGCTGACTGAGATCGTCGTCATGGGCTGGTCTCATTTGGAGACCGGAGCCGGAAGCCGCCGCGCGTGAACTCGCCCGGTTGCCAGTCGATGCCATCGAGCAGGCTGGACGTGGGCACTCCCAAAGCGCCGGCGAGCTTGGCGAGGGTGTCGATGCGGGGGATGCGACCGCCGCGCTCCAGCAGGCCGATCTCGGTGCGATGTAGAGACGCGCGGAAGCTCATCTCCTCCTGCGTGATGCCAGCACGCTCGCGCAGGCGAGCGAGGTTGGAGCCGAAGCGAACGGCGACCTCGCTCATCGGCCCTCCCCTCCTCCGAGTTGCGCTAGGAGACCGTGCAGCGCCTCATGCTCTGCAACGACGCGGCTGTACTCGTTAGCGGTGTCGATGATCTTCGCCAGGTCGACGAGAACGACACGTGCGTCGGCGTCGGGGACGATCACCAACTCATCAAGGGCCGCGAGGAGTCGGCCGTACGTGGCTTCCTCGCGGTGCAGGCGGTCCGGTTCTTCGAGTTGCTTGGGGTATTTCCTCAACTCGCCGCGAATGCCGGCCTGAGCGCTTCTGAAGGTGCTCCGCAGGAAACGGGCCTGATCGGCGGAGATGCTGAGGGCGACGGCCGAGCCGCGACCCGTAGGGTTCTCATCAGCCATGAGGAGTCCACTCTCCTTGTGGTCAGGCCCTCGGTCGGCGTTACCGCGCCGGCCGGGGGCCGCTTTGTGAATGGCCGCCAGATTAGCAGTTTGTAGTCAGGGGACTACAAGCGCTATTTCTTGCCGAGCACGTTCCCGACGCGGGTCCAATGCAAGTCGGCAGCCTCACCGATCTCGCGGAGCGTCAACCCCGCTTTCCGCGCTCGCTCGAAGCTTTCGCGCCGAGCCTGGCGCGCCTCCTCGACCTTGCCTTGCGCGCCCTCCAGCTTGGCTTGGGCACGGCGCACGTCATCGCGTGCTTTCTGCCGTTGGTCCTTCGCCATTGGCCCGGAGCCTATTCGCCGCCCGCGACGCTGCCGAAATGACACCAAGATGCGACCACGACCTTGCGGAACGGGTCGGAATCGCCCGGATCGGCACGGAACAGCAAATCGAGGAGAAGCGCGGCGTTTGGCTCTGCACCGGGCATAGAACGGCATGGCGGGGGAAAGCAACGAAATGCGCCCGGAGAGAATCGAACTCTCGACCTCCGGCTTGAAAGACCGGCGCTCTTTGGGGCTCGTTAAAACCCCGTTGACCACTGAGCTACGGGCGCTCACGCATCCCTGCGTGAGCGGATTATGCCTGTCTCAGAGCCCGAATGTCTTGGCGATGATGTTGCGCTGAATCTCTGAAGTGCCGCCGTAGATCGTCGAGACGAGGGCGGTGCGGACAAGGCGCTCCATGTCGTACTCGGAGGCGTAGCCGTAGCCGCCCATCATCTGCATGCCTTCGAGCGCGGCGCGCTTGGTCGTCTCGGTGACGAAGAGCTTGACCATCGAGGCCTCGCGGGGGAGCATGCGGTCCGGGTCCTCGTCGGTAAGGGTCGCGACCCAGCGGGTCATCAAGCGAGCGGCCTCGAGCTCCGTGGCCATGTCGGCGATGCGGTGCTGCAGCGCCTGGAAGGAGCCGATCGGGCGGTTGAACTGTTCGCGCTCCTTGACGTAGACGATTAGGTCGTCGAAGACTCGCTGGGCGATGCCGAGCATCGTCGCGGCGAGGATCAGACGCTCGACGTTGAGGCCGGCCATCAGCTGGGTCCAGGCCTGGTCGACCTGGCCGAGCACGGCGCTGGCGGGAGCGGCGACGTCAGTCAGGTAGAGGTGGTTAGTGTCGCGTCCGCCCATCGTGTCGATCGGGACGATCTCGAGCCCGTCGGTCTCGCGCGGCAGCCAGATCATCGTCAGGCCCTCGTGCTTGGACGCTGAACGCGTGGTACGGCAGACGACGAGGATGTGGTCGGCGATGTGGGCGTTGGAGCAGAAGACCTTCTGGCCGTTGAGCACGTAGCCGTCGTCGACGCTCTCGGCGAAGGTGCTGAGCGAGCCGACATCGGAGCCGGCCTCGGGCTCGGTCATCGCGATCGCCTCGACCGCGCCGCCGGCGATGCCGCCGAGGATCTCGTGCTTCTGCTCCTCGGTGCCGAAGCGGTTGGTGGCGCCGGCGACGATCAGGGTCGTCGCGTAGCCGCCGATCGGGGCGAGGGCGCGCGAGGTCTCCTCCATGAAGATGCAGGCGTCCAGCATCGTGCCGCCGGAGCCGCCGTACTCCTCGGGGATCGTCAGCCCAAGCCAGCCAAGCTCGGCCATCTCCTTGTAGATCTGATCGTTGTGGTGCTCCGTGTAGCCCTCGGTGAGGCGCTCGCGCTGATCCTGCGTACCGCACTCGTGGTCGCAGTAGCGCTGGATCGCGTCGATGAAGTCCTCTTGCTCGTCCGTGAGGGCGAAGTCCACAAAGCGGCAGCCTAACGGTCGGGGAAGGCTGAGGATTTGATCAGAAGGGGGCGCCGCAGGCGAGAAGCCCAGGACGAGACTCGAACTCGTGACCCCTTCCTTACCATGGAAGTGCTCTACCAACTGAGCTACCTGGGCGGGACGCTCGATCTTAGTGGGTCGCGGGCGATCCTCGGCCCGACATTTGGGGTTACCGATTTTGGTGAAGCTGCCGATAGAGAGTCGATGACGCGAGTTCGGATGCGTGGATTGCAGGTCGTCTGCGGGGCGCTTGGCGTCCTGCTGGCCGCGCTTGCCCTGGCCGGAACCGCGGCCGCCTCGCCGGGCGCAACCGCTTCGATCGTCGGTGGCTCCACCGCCCTCAGCGAAGAATGGCCCTGGGCCGCCTTCATCCTCGCCGCTGACGCGAAAGGCGAAGGCTTCAGTTGCTCCGGCACGGTGATCTCCCCCAACCTGGTCCTCACGGCCGGGCACTGCGTCGAGGACATCGAAACCGGCAAGAAGACCCCCGCTGCCCAGTACGTCGTCGTCACCGGCAGCTCCGACATCCGCAACGCGTCCCTGCGCCAGGTCTCGAAGGTGAGCCGGACGATCATCAACCCCAACTTCAACCGCTTCAAGGTCCACGGCGACGCGGGACTGCTCGTGCTGACGACGCCGACCACGGTCCCGGCCGTCGCTCTCGCCGGGCCGACCGACGCGGCGCTGCTCGCCCCGAACACGCCGACCTGGATCGCCGGCTGGGGCCTCAGCGGCACACTGAGGAAGCTGAAACGGACTCCGGTCCTGCGGCGCGCCGCCACCTTCGTGCAGGAACGGCTCTACTGCCGCAACCACGCCCGCGCCTACTACCCCTTCTTCAACTACTCCTCGCAGCTCTGCACGATCACCCCACCAGGGTTCTCCATCGGCACCTGCCACGGCGACAGCGGCGGCCCGGCGTTGGCCTTCCGCGAAGATGGGACACCGGTGCAGATCGGGATCACGAGCCTCGGCGCCGCGGACTGCGACACCCACCTGCCCGACGTCTTCACGCGGATAGACCGGATCTACCCGTGGATCGCCGAACAGATCGCCGCGACGGCGACGGGCTAGCCGCCGCCGTCACAGCTGATCTTCAAACTCGGATCAGGTGAACTTCGAGGGTTCGAAGCGGCAGTACTTGAATTCGAACGGGATGACCTGGTTGTTGGCCTGCATCGCGTTGTGGTTCAGCTTGACCACGACCTTCTGCAGACCGACCTTGTCGTTCGCCCGGAGCTTCTTGGCGCCTTCGAGGAAGAGCTTTTCCTCTTCGCCGACGTACTTGAGCCACTTGGCGAGCTTGGCTTCGTCCGCGGTGGGCTGTTTCACGGCTTTGAGCTGCAGAATCGCCCTGTGCAGGGCCTTGCCAGCCTTTTCGAACTGCGGGGCCGCCTGCTTCAGCTTGCCCGCCTTGACCTTCTGACGGACGCCCTTGAGGATCTTTTCATTGGCTTCCGTATTGGTCTTGCAGATCGGCTCGACCGCTTCTTTGTAGCTTTCGCGCGTTACTTCAGCCGCCTCGGCGAATGGCGCGGCCAGCATCGCGAGTGTCATAACGACGGTGCTCAGCGCGGCAAAGATCTTCTTCCCCACCAGATACCTTTCTCTCGTTCCTGTATTCCCAGTCCGAAGTTCCCGGGGTGTCCATGTTCCCAAACACACGGGGGTGCCCAAGGACTCGGCAGCTTAGGGCATCGTTAAATCTCGCTCGGGCAGGAAAAAGCTCCAGGGAGTCCTCCCCGTCCCTAACCCCGCACCTTGCATTCCCCCAAAAGCACCGAGCTCAGCTCCGTCCCCCCGGCAAAGGCAAAGGAGGTCCGCGCCAGGGAGAAGGAGGTGCCGGGAAAGCCCTTGGGGGCAGGGCAGCCAGAGCTGATGTAGGAGTGGGATTGGCCTTTGTAGTTGAAGCGGCGGTTGAGGGTCATTTCAAGGCCGGTGAGCCGCCCCCAGGACTTCATCGCCTTGGGCAAAGGAGCGTCCAAGACGATGCCGTAGGTGCCCTTCTTTAGCTGCGAGACCTTGAAGATGATCACGAAGGAGGTGGCGAAGGGATGGGGGGCATAGATATGGCCGTAGAGGACTGGCTTACCGCCTTTGGTGCTGTTGAAGACCAAGAGCTTGCCCTGGGTCGGATACGGTTCTTGGCCTGAGAGGGTGATGTCGGCGCTGAAGGTCCCTTCGCCGACCAAAGAGGAGCGACAGCCGGCCAGTGCGTGGGAGCTAGAGCCCGGTTGGATCCGTCCGTAGTTGCAGGTCGCTAGGCCCTTGTAGTCGAGGCGGCCGTGGCGGTTTAGTTCTACCCGCAGCTTCTTAAGCGTCGGCGGCAGGGTTTGATCAGTTGTGGCGATCTGCCCGCCGACTGAGACCGAGATCGGGGCTACTCCGTCTCGGGGCAGCTTCTTTGGCGCCAGCTTGCCTGAGACGGTGAGGCGCAGGTTGCCCTGCTGAACGGTCGCGGCCTGGGCAAAGACGGCTATTGCACAGATCGCGATCAGCGCTATCGGGACGGCGAAGTAGAAGCGGCTGCGGTTGCTCATCGGGGTTTGTGTTCCTCGCTGGTGGGTTTCGTTGTCAAGGACTCAGCCAACTGGCAGTTCGGCCGCTCGTGCCAGGCCGACCTTCCAGGCCCCGCCTTGCAAATACATCGGCATGCTGAAGAGGGTTCCTCCCGGCGGGGCGGTGAAGATCAGGTAGGAGGGATCGCCGGAGATGTCTCCACCGCCTCTGAAGCTGAGCACTTCGGTGATCTGGGCCTGTTCTTGGGTCTGGGCTTCGCCTTCCTTCAGCAAGGCCATCGTTCCCGGGCAGCCGCTTAGCTCCTTGCCCTGCTTGGCGGCGGCTCTTTGCAGGCGTTCGAGCTGTTCCATTGGCTTTTGGGCCAGCAGTGAGCAAGCCGTGCCCCAGTCTTCGCGGGCCCTGGCGTTGAGGTAGGCCTGCAGGGCGATCGCTGCTTCCCGACGGGCCGATTCATCTGCCTCAACGCCGTATTCCTGCACGCTGTTATCACCGCCGGGGACCGTCTTCACGCCAGGGGCTGGGCGCTTTGAGCCGGCCAGCGGGGCGGAGGAGATCGCCGGGACCCTGACTAGCTTTAGGTGCTTCTTGGAGGAGGACGAGGAGGAGCTGCTGTCCTTGTTGCCTTGCTTTGCGGTGGAGCCGTTGGACTTAGCTTTGTCCTGCTTGTCCCCTTCGGGCGCTTTGGCCGTGGTGCTCTGGTTGGGGGACTGAGGTGTGGTTGTGACAGCGGTTTCCTGTGTGCTCGCGGAAGTAGAAGCGCTGTCATCCCCTCCCCCGCAACCACCGAGCACCAGCACCCCCACACACATCGCCAAGACCCAGAGCGCCCTCATCACTGCTTGCCCTTCTTATGCCCCTTGCCCTTCGTAGCCTTGCCCTTGCCCCCACCCTTCTTCTTGCCCTTGCAAGTCCCCCTAAGTACCGTGTTGAACTTCGCCCCGATGTTGTTCTGGGCGATCGAGGAGACCGAGGCAAAGGGAGGGGCGGCGCAGATGTCGGTCGAGTTGGTGAGCAGGCCGTGCTTGCCGCCTCTGAGCGTCATCACAAAGCGTTCCAAGGGCTGGTCTGGCAGTTCGTCAAAGAAGGCATCGACACCGCCCTGCTTGGTCGGGCCGATGTGGCCTTCGACGATGATCCGCACCGCGCCGGAGTAGAGGTCTGCAACCAGGTCGGGGAGCTTGCCGGTGGAGGAGCGCAGGTAGACGTTGCCTTTGAGCGGTTCGTCTAGAAGAGGCGTATAGGCGGTGGCGGAGCCGTAGACCGAGCCTGAGGGGCAGCGTTTGGCTTCGAACTGCACTCTGGAGCAGACTTCGCGGATGTGGTTTTGGGCGAGGAACTCGGCATGGGGCATTTCGACCTCGATCCGGCGCAGGTTTGAGTCCTGGGGCCCCCTGGCGGCAAAGGTCGCTCGCAGCTGGGGGTAGCCGCCGCGGTGGAAGTTGCCCCTAAGGCGAATGCCGAGCTTCGGTTTGAAGCCCAGGGTCGAGCAGTTGAGCAATTGGAAGTGGCGGGAGATCGTCAGCGAGGAGTCATCGGCGGTGCTTTCGAAGGTTGCACCGGAGCCGGTCAGGGTCGATTCGAGCTGGGAGGGCTCACAAGAGGAAGGGTTGTGGGTGAAGTTAGGCCGATCGACGTAGATGCGGACCTCTCTGAGGTGCAGGGGGATGCCGTCGATGATGTGGGGGATCGGGTCTGAGGCAGAGGAGTCGATCCGCAGCTGGGCGGTATGGGGGTCGACCTGGAAGGCAGAGCGGATCACGATCGTGCCGAGGTCAAAGGGGCCGACCGTGGCCGAGTTGACCGTGACCAATGAGAGGGGCGCTCCGTGGTAGGGCCCGGCCAGGTAGATCCGCCCCGAGGCGTAGGTCAGCGCCGGTCCTACCCCGTAGCCGGTCACGGTGCGCCCTACCTGTGAGGCAGCAGGACAAGAGGGATGGGCTTCCTCGCCAAAGCCGGTGTTTGCCCTCGCCGCTTGGATCGCTGCCTCCGGGCAGTAGGGCACCCCCGCCAGCTTGCCGGTGATGCCCTTGGGCAAGACCAAGGAGTAGGAGGTGATCTCCTGGTCGGTGTCATGGCGGGTGAGGTGGACGTAGTAGGGGGTGTAGGAATTTACGTTGGAGTTGATGCCGCCGGTGGTGGCTTCGACGTTGAAGGGCGGGGTTCCCGAGGGGCAGGGGCCGTATTCGACTCCGCTCGTTATGTCGGAGCTGGTCGGGGTGCTGGGGACCGTGGTTTCGTTTGACCAGGGGGTCATCTCGGTCCTTGTGATCGCTTCCCCGCAGGAGGGCGGGCTGATCAAGAAGGCTCTTTGGCCCGCCCTGAAGTCCATTTCAAGGTCGGTGTAGGGGAGCTCGGGGAGTCCAGTGAAGGTGGCGGTGATCGTGCCGTCAGAGGGATTGGGGTCGATCTTTCCCGCCAGGCGGATCATCACCCCGCGTTGGGGCAGCTTGGCGACCAAATACACGGCGACCAAGGAACCCGAGGGGTTGTCCCTAGGAGCAGCCAGATAGATCGCCCCGTTGAAGAATTCCCGCCCAGCGACGTTTTCAAAGAGCGGCGTCTGCACGATGAAGTCGCCGATCTTGGAGCCGTTGGGGCAGCCGTTGCCCTGGCCGTTGAAAGCTGTCTCGGCCGCGTATTGGGCCGGGGTGCAGCCGATCAGGCCAGCTCCGACCGAGGGGTTGACCGTCACTCCTTGCGGCAGGTGGACGATTACCTGCCTGGCTGCTGATGAAACAGGCTGGGTCGGCTGCACCAGGTCGTCCTGATCGGTGGTGAGGCGGAAGGCATAGCCCGAGGCGGTTGAGGCGTTGGTTGTGTTCAGCAACCCCAGCGGCTGGGGGGTGAAGGGGAGGCTGGCGCAAGCGTTGATCGGGACAGCCTGTGCGAGCGTGTTGTTGTTGGTGGCCGAAACCGAGACATTTGCCGGCTGTTGCCAGGAACTGGCGGTGGCGGTGAAGGAGAGAGATGGCGAGCACTCCGTCGGCAGGGTGAGGAAGGCTTTGGGTGGGTATTCGCCCGGGGGGCCGACGCCGCAGGTGGCGGGGAAGAACCGTTCGAATTTTTTGCCCTGCACTTCATAGATTTCGACGGAGTGCAGTTCGCCGTGGTAGGCGGCCGGGTCTGCCTCGTTCAGGCAGTTGCCCCGTTCGGGGTCATTGGCGGTTCCCCAGGGCACGCCCCAGAGATGCAGGTCGATACCACTGACGTCGAGGGACTGGGAGAATTCCTTTGCCTCCAAGGAGAGTGTGTAGCGGCCCTGGGAGTCAGGGACGAGGGTCGTGCCGAAGACGATCGGAGCGCCGTAGGGATTGGCACCGAGCTGCGCTGGCAGGCCGGGAGCAGCTTGCAGATTGAAGAGCCCAAAGCGGCGAGTGATCCCACCCCCGAACGAGGAATGCACGTCGACTGTTCCGACCTGGCTATAGAGAGGACAGCTCTCCCCGGAGAAGCTCTGTTCGTAGGGGGAGACCCGGGGGGTCTGGAAGTCAACGAGTGAGCACTTGACCAGTTCACTCGCCACCGAGCCCTGGAAGGTCGGGTTCAAGAGCATCCCCTGAGGCGTTTCGATCCGCAGATCGCGCAGGTCTCCGTCGGGGAGGCCGCCTGACTGGTTGAAGCCGAGGTGCATGCTCCATTCGCCAGGGTGCTTGCCGGCTTCTGAGGAGGGTTTGCCGTCTTCACCCTTGACCGCGACCGAGAAGCCTTCTTTGCCCGGCTTGAAGCCGAAGCTCGCATTTGCCATGGGAACGAGAGACAGTGAAAGAGCGAGCACGGCAAGCGCGGCTGTGATCGAGCGCTTCATCACCTGCCTCCTCCCTTGCGCTGCTTTGGCCTGGCCGTCCTCTTCGCCACGCACTTCTTCACCTTCTTGCCGCCCTTCGTCTTGATCGTCTTTGGCACCTTGCCCTTGGGGCAGCTCTTTTGGGCCTTGGTGCCGTAGCGGGTGTAGTGGACGGGGGGGTTGCCGGGGCCCGAGAGGAGCGTGGTCAGAGTCGGCTCGGTTGGTTTTGGCGGAAGCGCCTGGCAGGAGTCGCCCTCGCAGGGGATGCCTTCGCCTGCTTCTCCAAAGCCACCGCCGACCCTTGCGTCATAGAGGTCGATCGCGCCTGGATCAGAACCGACCAGCGAGGAGCCGGTGAGGAAGTAGGCGTCTGATCCATCGGCGGAGGCATCGGCAAAGAGTGAGGGTGTGGCGTCGCGGCCCGAAGAGAGGATCGCCATGCAGCCTTCAGCCCTTGTGCAGCTGCCCTCGCCCGATGCCTCCCACTGGTAGGCATCCGCCACTCCCCCACCACCGGCGCCTTGGGTGTTGGTGTCGCCGGGGACGATCGCATCGCCGGAGGTAAAGAAGGCCCGCTTGCCGTTGTCGACCAGGACGCGGGGCTTATAGGCATTCAAGCCCGCCCCGTTCTTGAGCGCCCCGGGGATGCTCGAGGGCCCGATCGGGCGCCCGTTGCTCGGGTTGCAAGAGACGCAGGTGATGCCCACCGCGGCGTCGTAGAGGTAGACCTCCGAGTCGGCTTCCCCAGTGACGAGGTCGGTGTTGTCGTAGGTGCTGCCGTTATGGTCTTCGAGCGGGGTCGTCGAGACGAAGAGGAGCTTTGAGCCGTCGTCGGTAACCCTGGAGGTGCCGGTTGCCGGGGGGTAGTCGGAGGCGTCAGCGGCAGCGGCGATCTTGGTAGCGCCATCGCAACCGTTGGCGGCGGCGCTGTTGGCCACCGCGCAGCGATAGAGGCCTCCCGAGCGCAGGTAGTAGAGGTTCGAACCGCTGGTTGCAGCACCGAGCACTCCCTGCACGTCCGCGCTCGAGGTGAGCTTCGTCGCAGCATTGGCAACTGCTCCGTAGCGATAGAGGTCTCCTGCCTTGGTGAAGTAGGTGATCGAGCCGTCGCTCGAGGCGAGCTGGAAGCTCCCCCCTCCCCCCGCTGCCGTGTCTGCCTGCTTCAGGGTCGCGCCGTCCCTGAGGTAGAGGTTGCCGCCCTCGTTGAAGTAGACGCGACTGCCGTCTTCGGAGACCGCGTTCGCCCCTTGGGCGGCCAGCGTTGCGCCCGGTGCGGAATTGAGCTGTTTCAGCGCTCCGCCAGAGAACTCGTAGAGGTTGTCCTGTCCCGGGCAACCCGATATGGCGCTTGCCGTCAACTTTGCGCAACTCGAAAGCACCACGTGGGTGAGATCTTCAGAGGCGCCGGCGAGCGTCACTTCGAACTGCGAGGCGCTTAGGCCCGAGAGGCCGGTCTCAGCGGGGCCGAGCAGGGCTTCGAAGCTCCCGTTGGAGGACGCACGCAGGTAGTAGTCCTGATATCCCGCCGGGGCATCGGTGCCAGGCAAGGTTGGGTTGGGGACCGGGCAGCCCGTTTCTTCGCCCCGGCAGCCCTTTCCGTTCAAGAGAAGACCGCGACTCAGATCGGTCGAGAAAAGCCGGTAAGGAGCGCCACCGCTGTCGATGTCATAGGAGCCCGAGAAGATCGGCACGGTGATGTTCTGGGTCGACCAGCCCGAGGAGCTGCGGGTGGAGATGTATTGGGAGGCGGGTGGTGCTCCCTGGCCACCGGCGAAGGAAGAAGCCGAGGAGTAGGTAGCGGCGCCACCCTGCGCTGCGGCCTGAAGCATGCCGCCTTCGGCGATCGATTCCGGTGTGGCGATGCCGCCGCCGTTTTTGTCGACGGGGCTGACCAGCTCCCAGCCACGGCCGTCGGGCAGGAGAGGTCCGCCTGCGGCGGGGGCGGTGCGAAAGAAGGGGTAGGGAGCAGAGGTCGGTTTGGTGATCTGGCCTTTGCCGTTGGTGAGGACCAGTCGGTAGCGGTAGGTGGTGTCTGAAGAGAGACCGGTGATCGTCGGGAAGTTGACCGGGAACATCCCGGCTTCGGAACCGATCACGTTGATGTTGATCCGTTTGGCACCCGTGAAGCCTTTGGCTTCGTAGCTGGCCTGGGGCTGGTACTCGAAGTAGC